>Ga0209172_10000012_pt1 | contig 640659 bp, 615 predicted proteins | sample LarsenN4metaG_FD_184113 | JGI IMG/M metagenome (GOLD analysis project Ga0209172, IMG submission 184113) | Hot spring sediment bacterial and archeal communities from British Columbia, Canada, to study Microbial Dark Matter (Phase II) - Larsen... ...
CCAGCCATGGGATAGCGATGGATACCAGCTTCTATCATTGGGGCGGCTGGCTCCAGAAGCCGGATACCACCTGGCCGCACGGGCATATGACGGGAAGCGGGCAGGCCATGAAGTTTGTGAAGAGCGATGGCACTATCCTGCCGATTTATCAGCAGAACACGCAGTTGGTGGATGAACACCTGTTGAGCGGCGTGGGCTTTGGCTTTGAGAACTTAGGGGACAGCGGCGCGGTTGCCGTCTCTCAAGCGATGATCAATGCCAGCCAGAATGGCGATTACGCGGCATTGATGACGCAATTCCACATAGATTATTACAACTTTGGGCATCCGCAGACGTGGGCCGAGGGGACGATGGACTACGCCAACAGTTTAGGCATCCCGATTTGGAATGCTGACCAGTGGCTCTCCTTCACCGAAACCCGCCACGACGCCAATTACACAAACTTGCAATGGGATAGCGCCACGAACACATTATCGTTCTCGTTAGTTTCTACGGCCACGTCAGGAATTAACCTGACCACCCTGCTCCCCAGCACCTTTAATGGCCTCACCCTCCAAAGCGTGGCGGTGGATGGTAATTCCACTTCCTTCACCACACAGGCCATTAAGGGCCGCAACACGGCTTTTGTTTCTACCACGTCGGGCAATCACACCTTTAGCGCAGTGTACACTGGCGCCGTTTCAACACCCACTCCCACCTCTACGGCCACCAATACCGCAGTGCCCCCCACGGCCACCCATACAACCGTCCCGCCCACAGCCACGCCAACCGCCACCAATACGCTTCCGCCCTCCACGGCCAATCGGCAAGATTGGGCGCCTGTGACGGGCAGTTGTGCGCCCAGCTTACAAGGCGCCGTATTGGGGTTAGCCGGAAGTGGTTGTGGCGGCAGTGGCACTACATTTGACTCGCACCAAATTTACTCACCTTTCATCCTCAAAGATGTAGCCAGCGCGCAAGCGCCCTGCGCCGGCATCCTCAATGGCAACGTGTGCTACCGCATGTGGTACGTGGGCGAAAATGCGGGCGGCACGCCGCGCATTGGCCACGCCGTTTCTGCGGATGGCACTACATGGACGCGCGTGGTTGGCAGTGGGGCTGGCGGTAGTGTGCTGGATGTGGGAACAAGCGGCCAGTTTGATAGCGCGGGCGTCAATTACTTTAGCCTAATCAAAGATGGCAACACGTTCAAAATTTGGTACACCGGCACCACCAATATCAGTGGTTTGAATGATGGCATCGGGTATGCCACTTCTACCGATGGCATTAACTGGACGAAGGTTAGTGGCCCATTGGCAGGCGGGGCGGTGCTCCGCGCCTCTGGGCAAGCCAACACCTTTGACCGGGATGAAGCTTACGTGCCGTATGTGATTAAGGATATCGCCAGCGCGCAAGCGCCCTGCGCCGGCATCCCCAATGGCAGTGTGTGCTACCGCATGTGGTATGAAGGCGCAAACACATCCAGCGGCTATAAGTTCCTGATTGGTTATGCGGTCTCGCCGGATGGCTTAAACTGGACGCGGGTGCCGGGCGCGGGAACTGGCAATGAAGTCTTGAGTGATACGGTGACAGGGTTTGACAGTAGTTCAGTGGGTATTGCCGTAGTGGTGAAAGAGGGCGCATTCTTCCGCATGTGGTATGAAGCCAAGGACTTCAGCGATAACTTCACCATTGGGCATGTAGTTTCCACGGATGGCATTAATTGGGTGCGGCCCACGCCAAACGAGCCGGTCTTCACGGGCGCCGATGAGCCGGGCACTTTAAGCCCGGACAATATTTGGAATCATGCGGTGCTCAAAGAAGGGGCGACCTATCGCATGTGGTACGCGCACACCACGCGCCCCACTTCGCAAAGAATTGGGCAAGCCCAAATGACGCCGGGGAATGCCCTCAGCAACCTCACGGTTTCGCGCGTCGGCAATACATACACACTATCTTTCTCAACCACCAGCGCCTTGCCGGCCAACGGAAGTGTCCTGCTAACTTTTGACACCCTTATACCTTTTGGCGAGATTGCGCCCGGAACGACCACGGGTTTTGGGTCTGCCACAGTGGAAGCGAATGGCGCGGCTGTGACGGACGCCTCGGCGCACAATGTGGCGCGTGGAGCCTTGCTTATTCGCCTTAACACGGCGGTGGCCAGTGGCCCCAAGAGCCTCAGCTTCAGCTTAGCTAATCTGCCGGTAACGACCTCGCCGCTGTTGGTGCAAACGTTTGATGATCATGAAGTCTTGGAATACGGCGTGGTGGATTTATTCGGGTTGGGTGGCATGACGCCAACAGCCACTTTCACTCCAACGGCTGGCCCCTCGGCCACGCCGACCAACACGTTAGTGCCGCCGACAGCGACAGCCACCAACACTTCGGTTCCGCCTACGGCGACCCATACCCCCGTTCCACCCACGCCCACGCAAGCGCCGAGCTCGTTCACCCACACCTCCGCCGCTGATTTTGCGCAGAGTTGTGCGGGGCTAAACAACACCTTTGTAACAGCTATTGGCGGTGGGGCAGTGACGTTAGCCTCCGCTCTGACCGATCTCTTTGACGGCCCAAGCCTAAACGCTTCACTTTGGGCTTCTGGCCTCTGGGCAGGCGGCGCCTACAACCCCACTTTTGCTAGCGGCCAAATTACCCTGCCCGGCGGCGGTTACGTGCGCTCACAGAGCACCTTCACACGGGGCGTGTTTGAAGCCTATGCGAGCTTTGGCGCTGGCGCGTGGCAACACCTCGGCTTTGCCAGTCAGGATTTCTCCGGTGACCGCTATTTCATCTTTAGCACCTATACCGGTGATGGCAATCTGTATGCGCGCGTGAACAACTCCGGCGCGGAACAGAACGTAAACCTTGGCGCGATTCCCACCGGTCTGCATCGTTACCGCCTTGAATGGACGGCGGTGAACGGCACAACGGATCAACTCACCTTCTTCATTGATGGTGGGCAGGTTGCACAGCTAACAGTGGCAAGCGCGGGCGCGGCCAACTTACACGCCTATCTCTCCAATAATGGAGCGGCCAGCCTGGCGCTAGACCATGTCTTAGTCGCACCGCCTTACCTCGCCAGTGGCGCCTATCAAAGCTGTACGTTGGATGCGGGAGCGGGCAATATTTGGCAAACCAGCAGTTGGGATGCCACGCTACCGGCCAACACCGGCTTAAATGTGGAAGTGCGCGCCTCTGCCGATGGAACAACATGGGGGAATTGGGCCGCCGCAACCCATGGAGGTGTACTGCCCACCCAAAACCGCTTCGTGCAATACCGGCTGACGTTAACAACCAGCGATACGGCTACAACGCCTCGCCTCAACGCCATCACCTTCACCCTAGGCACGGGCGCTCCGACGGCGACGCCGAGCCATACCCCGGCGCCGCCAACGGCCACTTTTACAGGCACACCCGTAACACCCACCAGCACCCATACACCTGTGCCGCCAACGGCGACTTTCACGGCTACGCCTACTAATACCGCTACGCCCAGCCCTACTGCGACAGCCATCATCAACACACAGACAGATACATCGGTAGCTGATTTCAACCGCACCTGTGCAACCTTGACGAATGTATTTATCAGTGATCTAGGCGGCGGCGCGGTGACGTTATCCGCTAACTTCACGGATAACTTCAACGGGGCGGCATTGGATACAGGGCGGTGGAGCGCGGGCAACTGGGGCGGCGGGGCTTACAACCCAATCGTAGCCGGCGGCTTGCTGACGGTGCAGGTGGCAGGCGGCGGTTGGGTGCGTTCACAAACCACCTTCACCCACGGTGTAATCGAGGCGCAAGCCAGTTTCGGCGGAAGCTCCTTCCAGCATCTGGGCTTCGCCAGTGAAGATTTTGTTGGTAACCGTTACTTCATCTTCAGCACTTTCACTGGCGATGGCAATTTGTACGCGCGCGTTAATAACAACGTGAGCGAACAGAACGCCAACCTTGGGCCTCTGCCTGTCGGCCTGCATCGCTATCGCATTGAATGGAATGCTCTCGATGCTGCAACTGACCGAGTGCAATTCTACGTAGATGGCGTTTTCCGCGCACAGTTCGACGTGACCAATAGCGGCGCGGCCAATTTGCACTTTTATCTCTCCAATGCCGGCGATGCCTCACCGGTAACGGTGGACTTTGCTCAGGTTGCACCCACCTATCAAGCCAACGGGGTGTACGAAAGCTGTGTGTTTGACGCCGGTAGCGCTACCCGCCAATGGCAGACGGCCAGTTGGGACGCCAATCTACCGGCTGGAACTGCGCTCACCTTTGAGACACGCACCTCCACAGACAATGCTAGCTGGAGCGCATGGAGTCCAGTTGCGCTGAGTGGCAACACCCTTGCTAACCCGGCTCGATACGCCCAATATCGGCTATCGCTGACCACAACCAACAACTTGCTCTCACCGCAGGTCAACTCGGTGACGCTGGCCTTTACCGAGGCGCCAACGGCTACCCCAACCAATACACCGGTGTCCCCAACAGCGACTGCTACTCACACGTCAGCGCCACCCACAGTCACGCCCACGCCGACTCACACCTCTATCCCGCCCACTGCAACGGCTACCAACACACCCGTACCACCGACGGCTACCTTCACCAACACTCCAACTCACACGGCTACCCCAACCCAGACCAGTACGCCAACGATTACCGCCACCCCCACGAACACTCCCCTTCCGGATTTGATTTTTGCGGATGGGTTTGAGACGGGCAATCTTACGGCTTGGTCTGCCAGCGCCACCAATGGCGGCAACCTGAGCGTGAATTCAGCCGCGGCGTTAGTAGGCGTTCAGGGCCTGCGCGTGAACATCACCAGCAACACCGCCATGTACGTGCAGAATGATAGCCCCACCGCCGAGCCGCGCTATCGCGCCCGCTTCTACTTTGACCCGAACACGATTTCGATGATCAATGGGAATACCCACAACATCCTGTATGCCTATGCCACCAACTTATCCACGGTGGTAACGTACGTGGAATTCCGCCGGAGCAGTAGTGTGTATCAAATCCGGGGCCTAACGCTTCGCGATGCAGGCACCTATGCCAGCACCAGTTGGTTTACCATCTCCGATGCGGCGCATGCCATTGAATTTGACTGGTTGGCCGCTAGTGCGGCAGGAGCCAACAACGGCGCTTATACCTTATGGATTGACGGCGTTCAACGCGCCACCATCACGGGCATTGATAACGATACATGGCGCGTGGAGCGCGTCCGCTTGGGGCCGGTGGCCGGCATTGATACCGGCACACGCGGCGTATACTACCTGGATGCTTTTGAAAGCCGCCGTTACAACTATATTGGTTTAGCCGGCGTTACCCCCACCGCCACCCCAACAAACACACCTCTGCCGCCCACCGCCACAGCCACACCTACAAACACGGCGACCAATACACCCGTGCCGCCAACGGCCACTTTTACAAATACACCCGTGCCACCCACGGCCACCTTTACAAATACACCGCTACCGCCGACCGCCACGTTTACAAATACACCCGTGCCACCCACGGCCACCTTTACAAATACACCGCTACCGCCGACCGCCACGTTTACAAATACACCCGTGCCGCCCACGCCAACACCCACCCATACGCTTACGCCTAGTGGCCCTGTAACCGTGACGCTTCAAATCAATCAGTCGGAGGCGGATGTGAACGAGGACGGGGCAAATTATTCGGCTACAGACGGCTTTATGTGGCTGGGGAACGGCAGTTCCACCACTGCTAGCTACGCCGGCCTTAACTTCGGTGGCGTCAACATCCCACAAGGGGCCACCATTCTCTCGGCGCGGCTAGAAGTTGCCTCTAACAGCTCACAATGGATTAACTTGAATGTGCGCCTCATGGCGGAGAATTCCGGCAACAGCGCCTTGTTCTCCAATACCAACCGGCCATCTCAACGAACCGTCACCACACAAGAAGTCCTCCACACCTCCAATACCTTATGGGTAGCGGGCGCTTATTACCAGCTCGATCAAATGGCGACGGTAATTCAAGCCGTTATCAATCGGGCCGATTGGAGCAGCGGCAACCGCTTGAGCATTATTTTGCGCGGCAATGGACAAGCATGGGCGCGCAAGTTCTTCTACAGTTATGAGGGCAACCCCGCCTTAGCGCCACGGTTGGTGATTGTATATAGCGTTCCCTAAAACGGAATGATTGCTTGATTGAAACAAACAGGCCGCTCAGCTTTTGAGCGGCCTGTTTGTTTGATTTAGAGCCTGTCCCCAAAGCTATCGAATGGGATCATTTTGAGCGAGAAAACGCATCAGAACGGCCAGTTTGGACAGGCTCGCCGCTAGCCGTCCAACACGCCTGAGGGTATGGTCAGTCGCTCGTTCAACCACTGGGCCGCCCGCGTCTGGCCCGGTTCTGCGCCGAGCCGTTCCCGCACCCGCTCAAATCTCTCCACCGGCCCACTCGTCCAATAGTTTGTTGCGCCAGTCCCCGATTCAAGTGCGTCTAAAACTTTCAACGTTTGTCGCGCCACCGCCGGGGCCGGGTCAATGATGCGCACCGTTGGGCCGCAGATTTTACGCAACAACGGAATCACAAATGGATAGTGCGTGCAACCTAACACCAACGCATCAATCTTTTGCGCCAGCATAGGCTCCACCCAGCCGCGCAACATCCTCTCCGTTTTGGGAGTCTCCAATTCACCGGCTTCAATTTGTTCCACCAACCCGGGGCAAATTTGTTGAAGCACCGTTACGCCCTGTGCAAACCGTTCCACCACTGAGTTGAAAAGCTCACCCTGAAAGGTGGCCGGCGTGGCCAGCACACCCACCACGCCGGTGCGCGTGCTCTCGGCGGCAGGTTTCACGGCTGGCTCCATTCCCACAAACGGCACACCTGAAAATGTAACCCGCAAAGATTTGAGCGCGGCGGCGGAAGCGGTGTTGCAGGCCACCACAATCGCCTCCGCGCCGTGCGCTAGCAAAAAACGCACAATTTCTTCTGAAAAAGCGCGCACCTGCTCTAGTGGACGCGAACCGTAAGGCACATGCGCTGAATCTGCAAAGTAGAGGAGCTGAGCGCCCGGCGCTTGCGCGCGCAAATGGCGCAAAACGCTCAACCCACCCACACCTGAATCAAAAACGCCAATGATGGTCATAAACTCATTTTACCTCGCCGGCATATGACCTAAGTATGACCTTTGGCACTGCCCAGGGCAAAGCCGGAGGCCTATACTGGTTTAAGTTTGCAAGCACTTTGGAGAGACTTATGAACAACACAACTTCCCTAACGACGGCGCGCCGTAACCAACTCTTAGGCGGCTTGATGATGATTGGCTTAGGCTTCGTTTTTCTGGCGGCTCAATTCACAGAGATGGAAACTATCGGCGCCTACATTTTGCCCGGCTTGGCCGTTATTTTTCTGGCGTGGGGCCTGCTAACACGCAACCCCGGCCTGCTGGTGCCGGGCGGCATTCTCAGCGGCATCGCCCTCGGCGCGTATTTAGTTTCTGGCCCCTTCAATGATATGGCTGACCAAACCCAGGGTGGCTACTTCTTGTTGGCCTTTGCCGCCGGTTGGGCGCTCATCACCGTGCTCTCCCTGCTCATTGGCCAACGGCAGATGTGGCCCCTCATCCCCGGCGGCATTATGCTGGTGATCGGTGGCGCGTTAGTGGCGGGCGGTAATGCGCTGGAATTATTCCTCAGCTTACTCCGCTTGTGGCCGTTAGCCTTAATTGCGGGCGGCCTGCTCAACTTGTGGAAGGTCTTTCGGCGCAACGCGGCGTAACTCAGGCCAACCGCTGTAAACAAAAAGCTCGGAGACTTGTGTCTTCGAGCTTTTTTATTTCCCGGCATATGCCGCCGAAGTGACCTCCGGCACTAGGGCATATGACCAGCCCGCTTTTATTCTCATCACAACGATTTCAAGGAGTTTTGTGATGGACTACCTCTACATTCTGGACCGTTTTCTCGTTTACTCTCACGTGGCCGCTGGCATGCTTGGCTTATTTGCCGCGCCCGTGGCCATGGCCACCACTAAAGGCGGCAAAATACATCGGCTGTGGGGCAAAATCTTTTTCTGGATGATGTTCTGGATCATGCTCAGCACCTTTGGCCTAATGTTCTTCCGCTTCAACTTTTTTCTGCTGGTGATTGCGGTGCTCAGTTTTTATTCGGCGCTCACGGGCTATCGCGTGTTGTATCTCAAACGCCCACAAGCAGGAGACAAGCCACAGTTCATTGATTGGGCCAGCACAGCCATTGCCGCGCTCTCCGGCCTTAGCTTTATGGGCTGGGGTGTGGCCGGTTTATTTGGCGTGCTAGAGGCTGGCATCCCAACGGCCTTCTTCATCCTCGGTTTGGTGTTTGGCGGCGGCCTGCTGGCCAATGCCATGCCGGATTTCATCCGCTACTTCCGCCCACCCACAGACCGTAACTGGTGGTGGTACGAGCACATGAACCGGATGTTAGGCGCCTACATCGCCATGGTGACGGCTTTTCTCGTACAAAACGTGGGGCGGCACATGCCCGCCGAGTGGCAGTGGGTGATTTGGGTAGCGCCGGGCGTCATTGGCGGCTTCTTCATTGGCAAGTGGATTACCATGTACAAACAAAAGTTTGAAGGCAAGCGCCAAGTAAAATCGGCTGTAGCTGGAACTGACTAAATCGGCTCCGGCTGGCTGGGCGTGACCAACAGATGAACACCGGCATTCTAAAGACCTGCTCGTGATTTCCCGTCTAAACGTGACGGTTCAAGAAGTTGAGAGAAGGACTCTAAAGTGACGTACAATCCGTGTATGACTAAATCGCGCCTCGTCAGCCGGATCTCACAATCGTTGTTAGATGCCGCTGGCTTGTTCACCATCGCGGTGGTGGCCATCCTGAGCTATGTAACCCTTGATGAACCATCCAGCCGTTGGGCGGCAGTGGGTTTGTGCTTAGCGTTTTTAGTGATTACGTTGCTGTGGGAAAAGCCGCACCGCCAGCGTTTTATTCACTATTACTTTGCGGCCCAAGCGTCTGTTGTGACGGCCCTATTTACGTTGGGGGCCGATTCATTTGTAGCCCCCATTTTGTTTTTCATCCTCAGTGCGCAAGCGATGGTAAGTTTGCCTTTGCGTTCCGCCATCTGGTGGATTGGCGTTTTTATCCTCCTGACGGGCGCGGTTTCAGTCATAAACTTAGGTTGGGCGCGAGGCTTGCTCACCACGTTGCCGTATATCGGTGGCTACTCATTTTTTGGCGCGTTCGGCAAAGCCACCCGCGATGCGGATGATGCGCGGCGAGAAAGCCAACGCTTGCTGGCGGAGTTACAGGCCGCCCAAACCCAACTCAAAGAGTTGACCATCATTGAAGAACGCAATCGTCTGGCGCGTGAATTGCACGACTCACTCGGCCATCGGCTGACGGTGGCGGTGGTGCAATTGGAGGGCGCGCAACGGCTAATGGACAAAGACCCAGAGCGCGCCGCCCGCATGATTGGCGCCATGCGTGAGCAGATGAAAGAGGCCTTGGCAGATTTGCGTCACTCGGTGGCCACGCTCCGTAGCCCGCTGGCAAAAGATTTGCCCCTGCCCGCCGCGCTCACCCAACTGGCGCGCGAGTTTCAGAAAAACACCGGCTTACCCGTTCACCTCAACCTGCCTGCTGAATGGCCTAATTTGAGTGAGGCGCAACAACTGACGTTGTACCGCGCCACGCAAGAATCTTTCACCAACGCGCACAAACACGCCGCCGCCAAAAACATCTGGCTGAATTTGGAAGCCGCCAACGGCCACCTTACACTTCAGGTGGCGGATGATGGCGTGGGCCTGCCTGAAAACTTAAACGGCGGCTTTGGCTTGCTGGGTTTGCAGGAACGCGCCGCACAGGTGAACGGCCAACTGCGCCTTGGCGCTCGGCCCGGCGGCGGCACGCAAGTTGTGTTAACCGTGCCGCTGGTTTAGAAATTATGCCCATCAAAATTCTGTTGGTTGATGATCAACGTTTGATGCGCGAAGGTCTGCGCACACTGTTGGAATTGGAAAGCGATTTTGAAATTGTGGGCGAAGCGGGCGACGGCCAAGCCGCGCTGAACGCCTACGCCGAACTTCAGCCGGATGTGGTGCTGATGGACATCCGTATGCCAGTGCTGAACGGCGTGGAGGCCACCCGCCGCTTGATGGCGCAAAACTCTGCCGCCCGCGTCATCATCCTCACCACGTTTGATGATGACGCGAACGTATTTGAAGGTTTACGGGCGGGCGCGTTGGGTTATTTGCTTAAAGATGTTTCAGGCGCCGATTTGGCGGCGGCAGTGCGCACGGTGGCGGGCGGCGGCGCGTTGATTGAGCCAAGCGTGGCGCGGCGCGTGTTTGCGGAATTTGCGCGGCTGGCCCCCCAAATAGATCGGCCAGCGCTTCGGCAGAGTCTAGTTTGGTTGAGCCGCTTTCCGAACGCGAATTGGAAGTGTTGAAATGGGTGGCCGAAGGATTGAGCAACAAAGAAATCGGCCAGAAGCTAAGTTTGGCCGAAGGCACCGTGAAAAACTATGTAACGAATATGCTGGGAAAGATAGGCGCGCGCGATAGAACACAGGCCGCATTGCGGGCGCGCGAGTTGGGGTTGATTTAGCGGGGACGCTTCGTACTACTTCGTGCGGCTTCGTGGATTCCCGGCCGCTTCAATAAATTTCTCAAATAACCGCTTCATCTCAGGTTGGGCCTGTAAGTTTTCCGGGTGCCACTGCACGCCGAGCGCAAAAGGATGATCCGGCTTTTCCACGCCCTCAATAACGCCATCCGGCGCTTTGGCCACCACTACCAAACCCTGCCCCACCTGCTTCACAGATTGATGGTGACGGCTATTGACATTGACGATAGGGTTGCCCAACACCCGCGCCAGATGCGACTCTTCTTCCACCTGCACCAGATGCGCTAAATGTTCGCGCGGAAATTCGCTCACGGGGTGCGCATGGCGCTCTAGGGGGAAGGCATATTCACTAGGTAAATCCTGATACAGTGAGCCGCCCTGCGCCACATTCATCACTTGCATGCCGCGGCACACGCCCAGCACGGGTTTGCCTTCCGCCAGCGCATAGCGAGCCACCGTTAACTCAGAGCGGTCACGGTCTAAATCCACCGCGCCGAGTTTTGGGCTGGGCGCTTCATTGAAGCGGGCCGGGTCAATATCACAGCCGCCGGGCAAAAGCACGCCATCCAGCCGCTCATACAGCGCGCGCAAATCGTCTCCCTGCACCGAAAGGGGAACGAGCACCGGCAAGCCGCCTGCACCCAATACGGCAGTGATATAGGTAACGAGCGCGCCCTCCGCATCTTGGTCTTTCTCAGCGCGGTAGCCGGAGGAAAAATGCTCCGTGGTGAGGCCGATGAGGGGTTTGGGCATGGCGTAAAATGTGAAGCGTGAAACGTGAAAAACGAAGCGCGTTCACGTTTCACGCGGGATAAAAAAAGCGTAGGCTGTGTATGCCTACGCCGGTGGTAAGGTGAAATGATGCGAAGGCTACGCGTCCGTGCGCTTTTCCTTCAGGCGGGCCGCCTTGCCACGCAAATCACGCAGGTAGTACAGTTGGGCGCGGCGCACTTTAGCGGAGCGGAATACTTCCACTTTTTCAATGCGTGGGGAGCGGAGCAGGAAAGTCCGTTCCACGCCTACACCGTGGGAAGCAATGCGGCGCACCGTAAAGTTAGCTTGGTTGCCGCCGCGGCGGGTGCGGATGACGGTGCCTTTGAATTCTTGCACGCGTTCCTTATTGCCTTCCACAATGCGCACATGCACGCTTACATTATCGCCCGGCTTGAGGGTCGGGACATTGGGATTAGGTTTGGCTTCAACAGCCTTAATTAAGTCGGCCATGAGTCACACTCTCAATTTCTACACACTAGGCAAAATTAACCGCCCACAACATGCTGGGCGGTCAGCGGGGAAAATTATAGCAGGCCAAGAGATGACTCACAAGGGCAGGGATTCAGTCGGCGAGCCGCTACCAACCCAAGCGGCGGCCGGCGGCCAACAGCGCCGCTAGGCTTTTGGCATCTCGTACTTCACCCCTATCCACCGCCGCCATTGCCTCTGCCACAGAGAGTTTCACCACTTCAATCTGTTCATCAGCGTCTTGCGGCAAAGGCGCGGGCGAAAGTTCCGTAGCCAAATAAGCGTACATTTTCTCAGTAGAGTAACCGGGGGCGAGAAAGAACGTTGAAATGTGTTCCAGCCGCGCGGCCTGCATGCCAATTTCCTCCTGCAATTCGCGTTGCGCGCCCACGGCGGGGTCTTCAGAGGTGTGCAAGGTTCCGGCGGGCAGTTCCAAGATTGTCTCGCCCACGCTGTGCCGGTACTGCCGGATGAACCACACATGGCCTTTCTCATCCACCGGAACCATCGTCACTGCGCCGCTGTGCTCCACAATTTCCATGCGGTGTGTTTTGCCCGGCGCATATTCCACCGTATCCAGCCGGATGGAAAAGGCGCGGCCCGTAAACGCAGTTTCAGATTTCAGAACTTTCATAGGCGTATCTCAAAAATAGAGAAAGGGCGCAGAGAGTCTCTGCGCCCTTGAGCAAGGCGTAAATGCCAAACGGCTTACGGATACGTGAGTACCTGCCCAGGGAAGATGCGATAGGGCGGCGCGATATTGTTGCGCGCGGCCATTTGTTCGGTGGTGAAGCCGCAGTTGAAGGCGATGCGGAACAAATTATCTCCGCCTTTGACGGTGTACGTACCTTTGCAGGTAGCGGCGGGTGGTTGTGGGGTAGCAGTTGCACCCACCACCGCTGTTGGGGCTGGGGCGGCGCCGGGCAGGTTGAGCCGTTGGCCGGGGGTTAGCCGGTTGGGGTTAATGCCCGGATTAGCGGCAATAATGGCTTGCGGCTGGAGGTTGCACTCACGCGCAATCTTATAAATCCAATCGCCCTGCTTCACAGTGTAAGGGCTGGCGCAGGCCGCTCCTGCGGGTGTGGCAGTCATAACAGGCGCTAGAGTAGGGACTACTACCGTAGGCGTAACGACTTGAGTAACGCCAGGGATGGGTGAAGGTGTGGCGGTAGCCGCCTGCCCGGCATCCAAGCCGCCGCCGCCTGCCACTTGAGTGGAACCGCTAAACAATTGCGTGCTTAAGGCGTCCATCGTGGGGTCGCCTTTTGGGCCGGCGTCGGCGCCGGCATCGGTTGTGGCCGCCGGAGCTTGGGTGGCTGGCACAGTTTCCGTAGTAGCGGAACGGGTGCAGGCGGCCAAAACTAAGCCGCCTATCAGCAGAGTGCTAAAAAGTAAGGTTCGCGTTTTCATTCTCAATGCCTCCTGGGCCGTTATCAATCTTGTTGCCCAAACGGTGTGCAGTTTTTGTGCCAGCCCAACATCTGCATGAGTATTGTGGCGCAAGTGCATTTTTTACGCAAACGGGCCAGCCGCTAGGAAGCTGACGCCCGGCGAGGAGGGGGAGTTCCAGTCTTGGTCACCTAATCTGCGCGCAGGATGTGGGTAACAATGGTGGCTCCACTCCCGCCGATGTTCTGCGCCATGCCGATTTTGGCCTCTGGCACTTGGGTGCCAGTGGCCTCGCCCCGCAATTGTTGAACCAGTTCCACAATTTGGTAAACGCCGGTAGCGCCCACCGGATGCCCCCGCGCCTTGAGGCCGCCGCGTGTGGCAATGGGCACTTGGCCGCGCGGTGTAATTTGCTCTTCCAGCGCCAGCCGTGGCCCATGCCCCCGCTCGGCAAAGCCGCACGCTTCCAGCGAAAGGGCGGCCATGATGGAGAAGGCATCATGCAGTTCAAAAATATCAATAGCATCTGGGCCAAGGCCGGCTTGTGCGTAGGCTTTGCTCACAGAAAGGTGCGCGGCAGAGAGCCAGAGCGGATCGCGACGGTCATGCACCGCCAACGAATCGGTAGCGGAGGCCGAAGCCACAATACGAATGCGGGGGCGGCCATTTTTCTTCAGCGTTTCAGTCGGAACCAGCAATACGGCGGCGGCCCCATCACCAATCGGTGAGGCGTCCAGCAAGTTAATCGGGTCAGCAATCATGCGAGCGCGCTGATACTGTTTTTCGGTGACGGTTTCATGCAAGCGGGCGTTGGGGTTATGCATGGCGTTGCCGTGCGCATTGATGGCAAACTGGGCAAAGTGTTCTTTCTGCCAGCCATACGTGTGCATGTAACGGCGCATGATAAGGGCGTTAATGGCCACAAATGAAACGCCCTGCGCGGCCTCCCAATCGGCATCGGCGGCGGAGGCCAAACCGCCGGTGGTGGTGGGGCCAACCGTATCCGTCATCTTTTCAACGCCCACCGCTAGCGCAGACTCCATTTCGCCGGAAGCCACCGCTATCAGGGCTTGCCGCAAGGCCGCACCGCCCGAGCCGCAGGCCGCTTCCATTTTTACGGCTTCAGCGCCGCGCAGGCCCACCCAATCCGCCACCAGCGCACCCAAGTTCTCCTGTTTGTTGAGTGGGCCGGAGAGCATATTGCCAATAAATAAGCCGTCCGCACTTTCACGTCCCGCATCTTGTAGAGCGGCAAACACCGCCTCACCCGCAATCACCCGGATGGATTTATCCCACTGTTCGGCAACGGGTGTTTGCCCAATGCCTAAAACTGCCACTTCACGCATAAACCAAAATACTCCTCGGTATGTCCAACGCTAATCTCTAAGCCGCGAGGAAGTAGAGTAAACTTTGCTCCCTTACGGCTTTGCGTTACAGTTTGTGAAAACATTTTGCCGTAAGGAGGCTGTCACTAGCTCTCAGTTTACCCCTCACGCTTTCACGTAATCTCACGTAAACTACCTAAGATTGTATCGCACCTAAAATATTATGACGGCTAATCGAACTTCAACTTCAAAACGTTTATCCTGGGGCTGGTGGGTGACCATAGGCTTGGTAATAGCTTTACTGGCGTTGGTGGGCGGGCAGTTGGCTGTAACACAAAGCGGCGGCGTGGCCGTGGGCCAAACCGCGCCAGATTTCACCGTGACGGGTTTTGCCAACACTGCGTTGGCCGGAAAAACGTTCACCCTTAGCCAAGCGCGCGGGCAAATTGTGGTAGTGAATTTTTGGGCCTCCTGGTGCGCGCCCTGCCGGGATGAGGCCGCTGATTTAGAGCGGCTATGGCAAGCTTACGGGCCGCGGGGTGTGGCGATTATCGGCTTAGCGTGGAGCGATACCGAGCGCGAATCGCTCAAATTCATCAACGAGTTTAATCAGACCTATTTGAACGGCCCGGATTTACAAACCCGCGCCGGGGATGCTTACCGTGTGCGCGCTGTGCCGGAAACTTACATTATTGATGGAACCGGCAAACTAGCCTGGCTTAAGAAAGGCCCCACCAATTTTGTGGAACTCCGCGCCGTTTTAGATGAATTGCTGAAATAAACTCACCTTCGCACCGAATCACCCGAATGGCGCGAATTGAACTGATTTGAGAAATGCGCGCCATTCGTTGTTAGACCCCAATGTCTCAACGCACCCGCCAACTGCTCCTCAACCTTCTGCGGATTGGAATCTCCGCCATCATCCTCAGCTACATCCTTTCGCAAACCGGCTTACAGCGGCTGGGCGAGGCTTTGCGTAACGCTGATCCGTGGCCGTATGTGGGCGCGCTCATGTTAGGCCTACTGGGCGTCGTCGTCCGGGCGTGGCGTTGGAAAGTGTTATTGGATGCCGTAAATTTGCGCGTGAAGTTTACACGGCTGATGTATTTGTACTTTGTGGGCGCGTTCTATAACTCTTTTCTGCCTACCGGCTTTGGCGGAGATGTGGTGCGCGTGCTGGAATTTGGCCCCAACACTGACCGGGCTGTGGTGACGGGGACGACGATAGTTGACCGGCTGACCGGCTTTGTCATGCTGTTCATGCTGGCGTTGGCCGCCCTGCCATTTTCCACGCAATACCTGCCACCGGAGATTATTTGGGCGGTGGCGGCGGCGGGCGCCGGCGTGCTGTTGGCAACGGCGCTATTGTTTGAAGGCAAACTTCTACGCGCCCTCACCCGTTTTTTGCCCGCGCCGCTCTCACTCTCCGGCGAGGGTTGGCTGGCCCGCACGTTTGACTCAATCTCACGCGGTGGGCGGGCGGGGCTGTGGCGAGCGTTAGGTGTTTCATTGTTGTTCAATTTAGTTCTGCTCACGGCCGCCTTGCTCATCAGCCAAGCTTTGCAACTCAATGTTTCGCCAGCGGCGCTGTTTGTATTTGTGCCCATCGCCACCGCCTCGCTTCTGTTGCCCATCTCCATCAGCGGCTTAGGCGTGCGCGAGGGGCTTTACATTGCGCTGTTTGCCCAAGTAGGCGTGGGTGACGCCAAAGCCATTGCTTTCTCTCTCGCTTATTACTCGCTGGATTTATTTGCCGGCATTGTGGGCGGTTTGCTTTATCTCTTCGCCAGCGCGGGCAACTTGCGGCCAGAAAAGTCTGAATGACGCTCTCCCCTCAACTGCAACAATCCCTCATCAATCTCGCGCGTTTGGCCCTTACCCTCGGCCTGTTGGGGATTCTCTTCGTCAGTGCCGATTTACAAGCCGTGTGGGATTTGCTCCGCTCGGTGGATGTGCGTTTGTATGCGGTGTGTAGTGCCATTTCCACCGTTGGCATGGGCCTGCGCGCACTGCGTTGGCACGCGGTTCTCCAAGCGGTGGGCGCCCGTGTTTCCTTCAAGCGCGCGCTGTACTTATGCTATGTGGGCGCCTTCTTCAACATTTTTTTGCCCTCCGGTTTAGGCGGGGATGTGATTAGGGTGTTAGAGATTGGCCCCGGCGCCAGCAAACAACAAGCCACAGGCACCATCTTGGTGGAGCGGCTAGCCGGGTTTGCGGTGCTGTTTGGCTTGGCGCTTATCACTCTGCCATACGCCGCACAATTCCTGCCGAGCCAAGTCACCGCCTTCATCGCCTTACTCACTTTTGGCGTGTTAGGGGTTACGGCCCTTTTGCTGGAAGGTAAACTTCTGCGCCGCCTCATGGCCCACTTCCCCAAAGCCATCTCCTTAGCGGGTGATACGTGGTTAGGCCAAACCTATGATGTGATCACGGCGTGCGGCTGGGGGGCGTTGGGCCGGGCCGCACTTATTTCTTTGGTGTTCAATCTCTCCATTGTAGGAAGCAATTGGCTGGTGGCGCGCGCGCTGGGGCTAGAAGTGCCGTTGTGGGCAGTGGCCCTGATTCTGCCCATCATCTCGGCCACGTTACTCATCCCACTCAGCATCAGTGGTTTTGGCGTGAGGGAGGGGGTAGTGGTGTTACTGCTGGCGCAAGTCGGCCTCAACACTGATCAGGGGTTGCTCCTCTCACTGGCTTGGTACGGGCTGGATATTCTGGATGGCTTGTACGGCGGCCTAATCTACTTTTTCACAGGTATTCTAGGCATCAGGCCAAAGCCTGTTTCCTCTTCCAAATAACACGCCAAAGCTAAATCGAAAGTGTCCCGGCTCATTTCAGCGTCTGGTGTGTTCACATCAAACACTCTGTTTTTTCACCGCCTTTCACCAGAGAGAATCCGGCACTATATGCCAAACCCGCAAGGCCGGACGGGTGCTTTCAGTGGTGACAGTCACTAACCGGTGACTGTCACTTGTTTCAACTTCAGCTATTACTCTGCTTCTTCCGGCGACGCCAACCCTCATGATCATCCGGCACGAAGACGCTGAGGACGATGCTGATGATGGTGACGATAAGGGCGCCGAAGAAGGCCGGCCAGAAGCCATCCACCGTGAAGCCCACGCCAAAGGCCGTGCCAATTTGCCCGGCCAAGTAAAACATGAGCGTGTTCACCAACAAAGTCCCTAAGCCCAGCGTAAGGATAATCAACGGGCAGGTGAGCAAGGTGATGATGGGCCGGATAATGGCGTTAACCAAGCCAAAGATGAAGGCCAACGCCAAAATGGATTGCCAATCCCGCGGGCCGCTGATACCGGGCACGCCGTTGAACACGCCGGGGATGCCGTTAATCACCACCCACAGCGCCACCGCGTTAATGGCGAGACGAATAAGAAGTTTGAACATTTTTCAATCTCCGTAAAACGTGATACGTGAAACGTGAGAGCGCTTCACTCATTACGTTTTACGTTTCGCGTTTCATTAGGTTTCGGCTGTCCGGCAAAAGTCAGTCAGCGGCGGAGGTGGCGACCGCGGGCTGGGCGGCATCATGGTCTGGCAAAATATCTTCCGCGTTGCGGATGACGGGGATGAAGTAGCCGGCCAAGCCCACCAGCGTGGCAAACACGCCGCACACCACCATCAGCAGGGCCATGCCCGCGCCTGGCCCACTTCCCACCAAATTTCCGAACAGAGACGTAAACGCCCCGCCCGCCTGAGCGCTCGGCTCCAGCCAACGGTCTGCCAAGATGCCGGCAATGAGGGGTGAGAGCGGATTGGTGAGCCACGCAATCAACCGCCGCGCCGAGAACACACGGCCTTGCACATCCGGCGGGACTTTGGCCTGATAGATGGCCTGATTGCTCCCATTGACGAGCGCAAACGGTAGAGAGCCGAGGAACATCGCCGGAAGCCACAGCCACAAATCTTGGCCCAACCCCACCAGCGTTAAACCAATCACGCCGCTCCAAATCCAGCCTAACAGCACTCCGTTCACGCGGCGCTTGAAGCCGCCCCACGCGCTCATGGCCACGCCGCCCAGCACGCCCCCAATAGCGCCTGCCGATTGCACCAAGCCGAGCACGCGCGCCGATTCGGCGACGGCATCCCCTGCAAAGCTAGCCGAGACGCGCGAAACCACCATTGGCGCGAGGAGGGTAAAGCCAATGCCGCTGAATAAGTTGCCAAAGAAGAACGTCATTTGCAGGCCGAGCAAGCTGGGCCGCGCGAAAATGTATTTGAAGCCAAAGGCCGCTTCTTGCAACCAGCCACCACCCTCGGCTTGGCGGCTGGCCTCAGAGCGCGGTGGTTGTGGGATGTGCACCACAAACAACGCCCCAATGGCGAACAAAAACGTCACCACATCCAACGAAAGAATGCCCGTGATGCCGATGAGGGGCAGTAACGCCCCAGCCAGCAACGGCGAGATGATATTGGGCCCCATTTCCACCAAAGACATGAGGCCATTGGCCCGCCCATATTGTTCTTTGGGCATCATGGTGCTGATGGCGGCGCTATAGGCCGGCCACTGAAAAGCATTGCCCAAGCCAGAAATGACGGCGGTGATATACAAGTGCCACACTTCCAGCACGCCGAGCGATTGCAGAATCAACACCACAATGGTGGCCAAGCCGGCGCTCAGGTCACTCACCATCATCATCAGCTTACGGTTGTAGCGGTCCACCATCACGCCCGCGAGAGGGGAGATGAGCAAGAAGGGCGTAATGAAAAACACCTGCATCAGCGCAAACGGCGTGGCTTCGTTGTTGGTTTTCTGGAGCACCCACAGCGAGAGCGCAAACTGCGTCATGCTGGTGGCCAGTACGGAAACAATTTGGCCCAGCCAGACGATGGTGAAGCCGAAGAGGCCAGAAGGAAGGCGGGAGGTTTGGGACATAGGGAGTTAGGGATTTAGGGATTAAGGATGATGGATTAGACTTGCCACAAGCGCGGCAGGGTTTGAATGCGCGCCCAGCCAGCATCGCGCTCAACGGTTTCAACGTTGAGGTTGATGAAGTACGTATCCAGCACGGCGGCGCGTTCCATGGCCAATGGCGGGCGGCAGTAATCTTCTTCTTCCCACACCACCCATCCATTTTCCAGCCGCGCACCCTCTAAGCCAGCCTGCAAGGCCGCGCCAAAAGGCCGCATGACGCGGATTTCGCCGCTATCTAAACGCGCTCGCAACTGCGCGGCCAGTTCTGTTTTAAGTTGAGCTTTGACGAGATAGTAGGCCATCAGGTTACCTCCGTGAGGGTGGTTTGAATCCGCGCCAACAAGCGGGGCCGCTCGCCGTTCACGTTTTCAGCTACGCGGGCCGCTAACACGGGCAATTCCCATTGGCGTAACGCGGCCAACGTGAAGTTGGGGCGTAAGGCAAAGTAACGGCGCTCATACTGGGCCGTAAACTCGCGCCGCATCAGCTGAATCAACAAACGCAGAACAACATTCGGGGGCGGCTCGCCCAGGGTGAGGAGTAAGTGCGTGCGCGCCACATCGGCCAGGGGATGCCCGCGCGTGGCATTTACCCAATCAATCACTTTGGCTCCGTTGGCGGTGAGCAAAACATTATCAAGATGAAAATCACCGTGACACAATTGCCCACCTTCTGGCAGACGGGTTAAGGCGGTGAGGGCCGCGCGGCGCGCGCCTTCCGGCAAATCAGCGGCTTCAATATCGCGCCGCAAACGTTCATTAAAAGACGGGAGTTCAGGCGCTGAGCAGGCATGCATCTGAGCGTGCAGTTCCGCTAAAGCGCAAGCTAACGCGCGGGTTTGCCACGGTTGCATTATCAACACCCCTAACATGGAGCGGCCTACAACGCGCTCAAAAATGATGCCCGTGCGTCCATATTCGGTAAGCAGGCCATAAACGGCGGGAGCTGGCGCTCCGGCGGCGTGCGCGGCGCGAGTCCGTTCGGCTTCTTGGGCCGCGCTGTTAAAGTTTGGGCGAAACAGCTTCAGTGCTTGGCCCTCGCCCCACGCAAATACCTCCGCCTCGCGGCCTTGCCCAATGAGCGCACCTTTCATGCGCTTACAGGCTCAGCGGTAGGCGTTGGCGGCGCAACTTCATCCTTGTGATCTTCCAAGTTGCGCACATCCGGAATAAAAAAGGCCAACCCTCCCATGACCACGCACAGCCCACCACCGAGGATGTACCACGCTTGCACACCAATGGCGTCCGCCAATGGGCCGGCGATGAGCAAGCCCAGCGGGGCCATGGCGGTGGCTAAACTCTCCAGCAGAGAAAAGATGCGGCCTTGCATATCGGGCCGAACGATGACCTGCATGGCCGCCGCTAAAGGGCCGTTGGTGATGACGTTGGCCGCCGCACCCACAAACAACAACGCCGCCGCCACCCCAAAGCCGTTCGGCGGGATAAAGCCCACTGCGCCAAAGGTGACGCCGAGCAAAATCAGGCCGAGCAAAGAAGTGTAAATGCGCCGCTTGAAGCCGCCCCACACACCCAGCAGAATCCCGCCCAATAGCATGCCTAAGCTAAAGATGGAGTTCACGGTGGCCAGTTCACCTTCCGCGCCGCCGAAGTGCTGGGTGACGAGGATGGGCAAAAGCGCGGCGGCTGGGCTGAGCAAAAAGTTCAACAAAATTGCCATGAGGGCAATAATGAATAACCCACGCCAGCGCACCAAATACGTGAACCCGTCTCGCATTTCAGCTAAAAACGAGGGCCGCGCGGCGGTAGCTTGCATAGCGGGTTGCGGGATGAAAGTAAAGAATAACGGTGTGATGCCAATCAGCGCCGTCGCTACGTCCACGGCCAACACCCCCTGCAAGGGCAGTAGGCCTAACAGCAAAGCGCCGACTGGCGGCGCAATAATGCCCATCACACCCTGCAACATTTGGTTGAAGCCTTGCACGCGGGCTAATTGCTCCGCCGGAACCATGAGCGAGGTGGAGGCTTGCATGGCCGGAAACTGAAACGCCCCGGCGGCGGCGCGCAAAAACAACACGGCCAACACATGCCACGGCTCAGCCACACCCATCCAAAAGAGATAGGCCAGCGCCAACGTCAACAGCGCCACCGTCCCATCCGAGAGGATCATAATCAGGCGGCGATTGAAGCGATCCACCACCACACCGGCGAAGGGCGCAATGATGACGCTGGGCAACAGGCCCATGAGGGAGGCCAAGGTCAGCACAGTGGCGGAGCCGGTGGTTTCCGTCAGCCACCAGATGAGGGCAAACTGCACCAACGCACTGCCAAAGAGGGAGAAGGCCTGCCCCAGCCAAATAAAGGTGAAGTTGCGTTGCCAGTGAATGGGGATAGAAACTTGAGCCGACATTGCGGATTAAGGTGGGGAGCGAGGGAAATCAGGAAATAAAGTCTTTCGCGATTTTTATTCTACAAATACTTCCACGTGTTCGCCGTCTTCGTCATCTGTCACATCAATAATCTTGCCGGTCTGGCCGGACTTTAGCGCTTCGGCCATGGCCTCCAACTGTTCAGCTTCCAGGCCGGGGGCGAAGCGCGCGCCCATCTTGAGGCCCACATTGACTAAGCCCATGGGGATGTTAACGTTGACTTTGGCCTTGCCGGTTTTGGTGTCCGTCACGCGCACGCGGAACCAGCGCGCCTCACCCGCCGAAGCGCCGAGCGAAATACTGGGCGTTTTGCGGCTCTCGGCCAACGCCGCCAATAGTTTGGCGCCCTCCTCAGCCGTGATCTTTCCCTCCTCAATTAACTTGAGCACCTTCATGCGTTCTTCAACAGTAGCCATAACAACTCCGTGAAAAGTGATAAGTGATAGGTGACAAGGCCATTACCCGTCACTTGTCACCCGATATAAACTTGTACTTTCTCTCCGCCGCGGCCTTTATCCACTTCCACGTAAAACGGGTTATCGGGCGCGGTGGTTTCATCCAGCGCCAAGATGAGTTCATCCACCCCAGTATCTCTGAGTTTGGGGATAAAGGGGCTAAACAGCCGCAGGAACCACGCCGCCAGCCGCACCGGCAGTGGAAGGGAGAGCGCCACCCGGCGCGGCCCACCGCCAGAGGTATTATTTACGCGAATATGAATCCACTTCGCGTTGCGGCTGAGCAAGGCAAGCAGAAATAGTAAGAGGCCAAAACTGAAGGGGCAAGCGGCCAACAGAAGCCAAACGCTGAATTGCGCGTCCGCCACGCGCCACGCAAACCACATCAGCAGACCGCTCACCAGCGCAATACCACCGCCTACCGCAAGGGGCGCCAGCCACCAATTGCGCCACTCGCCAAATTTAGGCCGCGGTGATTTAGGTTCAGGCGGGGCCGCTGGCTCAGAGGTGGGGGGGGGTGCTTCTTCGGCTGAGGCGTTGCCCGCCAGCGCATTCAGCAGACGGATGCCTTCGGCGGCGCTCACTTTGCCGTCTTCAATCAATTGGAGAATCTGCAAACGAGGGTCGGTTGCCATGTTTAATACTCTGAAAGCGCGCCTTTCGCGCGCGCAATGTTTTCTTCGCGTTGGTACAGCCAGTAGCCGAGCAGGGGCATTAGCACACCGAACGCAATGACGATGACGAGTTCCACTTCTAAGGAGGCCAGTTCCGGTGCGCCGGCGGGCAGGCCCATCAGCACAGAGCGGAATGCATCCACGCCGTAAGAAAGCGGGATGATGCGGGCCACCCACTGCAAAACTTCTGGCAGGGCGCTAAAAGGGAAGAACGGCGCGCACAATACCATGAAAACAAATTGAATAAGATTGGCCAACGTTTGCGCGGCTTCTTTAATACGGAGCGTGAGGGCGGCAAAGGCAAAACCCGTGCCAAACGTGCCGGAGAGGGTGAGAACTAGAATCAAAAGCGCCAACGGGATATTTTGGGCAGGCAAGCGCCCAATTAGTGAACTCATCAGCCACGCAGACATGATGCACAGCAAGCCCGTCCAAACAAGCGTGACGACGATGCGCGAGAGCAGGTTGGCGAATTTGGAGGCCGGGCTAAGGTAGAGCTGTTCCAGCGTGCCCTGCTTTTGGTCGCGGCGCACGTTATAGCCAATCGTCCATAGCGTATCCGAGAGGAACATGAACAAGATGAAGCCATACACCACAATTCCCGCGGTGGTGGAAGCGCCCTCGGTGGGGCGCGCGCCCTGAGGCGAGAACATCAGCCCGGCCAACGTGAGGCTGGTGACGATGAGGAATACTTGCCCAAAGGAGGCCACAAACTCCACCGGGTAACGGAGCATGATGAGCAGTTCTTTCCAGGCCATCGTCCACAGGGTGCTAAAAAACGCCGCTGGGCCGGTGAGAAGTTTGGGAGGGGTGCTAATGGTAGACATTAAACTTATTCCAAAGCGTGAAAGTCGCTTCGCTAACTACGCGCCATTCAAACCGTAATGCGGGTGGCGGACTAGAGGAGGAGAGACATTTGTGAGATGCCGCCCGCCACCCGCACTACGTCAAAACTGACCCACTCCTTCATTTCTCTGGATGCTTCGCTCAGTCCGGTTGAACACCCAGAACCCAAAGAGTGGTGCAAAAAGCAAAAAGGCCCACAGCACGGCTAAATCCAAATACCATTCGCCAAAGAAGTAACCTACGCCTAGTAAGGCTGAACGTACGCCGTTGGTCATCCAAGTGGGCGGGAACAACAAGGCCAAAAACTTTACGGCGGGCGGCAAAATGGCCACCGGGTAGAACAGGCCCATCAAAAAGCTCACCACCCACTGCATCAAATTCACAATAGCGTTGGACTCTTTCACCTTGAGCACGACGGCCCCAAAAATCAACGCCATGCCGTACAGCGGCACAAGGCCTACCAGAATAAAGGCCAGCGCCAGCAAAACATCGCCTTGCAAAGGATTGACTTGGAAGATGAGACAGCCTACAAAATACGCGATGAGCGAAGAGGTGAGGCCGCGCAAAACGCTGTACAGCGCCACACCGCTCGCCAGCGTTACAGTGGAAGTAGGCGTGAGGTAAATCGTTTCCAGCGTGCCGGTTTCCTGCTCAAAGCGGAGCCAGTAAGCAATGTGCCAAAACGCGCTGGAGACCAGCGTAAACACATTGGAGCCGATGAGCAAAAAGGCCACGTAGTTTGTGGTGCCCGTATTAGCGGCAAAGTTGGCGGCGGCGTTTTCTCCGCCGGTGGCTTGCCCCAATAACATGGGCATGGAGGCAAAGATAATGGGAATCAAAATCTCCATCACCATTTGGCCCGGGTAACGGCTGATATTAATCAGCCGGAGTTGCGTCTCGGCCAACATCGCGGAAAGTCTCTGCTTGAAGGTGGGTTGCCCGGCTTTAGACAGCTGAGTTGCGATAGTCATAAAATCTCAAGAACGTGATGTATGAAGTGTGAGGCTCGATTAGATTAATCTGTTGACTTCGGTTCAAGCCTAAATAGTGCAATAGATTACGTTTCACGTCTCACGTTTCACTTAACGCGTGTATCTTCCGCCAGCGTGCGGCCTGTGCGGGCAATAAACACATCTTCCAGCGTTACCTCTTCAGGCGCAATTTTCTGGATGACGGCCTGATGGGCCGTGAGCGTTTCGATGAGGCGGGGCAGAAGGCTAGCAGTAGCCTCTTGCGAAACTACTGTAAGCGTGGTGTGGCCATTCATGCTGACTGCCACCCGCGAGACACCGGAGAGCTTTTCCACCGCTTGGCTGGCGGCAGAGGAAATCACGCCCTCAATCTTCATCACCGATTCACGGGTGAGCGAGGCCTTGAGTTCTGGCACGGCGCCCAACGCCAGCACTTCACCACGATCCACAATCGCCACGCGGTCACACAATGTTTCTGCCTCAGACATGATATGAGTGGTGTAAATGACCGTTTTACCTTGCCCGTTCAGTTCCCGCACGATGGCGCGCAATTCGCGGGCGGAGGGCACATCTAATGTATTGGTCGGCTCATCTAAAATCAGTAGGGGCGCATCGTTGATGAGGGCTTTGGCGAAGGCCAGCTTCATGCGTTGGCCGGAGGAGTAGCTTTCTACGGCGCGGTCAGCAATTTCGCCCAGGCCAAGTTTATCAATCAGCTCATTTGCGCGTTTGCGCCGCGCGGCTGGGTCTAAATGGTAGAGCGCCCCGAAGAAAATCAGGTTCTCGCGCGCCGTCAACTTCCAATACAGGCCTCGTTCACCCATCAGCATACAGCCGGAGGTGGCCCGGATGGCGTTATCTTGCTTGGTCAGTTCAAAGCCGTTAATCATCGCCCGGCCAGAGGTGGGCAGAAGTAAGGTGGTGAGGCACTTAATCAGCGTCGTTTTGCCTGCGCCGTTTGGCCCTAACAGACCAAATACTTCGCCCGGCTTAATATCCAACGAGACGCCTTTAAGCGCCGGCACTTGTTTCTCTTGGCTCTTAAACAAGCCCTGACGCTGACGCGTTATATAAGTTTTGGCGAGATTTTCTACAATAACTTGACCTAGCATTTTATTTCTTAAGCGAGTAGTTTGGTAGTCGCTTGGCCAAGTAGTCACAGATCCATATCCATCCGACTACAAGACTACTCAACTATCAGGCCACCCAACTAAATAGTTAATCGCATCCAGCGTAAAGTGCGCGTTACGGCAAAACCAAAATCCGTGAGCAAATCATTTACGTACACATCCTCAGCTGGATGTTCCATGCGCGTACTCCAGGGCCGCGCGCCCAGCCGCCGCAAACCACGCACCAATAACGCTCGTTCCACATGCCCGCGAAACGCCGGATGCGCCATCAACGCCAACCGATCACCTTCCGGGCGGCCGGTTTGCACCAGTAAACTTCCGGCCACCTGTTCCCGTTCTGTGGTGGCAAGCCAATGCTCATCTGCCTCACCACTAAAGAACATTTGCACGCGCCGCCAAGTGCTGGGCTGAAACTCACGCAGGCTAAGTGGGCGGTTCCATGCCAACCCGTATGGGTGCGCCAGTTCCGCGAGATTGAGTTGCTCCAGCCACTCCCGGTCATCGCGCAAACGCACATCAAAGCGGGAAGGCTCGTGCGCCGGCACAAAGCTTCGGCCAGACCGCGACCATTGGCGGCGGGTGGTGAGATGGGCAAAGCCTAACTGCCGATATAACTCAAACGCGCCGAGGTTTTCATCATCCACTTGCAGAATCACGGCCCGCCCGCCTTGTTGGCGGATATGTTTCAGCGTGGCAAGCATGAGTTGGTGCGCAATGCCTCGGCGGCGGAAATCAGGGTGTACGGCCACATTTGCTACCATCCAAACGCCTTTTTGCGTTTCGGAGGGTTGTGTGCTGACGTTGCCAACAACGCGCCCCTCAGCCACCCACACAAAACCGTTCGTGAGGATGTTTTGTTCCGGCGTGAACCACAGCAACAATTTGAGGAGCGGGCCGAAATGGCCCAAGACCTGCATCTCGCGCACGGCGGCCCGCCAGCCATCATCCACTTCGTGAGAAAAGCACACGGAGAGCAACTCTGCTACGCCCGCTAAATGGCGCGCCACGTCCAGCCGTTGCAGGCCGTCTGTGGGTTGTGCGGGGAGGATGAGTTGGGCCGTCACTTCAGTGAATAGTAAGCAGTGAACAGTGAACAGTTACTGCTTACCGTTCACTGATGACTGTTTACAGGTTATTTGCCTTCCAATGCGGCCAGTAACTTTTCCGCTTCAGCGGCGGTGATTTTGCCCTGCTCCAACAACCGCAAAACGGCAAGGCGCTCTTCATCGCTCACCGGGTCATTCACCACCCGTGGGGAAGTAGGCACCACAATGGGGCGGGTGGGCATGGGTGGGCGCGGCGGCATCGGTGGCCGAGGCGGCGTGGGCACATTAATGGTGAAGCCCCACGTGCGGCGGCGGCCCACACGCGATTCCGCTTTCTCGGCAATTTTCTCCGCTTTGCGTTGATAAGCTTCTGCCTTGCGTTGCGCGGCCTCGGCGGCCTGTTGTGCGCGGTCAGCGGCGCGGCGGGCTTTGGCGGCAATCTGCTCGGCGTCAATTCGGCCCGTACTGCGGGAGAGGCCAGCTAAAGCGCCCGAAATAGCAGAGTTAACCGCGCCGGAAATTGAATCACCCAAGCCGTCAATGTCTTCGTCTTCAGGGTCATACACTGAAATGACAATATCGGAACCCGCCGTTAACTTCGCCTGAGCGGCTCCATCGCCAATCTGCACAATGCCGTTGACGTCATCCGTAACGGCTCCCGGCACACGCACCACTAGATCAGCATTTGTCTCCGCTTCAAAGCGCACAGAATTGCCGCTGGCGAGGCGGCAAATTAAATCTCCGCCGGCTTCCAGAACATAGGCTTGGCCCGGGTGGAAGAAGGCATTTTTCAACACAATGTCGGAGCCGGCCTTGGCCGTCACGCCCTGAAAATCGCGCAGAATAACGTCCGCGCCCACGTTGTGGAGAACGCATGGCCCGGCAATCGTCTTCGCTAAAACATCGCCGCCCACCCGCTCGGCGGTGAGCGCGCCTTTCACATCGCGCGCCTTCAAATCACCCCCTACATGATTAATCGTGACGGATACGATATCACTCAAACGTAAATCGCCGCCTACGTTTTCAATCTCCATATCGGCGCGCAGACCGTCAATCCGCGCATCTCCGCCCACATTGAGCACAATGACCCGCGCATGCCGCGGCACGCTGACAATACCGCGCGCATTGCTGGAAATTTCCACCCCCTCCGAGGTGCCCGTGAGTTGAACCTGATCATCGCCTTTGATGGAGACTTCATCAACATCGCTCCCGGTCAGGCGCAAATCGCCGCTAATTTCGATGCTTACGGTGGGGTCAGAGGTGGTGGCAAGAGAGGAGTGTTGCATAGGGGTTATGATTACAGATTATGCTTTGGAGTCTTGAGCGCCTATCTCTCAAATCAATCAATATAGATGAGAATGCGTTGGCTTTCTTCCAAGTCTTCTACTTCCACTAAACGTCCGTCGGGGTCGGCTTCCAACATGGCCACAATTTCGTTCCAATCCAAGTTTAAGCCGGCCACTTCAGGTTGATAGCGCGCGCCGAGCTTCATAGCCGCATCCACCCAGGTTAACGGCAAATTCACCTGCACCCGCTGAAGGCCGGTGGTCAAATCGGTCACGCGGATGTGAAGCCAACGTCCGGCGGCATTCCGCCCACCGGCGTTGGCTTCCGCACCTATGCGCCGGGCGGCTTCCACTGCCGAAAGTTGCCCAGCGGCGACTTGCTCCAAAAGTTGAGCGCGTTCAGAAATCATGGTTAGCCGTTTCCTTGTAGAACTTTAATGGCGTCTTGAGAGCTGATGCGGCCCGCGGCTAGATCATCCAGCACCCGGCGGCGGTCTTCATCACTAATTTCCTCTTGCCCCACTTCAAAACCCATCGCACGGATTAAGTCATTGAGCCGAGAGCGCAAGGTAGGGTAAGATAGGTTGAGTTCCCGCTCCATGCGGTTGAGTTTGCCCTCACAGCGGATGAACATTTCTGCAAAGGCCAACTGCTCCGGGCTGAGCCGATCAAACGCACCGATCGTGAAATGGCCGTCAATGGTCGTATCACAGGTGCGGCAGTGAAGCCGGGTGACCGAAAGTGTTTCGCCACATACGGGGCAGGCGCCAAGGATAGGATGCATAGTGGAAAAGTTTTGTAAGGGTTGAGGATTTCTAAAGTTCTTTGCCAGAGAGTTCAGATTACTGGCTAATTTCTTTCATCATCTTATTTATATTTTTTGATTTGTCAAGAGCCTTTCTTGACTTTATTGAATCTTTGCTAAATAATCCTAAAATCAGAGTGCTTTATAGCGTAATTTTTATGACTAGACACTTATAACCTGACAAGTCTAAGAACTGGAGGAGAAATGGAGCTTGTATTCTCTGCCATTGCGGCTGGCGGTTTGGTAGGCGCTTCTAATCAATATGCTTGTTTACTCGTAGTAGGTTTGGCGGCCCGCTTCGGCCTCATTCAGTTGGCTGGGCCAATGGGCTTTATGGGCGAATGGTGGTTTATTATTTTTGTGGGCATCCTTTGGATTGTGACGATTGCCCCCGCCCTCGCTCAGCAATTTGCGCCCGGCTTAATGCATATCGCCAACTCAGTGGTGCACTTCGTCAGCGGCTTCATCGTGCCGCTCTCCGCCGCGCTGGTCTCGCTGGCCTCGGTGGGCGTGCTCGTCAACCTCAGCCCAGAATTGCAAACCATGATTGACACGCTCAAAATCTTCAATGGTGAGACAGGCACCCTGGGCGGCACTGGCCTCGCCATTGCGGGCGGCAGTGCATTGGCGGCTACGGCCATTACCGGCATGAAGGCGCTGGCCAAACCCATAATTAGCACGTCCAGCGGCACGGCGGGCACGGCCTCTGCCCCAGCCTTCGTCATCGCCGAAAACATTGCGGCAGTGGTGCTGATGGCGCTGGCGTACGGCCTCAGCCAGATTGACCCATGGCTGTTGGTGGGGTTGTTCGGCGCGGTGCTGGTGGTTACATTCGGCGTACTGCTGTTTGGCCTCTACCAGCTTTACCGGCTGAAGAAAGGCATTGGTCGCGTGCTATATCTTCTGCAAGTGCACCCACGCGCCGGCCTAGCGGTGTGTGTAGAATTTTTTGTCTGGGGCCTCGGCTGGCTAGTATGGAAGAATTACGGACGCGGCTGGGTTTCACTCCTTGTGTGGGGCATGTGGATTGCGTTTTTCTTCGCCGTTCAGCCCCTCGTCACTGGCTTGTTTGCTTGGTTCCCACCCATTATTCCGCTGGCCCTGCTCGCGGCCAACTTTTTCATGATCATGATTTTCGTCAGCTTGGGCATCAGCACCGCCCGCGCCCTGCTGAAAGTGGTGGAGAAAGAACCCTTGCCCAGCGGCGCTACGCTAGCGGCGGCGTAAAGATTGCCTCTAGATGACGGACAAAAGACGGCGGCTTAGTTTAAGCTTCCCTCGTCTGCTGTCCGTCGTCTTGTATCTCTGGCCCGCGGCTCACAATTTTCTTGGTGCGTTTCTCCACCTCGCGGCGCTCCAGCAGAACACGGCGATGGCAGGTGAGGCACTCCAGCCCAATATCTGCGCCGAGACGCACCACTTGCCACTCAAAGCCACCGCACGGGTGCGGCTTCCGTAAGCGTAGTACATCTCCCAGCCGAAAATCAATGATGGGGGGTGGCATAAGATTGCAGAATTATAAACCCAATAGCTTGTTATAATTTTTTCACCCATTAAGTTCAAAGGCGACAGTCATTGGGAACAGCGCAGATTGGCAAATCAGGTTTGTAACCGAGTGACTGTCACCTGAAAGCAAAATGTTTTTTGATTTAGACTCACCCACCATCATTGCCCGCGTGTTAACCTTGATCATTGCTTTTACCGTACATGAGTTGGCGCACGCCTATGCGGCTGACCAGTTGGGTGACCCAACGCCGCGCAACCTAGGCCGGATTACGCTCAACCCACTCGCCCACTTAGACCCGATTGGCTCTTTACTATTGTTGGTGGCCGGTTTCGGTTGGGCTAAGCCGGTGCCCGTTAATCCGTACAACTTCCGCAACGGGCCGCGCTTAGGCATGGCCATTGTGGCCTTTGCCGGCCCGTTCTCCAATTTGGTGATGGCCGCGCTGGCCGCCGCCTTTGTGCGCATCGGTTTAGTTTCCATTGGCGCGGGTGAACGTTTCAATTCCCTCGGCGGTATCTTACCGTCAGTAGGCTACTTCACGCTCACATTTGTCATCATCAACATCTACCTCATGTTGTTTAACCTCCTACCCATTGGCCCGCTGGACGGCCTAAAAGTTCTGCGCGGCATAGCCCCACGTGATTGGGACAACGCCTTAGACACCTTGGAGCGTTGGGGCATGTTTTTGTTGCTGGCATTGGTGTTCTTAGGCCAGGGCCTCCTTAGCCTCATCCTCGTTGGCCCGGCTAGTTTTATCATTAATTTACTGCTTGGATAATGAGCAACCCCATCAAACTCACCCTGCTTGGCCTAGACCGCGTTACCGCTTCCATTGGCCTCGCGCTCAAAGAGCGGAAAGATATCCTCACGCTTGGGTTTGATAAAAGCCCAGAGCAAGCGCGGCTGGCGCAGGCCCGGGGCTTTGTTCAGCAAGCCAAGTGGAATTTGTTGGAGGCGGCTGAGGGCGCGGATGTGGTGCTGATGGGCGGCTTATTGGCCGAGCAACCGGAATGGCTGGAAGCGCTCGGCGGAAGTTTGCGGGAAGATGCCGTAGTGGCCACGCTTGGCCCACTGCTGGCGCCGCCGCTGGCCTGGGCGGCCAAATCCCTGCCCGCCGGACGGCACTTTGTGGCCGCGCATCCCATCCTCAATCCCGCGCTGTTGTTTGAGGGAACATCCGGCTTAGACTCTGCCAACAAAGATTTATTTGCCCGTGGCCTGTGGGCGCTGGCCGCCCCGCCAGAGAGCGCGCCGGAAGCCGTGAAATTGTTGGGAGATGTGGCGCAACTGTTGGGCGCGCAAGCCTTTTATATGGATGCGGCTGAGCATGATGGGCTGATGGCGGCAGTGAACGGCCTGCCCGCCCTGTTGGCCGCCAGTTTGCTACGCGCCGCCAACAGTTCGCCCGGCTGGCATGAGGCCCGCAAAGTGGCGGATCGGGGTTTCGCCACCGCCACCTTCGCTGTGGAACAAGCCGAAGCGGAGGCGCTCACCCTCAACCGCGAAAATGTTGTGCGCTACTTAGATGCCGCGCTGGCGGAACTGAACGCTCTCCGCGAGGCGGTGGAAAAAGGTGACCGCTTGACGTTGGGGCAAATTTTGGCCGAAGCGGAAATGCAACGCGCTCAATGGCTAGCCGCGCGGCAAAAAGGCGAGTGGGAGAAAGAAGGCCAAAGCCAGATGGAAATCCCCACTTTTGGTGAAGCGTTAGGCCGCATGCTCACGGGCGGTTTATTCCAACGCAAGCGGGACAGTAAATGAAGGCTTATGCCCTTTGTTTACATTGTGCGCTGTAAGGATGGCACTCTATACACTGGCTGGTCAGTGGATGTGGAAGCGCGGGTGCGAGCGCACAACGCCGGGCGCGGCGCGCGTTACACCAAAACCCGCCGCCCGGTAAAACTCATTTACGCAGAAGAAGTATCTACCCGCGGAGAAGCCTTGCGCCGAGAGCGCGCCATCAAGCGCCTCAGCCGCGCGCAAAAGTTAGCACTCGCCCAACAAGGTCCGCCGCGCAAAACCAGCAAAAATCCACAAAGAAGTTCCAAGAAAAAATCGCTGTAATAACCAATTTAGGTTTTAGACTTCACCACCATGATGGGTTGTATGGGATGGGGATTGAGTTGCCGTAGTTGTTCAGGAAACTTCAGAAGAGCGCTTTTTAGCGTGTAATACTTTCAACTTTCGTGGGCGCACTTCCAAAGTCTTAACTAAAAAGACCGCGCTCATTGCACGGCCTTTATTTTGCTATCCGCCATTCACTATCAGCTAACTGTTAACCGCCAATCTCACTCATCACGCGGTTCATGGGCACCAAATTTTGCGCCAACCCGTGGCCCCACGGTTTGTTATAAACAGCTTTCTTAATCAGCGCCTGTAAATCTTCCACAGAAGCGCCCGCACGTAGAGGCGTGAGCAAATCCACTTCGTACTCGCGCAAGAGGCACATGCGCAGTTTGCCATCCGCCGTCAGCCGCGCCCGCGTGCAAGACGCGCAGAACGGAACCGTCACTGAGGAGATAAAGCCCACGTCACCCAAGCCGCCCGGCAAACGGTACAGCCGCGCTTCACCATCCAACTTGCCATCGTTCACTGGCTCCAGTGGGCCGTGTTGCGCTTCAATCAAATCCTTCATCTCGGCTTCCGTTACCACCTGCGCTTGCTGAAAGCCAGAAACTTCGCCGAACGGCATCATCTCAATAAACCGCATTTGCCATGAATGCTTGAGCGTTAGCCCGGCTAATTCAGCCACATCCTGCTCGTTGTAGCCGCGCACCACTACCGCGTTCAGCTTGAGTGGTGTCAGCCCCACGCGCTCGGCCTCCAGCATCCCATCCCACACCTCTTCCAAAGAACCCCAGCGGGTGATGCGCTTAAATCGGTCAGCGTCCAACGTATCAATCGAAACGTTCACGCGTTGTAGCCCAGCGGCCTTCAACGGCCCGGCCAATTGTTTAAGCAAAATACCGTTGGTCGTCATCGCCACACTTCGCACGCCGGGTGTTTCCGCAATCCCGCGCACTAACTCCACAATGTTCGCCCGCACCGTTGGCTCGCCGCCCGTCAGCCGGAATTTGTGAAAGCCCATGGCCGTGAACAGCCGCATCAACTTCATCAGCTCCTCATCCTGCATCAATTCGGCGCGCGGGCGGAAGGTTATATCTTCCGGCATGCAGTACACACAGCGCAAATTACAGCGGTCAGTCAGGCTGATGCGGAGATAATGAATATCGCGTCCAAAACGGTCTTGGGCCATAGGCGTAATGTTATTTTATCAATACGGTTCACTTCTTTTCAAGACTGCGCAGATGAGAATCTGTTACCAATAAAAAGCCCCCAAAGGTCTTGAAACCTTTAGGGGCCGGCGCAGACTAAAATCTTCTACTAATGATTCTGCACAAACGTAATCAGGATGTGATTGCGCGTGCAATCATTGAAAGTGGGGATATTGATAGTATCGGATTGCGGTTGACCGGCGCCGTTGCGCAATTGCACTTTGTACGTGGTGGTGGAATCCACCGGGGCGCTTCCTAACGTCACTTCCCAGCCGCTGGAGCCATACTTCGGCTGGCTACCGGTGGGCGCATCCACATTTACCCCGCCGCCTTCCACATGCACAAAGAAGCCCACCACCCCGCGTTTCTGCAAGTCAATAACCTGCCCAGACATACCAAACCATGCACAACCATTGGAGTTAGCGATATTACTCACGTAGGAGGGTGAGCCCCGATCCAGCGTGAACGTAAAGGCTGAGCGCGTGTTGCTGGGCGTAGGCGTGGGACCTGTGGGCGTGAAGGACGGTGTGCGGGAGGGTGTGGCAGTAAAGGTAGCGGAAGGCGTGGGTGATTTAGTCGGTGGAAGCGGCGTACGCGTGGGCGTAACAGTTGGCGTGCCGCGCGGTGTGCGCGTAAAGGTGGCGGAAGGCTCAATGGTGGGCGTGCTCGTAGCAGGCGGCGGCGTGTTGGAGGGTGTTTCGGTTGGGATGACAATTAGCGTGGGCAGGGGCTCAAAGGCAATTTCGGTAGGCGGGCGGAGGGCCTCAACGGGGTTGAGTTGCGGGTTGATGAACAGGGCGGCCACAGCCAACAACACACACAGGGAGAGTAAGCCAAAAACGGCCGCTAAAGCAGTGAAAATTGTGGCACAGCCTGAACCGGGTGCTGAACGTTTCCGCATAAAGTTTATCCTTACGGATTCACAAACATCTCAATCTCTGCTTGGGCCAATTTGGCCTGCAACCAATCCGTGTACGCCTTCTGGCGCAAGGCTTCAGCCGCTTCGGGGCTGAGGGCATGCACGGCCTCCCGTTCTTCCGTGCGCACAATGGCAAACCCTAACTCAGTGGTTAACACTTCGCTGAGTTGGCCTGCTTCCAAAGCGAAGGCCGCTTGCTCCACTTCTGGCAAGGTAAGCCAACCCCGAGGAAACCAGCCCAAATCTCCGCCTGCCGCGCGTGAGCTCAAATCTAATGAGCTCTGGGCCGCTAACGTGGCGAAATCTGCGCCGGCCTGTAATTGCGCCAGCAACTCACGCGCTGTGGCTTCTTCAGCCACTAAAATTAAGCGCGCCCGCACCTGCTCGGCGTCATCGCCCACTGTTTGGCGCACCTGAGCGATCATTTGCGCCCGGAGCAAATCCCGCCGCACCGCTTCACGGAAGCTCGCTTCGGTGTAAAGGTTTGCCGCTAGCCACGCCGCAAAACCCTCTACGCCCAACGTCTCACGCACGCGGGCCACTTCAGCTTCTAGGGTTTCCTCCGCCACCTTCAGCCCAGCATTCACGGCGGCCTGTTCTACCACTACCTGCTCAACCAAACTTTGCAAGACGCGTGCCGCACAATCTGTAAAAACTTGTGCGGCCTCACACCGTTGAAGTTCAGCCTCAAATTCAGCTAACAAGATGGGCTGACCGTTCACCCGCGCGGCCAACGGCTCTGGCGTAACCGTGGGTGGGAGCGGCGTAACTGTGCGCGTCGGCAGAGCGGGAACAGTGGCCGTGCTCACCGGCGTTAGCTCGGGCGGCGGTGAAGCACAGCCGACAGTCAGGGCCAAAACCCAAACCAAAATTATTAAAGATGGCAAGCGATTATACACAGGGGGGGGTGAGGCGCAACCAAGCTCAGAGATGATGAAGAGCGGGGCGGGCAAAACCCGCTCTTCATCACCTGCCTTAAGCCTGATTCACCAAAGCAAAAATCATTGGGCGGCGCTTGGTTTCTGAGTAGAAAAACTCCGCCAGAGTGGACTCAATTTTCTCTTTGAGCGCTTGAGGCGAGCCTGCGCCATTTAGGCTGGCGGCGATTTTGGTAATTTGGGACTGCGCGGCTTCAAACATCTCGGTTTCATCGCGCACAAACACAAACCCCCGCGAGATGATTTCCGGCTTGCCGAGTAATTGGCCGTTTCGGCTCATCTGCACATTCACAATCACCATGCCGCTTTCGGCCAGCATCTCACGCTCACGCATCACGCTTGGCCCAATATCACCCACGCCGGTTCCATCCACAAACACATAGCCGCCGGGAATACGGTCACCAATGCTCATTTCACCATTAAGGAATTCAATGGTCGTGCCGTTTTCCACAATGGCAATGTTTTCGGCTGGGATGCCCACCTCGCGCGCCAACGCGGCGTGTTGATGCAAGTGATGTAATTCGCCGTGCACTGGAATGAAATACTTAGGCTTCACCAAGTGCATCATCAGTTTCATTTCTTCGGCGCTGGCGTGGCCGCTCACATGCACCGGCGCAATTGGGTCATAAATCACGCGCGCGCCGCGTTGCAAAAGTTTGTTGAGTGTGCGGTTCACGCCTTCCTCGTTGCCCGGAATGGGATGCGAGGAAAACACGACGGTATCGTTCGGTTGTAAATCAAACTGGCGGTTGCGGCCATTGCTCAGGCGGCTGAGGATGGAGGATGGCTCGCCCTGCGTGCCGGTGGTCATGATCACCACTTTCTTGGCCGGCATCTTCAGCGCTTCATCCGTGGGGATGATGAGGCCATCCGGCACTTCCAAATAACCCAACTTCTGCGCAATTTTGCTGTTCTCCACCATGCTGGTGCCTACCAACGTCATCTTGCGCCCATGCCTTACGGCCGCGTTTGCTACCTGTTGGATGCGTGAGATGAGTGAGGCGAACGTGCCAATAATGATGCGGCCCGGCGCTTCACGGAATACCGCATCAAAGGCCGGGTCAATCACCGCCTCGGAGGGCGTCCAACCGGCTTGATCTGCGTTAGTAGAATCAGAGAGCAAAGCCAACACACCGCGCCCGGCAAATTCTGCCAGTTTGGCGTAATCGGTGGGCCAGCCATCCACAGGCGTATGGTCAAACTTAAAGTCGCCAGTATGCACAATCAGCCCAGCGGGCGTGGTGATGCCCAAGCCCACACAATCCGGGATGCTATGGCACACATGGAACAGCTCCACCGCAAACGGGCCGATATTCATGCGGTCACCGGCGTGCACGGTATTGAGCGTTACTTTATCGTACAGCTTGGCTTCGCGCAGTTTCACTTCAATCAAGCCGCGCGTCAGGGGGGTTGCATAAATAGGAGCATCAAAGTCGCCCATCACGTGCTTAATCGCGCCGATGTGGTCTTCGTGTCCGTGCGTAATCACAATCCCCCGCACAATTTCTTTCTTTTCAATCAATGAGCGAAAGTCGGGAATGATGTAATCAATGCCCAGCATATCGTTTTCGGGGAACATTAACCCCGCGTCCACAATGAGGGCGTTGTTGCCATACTCCACATAGAGCATGTTTTTACCGATTTCGCCCAGCCCACCAATGGGGATGAGGCGAAGTTTTTGAGACATAGTTAACTAACCTTTTCTAGATTTTGGCAGTGTGCGCTAACGGCAATTTATTTCCTAGCCTATAAGACACGTCCAAAGACTTACTTATAATTTTATGCCATTCAGTTTAACACAAAAGCCCCGCCGAGACAGTTTACCGGCGGGGCAGGCACCGAAAATGATGGATTAGGGATAATTAGTTTTGGCGAATGACGTTGAGCGCCTGTGGGCCTCGAAAAGATTCTTCCAGCGTAAACTCGACCTTATCGCCCTCTAGCAAATTCTTTAGCCCAGTAGTAATGGCGCTGTAATGCACAAACACATCTTGGCCCTGCGCCGTGATGTAACCATAACCTTTTGAGCCGTCGAACCAGCGGACGACGCCCTTTACCCGTTCGGATGACATAGTGTAATCTCCAAAAAAATTAATGCGTGAAGTTTATCACCATCAAACCAAATGTCAACCTGACCTTGGTCTGCTATACTCGTTTTATGCTTAGTTCAATTTTCAAACAGCCCAAACCCATCATCGGCATGATTCATGTGGCCGCCTTGCCCGGCACGCCGGCCCACGGGCTTAGCGTGAGTGAGATTGTGAAACTGGCCGTGAAGGAAGCGCGGCTATACAAAACCAGCGGTGTGGATGGCTTGGCGATTGAGAACATGCATGATTTGCCTTACATGCGGGGGCACGTGGGGCCGGAGATAGTAGCGCCGATGACGCTGGTGGGCGCGGCGGTGAAGGCCGAGTTTAGCGGGCCGGTGGGCATCCAAATTTTGGCGGGCGCCAACACAGAGGCGTTGGCGGTGGCCCAAGCGGCCGGCTTGGATTTCATCCGTGCGGAAGGTTTTGTGTTTGCCCACATCGCAGATGAAGGCTTCATCCAATCCTCCGCCGCTGAGCTTTTACGCTACCGGAAGATGATTGGCGCGGAGCAGGTGCAAGTGTGGGCAGATATCAAAAAGAAACATTCGGCGCACGCCATCACGGCGGATATTAGTTTGGGCGCTACCGCAGAAACGGCAGAGTTCATGCGCGCGGATGCGGTGATTGTGACCGGCAACGTAACTGGCGACCCGCCTAAAGTACAAGATGCCCAAGAAGCCAAAGCCCACTGCCGCCTGCCAGTTCTGCTCGGCTCCGGTGTGGACGTAAACAACATCGCTGAGTTCTACCCGGAAGCCGATGGTTTTATCATCGGCACGCACTTCAAAGTCAATGGGCACTGGACGCAAACAGTGGATGTGCGCCGGGTGGAAACGTTTATGGCGCGCGTTCACGCTCTACGCGGCGCTAAAACCAACAAAGGAAAGAAGAAATGACCCGCTCACAAAAAACAACGGTGATGAAAATCTTAGGGATTGCGCTCATCGCTCTGGGCCTGCTGGTATTGGTGAACATTGCCCCCGTCAATATCTTGGTGGCCGCCGCTATTTTGGCAGGGATTTTGATCCTGCTGGGTTGGTAGCGGTAGCTCCGTGAAGCGTGAAACGTAAAACGTGAAAGGCGCCGCTCATGAACGCATTATGCCCCAATCTCCACCGGCCGCCCCGCCTCACTGCTCCACTCACTCCAGCTCCCGGCGTAGAGTTTGGTGAGAGGCAAACCCGCCACCTGCATGGCCAAAATGTTATGCGCGGCGCTCACGCCGGAGCCACAGTAGTGAGCGGCTTCTTCCGGTGACACATCCCTCAGCAACTCTAAAAACTTAGCGCGTAATTCTTCAGCCGAGCGGAAAGCGCCCTCGGCGTTCACGTTATTTTTGTAGAAATAGTTGACCGCGCCGGGGATATGGCCAGCCACTTTATCCAGCGGCTCAACTTCGCCACGGTAACGCTCCGGCGCGCGCGCATCCAGCAAACGCCGCGCAGGATTGTTCATCCAATCTCGAGCCACTTCTTCAGCGGTGAGCAGTAACGTTGGGTTGGGCCGCGCCACAAAATCTGCCGCCTCCCGCACAATGCCACCGGCCTGTGTAGGCCGCCCTTCCCGCAACCACTTGGCCCAGCCGCCATCTAACACGGCCACCGCTTCATGCCCCACATACTTTAACAGCCACCACAAACGGCTGGCGTACATCCCATTATCTTGGTCATACGCCACCACTTGCGTGCGCGCCGAAATCCCCCAAGCGCGTACGCAGCGTTCAAATTCATTTGTATCCGGCAACGGGTGGCGGCCATTTATGCCCGTCTTCGGGCCAGAAAGATCACGGTCTAAGTGGGCGTACACGGCGTTAGGGATGTGCCCGGCTTGGTATGCCGCTTCACCCCAGCCGGTGTTACTCAAATCAAAGCGGCAATCCACTACGGCCCAAAGCGGGTGGTGCAGTTGTGGTTCAAGTTCAGCGGTGGAGATAAGAATCGTGTGGGCCATAGTTCCAAGTGAGTTAAGAGCCTTTGCTGGCGGCTATCATAACTCACTTGGCAGGAGGAGAGCGGCAAAAGCTTACGTCAGCCGAGCATCTAACCGCGCAAAAGACTCACCAAAAATCAGGCCGCGCACGTGCGCGCCAAGCAAAAAAGCATTCGGGAAGCCTTGTTTGAAATCGGCAATTTTATCCAACTCAGCGAGATGCGCTTCACTCAGTTGAAATTCCAAACAGCCCAAGTTATCTTGAATTTGCGCCAGCCGCCGCGCACCGAGGATGGGGATGACGTTGCCCGGTTTCTGCCGCACCCAGTTCAGCGCCACTTGCGCCGGCGAGCGATTAATTTCCCGTGCGATTTTGAGTACGGCCTCACCCGCCGCCCGTTCGCGCTCGCTAGGGTTGGCCTCGCGGCGCGGCTCATCACTTGGTTGCGTGTGTTTACCCGTAAGCGTGCCGCCCTCCAGCGCGCCCCACGGCAAAATTGCGAGGCCATGCTGGCGCGCCATTGGCAATTCTGCGCGCTCCACGCCTCGGTCGAGGATTGAGTGCGGAATTTGCAAAGCCACCGGCTTGGGCCAGCCATACGCTTCGGCTTTGGCAATGGCATAACTCACCACCCAAGCAGGGGTATCGGAAAATGCGAAGTATAAAATTTTGCCGGCCTGCACCAATGCGTTCACACTTTGCAAAACTTCTTCCACGGGCGTGGTGAAATCCCACATATGCAAGTACAACACGTCCACGTAATCTGTGTTTAGCCGCTTCAAACTGTTTTCCACAGAACGCATTAAGCTTTTGCGGGAATTGCCGCCGAGGTTCACATCCTGAGCGTTATCCGGCTTAACGCGCAAAGTGTATTTGGTAGCCACCACAAAATGTTCCCGCTCGGCGTGAATAAACTCGCCCACGTAGCGTTCACTGGCGCCGTTAGTGTAATTGTTGGCCGTATCAATAAAGTTGCCGCCCGCATTGACGAACGCTTCAAAGATTTGCTGACTAGTGGCTTTGTCTGCGCCCCAGCCCCAATCCTCACCAAACGTCATGGCGCCGAGGCACAGTTCAGAAACGCGCAGGCCGCTGGGGCCAAATAAACGTAGCTTCATCATCTTTAGGCTCCTCAGAAATGTAATTAAGGGATTCGGAAAGTTGCTTAAATCTTGCGCACGGGCAGTTGAAGTTCGGTCACATACTGTTGGCTGTTCTCAGCTAAAAAGGCTTGCGGCAGGCGCAGTTTGTCCGGGTCATTCGCCCCAAAGCGCAGATACACTTCCCTTTGCGGGCCGCAGACTTCATAGTTGTTAGCCTCCACCCACGCCGAAAGGGTTTGCAAAGCTTCCAATCCGTGTTCATAACTGCCCTCATACACCACACACGCCGCCAGCGGCAGGCGCTCCAGCTCATACACGCGCACACGCTCCGTGCCCGGTAAGGCGTGCGTCACCGGCACGGCTACTTCCACATCTTGTTGCTCATCACCGTCATTCACATCATAGTAAATGGTGAGCGGGCTGTAGGCGGCGCGGGCGCGGTGATGGGCCAGGAAAGCCTCCAATTCTTCAAACAACTGCGTAATCACGCCATCATCGCTCACCGTTTGGCGGATGGCGGCCACCCACTGGGGAGAAATTTCACGGAGCACCACATCTAATTGCGGCCCAGCCTGTTGAGCGAGGCGGCGTAATTGAGCCTCCACGAGGGCCAGCCGTGTTTGCTCCGCGCTGAGGGTTTGCTCAATTTCTGCCCGGCGCAATTTCAGCATGCCGCGCAGTTCATCTATAGATAAATCTTCACTCAGCGCCAGACCAATTTGCTCTAGAGTAAAACCCAAATCTTTGAGGGCGATGATGCGGTTGAGGCGCGGCACTTGGTTGGCCGCGTAATAGCGGTAGCCGGTGGCGGCGTCCACGCGCGCCGGCTTGAGCAAGCCCAATTCATCGTAATGCCGGAGCATCTTCACGCTTACGCGCGTAAAGCGGGCAAACTCTCGGATGCGGAACATGCCAACATCGTACACCTTCCCATTGTGGGAAAGTCAAGAGGCAAATGGATGAAACTGGGCAACAGCTCCTTTCCCTCACTCCCCGCACTTCTATATAATCAGGCCATGCACTTCCCCAAACACTGGGCACGCGCCACGCACATCCATACAGATTTAAATGGCAAGCGGTATTCCTTCACCTGCTGGGGTTGGTCTGATGAGGGGCACGCCGAGGCGCAACGTTTGGCTGAGGAACGCGCGGCGCGGCTGGCGGGCAAACTCAGCCGCGGCGAGCCGCTGAACCGCTACGGCTATAGTGACCGCCCCTTGCGAGAAGAACAATTAGAAATTTATTCTGATGAAGCCGGGCGCACACAGGCTATCATCACTCGTAACTCTTACGGCGCATTGGTGCTGAACGCCGCGCGGGTCATGTTCATTGATATTGATTTGCCGGAGGCCAAGCCGCAGGGCGGATTCTTAAGCAATTTGTTTGGTGGAAAAAAATCTTCACCGGAAGATGAAGCCCTAGAGCGCATTAAGCAGTGGGCGGCGCGGCGGCCTGATAATGGCGTGCGCGTGTATCGCACGGCGGCGGGTTTGCGCGGCCTGGTCACTTCATATCCGTTTCATCCAGCGGATGGTGAGGCGCAGGCGATTTTGCGCGAGTTAGGTAGTGACCCGTTATACATCACACTTTGCCGCGCCCAAGAAAGTTTCCGCGCGCGGCTCACGCCCAAGCCGTGGCGCTGCGGCGCGCCCAACCCGCCCAGTTCGTTTCCCTATGAAACCGCCAACGCTCAGGCCCGGCACACGCACTGGCTTCAGAAATATCACGCCGCCGCCGCGCAGTACGCCACTTGCCGTTTGGTGGGCCATTACGGTGATACGCGCCTCCACCCTGAGATTGAGCCGATTGTGGCCTTGCATGACAAGCACACGTTAGCGGCCCGTGAATTGCCGTTGGCGTAATGGAAGACTTTGCACAAACAGAACACCTGACCAGTCGTTGGTCAGGTGTTTTATTTTGGACTATAAAACCGAATCAACTTACGGCAAATATGAAGATGGAATTTATCGGCTTTGGTTGATTTGTAAAATGCAACCTTTGCTAACTACGGAGAACAAATTGTTCTAGCCAATTAACCAACGAATCACGCGAGGCGAAATGTTCACCCGCCATGACCGAGAAAAAAGCACAAACGCACATTTTGGCGTTAGCGCACAATGATGCGCGCGTGGTAGCCGGGGCCGTCGGCTCGCTAGCGAACGTAACAAGTCTTCAGAGTCCCCGGCAAAATATCCGGCGGCATGGCTGGCCCGCCACATACAAACGGCCCCGTCATTTGCAGATAAATAAAGGTGGTGTTCGCGCCCCATGCCACATCACGCGTGCCCGTAATGTTACACACATGTAAATCTATGGCGCAGGCTGTGTAGCCACAATCTGTGGGGACAGTGGCGCACGCGCTTCCGTTAGCGCTGGGGTGGCGTAGAACGACGAGCACATTGCTAAACACATTGCCTATCGTTGGGCCGAGTATCCCCAGCACCACAATCACCACCACCGCCACCAGCACAAGGATGAGGGCATATTCCACCAAACCTTGACCTTTTTCTCGCTTAGCCATTGAAGTGTTCATTGGCATATCAACTCTCCTGTCTTGGTTTCTTGCCCGAACGACACAATAACCAATTGCGCTATTTTTGGGTGTAGGATTAATGTCCGGCTCTATACAGGCTAGGCCCGGCTAACCGCTAACTGGGCGGTGACGCGAGGCGCTTCATCAGCTAACCTGCACGCTATAATTTTGCGCATGGCTTACGCATTTGCGCCGGGCGCGGTAATAGGCCGTGTATTCAGCCACGCGGAAATTATCGCCGCCGTGTGGACGGCGGCGGACCACGCTGGCGTGAGCGAAGAAGCCGTGGAAGGTCTCATCAAACGCCCGCCCGCCTGCGTGAAACCGCCGTCGATTACTGTGAAGTTCTGCGCGGATAAGTGCTGAGGCTGGTAGGGAAATAATATGCACATCCTTCCCTTTATCCATCAACTCACCTGGGTCAACATTCCAGCAGAGGCGCGCCGTTACGCCAAATGGTGTTTGATTGATACGTTAGGCGCGGGCTTGGGCGGACGGCAAACAGAACTGGCCCATATCATTCATGATTTTGCGGCGGCGGCCTTTGGCGGCCACGGCGCACACTTGTGGCAAGATGGCCGCGAAGTTTCTGCGCCCGGCGCGGCTCTGGCCAACGGCATGACGATTGACGCGCTGGACATTCATGATGGTTACAAACCCACCAAAGGTCACGCCGGTGCCGCCCTCATCCCCGCGTTATTTGCCACACTCTCTTTAGCGCAAACGCCCATCAATGGTGAAGAATTGTTGGCTACCGTAGCCATGAGCTATGAAGTTGCTTTGCGTGCGGGCATCGCGCTCCATGCCACGGTGAACGATTACCACACCTCCGGCGCGTGGAATGCGTTGGGCTGTGCCGCTATTACAGCGCGGCGCCTGCATCTAAACGCCGAACAAACCCGCCACGCCCTCGGCATTGCTGAGTATCACGGCCCGCGCTCCCAAATGATGCGCGTGATTGATGATCCCACCATGCTAAAGGACGGTTCTGGCTGGGGGGCTATGGCGGGCGTGAGTGCGGGCCTGATGGCGGCGGGCGGCTTTACGGGCGCACCGGCCATTACGGTAGAAGCGCCCACTTTGGCGCACTTATGGAATGATTTGGGTGAACGCTGGCACATCACCGGCCAATACTTTAAACCGTACGCCGTGTGTTATTGGGCGCAAGCCCCCATTGCAGGCGCGCTGAAAATTCAGCAAACGCATGGCATTCCGGCAGAAGCCATCCGCCGCGTGCGCGTTTACACCTTTCATGAGGCCGTGTGTTTGGATTGGGTGAAACCTAACAATACCGAGGAAGCGCAGTACAGTGTGCCATTTCCGGTGGCCTCCGCGCTGATGGATGGGCAACTCGGCCCGGCCCAATTAAGCGGCGCGGCGTTAAATAATCCGCGCGTGCTCAGTTTAGCGGAACGCGTGGAATTGATTGAAGACCCAGCTCTCAGTGCGCGCTACCCGGCGGAACGCGTGGCCCGTGTAGTGATTGAAACAACCGATGGCCGCATGTTTGAATCCGGTGAAGTGATGCCGCGCTGGGATTCTCCGGCTTCCATCAATGAAGCGGATTTGCGTGAGAAGTTCCGCTGGCTGGCCCATATTGGCCTACCCGCTGCCCGCGCCACGGAGCTAGAACAACTCCTTTGGAATTGCGAAGCCCTGCCGGATGTAATGCCGCTGGCGAAACTGCTGGCTGAGGCGGTGTAAGCGGAAGGATGCTCTTCATCCGCGCCCTACTCGCATTTGGGCGCTGGTGGCCGTAGCTTAAGCTGTGATAGATAAACTGAATTGAGCCACGCCTGCTACCCCCCTCTGCAAAAAAAACTCAACATCAGCAACTGGCATGTTGGAAGGTACGGTAAAATTTTCAATAATGCCAACTGACCCGTTTATTGTGTTGGGCGTCCCCTTCAACGCCAGTGACGAAGATATCCGCGCCGCCTACCGCCGCCGCGCCGCACAAGTGCACCCCGATGTGCAACCCGTAGAGAAAAAAGCTTGGGCGGAGGCGCAAATGCGCGAACTCAACGCCGCCCGTGATTGGTTGTTAGAGCACCCGGCGCGCCGCACGGCCCCTCCAGCGGCTTCCGCCTCGGATGAGGCTTACAACCCGCCGCCTTACACTTGGCGCGAACCCACGTTCAACCCTTGGGCCTTCCACCGTTTGCGCCAGTTTGTGGCCGCGGGCGGGCTGATGGCATTGGGCGTAACGTGTTTGTGGTTAGCGATTTTCTCCCCTCACACTTTGTTGACGTTAGCGAATTTAGCCACCCGCCTCATCAGCGCTATTCTGATGTTAGGCCTCTACATTACTGCGCCCGGGCTGATTGCCGTTCTGTTAGGCTTGCTCCTTTGGGCGTGGCGGAGGCCGTAATGCGCATTGCCCTCAACGGCTGGTTTCTGGCGCGAGATGCGCACACCGGCACCGGCCAATACACCCGCGCCCTGCTCCATTGGCTCCCGCAAATTGCGCCACAACATGAATACATCGTTGTTGTTCCAGCTGATAGAGACTTCAAAAGCCTGCGCGAAGCCGATCTGTCCGGTCTAAAGCTTCAGCGCGTTCCATGCGGCGCTAGCAATCTTGCCAAAGTGCGCTTTGAGCAACAGCTTTTCCCCGCCGCCTGCCATGAGCTTAAAGCGGATATAGCGCATGTGCCGTATTGGGCGCCGCCGCTCAGTTCACCCGCACCCATCATCGTCACCATTCATGATGTCATCCCGCTGGTTCTGCCGGAATACCGCGGCGATTGGCGGGTGCGGTTGTACACTTCACTGGTAAGTGTGGCGGCGCGCGGTGTGACCGGCGTGCTGGCAGATTCCGCGCAATCCAAGCAAGATATTCTTCAGCACCTCGGCGTGCCGGAAGAAAAAGTGTATGTGGTGCCATTGGCGGCGGATGAGCGTTACACCCCGCAGAATGATTGGCGCGTGGATGAGGCGGTGCGGGCCAAATACAACCTGCCCGTGGACGCGGGTAGCTATGTGCTGTATCTCGGCGGATTTGATGTACGAAAAAACGTGCGCGCCTTGCTGAGCGCTTGGACGTGGGCGGCTGGGCCGGTGGGCGAGAGTTATCCCTTGGTGCTGGCCGGCGCCTTGCCTCAGCCGGATGGCAAACTATTTGAAGATTACGCCGCTCTGGCCGAGCAATTGGAAATCGCCAGCACCGTGCGCTTCATTGGCCCCATCGCCGAAGAAGACAAACCGGCGGTTTATCGCGGCGCGGCGCTGTTTGTGTATCCATCGGGCTATGAAGGTTTTGGCCTGCCGCCCCTGGAAGCCATGGCCTGCGGCGTGCCCGTCATTACAACCGATGCTGGCGCGATTAACGAAGTAGTGGGCGAAGCGGCATATTTGATTGACCCACAAGACACGCGCAAGTTTGGTGCAGGCCTTATCACTTGCCTAGTTGAGCCAAGCGTGAGTGACCACCTCCGCGCGCGCGGGCTGGAACGGGCCAAAAAATTCTCTTGGGCGCGCACCGCCCGCGAGACGGTGGCGGCGTATGAAGCAGTTCTTGCAAAAGGATGAAGACGGGAGGCTGAAAGCGGCAACGCCTTTTCGCCTTCTCTCTTCATCCTTCGTCCTTTTCAGCGCCGCCCTCGCCCTTTACACCTTTACCCTCGCGCCGGGCCTACTCCCAGCCGATGCGGGTGAATACCAAACCACCGGCGCGATTTTAGGCGTGGCGCATCCGCCGGGTTACGCGGCCTACACGCTATTGAGCTGGCTTATTTCCCGCCTTTCCCTTGTTATCCCTATTTCCTCAGCGCAGGCCATCAACTTCCTCTCCGCCCTGCTCGCCGCCCTCACGCTCGTGTGCGTCAGCCGGGCCGTGCGCGCGTGGACGGACTCAACCTTTGCGGGCGTGGGCGCGGCGCTGGCGTTAGGCTTCAGCACCACCTTCTGGGCGCAAGCCACCACCACCAACATCCGCATGTTCACCGCCTTTGGCGTAGCGCTGGCCCTCATGGGCTTAGCAGAAGCTTTCTCCATCTCCCAGCGGGCTAGCGGCCCGAACGGGCTAAGATGGGCCGGGGTGAGGGCAAAATCTTTAGCCTTATTCGCCTTTGGCCTCGGCCTCGCCGTCTCACATCACGGCTCAACGGCATTTTTGGCCGCTGTGCTAGCGCTTTATTTCTTAATTATGTACGCGCAACAAGATTGGTCTGTGGTGCGGCTGATGTGGGCGGGCGGCCTGCCCAAACGCGCCGGGTTGCCGACTATTGCGCGGCAACTTTGGCCGCTGGCGGCTGGGCTGATTCCGTTTCTGAGTTGGGGCTACTTCTTTTTCAGAACCCAAGCCTTTGGCGCGCTGGAAAACGCCGGCACATGGGAGGGCTTCTTAGATCAAGTTTTGGCGCGCGATGCGTTGGGCGCAGTGGCCGTCTTCGCCACACCGGAACTTTTTCCAGATCGTTTGCGCGTGCTGTGGGTGATACTTAATTTTCAGTGGCATGGGTTGGTGTTATTGGGGGTTGCCGTTGGGTTTTTGTTACTGACGATTGGCAATTGGAAATTGGGCTTTGCGTTAGGGCTAGCTTTCGTCCTGCACACTTTCTTTTCCATCACCTACGCCGCGCCGCAAACCGCTGAATACCTTTTGCCATCCTACGTGCTCCTCACAATTCCGCTCGGCTTTGCGCTCGCGCAACCCTTCACCTTTTTATCCCTTCACCCCTTCATCAAAAGAATCAGCCTTGTTATCGTTTCAGCCGCCCTAATTCTCCAATTCTCTAATAACTATTCTGGCTACCGCGCTCTCGCTCAAGATGACTCCACCAGTGAATTTACGCGCGCCGTTTTACAACAAGCGCCGCCCAACGCCCTGATTTTGGCCAACTGGCACTGGGCCACGCCGCTGTGGTATTTGCAACAAGTGGAAGGCCAGCGGCCTGATGTTTCCGTGCGCTACGTCTTTCCGCGCGGCGAAAGCTATGCGCAGAATTGGGTGGATGACGCCCGCGCCGCTCTGCCCGCGCGGCCAGTGCTTGTGACGAACTACTTCAAACCAGAATACGCCGCCAGCGGCCTGCGTTTTGTGCCGCTCGCCACGCCCCACTTCCCTGTGTGGCAAGTTTTAGCAGAGCCGCTCACTGCATCGCCCGTTGCGCTTTCCGGTGCGCAACAGTTTGGCGAGGTGGAATTTTTAGGAAGCACTCTGGTCAGCCATCAATCTTCCACCGTCACGTTGTTGGCCGCGTGGAAAATCAACGGTTCACCGCGTGATATCAATTTCTTTCTGCAAGCCATTGGGCCGGATGGCTTGCTCTACGGCCAACAAGATGTGAATTACCCGGCCAGCCGCTACATAAGCGGTGAAGTGTTGATAGACCGTTACACGCTCACCCTTTTGCCGGAAGCTCAGCCCGGCAACTATCAACTACTAGCGGGCGCGTATGGGCCGGATAGCGTTCGTTTGGCCGAAGCGCCGTTGAACACGTTGACCGTTACCGCCCGCGCTGAAGCGCCCGTCACCACCCAGCCGTTGTTCTTTGAGGGCGCGCGGGTGGGCCGTGATGTGGATTTTTCTCTGCCGGGCTCTGTGCGCGTATATGAACATCAGCGGCTGGCAGAAGGTTACATGACGTCTGTCACAGAGTTGCCTCCGTCCGCCGTCAACGGTCAGCCATCAGCCCGTTACGTTTCTTTTGATGACCAAATCATCCTCACACGGGCTGGCGCCCTGCCCATAACCCTCGCGCCCGGCCAAACTTTTGCCATTGCGTTAGAATTTATGGCGGCTCGCTCGCTCAATCAAGATTTAACGGTGAAGGTGGCGGTGTTGGGCCAAAACTGGAGCGCGGCGGTGGATACCACGCCGGTGGGCGGCGGCCTGCCCACGCTCAAGTGGGTGCGCGGCGCGCGGGTTACAGATCAATTCACGCTCACCGTTCCAAACACAGCCCCGCCCGGCCCAGCAAAAGTGATACTAGGCTGGTATGATGCTTTCACCCAGCGTGATTTGCCCTTGCTGGACCCGCGTTTAGCGCAATTAGGGCCAGTGGTGGAGTTAGGCGTGATTGAGATTGTAGATTGATGATTTTAGATTTAGGATTTGAGATTTTGTAGGAGCCATTATGCCAACCGGTGAACTGAAAGGCTACAAGCCGCTCACCCAGCATGAGCCGCGTGTGTTCAAAAATCGTGGCGTGGTCATCACCCTGCCCACTTCGTATGAGCAATTGCGCCGCGCCAGCCTGGCCGCGGTGGAGCCGTTGTGGGCCAAATATCCCAAGGCCTTCCAGATGTGGGATTTGCTCACCACCGACCCGGAAGCAATTGCTAACTGGGATATGGCCGATTACCTGACCACTAACAAGCTGAACTATAACGATCACGGTATGACGCATGCCGTGATTGCGGCCTCCAACGCCGTGCGGATTTTTGATTTGTTGGTGAAGGCCGGCGTCGCGCCGGATGTAGTGAGTTCCGGCGCGGGCGATGAAGATGATGCCTGTTTGGTGATTGCGACCGCTACCCTGCTACATGATATTGGCAACCAAGTGCATCGCAAATATCACGAGATGATTGGCGTAAATTTGGCCCTGCCGATTTTAGACCGGCTGATGCCGCACATTTACCCGGATGTGGAAAACCGCGTAGAACTTCGCGCCTTTATTTTGCACGCCATCCTCGCCCACGATTTTGACCCGCCGCCATTGACGTTTGAAGCCGGCGTGGTTTCTGTGGCGGATGGCACCGATGTCACCAAGGGCCGAGGGCGCAAAGCCTTTGATTTGGGCAAGGTGGATATTCACTCGGTTTCCGCGCTGGCAATAGATGAAGTACACATTGGCCCCGGCGCGCAACACCCGGTGGAAATTACGGTGGTGATGAACAACTCCGCCGGCATCTTCCAGATTGAAGATACGCTGACGCGCAAAGTGGTGAAAGGCCCGCTAAACAGGTGGATTACGGTAACGGCCATCACCCGCCCGGAAGACTCTGGCCAGGACGCCCGCATTATTGAGCGACTGACATTGAAGAATGGCGTCTTTGTGGCGGCGTAGTGATTGTTTATGAGGCGGTTAGCAGTTCTGAGTGTGGCGTTTGCATTTCAAATTTGGCTGGCGTTTTACACGGCGCTGGCCCAGCCCGGCTTGTGCGCCTGCTGGCTGATTGCGGATGTGAAAAACGTTCACTTTCACCCGCCCGGCATAGATCCAAACAAACCCCACTCGCATGATTACCTGTTTGACTGGTATTTTGGTCAGCCTACCTCGGTTGCGCCGCAACTTGAAAGCGCGCGTCAATTGATTCGGCGCCTGGAGGCGCATAGTTTATGGCGGCCCGTTGACACGCGTTCGTTCTCCAAGCAAGGCTGGCGCCCAGCGGCGGAAACGCCGCCTCCCCGCGCTTAATATCTCCTTCTGATTTCAACTCAGGTTTAGCGCAAGCGGCCAAAAACTGCTTCTCTAAACATTTACGCACCCAGCGCCAGCCGTTGGGGCACTCATGGTTGACCCAGATAACGTCAATCATGAGTTTTACATTGGCGGTAATGTATCAAAGACTTTTGTAATCAGGGCGCAACGCGCCCAACAGGAGAAAATTCTATGTTTACACGTTTTCTTTCCCTAATTCTAACGGTAGCGTTAGTGGCCGCGTGTGCGCCCGCCGCCACTGAAGAACACCAAGACGATGGGCACCATGATGAAGCCATCACCGTAGGCAACCTTGAGATCACGGATGCTTGGGTGCGGCCTGCCACCCAAATGGAAGCTGGCGGCGGCATGGCCACACCGGCTTCCGAACAGACCGGCATGGGCATGGATCCCAACACGGTTTTGAGCGCCGCTTACATGGTCATTCACAATGAAGGCGGCGAAGCTGATAAACTTCTAAGCGCTTCCAGTGATGTGGCCGCCGCGGTTGAATTACACAATGTCAAGATGGAAAATGATGTGATGACGATGTTCCAAGTCCCATTTATAGAAGTGGCGGCCGATGAACATACCACGCTCAAGCCCGGGAGTTATCACGTTATGCTCATTGGCCTCAACCGAGACCTAAAGGTGGGCGACCACGTTTCCTTGACCTTAAATTTCGAGAAAGCTGGCTCGGTCACGTTTGAAGCTGAGGTGCGTGAGGAAGCCCCATAACCATTGGACCGGCCCTTCAGCCACTAAAGTGGCTGAAGGGCCGGTGCGTCTTCAAGGAACTCGCTATGCCTCGATTAAGATTATTCCTCATTGCCTTTGTGATTGGGTTAGTGGGGGTTGCCGGAATTGCCTGGATAAGTCAGCAAGTGCGGGCAACGCCCCTCACCCTTAATGGCGTTGCCGTGGAGCCGCCCCGGCCTGCCACCGATTTTACCCTCACCACCAGCGCCCAGAAAAAAGTTAACCTCAGCGATTTTCGCGGCCAATATGTGTTGTTATTCTTTGGCTACCGCTTCTGCCCAGATGTGTGCCCGCTCACTTTACAAGAATTGAAAAAAGCCAGCCAAACGTTAGGCCCTCAGGCTGAACGAATACAAGTCCTGATGGTAAGCGTTGACCCTGAACGGGATACGCCGGATTTGATTGATGCGCACGTCAAACAATTCAACCCCAACTTCGTTGGCCTGAGCGGCACTGCTGAAGAAGTGGCGCTGGCGGCGCAGGCCTTCAACATTTACTACGCCAAAGAAGCCGGCTCGGTCAATACCGGTTATCTTGTTTCTCACTCGGCCAGTATCACCATGCTAGACCCTGATGGTAACATTGTAGAAGTATTCCCATTCGGCCTCGGCGCAGAAGCCATCGCGGCTGACCTACAAGCCTGGCTGGCCCGTTAATGATGGAGTGAGCCAATGTCCCAACTCGACTCTAAAACCTTGCCCCCTATGTGGGTGTACGGCACAGCTGGAGCCGCGGTGTTGATTGGGTACAGCCTATTTTTTATGCGGGAGCCGCTGACCAGCACGATTGAAATTTGTGGGCGGGCGCTAAGCTCGGTGGTGGAATTACCAGCCGATCTCACCAATCAAGTACTAATTGAAAGCTTGCTGTTCTTTGGCACGGTTCTTTTTTGGATGTTCGCCGTCATCCTGCTCATCTATCGCGCCAAGCCCATACGCGGGCTTTTGTGGGCTGGGCTGGCGGGTGGAGCGGGGCTGTTAGGCCTCTCCTTACTGGCGCAGGTCATCAGTTGGTTTTGGCCCACTCCGCAAATCAACCTCGCCGTTTTAGTTAGCCTCCCCGCCTTATTCAACCAAATCGTTACGGCGGCCTTTGTGGCCTGCTTAATTGTCCTATTAAGCGAGCCTAGCCAGTCCCTGCCTCCAACACCCTAAAGCCGGTAACGCCAAGGGGGTCTGGTAGAATCTCGCCTCGCATGTTTGAAATTGTTTTCTTAGGCACTTCGGCCTCCGCGCCGTCCGTTCATCGCGGCCTCTCGGCGCAGGTCATCATGCATGATGAATATCGCTTTTTGGTGGATTGTGGTGAAGGCACGCAACGCCAGATTCTGCAAAGCGGCCTTGGCTTCAAACGGCTGGAACGGATCCTCATCACGCACGGCCACCTAGACCACATCCTCGGCCTCGGCGGCTTGCTCTCCACGTTTACGCGCTGGGAAACAGCGGAGCGCATGGAGATTTGGGCCGGCCGCTGGGCGTTAGAGCGCATCCGCACCTTGCTATTTGAGATTGTGCTCAAGGGCGCGCGTTTGCCCTTTGAACTGCAGTTCTGTGAAATTAAGCCGGGCGTGATTTTCAAGGATAAGGATTTCACCGTTACCGCTTTCCCCGTTGAGCATCGCGGCGCAGATTCTTTTGGCTTTGTATTTGAAGAGCCAAATAAACGCCCCTTTCTTGCAGAACAAGCCGAAGCGTTGGGCGTTCCGGCTGGCCCCATCCGCCGGGAATTAGTGGCGGGCCGCGCTGTAACTTTGCCGGATGGCCGCGTGATTGCGCCGGAAATGGTGCTTGGCCCAGAACTGCCGGGCGTGAAATTTGTGCATGTGGGAGATTGCGGCGAGACGCGCGATTTGGTGAATGTGGCGCGCGGCGCAGACGCACTGGTGATTGAAGCCACATATTTGAGCACGGAGGATGAGATGGCCCGCGAGTTCGGCCACCTCACGGCCAGCCGCGCGGCCATGCTGGCGCGTGAGGCTGGCGTCAAGCACCTTTTCCTCACCCATCTTTCCCGCCGTAACCGCGAACGCGATGTGTTGGATGAAGCCCGCGCTATCTTTCCCAACACCACTGTAGCGCGCGATTTTGATCATTTCCGCGTGCAACGCTCCGGCGTCAGCCGCGTGGAAGTCGTAAGCAGTGAACAGTAAACGGTTTACTGTTCACTGCTTACTCTCAATTTCCATTCTCTAAACCCTATGAATACCTCTCGTTTTCACTACGGTTGGGTCGTCGTCGGCATCGTGGCCGTCACTCTGCTCATTTCTATGGGCGTGCGTTCCGCGCCGGGCGTGTTTATTTTGCCGGTTGAAGAAGATACCGGCTGGACGCGCGACGCTATTTCAGTGGCCGTCTCTATCGGTCTGATCATGCTCGGCCTCAGCGGCCCACTCTCGGGCTGGTTGTTGGAGCGCTTCGGCGCGCGCAACATCATGATAAGCGGCCTGGCGCTGATTGCGGCCAGCATGGTGGGCAGTTTCTTCACCAACAGTTTATGGGAGTTGAGTTTGTATTGGGGGATTTTGAGCGGCTTGGGCGGCGGCATCATTGCCAGCGTGCTTGGCCCAGCGGTGGCTAATCGTTGGTTCGCCGCGCGGCGTGGCCTTGTCACCGGCATCTTTGGCGCGGCTACTTCGGCGGGGCAACTCATCTTTGTGCCCATGTTAGCGCTGATGGTAGCGCCGCTTGGTTGGCGGGGTAGTTCACTGGTATTGGCAGCGGTGGCGCTGGTGGCCGTAGCGCCGGCTTTTCTGCTGATGAAAAATGATCCGGCGGAAGTGGGCCAAAAACCATACGGCGCCACAGATAATCTGCCCGTTTTCCGCATCAACGCAGAGGTGGGTGTGATGGGGCAAGCCGTGCGTTCACCGGAGTTCTGGCTTCTGGCCATTACATTCTTCATCTGCGGCGCAACCTCCAACGGCCTCATCGGCACGCATCTTCTGCCGCATGCCATGGAGCACGGCATCTCCCGCGAGATTGCGGCTGGCTCTATTGCGCTGATGGGTTCTATGAATTTCATTGGCACCATAGCCAGCGGCTGGCTAACGGACAAATTTGACCCGCGCAAATTGCTATGTGTGTATTACATTTTTCGTGGGCTTTCGCTCTTCATCCTGCCCTTCGTTACGGAGCCGCTTGGCCTGTCGGCCTTCGCCATCTTGTTTGGCTTAGATTACATTGCCACCGTGCCGCCCACCACAGTTCTCGTGGCGGACATTTTTGGCCGCAAGAATGTGGGGCCGGTGTACGGTTGGGTGTACTGCGCGCACCAAATCGGCGCGGCGCTGGCGGCCTACCTCGGCGGTGTGGCTCGCGCCTCACTGGGTGATTATGGCCTCGCATTTTTAGTTGCCGGCGTGATTGGCATTGCGGGCGGCCTGTTAGCCTTGCGCATCAATCGGCAGGCCCAGCCGCTGGCGCAAGCAACAGCATGATGTGACAGGGGTTGTGGTGTCTGGGCCATTAGCCGAACGGCCTTAAGTAAAACGTCTTCTCACAAGAAGGAGGCCGAGGATGTCCATCGAAAGCCACAAAACCCTAGTACGGCGCTATTTTGAAGCTTTCCACCAACCGGAAATTTATGATGAGATTTTGGCCTCTGATTTCCATATGACGGCGCTCCATCACGCCACCCTCAGCCCGGGCGGCACGGCGCGTGGCCCGCAGGCCTACAAGGCCGCCGCTGTTTGGATGCAAAGCGTTTGGCAAGATGGGCGCATGACGGTGGATGAACTACTGGCGGAAGGTGACCGCGTGATGGCTTTGTGGGCTTTTCGCGGCGCGCAAATGGGGGAGATGTTTGGCCCGCCGCCCACTGGCAAAGAAATTAGTTATTCCGGCGTCAACCTCTTTCGGATTGAAAATGATAAATTGGCCGAAAGCTGGGATATGTTTGACCGGCTGTGGCTGTGGCAACAGCTAGATGTTTTGCCGGGCACTGGCGAGTTTTTAGCGGCGGCCCGCAAAGCGCGCACTGGTCAGTAAAAGCCGTTTGCATCGAATTGCGCGAATGGGTTTTGTAAAATTCGCGTAATTCGATGCAAAAATAATGACCCAGAAACTTACAATATTCCTCGCGAGGTAAACCAATATGAAATCCCTCACCGTCGGCGCCGCCTCGAGTTGTCTCACTTGGTTTGTGGTGTTCGGCGTTATCTCCATGTGCTTGTGTCCAGCGGCCACCTTCATTGGTGGTTTCTCCTCCACACTTCAGGCGGAGGGCGTGGCGCAGTTCATGGAGCCGTATCTGTGCCCGGCTAACAGCTCAGCGGAAATCATCACCTTCCAAACCACCTCACGGGATGAGTTCGGGAACGATCAACCCGCCACCGGCTACGAAATGCAATGTGTGGATGCGAACGGGAACATCGTGCGAGCGCCCAGCCCTGATTACGCTTTTTATTGGGTAGGTTTGCTGGCCGTGGGCAGTATCGGCGCGGCCGGGCTGTTGGCGCTCTTGCTGGCCGCCCCGGTTGGCGCACTCGCGGCCCGTTTCGTTAATCGCACTCAAAAGCCCAATACCGCTTAAGTTTTTTGCATCGAGTTACACGCATGCCACGCAATTCAAGTTATTCGATGCAAAATTAACAGCGCCTAAAAATTCTCGCCTCTAAAAACCGCCCGTAATTTTCTCCCCGCCTTCCCGACTGTAAGGGTGAGCGCAAACAAAACGCTCAAACACACAGTTTGGAAGGCTTTATGTACTCTTCGGCTGAGTTAGCGCGCACCGAAAATAAGCTTTGGGCTTACCGGCCCAATGCCAAAACACTGGAAGCTCTGCAGATGGCGCTGGGCGTGATGGCGCGGCTGGCTTTGTTTGTGGCCTTGTTTGCGCTGGTGCAATTTGCCACGCCTAACTTGGCAGACCATGACGGCTACTATCACATGCGCATGGCGTGGCTGATGCGCCAAGAGGGCCTCAAGCCGGAGTTTATTTGGCTTCCGCTCACTATCCTCAACGCCGACGCGTATTACAACCACCACTTTCTACATCAGGTTTATCTCAGCCTATTTGTGTGGAGTGATAACCCAGCGGACTTAATTGTGGGCGCAAAGTTGGCCAGCACGCTCATGCCGGCGTTGGCGTTCCTCGCCATCTGGTGGTTACTGCGCGGCCAAAAAGTGCGTGGGGCCACGCTGTGGGCCGTGGGGCTGTGGGCCGTTTCAGAAGCCTTCCTTTACCGCTTGAGCATGCCGCGCGCTCAGGCCGCCTCGCTTCTCGTTTTGGCGCTTGGGTTCCACTGGTTGCTTCAACGCCATTACTGGGCTTTGCTTCCACTTGGTTTTCTCTACGTTTGGTTCTACAACGCTTTCCCTCTGCTCCTGTTGGTGGCGGGCGTGTACGCGGCGGCTACGTGGCTCACGGAACGCCGGTTGGAAGTGAAAGCGCTGATTTATCCGGCGCTAGGCTTGGGCTTGGGCCTGCTCATCAATCCGTACTTCCCGCAAAACATCAGCTTCATCGTGCAACACATCCTGCCCAAAATCGGGCCAGAGGCCACAGCCACTTCGGTGGGCAATGAGTGGTATCCGTACACCACGTGGGTGCTAGTAGAAAATTCCGGCGGCGCGCTGGCGCTGTTTGTGGCGGGCGTGTTTGGGCTGGGCTGGCGCGGGCAAAAGATGGAACGCGGCACGCTGGCCGCCTTCTTGTTGAGCGTGGTCTTTGGCTTCATGCTCTTCAAATCCCGCCGCTTTGTAGAGTACTTCCCAGCTTTTGCGCTGATGTTTGCCGCGTTCAGCCTCACGCCCATGCTAGAAGCTGTGCGAGGGCGCAAACTGGTTTGGCTCGGCGTGGCTGGGGTGTTGGCCCTTTCACTTTACGGCACCGTCAGCCAAGCCCGCGCCGCCATGCAGAACACGCCGCCCGCCACGCGCTACGCCGCCGCCGCGCAGTGGCTACAGGCGAACACTCCGTCGGGTAGCCGCATCTTCCAAACGGATTGGGATGATTTCCCACGCCTGTTCTTCTACAACTTCACCAATACCTACACCATTGGTTTGGATCCAACCTACATGCAGTTGTATGACGGTGCGTTGTATGACGAATGGGTAGCTATCACACGCGGCAAGGTAGAACAGCCCAGCACAGCCATTGCGGCCCGCTTCGGCGCCGAGTACATCTTCTCAGACTTGAAGCATGACGGTTTCCTCAAACGCGCGGCGGAGGATGCTGGCTTGCAGGAGGTTTATCGGGATGAAGACGCCGTGATTTACCAAGTAATTCAATAAATCCATGTCACTGCGAGGCGGCCTGCCGAGCGCCGCCGAAGCAGTCCCCTAAATTGGGAGATTGCTTCGCTCGCCTTGCTCGCTCGCAATGACAAATTCAAACCATAAGTTTTCATCTAAGGAACACACTATGAAACTCTCAACTTACCCCCAGCGCTTGCTCATCAGCGGCCTCGCCATTGTTGCCGTGCTTAGCGCGGCGTGCACGCCCATGAGTTTACCCAACACCCTTGGCCCCGCCAGTGATGACTCCGGCAAAGTGGAAATCACCGGCACTGTTCAGCAGATTGAGCCTACCAGCCTCAAAGTGGAAGAACAGACCATTCGCATTGAGCCCCAATCCGAAATTGAAGCCGATATTGAAGTTGGCGATACCGTCAAGGTCAAAGTCAACGTTCAGGAAGATGGCTCATTGGTACTCGTCACCGCCCGCCACAGCGATGACGATGACGATGCTGCCAACAGCAATGACGACAACGCCAATGGCAATGATGACGATGACAACGGCAATGACGATGACGATAACGCCAACAGCAATGACGACAACGCCAATGGCAATGATGACGATGACAACAGCAATGATGACGACGACAACGGCAATGACGATGACGATGCTGCCAACAGCAATGACAATAACGGAAATGATGACGACGATAACGCCAACAGCAATGATGACGACGACAACGGCAATGACGATGACGACAACGGCAACAGCAATGACGATAACGGAAATGATGACGACGATAACGCCAACAGCAATGACGATAACGGAAATGATGACGACGATAACGCCAATGGCAATGACGATAACGGCAATGATGATGACGATAACGCCAATGGCAATGACGATAACGGCAATGATGATGACGATAACGCCAATGGCAATGACGATAACGGCAATGATGATGACGATAACGCCAACGGCAATGATGACGACGACAACGGCAATGATGATGACGATAAAGGAAATGATGATGAAGGCTCCGGCGATGATGACGACGATTAATCATCTGCCTGACCCCACCTTAGCCGCCTAACAATTCAGACCGCGCCTGTCTTTCTGGATGGGCGTGGTCTCAAAACCTTTCCTTGCCGTTATACTTAGCTTCATGCCGGAACCACTGGATGAGAAAAAACTGCTGGAACGCGCCCGCCAATTGGATGAGCGCGCCCTGAGCGACATTCATGCCCGCTACTATGGTGAGATTTACCGCTATGCGTTGTATCGCACAAGCCGCGCCGAAATAGCGGAGGATATTGCCAGTGAAGTTTTTATGCGCTTGCTAAATGCTCTGCATACCGGACGCGCGCCGCAAACCACCCTGCGCGGTTGGCTGTTTGGCGTGGCCAATCATCTAGTGGCCGATCACTTTCGATCCGCGCCGCGTGAAAGTGTTGAACTAGACGAAAACCTGGCCGCCCCAAGCACACCTGCCGCTGAGGCCGAGCTCAACTGGCAACGCACACAAATCCAGACCGCCATGCGCCAACTCACCCACGAACAACAACACGCTCTGGCCCTACGGTTTGCGGAGGGCTTCTCTGTGGAAGAGACGGCCAACGTAATGGGCAAAACCCCCAACGCCGTGCGCGTTCTGCAATTCCGGGCAGTGGAAGCGCTTAAGCGCGTGTTGAGGGTTGGGGAGGTGGCGCTATGAGCGATGAACTTTTCCGCGCCTTTGATGAGTGCCTGAACGCGGTAGAAGCCGGGGCCTCGCTGGAAAACGCATTGGCTCGCTACCCACACCTCGCCGCCGAACTGCGGCCCATGTTACAGGCCGCCCAAGCCGCGCGGCCCACCGAGATTTTGCGCGTGCCCAAACAAAGTGAAGAAGCAAGCCGCCGGCGGTTTCTCGTCCGCGCCCAAGAACTAAAGCAACAGCGCACCAGAGCTTTGGCGTGGTGGCCTCCCCTCTCCCTTGGCCTGCGCTTTGCCATTGTCCTCTTGGCTTTGGTGTTCGGCGGGTGGGGCGTTACGGCGGCCTCCGCTTCGGCCTTGCCGGGCGAATTATTGTACCCAATCAAACGAGTGATAGAACAGGCGCAGGTAAGTTTAGCGGTAGATACTCTGCGCCCGCAACTTGAAGCAGAGTTTAACCAACGCCGCCTGGCCGAAATACAAGCCTTGCTAGAACAGCGGCGCGAGGCGGAAGTGGAGTTTACCGGCTTAATTGAGCAAGCGAATGGCGAGCAGTGGGTGATTGCCCGATTGCCCATCCGCGTGCCCACCGCCCTGCAAGCCGGCCTCAACGTAAATGATGAGGTAACCGTACACGCCCGCACACAAACGGATGGCGCTCTGCAGGCGTTGAGCTTGCGGCTATTACGCCAAGCAAACATTGAAGCCCCCGCTACGCCCACGCTGGCTGTGACCCCCGCCACACTTACACCCACGCCTACGCTTGATGCCAGCGCCACCGCTGAGGCAACTACCCCCATGACAGCCACACCCTCCCCTAGCCGCACGGCCAGCCCAACCATTACGCATACTGCCACGCCTACATTTATCTTACCCACGCCAACGCCGCCGCCCTCTAACACCGATGCGGGAAATAATCACAACGATAATGACGATGATGAAAACGGCAACGATGACGGTGATGATAATGATAATGATAACGATAATGAGGACGACGAAGATAACGACAATGACAATGACGGGAGTGGGTCATCGCCTTCCCATACGCTAAGCGATAAACAAATTTCACATTTCAGAGGACGCGGAAAACATCTGCAGTTACGCGTCTAGTTTTGTTTTCATCCATGTTTCATCTCGGCTTCATCCAGCGCACGCTATAATTTAGTGATGAAGCGGGTTTTACCTTTACTACTCCTCTTTGTTTTAGCCTGCCAAACTTTTGCACCCACGGCCGTACCGCCCACGCCGTTAGCGCCGCTTCCCACACATTCTGCCCAACCCCCTGCTACGCCGCCTCTGCCTCCCCCGGCGCCCACCACCCAGCCAGAAACAGGCTGGTCAGCCGCCAATCTCATTCTTCATCCGGAGCCGCATATTTACAGTGGTGATATTGTGAGCTTTGAAATTGTTGCGCCGGAACCAAGCCAATATTGGGTGGGCCGCCGTGTAAGCGTATTTTTGGGCGGCGTGGCGCTTGGCTCACAAGTGCTCCAGCCCGGCGGCTTTAGTGGGCGTGTGCAAGCGGAAATTTGGTGGGCTTGGGATACAGCTTCTTACGATGGTGAGCAACTATTGGAGGTATCGGTCACATCTGCCGAAAACGAGGCCGCTCAGCCGACGCCGTTAGCCGTCTTTACTACTACGGTTAGGCTTTTGCCCGCCAGCCAACGCCCAGAGCCGGAAAACCGCGCGCAGTGGGCGCGCACCGAGAGCGTCTGTTGCATCTACCACTATCTCACTCACACCGCCGCCGCGCGGGATATTGAGCTGATTACCGAAAAAGCCGATGCGGCTTTTGAGCAAGTGGAAGCGCGCTTGGGTGTTACCCGTGATGAAAAAGTGACCTTTACCTTGCTAAGCCGCCTGCTGGGGCACGGCGGCTTTGCTTCCCGCGAGATCTCGCTGACGTATATTGACCGCAACCCGGCCGGCTTGCATTTAGATACCGTCTTTATCCATGAAGGGACGCATATTCTTGACCGGCAAATCGCCAACGAGCGCCCAACCATTTTGACGGAAGGCTTGGCGGTGTATGTGGCCGGCGGGCATTACAAACCCGAAGATTTAGACCGGCGCGCGGCGGCGGTGTTGACGCTTAATCAATACATTCCTCTGGAAACTCTCGCCGCTGATTTTTATCCCCAACAACACGAAATTGGCTACTTACAAGCCGGGGCATTGGTTAAGTACTTAGTAGATACCTATGGCTGGGAGCGTTTCCGCAAAATGTACGCCACCATCCAGCCCGCGCCCAACGAGGCGCAAATGCTCAACGCCAGTCTAGGCGCACATTACAACCTTTCGTTGGCCGAGGTTGAAGCGGCTTGGTTGGCACACTTACGCACCATACCCGTGGATGAAGACGAAGTGGAAAACTTGCGGCTTACAGTGGCGTGGTTTGATACTCTGCGGCGTTATCAGCAATTGAACGACCCTTCGGCGTACTACCTCACCGCCTGGTTGCCGGATGGCCAAACGGCCCGTGAGCGCGGCATTACGGCTGACTTTATCCGCCGCCCTACTACATCAGAAAACATTGCTTTGGAAACCATGTTGAGCGGCGTAGAACAGGCGCTGGAGCGGCAAGCCTATGAGCAAGCCGAGAGACTGTTGGCCTCCGTTAACGCCGTGCTAGACGCTGGCAACCAGTTTCATGATCCGCTCGCCGCGCAATATCTTGTGGCCGTGCAAGATTTGGCCGCGCAGGGTTACGAAGCGCAGGTGATAGATTTGCTCAGCCCCACTCAGCTTTTCACGGGCATTAAGAACTGGCCGGAACTTGAAACCTTGACATTGGCCGGGCAGTGAAATAGATGAGCCGTACAAAACAGATTTTCCAAACCTCGAGCTAAAATCAGAAATCAATCACCAAAAATCTCAAATGTACAAACTTTCTCTGCTTTTCAAAGAAACGACCGCCGCAACCAATCTGATTGAGCGCTGGTCACAAGAATTTGTGCCGCTGGCGGATCAGCTCCCCGGCCTTAAGCTCGTCATCGTCAGTCATTTTGATGGTGGCCCAGCGGGGCCAAGCGAGTGGCGGCTTCAGCATGATTTGATTTTTGAGAATAAGGAAGCTTTGCAGGCGGCCATGCAATCGCCGGCGGGCGTGAGCGCCGGGCAAGCCTTGGTGCGCCTTACGCGCCACGCACCGGAGACGGTAACAATGCTATTTGCCGAACATATGGTAGGTGAACCACACCCCACGCCCTCAATCGAACCGCGCTCGCTTACGTAGGGAATTGCCCACGAAGGACACGAAGGCGCACTAAGATACTTGGCGCGGCCTTGTTGCGCTCCTTAGGGTGTCTATTAGGGCCGCCAACTGGGGTCGCCGTTAAAAATCGGGCGGTTACTGCGCGTGAGTTGCGTTACCCCCAACGTTTCTAAGTTCAAGCGATACACTTCATAATTGCTATCACGGTTAGAGTCAAACAACAGGTAACGCCCATCCGGCGAATACTGCGGCGAGCCATTTTGCACACCGGTTTCCGTTAACTGCCGCACTTCACCGGTGGCCAGCGTCAGTTCATACAACTCAAACGTGCCGGTGCGGTCTGAAGCAAAAGCCAGTTTGGTAGCGTCCGGTGACCATGCCGGAAATTTATGATTGCCCCCGCCTACTTCTAGCAACCGCGCTTCACTACCATCCGCCTGCATCATCCACAATTGCGTCACGCCAACGCTCAAAGCCGCATACACAATCTCACCGTTGGCCGAAACGGCAGGCTGAATCTCAGCCACCAGCGGCGTGCGCGTGAGCCGCACCACATCTGTGCCATCGGCGCGCATTTGATACAACTCCGCGTTGCCATCCCGCATAGACGAGAAAATAATGAACTGCCCATCCGGCGTCCAGGCCGGTGAGTCATCATTCGTAGGTGTCTGCGTCAAATTCGTCACCGCCGAGCCGTCCGCGTTCATCAGGAAAATATCCAAGTTGCCGCCCAAGTCTGAAACAAAGACTAATTGTGAGCCATCGGGTGACCACGCTGGACTAATGCCGGCCGTCAGCGAAATCACTTGTGAGCCATCTACATTGGCCACGTGAATAAATTTCGCGCCATCCACTGCGCCGGAGTGGAAGGCGATTTGGCGCGCGCCAGCAACCGGGGTGGGAGCAGACGTGCTGGAAGCGGCGGGCGTGACGGTAACGGTGGCAGTGCTGGGAGGCGGTGTATCTGTTTGCGGCGGCGTGGTGGGCGCAATCGCCGTTTGCGTGAAAGTAACGGTGGGCGGCGCAGTTGGCGTTAACGCCGAGAGCGGAAGCGCACCCACGCGCATCGGCCCGCCGCTCACTTGCTCTGCCGGGGCCACGCCCACTGTGCAAGCGAGTGCACTCAGGCTGAACGCGAACGAGACAAGGATGAAGGACTTTTGAAGCAAAGCGAGTTTGGAACCGCAAAGACGCAAAGAGCGCCAAGAAATCTTTGCCAAGCCTGCGCAGGCTTCGCGTCACTGGCCGCCTTTAGTAGTTGCGGTTAAGTAATCGGTAATGAAAAAGTAAAAGTTGTGCCTTTGCCCAATTCAGAGTCAACGGCAATCTCGCCGCCGTGCGCGCGGATGGTTTGTTGCACAATCGTCAACCCCAAGCCAGAGCCTTCCACCGGGCGGCCTTTGGCCCGCCGCGCGCGGTACAGCTTCTCAAAGATGTACGGCAAATCCTCCGCCGGAATGCCTTCGCCTGAATCGGCTACTGAGCACACCACTTGGCCGTTTTCACTGCGCGCACTCACCGTTACCGTGCCACCGGCGGGCGTATATTTCAGCGCGTTATCCATCAAATTGAGAATGGCTTGCTTCAATCGTGCGCGGTCCGCTTTCAGCCGCGGTAAACCGGGCGCCAAGTTCAAGCTCAACGCCAGCCCGCGCGTCTCCGCTAAATCCGAAACTTGCAGAATCACATCCTCCAACAAGCCGGAAAGATTGACATCCGATTTTTCTAAAGTAAATGAAGGCGTTTCCAGCCGCGCCAGCGTGAGCAAGTTATCCACCAACTGCGTCAGCCGCTTGGTTTCATCCGTGATAATGCGGCGCGAGGCCTGAAAGCTAGCCGGGTCATTCGGCGCATCGCCCAATTTCGCCGTGTGGCCCTGAATCACCGTCAGCGGCGTTTTTAATTCATGGCTGACGTTTTGGATAAAGTTGCGGTAGAAGGCTTGTTGGCGTTGCGCGGCGGCCAAATCCTCCAACAGCAACAACGTTTCTGCGTTGTTCAGCCGGATGGCCCGCACCTGAAAAGCTTGCCCCTCCACCGCCGGAATAGTACGCACAATGTTCTGCCCGCCTGCCAACGAGTCTTTTACAATCGTTTGCACATCCAAGTTTTCGCGCCAGTCATCGGCAGCGGCGTTGCTAGCGGCCAGCCGTGGCCCGCTAAACAGCATCGCCGGATAAGGCAAGCTGTTTAACAAATTCTGCCGCTCCTGCGTTTGCTTACGCCGCGCGCGCCACCACACTGCCCCCGCCGCGCTGAGCGCCACAGCCAGCAACACTGCTAGGAGTTCTAGCGGGCCAAAGTAGAGGACGAAATCAAACATGCTGATGATCAATAGCTGACGGACGACTGTTAAGGCTGTCGTCCATCGTCAGCCGTCAAATTTCAAATTTATAGCCCACGCCCCGCACATTCACAATAAACTGTGGGTCTTTAGGATTTGGCTCCAGTTTTTGCCGAAGCGCCCAGATGTGCTTTTCCAGCGTTTTCGTCTCAATATCGCTATCGCCGGGGATATCAAACACGGCCTCCAGCAAAGCGGAGCGGCCAATGGGCCGGCCCGCGTTGTTCACCAGATAGTTGAGCAAATCAAATTCGCGCGGCGTGAGCTCCACCGGCGTCCAACCTTTTTCGCCTTTCACCGTCACCACGCGCCGCGCAGAATCCACACGCAAATAATTACCAAACTCTTGCAGGGCGCGCGGCAAACGGGCCTTCACCCGCGCCAGCAATTCACGCATATCAAACGGCTTAGAGATGTAATCACTCGCGCCGAGCGCAAAGCCCAGCTCCAAATCGCTCACGCTATCGCGCACAGTGAGGAAGAGGATGGGCACGGCATCGCCGCTCTCGCGGATTTTGCGGCATACGGCCAGCCCGTTGGGGTCTGGCATTTCTATATCCAAGATGAGGAGGGCCGGGTGTTCCGTTTCCCATTTATACAACGCTTCCGCCCCATCAGCGGCGGTCAGCACGGTGTAGCCTTCACGCTCCAGCGCCGGTTGCACAAAACTGATGATGTTCGGGTTATCGTCCGCGATGAGGAGTTTGTGGGACATGGAGAGATTATAGTGGGAGTTGCTTTGCGGGTCAGCGCGGCTTTCACAGTCACGCTGACCCGCCCTAAACCAGTTTCCCCTCACCATCTTCCAGGCTTAACAAAATATCGCCTACGGGAGACTACAGTAAATCGCTCTCCTAAAACCCCTGCGGTTCAAAAGTTTGGGCATTGTAGAAGTAAACGCCGATGGCTAGCCGTGTACCATCAGGTGAGAGGGCGATGGATGTGAGTGAGTCGCACCCAAGCGTAACCGGGCTATCGGCAAAAGCCGTGCGCACCGCACTGAAGAAGAAAACTGCCAGTAAGAACGCACCGATGATTTTGCGAACCATGTGAGTCTCCGTAGGTAAAGGTGATGGTCACAGTTTCGGCGCGGAAGTTCACCGCTGGTTCCAGCTCAGGTTACGGGAAGTTTACGGTTCTGGTAACTTAGCGGTAACTCTCAGGGGAAGGTAATTTCAGTCAACCGCACCCGGCTATCAGCGCCAGCGCCGGGGCCACTGGCCGCCGCGCGCTCACCGTTCACTGGGTTAAACAAGCCTACATATAGTGTGTAATTTCCAGCAGGAACCGCGTTCAGCGCCAGCGTGTGCGTATCCACAATATACTCTCCCGCCAACCAACCGGGCGTGGGGCGCTGATGATTAGCGGGCTGGGCCACGCTCTGCGCCAACACGTTGGCTTCATCTCCCAAGTGCACAAACACAGAGTAGCGTTGCGCGGGCGTGGCCGTAGCCTTCCACACAAGCGTGAGTTGCAAACTTTCTGCGGTGCGGGTGAGGGTGTAGCCGGCCAGCTCACCCACGCCGGAAAATTGCGCGCCAGAAACTTGCTCAAACGGCGGCGGCGCAAAAATGCGTTCCGGCGCAGAAATGGCCAGCGCGCCTAAAGTTTGTGAGCCGCTTTCACCGGGCACAGCCACGCGCAAGGTATAAGCCCCATCGGGCAAAGCGGCGGGCGCAGTGAGCGTGTGCTGGCCGCGCCATTCATCACCGATTTGCCATTGGCTAGTTCCATAATGGTTGGCCGGTTCTAATTCCACCTCGGCCACCACTTCATTATTGGCGTTTACCCACTGTACTTGCGCCAACACATCTGTGGCCGTCACATTTTCACTCCGCCAATGCCAACTCAGGTTGAAACTATCACCCGCGTTTAGTTGCACAGGTAGTTCATCAAAACCCAACAAGGTGATGGGGCCGAAGCGTGTGTGCGTGCGTGTGAGCGGCTCTAGTGCGAACGGCTCAGTGGGGCGGCCAATGCTGATGGTTCCCAGCGACCATTGGGGTTGCAGAGCATTGCCGTTTTCATCCAGAATAGATTGATTGGCGCCATTCTCGCGGTCAATCACCTCAAACCATAACTCGTACTCGCCCGGCGGTGCGCCCGGCGCAGGGCCCACACGGCGCGCCCATTGCGCGTAACGATCAGCGGGCCACAAGTAAGTAGGCGGCGGTTCTTTATGCCAGCGCGGCGGGATGAAGGCTTGCGGGTGCGTCCAATCGCGGCCCGCGCTATCCCGCAAGTACATCACCGGCCAAAAGTGGCGCAAGGCCGGCTCCGGCAGAGCCACGTACAACGCGGCATCCACCGCGGAGTTGCCGGGGATAGAGCGCGTATCCACATCGAACCCGTAAAGTTGCAGGCCGCCCTGAAAACTCAAGCGCAGAGGGTTTTGCGCCGCGCCGACGCTTTCACCATCAAACACCGTGTGGTGCACCCAATTAGGCACGCGCTCAATCAGTAAGGGCCGCGCCGCCGCCAAAGCCAAGCCGCATAAAAACAGAAGCAGGCCCGCTCGCGCGCTCAACGGTTCCTCAGCTACGGAGCCAAAGGGCGGTTGTTTGCCTTTTGCAATCCACACGCCGGCGGCTAAAAGAATCAGCGCCGTGGCCCAAGACACCAATTCACCCAAGGTGCGGAGCGGCGTGTTACCAAAATTAAACGCCACGGTGTTCACACCCACCGGAACAGAAACGGAGATGAAGCCAAAATCTGGCGTGGGCGTGATGGCAACCGCTTGCCCATTAAGTGTGGCCTGCCAACCCGGAAAGTAAAACTGCTTGAACACCAATTGCGCAGGCGCAGTGAGAGTCATGGTGGCGCGGTAGGCAAGCACATCGGCGTTCTCAATTACGAGCGGCGTATTCTCCGGCAAGCCGCTAACGTACGCCGGCTGTTCGCCGCGCATGAGCGCATCCGCAATTGAAGTATCGTCTGGAAACACGCGCACGGTGGTGGGCAAAAACTCGCCTTTAGCGGTAGTGCCGATGGTTCCGGTGGCGCGTTCATATTCCACTGTACGCGCTAACGTTATTTCTTCCATTGGGCCGCAGTAGCGGGCGTACCACCAGCCGAGATGACCGTAGGTGAGCAAAAGCATCAACGCGCCGGCCACCCACGCTGAGCGTTTGGGCCACACCTGCACACAGCCGCCCGCCAGCACTGCCGCGCAAAACGCGCCCGGCCCCAACAGCCGCCACGGAAATTGAATGAACTCAATCAGCGGCACGGTATCCCACACCAAACGGGAGAACGGGAGGGTGAGGAGGGCAAAGGCGGCTAGGAAAAACCCGAAGAAGATGGAAACAGAAATGTGCCGGCGGCGCACCAGGTTGGCGCTAAAGCCGAGCGCGGCGAGGCCAACGGCTAAAGCCCCCAAACCTTTTTCCGGTGAAGGATTAACGAGCAGAGGATCTTCAAAGCGCGGCCACGCCAGCAGTTCACGCACGGAGAGGAAATTGGTGTAGTAGGTGAAGATGGGCGGCACCAGCAATCTATCGGACTGCACCAAGTTGCGCTCCCCCAACGCCGGAAGCCAGAAGCCGGCAGCCAGCGCTAGGCCGAGGGCGAGGAGAGTGCCGCCGTGAAAAAGACGAGGCCATAGTGAGGCCACTCGCTCGCCCTCACCCCCAGCCCCTCTCCCGTTGGAAGAGGGGAACCATACAAGGAAAAGCACATACGCGCCAGTAAAAGGCGCAACGGCCAACGCGGAGGTATTGTGCGTGAAGAGCAAACCGGCCAAGCTGAGCACTGCCGCCAAGCTAAACTCAGAGCGTGGCCCGGCGTGCAGAGCGCGGTGCAGAAAGAAGAAAATCCACGGCGGCCAGATGAGGGCCACGGTCTCCGCCAGCGCGCCGCGGATCACGATATCAAAAGCGAAGTAGGGCGCAGTGAGGTACGCCACGCCCGCCGCCAGCCCAGCCGTCTCGCCCCACCACTCGCGCACAAAGCGGAACATGCCCACGCCCGCCAGCCATACACACAAACTCAATAACAAGTGAAAGGCCAGCGGATAAGTGAAGCCAAGCTGATGGAGGCCAATCAGCCCAAAAGACGCTAAAGGCGCGTAATAGTTGAAGTGCGGATAACCGTAGCCCCACGCCATTTGCGGCATCCAGCGCGCGGGGAAATGCCCGGCCAGGAGCGTTTCTTCCAAAACCAGCGCTTTATTGATGTGATAAAAGCCATCATCCGTGCAAAGCATTTGCGCCTGCCAGAGCGGTTGCACCACAACCAAGGTGAAGGCCAGCAAAACCAGATATGGCAGAAAGATCTTCAGGCGGGGCACGGTATGCATTTTAGCGTAGAGCGCTGAGGAAAATTAACAATAATGATTCAAGCCCTCAACATCCCGAGTTGTCATTGCGAACGAGCAGAGCGAGTGAAGCAATCTCTAAAATCAGAGCAATTTCAAGTTGAGGAGACTGCTTTGGCGGTGTACTCCGACTGCACTCAGTAGGCCGCCTCGCAGTGAGATGAAACGGTTCTATACCAGAAACGAGTTCTTGAAAAGAATAAACGCTCACTACCAATTACGCTTCATGTTATAGTGCTAATGTGTCTAGGCTGGCTGGGCTATCGCGGTCGCAAGATCGAGGAAAGTCCGCGCTCCACAGAGCACAAGGCCGGGTAACGCCCGGAACCAGGTAACTGGTTGGAAGAGGGCCACAGAGATGAGAGTGCCGCCTTGGCGGCGAGGGTGAAACGGTAGGGTAAGAGCCTACCAGCGCGCTCGGCAACGGGCGCGGCTAGGTATCCCCCCTTGGGAGCAAGGTCAAGCAGAGGCAAGCTACGGCTCGTAGCGTTTGAGCCTCGGGTAGACTGCTAGAGCGGCGCAGTAATGTACCGCCCAGAGAGATGATGGCCTAAAACAGAACGCGGCTTACGGGCCGGCCTAGGCACACTTCTTCAGAAAACGGCACGCTGATAACGGGTAGCAGGCCGCGGATTGCCGTTTGGCGTTTACGGTTCGCGGAGCAGAGCGGTTGGGCCAAGCGCAGAGATGGTTTGCGCGGCTAAGATGTTTCCTGTGCGCGCCGCTTCTACAGGTGAAGCGCCCGCGGCCAAACGCGCCAACGTAGCCCCACAAAATGTATCGCCTGCGCCGGTGGCGTCCACTTCCGTTGCGGCATATGCTGGTAAATGTGTACGCCGCTGGGCCTCTATCACCCACGCGCCACGTTCTCCCAACGTGACGTATAACAATTTCTCCGTATGCGCCTCGGCCACCTCACCAAATAAGCCGCACGCTTCATTTTCATTCATAAAAAACACATCCGCTTCCTGCAGGAGTTGGCGAACGGTGGCCGTTTCACCGTACACCACGCGCGCGTATGTGCCCACAGAAATACGCGAAGCGCCCCGGGCTCGCGCGCCGCGCAAAAAATCCAGTTGCCTTTGCGCCGTGCTGAGTGCGGCGATATGCACAAACGCAAACGGGGCTAAATCTTCCGGTAAATGCTCCGGTGTAAGTTTGGCTTCTGCGCCCCAGTGAGCATTGAGCAAGGTGGCGCGCCCGCCGCCGTGTTGGGCAATCTCTAAACGAGTGATTTCGTTTGGCGGGATGTTTGGGCCAACCCAGTTGAGGCGGGCGGCCACCGCTTGCAACGGCTCTGGCATGGGCTGAGGTTTGGGCGCGCACAGCGTTACAGCCGCGCCGGCCCGCCACGCCGCTAACGCGGTGTACAAGCCAGCGCCGCCTATGGTGCTTTCGCGGTAGCCGCCGAGGTGCAAATTATCCAATGAGGTGAGGCCAATAATCAATAAATTATCCATATTGGGCATAGCAGAGTCAGATGGGCCAGATTGTATAATCACTTCATCCCGGTGGAGGCTAAAAACTATGTGCGCCGTGTTACGAGACTTTCTTGAAATCCCCTATGACCAATTGGAGGAATTAAACCTTCAAATCAAAGCTGAGCGGTTGGAGCGCAAGGCCGCGCACGCCATCCGTGACGCGCGGATGAAAACGCTGGCCGACGAAAAACGCATTAAGGCCGTGACGGTGTGCTTCTCAGATTTAGAGGGCCGCTTGCACATGCTGGACTATGACAAGAAATTCTTGTTGAAGTCCGCTGATAACCTAACCTTCGATGGCTCGTCCATTCGTGGCTTCTCGCGTCAGGCCGAGTCTGACTTGCGGCTGGCGATTGATTGGGCGGCTTTTTACTGGCTCCCGGCGGATGTGTTTGGGCCGGGCAAAGTGCTGGTGTTTGGGGATGTGCTGGAGAAGGATGGCACGCCTTACCCGGCGGATATGCGCGCGCGGCTGAAAGCGTTTACGCAAGGCTTATATGAAAAGCAAGGCCTGACGTGCAACGCGGCCAATGAAATTGAAGGCTTCTTGTTCAAAGGCCGTCATGCTGAGCAACACTATTTTGAACACGGCAATTTTGAGTTTGTGAGCACCGGCGGCTACTATCATTCCCTGCCCGGTGACCCGCTCCGCGCCTTTATTGATGCCGCCGCCGAAGTGCAACGCGCGATGGGCTTTGCCAACGAGAAAGATCACCCCGAAGTTGCGCCTTCACAGTTTGAGATGAACTACTCCTACACAGAAGCCAGCGTGGCCGCGGACCAAATCCTGCTGTACAAGCTGATTTGCCGCCAAGTGGCGCAACGGCTGGAGGCCACCGCGAGCTTTTTACCCAAGCCAGTGACGGGCGTGAATGGCAACGGCATGCATACCAACTTATCGGTTTCGCGCGGTACACAGAATTTGTTTTACAACGCCAGCGGCGCGGAAGGCCTCTCTGATTTGGCGTGGCAATTTATTGACCGCGTATTGACCAACGCGAATGATCTTTGTTTGATCCTCAACTCCAGCGTGAATTCTTACCGCCGTTTGGACCCGCACTTTGAAGCGCCGAACCAAATCAAAGCTTCACCCACAGACCGTGGCTCCATGGTGCGCATCCCCATCGGCAACGAAAAATCCGCCCGCGTGGAAGTACGCTCCGTAGCGCCGGACGCCAACCCGTACATGACGATGTATGCCCTGCTTAAGACCGGTTTGGAAGGCCCGCTGACGGAAGGCATCCGCGCGCAGGAGCGTTACTTGCCGGATAATATTTACACGGCGATTGAGAACTTCACGGCCAGCACCTTCACGGCGGAACTGTTCGGTCAAGCGGTGCGCGATAAGTTTGCCGAACTTAAACAAGCCTCCGCTGAGCGTTGCCCGCGCCTGCTGGGAAGCCGCATCAAACGTGCCGAGGTGCAGTTCCACCACGAAGTGACCAACCAATATTTGTGGAGCCAGTTTTAGGTTTTAGAAAGTAGCAAGTTAGCCCCGAAACATTTCGGGGCTTTTTTTTATTCTTCCAACGCCTCACGGCGGGAACGGGTGACGGCCTGAATTTTGTTCTGCACCCACCCGGCTAACTCCGGCCAAACCGTATCATGAGGCGCGGCGGCTTGCGCCAGAGCGATGAGGCTTTGATAGGAAAGCGCCTGAAATGTGATGGCGTGCGGCTGAAGATGGCTGTGCAGACGTTGCCACTCGGGTGAGCGCACGCGCCGGGCCATAGGCAAAGAGGGCGCATCCGCGTAAGCCAACACGCAGGCGGGGCGCAGGCCAGCCCGTTGCGCCGAAGCATAACAATTGGTGAGGTTGCGCATCCACTGAAACCACGGCCCCGCAAACGGGCACTCAAAATAGCTATCATCCACGGCGTAATCAAACACTTGCGCTACCATTTCCCAGTAACGTACCCCCTTCGCCGTAAGCGCACAGCGCGCTTCTAAACCATTCACTGGATTAGCTTGCCACATGTAGCGCCCATCACATTGGCGCAAGCCTTTGTGTTTACCCGTTGCTATCCGCTGAGTCTGTGAACATTTCCCGCCATCGCTCTCCGTAAATTTGCCTTCAAAGAAAATCAGCGCGTGTGGGCTACGCGCCACCGCATCCGCCCACGTTGGCTGTTTCTCGTGGAGCGGGTTGGCCGGGTCATGCCACTCTAGTTCCACCGCCCACGGGCCACCCGCGGGCAGGGCTAAAGTTTCGGCCCACGCATTTAGCACGGCATCCCGCCGCTCACTAACTTTGAGTGTGCCAAATACATCTAGCACCAGCGCCTGCGAGGCGTGCAATTTGAAAGAGTCATTGCGCTCCCCGGCGGAGGCGTGCCAGCGGAAATGGTCAATATCAACGGCACCATGCGCGGCGGGGAAAATGTTGCGGAGGAGCGTAGTGCGTTTGGCAGGAGGGAGGCTCATCGGTGTTAAGACCCTGAAGGTCTAGGATAGGTTATACCGCTTCAATCTTTTCCGCGCGGATACTAGGCTCACCGCTCACGGCGTCTAGCTCCACTTGGCCCTCAATCACATACGGGCCGGCGGTGGCAAAGGCCGCTTTGTGCTGGCGGTAAATCTCGCCTGTAATCATCACCTCCAACATGCCGTCCAAATCTTCCAACGCCATGAAATACACGTAATCATCGCGCGTGGAAAAGCGCCGCCAACTTTGGCGCATGCCGGCCACCCGCACGCGCTGGCCGATGCGGCCGGCCGCGGTTACTGTATTCAGTGCGCCGGTCTGCGCAATCTTCTCCGCCATCAATTCCAGTGGATGGGCGATGACGCTGGCCTCTAAAAGTTCTTCTTGCGCGGCCACTTTCTGCTCAATCGTCCAATCATCCTCAGCGGCCTCTAGCTCCGCAAACAACGCCATTTGCCCGCGCTCCCAGCGCCCACCGTGCAGTTGCCGTATTAGCGCAGGAATGTTGCCCAATCCCTCCAACGCGCCCACGCGCACCAAATTCTCGGCCTCGGTTGGGCGCGGATCTACCCGCGCCAAAAAATCACTTAGTGAAGTGAAAGGCCGCTCCTGCAAAATGCGTTCCATGGTGCGTTGCGTTAGCTCGCGCACTTGGTCTAGGCCCATATACAAACTAACACCCTGAGCGGAGCCAGCCGAGCTTTGCTCGGGCGGCTTAGGCGAAGGGCGCTCATAAACCACACAAAACTCATGCTGAGAGTGATTGATGTGCGGGGCGCGCACGGTTAGGCCCAAGCGCCGCGCCTCGGTGAGATACACCCGCTGACGGTAGAAGCCGCCCCAGTTGGCTAGCACCGCCGCCATGAACTCCGCCGGATAGTGGGCTTTGCACCACGCCGAGCGCCACGCCACCACGGCATACGAAGCGGCATGCGCTTTGGGAAAGCCGTAGCCCGCAAAAGCCGCCATTAATTCCCACACGCGCGCGCCAATCGCGGGCGGCACGCCGCTCTTCTGCTCGGCGCCGGCAATAAATCTTTCTTTGAGCGTTTGCATTTGCTTACCCGGGTCAAAGTGGCTCATCGCTCGCCGCAGTAAATCCGCCTCGGCCAGCGTCATCCCGGCCAGTTGACTGGCAATGCGGAGCACTTGCTCTTGATACAGAATCACCCCGTACGTATCTTGTAACAGTGGCGCGAGGGCCGGGTGCAGATGCCGAACGGGTTCTTGCTTGAGATGACGACGCACAAAGGCTTCTTTCAGCCCGCCCGTCATGGGGCCGGGGCGATACAGGGCCAGCGCCACCAACACATCTTCAATGCTCTGGGCGTTAATTTCTTTGAGCGTGGCCCGCATGCCGGGGCTTTCAATTTGGAAACAGCCAATGGTGCGCGCGGCGCGAATGAGGGTCTGCGTGGCGGCATCATCCTCGGGGATGGTCTCTAGTATCCTGAGCGTAGTCGAAGGATGCGCTCGCTCCTTCGACTGCGCGGCCTCCGCTTCGCCGTGGCGGCTTCGCTCTGGACGCTCACTAATAGCTTCCGCCACATCGCCAATCACTGTGAGGCCGCGGATGCCGAGCAAATCAATTTTGATGAGGCCCAGCGCCTCCACCGCATCCAAATCCATCTGCGTCACCGGCAGTTCTTTGCCTGCTTGAAAGGTGGGCACGCGCGCGGTGAGCGGGCCGGGCGCAATCACCACGCCGCCCGGATGCACGGAGAGATGATCCGGATGTTCCAGCAAACTGGCGGCGTGGGCAAACATCCGCGCATGTTGTGGAAAGCGGCGCGTCAATTCCGCAAAGGCATCAATCTCACGCGCTTGGAGATGGGGCGGCCCCCAACGCTCCGGCAACCACTCTGCCAGTTTGGTAATTTCACCGGAGGCCAAGCCAAACGCCTTGCCTGTTTCACGCAAAGCGGAGCGCTCACGGAAGCGGTTAATGGTGCCCACCATGGCCACGCGCTTATGGCCGAATTTATCAAACACGTAACGGATGACGCGCTCACGGCGGCGCGAGCACACATCCGTATCAATATCCGGCGGCGTGGCGCGGGCCGGGTTGAGGAAACGCTCAAAATACAAGTTGTGATACAGCGGGTCTGGGGTGGTAATGCCGAGGCAGTGCGCTACTAACGAGGAAGAGGCCGAGCCGCGCGAGGCGGTGGGCACGCCGCTCTGGCGCGCGTACTCTAAAATTTCTTGCATGATGAGGAACAGCGGCGCGTAGCCTCGCTCACCAATCACCGCCAATTCCTTTTCCAGCCGCGCGCCCACTTCGCCGGCCACAGCGCCATATAAACGCTCGGCTCCAACGTACGCCTTTTCACGTAGAACGCTTTGCGCCGTTTGCCCGGCGGGCAATTCCACTTGCGGATAATACGGCTGGCCCAGCGGCAATTCTAATTGGCATCGCTCCGCAATCTCCAAAGTGGCGGTGATGGCCTCCGGCACAGCGGCGAAGCGGGCGTAAAAATCTTCTGGCGTTAGGAAGTGAGCGGCGCGGCGCACGGCATCACTGGCCGCAAGCGTTTCGCGTTGCACGTTCAGCCGGATGGCGGTGAGGGTAGTTTGTAAATCTTCCGCCTCCGGCTCTAAGTAAAACATGGGCGGCGCGGCGGCTAGCGGCGTGCTATGAGCGCGGGCCAACCGAATGCGCTCGGCTTCATCAGCGGCGCGCAAGCCAAGATACAGCCGCTGAGGGAAGAGAGTTTGCAACCGCGTGAGGGCGGTTTCGTCATCGCTATCTAGGATGCACAACAAACCTTCCGCCTTTGATTCCAACATAGCCCACGGCGCGGCGCGAGCCAGCGGGTCTGTGGCGTGTAGTTGGCTGGCGAGGGCGCATAAACTGGCCCAGCCGGTTTGGTTGAGCGCCAACACAATCACATTGGCGGCGGAGTCTTCTATCAACACCTCAGTTTCTAAGCCCAGCAGAGGCTTCACCCCCGCTTCACGGCAGGCTTTGTAAAATTCCACTGCGCCGGTCAGCCATCTATCCGTGAGGGCGAGGGCGGGCAGGCCATGCGCGCGGGCGGCATTGGCCCATTCCTGCGGGGAGGGCAAGCCCTCGAGGTATGAATAGTAAGAATGCGCGTTCAGCGGAGCATAGACCATATGTGCTACTATTTTACTGGAAGAAGGGCAGGGAGCGCCAACGCGCAGAAAACGGGAGCGGTCTTGGCCTGCCTACTAACTTTTAGGCTTCGGGTTGGGTTTTGAATTGGCTCGCCAGTGCATCCAGCGTCAAGTCACGGCTGATGGCCTCCGCTTCGGCGAGGACCGTGGGGTTGAGGCTAGCCAACAAGCGCTCGGCGCGTTGGCGGGTAAAATGGTTACAGGCGTAATGTTGGCGAACAAATATCATCCACGCCGCGGCGTATGCCGTATCCCCTCGGTGGAGGTTGAGTTCAGCCAGCGCCGCCACCACTTCCAACGCCAGCCACATAAAACTGAATTGATAGGAAGGCATAAAAGCTTGTTGAAGCAACGCCTGCGCCTCGTCCCAGCGCCCTTGCGCCAAGCGTAACTCACCTAAGCGGTAAGGCATTTGCGGCCACTCCGGCGCCATAGGCCAACCGGCCTCCAGCACAGCCTCTGCTTCTTCTAAGCGGCCTTGCGCTAAATGCCACCGCGCCAAATGCTCCAGTGAAACTACTTCAGAATCGCGGTGGCCGGTGGCGCGGCGTATCGTCAACCCTTCCTGAAAAAGTTGCCCGGCTTCAGCCAAGTCACCTGCCTCAAAAGCCACCAGACCCAAGTTATCCAGCGAGCCGGCCACCCCCAACTGATCACCGATTTCACGCGAGAGCGCCAGGCTTTCTTCATGCTCGCGGCGCGCGGTGGCGTAATCACCCAATTGCCGCGCCACCCACCCGGCGCGATCTAGGCCAAGTGAGACGTTATACAAATCTTTCAACCCGCGTGATAAGCGAATGCTCTCCTGAAAGTAATCGCGGGCTTGCTGAAAGTGGCCCGCCGTGTGCACAGCCTCGGCCAGATTGTTGAGGTGGAATGCGGCTTCCCGGTCATCCCCAATTTCGCGCATGGTGCGGATGCTCTCAAAAACCGTGCGCTGGAAATCCTCCATATCCCGCTCACCGGCCACAAACGGCATCACGGAGGCAATGCCCCAAGCATCACCCTGCGCGCGATAGTAGTTGAGGCTGAACTGGGCCATCGCCAGCGACTCTTCATAGGTCACCCGCACGTAACTGCGCAGGGCCAGCAAATTACCAAACGCTAGCGCCGCCTCGGCCTCCGGCAGATGACTCAGCCCGCGCAAAATGCTCAATGACTCGCGGTGAGCGGCATCCGCTTCGGAGGTGTGGCCCATGCGCGAGTTGAACAAACCCACCCACGCCAGTAAGCGGGCGCGCACAATGCTGGCTTCCGGCGTAGTGAGCTGACGCGCCTCCCACGCTTCCAAACGCCGGTGCGCCACCGCCAAGCCTTCCTGAGTGCGCGTCTGAATTTCGTAAAACGTGAAGCCTGTATCCAAATATTGATTGACGATGGAGATATCGCCCTCGGCAAAGGCCCAGCGCGAACCGGCGCGCAGATTTTCCAACTCGAGGGCCAGCTCTTCGAGGGCTTGGCGTTGCCCACGCCCACGTAACGCGGCTTGGCGCTGTTGCGAGAAAGCGCCATAGTAGGCGCTGTGCCGCATGAAAATCTCGGCCTGCAAAGTTGGCTCGGCCTCCAGCTTTTCAAAGGCAAATTGCCGCACCGCCGGATGCAAATCGTAGCGGCCTTCATGGGGTTGCAGGAGCGATTTATCCACGAGGGTAGCGAGCACTAATAGTGAAGCGCCGGCGATGGCTTCCGCCGCCTCACGGGTGAAGCGGCCCGGAAACACGCCTAGCTTACGAAAGACCTCGCGCTCAGAAGCCATGAGCAATTGCCAGGAGTGCTCAAACACTGCCCGCAGGCTTTGGTGGCGTTCGGCCACACCGCGCCGAGGCGCCGCCAAAATATCTAGTCCGCGCTCAATCTCATCCGCAATCTCCGCGCAGGTGAGAGTGCGCACCCAAGCCGCCGCCAGTTCAATGCCTAATGGCAGGCCATCCATCATTTGGCAAATGCGCACAATGTGTGGGCGGTCTGCTTCGGTGGGCATGAAGCCCACCCGAGCGCGTTGCGCCGCCTGCACAAACAACCGCAACGAGGCGGCGTCGCTGGCCGTATCACTCGGCACGCTCAGGCCGGTGAGGGCCAACACCCATTCCTCCGGCAAATTCAGCCGCTCGCGCGAAGTGGCCAGGAGTTTGATGTTCGGGGCGGCTTGCAACAATTCGCTTGCCCACTCTGCCGCCGTGAGCAGATGCTCACAGTTATCAAACACCAACAGCATGTGCTTATCGCGCAAATAGTTGAGCAAGAGCGCGGCCGGGTCACTGACGCCGTAGAACGCAAAGCCAACGGCCTCGGCCAGCGCAGGCACAATTTGTTCCGTTCGGTTGAGGGCCGCCAGTAAGATGACAAACACGCCCTGATTGAACGCCGAGAGATGGGCTTCGGCGGCTTTGAGCGCGAGCCGCGTTTTACCGATGCCGCCCGGCCCACTTAGCGTAATCAGGCGGCATTGCGGGTCAGCCAACAGGCTGGCCAGGGTAGCCAGTTCATTCTCACGCCCAATTAAAGCGGGCTGGGGTTGGGGCAGATTGGTGCGCGGGCCAATGGGTGAAGCGAGCGTTGTAGCAGGGCCGGTGTGAGCGGGTGAAATGGCGTTAACTGACAAACGCGCGAGGGGCAATTCACCTCGCGCCACGCGGACAAACGTCGCGTGTTGCTCACTCGGCAGGCGCAGGTTTTCGGCTAACAGTTCGGCAATCTGGCGCGAGGGACGGCGATCACCGCTCTCAATTTTCTTGATGGCGGCAATGGAACACCCCACCTGCCTAGCCAACGCTTCTTGGGTTAAGTCTAACTGTTTGCGGCGTTGTTTCAACCACTCGCCAAAAGTCATAACTTCCATTCAGCGCCTCTTTGGGTGACGGGGCAAATTGTATCCTTTTTTGTCACCCTGACGATGACCTATTCAGTGCCTTTTGACCGGATACTAGCGCCAGTTGGTGAATAAAATGCTTTCCCTTATTTCAACTCAGAGGCCTGCCATGTCACTTTCTTTTACAACCCGCATCATTAACCCAACGGAAGTGCTGATGCGCTTAGTGGCCTATCCGGGCGAAGCCTACCGCTTGCCCGCCGGCACCCGGCATGTGCGGATACAAAACGGCCACGCCTGGTTGAGCCTACAAGGCCGCGATGTGGTCCTTGGCCCAGGCGAACGCACTGCCCTCAACACCTCCGCCGAAGCCGCTATTGTTTCCCCATTGGGTAACGCCATGCTGGTGCTCGAAGTGTTGAATGAGCCTCAGACCAAAACTACCCTTCAACGGCCTACGGTGACCGGCACGGCCAAGATTTCGCCATTGCTGGCTGAAGCCCTTCGCCAGCCTTCCAATTTGGAGGCGGATTGGTTATGGTTGGCCGAGCATGTGACACACCGCGCCGAGCGCCGCTTTTGTTTGCGTTATGCGCTGTTCATCAACCCCCGCAGTCAAGCGGCGCGCCAGGCGTTGGCGGAAATGGCGCGTTCGATTTCGTAGATGATTTTTGGATTAAGACGGTAGTCTTAACTTGTATGACCAGCATCCCCGAGTACACCGAAACTGAAATTCACGCGGAATTACAAACCAGCCCAGTGCCAGTATTGGTGTACTTTATCTCACCTTATTGTGCGCCGTGTAAAATGTTGACCCCGATTGTTGAACAACTCACAGCAGAATGGGCCAACCAAGTGCGCGTGGTCAAGTTCGATGTTTTCACGCACATGCTCGCCGCGCTTCGTTTTGGCGTGATGAGCGCACCAGAACTGATTCTTTTTAAGGGTGGTCAACCTGTGGTGCGCCTCCATGGTTTTGCGCCTAAACCCAAAATCATTCAGACTATAAACCCTCACCTGTAAACTTTCTCCCCGCAACGCCAACCTTATTGTCTGCCGCCAGCGCCCGTAGCCTTTACGGGCGCTCTTTGTATCCTTTTTTGTCCCCGCGGCGGTGACCCGTTTTAGCTGATTTTGGAGATGATAAAGGCGAGGAATGAAACAACCATGTCACCGCAAGTGCTTGCTCTTTTACTGATAGTGCCTGAAACCCGGCATGACGAGCTGACGCGGCATTTACCAACCACCGCTCAGGAAGCCATCGTGCGTGAGGCGGAAGATATAGATGAAGCAACCGTTTTAGCCATTGCAGAAGCGGTCTGGCGCACCTTAGAGGCCGCTGAATGAACACCCGCATCTGGCAGGAGCTGGCGGAATTTACGCCCGCCGAAAACGGGGCTTTGGCCGGGCAACTGGCCGAAATGGCCCGCTCGTTTCCGTGGCCGGAGACATTTCTGAAGCGGCTGACTGCGGGCCTTGCCACGGCTGTGCAAACCGCGCGGGCGCGTCACAGCCACGCCGCGGTGCAGGTGCGCGTATGGGTCACCCGCAACGCCCTCAGCCAATGGCCCACGCATGGGTGTTGGAGTTTCTTCCGCCTAGAACGCTTTGTGGACTTGGGCCAGCCCACGGTTGAGATTGAAGTATTTGTCTTTCCAGAGCTGTAAGCTGGAACAGGAGAAGCGATGTTACTACTGATTAGTATTGCGCCGATTGCGCTCGTTTTTACTTTATTTATTGCGTTGAGCCTCACCCCCTTATTTGAACCGGATGAGCCAGAGCTGGTGCGCGGTATGGCACTCAATCTGTCTCAACGGTCAGCGGTTGACGCTTAATAGAAAGGATTGATAGCATGTTCACGAAACTCGTTCAACATTGGATTAAGCTCGGGCGGTGGATTGCGCTGTTGCGCGTCTCGCTCATGGCCGGCTTTTTACTCGCCGTGGTGGCCGCCCCCGCCCCGTTGGCCCACGCCGCAGACTGCCAAAGCTGGCACTCGGTGCGGAGTGGTGAAACATTGTTCCGCATTGGGCTGAAATATAACCTGACGTGGGACAAAATTGCCAAAGCCAACAATCTCAGCGATGGCAACAAAATCTACGCTGGGCAAAGCCTCTGCATACCGGCCCGCGCGAGCCAACCCGCGCCTAGCCAGCCCAGTGGCGTGCCCATCATCACCATTACGGCTGTGGTGCGTGATCAAACGGTAACCATTGCAGCTAAGAATTTCCCATCCAATCAGAAGTTTGAGGTGCGCATGGGCGCGTATGGCACTTTAGGTATTGGCGGCATACTGGTTGGCAGTTCGAACTCAGGCAACGGCGCGTTCACTGCTACCTACACCATCCCGGCTGGGCTAAAGAACAGCTCACAAATTGCTATTCGCTTGGACGGCCCACAGGGTTACTATAGTTATAATTGGTTCTGGAATAACTCGACTAACTAAGCGACGTTTCCCTAAGAGAGTGTTTCTTGAGTCGAATTTGTCTTGAAATAAGCACTCTGAGCGTAGTCGAAGAGTGTAGATGAGTTCTAAACAAAAAGACCTTTAGGCAAAACCTAAAGGTCTTTTCATTTCGGTTGAGCGTCACGCCGTTTCGATTTTCATCGTCCAGCCGTACGGGTCCGGGATGCGACCGTACTGAATATCTGTGAGGGTTTGGAACAGGTGCGTGGCTACCGGGCCAGATTGGCCGTTGCCGATCACGTACTCTGCGCCCTGATAGCCGAACTTGCTGACCGGCGCAATCACCGCCGCTGTGCCCATGCCAAAGGCTTCCGTAATCGCTCCGCTCTTAATATCCTTCAGCACTTGGTGCACATCCAATTGCTCTTCGGAAATGGTATAACCTAAATCTGGCGCTAGTTGCAAAATGGACAGGCGCGTAATGCCGGGCAGAAAAGTGCCGGTGAGGGCCGGCGTGACGATGTGCTTGCCGTACGCAAAGGCGATGTTCATCGCGCCCACTTCTTCTATATAGCGCCGTTCTACCCCATCCAACCACAGCACTTGCTGATAGCCAAGCGCCTTGGCCTCTTCTGAGGCGATGAGACTGGCGGCGTAGTTGCCGCCGGTTTTGGCCTCGCCGGTGCCGCCGCGCACCGCGCGCACATATTTATCCGCAATCAATACAGGCAGGGGGTTAAATCCCGTGGCGAAGTATGGGCCAACCGGGCTGAGGATGATGTAATGCAGATAGGTGTGACTGGCATGCACGCCCAACGTTGGGTCAGTGGCAATGAGCGTGGGCCGGATGTACAACGAAGCGCCGGGTTGGGTGGGTGTCCACCGATGTTCTAACTGCACCAACTTGGCCATGGCTTCGACGTGAAACTCGGCATCTACAGGTTGCATTCGCATTCGATGCGCCGAGCGGTTAAAGCGCGCCGCGTTTTCCCAGGGGCGAAATAAATTCAGGTGACCATCGGGACGACGGTAAGCCTTAGTGCCTTCAAAAATGGTTTGGGCGTAGTGAAAAACCACCGTGGCCGGGTCAAGGCTGAAGGGGCCATACGGTTCAATTTGGGCGTCGTGCCAGCCTTTTTCCTCGGAGTACTTTTGCGTAAACATGCGGTCTGTAAAAATCTGACCAAAGCCCAATTTCTCGGGCAGGGGGCGGCTGGGCGCGCCGTTCGGCAGGGGGTGGATGGTGATGTTCATAGGGCAACTCAAACAAGAATATTTCCAGCTAAGTTACCACAAATAATGCGGATTGTGGGAAAGAAAGCCGGGTTTTATTCGCCTGTTGCGTATCACCACGCCACCAGCTTCCAAATTTCAGGCTGAGCATTAGGTTGGTCTCCAACTTCAGCAAAGAGTTTAACGGCTTGGGTGAGGTGATGCATGGCGGCGCGTTCGTTCCCCAATGCGTGATGCAAATCCGCCAAGTTGTTGTGCAAGGCCGCCACCCGATGGCGGTCATCAATGGAGGCGCAAATGGCGAGCGCTGTTTCGGCAAGTTGCAGGGCGCGGGCCACATCTCCAGCTTCCCGACAGACGAGGGCTAGATTATTGAGGGCGGCCACCCGTGCATCGGGGTCATTGCGCGCCTCAGCCAACGCTAAGCTGGCTTCAAAGTGGGCGCGCGCTTCGGCATAGTTTTCCGCGCGGCTGGCGCTGAGGCCTAACACGTTGTGCGCTAACGCCCGCGCTTGCTCATCCGCCGCGGCTTCCGCCGATTGCAGAGCGCGTTGCGCGTACTCTGCCGCGCGGTGGGTGTGCCCGGCGTGGTGCGCGGCGCGCGCCCAATCTGCCAGCAAACGCGCCCGGGCTTCGGGCGAAGCTTCTCCGTTGAGGGTTGTTTGCGCCGTACGAAAGTGGCTCTCCGCCAATTCCCACTCCCCCAAACGATCATACACATTTCCGAGTTTGCGCTCCAGCTCCGCCAGTGTTTCAGTGGGCGCAGTGCTGGCTGACGCTTCAAAGCTACGCAAAGCGGCGCTGTACTCGCCGCGTAAAGTGTGCAAATCCCCCATGGCTTCATGCAAGACGGCGGGTTGAGCGTGCCCACAGGCCAGGGCGGCTTGAAAATACTCCAGCGCCTCGGCGTGCGCGTATAAACTGCGCGCGTGCTCAGCGGCCAATTGAAAATAATGCGCGGCAGAGTCTGTGCGCCCGGCTTGCTGAAAGTGCGCGGCGATTTGCCCAGCCGCTAGCCGTAAATTTTGGCGCGAACGGCTGACTAAGGCTTCTGCCGCGCGGCGATGCAAAATCCGCCGCCGCGCCAAACTGGTTTGCTCATAAGCCATCCGGCGTAACTGTTCATGGCTAAAATCATAGCCGCCGCTTACCTCCCGCACCAAGCCGCGCGCCAGCAATTCCTCCAGCGCGGCTAACGTTTCATCTTCACTGCGGCCACTGGTGGCCTGCGCTAACTCAAACTCAAAAGAGCGGCCCAACACGGCGGCGGCGGCCAATACTTGCTGACCGGTTTCACCTAGCGCGGCCAGCTTAGCGGCCAATAGTTCCCGAATGGTGGCCGGCATTTGCCAATTGGCCTCCGCGTGCGGCGGAAGCGCGGCCAAGTATTCGGCAATAAAAAGCGGCAGGCCTTCTGTTTCTGTGAACAGGCGATGCGCCAGCGAAGCGGGTTGTGGGTGCGGCAAGGCTTGCAATAGGGCCTGCACATCCGCCAATTGCAAACGTGCTAGTTTAAGCTGATGGGCCGCGCCGGCCCGCAAAGCCTCTGCCAGCAAAGCGCGCAACCGATGCTTCGCCGGAACATCTTCGCCGCGCCACGTCATCAGCACGGCCAAGTGCGCGCCGGGTTGGTTCAAGCGCCGCACTAAATACATCAGCCAATCTAGTGTGGCCGCATCCGCCCAATTCGCATCATCCACGCACAGCAGGCCGAATGAGCGTTCACCGGCCACCGCCAACAGAACTTGCCGCAAGCCTTCTAGAAAACGGCTGTGTGCGCCCGGGCTTTCCAGCGGCGCCACGGCGGGCAGTTCTGAGGGGTGTAATTCAGTGAGCAGACGCGCGGCCTCGGCGCGGTGGTGGGCGGGCAATTGTTGCACGCGGTTGGCCGCTTCGGCGGAGCGCAAGGCGGCGCGCAAGCCTTCCACCACTGGCGCGTAAGCCAGCCCAGCCTGCCCAGCGTAACAGCGGAGAAAAACAGCCTGAGGATGCGAGACGCACACTTCACTTAATAGGCGCGTTTTGCCAATGCCGGCTTCGCCTTCAATCACCAGCAGTTGGCCCGCCTGCAGGTGCGCGGTGAGTTGAGCCAGTTCTTGTTCACGGCCTACTAAAGGTAGGCGGGCGGGTGAGAAAGTGAGCGGGTGGGCCGGTGGGGTGCTCACCCGCTCGCTTTCTCCTCGGCTCACTTTCAATCTTTCAAACAAAGCAACAGTTTCAGAAAGAGGCGCAACGCCTAGCTCTTCGCGCAAGATGCGTTCACACGTTTGGTATTGATGACGGGCGGCGGCGTATTGCCCGGCCTCGGCGTAGAGTTGCATCAGTGCGCGGTGCGCCGGCTCATGCAGAGGATCTAGAGCCAACCAGCGGTGCGCATGTTCAATGGCCGCATCAGTCCGCGCGATGACTAACTTCTCCAGCACTCCGGCTAACTTACGGCGCAGAGCTTCGCTTTGTAAAAACTGCCAGTCATCAAACGCCGCGCTATCTTTTAGGCTGAAGCCTTCTAAGAAATCTCCGCGATAGAGCGCGGCGGCCTGATGCAGGGCAGGTATTTCATCCGCGCGGGCCAGGCGGCTGAACTCCGCCACATCCACCCATACTTCCGGCCCGGCCACAAAGCTCACCGTTTCACGCTCAATCTCTAACCCCAGCCCGCCCAGCGCCTTATTCAGTACCGAAAGCGTTCGCCGCAGTGCGCCGAGGGCCTTATCCGTGTACGTCTCCGGCCAAAAGAAAGCCGCCAGTTTCTCACGGCGGTGCCGCTCACCGGTGAGGGCCAGGTAAGCCAACAGGGCAATGGCCTTGCGGGTGTCCACCTCAATCGGTTTGCCGGCTAACTTAATTTCGGGGTTGCCCAGCAGTTGCAGGGTAAGGGTTGCCATCGCTACGGATTGTAATCCCAATTTATCGCCGTAACGTCCGCCGTAACGATTTTTGGATGGTGAATTTGTAAAGTGGAGGCATGATCACAAAAACTCAACCCCAAACAATTGGTGAAGCGGCAGTGGAAGGCTTGTTGGCGGGCGGCGTGGCCGGCCTGGTGATGGCGGTGTACCTGTTGGCCGCCGTAGGCCTGAGCGGCGAGGGGCCAACCACGCTTTTAGCGCGGTTTGATGGCGGTGGCAACGGCTTGCCTCTGGCCGGAGCGCTGAATCACTTGGCCGTCTCGGCGGTGTACGGCGCGGCGTTTAGTGGCCTGCGGCACTTCATCCCCTTCCGCCGCAATGACCCACGGCTGAGCGTGCTGTGTGGGCTGGCGTACGGGCTAGCGTTGTTAGGCTTGGCGTTGGGCGTGCTTTTGCCAGCCGCTTCGCCCTTGCACGCCATCGCGCCCGTTCACTTTGGGCTGGCGCATGTGGTGTACGGGCTGGTGTTAGGGTGGCTCACCGGACGGAGGACGGCAGACGACGACCCATCCCAATAAATGATTTCCAAACACCTGACCGTTATTGTGGTGGCATGAACAAGCCCTCCCCCATCACCCTCCGCCCGCCCTGGGTTCACCTCGCGCGCCTCGCCTGGCTGGTGATGGCCGCCGCTTGCCTCACGCTGTTCACCCTCAGCACGCTGGAAACCCTCCGCACGCCGCTCCCCAGTTGCACCGCGTCGGAGGCTACTTGCCTCACCATCATCATCAGCCGTGAGGACGCTGAATTGGCCGCCGCGTTGGGCTGGCCGCCCTTGTTGCCGTTAGCATTCGCCAGCTCGCTGATTGCGCGGCTCAGCCTGGCCGTGGTGGGGCTGCTCATCTTCTGGCGCAAGTCTGAAGATTGGCTGGCGCTGATGATGTCTGGCGCGTTGTTGGCGGTTTTGTTAGAGGGCGCTCATTTTAGCAACGAGGCGCTTACCCCTTTGCTGAGCGTGTTGTTTGGCATTGGCACGGCGCTTTTTATCCCTCTGCCCTTCATCTTCCCCAGTGGCCGCTTTGAGCCGGGCTGGGTGCGCTGGCCGGCCATCCCACTCACATTAATTTATACCGTTGTGGTGACGGCTTTCATTGCCACGCCTTACTATGCCAGTACAGCGGCGGCGCTCACCATTTTGTGGGCTGTGCTCTCCGCTTACGCCATGTCTTATCGCTATTTCCGCGTCTCCAACGCTGTGGAGCGCCAACAAATTAAGTGGGTGCTGTTAGGCATTGCGGCCACCTTTATTGTGGGTATTTACTATTCCACTTTCACCGCGCTCTATCCCACTTCACAACCTTCCGTTGAGCGCGTCATCGGGCTAATGATTAATGGATTGCTCTATCCCGTTTGCTACGGCTTTTTTGCTTTTTCCTTTATCGTTGCCATCTTGCGCTACCGGCTGTGGGATATTGACCTAATTATCCGCCGCACCTTGCAATACTCGGTGCTCAGCGGCTTGCTCGGCCTTACCTACTTCGGCTTAGTCATCATCCTCCAAAACCTGCTATCTGTCGTCAACAGTCAACCGTCCGAGTTCGTCACTGTGCTCTCCACCCTCGCCATTGCCGCCTTATTTTTCCCGCTCCGCAACCGCGTGCAGGAGTTCATTGATAAGCGCTTTTACCGCAAGAAATATGATGCGCAAAAAGTGATAGCGGATTTCGCCGCCACTTGCCGCGATGAAACCGATTTAGACAAATTGGTGGCGCGGCTGGAAGAAGTGATTGATGAAACGCTCCAACCCGAAAAAGTGAGCGTGTGGATCAAGGATAACTCAGCTTTAAAGCGCTAAACCGATGACGGCTCATAGTCAAACCCAGTCACACTTACAAGGTTATTGGCTCATCGGGGCTCGCCTCGCGTGGGCGGCGGTCAGTATTCTTACGTTGGTCATCTTTCTGTTCGCACTGCCCGTGCGTTACGCCCAACTGCTCTCACCCGAGGATGAAATCCGCGTTGGCCTCACCCGGCTAGGCTACGCCACGCAATATATTGAACAATATGGAACTGAGGCCGCCGCCCATGAAGCCGTTGCGCCGTTGGGCCTCGCGCCAGCCGAGTACGCCAATCTTTTCTTTACGTTGGAAGTACTGGTAACGCTGGTGTATGTGGGCATCGGCCTGATTGTGGCTTGGCGTAAATTTCAAGATGGGTTTGGGTTGTTCGCCTCGGCCTTCTTCATTGCGTTTGGCGTAGGCGGTAGTTCTTACCAGCTCGTGCCGCTGATTGTTTACCACCCGGCTGGTTTCATCTTTGGGGGCTTGGTTACCACCCTGGCTTATACGCTCATGCCGCCATTTTTCTATCTGTTCCCAAATGGGCGCTGGGTGCCTAGGTGGGGTTGGGTGCCGGCGGCGTTGTGGGCGTTTACCACCTGCTTGTGGAATTTTGCGCCGCGTTCACCTCTCAACCCCACCAATTGGCCGTTGTGGCTTTACTTTCTCAATATTGGTTTCATCTGGGGGTCAGCGGCGTTAGCGCAAATCTATCGCTACCGAAAAATATCCTCTGGGGTTCAGCGCCAACAAACCAAGTGGCTGGTCTTTGGTTTTGGGTTCGTAGTTTTAGTCTCGGTGCCGCCTATTATTTTCTTGCCCCTCATCTTTCCAACGATTAACACCGAAACGCTTTACTCCCTGCTCATCCCACTCCAAGTTCTCACGCTGAGCGTCATTCCCATTGCTTTGGGCATTAGTATCCTGCGCTACCGGCTGTGGGATATTGACCTAATTATCCGCCGCACCTTGCAATACTCAGTGCTCAGCGGCTTGCTCGCGCTCACTTACTTCGGCTTGGTCATCGTCCTCCAAAATCTCACGTCCGCCATCGGCGGTCAGCGGTCTGAGTTCGTCACTGTGCTCTCCACCCTCGCCATCGCCGCCTTGTTCTTCCCGCTCCGCAACCGCGTGCAGGAATTTATTGATAAGCGCTTCTACCGCAAGAAATATGACGCCCAAAAAGTGCTGGCCGAGTTCGCCGCCACCTGCCGCGATGAAACAGACTTAGACAAATTAGTGACCCGGCTGGAAGAAGTGATTGACGAAACGCTACAGCCCGAAAAAGTCAGTGTGTGGCTAAAGCCGGAAAAGCCCGTAAAACGTGAGACGTAAGCGCCAACCGGTTAATTCACGTTTCTCTTTTCACGAAAAGCGCCGTAATGCTTGCCGTAACGATTAGCGAACGTTTCTTTTGTAACCTGAAAGTGAAATGATAACTTTAGTCCGCAACCTCTGGCAGGCTGTTATCGGCCAAAAACCAACCCCTAGCCCGGCGCCCCAGCCGCCCGCCCCCATGCGCACCGGCCCCGTGCTGGCCCAATTTGATTTTGCCCCCAATGACCCGTTGGTGGCCTACTTCCAAACCTCGCCCGGCGTGGTGGACTTGGGCAACTTACGGCTAGCCTCCCCCGCGCTGGAACAGTTGAAGGCGGGCGGCTACAAATTGGTGGCGCCCCTCATCAATCAAGGTGAACTGGTGGGCCTCATCAATGTGGGCGCGCGCCGCAGTGAGCAAGATTACTCCAGCGATGACCATGGCCTGCTCAACACCCTGGCCACGCAAAGCGCCCCGGCCGTGCGGGTGGCGCAGTTGGTGCATCAGCAAAAGTTGGAGGTGCAAGCCCGTGAACGTTACGAGCAGGAATTGCGCATAGCGCGCCTCATCCAACAAACGCTGTTGCCGCAAACCCTGCCGCAACTGCCGGGCTGGCAAGTGTGGGCCTACTATCAACCGGCGCGGGCGGTGGGCGGCGATTTCTATGATTTTCTCAACTTGCCAGATGGCCGCTTGGCCGCCGTGATTGGTGACGTGACGGATAAGGGTGTGCCAGCCGCCCTAGTGATGGCCACCGTGCGCAGTTTATTACGCGCCGCGCTGGAGCAGTTTGCCGCGCCGGGCCGCGTGCTGGAATACACCAATGACCGCCTGTGCGGCGATATTCCGCCCAAGATGTTTGTCACCTGTTTGGTGGCGCTCATTAATCCAGCCACGGGTGAGATGCAGTACGCCAACGCCGGGCACGATTTGCCCTACCGGCGGCACGGGCAGGGCGTGGAAGAACTGCGCGCCACCGGCATGCCGCTAGGCCTTTTATCGGGCATGGCCTACGAAGAGCGGGCCGTCACGCTCACACCGGGCGATAGCCTTCTGCTGTATAGCGATGGCTTAGTGGAAGCGCACAACCCCCGCCGCGAGATGTTCGGCTTCCCACGTTTGCAGGCCAGTTTGGGGCAACACGCTGGCGGCGAAGGCCTGATTGAGTTTTTGCTCAACAGCCGAGCCGAATTTGTGGGGCCGAGTTGGGAGCAGGAAGATGATACGGCGATTGTGATTCTGCAACGGCAGGCCGCCCCGCCAATGCAAACGTTGGCTGAGTTTGCCGTGCCCAGTGAGCCGGGCAACGAGCGGCAGGTGATGAAGCAAGTGGCCGAGGCGGCCAGCGCCCTGCTTGCTCCAGCGCGTTTAGAAAAACTTAAAACCGCCGTGGCGGAGGCGGCCATGAACGCCATTGAGCACGGCAACCACAACCGCGCTGAACTGCCCATCAACGTGCATGTGCTCCAACACGGCGCGGAGCTGATTGTGCGCATCCGCGATACGGGCGGCGGCAACGGCGGCGCGGCCATAAAGCCCGATTTGGATGCCAAATTAGATGGTTTGCAATCACCGCGAGGGTGGGGGCTGTTCTTGATTGAAAAGATGGTAGACCGCCTGACCGTGAGCGATGCCCCGGATGGTCACATAGTGGAACTCGCAATGACTTTAGAAACCCCACAGTAACAAGCCATGTCACTGCGAGCCGCCTGCTCCCTGTCTAGGGGGCCTTTCGCGGCGAAGCAGTCTCCTAAGGATGAGGCCTCTCTAATTTAGGAGATTGCTTACCCTTACGGGCACAGGTCACTCGCTCCGCTCGTTCGCAATGACAGGATTACCACTGGGCACAAAAGGAGAAGCCGAATGTCTGAAACGAAATTTACTGCCACCGTGCGCGCTACGAAAGACGCGGTGATTTTAGAAATGCACGGCGAAGTAGATGGCCGGGCCGAGGAGGCCCTAAACGCCGCTTACGCCGAAGCCAGCCGCACCAACCCCAACCGCCTCGTCCTGCATTTTGGCGGCGTGGATTACATCAACAGCACCGGCATTGCGCTGATTGTGGGCTTGTTGGCGCAGGCGCGTAAAGCGGGCCGCAAGCTCCTCACCACCGGCCTCAACGCCCACTACACCGAGATTTTTCACATCACCCGCCTCTCGGATTTCATGACGATTGTGCCGGATGAAGCCAGCGCGCTAACCACCAATCTCTAAGCCTCAACTTCTTAATCACTACTTTCTACAGAAGGTTCCCATGTCACCTAAACCCAATTTGCATCTCACCGTCCGCCACCTCAGCCACGCCGCTGTGATTGATATTGTTGGGGAGGTAACCGCCCACGCCGAGAATGCTCTCATGGATGCGTACACGCGAGCCAGCTCGGGCGGCGCCCCTCTCATCCTACTCAACTTCGCCGGGCTGGAATATATGAACAGCTCGGGCATTGGCTTGCTAGTAACGCTCCTCATCCGCGCCAACCGCCAAAAGCAAAAGCTCATCGCCATCGGTTTGAATGAACACTACCAACAAATTTTTGAGCTGACGCGCCTCAATGAGGCCATTGGAATATTTGAGACCGAAGCCGAAGCATTAGCAATCTCATGACCCGATGCGGGGATGACAGGGTGAAAGGCTGACTCACCTCTAAACCTTCCCTCACAGAAAAGGAGAGGCCGTTATGGCTACAAACAGAGACTCTAACTGGGCCAAGCCGGTGGATAAACTGAAGGTGCAAAAATTACCGGCAGGCGTTATTAATTTGAATGTGCAGGGCAAGCAACTTTCTAGCCCTCTGCGCGGCTTTGGGCAAATGTGGCAGAAAACGTACTCCGTGCGGCTGAGCGGCGCCAGCGTGACGCCCGAAGAATTGATTACGGTGTGGAAAGCCGAGTTCCCCAATTTTTGGCCGAGCGGCAACCGCTTTTATGCCTCCGGCGCGGGCGTAAAACCGGGTGAAGTGGCTGTACTAAATTTGGCTGGGCCGGGCGGCCTCACCGGCCCGGGCGGCACGCCCCTCATCTCCACTGGCATCATGGTGATTTACGCTGATGAAACTTCTTTCAGCTTTATGACGCCGGAAGGCCACATCTTTGCCGGCATGATTACGTTTAGCGCGCAAGATGATGGCGGCACAACGGTGGCGCAAATTCAAGCCCTTATCCGCGCCAACGATCCGCTGTATGAAATGGGTTGCCGCGTAGGCGTGGTGCACAAAGCCGAGGATGATTTTTGGCATGCTACGCTCCGCAGTTTGGCCGCGCGTTTTGGGGTGAATGGCATGCCGCAACAGCAGAACGTGCTGGTGGACCCGCGCGTGCAATGGGGCGAAGCCAAGAATGTGTGGCACAATTCCGCCATCCGTACAGCGTTGTATATGCCGGTGACGTTGGTCAAGCGCGTTTTCCAGCGCCCTTAATGCCATCGCCCAAAGATGACAGGCGGTTGGCTAACTTGGGCTCAAACCGAAACGCGCGCCGTGTACGCAGAGCCTGGCTGATCGCCCGCAGATGATGTGCGCACAACTGAGGCAATGACGGCCGACTGTGGTCGGTGGTCAATCGTTAAGATTCAATGACACCCTTCGATGCCATCATCGTCGGCGCTGGGCCAAACGGCTTAGCGGCCGCCATTGTGCTGGCGCAGGCCGGTTGGCGCGTGCAAGTGCGCGAGGCTTGCGCGGTCATTGGCGGCGGCACGCGCACGGCAGAACTCACCTTGCCCGGCTTCGCGCATGATGTGTGCGCGGCCATTCACCCGCTTAGCCTGGCCTCGCCGTTTTTGCGTACCCTGCCGCTAGAAAAATTCGGGCTGGAATTTATTCAGCCGCCCGCCGCGCTGGCCCATCCATTGGAGGATGGCACTGCCGTTCTGTTGGAAAAATCCATTGAAGCCACCAGCGCCCAGTTGGGCGTAGACGCTAAAGCCTACCAACGGTTGATGGGCTTTGTAACCGGTGAGTGGGAAAAAATCATCGAGGAATTCCTCGGCCCCCTGCGCCTGCCCAAACATCCATTGGCTATGGCGGGCTTTGGCTTACTGGCGATGCACTCGGCCAAGGGTTTGGCGCAATTGGCCTTCAGAGAAAAACGAGCGCAAGCTTTGTTTGCCGGTTTGGCCGCACACAGCATTCAACCGCTGGAAAAATCCCCCACCGCCGCGTTCGGCCTGATGCTGGGGATGTTGGGTCACGCCGTCGGCTGGCCCCTTGCCAAGGGCGGCTCACACAAAATCACACAAGCCATGGCCGCGTATCTGCAAACCTTGGGTGGTGAGATCATCACCAACGCGCCGGCGCAAATTATTGATGAGCTTCCACCCGTGCGCGCCGTTTTGCTGGATGTAACCCCGCGGCAATTGCTCAAGATGGCCGCGCATCGCTTTCCGGCTGGTTACGTCCAAGCGCTGAAAAAATATCGTTATGGGCCGGGCGTGTTCAAAATAGATTTTGCGTTGAATGGCCCTATTCCGTGGCGGGCGGCGGAATGCCGGCAGGCGGGCACCGTGCATGTGGGCGGCGCGTTGGAAGAGATTGCGGCCAGTGAACGCGCCGTGTGGAACGGCGAGCACAGTGAGCGGCCCTATGTGTTGGTAGCGCAACAAAGCTTGTTTGATGAAACCCGCGCCCCGGCTAACCAACACACCGGCTGGGCATACTGCCACGTGCCGCACGGCTCAACCGCAGATATGAGTGAAGCCATTATTAAGCAGATTGAGCGGTTTGCGCCCGGCTTCCGTGACTGCATTCTGGCCACCCACACACACACCGCAACGCAGATGCAGGCCTACAACGCCAATTATGTGGGCGGGGATATTAACGGCGGCGTGCAAGATTTTATGCAATTGTTTACGCGGCCCGCCGTGCGTTTTCCGCCGTACGCCACGCCTGCCAAAGGCATTTATTTATGCTCATCCTCCACTCCACCGGGCGGCGGGGTGCATGGCATGTGTGGTTACTGGGCCGCGCAAACCGTGCTGGAGCATTCAGAGCCATAAGCGCCATGAACGCAAGCTATTGAACAACCTTCAATAAGGGGGTAAATCTCACCGAGCTAGGTGAGCTAACACGAGCAAAAGACGAGAAACAAAGCCTCAAACCAACATCACTTCAATCCCGCGGTGCCGCGCCTTCTGCACTAAATCCTTGGGGGCCGCCCGGTCGGTGATGATGTAGTCAATGCGTTCTATCGGGCAAAAGGTTGCCAGCCCCACCTGCCCCCATTTGGTATGGTCAATAATCACAATCACCTCGCGCGCCGCCGCCACCAGGGCCTGTTTGAGTTTTACTTCCTCGCCATCCACATCGGTCAACCCCTCCGTCAGCGTAAACCCTTTCGCCCCCACAAAGGCTTTACCGATATTGATCTGCTTGAGCAGGGTCTCACTCCAAGTGCCCACCACCGACATGGCCGCCGGCCGGATCAACCCGCCCACTAGCATGACCGTCAACCCCGGATAGTTGGCAATTTCCTCGGCCACCCGAATCCCATTCGTAATGACGGTGATTTCCTTTGCGCCGCGCAGGTTGCGGGCCAGATGTAAGGCGGTGGTGCTGGCGTCTAGCGCCACGCTCTCGCCATTATGAATCAGGCTGGCCGCCGCCGCGCCAATGCGCTCTTTTTCGTTTTGTTGCGCTTGTTCTCGGGCCGCAAAGGCCAGATCCACCCGTTGGGGAAGAGCGGGCACCGCCCCGCCATGCGTGCGCCGCAACAGCCCATGTTTTTCCAGCCACGCTAAATCCGTGCGGATTGTAACGGGCGAAACCGCAAATAATTCGGCCAGGCCGTTGACGGTTACACGCTGTTGGTTTTCAGCCACGCGCACAATTTGCTGGCGGCGCTCCTCGCGGAACAAATCCGGCTCCGGCTGGGGCTTTTTTCGTTTACTTTCGTTTTTCATTGTTGACAATCATATCATAGCGATTATGATTGTCAACAGATAATCGTGTTTTGTGGGTCAGCCAAGCAAAAAGCGGCTCATACCCACTACCAAGTTATTCCATCCAGATAGGTCTGGCGCTCAGTAGCTTTAGCGCCAACCGGCATACCCTCTCCGAGCTGAACCCGCGCCCGCAGGTGAACAGCCTCGTTAGATGAAAGGAGATGGCCTATTGGTTTGATGAATATGAACCGCTCCCCCCATTGTAGCTGAAACCCAATCCATTTACGTTCTTTCAGATTCCTTTATGGAGGAGACTTATGAACATTTACCAGACGTTCACCAAAACGTTGAGCGCTATCGTCAGTTTGAGCTTGTTGCTTGCCGCCTGCGCCCCGGCAACGACAGCAACCCAATCACCCACCAACGCCCCCGCCGCTACAAATGCCCCTGCGGCGACTGATGCGCCCGCGCCAACCAGCGCCCCAGAACCTATCACCCTGACTTGGCTTATAAACGAAGGCTCTGGCGCGGAAGCTATGGCAAACGCGCTCATCGAGGCCTACATGGCTACCCATCCCAACGTAACCATTGAACTGGAATTGCGCCCAGGCGGAGCTGATGGCGACAACATCGTCAAGACTCGCTTGGCGACCGGTGAAATGACCGACATCTTCTTATATAACTCAGGTTCACTATTTCAAGCTTTGAACCCCTCTGAGACGATGGTTGATCTTACCAATGAGCCTTTCATGAGCAATGTAGTGGAGTCGTTTTTCCCCACAGTATCAAGTGAGGGCAAGATTTATGGCGCGCCAATTGGGACGGCCTTGGGTGGCGGCATTTTCTACAATAAAAAAATTTATGCTGACTTAGGCTTGAGCGTACCAACCACTTGGGCTGAGTTTGAAGCCAACAATGAAAAGATTAAGGCGGCCGGCATTCCGCCAGTCGCCGCTTCATATGGTGATACTTGGACTTCCCAGCTCTTCGTACTAGCCGATTACCACAATGTTCAGCAAGCAAACCCGACCTTTGCTGAGGATTACACGAATAATAAGGCCAAGTACGCCACCACTCCGGAAGCATTAGCCGGTTTTACTTATCTACAAACGGGTTTTGAGAAGGGCTGGTATCAGCCGGACTTTGCCACCACAAAATACTCGCAGGCTTTACTCCTGCTCGCTGAGGGCAAAGTAGCTCACTACCCCATGCTTAGTTTTGTGCTTCAGGATATTGCTCTGAACGCCCCCGATAACATTAACGATATTGGTTTCTTTGCCCAACCCGGCCCGGATGCTTCGACCAACGGCGCGACAATTTGGATGCCGGCGGGAAATTACATTGCCAAAACATCCGAGAATATCGAGGCCGCTAAAGATTTTCTAGCCTTTACCGTCTCTAAGGAAGGTATCGAAGCTATCAATGCCGTTGTGCCGCCTCAAGGCCCGTACCTTATTAAGGGCGTTGAACTTCCCGATGATGCTTTACCAGCCGTGAAAGATATCGCGGCTTACATTGACGCCGGGCGTTCCACACCCGCGCTCGAATTCCTTTCGCCCATCAAAGGCCCCAATCTCGAACAACTCTGTGTTGCAGTTGGCTCAGGTCAAATGACAGCCGAGGAAGCCGCGGCGGCTTATGATGAGGATGTAAAGAAGCAAGCCCAACAGCTTGGTTTGCCGGGTTGGGATAACTAGCTCCTGGGAAGTTTTACCGTATACGGGCTGGAAGTTGAAATAACTTCCAGCCTCTTAGAACTTATCTCAAGAATGGATGAGATACCCGGTTTTGCGAACGATTTGGGTGTTTTTGAGATAGCTTCGAGCAATGAGACTGAAGCCGATGGAGGCGGTAATCTATGAACAACAACCCACAACCCCGAAGCGTTTTACAATCCTATCCTTATTGGTTCTATTTGCCAGCGGCGTTGTTGTTCGGCGTATTTTTTCTAATCCCCACTGCCATGGCTTTCTATTTCAGCCTAACGCGCTGGACGTTGTTTGACGCCACCTTTATTGGATTGGATAACTACACCCTATTTTTGAAAGACCAACAACTTATCCTCGCCTTTCGGAACACAATTATTTATGCAATTCTAACCAGTGGTCTCAAAGTCATCATCGGTTTGCCGCTAGCGATGTTGCTGACTTCTAGACTTAAGTTTCAAGGTTTTTTCAGAAGCATCATTTATTTTCCTGTGTTGGTGAGCACCGTGGCGGTGGGCATCACCTTTTCAACCTTAATGCAACCCTCTACAGGGTTAATTAACCTGGCTTTAGCAAATTTCGGGATCGGAAAGATTAATTGGTTGGGTGATCCAGCTTTGGCGCTTTATTCGGTAGTCATTGTAGATGTATGGAAGGGGATTGGCATTGCTATGGTTATTTTCATGGCGGGTATTCAGTCAATCCCAACCGATTATTTTGATGCGGCGCGGCTCGAGGGTGGGACGTGGGTGGAATTTCGCCATGTCATTCTGCCATTAAGCCGCAATGCATCTTTTACGGTGATCTTACTATCTTTCATTGGCGGATTGCGCACTTTTGACTTAATTTGGACGATGACTCACGGTGGGCCGGGTTTTGCCTCAGATGTGCTCACCTCGGTGATTTTCAAACAATATCAGGCCGGATTTTATGGGCTTTCAACTGCTGGAAATGTGCTGCTTTTCATATTGGTAACTATCATCGTTTATCCCCTCATGCGTTTCTTCAATCGGATGGAGTTGGAACTATGAGCCCCCGCAAACTCATCAAAACTTACTGGGTAGATGCCGTTGCCTTAGTGGTGGTAAGCATCATCTTTATTGTGCCGTTCGTCTTTATTTTTCTAACAGCCTCAAAAACACGCCAAGAGGCTGGGCTGTTTGAGTTTACGTGGCCGAGCCAGTTTCAATTGTTCGAGAATATGGCTCAAGTGATGCAATTCCGCAATTTTCGGATGGGGCGGGCGCTTCTCAACAGCACTCTCTTGACCATCAGCTCCGTGACGCTCATCGTTATTTTTGCCGCGTTGGTTGCTTATGTGATGCAAAGACGGAAAGATCGAGTTGCATCAATTGTTAACTCACTGATGTTTGCCGGGTTAGTCCTTCCCCCGGCCGTGGTGCCAACCATCTTTGTGTTACAAGGCATTGGCCTTTACAAAACCGTAATCGGCCTGGTTTTTGTAGAGACAGCGTTATTTTTACCGTTTGCGATTTTGACCTTTCGAGCCTTTATTGGCACTATCCCGCGCGAGATTGACGAGGCCGCTATTATGGATGGCGCCTCCCCTTTACGCTTGTTTTTCTCCATTATTTTGCCCCTTCTCCAACCAGCCGTGGTGACTGTGATCGTCACCTCGTCTGTGGCGATTTATAACGATTTTGCCAATCCGCTATATTTTTTACCGGGTGAAGACAATGTGACCGCGCAATTAACCCTTTTTGGTTTTGTAAGCCAATTTGGCTCACAGTGGAATTTGCTATTTGCCGATGTCATCATCATAACCATCCCGCCTCTCATTCTGTTCATGTTCTTCCAGCGGCAGATCGTTTCAGGGATGACTTCGGGGGCTGTTAAGGGATAAAGTGATGACTTCAAAAACTCTATTACAAGTTCGCATTGAACATACCCAAAATACGCTAGGCCTCGGCTTCAGTCAGCCGCGCCTCTCCTGGGCGGTTACCACCGCTCACCACAACTGGACGCAGACAGCGTATGAAATCGAAGCCTATGACCAGACAGGCGCATCGCGCGGACAGACGGGCAAAATTGAATCCGACCAATCGGTGTTGGTGGCATGGCCGTTTGCGCCGCTGACCTCGCGCGAGCGCCTCGCGGTGCGCGCCCGTGTGTGGGGCAAGGATGGCCATGTTTCGGAGTGGAGCGAACCCGTTTGGCTGGAAGCCGGTTTGTTGGCCGAAGCCGATTGGAGCGCCCACTTCATCGCCCCGGCGGGGGAGGAAGATGCCACCGTCTCCAACCCCGCCCCTTACCTGCGGCGCGAATTCCAAGTTCAGGCGGGCGTTAAGTCTGCGCGGCTGTACATCACCGCCCTCGGCGTGTACGAGGCGCACCTGAACGGCCAAGTGATTGGCGACCAAGTGCTGGCCCCCGGCTGGACGGTGTACGACCAACGCTTGCGCTATCAAACCTTTGATGTAACCGCTATGCTCAAAGAAGGGCCGAATGCCATAGGCGTGATTCTGGGCGATGGCTGGTTCCGTGGCCGCCTCGGCTTTGCAGGCGGACGCCGCAACATTTACGGCGAACGGCTGGCTGTGCTGGCGCAACTTGAAATCCAATACGCCGATGGCTCCAGCGAGCGCATTGTGACGGATGAAGCTTGGCGCGCGGCGACTGGCCCGATTGTGACGAACAGCTTGTACGACGGCGAAACGTATGACGCCCGCCGTGAACACTCCGGCTGGGCGTTGCCCGGGTTTGAGGCCTCCGGCTGGAGCGCTGTGCAAAAAATTGAATGGCCGCTCAAAACACTAGAAGCGCCGCTGGGGCCGCCCATTCGCCGCATCGAAGCGCGAGCGCCCGTTTCCATCACCACCTCCCCCTCCGGCAAAACTATTGTGGATTTTGGGCAAAACTTGGTGGGTTGGGTGGCTCTCACCGCCAATGGCCCCGCTGGGCACATGATTACCCTGCGCCACGCCGAAGTGTTGGAGAACGGCGAACTGGGCACGCGCCCTCTGCGCTTTGCCGAAGCCACTGACCGTTACATCCTCAAAGGCGGCGGCCCAGAGACATGGGCGCCGCGCTTTACGTTTCATGGCTTCCGTTACGTGGAAGTGACCGGCTGGCAGGGTGTGCTAAATCTGCAAGACTTGCGCGCCATCGTCCTCCACTCGGACCTGGAGCGCACCGGCTGGTTTGAGTGCTCTCACCCTTTGCTCAATCAATTTCATCAAAACGTGGTGTGGAGCATGCGCGGAAACTTTTTGGATGTGCCCACCGATTGCCCCCAACGTGATGAGCGGCTGGGCTGGACGGGCGACATTCAAGTGTTTTCGCCCACCGCTTCCTATTTGTATGATGTAAGCGGCTTCTTGCAATCATGGTTAAAAGACTTGGCGGCTGAACAGCAAAAAGCCAACGGCAGTGTGCCGCCCGTCATCCCCAACATCTTAGGGAGCACCTTTGGCGGAGCGGCGGCCTGGGCCGATGCGGCCACGGTAGTGCCGTGGGTGCTTTATCAACGCTTTGGCGATGTGCAAATTCTGGCTGACCAGTTTGAAAGTATGTGCGCGTGGGTGGATCACATCGCCGCGGTGGCGGGTGAACGCCGTTTGTGGGATAGCGGCTTCCAGTTTGGCGATTGGCTTGACCCCACCGCGCCGCCCGATAAGCCCGCTCAAGCGCGCACGGATAAAGCCATCGTGGCCAGCGCCTATTTTGTTCACTCCGCCGATTTGGTGGTAAAAGCCGCCCAAGTGCTAGGCCGGGCGGAGGCACAGAAGAAATATCAAACGTTGGCGGCGGAGGCGCGCGCGGCCTTCGTGCGCGAATACGTTACGGCCTCCGGACGGATCATGAGTGACGCCGAAACCGCTTACACACTCGCCCTCGTTTTTGATCTGCTACCTACCGCCGAACAACGCCAACGGGCCGGTGACCGATTAAGTGAACTGGTGCGCGAGAGCGGTTACCACATTCGCACTGGCTTTATCGGCACACCCATCATCTGCGACGCATTGTGCAGTACCGGCCATTACGTGGCGGCCTATCGTCTTTTGTTGCAACAAGAATGCCCGTCTTGGCTCTATCCGGTTACGATGGGGGCCACCACCATTTGGGAGCGGTGGGATTCTATGCTCCCCGATGGCTCAATCAACCCCGGTGAGATGACCTCTTTCAATCATTACGCGCTTGGCGCGGTGGCCGATTGGATGCACCGAACGATTGGCGGGCTGACGCCGCTTGAGCCGGGCTACCGCCGAATGGCGATTTGCCCGCGTCCGGGCGGCGGCCTCACGCACGCCAAAGCTCAACACAATACGCCCTACGGTTTGGCCGAAGCGGCGTGGAAGGTTCAGGGCGGCGTGTTTGAATTACAGGCCACTATCCCACCCAATACCACCGCGTTAGTGTCCCTGCCGAATGGCGAACAACATGCAGTTGGTTCAGGGATGTGGAGTTGGTCAGTTCCCTATCAAGACCCCGATGCGCGCGGCCCCTTTACTGTGGATGACCTGACCGGCGAAATTATGAGCAACCCGATGGCCAAGCAGGCCATTGTAGAAGCGTTTGAGCGCCTGCAGTTGTCAGATCAATTTCTCCGCGCCGTCATCTTAAATGAGCGGAACATGGCGCTTCGGCAATCACTCCAGATACTCCCCAACTATGAGTATGCCGTACAGGTGATGAACGCCGCCCTGGCCGCACTGTGATATATGCCGGCCCTTAATTTTCCAACGAGATCTCTTACCCCCTCACTCTCCACCGGAAGGCTTCCTTTGCTTAACGCTTGCTTTACCATTGGAGTGGAAGAATCCCGGTTTGCCAGATGAAAGAAATGAATGTTAGCAGAACCCTACCCCGAACTTGATGATGTGCTGGAAATGATGGGCGAGGCCGGTCAGCGCTTATCCGAGATTGAAGCCAGTGAAGGCGCGGCGGGCAATATCTCGGTTTGTCTGCGCTGGCCAATTGAGCCGCGCACCCGCTTTCCGCAGATCGAAACCTTTACCTTGCCTCAATCGGCAACGGAACTGGCCGGCGCGACCTTCCTCGTCAGCGGCTCCGGGCGGCGCTTACGTGAGATTATTGACGATCCACTCGCCAGCCTTGCTTGTTTGGTGGTGAACGCCAACGGCCAAACCGCGCAACTCTACACGTCTCATCAACGCCGTTTCGAACGCGTCACCAGCGAGTTCAATTCCCACCTTGCTGTTCACGCCGATCAGATTCGAACCAGCGGCACCAACTTTCATGCGGTGATTCACGCCCAACCGCCGTATCTCACCTACCTCAGCCACATCCCCCGCTATCAGAGCACGGCTTATCTGAACCAACATCTCTTCCGGTGGCAACCGGAAACCATTGTGCAATTGCCGGAGGGCATTGGCTTTATCCCTTTCAAACTCCCCGGCTCCGCCGATTTGATGGCGGCCAACGTGGAGGCACTGCGCCAACATCGCATCGTGGTCTGGGCCAAGCATGGCGTGATGGCGCGCTCGGATATTTCCGTGAAGCGCGCCGCCGATCGCATTGAGTACGCTGAAACCGGCGCGAAGTACGAGTATCTCAATCTAATGGCCGGCGAGTTGGGCGAAGGTCTTTCGCCGGATGAAATCCGCGCTATCTGCACGGCGTTCAATGTTCAGCAGACAATTTTTTAGCGCGAAGGATATATCAACGCTCACCTGCCGCCACCCCCAATGCTTTCATAACGGCTGAGAGGCTTGAGGCTTCCATGACGATCACCGACTCGCACCTCCAAAAAACTTATGCCCTCGCACGAGAACGCTATGCCGCCCTCGGCGTGGATACGGAACAAGCCCTCGCCCGCTTGGCGCAGATACCGCTGAGTTTGCACTGTTGGCAGGGCGATGATGTGGGCGGGTTTGAGAACACCGGCGCGGCGCTCAGCGGCGGCATTGCCGCCACCGGCAACTACCCCGGCAAAGCCCGCACCGCCGCTGAATTGCGTTCTGATCTCGATCAGGTTTACCGTTTGCTTCCGGGCCGGCATCGGCTGAACTTGCATGCGCTGTACGCCGAAACCAACGGGCGGCGGGTGGAGCGCAACGAACTGCGCCCGGAACATTTTGCGGCTTGGGTGGATTGGGCCAAAGCCAATGGACATGGCCTCGATTTTAATCCTACCTGCTTTTCACATCCTCAATCGGCCAGCGGCTTCACCCTCGCCAGCGCCGATGCCGGTATCCGCCAGTTTTGGGTGGAGCATTGCCTCGCGGCGCGCAAAATCGGTGAGCATTTTGGCCGCGCCCTCAGCACACCCGCCATCACCAACATCTGGATCCCCGATGGTTATAAGGACACGCCCATAGATCGGCTGGGACCACGTCAACGGCTGAAAGACTCGCTGGATAAAATCTTGGCCGAGCCGATTGACCCGCGCTTCAATCGTGATGCGGTGGAACCCAAATTGTTTGGCCTTGGCTCGGAGAGTTATGTGGTTGGCTCGCATGAGTTTTATTTAGGCTACGCTGTAAGCAAACAAATCCTGCTGTGCCTCGATGCTGGACACTTTCACCCCACTGAGACCATCGCGGACAAAATCTCATCGGTGTTGACCTATGTGCCGGAGATTCTTTTGCATGTTAGCCGCGGCGTGCGCTGGGACAGCGACCATGTAGTGACGTTGACCGATGACTTGCACGCCATCGCGCAGGAAATTGTGCGCCATGATTTCCTTGAGCGCGTTCACATTGGCTTGGATTATTTTGACGCCAGCATTAACCGTGTGGCGGCCTGGACGATGGGGGCCCGCAATACCTTACGGGCCTTACTAGCCGCTTTGTTGGAACCGCACGCCCAACTCCGGGAACTCGAACAAGCCGGTGATTTCACGGGCCGCCTGGCCCTGCTGGAAGAAATAAAGGGTCTGCCCTCCGGCGCTGTGTGGGATTATTACTGCCTAACACGCTCTGTACCCATTGGAATGGACTGGCTGGAGCAGGTGCGCGCCTATGAACAAACCGTATTGGCAGAAAGACTTTAACCATGACCGATTTTAAGCACGTTAGTTATCTGTGGGATGACGGCGTGGCAAACACGCTTGACCCGGTTGAACGCCTGCGTTATCGCAGTAACCTGCTCGGCGCTGATCAGCGCATCACCAACACCGGCGGCGGCAATACTTCCGCCAAAATTTCCATGCCCGACCCATTAACCGGTGAAATGGTGGACGTGTTGTGGGTGAAAGGCTCCGGCGGCGATTTGCGGACCGCCACCCGCGCCCATTTCGCTTCGCTCTACATGGATAAATTTCTGAGCCTGCGAAAACTATATACGCAAGCGGAAGTGCGCGGCGCGAAATCTCCGATTGAGGATGAGCTGGTGGAAATGTATCGCCACTGCACCTTCAACCTAAACCCCGCCGCCAGCTCCATTGATACACCTTTGCACGCCTTCATCCCCCTTCGGCATGTCAATCATTTACACCCTGTCTCTATCATCGCCATTGCGGCCAGCGCCGATCAAGAACGGTTGACGCGCGAAATCTTTGGTGAGGAAGTGGGCTGGGTGCCGTGGCAACGGCCGGGCTTTGATTTGGGCTTGGTGATGCAGGAATGCTTGAAGCGCCAGCCACAACTTAAGGGGCTGGTGATGGGCCAACATGGCCTTATCAACTGGGCGGACAATGATAAAGCCTGCTATGAACTGACGCTCTCGCTGATTGAAAAAGCCGCTTGCTATATCGAGCAACACGATCGGGGCGCACAGACCTTTGGCGGGCAAAAGTACGCTCCATTAGAAGAAGCCGCCCGGCAGGCTTGTTTGGTGGAACTCTTGCCCAAACTGCGCGGCCTGATTTCCGGCCAGCGGCGGTTTATTGGTACGGTGCAGGCCAGCGAGCGCGTGCTGGAATTTGTGAACAGTGTAGATGCGCCGCGTCTCGCCGAACTCGGCGCCGCCTGTCCTGATCATTTCCTGCGCACCAAAATCAAGCCCCTGTTTGTGGATTGGAATCCACACGCAGAGAATTTAGAAACCCTGATTAAAAAATTGGAACAAGGCTTAATTGCCTATCGCGCCGATTACGCCGCTTACTATGAGGCTTACAAACATCCCAACTCGCCTGCCATGCGTGACCCTAACCCGACTGTGATTCTAATCCCCGGTTTAGGCCTAATTGCCTGGGGCAAAAACAAAAGCGAAAGCCGTGTGACCGCCGAGTTTTATACCCTGGCGATTGAGGTGATGCGGGCGGCGGAGGCCATCAGCCACTATCAGGGCCTGCCACATCAGGAAGCGTTTGATATTGAATATTGGCAGTTGGAAGAGGCCAAACTTAAACGCCAGCCGCTGGAGAAAGAATTTGAGCGTCAGGTGGTGGTGGTAATTGGCGCAGGGAGCGGCATCGGCAAAGCCATCGCCCATCGCGTTGCGCAGGAAGGCGCGCAGGTGGTCTGCGCCGACCTCGCCGCTGAGGCCGCACAAGCCACGGCGCAGGAACTAATTGCGCTATCTGGCGTGGGCATTGGTATGGCAGGCACCGGCCTCTCCGGCTGTGGCCCGGCCCTCAGCCTCGGTGTAGATATCACCAGCCGCGAGAGTATCCGAGCGATGTTTAATCAGGTGGTGCTGGCCTATGGCGGTTTAGACCATGTGATTGTAACAGCCGGGATTTTTGTGCCGCCCGGCAAAGATAGCCGCACTCCCGATGAGGCATGGCCGCTGACCTTTGCGATTAATGTAACCGGTAGCTATCTGGTGGCGGATGAGGCCAAGCGCATCTGGCGGACGCAGGGCTTGCCGGGGAGTTTAGTATTAACAACCAGCGCCAATGCAGTGGTGGCCAAAACCGGCTCAATGGCCTATGACACCAGCAAGGCGGCGGCCAATCATCTCGTGCGCGAGTTAGCGATTGAACTCGCGCCGCTGGTGCGGGTGAATGGCCTCGCGCCGGCCACGGTGGTGGAGGGCAGTAACATGTTCCCGCGTGAGCGCGTCATCAGTTCGCTAACCAAGTATCAAATCACTTTTGATGAAAGCGAAAGCACTACCGCTTTGCGCGATAAACTGGCCGAGTTTTATGCCCAGCGCACCCTGACCAAGACGCCCATCACCCTTGCCGATCAGGCTGAAGCGGCGTACTTATTGAGCAGTAACAAGTTCAGCAAGACCACCGGCCAAATTATCAGCGTTGATGGCGGTTTACCCGAAGCTTTCTTACGGTAGAGGCCCGAATGAAACGCGTTGGTTTTGTTCTAAAAGTCAAATCTGAAAAAATAACCGAATACAAAACGCGCCACCAACGGGTTTGGCCGGAGATGCTGGCGGCCTTACGCCGCGCCGGCTGGCGCAACTATTCACTTTTTATGCGCGCGGATGGCACATTATTGGGATATTTTGAGACGCCGGGAGATTTGCAAACCCCCTAAAGGGTATGGCGCAAGAGCCATTAACGCTCAATGGCAAGATTTTATGGCCCCCTTTTTTGAGGGCGCCGGCGACCATGCCGACGCCCTGATGGAAGAACTCGAGCCCGTGTTCTATTTGGAGTAAAAGTGACCACGCCCCTAAATTTCGCCGCAATTGATTTAGGCGCTGAAAGTGGACGCGTGATGTTGGCGGGTTTAGCCGATGAGCGCTTGCACTTAAGAGAAGTTCACCGTTTTGTTAACCGTCCAGTGCGTGTGCGCCAGACCCTCCATTGGGATGTGTTAAGTTTATGGGCGGAAATTAAGCATGGCCTCAGCCTATGCGCGGGGCAAACGAGCAACCCCCTCACAAGCATTGGCGTTGATGCGTGGGGGGTAGACTTTGGTTTATTAGACGCTCATGGTCAATTGTTGGGCAACCCTGTGCACTACCGTGACGCGCGCACCACCGGCATGTTAGAACGCGCTTTTAGTCGTGTGCCGCGTGAGCAAATTTTTGAGCAAACGGGCATTCAATTTATGCCCATTAACACTGTTTACCAACTCCTGGCGCTGGCCGAGGGTAATTCACCGCAATTGGCCCAAGCCGCCCAATTACTCACCATCCCTGATTTGTTGAACTACTGGCTCACAGGCTATGCCGTTAATGAGTTTAGCAACGCTACTACTACCCAGTGCTACAACCCTCGCCAGCATACTTGGGCGTATTCGCTGTTGAACGCGCTCAACCTACCGACTCATATTTTGGGTGACGTGGTGATGCCCGGCACTCCGCTTGGCCCCCTCCATGCTTCCGTGCAGGAGGAGACCGGCTTGGGGGCTGTACCCGTGATTGCGCCCGCCACCCATGATACCGGTTCAGCCGTGGCCGCGGCGCCGATGATGGATAAAAACGCAATTTACCTGAGCAGTGGCACGTGGTCACTGATGGGTGTAGAAGTTGCTCAGCCCATCATCAACGCCCAAATTCTGGCCTACAACTTCACCAATGAAGGCGGCGTGGCGGGCACGTTTCGGTTACTAAAAAACATTATGGGCCTGTGGCTGGTGCAGGAGTGCCGCCGCGCTTGGGCCGCCCAGGGCCGGGCCTATTCTTACGCCGAATTGACCCAGCTTGCCGAGCAAGCGCCGGGACTCATCTCATTGATTGATGTGACGGATGCGCGTTTTCTACCGCCCGGTGATATGCCAGCTCGAATTCAAGCCTTTTGCCGCGAAACCGGCCAACCGGCGCCGGAAAGTGCTGGCGCTATTGTGCGCTGTGCATTGGAAAGTTTAGCATTGGAGTACCGGTGGGTGGCTGAGCGGTTAGATGAACTGACGGGCCGCCTTCATACCACCATTCACGTCATCGGCGGCGGCGCACAGAACCATTTGCTTAATCAACTTACCGCCGAAGCCACCGGACGCACGGTGTTGGCCGGGCCGGTGGAGGCCACCGCTTTGGGCAATGTAATCGTGCAGGCGCTGGCGCTTCGCCACATTTCGTCTCTGGCCGACGGCCGAGTTTTCGTTCGTAATTCTTTTCCACTTCAAACGTTTACGCCGCAAGCGCCGCACCTTTGGGAAACGGCCTATCATCGTTATCAAACGCTACGCCGGTTGTAACCAAGCGCGGCGCAGGTTGAGGCAAATACATATAGCCGCCTGGTCTGCCTATAATCCAAACCAAGCGGCCATATTGATTCTGTGGGCAATATAGGGCTCGAACCTATGACCTCACGGATGTGAACCGTGCGCTCTGACCAACTGAGCTAATTGCCCGAAGTAGGCCAAGATTATAACATCCGTCCCAAGCACTGACAAGAATTAACGAATAAAGTTCAAGACGGATTGTTGCGCCAACTGCAAAAGTGGGCTGGGGAACAAGCCGAGCGCAAATGTAGCCACTGCCATTAGGCCCACCGCCACATTTACCAAGGGCTGGTTCAACGCTTCGCCCGCGCCTTCACGCATAAACATCAACACCACCACCCGCAAATAGTAGTAGGCTGAAACCAAAGATGTGACCACCCCAATCACCACCAACCACACATAGCCCGCTTGCACCGCCACTTGGAAAACGTTGAGTTTGGCGATGAAGCCGGAGGTGGGCGGCAAGCCCGTGAGCGAGAACATGAACACCGCCATCGCCAGCGCCAAGCCGGGCCGCCGCGAGAACAATCCGGCGTAATCAGTCAGCGCGACGCCCTCGCCTGCCTTGCGCTCAATGGTGAGCACCACGGCCCATGCTCCGAGCGTGGTTAGCGCATAGGCCAGCAAATAAAATAACGCCGAGCCTACGGCGGCCTCACCCATGTGTGTGGCGGCGGGCAACGCCATGAGGATGTACCCCGCATGCGCAATGCTGGAATACGCCAGTAGGCGCTTAACATTGCTTTGCACCACGGCGGCGAAGTTGCCCACTATCATGGTAAGCGCGGCCAACAACGCGAGCACATACGCCCACTGCGGTGCAACATCAGGGAAGGCTGTGATAAACACACGGAGCAGAGCGGCAAAACCGCCCGCCTTCGCCCCCACACTCATAAAGGCCGTCACCACGCTGGGCGCGCCTTCGTACACATCTGGCGTCCACATGTGGAAGGGCACAGCGGCCACCTTGAAGCTCAGGCCTACCAAAATCAGCGCCGCCCCGATGGCCAGCAAAAGACTGCGCTCAGCGGCGAGGACGCCGGCCAAGCCGGTGGCGCCGGTAGCGCCATATGTAAGGGCCACGCCGTACACAAAAAAGCCGGAGGCAAACGCGCCCAGCAGAAAATATTTCATGGCCGATTCTTCAGAGCTGAGGTTGGGCCGCGCCAGACCAGCCAGCACGTACAGCGGAATGGAGAGCAATTCCAGCGCGAGGAAAACAGTGATTAAGTCTGTGGCTTGGCTCATCAGCACCATACCGCTGAGGGTGAGCAAAAGCAAAACATAGAACTCGCCCCGCGCAATGTTCATACGCGGCAGATAGTTAATGGCTAACACCACCGCCACCGCGCCGCTAAACAGGAAAATGATGGTAAGAAATGCGGCGAAGCCATCGGCCACCAGTAAGCCGCCAAAGGCCTCCAGCCGCCCGGCGCTGGGCCACTGCGTCAGCGCTACGCCCGCGCCGGCCAAACCCACCAGCGTGAGCCAACCCGTGATGTGCTTGCGGTCAGCCGGAATTGCTAAGTCAATTAGCATCAACACCAAAGCCCAGCCCGCAAGGCCGAGCAGAGGAAGGAGGACGATAAGGTCAGCTTGAGTCATGAGTACAACAATTTATGCGTTAGCGCAACGCCACAGCGGCGGCCTGCAAGTTGGTCACAATTTGCTCCACAGCTGGGGCCATTAATTCAAAGAACGGCTTGGGATACAGCCCTATCCAAAAGATAAAGAACAGCAACGGCACCAACAGAAGTATTTCGCGGCGCGATAAATCCGGCAGGGTTTTGTTTTCGGCGTGCGTCACTTCGCCTTGGAACATCTTTTGGAAGAGCCAGAGCATGTATACGGCGGCCAAGATCACGCCTAACGCCGCCACGCCCGCAAACCAGCCGGCGCCATACCCTTCCCACGCGCCGAGCAAGATGGTGAACTCACCCACAAAGCCGTTGAGGCCGGGCAGGCCCGCCGAAGAGAAAAAGACAATCAGCGAGAGCGCGGCGTAAAGGGGCATCACCTTCCACAAGCCGCCAAATTGCGCCAGTTGGCGTGTGTGCCGCCGCTCGTAGATGAAACCCACCAGCAAGAATAACGCGCCGGTGCTCAGGCCGTGATTAATCATCTGCAAAATAGCGCCTTGCAGGCCGAGCGGGTTGAGGGCAAAGATGCCGAGCATGACGAAGCCCAAGTGGCTGACGGAGGAATAAGCCACCAGCTTCTTCGCATCCGTTTGGGCGTAGGAAACAACCGCGCCGTACACAATGCCGATGACGGCCAGCACCCCAAACAGCGGCGCGAACTGCACAGCGGCTTGCGGAAATAGGCCAAGGTTGAAGCGCACAAAACCATACGTACCCAACTTCAGCAGAACGCCGGCCAAAATCACACTGCCCGCCGTGGGCGCTTCTACGTGCGCTTCTGGCAACCAAGAATGCAAGGGCCACACCGGCACTTTGATGGCGAAAGCGAGGGCAAAGGCAAAGAAGAGCCAGATTTGCACATTGGCCGCTACGCCCTGCTGAATGAGTTGTGGGAGGGAGAACGTGCCCGCGCTGAAGCCCAACCAGAGAATGGCCACGAGCATAAAAATTGAACCGGCGAACGTATAAAGAAAGAACTTCACCGCCGCGCCGGTGCGCCGCTCGCCGCCCCAAATGCCAATGAGGAAGAGCATGGGCAGGAGCGTGAACTCCCAAAAAATGTAAAACAGCACCAAATCCAGCGCCACAAATACGCCCACCATGCCCACTTCCAACAGCAGGAAGAGCATCATAAATTCTTTTACGCGCTCCTCAACGGCGTGGGTGGTAGAAGCGATGGCGATAGGAACTAAGAAAGTGGTGAGAAGCACGAGCAAAATGCTGATGCCATCCACACCCAAGTGATATTCCACGGCGAGCGAACCGAAGGCAAACCACGGCGCCTGCGCCACCAACTGAAAGCCCGCGTCCTCGGCGTGGAACTGCGTTAGCAGGATGAGTGAGAGCGCAAACGTAATCAGCGAAGTGCCAAAGGCCACGGCCCGCGCGGTGTTCTTTTGCGCGGCAGGCACAAAGGCCAGCACGGCCACACCCACCAGCGGGAAGAAAGTGACGAGAGTCAGAGTTGAGAAGAGCAAATCCATAACGTGAAACGTAAAACGCGAAAGCCGCTTCGCTTACACACGTTTTACAAAGAATTAGCGAAACACCAAAAACATTGCTAGAACTAACACCACGCCCGCAAACATCACCAGCGCGTAACTACGGGCGTAACCACGTTGCAGGCGAGAGAAGCCGCGGCCAACTTCGCGCGCCAGCTCGCCAAAATTGGTGAACGTCATATCAATGCCGCCTAAATCAATGGCGCGGGCGGTGAGGTGTGAAAGCGCGTTGAACGGCTTGACGAACAAGAAGCCGTACAACTCATCTACATACCATTTGTTACGAAGCCAGCCAAAGACTGGGCCGAGCAAACTTTCCAGTGGGTCTTTATCTTCGGCGCGTTGGAAGGCGCGGCTGTAAAGCGCATACGCCGCACCCAACGCCAGCAACGCCAAGCCGGTGGAGAGGCCGGCCACCGTCCAGTTGAATTCTAAAATTTCATGCTCACCCAGCGTGTGGCCGAGCCAATCCGTAAACCAATGTAGGCCGGGCCAATTGAGTGCACCTGCCACAACGGAAAGCACGGCCAAAATAATGAGCGGCGCCGTCATCACAGCCGGGCTTTCTGCCGCGTGTTCCGCGCTAGGGGTGCGCGCTTGGCCAAAGAACACCATGAGCAATTGGCGGCCCATGTAAAACGCGGTGAAGAAGGCGGCTACTACTAAAACCCAGTAGATGGCTTGATTGTGCTTGAAGGCATCCAGCAAAATTTCATCTTTAGAGAAGAAACCGGAGAGCGGGGGCAAACCGGCCAACGCCAGCGCGCCAATTAAGTACACCCACTTGGTAATGGGAAGCCGCCCCCACAGCCCGCCCATGTTGCGCATATCTTGCGGGTCAACATGATCATGGGCGTGATGCGCGCCACGCTCCATCGCCTGAATGACTGATCCGGATCCGAGGAAGAGTAACGCTTTGAAAAAGGCGTGCGTCACCAAATGGAACATACCCGCCACATAGCCGCCGAGGCCTACCGCCGCAATCATAAAACCGAGTTGCGAGATGGTGGAATACGCCAGCACACGCTTGATATCCGTTTGCGCTACGGCGATGGTGGCGGCCAAAATGGCAGTGATAGCGCCCACCCACGCCACCACGTTCATTGAGATTTCGGCCAGCGCATACAACTCATGCGAGCGCGTAATCATGTAAATGCCGGCCGTCACCATCGTGGCGGCGTGGATGAGGGCGGAGACGGGCGTGGGGCCAGCCATCGCATCTGGTAACCACACATACAGCGGCACTTGCGCCGATTTGCCCGCCGCGCCCAACAAGAGCAGTAACGTAATTGCCGGAATCACCCATTCTTCCAGCCGCACGGTCTCCAGCCGCTCAAAAACTTCGGCGTAGGTGAGCGAGCCAAACGTCCAGAAAATCAGGAACATTGCCAGCATCAGGCCAAAATCACCAATGCGGTTCACCACAAAGGCTTTCATGGCGGCGCGGGCGTTGCCAATGTTCTTCTCGCCCTTCTCAAACCAAAAGCCGATGAGCAAGTATGAGCACAGGCCCACGCCTTCCCAGCCCACAAAGAGCGTGAGGAAGCTATCACCGGTGACCAGCACCAACATGCTGGCGAGAAACAAGTTGAGGTACACGAAGAAGCGCGTGTAACGGCCTTCATCGTGGTTGTGGTGCACGTCTTCGCGCATGTAGCCCAGCGCATAAATGTGGATAAGCGTGCCCACGCCGCTCACCACTAGCATCATCGTCACGGAGAGCGTATCTACCAGAAAAGCCCACTCTACGTGAAAATCGCCGATGTGAATCCATTCGGCCAGTAGCACGGTTTCCGCGTGGTAGCCGTTGCCCGCCAGTGCGGCGTACTGTGCGAGCGCAATGCCAAACGAAGCGGCGGCGGCCACTACAGCCAACAAAGCAGCGCGCTGGCCGCCCAATTGCTTGCCGAACAGGGCATTGATGGCAAAGCCCGCCAGCGGGATAAAGATGATGAGGGGAACGAGGGAGAACATGACAGATTCTCTAATTCTCCAATTCTCAGCAAGTTGAGAATTAGAGGATTGGAGGATTAACCTTTCAACTGACTAATCTCATCTACGTTGATGCTCTTCTTGGTGCGGAAGATGGTGACGATGAGGGCCAAGCCTACAGCCACCTCTGCCGCGGCCACCACCATGACGAAGAACACAAACACTTGGCCGGACACATCCATGAACTGCCGCGCAAAAGCCACAAAGGCCAAGTTGGCCGAGTTGAGCATCAGCTCCACGGACATGAAAACAATGATGGCGTTGCGGCGCGTGAGCACGCCCACCACACCCAGAGTGAATAAGATACCCGAGAGCGCTACAAAGTAAGAAGTTGGAATGAGTGGAAACATTTTCAAAATTCTCTAATTCTCCAATTCTCAGCACATAGAGAATTAGAGAATTGGAGGATTATTTTTTCTCGTCCCGCGTCAGCACCACCGCGCCAATCATGCCCACGAGGAGCAGGAAGGACGTGACTTCAAACGGCAGGGAATACTGCGTGAACAGCGCTAAGCCAATCTCAGTTGGGCTACCAAAGGCGCGGGCGGCGGCCTCATCCGCAAAGGCGGGCGGCAGTGGCCCTACGCCGTTGCTCAGGAAGAACATGCCCACCACGCCCAAAAACACCGCCGCCAGCAACATTGCCCACCACGGTTGGCGGCGGAGGACGTTGCGCTCATCCTGCACCAGCTCCGCGCCCAGCAACATGATGACGAACAAGAACAGAACCATAATGGCCCCGGCGTAGACCGTTACCTGCACCATAGCAATGAACGGCGCGCCCAGCCACAAAAAGAACAGGGCCACCACTGCAAAATTTAACACCAGCCACAGCGCCGAGTGCACCGCGTTTTTGCTCAACAGCATCATCGCGGCGGAGAAGATGGCCGTAGCGGCGAGCAGGAAAAAAATAATCGTTTCAGGATTCATTACTGATGTGACAGGGTGAAGGGGTGACAGGGTGACATTTCATCTTGTCATCCTGTCACCCGGTCAGTCAGTCAACTATTCCGGGTTTTTCATCTCTGGCACGGCCCGGTCAAACTGGCCCGGTTGTACGCGCATGGGCGTTTCTTGGCCGCCGTCCGGCACTTTCACCAATAACTCTTGCTTGGTGATGATGGAGGAGCGCCGGTCATAGTAAGCCAACTCGTAGTTGCTCTCTAAAACAATGGCTTCCGTGGGGCAGGCATCTTCACAAAAGCCGCAGAAAATACAGCGCAATAAATTAATTTCGTACGTGCTGGCATAACGCTCGCCGGGCGAGAAGCGTTGCTCATCCGTGTTCTCACTCGCTTCCACAAAGATGGCATCCGCCGGGCAGGCCGCCGCGCACAGCGCACAGCCAATGCATTTTTCAAGGCCGTTGTCATAGCGTTTCAGCTCATGGCGGCCCTTAAAGCGCCCGGCCACCGGTTTCTTCACTTCGGGATATTGAAACGTCTCGGCTGGCTCTAAAGCTTTTTTGCCAGTGGTGACGAAGCCTTTTAGGATTTCGGTAAAAATACCTCTATTTTCCATTAGACCCTCATCTGTTTATTTGCAACGCGCGTGCGCCGCGAGCGGGCAAAGCTGTAAAAAATCATGCCGAGCACAATGATGCCGGCCACACCGAGCACCACGCCCAAAATCAGTTGATCGCCCAACAACGCGGCGGCGGTGACCACCACGTTACCTAACGCCAGCGGCAACATCACCTTCCAGCCAAACGCCATCAAACGGTCATAACGCAAACGCGGCAGGGTGGAGCGCGTCCAAATCATAAACACCAGCGAGGCGATAATCTTGCCCCAGAAATATAGAATGCCCAGCCACGGAAACTCATACACAAATGGCCCCTGCCAGCCGCCCAAAAACAGCGTGGCAAAAATGGCGCTCACGCCCACCATCTTGATGTATTCGGCCATGAAGAACAGCGCAAACTTCATGCCGGAGTATTCAGTGTGATAGCCTGCCGTCAGCTCTTGCTCGGCCTCCGGCATATCAAACGGCGCGCGGTTGGTCTCCGCCAAAACAGAAATGTAAAAAATGAGCGCGGCCAGCGGCTGAACAAATACAAACCACACGTTCAAGCCATTCTCCGTCCACGCAAAGTTCTGCGCGTTCACAATTGCGCCCATGCTCATAGAGCCGGTCAGCATCAACACGCCCACCACCGAAAGGCCCATCGCCAGTTCATAACTAATCATCTGCGCGGAGGAGCGCAAGCCGCCGAGCATGGCGTATTTGTTGTTGCTGGCCCAGCCCGCCACCGTGATGCCGTACACCGCAATGGAGGCCACCGAGAGAATGTACATCATGCCCACGTTCAAATCAGCAATGCCAAGCGGCAAATCAAGGCCGGGGCCGTAAAAGTTTGGCATGGGCGGCCCCCACGGCACTACGGCCAAAATGACGAGGGCGGGCACTACGGTGATGACGGGCGCGAGCAGGAACATGATTTTATCCGCGCCGGCTGGAATCAGCTCTTCTTTCATGATGAGCTTGATGCCGTCTGCTACCGGCTGGAGCAGGCCAAACGGCCCAATACGGTTGGGGCCGATGCGATATTGCAGTTTGGCCGCTACCTTGCGCTCGGCCCACGTCATGTAAGCAAAACCCGTCAACAACACCACCGTGCTGATGAGGGCTTTGATAATCCATTCAACAATGCGAAACCATTCGATGGTCATAAGTCAATACTCAATGCGCAATTCACATACAGCTCGTCATTGTGCAGGGCGAATTATTTACTCACACTTACCGCCGCCGCGCCGCTGGGGGCCGCAACGCCCAAGTTCTCTGGCAAAAGCACTGCGCCCTCCGGCGCACGGCCATCCACGCGGGCGGCTACGCTTAGCACTGCGCCGTTCACGTTCAGCTTCACTTCATCGCCATCGCTCACGCCCAGCTTGGCCGCATCCGCAGAATTAATTTCCACATACGGCAATGGCACGCGCGGGTGCATCAGCAATGAGCGCGCAAAGGTAGTGCCACGGTCATAGAGCACCGAGACAGGAACAAGCGTCAACCCCTGAGAATTAGAGATTGGAGAATTGGAGATGGGCCTAGTGGAAACGGCTTCGCCGCGTTCCGCGCCGCTCTTGAGTTGTACGCCTAAGCCTTGTTCGTTGGTGTAACTGGTGCCGCCGTAATACAAATCGCGCCCGCCCACATCCGGCCACTGCTTCTCGGCTTTAGAAATCTCACCGTAATTCAAGCCCGCAAACGCTGGCGCGGCTTTGGCAATTTCATTGAAGATTTGAGACGGGAACTTCGGCAGAGCTACGCCCAACTGCGCACCAATCAGCGCGGCAATTTCACAATCCGGCTTACTGTGGCCTTTGGCCGGCACCGCCGGATAAAACCGCTGAACACGCCGTTCGCCGCTGGTGTAGGTGCCCTCGCGCTCGGCCCACGCGGCGGCGGGTAAAACCACATCGGCTTGTTTGGCCGTTTCGGTTAAGAACAATTCCTGCACCACCGTAAAGCCGGAGAGCTGCGCCACCGCACCATCGCCCACTGGGTCGGCGGCCACAATCCAATTTACTGCGCCCGGCTGGAACGCGCCACTGGGCGTAACGCCCAACTCCCACGCGCCCATCGTATTCGCGCGCGGCCAAACCGCTATCAAGCCGTTGTTGGGTTTGTTGAAATGGTTATTGGTGATGAGCAAATTCGCGCACGCTTGGGCCAACGCGGTTGAGCCGTCAAAATCCAAACCTTCGCGGCCAAAGAAAATGATAGCGTTCTCGGCTTTGGTGAGCGCTTCGGCATAATCACTGGAGCCGGCCACCAACATGCCCTGCACGGCGGCGGCTTCATGGCCGTAAGCGTAGCGCACAGTGTGTTTGGCGTAACGGTCTAATTTGGTGGGGCGGGCGTTGGCCACAATCAATGTAGCGCCGCGCTCCGCCGCTTGCTTCACGCGCAAGAACCACACCGGCGCTTCTTCTTCTAAATCAGAAGCGATTACTAAAATGGCGCTACCTTTTCCAAGTAACCCGAGATTAGTGCCTGCGCCTACGCCCAGCAATTTGACTTGCTCGCCGCCGCCCATGTTGGAATTCAACTCAACGCGGCCACCCAATTTTTCGGCCACGTGCTTCACCGCAAATAAATCTTCGTTGCTCAGCCGGTCACCCAACAACGCCGTAAGGCCGGAGCCAGCCGCGCGGAATTTCGCGGCGGCCAGCGCCAGCGCTTCATCCCAGGTGGCTTCTTGCAGTTGGCCGTTTTTGCGCACCAGCGGCGTTTTCAATCTATCCGCGCTCTCTACAAAGTGGTGGCCGAAGCGGCCTTTATCGCATATCCAAATTTCGTTTACCGCTTCGTTTTGGCGCGGCATAACGCGTTTGATGACGGGCTGGCCGCCGGACTTGGCCTCGCGCCGGGTGCTGAAGGTGATGTTGCACCCTACGGCGCAGTGGTTGCAGAGGGAGGCGGCTGGCGTCAGCTCCCACGGGCGCGCACCAAAACGGAAATCGCGCGTTGTCAACGCGCCCACCGGGCAAATATCGGTGGTGTTGCCGCTGAATTTGCTATCAAAGCCCGGCTGGCTAAAGGTCACAATCTCCAGCTTGCGGCCGCGCTCATAGAAACCGATTACATGGTCATCGGCGATTTCATCGCTAAAGCGCGTGCAACGCGCGCATTGAATACACCGCTCACGGTCTAAGAAGATCAATGCTTCATCGGGCGCGCCCAGCGGCACATGTTTTTCATTTTTGATTTTCTCGTCAAACAAAAAGCGGCTTTGGCCCGGCCCGTGGCGCATGGTCAGGTTTTGTAAAGGGCACTCACCGCCCTTGTCACAAATCGGGCAATCCAGCGGGTGGGAGGTGAGCAGAAACTCAATCACATCATCGCGCGCTTCGGTGACTTTGGCGCTCGCGCCAATCACCACCATGCCTTCTTCCACCGGTGTTGTGCAGGCCGTTTCCAGCTTGGGCATAAAGCCAATTTTAGGATTGCCTTGCTCATCCAATGCGACTTGGCCGGTGACGCGGTCTTTCTGCACACGGCCCACTTCCACCAAACACATGCGGCACATGCCCACCGGCTTAAGTTTGGGGTGGTAACAAAACACCGGAATATCGTTATCTATTCGCTTGGCGGCGTCCACAATCAACGTGCCCTTGGGCACGGAAACTTTCACGCCATCAATCGTCAAAGTAATAAGGTCAGCCATAATTGCTTAAGAACTTAATCGCCCGCCACGGGTTCTGGTTTCTTGGGCGCGGGTTTGGGTGGGGCGGGCTTTGGCGGCGCTTTAGGCGGCGCGGCGTCTTTAGTATGCCCATCAAAATCCGCGCGGAAAGCGCGCATGGCGGAGAGCACGGGTGTGATGCTGAACTCACCCAGCGGGCACAGGCACTTGTTTTGGATTTGTCCGGCTACGTTCTGAAGCAAATCCACATCGGCCTTAAGCGCCTCACCTTTGTTCACGCGCTCCAAGATATTCAGCATCCAATACGTGCCCTCGCGGCAGGGGGTGCATTTGCCGCAACTCTCATGCTTAAAGAAGCGCGTTGTCTTTAGCGTTACCCAGGCCAAATCCACCGTTTCATCCAGCACAATCACGGAGGCCGAGCCAAGCATGGCTTTCCTCTCGGCCACCGACTCGTAATCCAACGCCATATCCAAAATAGACTCATCCACCGGCAGAACGACCGAGGACGCGCCGGCTAACATCACCGCTTTGATTTTTTTATCCCCCGGCACGCCGCCGCCGTGCGTGTAAATCAGCTCACGCAGTTTGGCGCCGAGGGGCATTTCGTAATTACCCGGCCTGTTTACTCTGCCAGAGAGGCAGAAAACTTTAGTGCCGGGGCTTTTTTCGGTGCCGTTCTTTCTGTATTCCGCCGCGCCGTGCTGAATGATGTACGGCACATTGGTCACCGTCTCGGTGTTATTCACCACGGTTGGCTTGCCGTACAGCCCCTTATCCGCCGGAAAGGGCGGCTTGAGGCGCGGTTGGCCCAGTTTGCCTTCAATGGATTCCAATAAGGCGCTCTCTTCGCCGCAAATGTATGCACCCGCGCCGAGATGATGATGAATATCCAGCGCATAGCTGGTGCCGAACAAATTCTTGCCCAATAAATCGCGCTCGTAGAGTTCAGCCACGCATTTTTCCAACCCCCTCACCACATCCCAATACTCGCCGCGCACGTAGTTGTAAACGGTGTTGGCCTGTGAAGCATAGGCCGTAATCATCGCGCCCTCTAAAAACTGGAACGGGTTGCGCGTCATGATTTCACGGTCTTTGAACGTGCCCGGCTCTGACTCATCCGAGTTGATGACCACATAGCGCGGGAAAGAGTCTTTAGTGAGGAAGCTCCACTTGAGGCCGGTGGGGAAGCCCGCCCCGCCGCGCCCACGCAGACCCGCGGCTTTCACTTCCTCAATCACCTGCGCCGGCGTCATCTGCATCACGGCTTTCTTAAACGCTTCAAAGCCGCCGTGGGCCAAATACACATCCAATTTATGAATGTCGGGGATATCGCGGTGGCGCAAAAGAATGTGAGGCATACTCAACGTGAAGCGCGAAACGTGAAACGCGGTAAGCACAGCGGCTGTTGCGTTTCACGTTTTACATTACTTCTTTAATCCTTCTAAAATAGCTACAGCCTGCTCAACCGTCATCGGCTTCTCGCCGCTTTCGCTTTCGTGGAAGTGAATGCCGGTTTGGTCTTGAATTTGAAAGCATGGCGCTTTATCACACGCGCCAATACACATCACATGCTCAAACGTAAACTCGCCGTCAGGGGTGGTCTCATCCCACTTTACACCCAACCGTTTCAACAGTTCAGCCGCAAACTCATCCGCGCCGCGCAGGGCGCAGGGCAAATCTGTGCAGAGCTGCACGCGCCGTTTGCCCGCCGGATGATCATGGTAAAGCGAGTAAAAGCCCAGCACCCCCGCCACATCGGTGGGAGCCACGCCCGTAATTTCGCCAATCTCGCGCACGGCTTCCGGGCTAATGTAGCCGTACTCACTCTGCGCCAGATATAACAACGGCATCACCGCCGAGCGTTTGCGCTCCGCTGGATAACGTTTCAGAATATCTTGAATCTCGTTCGGATATTTCTCGGCGAGCACTAGAACCTCCGTGAAACGTGGGAATGGCGTTGCCGCCTTACGGTTCACGCTTTACGTTTTACCTATCCACATCTCCCAGCACAATATCCACACTGCCAATGATGGCCACCACATCCGCCACGTAATGCCCACGAGAAATTTCGGCGGTGGGTTGAAGATTGAGCAGGGAGGGGGTGCGAAAGTGGACGCGGTGCGGCTTAGGGCCGCCGTTGCCGCGCAGGAAAACGCCCAATTCGCCCCGCGGCGATTCAGTGGCCACGTATACTTCACCTTCGGGCGCGTTAAAGCCTTCCGTCCAAAGCTTGAAGTGATGAATCAGCGCTTCCATGCTCACACCAATCTCGGCTCGCGGCGGTGGGGCTACTTTGCGGTCACTGGTCATCACCGGGCCAGCGCCCGCCTTTTGCAACTTCTCCAGTGCTTGCTCAACAATGCGCAAGCTTTGCCGAAACTCCTGCATCCGCACCCGATAACGATCATACACATCGCCGTTCTGGCCTAGCGGCACATCAAAGGCATAATTTTCGTAGCCGCTGTAGGGCATGGCTTTGCGCACATCAAAGTTTACACCCGAGCCGCGCAAAGAAGCGCCCGTCATGCCCCACGCCAGCGCCTCTTCACCGCTCACCACGCCAATGCCCACCGTCCGATCTAGCCAAATCGGGTTGTGGGTAAGCAGGGCTTCAAAATCATCCAACAAGGGCGGTAAGTATTCTATAAATGCCCTCACGGCGGGTTCAAAATCCGGCGTCACATCGCGCCACAAGCCGCCCGGGCGGATGTAGCTCGTCATCATCCGCTGGCCGGAGATGTTCTCAAAAATGTTGAGAATGCGCTCGCGCGCGCCAATGGCCCAAAAAAGCGGTGATTGCGAGGCAATATCCGTAGCGTGCGTGCCCAGCCACACCAAATGGGAGGCCACACGTTGCAATTCGGCCAAAATGACGCGGATGATTTGGGCGCGCTCTGGCACTTGCACCCCCATCAATTTCTCAATCGCCAAGCAATACGTCAGGTTATTACCCATGTTGTTGAGGTAATCCAGACGATCCGTCATCACCAGCGCCTTTGTGAAGGTTTTGGCCTCCATATTCTTTTCTACGCCGGTATGTAAGTAGCCAATATCGGGCACGGCGCTTACAATCACCTCGCCGTCCAGTTCCACAATCACGCGCAAAACGCCGTGCGTGCTAGGGTGTTGCGGCCCCATATTCAGCACCATGGTCTCACCCGTCTGCGCGCGCGGCGAGAACAGATGCTTTAGTTCGTCGAGGGTGGCTTCAAGGAGCTGATGATTTTCGGCGCTCATACAATAGGACGTGATACGTGAAACGTGGTAGTCGTTTCGCTTACTCACATTTCACGCATTACGTTTTACTCTTTGGCGTACGGCTTCTTCTTATCAATCTCGTCAAAGTTAAATGTGAACTGTACTTCTTCGTAGCCGAGTGGGTAATCTTTCCGCAAGGGATGGCCCTCCCAGTCGCTGGGCATCAGCAGGCGGCGCAAGTCAGGGTGGCCGGTAAAGTGCAAGCCGAACATATCAAATAGCTCGCGCTCCTGCCAGTTCGCGCCGCGATGCACCGGCGTAATGGTTGGCAAGCTTGGCTCGTCGCCATGCACGGCGCACTTCACGCGCAGGTGAGTCATGTTGGCCAGCGCGCGCAGTTGATAGACTACTTTGAAGCGCGGCTCTTCCGGCCAGTCATCGTACGCCGTTAAATCCGCAAGAAAATTAAAGCCTAGTTGCGGCGTTTCTTTGAGGAAGCGCAGAACTTCCACAATGGCCGTTTTCGTCACGGTGACGGTGGTCTCGCCGCGGAACTCCGTAATATTTTCCACAGCCGCGCCAAACTTTTCCTTCAGCGCCGCGAGCGCGTGTTCGAGATGACTCATATTAGGCCCAAGTCTTCAGCTTTTCCTGCTTTACTTTGGCGTGCAGGGTTAAGATGCCGTGCATCAGCGCTTCGGGGCGGGGTGGGCAACCGGCCACATACACATCCACCGGCACCACCTCATCCACGCCCTGCACAATGGCATAGTTGTTAAAAATACCGCCGCAGGAAGCGCAATCGCCCATGGCAATCACCCACTTCGGGTCAGGCATTTGGTCGTATAGCCGGCGGACAACGGGCGCCATTTTGCGCGTCACACGGCCAGCCACAATCATCAAATCGCTCTGGCGCGGCGAGGCCCGCATCAATTCCATGCCAAAACGTGAAAGGTCATTCTGCGGCGCGGCGATGGTGCTGATCATTTCTATCGCGCAACAGGCTAATCCAAAGAGCATCGGCCACATAGAACCGGTGCGGCCCCAGTTCACGGCCGTTTCCAGCGTAGTGGTGACCACACCCAAATTGCCGAGTTTTTGTTCAAGACCCATAACGGTTATTCGTGAACAGTGAACAGTGGGCAGTGAACGGCTATGGGTAACTATTCACTGGTGACTGTTTACTGCCCTCTGAGCTATTCCCATTCCAACGCGCCTTTTTTCCAGACCCACACATAGCCCACTAATAAAATACCGATGAAAATCAGCATTTGTACAAAGGCAAACGCACCCAACTGCCGGAACGTTACCGCCCATGGCAGGAAAAACACCACTTCAATATCAAAGAGGATGAAAAGCACGGCGATAAGGTAAAACCGCACGGGCAGGCGGCGCACGGCTGGCCCAATGGTGCGCATGCCAGATTCATACGGCTCGCCTTTGCGCGCCGTAGGCCGCCGAGGGCCAAAGGCATGGCCAATGATAATGATGATAAATGAGAGGCCAATCGCTACAGCCAACAAAACCGCAATGGGCAGGTAATCAATCAGCATTGAACGAAAATTGAATTGTGGTGGAAGTGTGTAAATTTTATCACAATCAAAACAGACAAAATAGCCACGATTGGCCTCATAACGAAAATGGGTCAGATGGGGAATAGGCCGGGTCAGGCGATTAGGCCAGCGAGGATGTCGGTTTCGGGGACGCCGTTGGGGGTGTAGTGAGGCAAATGGTTTTGGGCCAAAATGAAACGCTCCCAGCCAAACATCTCGGAACGCGCTGGTTCGGGCACGGTAGTGGCAAAGGTTTTTGGCTCACCGGTCTCAGGGTCAAAATCAAATTGGGTGCGGTGGCAGGCTAACGCTTTGAGCTTAGTGGCCGCCCAAGCCTGAATGTTGATGGTGGTGGTGATGGCTTCATCCGGCACGCCCACAAAGCCCAGTTGCTGGCCGCGAATATCGGCGCGGCGGTCTCGGAATCCGGGCACTTTTTCCATAAAACTGCGCGGCGTGGCCCAATAGTAAAGCTTGGCGGGTTGGTGCGCGGGGTGACTTAAGTTAATACTGGCGTCGCCAGCTAAGGAAAAGGCTTCTGTCACAATCCGGCTTACGGCAATGTGGTCGGGGTGGCCGTAGCCGCCCAACGGATCATGCGTAAAAACCACATCCGGCTTAAGTTCGCGGATTAATTCCGCCACGCCGCGGGCCGCCTCAGTCACATCCAGCTTATCCACTTCGCCATCTTGAAATTGCAAACAGCGCGGCGCTTCAATGCCCAGCGTGGCGCAGGAGGCCGCCAACTCTTGCAAGCGCACTTGGCCCAACGTCTCTCGTGTGGCGGCCTCGTTCTTAATTTGCGCGTCCACACCATCCCCGCGCGTAGCGCAGGCCACGTAACTGCGCGCGCCCGCGGCGGCATACTTGGCCAATGTGCCACCACAGGAAAGTTCATCATCGGGATGAGCGGAGATAGCGAGCAAAACAGGAGTTTTCATAGTGGGCAGTAAATAGTGAACAGTAAACAGTAAACTACTCACTGTTTACTGCCCACTGTTTACTTCCTTAGCTGACGTTTAGCCTAAATAGTCTCTGAGGGCGCGGCTACGGGTGGGGTGGCGTAGTTTGCGGAGGGCTTTGGCTTCAATCTGGCGGATGCGTTCGCGCGTAACGCGGAAATACTGGCCCACTTCTTCCAAGGTGTGGTCTTGCCCATCCTTCAAGCCGAACCGCATCTCCAGCACTTCCCGCTCACGGTCTGTGAGGATGGAAAGCGCATCGCGCACTTGCTCCCGTAAAAGTTGTTGAGAAGCGGCCTCGGCGGGCGCAGGCATGGTTTCATCTTCAATGAAATCTCCCAGCAAGCTACTTTCTTCAGAGCCAACCGGCGTTTCCAGGCTCATAGGCTCTTGCGCCACACGGAGAATCCGCCGCACCTTGGCCGCCGCGCGCCGCAACTGCCGGTCTAAAATCGGGTCTAAGCGCTCCTCCTTGCGGAGGGCTTCCCGGATTTGTTGCGTCTCTTCCGGCGTGAGCAAATCCAATTCCAAAGCCACCTGCTCCGAGGTGGGTTCTTTGCCCAGCTCTTGTTGCAATTGGCGTTGCACACGCATCAGCCGGTTGATGGTTTCCACCATGTGCACCGGGATACGGATGGTGCGCGCCTGATCGGCGATGGCGCGGGTGATGGCTTGCCGGATCCACCAAGTGGCGTAGGTGCTGAACTTAAAGCCGCGAATGGGGTCAAACTTTTCAACGGCGCGCAGGAGGCCGATGTTGCCTTCTTGAATTAAGTCCAAGAAGGAAATGCCCCGCCCGATATAGCGTTTAGCCACGCTTACCACCAGGCGCAAATTAGAGCGGGAGAGCGTGCGGCTGGCTTCATCGTTGTTGCGCAGAACGATTGAGAATTCATTGCGGAGCGTGGCTTCATCCGGCAACCAACCGCGGAAGGTGCGTTTTTGCGGCAGGGCCAGCTTGCGCGATTTACGATCTAAGGCATCATGCAGTTTTTGTTGCACTTGCGGTGGGAACAGGTAAAAGATCACAAAAGCCCGGAAGGCATCCTCGGCCACTTTATTCCAGGTGTGGTCTTTGCCCCATTGATCGGTTTGAGCCAACCACTGCCGCAAGGTGGAGGGGGTGCTGGAATTCCACGTTTGCCGGAGAGTCTGCGCTTCACTTAAGAGTGCAGGAAGATCTAGCGGCAAAATGCGGCGCTTGGCAACCTCGGCGGATAAATGCCCTAGCACCTTTTCCAATTCATCAAACAATTCTAAGCAAATGGCTTCATCGGTGGGCAGATGTTTATTGCGCGGATCCGGTTCTTGCGCAATGAGCGATTGCAGGTAGCGCTCGGCCAGCATTTGCGTGGCCAGCCAAATTTCTTGGTCGGCGCTCAACAGCGGCACTTGCCCAATTTCTTTGAGGTACAAGCGCACCGGGTCATCGGCCAGCTCCGCCAAGGAGATAGCGCCCGCATCCAGCGTTTCTTCTTCTATTTCTTCAAGCTCATCTTCGCCCGGTTCACCTTCAGCGGCGTCAAACGCAGTATCGTCTAAATCCACTTCTTCCAAATCACCGATATCGCTCAAGCCCGGTTCTTCCGGCTCGGTCAACGCCGACTCTTCCGACACGGCTTCATCTAACTCAGCAGAGTCATCTACGTCCGAGAATACCTCGTCCATATCATCGCCAAAGGCAGAGGGCTTACTTCTTTTTGTCATGAGGCCAAATGAATTGGGAACTTTAACCGGCGCGAATCATACCACTAGTATCTTATTTGCTCCGAGAGGCCAACTTAGTTCAACTTATCCCCACCTTAATTTAGAACTTGGCCGCCGGGCCTGTGAGGGGGCTAGAAGCGCGGCGTGAACGTGGTTGTAACGCGCGGTCAACACGAGCGCGGGCCAACGTGAGCCGCGTGATTTCCGGTTGATACACTTCCGCCAGCGCATCCCCTTGCCCCCGCGCATCTTCCGCTAGAAAGCGCATTTGGCTGAGTTGTTGGTTGAGGTTGCCTTGCCGTAGGCGCAGAACCAAGTTGAGCAATTCTTCATCGGCGCGTGGATGTTCAGCGACGGGCGCTTCTAAGTGAGTCAGCGCTTCCCAGCGCGCTTCCAGTTGTGGGTCTAAATGCTCACGCAAGAACTCGGCGGAGTCTTGCTCCACTTGCGCCAACGCGCTTTGCAAAGCGCGGAACAGCAATTGATGCTCGGTATCCACAAAATCATCGGGGCCGATTTTTTCCAAACCGGCCTGTTGCAAGGCGCGGTCTAAGCCAAACAATTTTTCGGGCTGGCGCACCAGCGCACTTAAGCAATACATTTCAGTTTTAGAGGCTTCAACTTGCGGCGGGCGAGGCGCACCCGCCGAGGCGGTCAGCGGCGCGGTGGGTTTGGTCTGGCCCGTGCGCGGCGCGGCCTTCGGTTTGACTTGGCGCGAAACTAAAACGTTCTCGCTCACCTTCAGCGTGCGGGCCAGTTTTTGGCGATAGGTATCACGCTCAATGGAGTCTGCCACGTCATCAATCAACGGCAGAACGGTATCCGCTACTTCAGCTTTTATTTTAGAGTCATCTAAGTTTTTTCCGGCAGTGAGCACGCGGATGACGTACTCCACTACTGGCTCGGCATTTTCCACACACCGTTGCCATTCTGCCGGGTCACGCTTAATCACGTCATCCGGATCAAGGCCGGGCGGCAAGCTCATCACGCGGATATCGGTTCCTAGGCGGCCTTCCACTTTTACCAAGCCGCGTGGGTCAAAGGTGATGTCCCCTTCGCGCTCAAAGGCCTCACGCGCCACCATCAAGCCGCGCAGGGTGGCCGCATCACCGGCTTCATCCGCATCTAACGCCAGCAAAATTTTCTTGGCATGTTTTTTTAGCAGGCGCAGTTGATGCTCCGTGAGCGCCGTGCCTTGCGAAGAAACCACGTTGGCGAAACCGGCTTGGTGCGCGGCCACCACATCCAAATTACCTTCCACCACCACGGCCATACCCGCTTCACGGATGGGCTTGCGGGCCAAGTTCAGGCCAAAGAGCGTGCGGCCTTTATCAAACAGCGCCGTTTGCGGGCTGTTCATAAACTTGGGCAGAGCGTCATCTCTCAACGCGCGCGCCTGAAAGCCCGTCATCCGCCCTGCATCATCACGCACTGGAATCATCAAGCGGTCACGGAAGCGATCAAACAGCCGCACAGAACCATCGTCCGCCGCCTTTTCCACAATCAAGCCGGCGTCAAGCAAATCTTGTGGGGCGTAGTTTTTGCTGAGGAAGTATTTCAGGCCCGCGTCCCAACCATCGAGCGCATAACCCAACTGAAACATTTCTATGGCTTTATCCGTAAGGCCGCGTCCGGCCAAATGTTCGCGGGCGTGGGCGGCCTGCGGCGCGTTTTTGAGGAGGTGATGATAGTAAACGGCGGCGGCCTCCAGCAACTGCCGCAAGTGGTTGAGGTTATCATCCTGCTCAATTTGTTCCGGCGTGCGCGGCTTAAGTTCCACGCCCGCCAACCGGGCCAGCAGTTCCAGCGCGCCGGAAAAATCCAGCCCATCCCGCTTCATCACAAATTTGAAGATATCGCCGCCCTCGTTGCATTTGCCAAAGCACCGCCATGTGCCGCTATCCGGCCACACGGCAAAGGAGGGCGTGTTGTTTACGTGCGTATGAAAGGGGCACAAGCCGGTGTACGCGCGGCCCGATTTCCGCAGTTTCACCGTTTGCGAAATTATTTCTACCGCGTCGAGGCGGGCTTTGACATCATCAATGACGCCCATAGAAGATTACAGACAGCAGATAACAGACAACAGATTAAAGTGGAGGATGATTATAGCCGAGAGAAAATTATGGCGCTGGCCGCACACGGTAAATGTAAAACGCTGGTTGGCCGCTCCGTTCACGGAAGAGCACGGTTTCTTCATCAGCTACGCGGTAACCGGCCTCGGCCACAACTTGCCTAAAGACGCTCTCACGCGGAAACACGGCATAGGCGGCGTCCACGTTGATGAAGGCGCACCCATCACAAAGTGAAGCGATGACGCGCTCCGAGAAGCCTTCATCCGGCTCTGGCGAATAACCAAAAATCTCAATCGGTTGCACGCGGCCATCTGTGAGCACAAAGGTGTTTTTTTCCAGGCCCCAATCCAATGCGGCGGGCGTGCGCAAATTATTTTGATCTAAGTAGTTTGCAAATTCATAAATGGCGGAGGAGAAGCGGCCCGGCCCGCCCGTGCGCGCCAAATCAGCGTGATAAGCAAACGTCACGCGCGCATCTAATACAAAGAGGGCCAACGGCAAAGTTAACGCCAACATACCTAGGCGTTTGCCCCACAACCAAACCGCCGCTAACGCTACAACTATTTGCGGGATGGGAAACAGGATAAACAAGTGCGTGGCCCAAATTCCAGAAACGGTGAAGGAACTAAGGATGAGGATAACGGCGAGGATGATGATGAGGACGAGGGCGCGTTGTTGTTGGATGCCGCGCCACATCCGCACAACCCCCATCAATACCAGCGCCAACGCCGCGCCGTAAATCGGCAACGCCCATTCATTGGCGTGCAGGCCGCCGTTGTACCAAAAATAACTGCCATCCAGCCAAATGCGGAATTGCTCCAGCCGCGCTTGAAAGTTGACGAGGAAGTTTTGGTTGTTCACGCCGTTGGGCGTGGGGTTGTTGAGCGAGTTGAGCAGGAGGTTGAGGGTCTCGCTGGTTTTCAAGTTGTAGTAAAGCAGTGGGGCCGCGCCCACCAGCGCGCCAGCACCCACCGCCAGCCAATCTCGCCACGGCCAACGCCGCCAATGCTGATAACAAAATGCCGCATACACCCCGCCCAACGCCGCCAGCCACCACACAAACAAAAACTTAGCCCACACACCGAGGCCGAGCAGGAGACCGGCAAAGAAGGGCGAGTGGAGGGAAAGCGTAAAACGTGAAACGTGAAGCTTGAAACGTGGGGCGTGGAGCGTGAAGAGGAGGAGACTACCCAAGCTACACAGCGCCATAACGTGTGTGACGCTGATGCCCATGCGGCTCCAGAAGATGAAGGAGGGGTTGACGGCAAGGAGAAGCGTGGCGATAACGGCTACTAACGGGCCAAACCAACGGCGGGCAAGGCGAAAACTAAGCGCGATGATCAGACATCCCACCATCACCTGAAACCAGCGCACGGCGGCCCAATGCCCACCGGTGAAGGCAAACAGCGCGGCCATGAGGTAAGTGTTCACCGCGCCTACGTAGTCAATCACCATGAGGGGAAAGGTGTAACCCAGTAAGTTTACGCCCGGGTCTTTGGGAAACAGCGTCACTGGCCAGCCATGCGCCAATTGCACCGCCTGCGGCAAATCGAGCGCTTCGTCATAGTACAGGCCAGGCAGGCCCAATTGGTGCGCGGCGAGGGCGAGATATAAGAGAATAGAGAGGCGGGAAAAAAGGTGAAGAATGGGCGAATTCTTGTTCATTCCCCATTCGCCAGTGTTCATTCTCAAAATCCTTCCAGCTTGCTTAAGTCCATCAGGCCAATGGCAGTGTTAGCGATGCGTTGAAGCAAACCCAAGCGATTGGCGCGCACGGCGGGGTCTTCAGCCATCACCAGCACTGCTTCAAAAAATTGGTTGATGACGGGGATGAGGGGCAGAAGTTGGTTGAAGAATTTATCAACCGAAGAAACGGGCCGAACGGACTTGGTGGCCGCTTCCAATTCTTTTTCCGCCGGCTCGCTCAACAGTTCACCGTTCACTGCGAATTGTTCTCTCTGGTCACGCGTAATGCGCACACAGCGGGCATAAGCGGCTAATGTTTGCGGCCAATCTGCGCGTTGCGTCCATTTGGTCAGCTGTTTAGTGGCCGTCAGCGCCTTCGCCGGGTTGTGCGCCTGCTCGGCTAGCACAGCCTCCACCACATCATACCTAAAGCCTTGTTCCAGCAGTTGGCCTCGTAGGCGGCCAGAGAGAAAGGCAAGCAAATCTGGAATGAGAGATTGGGGAATTGGACGCACCGTTTCCGGTAAAAGCTCAACAGCGGCAGTGAGGGCGGCGCGCAAATCAAAATCCAAATCGTTGTCCATCAAAATCTGATTGGCGCCGAGGGCGGCGCGGCGCAAACCAAATGGGTCGGCGGAGCCGCTGGGCGCGAGGCCAGCCGCAAACAAACCGGCGAGTGAGTCCAGCCGGTCTGCTAACCCAATGGCGAGGCCGGGTTTGGTGGAGGGCAAGCCGTAATGCTCACGAATAGCGATGGCGACTTCAAGCCGCTCGCCCGAGTGCAAGGCATATTCATAGCCCATGATGCCTTGCAGAGATGTCATCTCCACCACCATCTGCGTAGCCAAATCTGCTTTGCACAGATGCGCGGCGCGGGCGGCAGTTTGTGTTTCAGCCTCGTTCAGGCCGAGCATGGGCGCGAGCTTGGCGGTGAGCGCTTCAATCCGTTCGGTTTTATCCAACATGGAGCCAAGCTTGGCTTGGAATGTTAGTTTGAAGAGGCTAGGGCGAAACTCGGCCAACGTTTGTTTACGATCCTCACGCACAAAAAAGTCGGCGTCGGCAAAGCGCGCCCGAATAACGTGTTCATTGCCTTCGCGCACCAAATCCAAATGTTTAGAGTCGCCGTTGCGGACAGCAATAAAATACGGGAGCAAAGCGCCTTCTTTGTTCTGCACCGGAAAATACCGTTGGTGCTTCTTCATCACCGCCACCAGCACTTCGCGCGGCAGAGCGAGGGACTCTTCACTGAAAGAGCCGAGGAGCGCGGTGGGCCGCTCTACCAAGTTAGTGACTTCATCTAACACGCCCTCATCCGCAATTACGCCGTCGGCTTCTTTGGCCAACTTCTTCGCCTGCTTGAGGATGGCGGCGCGGCGTTTGCCAGCATCCACTTCAATCTTAGCCTTCGCCATCGCGTTGAGATATTCATCCGCGCTGGCGAGCTTGATTTCTGGCGAGCCAAGCGGGCGCAAGCCGCGCGAGACATTGCCGCTGGACAAACCGGCGTACATAAAGGGAATCACACTCTCGCCCAAGAGGGCCACTACCCAACGCACAGGCCGCGAGAACGCGGTGGGGTCACCGGCCCGCCAGCGCATAGTCTTCTCAAACTTAATCGCTGAAATGAGTTTAGGCAGAAGCTCAGCCAGAACTTCGGCGGCAGGCTTGCCAGTTTCTTTCACCACAGCGGCCACATATTCGCCGCCGTCCATGGTGCGCCGCTCTAGTTGTGCGGCGGAGAGGTTGTATTTCCGCGCAAAACCCTCGGCGGCGGGCGTGGCCAAACCAGTGGCGTCAAACGCGCGGGCCACGGGCGGGCCTTTCACCACCACTTCGCGGCTGGGCTGTTCGGGCGCTACTTCACTTACAAGCACGGCCAAGCGGCGCGGCGTAGCAAAGACGCGCACTGCGCCATGCTCCAGCCGCGCCTCGCTCAACATTTTCGGCGCGAGTTCCTTCAACTGTTCCAGAGCGGCATCCACATCGGCGGCGGGCAGTTCCTCCACGCCAATCTCCAGCAGGAGGGTTGACGGACTGCTGACTTTAGACGGGGGTTGGATGACGACCGTCTGCCGTCCACCGTCTGCCGTCTCTCTAAGCAGTGGGTATTCCAGTTGTTTGCGTTGCTCCAAGTACGCTTCGGAAACACGCCGCGCAAGGCCGCGCATTTTGCCGAAGGCGGCTTGGCGCTCGGTGACGCCAATCGCGCCGCGCGCATCCAATACATTGAAAGTATGGCTCATCTTCAGCACGTAATCGTGCGCGGGCAAAACCAAGCCATGCGTTAGCGCCGACTCGGCTTCGGCGTGGTAGTGCGTGTATAACTCACGCAGGCGGTTTACATCCGCCACTTCAAAGTAATACTTGCTTTGCTCGTATTCATTCTGCAAGTTCACTTCGCCGTACTTCACGCCCGGCGCCCACTGTATCTCGCGGAAGCTGGTAACGTTTTGCAAAGCGATGGCGATGCGCTCTAAACCATACGTCAGTTCCACGGCCACCGGGTCTAGCGGCGCGCCGCCCGATTGCTGGAAGTAGGTGAACTGCGTAATCTCCTGCCCATCCAGCCACACCTCCCAACCAAGGCCCCACGCGCCTAGGGCTGGGCTTTCCCAGTTATCTTCCACAAAGCGGATATCATGCTCACGCGGGTTGATGCCCAGCGCTTCCAGCGATTGCAAATACAGCTCTTGCGGGTTGCCCGGGTCTGGCTTAAGGATGACTTGATATTGATAGTGCTGTTGCAGGCGGTTGGGGTTTTCGCCGTAACGGCCATCATCCGGCCGGATGGAAGGTTCTACGTAGGCAATGTTCCACGGCTCTGGCCCCAGTACGCGCAGAACAGTGCCCGGGTTCATGGTGCCGGCGCCCACCTCGGTGTGGTGCGGTTGCCAAATCACACAGCCGCGCTCAGCCCAGAAGCTTTCGAGGGTGAGGATAATTTGTTGAAAGGTGAGGGGTTGTTTAGGCATAAAAGTTATTCGGGGTGAGTGGTTAGAGATCAAGGTTAATTCGGTCACCGTGGCTGGGCGGTTGCGAGATGACGAGGAATTCTAAATCAATTGGGGCGGCGTTACAGATGCGGTGCGGCACACCAGGCGGCACTTCAATGCCCGTTTGTGGGCCAAGCGTTTCCTGCCGCTCTTCAATTTCAAACGTGGCGGTGCCAGAAAGGATGAAGAAAAACTGGCGGGCGTGCTGGTGAGAGTGCTTTACTTCCGCTGTGCGGGGCGGCATTCGTTCCTGAATCACACTCAGCATTTCGTTCTTCACCAAATGCCAGCCATCGCAGTGCTGGCCCCAAGTGTAGTGTTCAGCGGTTTCACGCGCAATCATGATGGTTAGTGGTTATTGGGGAATTACTGGATATGACCGTTGCGCTGAAGATATTCGTAAATGTGCGCGCGGAACACCCGCAGGTCATCAAGATGGTTGTAAAGAAAGCTGGCTACTTTCTCAGGGTCAACAGTCAGATAATTGTGAACCACAATGTTACGAAACCCCACCATCGCTGAGATTTGGTTCGCAAACTCGGCGGGCAAGATATTTAGACCCGGCTCACTCATCTTGCGGATAATCAGCCGATGACTATCCGGTATTTCGCCGCCCAAGCCAGCCAGCAGGTGAGCGCACACATCTGTCACAATTTCCACACTCACTTGCAAAAGATGAAGCAAAGCATTCCACTTCACAAAATCTTCGGTGAGTTCTTTCAAGCTAAAGGCTTGCAGTTGTTGCAATTGGTCAATGCGCTCTTGCAAGCTTCGCAGTAATCCAATCAGCACGTGTGGCTTAATCGTCATTAGGTTTCTCCCTTAGAACTAAACTTTCGGCTTGCTGTAGCTTATAACGCCCAATTTCTTCCGCCAAGCTGGTTTGCGCCAACCGACGAAACTTCTCAGTATCAAAGTAATAACTGCGGGCGGCCACAGCAAAATCAATGGCCGGAAGCGTGAGGGGGTCTTCGTACAATAGTTGGCCGTGTTTAACTACATCAAAAGCCAAAGAAGCGCGCACCTCGTTTAACACTGCAACATCCACATTTTTGCCCAGGAAATCCATCAAGGTATTAGTAAGCGCCAAGCGCACATCAAAATAATGGCTGGGTGGCATAGTGCCAGGCAACAGTACGGCAATATCCACGTCGCTCTCAGCTCGCGCGGTACCCTCAGCTTGCGAGCCAAAGAGATAGGCCAGCACCACACCATGCCGCACAAAAATCTCTTTTAGGGTTTCTAGCTGTGGAGCCGTAATCACGCCAGCACCTCCCGCCGGATTAACTTCAAAAATTCCACGCTCTTAAGTTGACGTTCCAGCAGGTGGGTGATGTAGCGCTGGAGCACAAATTCCATCTCACCCAGCACGTTGGCGCTGAGCTTGAGGGCGGCCACTTTGCTAAACGGCTGAGCTTGAAAGTAACGCAGATATTTCAGGGCTTCCATAGAAACGGGCGTGAGGCCGGCGCGATTTTTGCCGCACTTGGCGCATACCACACCGCCCTGTATGGCGGAAAAGAATTGGTCTTCGGCCATAATGGCCTCACCGCCCAACACACAGCGGCGTAATTCCGGCTGAAAGCCCGCCAGCGTGAGCAACCGTAATTCATAGTAACGGCTGGCCAGCGGCACGGGCGTGGGTTGGCTGAGGTGATGCAACATATCCGCCAGCAAGTGATATAGCTCGCGGCTTTCCTGTTGCTCGGGCGTGAACTTATCCATCAATTCCACCGCATAAGCGGCGTACGCGCCGCGCAATAAATCTTCGCGCAGGGGGCGGTGCGCATCCAACAGTTGGGCCTGCGTCACAATCCCTAAATCGCGCCCGGTGGCCACCAACAAATTGGTGCGGCAGAAAAGTTCTAAGTGCCCGGCTTTGCGGGAGCGCGGCTTGCGGATGCCCTTGGCCACCACGCGCAGTTTGCCCCGCTCGGGCGTGAGCAGGGTGAGCACGCGATCAGCTTCGCCCATATCTTTGCGTCTCAGCACAATAGCTTCGGTTCTATACGTTCGTTCGCGAATAGGCACGCGGAGGATTATACCGAAGATGGAGGCAGTAGGATTGGAGATGAGGGATGACGCCGCTCAAAAACTACAATTTGCCACGGAAAAACAGCCCCTCGGCTGACTAAGGCAAAACCGGCTTCATTGACTACGCGCCGCATAGCTTCTGCCGGATGTACATAGAAGCGATAGCCGGAGCGCGCGAGCCACAAGCCGGCATTGAATAACAGGCGCACTACACGCGTCGGCCAACCATCCCACGGAAAGCTGAAGGCCAGCAAACGCTTGGCGCGCCGCGCGGCGTGGCCCAGCAATTGCGGCATATCCGGGTAACAGCACACCACACGGTGAAGCAAAACGATATCCGCCGCCGGGACAGCATCGGCCATTTGGGCAAAATCTCCCACCTGATGGTTCACGCGCTCGCGCAGGCCCAGCCGCTCGGCCAACTTCTGCGCCGCGCTCACATAGCTGGCAGAAACATCCACATCATACGCGCTGGCCGCGCCGCGCTTCAGCAACTCCAGATGCAGACCGCCCACGCCGCCGCCGATTTCCAGCAGGCTGGCGTTTTCCACGCCACGCGCGGCTACCAACTCCGCCAAGCGGCGCGCTGGTTTCCTCAGTCCGTTTTTGAGATAGTCTTTGGTTTCATCGCGCGCAGTGGGTTCATCAAAAAGTTGGTTTAAGCCAGCGTTGTGGCGGCCACAGCAATCCATCTTGGGGCTGATTATAAATGCTTATGCGGTGGGCAACGGCAAGGAGATGGAGCACTGGGTTCCGGCTGAGGTTGAGGCGACGCTCACTTCGCCCGCGTGCGCTTTGATGATGGCTTGCACAATGGCCAAACCCAGCCCACTGCCCGGATATGGCGCGGCATTGCGCCCCCGGTGAAAACGCTGGAAGAGCGTGGGTTGATCTTCAGGTGGAATGCCAATGCCCGTGTCTGCCACGATCAGTTGTACGGTTTGTTCGGCCCGTTTCACCGTCAGCCGCACAACGCCGCCGGCAGGTGTGAATTTGAGGGCGTTATCCAACAAATTTTCAAGGGCACGCCGAAGCTGAGGCGCATCACCTAAAATCTCTAACGGCTCTGGAGGCAGTTCTAGCTCAAACGTTAACCCCGCTTGTTCTGCTTGCGAGGCATACACCTCGCCGAGGGTTTGCGCAAGCGCAATCACATTCACCGGCTCCCGTTGCGGCGCGTTGGGCTGGCCCTCCAAACGCGAGAGGCTGAGCAGGCCCGCTACTAGGCTTTGTAAACGTTCAACCTGAGTCTGAATCCGCGCCAGTAATTCACTGCGTTCTGCCCCTTGCGCGCTAGCGGCCAATTCCACGTTGGTTTGCAGGGCGGTGAGCGGCGTATTGAGTTCGTGTGCGGCGTCGGCCACAAACTGGCGCAGAGTCTGAATCGTATCCGTCACTCTTTCGGCCATGCTGTTGAAAGCGTGACTCAACTGCCTAAATTCACTCACCGTGCTGGTTTCGGCGCGCACGGCCAAATTGCCTGCGGCCATACTTTCCGTAGCCCGCGTCAGGGCCAGCAGAGGCTGAGTGAGGCGGCCACTCATCCAAATACCGGCCAGGCCAGCCAATATCATCGCTAACAGGCTCGCGCCCGCCCATGCCGTCATGGCGCTGAGCAAAATTTCGCGCCCATAGGCCGGCCCTTCTGAAAGCACAATCAGGCCGAGGCGGTGACCTTCATGATCAATGAGCGCTTGCTCCACCCGCTCCGTTGAACGCGCCGTTTCTTCCGGGGAGGCTTCCAGTTCAAAGCCATACAGTGAGCCAACCAGCGGCATGGCCACGCCAATCGGCCCCACCGGCTGGGTTATCGGCTTTGTAAAACTCACCACACTCCCCGCGCTGGGGCCGGCGTGGTGGTATTGAATGATGAACGGCTGATTTGAACATTCAGCGGAAACAGGCGCGCCCGCCCCGAATTGACAAGTTGACGGAGCTGTTACATCCCCACCGGCGGCGGCCAACCGCTCAGAGCCTACAACGAACATGCCCGGCAGTACGGTTGGAAGCGGCGTCGTAAAGGTATCGGTAAAAGCGAGGGAGATGCTGGCGGTCGGCATCCCCGGCCCACTCCCGGAAACCATCAACACTTGTTCCGCCCCGGGCGGGCCGGAGTCAGCCACCGTCTCTCCCGCCGCATCTAGCACCTGCACGCGCACCTGCAAAAGGAAAGACCAATTCACAATTTGATCCATGAGCACAAATTCCGGCGCGCCGGCTTGCAAGAGTTGTTGCGCCACCCACCCAATTTGGCGGGCGTTGGTTTGCAGATAGTCCACCTCTCGTTGGCGATAATAACTCTGCAACGTAATCAACATCAGCACGCCAGAGGCCAACGCGGCCAGCAGGGCTACGCCAACGTAACTGAATGGCAAACGCCAACGGATGGATTTGAGGTTTACGCCCACACCAGCCTCCTCACTCTAAACCTTCAAGGCCCCTGTCTTTTGGGGGTGAGGCAAGTTTATCAAGGCTAGAACCCATTTCGCGGCTATTGAATAGAACAGTTTTAACCGTAAGCATTTATCGAATCAGCCAGTTTGCAGATAGGTTTTTATGGCCCCGGAAAAGACATCACCATTGGTTGTGAATAAGACAACACATCCGCAATCACCCGGTCGCCGGTGCGGCGGCCCCACACCATCACACTCATGTTGCCGCTTAATTCCTCCACACTGCCCGGCGCAACAGTTTGTTGAATGGCGCCGCCGGGCGAGTCAGAGGGATCAAGTTGGGTTGTCTCACGGTAAATCTTGGTCTCTTGCGTCACCACCACTTCCACTTGTTGGCCGTCTTCACAGCCCCGCGTGATCATTTCCGGGCCGCTCCCGCCACCGCCGCTGGATGAACTCATTGCCGTTCCCATGTTGCACATGCCAATCAATAAACGGTTATCTTCACGGCTAATAAACATCCCAGCCACCTCCGGTGCGAGCTTGGGCAATTCGGGGGCGGGGGTGATTTGAATCTGGATGGACATCATCTCGCCCTCGCCCGGGGCGCCGCCGCCCGGCCCGGTCACAAGCGTTTGCGGCCCGAGGTTGGCTGTTGATTGATTAAGCAAACGCCCGGCAAGGAAGGCCGCACCCGCAAGCGCGATGACAAGCACAAGCCCTAAGCTCAGCCAAAGCCACGTTCTGCTTTTAGGTGGTGGGGGAGGAGTAGAAGTGGAGTCTGAAGTTGGAGTAAGCATATAAGTTCCTTTTTTTGGAAATCTATTCATAACGCAAGGCTTCAATAGGGTCGAGTTGGGCGGCGCGCAGAGCGGGGTACAAGCCAAAGACCACCCCGGTGAGCACAGCAATGCCCAACGCCAGCGGAATGCTATCCGGCGCGAGTAAGGCCATGCCCTGATTGAGCGTGGCCGCCAACGGAATGGCGAGCACGCCCACAATGACGCCCAGCCCACCGCCTGCCGCGCTAATGAGGACGGCCTCCAGTAAAAATTGCCAGATGATATCCACGGCGCGCGCGCCAATGGCCAGCCGCACCCCAATCTCCCGCGTGCGTTCAGTAACGCTCACCAGCATCACGTTCATAATGCCGATGCCGCCCACGCCGAGTGAGACCACCGCCATGGCCGCCAGCAGTAATGCAAAGGTGCGGGCCGCCTCCTGTTGCGCCCCCAATACGTCTTTGCGCGTGGTGAGGTTGAAATCATCCGCGTATAAACCATCGGCCCCGCGTTCTATACCGTGCCGCTCGCGCAAGTAAGCCGTGATTTGCGCTTTGGCTTCATCCATCCGCGCTTCATCGGTTACATGCGCCGTCATGCTCACCGAAGGTTCATCCTCGTACAGCCAACGAATGGCCGTGCTGATGGGCAGATAAAACGTCTGGTTGGGGTTGGTGGTATAGCGTTGCGATTCATCGGTGCTTTCTAATTCAGCAAACACCCCGATGACGAGGCACCGTTCACGGCCCACCCACACGGTTTCTCCGAGGGCGTTATCGCCGCCGAATAAATCCTCCGCCGTTTCGGAGCCTAGCACACACACCGGCGCGGCCTCCAGCACTTCGGCGGCGGTGAAGAAGCGGCCCTCGCTTAAGAAGGATTGGGGCGTTAGTTGCTCACCTTCCTCCGCGCCCACCGGCTGAACTTGCGCCGCGGTGGTGATGTTTTCCAGCGCATTGGCGGTGACGCCCGAAAGCGATAAATCCAGGCTGGCGCGGCCAAACCGCACCTTACCTTGCCCGCTGATGGACATATCCACCTCATCCACCAACGGCACGGCCTCCGGCATCCGCAGACCATCCTCATAGGAAAGGGTTTTGCCAAGCGCCAAAAGCTCCCCATCATCAAACTGCAGGCGGGCGCTGATTTGAACCTGATCTGCGCCGAGGAAACGAAAGCGCGCTTCCACCGCCGCGCGCGCGCCGTTGCCCAACGCCAGCATAGCAATGACGGAGGCCACACCGATGATAACGCCCAGCATGGTGAGAGCGGCGCGCAGTTTATTCGCGCCCACACCGCGCAGAGCGGTAAGAAGTAGATTTTTCGCCGTCATGCCGTCACCATCCGCCCATCCCGCATGCGGAGTTGCCGATGGGCATGCGCGGCGAGGGCGGCGTCATGCGTCACGAGCAACAACGTCCGCCCCTCGCGCACCAATTCACTAAGTAAGGCCATAATGTCAGCGCCCGTGGCGCTATCGAGGTTGCCGGTTGGTTCATCGGCCAACAGGATGGCCGGCTGTGTTACCAACGCGCGGGCAATGGCCACCCGTTGCCGTTCACCGCCGGAGAGGGCGTTAGGCGGATGGTGAGCGCGTTCCGCCAAACCCACCCGCGCCAAAGCTTGAGCGGCTTCGCGGTGCGCCGCATGGGTGTTTTTCCGATAGAGCAACGGCAGGGCCACATTTTCCAGCGCGGAGAGGCGCGGCAGTAAGTTGAAATTCTGGAAAATAAAGCCGATGCGTTGGTTGCGTAAACGCGCGCGCTCATCTGAGGAAAGGGCGCTCACCTCGCGGCCCTCCAGCCGGTAATGGCCGGAGGTGGCGGTATCTAAACAGCCAAGCAGGTGCAGGAGCGTGGACTTACCACTGCCAGAGGCGCCCATCAGCGCCACAAACTCACCCGCCTGAATGGTCAGCGTCACCCCGCGCAAGGCGTGCACGGTGGCGGCGCCCATGCGGTATTCGCGGCTGAGGGCTTCCACTTCAATCACCGGTTGCGCGTTCATTTGGCCACCACCGCTTCGCCTTCTGCTAAGCCGGATAAAACTTCTACGTAGGTATCGCCGCGCAAACCAATGGTGAGCGTGCGTTTTTCCGTTTGGCCGTTGGCCCACACTTCTACAATGGCGGCGCCATCCGCCGAGGCTTGCGCCAGCGCGCGGGGCAAACACAACACGCCTTGCCGTTGCGCAATGATGATGGAAGCATCCGCGCTCATGCCCTCAAACAGCGCGGCCGGCGTTTGGCTGAGGGCGATGTAAACGTGATACAGCGGGCGGTCGCCTGTTATCCGTTGCGGCACAATCCGAGCCACTGTGCCAGTGATGATTTCACCGGGCAAAGCATCAAAATACACCTCCACTGGCTGGCCCACTTGCACATACGGCACATCTTCCTCAATCACCGTCGTCTCAGCTTCCATGGCCTGCGGGTCTGCCAACGTGAACAGCGTCTGCGCGGCGGGGGCCGTTTGGCCCGCGCTGGCATTCACTTGGAGAATGACGCCCGCAAACGGGGCCTTGATTTCAATTTGCGCCAATGCGGCCTGAGCACTGGCCAGCGCAGTGGCGGCTTGGGTCACCCGCGCTTCGGCTTCGCTGAGGGCTAAAGCTGTTGGCCCGTTTTGCAAACTCTCCCACTTGGCCTGCGCCTGTGTTACCAATGCTTGTTTGACGGCGAGTTCAGCCTCGGCTACTGAAACTTGGATTGTGTTAGGTTTGGCCAGTGCGCCCGCCAAAGCATTTTGCGCCGCTTGCAACTCCGCCTGTGCATCTTCAACCGCATTAGCGTTGGTGATTTGGGCCTGCTCATAACGCAACGTCGCATTCTGAAGGTTCTCCAGCGCGGCTTCGTAGCGGCGTTGGGCTTGCTTCACCATTTCAGCGTAAGCGCCCGGATACGTCTCATTCTGCTTCTGCCATTCCTTAAGCCCACTGGCCGCATCCTCCAACGCTTCCTCGGCTTGCCGCACAGCGGAGGCCAAATCCGTTAAGCTGGCATTCTTCAATGCCAAATCCACGGCGTCTTGTGCGCGCTCAACCCGTTGTTGGTAGTAAGTTACGTCTGGCGAGAGGAGGGCGGCCAAGGTGCGTTTGGCTTGCGCCAGTTCTTTTTGCGCTTCAGCCAGTTCCAATTGAGCCTGAGCGGCCTTCAAGGGCGCTTCGGCGTGCAAATCGGCCAGCGCTTGTTGCGCCTGCGCCAGTTCGAGCTGGGCAGTGGCCACCGCCGCTTCATAGGTAGTTTTATTGGCCAAGCGCGCCAACACCTGCCCTACACTCACCCGCTCACCCGCGCGCACCAGCACCTCCGCCAGTTGTTCCGCAAACGGCATCTCTATCTCTGCCGTGCGCGTGTTCACTAAACTTCCCGGCGCTGTCACCGTTTGCTGAACATCACATATGGCGGCTTTAACGGTGAGGGGCGCTTCTACTGCGGCGGGGGTTTGTGGCTGATTGCTGGCATAGCCCCAATAACCAGCGCCCGTCACCAGCCCAATCACAACTAAAATTGAAAGAATGATTCCAATACGGCGCATGCCAATCTCCTAGGTTGCGCCAAATGTAAGCGCCGGAGATGGCAAAGCGGTTGCAGTGCGATTACAATTTTGTAATCAAGCTGAGGGGATGGAAAGCGGGTTCTGGAACACGAAAAATGTGGAAGCGCACGGATGAACGCAGACGAAGTAACGAATAACCCCTCACCCCTAATCCCCAACCCACTACCCATCCACCAGTCGGTAGCCCACGCCGGGGACGGTGAGCAGGAGGCTGGGGCGCGCAGGGTCAGGCTCAATCTTTTCGCGCAAGCGGCGGATGTACACGTTGACGGCGCGCTCACTTTCTAAATCTGCGGTGTAGCCCCACACGGCCTCCACAATTTGTGCGCGGGTGAGGGCTTGCTGGCGGTGGCGCACAAAATAAACCAACAACTTGAACTCGGTGGGAGTGAGGGTGAGGGGCGCTTCACCGCGCAAAACTTGGTTCCGCGTTAAATCAATACGCAAATCGCCCACAAACCACACATTGGCCCCAGCGGCGGCCAGTTCACCGTAGGCGCGGCGCAATTGGGCGCGCAGGCGGGAGAGCAACTCTCGCAGGCCAAACGGTTTGGTGATGTAATCATCCGCGCCCATCTCCAGCCCCAGCACTTTATCCATCTCCTCTTGCTGAGCGGTGAGCATGATGATGGGCTGGCGCAAGCCGTGTTGCCGCATCTGGCGGCACACATCAAAGCCAGAGCCATCCGGCAGGCGCACATCCAAAAGAATTAAGTGCGGGGCGGCCTTTTGGGCAAAGCGTAAGCCCGCTTCGCCGGTGGCGTGGTGGGTGGCGGCATATCCCTCACGCGTGAGGGCGCTCAGCAAACTTTGCGCCACCGCTGGGTCATCTTCCACCACCAAAATGTGAAACTGAGGCATATACGGCAATTGTACGCGGCAGATAAAACCACACCAAATTCTTATATTTCTTCTATCATCTTGAAACCATCTTGAAACAGGCACCCTGAGCGCAGTCGAAGGGTGCGTTCTTAGCATAGAGTGGCTTTCGCCCTCTCCCGTTGGGAGAGGCGTAAATCGGGCCGAGAGCATTTTGACCCCCATGCAACCGAACCAACAACTTTGCGCTTTACACCGCCTGCCCCCATGCTCTACAATTTCAGCGCAATGCTGAAATTCCTCCGCAAACTGCTGGGAAGCGAAGAACCAAAACCAGCCGCGCCGCCGTCTGTACCTCCCCCGCCTGCCCCAGCGGAAACGTCCAGCACCGAAGAAGCGGCGGAGCGTTATTTGGCGAAGGTGCAGGCCAAAATTGCTAAGCTGGCCGAAGATTTTGCGGCAGGTTCTATTAACCGTGCGCAGTTTCATGATTTGTATTCACACTACCAGCGTGAAATCCGCACAGTGGAGCAGGTGCTTGAATCTAAGCAGGGCGACTGGCGGGAGGCCACCACTGAGGGCCAAAGCATTGTGATCCGGAAGCGCAAGTTAGCGCGCGCGGAAGGTTACGCCATTTACGAGAATGAATCCGGCATGCCGCTGAGCACGCTGGGCAAGTTTGAGCTAGACCCGGAGTTGGTGGTGCCGATGCTTTCCAGCTACCGCGCGGCCACCAAAGAAATGTTTGGCGGGGGCCTGCGCTCCACGGAAATTGAAAATGGCCGCTGGCTGTGTTTTGTGGCCGGTGAGTTTACTACGCTTATGGCGTTGTTCAGCGTAGAGCCGGCGCCCAAGCAGTTGGAGTATTTGGGTCAACTGCACCGCACGTTTGAAACCGCCAACCACGCCCGCCTCGCCGCCCCACCCGTCAACCCCGATGAGTTGGTTTTCCCGCATGAGTATTATCTCGGATCGTGGCGGAGTGCGTAAATTAGTGGCTTCAATTTCAATGATTTGTTATCTCATCCAAGAAGGTGTCTGAAAGTTTACAGGAGGCGTGCTGAGCGCAGTCGAAGCACGCTACGCACCCTTCGACTGCGCTCAGGGTGCTTGTTTTAAGACCAAGACTGAATACCCAGATGCTTTCTCAAATTCTTGGCAAGAAAATATGAACACAGAAAACGACGTGCCTGATAGAAAGAGTAATGTGGGAGTTTCGTCTAATCGTGACACGATCATCAAGGGCGATGTTGTTGGACGAGACAAGATAGAAATCCACAACAATACTAGCATCACAATCAATCAGCATGAGAAGAACAAACTTCAGCCTCGGAATCCTTTTCCACAAGATGACTACACCATAATAGATGTAGCTTCGATTTTTGATTTTTCAATTGAAGACATTGAGCGTTATATGGGTGAGGCCATAATTTCACCAAGACGAGGCATTGGAACTTCAGAAGAATTACCGGACGGTGGTGAAACCAGGACTTATAATCACGGCCCCTATATGATTGATATCAATTATGATAAGACTGGTAAAGCAAAAGGGATCTTAATAAGAGAGGGCCTGCTTGAGCAGGCTTTCACACTAGAACACTGGCCCTTGGTTTTGTCGAAGTTGGGCATGACAATTCTAGGGCAACCTGAAGTTGTGGCTCCAGCGGCACACCTATGGAAAAACTACAGAGGCTACGGTATTCAAGTCAGATCGGCTGGCAACAGGTCTAGCAACATTGAGAGTGTTCGAGTGTTCAAGCTACCGGCCTAAAGCTCCTTTATTTTATGCCCGCAACGTACAAAGTCGTAGTGGCCGGAAACGGCAACGTTGGCAAAACTTCGCTCATCCGCCGCTGGTGCGAGGGCAAGTTTGAAACCAGCCGCGTGATGACGATTGGCGTGGATTTTCAGAGCAAACTGGTGCAACTGCCGGAAGGTGAAGTCAAACTTTCTATTTGGGATATGGCCGGGCAGGAGCGCTTTCAGAGCACACGGGCCGGTTTTTATAAAGGGAGCCGCGCCGTGGCGCTGGTTTATGATGTGACGGACGCGCAATCACTGGCGGATTTGAAGCGGTGGGCGATTGAAGTTCACAAAGCGGTGGGCTGGCAGAAATATGTGGTGGTGGGCAACAAAGTGGATTTGGCGCGCGCCGCCTCGGTGGAAGAAGCGCAGAAGCTGGCGGCGGAACTCAAAGCCCCGTTGCTAGAAACCAGCGCGGCCAGCGGGGAAGGCGTGCCGCTTTTGTTTGAAACCCTCGCGCGGCTGGCGATGCAGAAAAGTTAAGTGATGAAAGAAAGTTAACAGATTAGGGGAATGAGCTAAAAGCTGTCAGCTTATAGCTAATGGCGGCACGGCGCGCAATTTATCGGGGTTGAGGATGCTATACAAACCCTGAATGCGCCCCTCCGCAAAATCAAACCACAACACATCAAACGGTTGGCCGTTGGCGCGATAGAGCACCAAGGAGAGTTGGCCGTTGAGCTTCAGCCAGCGCGGCACCATGCCCTCCGGCCAGTGCTTCATCAGCCCCAGCACAAAGCGCGCCACTTTCTGCGCGCCGTAAATAGGCAAACGCGCCGCTGAAGCCTTACCACCACCATCACTCCACGCCGTCACATCCTCCGCTAAAACGTTGAGCAAACCATCTAAGTCACCGGTGACGCACGCTTGCACAAACTGCAGAACAATCTGCTCTTGCTCGGCGGGCGAGGGCGCAAAACGCGGGCGGCCCGTGCGCACCTTATGCCGCGCGCGGCTCACCAGTTGGCGGCAATTCACCTCACTGGCATCCACCATCCGCGCAATCTCGGCGTACTCGTAATCAAACACCTCACGGAGCAGAAACACGGCGCGCTCAATGGGCGAGAGCGTTTCCAGCAATTTCAGAAAAGCGATGGAGAGTGATTCCGCTAAAGCGGCATGGTCAGCGGGCGTCTCCTCGGCCACCGGCTCCGGCAACCACGGGCCGAGGTAGTCTTCACGTTGCGTTTGCGCCAGCCGCAGGTAATCAATGCACAGCCGCGTCACCACGGCGGAGAGATAGGCTTTGGGGTTTTGGATTTCATCGCCCGCCGCGCTTTGCCAACGCACAAACGTCTCTTGCACCATATCTTCCGCATCCGCTACTGTGCCCAACATGCGGTACGCAATGGAGAAGAGCAACGGGCGGTGCTGATTGAAAACGGCGAGGGAGTCCATAGTCAACGGGTGAGGTGGGTGGGAGCGGATGCTTTAAACTTTGACCATGTCACTCTGAGCGCGAATGTGCTGGCTTGGTATTAACTCGGCCTTATCGCGCGAAGAGTCTCTGGCGCATCAAGCGAGATCCTTCGCGCGATAAAGCTCACAAAATTTGTTGGCCCGGCATTGGCGCTCAGGATGACATTCAGCGGCCTTCAGCGCAATCAGCGTTCCAAACGTGGTGATTCTAGCGCCACCCAGCCCAGCGCAAGGGCGGTGAAGGCCAGCGGCAAAGTTTCTACGAGGAAATGCTGAACGTCCCACGCGTTGCCCAACCAATCATCATACAAGTGATTGCCCAAGTGGATGAAACTACCCAGCGCCGCCACGCCGATAAACAGCCGCTGTGAGCGTGGGGCGCGGGCGGCGAGAAGCAGGCCTAAGCCCAGCGGCAGAATAAATGCGCCAATATCGGCCATGAAGTGGCGATTGAACGGCGGAAAGTGGCCAATGTTCTCAAAGAACCACTCTGAGGCCAATAACAACGCCGCGCCCGTGAAGAGATATAGCGCCCCACTAAGCGCCACGAGAATTTGCTGAAAACGTTGACGTGTGAGCATGAAGGTCTCCATTCATTATTAGATGACAGTCACGTTGTTGATACAAGATTGTGTGCTGGGTTGGGTAACGTGACTGTCACCTATTAACTTTTCTCTTGCAACCACGCCGCCCAAGTGATTTTGCCCTGCCGGTTTTGTGGGCAAGTATTGAAGCCGCGCCGGAAGCCGTCCGCGGCTTGGCCCCACAGCGGCAGATGAAAGACGGGCCGCCGCAGACCACGCGCCGCTAACCACGTTGTAATAATCTCGCCGGATTTCAATACCTCCGGCCCGCCCATATCCGCCGCGCGGCCCACCGGCCCAGCCGCCACACACTCCGCCAGCGCCTCCGCTACCTCCCCCGCATCCACCAATTGAAATTGCAAATCTTTGGGCAGGAACACCACCGGCCAGCGCACAGCGGATTGAAGCACCCGGTCTAGCAAATTATGGAACTGTGTGGCGCGCAAAATAGTGTAAGGCACGCCGCTGGCTTCAATCAATTTTTCAGCTTCTAGCTTAACTTTGTAGTAGGGATAAGTGGGAAAACGCTCAATGCCCACAATGGAAATATAGATGAAGTGCTGAACGCCAGCGGCGCGGGCGGCGGCCAACAGTTTGGCTGTGCCGTCTACATCGGCCGCGCGCGTGCGCTTGAGTGGGCTGGAGGCGCAATGGATGATAATGGGCGCGCCGGCCACCGCCGCCTCTAACCCCTCCCCCGTTTCGAGTTGAGCTTGCGCCCATTCCACATTTTCCGGCGCGGAGGCCGGGCGCGGGCCACGGCTCATCACCCGCACAGTGTGGCCGCGCGCAATCAGGCGCAGCGTGAGGGCGCGGCCCAGCACGCCCGTTCCACCAGTGATTAAGATTTTGGTCATAGAAACTCACTTTCTTATCACTTGGGGCAGGCTGAGTCTTGCATCGGCCTAAAGCCTCTCCCCCAACGGGGAAAAGGAAGGCCGCATCAGTTTTAGCCTACGCCAATAAATTTCACTTTCACCAAATACGACGGAACCCAAGCCCTGTTTGTGACAACTGCGCTACAATTCTGCCACCGTGCGTGATTGGTTCTTAACTCAAGATGATCCATTGGCATTGCGCATTGCCGCCGATGCCCGCCTGACTCCTACGGATTATGCCGACGACCATATTTGGGAATTGAGCCTCGCCGGAGGTGAACCGCCCGCGCTGGCGTTCCGCACCAGTTTTGGCCTGCGCGCGCGCGATTTGCGCCTGTTCCCTATCTTCACCGAAGGCGATAAGACCGTCAGCGACCCGACGGAGTTTGTGTTTACGCCCGCCGTGCGCGCCTTCTACGTGAATTATTTGCGGGTGACGTTTGAGCCGCTCGAAGGCTTGGGCGTAACCGCGCATTATTGGGCCGTCAGCTCCCACACCGTGGCCGGGCAGTTCACCATCCTCAACCACTCCCCCGAAGAGGCGCCGCGCACCGTGCGGTTCGCGCTGGCCGCGCTTCTCAAGCCGGGCGATAACCCGGCGTTGATGACGCCCGCCGTCACGGATAACGTGACGCTTTTACAAGGCCACTCCAGTAATTTAGAAATTTGCCTGGCGCTGGATTCTGAGTGCACGGCAGATACCATGCTCTACCCCGAGCTTACACTAGCGCTGAAGTTGCCACCCAATGCGCCGGTGGTGGTGCGGTGGGCGCTGGCCGCTCGGCCGCAAGCGGCAGAGGCGGTGGCGCAGGTGCGTGAGCTTTTTACACGCGAATGGGAAGGTGAGTTTGCGCGGATTGAATTGCTCAACCAAAGTTTGCTGGATATTGAAACCGGTGACCGCGATTGGGACGCGACGTTAGCCTTTTCTCAAACCGTGGCGCTGAGAAGCTACATCGGCCCAACCGCTCACCTACCGCATCCCTCCTTTGTGTTTGCCCGCACGCCCGATAAGGGCTACTCGCGCAAAGGCGATGGCTCTGATTACAACTGGCAGTGGGATGGGCAAGTGGCTACAGAGGCGTATGTGAACGCGCCGCAAATTACGCCCCTTGCGCCCGAATTGGCCAAAGGCATCATTAAGAACTGGCTAGCAGTGCAGGATGAGAAAGGCTTTATTGATTGGAAGCCCGGCCTGGGCGGGCAACGCAACAAGGCGCTGTGTTTGCCGCTCCTCGCCTCCACCGCCTGGCTCATCTATGAATACACCGAAGATGTAAGTTTTCTGGAAGAAATTTACGCCGGGCTAGACCGCTTTTTTGATGCGTGGTTCACGCCGAAAAATGACCGCGATGAAGACGGCGTGCCGGAATGGACGCACACCATTCAATCTGCTTTTGATGAGCACCCGCTGTTTGCCAAATGGGTGCGCTGGGCGCAGGGCGCGGACATTACGGCGGTAGAGTCACCGGATTTGGCGGCCTATCTTTACAAAGAAGCGCACGCGTTGATGAAGATGGCGCGCGTGCTGAATTTGCCGGAAGATGCCACCCTCAGCGCGTGCGCGGCGCAATTGCAGGCCGCCGTAGACAATATGTGGCTGGATGAAGACGCATGCTATCACTACGTTGACCGTGACTCACACACCGTATTGAAAGGCGAAGGCTTAGCGCACGGCGTAGGCAGTTTCACCATAGAAATTAACCGCCACTTTGAGACTCCGGCCCGCATCCTCATTAAGGCCCTCGGCCCGCGCGAGGCCCGGCCGGATATGGTGGTGACGTTGAGTGGACGCGGCAGACGTGGGCGGCATCGCGTGGAAACGCTCAAACGCTCTCATGTACAGTGGTATTTTGGCATGGGCACAGCCGTGAGTGATAAGTTGTACACTGAGCTGGAACGCATTGAAATTTCCGGCCTGACGGATGAGTTTGATGTGACCGTGAGCGTGGTGGACTTAACCCCGCTGGACCAAACTCTGCTTTTGCCATTGTGGGCCGGCATACCGCATCCTGCCCGTGCGGAAAAATTAGTGCGCCAAACCTTGCTCAACCCAGAAACATTCTGGCGGTTGTACGGCATCCCCAACACGGCGGCCAACGCGCCCACCTATAAACCGGATAACCGTGAAGGCTCCGGCGGCGTGTGGCTGATGTGGAACACGATGGTGGGCGAGGGTTTGCTGGAGTATGGTTTTCGCACGGAAGCGGCGGAATTGGTAACGCGGCTGATGATGACGATTACCAACACGCTGAAAGTGGAAAAGGCCTTCCGTGAGGCCTATAACTCTGAAAAATTAGAGGGCTTGGGAGAGAAAGACTACATTTGGGGCGTCGCGCCAGTGCATCTTTTTATGCGTGTTCTGGGAGTGCGCCTGATTAGCGCTCAACGCTTGTATCTCTCCGGCCACAACCCGTTTCCGTGGCCCGTCACCGTGCGCTGGAAAGGCCTCACCGTCACCCGCGCCGCCAATTCGGCGTACACCACTATCACCTTCCCCGGTGGCCGCACGGTGGAAACGGAGGCGGAGGGGTTTGTAGAGGCGTAAAGCGTGAGGCGTGAAACTTAAGGGCGAAGCATTCGCTCCTACGTGGCCGTTAATTGTTTATAAGCCGCTTCACCCAACTTCTCGCTCAAAAAAAGCTGTCCGGCTTCAACCGTGTTTTCAGCCCGTTCGCGGTCAATCTCATCTTTGTGGTTGTGGTAATAGCTCAACGCATCATAAATGGCGGCAAGTGAAAGGTGCGGGAGCACTTCCTTCGCCAAGGTTTCGGGTGTTTCACCAATTGGCAAATAGCCCACAATCAACGCCACATCAATTCGCGTGCCTTTCACTCGCGCGCGGGCGTTTCGGTATCTTCAATGTAAGGGTGTGTTGGCTCAAGCTGGCGCGCCAATACTTCTTCCGCCACCTCGCTAGGCGTGCGATTTTCCAGTTGGGCTTGCAATACCAACAATTGATATGTTTGGTCTGAAAGTGAGACTGTTTGACTCATAACAATTCTCCCCACATTATAACGCGCCAAGATAAAGCTTTCACCAAATTAATTATTAGCTTGTTTGCGCTTAAGTCAGTCCCATTTTCCACTCCACAAACTCGAGCGCGATTACTGGGCCTAAAAGTTGGTGAATACGGTTTGCAAACTCGTGGACTTCCTTAAAGCCCAAGTCTTTCGTTGATAGTTCAACCCGGTTGCCTGATACAAGCAGGAATGTTATTTGAAAACCATCACTGTAACGCCGGATGTGCCTTTGGATTTCCAAAGCCTTTAATTCTGATAGCGAATAGTGAACTACTTTTGCGCCAAGCTTTGAGCCAAGCCAGCCGCCCCGTTTATGGATTACTTGCCCGCTAGTTTTATCTATCACTGTTTCTAGTTCACGGGCCGCCAGCGCTGAAAACAGCGCTAACAGAAATGCTACAACAAGTATTTGCAAACATGCAGTGCTAGGGAAGAAAAAATAGAATCCAGCACCCCACAACGCCAACAGTGCCATAATATAGCTTCGCGCAAAGCTTGGCTCGTGCCGAATAAATAGTTTTGTATCACCTTCTGGGATTACTTCTAATTTTACAGCCATCAGGTTTATGCCTAATCCACCGCTTTCAACGGGATTTCCCTGCCCAAAAATTGATGAATTTGCTCGGCGTATTGTGCAGCCTCGCTAAAATCCAATAGCTCACCGGATAGGTTGATTCTCTTTCCGCCTTTTACGCCCAATCTTAGTTGAAACCTATCTCCCCAACGGTGCACAAGCCGCTTGAGCTCAAGATGTGTTACATCCGAAAACTCGTAATTAGCATCACTTTCATATATTTTGAAGCCAAGTAGACCATGTGTTTTATAAAAAATATTATTCGTTTGTTTATTGATGAGGCAGGTCAGTTCACGCTTAGTAAAAAGCTTGTATCCAATTAAGACCATGACTATTACTGAGGGTAACAAACACTGGAAATTCTGCGGGGCGAGGATTGAACCCAAGAAAAATACAAATGCTCCTCCAAAAGCAACCAACTCAATCAAATACTCCTGCCTCTGACTAATCAAAGCCCTAGAATCGTTTACGACCATTACGGAAAATTGCATAGAGCCTATTTTTTTAGTTTATCACCGCGCTCCCGCAAAACGCACACTCATCCGGCTGGGCGGCGAATTGGCGGAGGGCCTTGGTGGGCGCGCCACAGCGGGGGCAAAACTCCGGCAGGCGGATGGGAGCCGGTTGCGGCTGAGGGGCCGGCTCTGCACGGGCAACGGGTTCCGCTGACGTAAAGGGCGTTGGGAGGGGTGCGGCCTTGGCTGGGCGTGAGGGCTTCTCTTCGGGTTCCGGCTCCGGCTCGCCGTTCCATTTCCACTCATTGGTAGCGGCGCCTATCACCGAGATGACGCCCATCAAAATGAGAATCCCCGGCCACCACCAGCCAGTAATAAATAACACACCCATGCCTATCATCCACAGTGCGCCCATAATTTCATGATTGTTTGAGCGTTTTTGCCAACGTTTGTGAGAATGGGGTTGCATAGCGCCTCCAGTTACAGGATACTACGGTTTGCCCAGCCGCCTGTTGCTGGTTGACTGACTTTTTTCTGATAATCTGAGAATTTATCTATGACCCTGACGGTTAATGCAGAACGTTTTCAACGTGATTTTGACGCGCTTTCCCAAATTGGCGCTACGGGCGATGGCGGCATAAACCGCCCATGCTGGAGCGCGGCCCACTTAGAGGCGCAAAGTTGGTGGCTGGCCCGCGCCGCCGAAGCCGGCCTAGAGTTGCGCCGAGACTCTGCCGGAAACTGCTCGGCGATTTTGCGCTCCGAAACGGCGGGGGCCAAAACGCTTTTGCTCGGCTCACACACCGATTCGGTGCCGAACGGCGGGCGCTTTGATGGCGCGCTGGGGGTGCTGGCCGCGCTGGAGGCCGCCCGCTCTATTAAAGATGCGGATTTGCATTTGCCCGTAAACATAGAAGTGATGGATTTTGCGGATGAGGAAGGCACGCTGGTGGGCATTCTGGGCAGTCAGGCGGTGGCGGGCACGCTTACGGCGGAAGCATTGAAGAATCCACGTGGGGGCCGCGCGGCGTTGGAAGAAGGCCTCGCGCGCGCCAACCTCACCGAAGCCGGTTTGCTGGCGGCTGGCCGTGAGCCAAGCACGTTGGCAGGCTATTTAGAACTCCACATTGAGCAAGGCCCCCATCTCACCCGCAACGCCGTGGCCATTGGCGTGGTGCAGGGCATTGTGGGCATCCGCTCCTTCCGCGTAATTTTTCGCGGGCAGGCCAACCACGCTGGAACCACGCCGATGGATCAGCGCGCCGATGCTTCATTGGGCGCGGCGGCCTTTACGCTCACCGCGCGCGAGATGGTTCTGCGCGAGTTTGTGGGGTGCACAGCCAACATCGGCCAAATCACGCTCGCGCCCGGCGCGTACAACATTGTTCCCGGCTCGGCTGAGTTAGCGCTGGAATTCCGCGCGCCGGATTTACAAACACTCAACCATTTAGAAGCGGCGCTGATGGGTCTGGCGCGCGTCTCGGCGCACCAGTTCGGCTTAGAAGTTTCTACCCGCTTTGTGGGCGGTTGTGCGCCCGCGCCCATGCACGCCGTCGCCAAAGAAGCGCTGACTCTCGCGGCAGAGTCATTAGCCTTGAGTTATGTGCCGATGTTCTCCGGCGCCGGGCATGATGCCATGTCATTGGCTCATCTTACACCCTGCGGCATGGTCTTTATCCCCTCGCGGGAGGGCATCAGCCACTCGCCGCTGGAATTTTCCAGTTGGGATGATTGTGTAAACGGCGCTAACGTTTTACTGCGCGCGGCGATTCTGATGAGCCGAACACCGTAGAGCGTGAAACGTGGGAAGCATAGCGGCTTTCACGTTTTACGCTTCACGCTTAATCGCAAACCTCCAAACTTGATTATGGCCCTCATCCACACCCTCCCCCTCGGCTTCACGGAAACCAATTGCTATGTGTTGGAAGATGAGGCCGCGCGCGCCGCTGTAGTAATTGACCCGGGCGATGAGGCGGGAAAAATTTTGCGGCTGTTCAAAGAACGCGGGCTAACAGTGAAAGCCATTCTGCTAACGCACGCACACTTTGACCATATTGGCGCAGTGGGCGAAGTGGTGGAGGCTACCCAAGCGCCGCTGGCCATTCACCCACTGGAGTTGCCGCTGTACCGCGCGGGCGGCGGCGCGGCTCTGTTTGGCCTGCCGCTCCGCCAATATCCAGAGCCAAACATCTTGATTGAACCCGGCCAGCCGCTGAGCTTTGGCCCGTTTACGTTTGATGTTTTATTTGTGCCCGGCCATACGCTGGGCCACGTGGCGTTTTATCACGCGTCCATGCAGGCCGTGTTCAGCGGGGATGTGCTGTTTCAAGATAGCATCGGGCGCACCGATTTACCGGGTGGTAACTACGCTACGCTCATGCACAGCATTAAGAATGTGCTGATGACGCTCCCTGCCGCTACCACCGTGTACTCCGGCCACGGCCCAGCTACCACGTTAGCGCGCGAGGCTAAGGCTAACCCTTTTTTGGCGGAGTGAGAGCTTAACACATAAGACGCGGATCATTTTGGATGAACACGAGGATACTGCGCAACTTCGCGCTTGGCCGTGTTCATTCATGTTTCAGGGAAGAGAAAGAAAATTGCGGCTGACGGCGGTTTGCCCGGCCTCGCTCTGCGCCCAGACTAAAAAGTCGCGCGGCGCGCCGGTTGGCTCAGTGGGCGCTACGGCCACAATCAGCGCGCGCAGTTCAGCATCCAAGGCTAGCGCTTTAACCGTTCCATCAATTTCTGAGTTGGGCAAATAGCCGATGGCGTTTGAATTTTGCTGGATGAGTTGCCGCATCGCATCCCACGTTGCCGCCACCTGCGCGTTAGGCGTAATGGCCACAGCGTTCAACGCCGCGCCGTTAAACGCCCGCGCGCCGTCAGAGCCATCTTCCCGCGCCAGCACTTGCACCGCGCCCGTTGAACCACCCACTTGCGCCCAATCCGTAAGTTGCCCCGCATAAATGGCTTGCACTTGCGCCAGCGTAAGCGCGCTCACAGGGTTATTGGGATTGATCACTACGGCAAAAGAAACGTAGGCAATGGGTGTGGTGAAAAAACCCGGCGGCGCGTTGGCCGTGAGCGCGGCCTCCGCGTTGCGGGCCGCCAACTCACCCGCCAGAGCGGGTTGCGCCACCACATTCACCAGCGGAGCGGAATTTGTCTCACGATAAGCGGCCACTAAATCTGCGGCCAATTCAGCCGTTAAATCTGTGGCGGCCAGCCGGAAGGTTTGCGGCGCCGGCGTGGCCGTTTGGCAGGCGGATAAAGCCAAGGCCAAGCAAATGCCCCAGCGGAAAATAGATGGAACAGCTTTAGATGGCTTGATCGGGTTTATCCGTTTCATTCGTTTTAGCGCAATAAGCCAAAGGCCAAGCACGCCGCGCCCACCAACATACAATAGATGGCAAAACCGTAAAAAGAGCGTTGGCGCACAAAGCTGAGAAGCCAGGCAATGCTGGCATAACCCGCCACAGCCGCCACCACAAAACCCACGCCCACCGGCAGAAGAAACTCGGTGAAGTTGGGGATTTCCAACAAATCTATAAAGGCCACCACGCCCGCCCCCAACATCACCGGCACAGACATGAGAAAGCTAAAACGCGCAGTGGCCGCGCGCTGATAGTGACGGGCCAAACCACCTGCCATAGTTGCGCCAGAGCGCGAAATGCCGGGCAAAATGGCTAGGGCTTGCATGAGGCCAATCAACAATGAGTCCAGCCAGGTCATCTGCGCCAAATCTCGCTCTCGTTTGCCGTAACGCTCAGCAAAAATCAGCAAGGCGGCTGTGACCAGCAATTGGATAGCGGTGGCAATAGGATCGGCAAAAGTGGCCTCAAAGAAATCTTTGAAAATAAAGCCAAACAGAACCGCTGGGATAGTGGCCAGCACAATAAACCAGCCCAGCCGCGCATCTGCTGTGCCCAGCGGCTGACGCTTGAATAAGCCCTCTATCACCGCGCGGGCGAGATACCACAAATCTTTCCAGAAATAGACGATGACGGCCACGAGTGTGCCATTCTGCACGAGCACGTCAAACACAAACTTGGCTTTTTCATCAAACTGCCAGCCCACCAGCCACGGAACCAAGATGAGGTGCGCGGAAGAGGAAATGGGCAAAAACTCAGTGAGGCCCTGGATGAGACCCAGGGCGATGGCTTGAAAGATAGACATGGGGTTTTAGGTTACAAATCAGAATAGGTTTACGGATTAGGGGACTTGAGGCTTTGAGATTTTTCCCCTACCGGCTTGTAGTTGGCCAAGAAGTTTTCGGCGTAGGCGGCGAAGGTGTGATTCAAAATGGCCTGGCGCATTTCTCGCATGAGGGTGAGAAGTAGATGAATGTTATGCAACGTGAGCAGGGTAGCGCCAAGAATCTCTTTAGAGACGACGAGATGACGCACATAGGCTCGCGAGAAGTTTTGACAGCAGTAGCAGACGCAACCGGCCTCTACGGGGCCGGCGTCACGCGCAAATGAGGCGTTGTGTAAGTTCAACCGCCCGCCGCGTGTGAGGGCCGCGCCGTTGCGGGCCAGCCGCGTGGGCAGAACACAATCAAAAATATCCACGCCGCGCGCCACGCCGTTCACCAAATCCTCCGGCGAGCCAACACCCATCAGATAACGCGGCTTGTGCGCTGGCAACAACGGCTCCACTACCTCTAGTGTGGCGTGCATTTGGGCTTTGGTTTCACCTACAGCCAAGCCGCCAATGGCGTAACCGGGCAAATCGAGAGCCGTTAAGAAACGCGCGGACTCGGCGCGCAAGTCCGGAAAGATACCGCCCTGTACAATACCAAACAAGGCTTGGTCGGAACGGGTTTTGGCCGCCAAACAACGTTCGGCCCAGGCATGTGTGCGGCGCAGGGCCACGCGGTTGTAGTCTTTATCCAACGGCGGCGGGCACTCATCAAACGCCATGATGATGTCTGCGCCTAAATTCTCTTGAATGGCGATGGATTTTTCCGGCGTGAAGCGGTGGGCCGAGCCATCTAAGTGGCTTTTGAACGTCACGCCGTCATCATCTATCTTGCGCGTATCAGAGAGCGAGAAGACTTGGAAGCCGCCGGAATCGGTGAGCATGGGGCCAGACCACTGCATGAATTGATGCAGGCCGCCCAACTCGCGCACCAGTGCATCTCCCGGGCGCAGGTACAAGTGATAGGTGTTGCTGAGCACTAACGTTGCGCCTACTTCCTGCAACTGCGCGGGCGTGAGGGCCTTGACGGTGGCCGCAGTGCCTACCGGCGCAAATACCGGTGTGAGCAATTGGCCGTGCGGCGTGTTAAACGTTCCGGCGCGCGCCCGGCCCGCTTGAGCAAGCAGTTCAAATTCAAACATTGATTATCCAACTAAAAACAACGGCTGACGAACCAAATCCAATTGACCATTGACGGTTGACCATCGTCCGCTTTTGGCGGTCAATCGTCAATGAATGCCCCACGCCAGCGCCAGCCCGGCCAGCAGAACGCCAAATAATACCAAAGTCAGCGGCAGTCCCACACGGGCATAATCCCCAAATTTGTAATTGCCGGGGCCAAGCACCAACATATTGGCGGAATGGCTAATGGGGGTCAGGAAGGCCATACTGCAACCGAGCGCCACCGCCATCGCCACGCCGCGCACATCCACATCGAGCTTTTCCGCCGCCGCAATGGCAATGGGAGCTAACACCACCGGCGTTACTTGCCCGCTTAATACTTGCGTGAATAACGTTGTAACCACAAACAGTCCCCCCACCACAGCCAACGGCCCCAAACCTCCCAGCGTGTTTACCAAAAGCGTGCCCACATACGCCGCCGCGCCGGTGTTTGTCATCGCCAAACCCAGCGGCAACATACCCGCAATTAAGAACACGGCTTTCCATTCAATCGCGGCATATGCCTCATCCATCGTCAAACAGCCGAGCAAAACCATGAGGATGGCCGCCGCAAAGGTTGATTCGGCGATGGGAAGCAGATTAAGGGCAGGAAGCAGAACGGCCAGCGCCGTCAGGCCCACCGCCCAGCGCGTCTTATTCGTAATCTCGGCCTTGCCAGCGTCCTCTTCCAGCACTAAAAAGTTGGGGTTGCGGCGCAAAAGCCGGATGTGATCGCGGCGGCCTTGCATCAACAACGCATCTCCAAAGCGCAAAGGGATTTCACCCAACGCCTCCCGGATTGTTTTGTCTTCCCGCCAAATGGCGAGTACAGTGAGATGATAACGGTCGCGAAATTCAATCTCCCGCAAGGTTTTGCCCGCCAACTGGGAGCGGGGCGCCAGCGTCACTTCCACTAAGCTAATATCCTCGTCAGCCAACTGCCCATCCCAGGTTGGGTCGGTGGTGAAAATCAGGCCGAATGATTGAAGTTCGATATCATCTACTTGGCCGGTGAAGAGGATCACGTCTCCTTCTCGCACGGCTTCCGTGCTGGAGGGCGCAAAGCGCACTTGCCCGCCGCGCGAAATACCCAGCACGTTCAGGCCCAAGCGCTCGCCCCAGCCGCCCGTCTCTAAACTCAGGCCAGCCATGGGAGAGCCGGGCAGAACGTACACTGAACGCACCATATCTTGCATTTTGTATGCTTCGGAAAGATTGGCGCCGGGCCGCAGACTGGCTTCACTCTCCCGTTCTCGGTCTGGTAAAAGCCGCCGCCCAATTAAAGCGATGAAGAAGATGCCCGCCGCCGCCATAGGCAGGCCCACAGGCAAAAAATCCAACACACCGTAAGGCGCATACCCGCGTTCCGCCAACGCGTTGCTCACCAGAATGTTGGCGGTGGTGAATAAAGTGGCCATACCGCCCAAGAGCGAGCCAAACGAAAGGGGGATGAGCAATTTACTGGCGCGGAGTTTGCCGTGCCGCGAGATGCCGATTACGGCCGGCAACAGCACGGCGGCGGCGGCGATGGTGTTCATAAACAGTGATAGCACAGCCGTAGCCAACATCACCACCAAAATTGTGCGGGCCTCACTGCCTGCCGCCAGCCGTTGCAAGGATTGGCCGAGCACACGCGTTGCGCCAGTGCGTTCCAGCGCATCTGTGATGATGAAAAGAGCAATGATGGTGATGACGGCGCTACGGCTGAAGCCGTTAAACAATTCCTCGGCGGAAACGAGGCCGGTAAGGCCCAGCACCACCAGCAACAGTAAAGCGGCCAAATCGGGCCGGAGCCACTCTTTGATGAGCACCACCGCCGTCAAGATGAAGAGCAGAAACAGGAAGGCAATTTCAATCGTCATGAGGTTGGGGGATTATACATTTGAGATTTTAGATTACTGAACGCGAACGCCTTGCACAGCCCGCTATGCTCACCAGAGTCATCAAACACAGAAAACGTCCTTGAATGTTGTTGACAATCCACACACCACCCTCTACCATCCGCCCGTATGGTGACATGGGCCGAGATTGATTTAGCCGCCATCCGCAATAACGTGCGCCAAACCCTTAGGCTGACTCGCACCCGGGTGATGGCCGTGGTAAAAGCCAATGCTTACGGCCACGGCGCAGTGGCGGTGGCCCGCGCGGCGCAAGAAGCCGGCGCCGAATGGTTGGGCGTGGCCCGCGCGGAGGAAGGGTTGGCCCTACGCGCCGCCGGTTTGCCATTGCCAATTTTGGTGTTGGGCTACACCCCTCAGGCAGAAGCGGCTGAGGCCATCCACAACGCCCTGACCCTCACCGTGTTTGATTGGGAGAGCGCCAAAGCCTACGCCGCCGCCGCCCACGCCGTAAGCCGCGCCGCAACCGTTCACCTAAAACTGGATACCGGTATGGGGCGCTTGGGTGTTTTGCCAAACGAAGCCCTGAACTTTTTTAACGCTGTAAGCGCGTTAGGCAACCTGAAAATTGAGGGTGTGTTCACCCACTTCGCCAATGCCGATGCGGCCAGCCTAATTTCCGCTCAACAACAACTCAAAGTTTTTCAAGACCTTATCGCCGCTTTGCCCACGCGCCCGGCCATCCTACATGCTTGCAATTCCGCGGGCGCATTGGCCCTGCCCGCCGCCCGGCTGGATATGGTGCGGTTGGGGATTGCGCTGTATGGCCTTAATCCTTCTGCCGAAACGCCTTGCCCGCCAGAATTCCGCCCGGCGCTTACATGGAAGGCGCAGGTGGCCCAAGTAAAAACCCTGCCCCCCGGCCACGGCGTGAGTTACGGCCACCAATACATCACCACCGAAACGGAAACTCTGGCCGCCGTTACGGTGGGTTACGCCGATGGCTTCCGCCGCGCGCCAAGCGCTAAAGAAGTGCTGATTGGCGGTCAGCGCGCGCCCATCCGTGGGCGGGTGTGCATGGATCAAATTATCGTAGGCGTTAGCCACCTTCCCAACCTCCGGGCTGGGGATGAGGTGGTGCTCATTGGCCAGCAGGGCGCGGAACGCATCACGGCGGACGAGTTGGCGCGTCAGTGGGGGACGATTAATTATGAAGTGACCAGCGGATTAATGGCGCGGGTGGTGCGCGTGTATCATGGGTAGCGGCTAGTCTTTAGCCAACGCAGGTTGCAAGAGGTGGAAATGACGCGCTCAATTGAAACTGGCTTAAACGTGGTTCTTAACAGCCTCGCAGACGCACCCCTCTGCCGTTTTTTTATATTGGGTAAAACGAATACCCCGTTATCTCCTCAGCTTAAGGAGCGCGCGGAGCATCGCGGGCTGGTGTTTCTAAAATGGTCTTATGGCGAGGCGGGTTCTGTCTTTTTATTGACCTCTCACACTGATGTTGCCCAATCGGCAGAGATGGTTGTCCTTAAACTCGGCTTTGCTCGGTTGCCCTCCTCCGAGTCGCTTGAGGCCAGGCAAATGCTCGAACTCGGGCTCTTTACACCTCAACAGGTTAATCACACGGCTTACTATGGAAATACTTTGGTGGCAGGCATCAGTCAGCGCCAACCGGCTTTTTATCTCTTTCAAAGCCTAACTTCCACCACCCCTCTCTATTACTGGAAAGATCACACCACGCTACTTTTCTCGGACACGTTGAGGATGCTAGTCTCCATGGTAGCGCGGCTTGAATTGAACGCCGAGTCTCTTCCACATCATATGCTCTTCCGCACAGTCACTGGAAAGATGACGTATTTCAAGGACATCTACAAAGTGCCTTGCGGTCATCTGGCCAGATTCCGTGACGGCGCTTTACACTTAGAACAGTTGGAACGTTTGGATGATTGGCTTCCGGATAGACAGGCCACTGAGGTTTCCGCTTCATCAATCAACGCGTTTGAGGCGAAGACGGAACGGGTCGTTAATTCTTATATTCGGCAAATCGAGGCGACAAATCAGACTTTGTTGGTGCTTCTATCTGGCGGGATTGATTCGTCTTTATTGACCAGCTATGTGCGCGCTGGTTTGCCGCCTACCCGCCCCTTACAGTCCGCCAGCTATACCATAGAAGCAGAAGAATTTGAGACAGAAATCGGATACGCTAAACACGCAATTGATGTTTTTGAAACAACGCATCAATTCGTTCATGTTTTAGAAAAAGACTATCTATCCTATCTGGAACAACTTATTGATCTCCTAACCCAGCCAGTCAGCAACGAACAAGATCCCTGCTATCTGGCTTTGGCCCAGGCCCTTTCCGGACAGGCAACGAGGTTTTTATTTTCTGGCTCAGCCTCGGACACCTTATTAGGCTACGACGATGCGAAGCGGTTACTGCAAGTTGAGCGGTACAGAAAAATCCCATTTGCTCAACCAAGCTTCAGTTTCCTCGCGAAAATTCTAGAGAATATTTTGCCTCATAAAGCCTATGGATTACGGGAGGCGGCCTTTCTATTGCAAGCTGTGAAAAAGCCTTTGTCTCCGCACCACCCTGACAGCCGTGAAAGTCTATTCACCAATACCGAAAGGGTGCAGGCCGCTTTTGACGCCCGGGCCATTTCGGACGCCATCCAATATCGGCGCGCTGAGTTTGAGCTGTTTTCCGATAGTCAGCACATCGCTGAGCGGGCGCATTTCATGGGCTTAATCCATAATGTTTTTGACGAAGAAAGCGCCTTGACTCAGGTGTTTCGCGCTTACGGCTTGGAAATTGTGACGCCCTTCCTTGATAGCGAATTTGTGAAAGCGACTTTTGCGTTCGATCCTAACATTCGTTACTATGCCCAAGAACGCCAGAAGTGGTTACCCAAAACGCTCATTGAAAAAAGATTGTCCAACCGAAGCCACATCACACAACAGCCCAAACGGGGCGGAGGGTTTGATCAGAAGTTACGGCAGTGGATGAAATCCGGCATATTGCGTGATCTGGTGCAGGCGATTGACCGTCCGGGCTATATGACCGTAGCTCATTTTGAGCAAGCCAAAGAAGACCCGGACTGGTTTACCTGGAATCTACTGACATTAGATTTGTTCACAAAGAGAATCATAAGCTCTCGCCCTTAGCCGATTTGAGTAAAGTTGCTTGGTGTACGTACTGGCATCCGTGGCATCTACCTCTGAATCACAGAGCCGCCGATGAATAAGGATAAGGCGACGAACGGGTTGATGGCGCGCGCACAGCGGGGATTTATCAACTAAACCCCGGCGCGGAACACTTCCCGCTTTTGCGGGTTGTATGTTATAACATCCATCCCACTCAATTCTCAATCGGAGGAGAACCATGAAACGCAGAAACCTTTGGTCTGCTGGGCTAGCTATTGCGCTGGTTGCCAGTGCGTGTACGCCTGCCACCACCCCCACACCGGCCGCCGTAAAAGGCGCGCCGCTTCAAGCCATTGGGGAAGGGGAAGGAGAAGTGGCCATCATCTCTTGGGCGGGTTACATTGAACGTGGAGCCACCGACCCTAACTTTGACTGGGTGACTGACTTTGAAGCCGCTACGGGTTGTAAAGTTACCAACAAAACTGCTGGCACCTCCGATGAAATGGTGGCGCTCATGAACGAAGGCGGCTTTGACTTGGTGACGGCTTCGGGCGACGCCAGCAACCGCCTGATTGCCGGCGGGCGCGTGCAAGAAATCAACATTAACTTAGTGCCCAGCTACAGCAAAATTGACCCGCGCCTGCAAAATGCGCCGTGGCATACGGTGAATGGTAAGCACTATGGCGTGCCTTACCAATCCGGCTCCAACATTTTGATGTACAACACCGAAGCTTTTGGCGACCAGCCGCCCACAAGCTGGAACGTGGTGTTTGAGGAAATGATCTTACCGGATGGTCAGAGCAACAAGGGCCGGGTGCAGGCGTATGATGGCCCGATTTATGTGGCCGACGCCGCGTTGTACCTCAAAGCCACCCGGCCAGAATTGGGCATTACCGACCCGTACGCCCTCACCCGCGACCAATTCAACGCCGCGCTGGATCTTCTGCGTCAGCAACGCCCGTTAATCAATCGCTACTGGCACGATGCTTTCGTTCAAATGGAAGACTTCAAGAATGAAGGCGTGGTTGTTTCCGGCTCATGGCCGTTCCAGGCCAACCTGCTCAAGAGTGGCGGCGCGCCCATTGAAAAAGTGGTGCCGGTGGAAGGGGCTACCGGCTGGGCCGATAGCACGATGATGCACATTGACGCCCCACACCCCAATTGCGCCTACATGTGGTTGGAGCACTCGCTCAACCCCAAACTGCAAGGCGATTTGGCCGCTTGGTTCCAAACCATTCCGGTGGTGTTGGAGGCCTGCCAGGGCAACGCCCTACTAGGCGAAAACGGCTGTGTGAACAACGGCCTGAATGACTTTGACAAGATTCTCTGGTGGCGCACGCCCACTACCGATTGCGGCAACGGCAGTAAAGATTGCGTACCCTACTATGAATGGGTGACCAATTACGTGGCCGTGATTGGCGGGCGCTAAACGCGCTGAGTAAAACCTAAAGCGTGAAACGTGAGGTTGGTGAGCGAAGTAGCCTTCACGTTTCACGCTTTACGCCCCCAACATCTTGTGCATGAATAATTTCGTCCCCGCCGTCCGCTTCACCAACGTTTCGCGCCATTTTGGCGAAGTCCGCGCTGTGGATGGCGTTAGCTTAGATATTCAAAGTGGGGAATTCTTCACCCTACTTGGCCCGTCCGGCTCCGGTAAGACAACTTGCCTGCGAATGATTGCGGGCTTTGAACACCCCACGGCCGGCCAAATTGCCCTTTATGGGCAAGATGTGACCAACTTGCCTCCGTATGAGCGCGATGTGAACACCGTCTTTCAGGATTACGCGCTCTTCCCTCATATGACGGTAGCCGAAAACATTGGCTATGGGCTGATGATTAAAAAGGTGAATAAGCCCGAACGGGAGAAGCGGGTACAGGCCATGCTGGAGTTAGTGCGCCTGCCGGGTATGGGAAAACGCAAACCCTCACAACTCTCCGGCGGTCAGCGGCAACGGGTGGCCCTCGCCCGCGCCCTCATCAACCAGCCGCGCGTGCTTTTGCTGGATGAGCCGCTGGGCGCGCTAGACCTAAAACTGCGCCAGCAGATGCAGATTGAATTAAAGGCCATCCAACAGCAAGTGGGCATCACTTTTATTTTTGTGACGCATGATCAGGAAGAAGCGCTGACCATGAGCGACCGGCTGGCAGTGTTCAATTTGGGCAAGATTGAGCAGGTGGGCTCACCGGCGGAGATTTACGAAAGCCCGCAGACCCAATTTGTGGCCGGCTTTGTAGGCATCTCCAATCTGGTGCAAGGCGAGGCCGCACGGGCCATCACCGGCCAAGCGCAAACCTTCACCGTGCGCCCGGAGAAAATCCATCTGCGTGAGCCTAATACGGCGGTGGGCGCGAATGAGTACGCGGCTGATGGACAGATTCATGACGTGGTGTATTTGGGCATGAACACGCGCTACGAAGTGGCCTTAGACTCCGGTGGGATGCTGACGGTCATCGAACAAAATCTACGCACCACGTCTATGGATGTGTTGGCTGCCAAGGGCCGCCGCGTGCGCTTGGCGTGGGAACGCGGGCACATTCACCGGCTGGTGGAGGGCGGTTAGCCATGGCGACGAACTCCCCCGCTCAAACATCAGCCCCTAATCTCATTGGCCGCCTCGCCACGTTTCTCTACAATCGTCCGGTCTTATTCCTCATCCTCTTGCTTCTACCGCCGTTGTTATGGCTGGGGGTGGTGTACCTCGGCTCGCTGGCTACCCTGCTGGTGCAGGGCTTCTTTTACATTGATGAGTTTAGCGGGGTGGTGGTGCGTGAGTTTACGCTCCGCACTTACGCCGAATTATTTCAACCGGCCAATGTTGATATTTTCATCCGCACGGTAACAATGGCGGGCGCGGTGACGGTGGCCTCCGCGTTACTGGCGTTTCCGCTGGCTTACTACATCGCTCGCTACACCAGCGGCCGGCTCAAAGCCGCGCTCTATCTCGCTGTTATTCTGCCGCTGTGGTCAAGTTATATCGTCCGTGTATATGCGTGGAAAACTATCCTCGCTAAAGAAGGCATCATCACCTGGCTATTTGAATTGGTGGGCGCACAGGGCCTATTAGAGACCCTCCTCAGCTTACCCACCATCGGCGGCGCTTCGCTCTCTACCTCGCTTATTGGCATGTTTATTGTGTTTGTGTATATCTGGTTACCTTACATGATTCTGCCTGTGCAGGCCGCGCTGGAGCGTTTGCCCAAAAGCCTGCTGGAAGCCTCCGGTGATTTGGGTGCGCGTCCCATACAAACCTTTTGGAACGTCACCCTGCCGCTGGTTTTCCCCGGCGTGGTGGCGGGCAGTATCTTTACCTTTTCACTCACCCTCGGTGATTTCATCATCCCGCAAATTATTGGCGACTCCAGCTTTTTCATTGGCATGGCTGTCTATCGGCATCAGGGCACAGCCGGCAACATCCCGCTGGCGGCGGCCATGACGGCAGTGCCGATGGTGATTATGGGCGTGTATTTAGTAGTCGCCCGTAAATTAGGAGCCTTCGATGCGCTCTAAAACGGAACGCGCCCCCCTCGGCCTCACCCTCGCCGCTATTGGTGTTTTGCTTTTTCTCTATGTGCCGATGGGCATTATTGTGTTGTACGCCTTCAACATCGAAGAATCAGCCTTCACCTTCCCGCCGCCCGGCCTTACGTTCCAGTGGTTTCCCGCCGCGCTCGCCCGCACCGATTTATGGGAAGCTTTGTGGCTTTCCGTGCGGGTGGCTACAGCGGCCATGGTATTGGCCTTAGTGCTCGGCTTGCTCACCGCCCTAGCCGTTAACCGCAAATTCTTTGGCAAAGAGTTCATCACTTTTCTAGTGATTTTGCCCATTGCCTTGCCCGGCATTGTCACCGGCATCGCCCTGCGCTCAGCCCTCAACCTCATCGATTTAGATTTCAGCTTCTGGACGATTGTGATTGGCCATGCCACCTTTTGTATTGTGACGGTGTATAACAACGTCATTGCGCGCTTGCGCCGCACCAGTCATAGCCAAATTGAAGCTTCGATGGATTTAGGGGCCAACGGCTGGCAAACCTTCCGGCATGTGCTTCTGCCCACCATCGCTACCGCGTTGCTGGCGGGCGGCATGTTGGCTTTCGCGCTCTCTTTTGATGAAGTCATCGTCACCACTTTCACCGCCGGGCAACAAACCACACTACCTATTTGGATTCTCAACCAACTCTCCCGCCCCCGTGACCGGCCCGTGACCAACGTGACAGCCTTCTTCGTTATCGCCGTCACTACCCTGCCCATTTTGCTTGCCCACCGCCTCTCGCAAGAGAGCGAGAGTGAGAAATAAATTCCGCGAGGCACATAAATAAAAAGAGCAGGGCCACGAGGTCTTCCTTCGTGGCCCTGTATTTCTTTTGCTCAAACCATAGTCTCCCGCTTGCGCGGGAATGACAGCCGGCGCAACGTCAGCGACGACACTAGTCTGCGCCGGCCAACTGCGCGCGCTGAACACGGCGCACTTCGGCGGCGCGGGCAAATCCCACCATCTTGCCCTGCTCCTCATCCCACACACGCCAGCTTAAGCACTTAAAGCTGGAGGCCAGCGTAAGCGTGGGACTATGTTGGAACAAATCATTTTCGCGGTACGCATCTTCCAAGCGATAAAACGGGATTTTGGGGCTGAGGTGATGAATATGATGGAAACCGATATTACCCGTGAACCACTGTAGCACCTTGGGAAGCTTGTAAAACGAACTCCCTTGCAAGGAAGCTTGAGCATAATCCCAGTCGGGGTGCGGCCGCCAATACGTCTCCTCAAATTGGTGTTGGATGTAGAACAACCACACACCTACCAGCGAGGCCAAATAAAACATGGGGCCTTGAATGAGCAAATAAGCTTCCCAACCGATAAAGGCGCTGAGCAAAGCGGCCACGCCTAAGATAGCGGCCGTCGTTGCATGCACGCTCAACTTTTCACGCTTGGGGTCATCATGATACGTGAAGCGTTGCAGAATGAGGAAGTTGAGTTGCGCGCCAATGAGGAAAATGGTGATGGGATGGCGGTAAATGCGATAACCCAAACGGCGGTACCACGGCAGGGCGTTGTATTCTTTGAGTGTGAGCGTTTGAATATCGCCAATCCCGCGCCGGTCTAAATCGCCTGATGTGGCGTGATGAATGGCATGGCCATGCCGCCAGCTATAGTACGGCGTAAAGGTAAGCACGCCAAAGATAATGCCCACCAAATCATTGAGCTTTTGAGATTTGAAGAACGCGCCGTGGCCGCAATCGTGCATGATGATAAACATACGCACCATAAACAGACTGCCGGGGATGGCGAGCAGAAGGGTGAGCCAATAGGAAATGCTCAGGCTCCAGTACATGATGACCCAAAAGCCCACATAGGGAATAAACGTCAGAGCAATTTGCCGAACGCCCTCGCGCACATCCGGCTTATGATATTGCGCAACGATTTTTTGCCAGCCCGTTTTTTGGGGCTTGGCAGAAGAAGCTAAGGTAGAAGCAGACATGTGAGAGTCCTCTCAACTAAAAACGGATTAAAAAAACCACATCAACAGGTGAACGGAGACGGTGGATACCGTTATCCTTTTCAACCGTTCAATCTGTTGAGGCCAACGAACCAGAGGGTTGTTGAGAGGTTGGCTAGCAGAGCAGGGGCAAGGTAAGGGCGCGCGGGGCGGCCAAAGGGGATAAAGGGCCGCGCACAGAAAAATGATGAATAACGGTAAAACGACGACCGCGCGGGAGGGCTGGTTTGGTGGGGCGCTGAATCACCCACAAAAGCAGAGCGGTATGTAAAGTGGCAAACAGGGCAGCGGCGGCGGCCATTTGCATCCATTCGGCGGGGATTTGCCGTTTACCCTGCTTGCCCAGCTCCGCCTGATAGCTAAGGATGTGCGCATAGTAGCGCGTAAGCAATTCCGTTTTGAACGCTTCCACCGAAAGCTGACACTTTTCTAGATTCGGGGCGCTGTTTTGCAGTTGGCGCTCAAATTGCGCCAGCGAGGCTTGCGCCTGCTTCCACGCCTCAGCCAACCGCAAACGGTACGCCTCCACCGTGCGGGCGCGGGCAAACAGCGAGGGCCGCTGACAGAGCGCCGTTAGATCTAAGGAGGCGAACCGCGCCGCCCAACGGCGTTGGGCCTCCGCCAGATACTGCCCGGCATCCAGAGTGCTCAATTGCGCAAGTTTGGTTTCGGCCTGTTTGAGCCGTTCCTGCGCCGAAACCAAGGGGGAAATCATGGCTGTGATTGTAACCCGTTCACCGAGTTTTAGAGGGTGAGAATTTGATAGGATTTTTCACTTCAGCTTTAGGAAACCTTATGGCACTGAAAACGGCCCAATTTCAACCCGATTGCCATTAAGTGTGCTTAACCGTTGGCCCGTTTCTGCCTCATACAACCCCACCGCCAGCAAATAGTTTCCGGGCGGAAGCTCAAAGGCATATTCATCCGCCACCACCTCGCGCGCCAGCCACATGGAGGTGGGGTACGCGCCTGCCTGCGGCTGAGAATCCGCTTGACGCAGAATTTGACCGGAGGCCTCTAGCACGTGAACAAATACCGTGTAATCCGTTTCCATTGGAGCCAGCGCCTGCCAGTAAAGCTTCAGCCGGGTAACCCGGCCCGGCGTTAGTTCATACCCGGCCAAACGCACTTTATCCTCTAAATCCACCGCCGCGCGCGTGGCCTCCGGCGGCAAATTAAAGGAACGGGTTACGGCGGTTACATCCAGCGGTGCTAACTCAAAAACATCCGCACCCAACTGAAGTTTCAGCAAATTTTGCCCGGCAGGCGTTTCTGCTGGAACGCGCAAAGTAAGTTTTTGTGCCAACACTCCCGCAACGCTCACTTCACCCGCCCACAAAATTTCATCTCCTAAAAAAATTTTCAGCGGCACACTCCGCGGCGTGGCCGAGTGCCAGAACAGCGTCAGCTCAAAGCGTTGATTTTGGCGCACCGCGCCGCCGGGCAGTTGGTAGCCCAGGAAAAATAGCGGCCCGCCGCTCACCGAAGAAATGGAAAACGAACGGCTTAAGTCTGCCGCTGAGGCGTTGGTGTTTTGGAGATGTACACTGCCCAGCACGGCGCGCTGGCCGCCAAAACCGCCTTGTACGGTTAGCCGGTTCAAATTGGTTTGCGTGCTTTCAGAATACAGGCCCACTTTCAACACATAATTGGCTAGAGGCAGGCCGGGCGGCATCTCAATCCGGTGGCGCGTGATCAACACGTCTCCCGCCCGCCATTGTTGTGAGGGGAAGGTGTAATTGGCGCTCTGTGCCCAAACGCGGCCAGCGGCGTCATAGACGCGCACATAGGGCAAAAAATCTTCCGCGGGCGCAGGGTTCTCAATCCGCCAACGCACATCCACGGTAAGCACGCCTTCCGCTGAAGTAGCGCGGAAGCCGGTGGCAAAAATCACGTTGCTAAAATTCTCTTCCAGTGGCTTGAAGCCGGGCAGTGGCGGCGTTTGCCCGGCAGGGAATTCATACACCGTTAACTCCGGCGCGTTATCCCACCCCAACTGTTGATGCACCTGATACGGCTCCCAGCCCGCCGTCCATTCTTTGGGCAGTGGCGCAGAGGCGGCGTTCAACACCAGCAAACCGCCGCTGGCCGGAAGCACCAAGGCGTTGCCGCCTGTTAGCCACTGCACGGCATTAAAATCACGCGCCAAGTACGCCACGGTAGGATGCCGGTAATGAATGGAAGTTGCCGCCGGCGTAAGAGATTCTATCGAGCGCGTGTTGAGATACTCCGCCAAGCCCGTCATATCCGTCTCATTGTTGAGACGTTGCGAGGGCAAATTAGCCCAACGCTCAAAGTACAAGCGATTTGTCGCGGCGACGCCCAGGGCCAAAATTGCCAGCGTCAGCCAGGTCATGGGGTAGGCGGTTGGCAAGAGCGGGCCGGGCCACTGTTTTTGTAGCCAGCGAAAGGCCAGCGCAAGGCCATATGCCGGAAACACAAAAAGCAACGGCGTCACCCCAAAGGCGCGGATGGTGGAGGGGTAAATCTCATTCACCGCAAGGGCAGTGGGCAGGAGCATGAAGGGAAGCCACACGAGCAGGAGGATTTGGGCCGGGCGAGAGAAAGGGTGAGCCGACGAGCGGGTGAGCGTGAAGAGAATAACCCCTAAACCAATCACGAAAAATATGCCGAGCGGCATTACCAGCAACGGCAGGCTAGGCAGGTTATAGCGGTCATAGGTTTCACCATTGATAAACACCATCTCCAACGCGCGCCGAACGCCTTGCCACAACAAATTCTCTTCACCGGCGCGAGGAGCCACCTGGGAGAAGCGGTTGAGGAAATCTTCTGGGTGTTGCAGAAAGTGCAAGCCGAGTGGGGCAAAGGTGAGGGCGGCAGAGGCAAAGTAGAGTGTGAAACGAGAGATGTAAAACGTGGAACGCGAAACGTGGAACGGAGAGCGCGAAAGCCAAGCACCGAAGAAGAGGGCCAGCCAAAAGACGCCCAGCGGGAACGGAAACAGCCGCGCGGAAAGATAGGTGTAAGCGGCGAGGCCAGTGAAGAGGCCAGCAAGAGCGAAGTCAACCAGCTCGCCAGTTTTCTTTTTTTGAGAATTAGAGAATTGAAGCATGGCCACACCGCGGCACAAAAATCCAATGGCCAAACATTGCACCAGCGGTTGTGTGATGACGCGAAAGCCGAAGCGGGAGAAGGTGACGTGAAAAAAGGCGAATGAAAGCAAGACGGCGGCGAGGGCGGCGACGGTGAATTGCAGGGTTTTATCTGGCGGCGTGAGCAAACGCATGAACTGGCGAACGGCAAAGAAACCGGCCGGAATGGTGAGCACGCCCAACATAGCCGCCGCCAGCCGTAAACTGAACACCGAGGAACCGATAAGCTGGAACCACACTGCCAGCCAGTAATAAAACAATACCTCATGGCCGGTGAAGGCTTGGATAAAGATGGGCCGCGCGCCCTCAAACGCTATTTGGTTGCCAAGCAAAGCGGTGGCCGCTAAATCATAGTGCAGGCCGGGCGGCACAGCGGTGAGTTGCCACAAGCGCAACCATGCGCCTGCCAGTGTGGCGAGGAGGAGGATTAAATAGTAGCGGCGGGGCATGTGGGATTTCTGATGACTGATTTTAGATTGTCGAGGAACTATCAGCAATCAGCAATCCCAAATCACAAATTAAAAGTTGCTTTGCGCGTCAAGCATACCTTCTTCGCGTGCGCGCCGGTCAAAAAACCGGAAGGCCGCAAAGGCGATGATGGCAAATGCGATAGTGATAATGGTTAGCACACCAAATAACTCGGCGTTGGACCAGGCCGCGAGGGTGGGAAAGGCCGCCGCGCCCTCGCCTAATACCGCGCGCCGCAGAAGTTCCAGCCAATAGGTCATTGGCATAACGTAGCCTAGTGGCTGAAGCCACACGGGCAAAACTGTAATGGGGAAAATGGCGCCGCTGAATAGATACAGCGCCGCGGCGGCCGCATCGCCGATAAACCACGGCTCGGTGCGGATCGTCATCGTCCACGTGCCAATCACAATCCCCATGCAAGTAAGGCAAACCACTCCCAGCAGAAGCGCGGTGAAGAAGGTAAGCCAATCCACGCCGGCCGGGTTGAGCGGCACACCGAAGAACAGCACACCCGCCGTCAGCGTAATCACCACGGCAATGGTGCCGGTGATGAAGCGGGCTACTGCGCGGCCAAACAGATACACAGGGATATTCACGGGCGCAATGTAAATGTATTTGAGTGAACGGTAGCGCTCGCGGTCATCCAAAATGGAATAAGAGGCGCCGGCCATCACTGCGCCCACATAAATGTAGAAGGCATTGCCCAAGTAAATGTAGCTATAGATAGGGGACTCCGTGCCGGCCGTGGAAACGGCGTGATACATGAACACCAGAATCAACACGCTGGCCACCGGCTTCACAATGGAAAATGTGAGAAAGAGGAACGGGTCCGTCCAATTTGATTCAATTTGCCAACCCAACCACGCGGCCGGGATGAAAGAGCGGCGGAAAGTAGAAAGCATAAAATACCTGTGACGGACAAGGCGAGGTTGGCGACTGGGTGAAATCCACCTTGTTAACCTCTCACCTTGTCAAATTGTTACCCTTTACCGGCGTCGGTCCGTCAGCGTTCCCTCTTTGATGGCCAGCTTTTCCATGAAATCTAGCCAATACTTAGCGGCGATGAGGAAGATGACAGCCAGAGCAAGCAGGATGCCAATTTCATATTCAACAGACAGGAAGCCGAGCGTGGGGCCGCTGGCGAACACCAACTGCCGCATAGCATCCATGCCCAGCGTAAGCGGTAGAAGTGAAGATACCATCGCCACCGGAAAGCCAAAGCTTTTCACTGGAAAGTAAAAGCCGGAGAGAAAGTAGATGGGCTCTTGCAGAGCATTAGAGATTTGCCACGCCTCGCGCCCCCACAGTAGAAAGAGTGACGAGAGCAACATGCCTAGCCCATACAGCGCCGCCATCGTGAGCGTGAAGACCAAAAAGAGCTGGGCATAGCTAGAAACGGAAAACTGAATATTGAACAACCATACGCCCAAAATAGTGATGATGGCGGCTCGGGTGCATGTCGCGAGCATTCCGCCGAGCGCCATGCCAAACAAAATCGCCATCAATGAATTAGGGGCCATGATATACAACGCCAAGTTGCCCGTTTCCTTTTCCCAGTACAACTGCGAAGCCATCAGCCACATCACGTTCAGCCAAAAAGCCGTCATCGCGCCGCCCATCACCACAAAGCCAATATAATCCTCCGGCGCTTGCATGGCGCGGTACACATAGATGTAGCCCACCGTGGCCAGGAACGGCAAAAACGTTTCAAAGAAAAGCCACGCCTTCTCTCGTTGTTGGCCAATAATGCGCGGATACGCGCGCGCCAGCATGGTGCGGATGAACAGCCGCCAGCCACGGTCTGGAGTTTTGTAAGTGTTAAGCGCGTTCATGGGCTTATGCACCCGCCTTCTCCGCTTCCGTCATGCTCATGCCCACTAAATCCACAAACACGTCTTCCAGCGTAGGCTCACGTTTTTGCAGGTTGAGCAGGGTGGCGTTGTGTGAAGTGAGCGCCGTAATCACGCCCGCCAGCACCTCATCAGACTCAAGGATTAAGTCCAACTCAGATTTGCCGTCTTGCGGCGCGTGAGTGAACTTGCGCAGGCCGGGCAAGCCGCCAAAGGCTGTGAGCGCGCCGTTGTGCAGCGGGCTAACTTCCAACTTAAAAATCGCATCGCGTTGAAGCCGCCGCTTCAAATTAGCGGGCGAGTCACAGGCTAAGACTTTGCCGCCATTGATGATGGCCACACGGTCACATAACTCTTCTGCTTCCACCATGTAGTGTGTGGTGAGTAAGATATTGCGGCCCGGTCGGTCCTTCATCCACTGTTGCACAAAGTGGCGCACATCGCGGCTGGCGCCCACATCCAAACCCAGCGTCGGTTCATCTAAGAACACCACTTCGGGGTCAGTGATGAAGCCGCGCACAATGTTCATCTTTTGCCGCAAGCCCGTAGAAAGGTCAGAGGTCTTGGTGTGTGCGCGGTCACTCAGGCCCACCACGGCCAGCAGTTCATCAATGCGGGCATGCGCGGTTTTGGTATCCAACCCGTAGAACTGGCCAAACATCCACAAGTTCTCCCGCACCGTCAACAGGCCGTAGCCCGAAGATTCTCCGCCGCTCACCATGTTGATGCGCCGACGCACTTCATGCGTTTGCCGGGCCACATCATAGCCCGCCACCAGCGCCCGCCCGGAAGTGGGCGCGAGGAGGGTGGTGAGGATCTTAATGAGTGTGGTCTTACCCGCGCCATTCGGCCCTAACAGGCCAAAGAATTCGCCGCGCGGCACTTCTAGGTTCACGTCCGAGAGCGCTACCCGCTCCTTTGGCTCGTTTTTCTTCGCGCCGCGAATTTTGTAAATGCGGCTTAGGCTTTCAGTTTGAATGGCAAATGAATTCGGCATCATGGCCTCTAAGGAAATAAAAACTTTGTTCTAGTCAGCAAGTAACAAAAAAAAACCGTGAGTGGTTCATCACCCACGGCTCGGCGATCAATGAGAACGTCAATAAGAGTGGGCGTTGAATAAAGAAAGGTATACTTTGATGTTTGAAAGATAATTTAGCTTAATCATCAAATTAATGTATGCGTTTCTTTAGGATATGGAGACTATAACACAATTTTTTTCCCAAAAGCAAGCAGGAATTTTCTTCAAGAATGCGCCAGCGTAGGGCAACAGTAGGTTTGACGTAGGGTTTAGAACAAGTTAGCCAAACACAAGGGTGCTATTCTAACGGTCAGAAGGGCATAACTCTTCTTCTCCTCCTTGAGAGAGCCGCGGTCGGCGTCCGCGGCTCTCGCGATTCTGGGGGTAATCAATAGCACCCCGAGCTTGCCAAAGGGCCGCCTCGTCTATAATCCCGCCTGTGAACGCCGCCCAACGCCAAATTACGCGCGCCGCCGGAACCGTGATGGCGGCCTTCGTCCTCAGCAACCTCACGGGCCTCGCCCGCCAAATCCTCATCGCTAATTACTTCGGCACCAGCGGCCCCATTGATGCGTTTTACGCCGCCCAACGCTTGCCAGATTTACTGTTTAACCTCGTGGCAGGCGGGGCGTTGGCCTCGGCTTTTGTGCCGGCTTTTACGGGTTTGCTGGCGAAAGAGGATAAAGCCGGGGCGTGGCGGCTAGCCAGCGGCGTAATGAGCTTGGTAGCACTGGCACTGATAGCCGTGAGCGCATTGGCCGCGGTGTTTGCCCCCACCCTCATCCGCTATGTGCTCGCGCCCGGCTACGCCGCTGACGCCGCCAAGTTTGAACTGGCTGTTTCGCTCCTGCGGCTCCTGCTTCTTTCGCCCGCCATCTTTGGCGTTAGCGGCCTGCTCATGGGCATCCTCAATGCCCACCAAAAGTTTTTGGCTCCGGCGTTAGCGCCCACGTTTTACTGGCTGGGCATGATTTTTGGCTTACTGTTTCTGCGGCCCAGTTTGGGAATTTATGGCCTCGCGTGGGGCGCGGTGCTGGGCGCAGTTTTACACTTGCTGGTGCAACTGCCCGGCCTGCTTGGCCTCCAGCCGCAGTTGCGGTTTGCGCCCAGCCTAGCCAACCCTGCGGTGCGAGAAGTTTTTACGTTGATGGGGCCGCGCTTGCTGGGCGTGGCCGCCGTGCAACTCAACTTTGTGGTGAGCGCCGCGCTGGCCAGCTACTGGCTGGAGGGCAGTTACACCGCGCTGAACGTAGCATGGCAAGTATTCACCATGCCGCAAGTCATCATCGCGCAGGCCATTAGCATTGCCGCCCTGCCCACCTTCTCCGCGATGGTGGCGCGCGGAGAATTAGCCGCCATGCGGGCCGCGCTGGCCGAGACGGTGCGGATGATTTTGTTCCTCGCCCTGCCCGCCACTCTGGGGCTGATATTTTTGAGCACGCCCATTATCGCTTTCTTGTTTCAGCGCAGTGAGTTCACGGCCTCTTCCACACAACTGGTGGCCAGCGCCCTCACCATGTTCACGCTTGGCCTCGCCAGCCACTCGTTGGTGGAGATACTCTCGCGCTCTTACTACGCGTTGAAAGATACTTGGACGCCGGTGTGGGTGGGCGCGGGCGCGATGGCGCTCAACATTCTGCTCAACTTTCCACTCGCCACGTACTTCCAAACGTTCAATGTGCCGCACGCTGGTTTGGCGCTGGCTAACACCCTCGCCACCACGCTGGAAATGTTTTTACTCACGTGGCTTTTGCGCCGCCGGTTAAGCGGTTTAGATTTAGGCCGCGTGTGGCCCGGCCTTCTGCGCACATTGGCCGCCAGTGTGGTGACGGCGGGCGTATTATGGTTGTGGGTGACTCAAACGGCGGAACAACCGGCATGGCTGGCGGCTTTGGGCGGCGTGACTTTGGGCGGCGCGGCTTTTGGTTTGGCGGCGTATGCGCTCAAAACACCGGAAGCGCAACTGGCGGTGGAGACGGTGAGGAAGATATTCTACAGAGACTCGATGGGCCGATAAAGTCTATTTACCCTGTAAGCCCATTCAAGGCACAAGGGATACACCTGTAAGTTCAAAAACCTAACATCACCACCAGCGCCGTAATTAAGCCCAGCACCACGCCACCCAGCACCTCGCGTGGCGTGTGGCCCAAGCGCTCCTTCAATTCTTTCTCGGCCAATGGGTGGCCCGTAAACAACTCATCAATCATCAAGTTCAGAATGCGGGCATGGTCACCGGCCTGGCGGCGCACCCCGGTAGCGTCATAAATCACAATCATGGAAATCACCCACGCCAGCGCAAACAACGGCGACTGGAAACCTTCCTGAATGCCAATCCCAATGGTGGTGCCCACCATCAGCGCGGAGTGGGAGGAGGGAAAACCGCCCGCACTCACCAGCAGTTCCCACTTCCACTCGCGGCGGGTAATGAAGTGCAGAGGCGGCTTCACCACCTGCGCAATCAGCCAAGCCCAGCCGCCGGCCCATAGGGGTTTGTTGCTCAAAATTTGGGTGAAGAATTCTTCCATGCCGTTCCTGTAATCGTAATTCGCATCCTTCGACTGCGCTCAGGATGCTATGCGCTTATTCTTCTGCTTTAAAATCTTCCAGTTCACTTCCCACCAACTGCTTCACCTTCAACTCGGCGTTTTCTAGCAACTGGCCGCACCGCGCCGCCAACGCTTGCCCGCGCTCAAACAGCGCCAACGATTCTTCCAGCGGCAATTGCCCGGCCTCCAATTGCGCCACAATAGCTTCTAATTCAGCAAAAGCGGCCTCAAAGGGAAGTTCTTCAATCTCTGGTTTAGCTTTTGATTTAGATTTTGGACTCATACTCACTTCGTAAAACATGAGGCGTGAAACGTGACTCAGCGAAACGCTACGTTTCACGCTTCACGCCGAATTCTCCGTCACTCACGCGCACTTGCAAACGCCCACCCACCGGCGCCTCACGCGTTTGGCGCACAATGTTTCCATCCGGTGTACGCACAATGGCGTAGCCGCGTTGCAAAACGGCCAGCGGGCTAATGCCGTTGAGGGCTTGTGTGAGGCGCTGATGCCGCTCACGGGCCAATGCCAATTGATGGTGCATCTCCGAGGCGGCGCGGCGGGTGAGGGCGCTGAGATGTTGGCGGGCCAACGTTAATTGTAAAACGGGCGAGAGGCGGCGCAGTTCGGCCTGTTGCGCGTTCAACGCCGCTTGCCGCGTGGCCAACGCATCCTGTAGAACTACGTTTAACCGGTCAGAGGCGGCATCCACTTCGGCGCGCAAATCCTGCACGGAAAAACTGCTCACCAGTTCCGCCGCCGCCGAAGGCGTGGGGGCGCGCACATCCGCTACAAAATCCACAATAGTGAAATCCGTTTCATGGCCCACGCCGCTGACGGTGGGCATGGGCATGGCGGCCAGCGCCCGCGCCACCCGTTCATCATTGAAGGCCCACAAATCTTCTAGTGAGCCGCCGCCCCGCGCCAGAATGATTACATCCGGTTGGAGCGGAATCAGGGCCTGCAGGGCAGTCACAATTTGCGGCGGCGCTTCTGGCCCTTGCACCGGTGTGGGTGAAAGAAGCACTTCGGCCAGCGGCCAGCGGCGGCGCAGAACGTTGAGCATATCGCGCAGAGCGGCGGCGGCCGGCGAGGTGACCAACCCAATGCGGCGCGGGCGAAGCGGCAATGAACGTTTGCGCTCGGCGGCGAATAAACCCTCGGCCTCCAGTTGGCTTTTGAGCCGCGCAAATTCGGCGTACAACGCGCCCTCGCCCTGCGGGAGGATGCGGGCCACATCCAGTTGATATTGGCCGCGCGTTTCATACAACGTCACTGCGCCCTCAATTTCCACTGCATCGCCATCGCGCGGGGTGTAGCGTTGGTACGCGGCCCTCTGCCGCCACATCACACAATTAATTTGCGCGCCAGAGTCTTTGAGGGAAAAATACCAATGCCCGCTGGGGTAAGCCCTAAAGCCGGAAATCTCCCCGCGCACGCGCGCCGCCTGCAACCGGAAATCGCTTTCCAAGTGCTGGCGCACGTAGCGATTTAAATCGCTCACACTCCATGTTTCGGGGCCAAAGGCTTTAGGGTCAAACAGGGGCAGGGTCACAGCGGCATGTTAGCCGAGCCGTGCTGAGAGCGCAAGACAGAATCCACAAAGGGCGCAAAAACTTCGTATTACCTTGTGGATAGGCCTTTCAAGTACTCAATGACATCAATGGCTTGCGGCAGGTTGAGGGCGTGTTCCGCAATTGCGCGGCACTCTGTGAGCGGCCAACGGCGGATGGCGGCCTTAACGGCGGGCACGGAGGAGGGGGCCATGCTAAACTCATCCAGCCCGAGGCCAAGCAAGAGCGGCACGGCAATTTCATCCCCAGCCAGCTCACCACACATGCCCACCCACTTGCCATGTTTATCCGCCGCATCAATTGTCATCTTAATCAGCCGCAAAACCGAGGGGTGATATGGGCTAGCCAGCGCGGCCACGCGCTCATTGGTGCGGTCAACGGCCAGCGTGTATTGCGTTAAGTCATTGGTGCCAATGCTGAAGAAATCCACGTGCGGGGCCAACAAATCCGCTAACACGGCGGCGGAGGGCACTTCTACCATGATGCCAAAGTGAACGGCGGGCACCGGCTTGCCCTCAGCTTGCAAGCTGGCGCGGGCCGCATCCAACAACTCCCGCGCGCGCAAAATCTCTGCCAAGCTGGAAACCATCGGCAACATGATGTGTAAGTTCACAGCGGTTTCACCGCCTGCCGCCAGCAAGGCGCGGAATTGGCTTTCCAGCACATCCGGCCGCTCGCGGATCATGCGAATGGCGCGCCAGCCGAGGAACGGGTTGGGTTCCTGTTGCAGGCCGAGGTACGGCACGGCTTTATCGCCGCCAATATCCAGCGTGCGCACAACCATGATGCGGCGGCCCATCACTTTGAACACTTCGCGGTAAATGGCCGTTTGGTCGGCCTCACTCGGCATGGTCTCGCGGTCTAAGTACAAAAATTCGGTGCGGAACAGGCCTACACCTTCTGCGCCATTTTCCACCGCTTGCCGCGCATCTTCCACGTTGCCGATGTTGGCCACCACTTCCACTGTGTGTCCATCGGGCGTGGTGGCCGCCTGTGTGGCCGCCGCTAGTTGCGCGGCGCGCACAGTCTGCCATTCGGCTTGGCGCTGACGGGCACGGTTCAACTCCGCCAGCGTGGGGCCAAGCGTCAGCTCACCTGTAGCGCCATCTAAAATCACCATTGTGCCGGGCAAAAAATCTCCCAGCCGCACGGGCGCGCTCACAATGGCAGGCACACCTAAGCCGCGCGCCAAAATGGCTGTGTGTGAGGTGGGGCCGCCACGCACCGTCACCAGCCCCAGAATCTTGTCTTTATCAAAAGCTACGGTATCGGAGGGGGTAAGGTCATCGGCAAAAATCACCGAGGGTTGTTCCAACGCCGCCTCATCCACCTTGCCCGTCAGGCATTGCAACACGCGGCGGCTCACATCTCGCACATCGGCGGCGCGAGCTTTGAAGTATTCTTCTTCCAGCGACTCAAGCGCGCTAGCGTAGTGCTCAAAGGAGTCATAGGCGGCGGCTTCTGCGTTTTGGCGCTGGTCTAGCACGGCGGTTTTGAGCGTGCCCAGCAATTCCTCATCCTCTAAAAACATTTGGTGGGCGGCAAAAATATCCGCCTCGCTGGCCCCAATGTTCTCGCGCGCGCGGGTTTCCAGAGCTTGCAGTTGTGTGCGCGCCATGGAAAGCGCCGTTTGCAGGCGCGTCCACTCGGCGGCGGCATCCGCCACGGCGCGCCGTTCAATCGTCACAGTAACGGGTTGGTAAATCCACGCTGGGCCAATGGCGATACCGGAGGAGGCGGGGAGGCCGATAAACTTCTGCATTGTATTTCTCACACAGCGCGCCAAGCCGGCTGATAACTTCCCATGGCGCTTGAGCGCGCTGCGCCTTCTGAGTGGGAGGCTGGTTTACTCGCCGAAGTTACTTTCAATGAGTTCCTTAATCGCCGCCAGCGCTTCCTCGGCGCGTTCACCTTCGGCCACCAGTTCAATTTCATGGCCCTTGTTCACGCCCTGCGTCAGCACGCTCAACACGCTTTTGGCGTTTGCGGCCAATTTATTGCTGGTGATGTTCCGCACCGTGAGCGAGCACGGGAAGGAGGCGGCCATTTTTACAAATTGCGCGGCTGGGCGGGCGTGCAGGCCGGACGAGTGTTGAATGGTAAGGATTAGAGACGGCATTCGTTTCTGGCCACAAAGCTACAAAAACCGCCAAGGAGTCGGCAAGCGTCCTTTGCAGTCTTGGCATCTTCGCGGTTTACTTAAGCAAAGCTTCCTGTTCGCGGCGCAGTTTCACAATCGTTTGGCCCTCATCCAACGCCACGTCTTCGTAACGCAGAGGCTGGCCAGCCTTCACCGGCTTTTGCACCACGCCGCCTACGGCCAAGCCCAACGGCACCTGATTGTCCGCCCGCGCCACTTCAGCGCGCTCAATCATGCCGTACATGGTATAACCGCCCAACGCATCCAATTTCTCACCGGGTTGCAAATCGCGCTTAGCGTACGCAATGGTTTCGGCCACAGGTTTTTGCGTGGTAGCCAGCGTTACTTCATTGTAGAGCACAGCGCGCGCCACGCTGATGGGGCACTCTAAATTCGCCAAATGGTAAGGCCGGTACAAGGCCCAATACTTGCCATTACCGTTCAGCCGCAGATAATTCAAATCGGCGATAATTTTCGGTTGGTCGGTGGTGATAATGACGAACACGCCCGGCGCCACATCGCCCACGGCATAATCCACCGCGCCTTTAGCGTTGAAAATGCCGCCATCCGCTTTGGGGATGAAGACGTTGGGCAAATCTTTCACCGTAGTAGTGGGGCCGTAAGCGCCCGTCACCTCTGGCGCGTAGCCCGTGCCGTTGGCAATGGAGGTCATTTCCACCATGGTCTTCGTGCCATCTTCAAAGGAGGCCAACATCTTCGGGCTCATGCGTTGCGTTTTGGCTTTGGCGGCGGCTGTATCCGGGTTGGCGGCGCGGTTGAGGGGGTTGTTCTTGCCTTTGCCAATGCTCACAATTTCAAAGCCCAGCGCATCCGCAAAGTCAAACATTTCTTTGATGGTGCCCGGCTCATCCCCGGCCACGAGGGTGTAAATCACGTTCTTCGCCTGCGCTTTTTGCGCCAGAATGTAGCCGACGGTGGCGTCCGTCTCCACGTTCATGTTGATGGTGTGCTTGCCGGCGTTAATGGCCGCTTCGCATACGCGCGCGCCCACCTCCGGCACGCCGGTACATTCCAGGATTAAGTCTAGATTGGGGATGGTCACCAACCAATCGGCGTGAGTGGTGGCCACTCTTTTGCCAGCGGCAATGGCCTCTGCCGCGCGCTCGGCGTTATCTTCCAGCGCCAACACACTTTCCGCCGCCACGCCAGATTCGGCATAAGCGGCTACGGCGCGGTTGGGCAGAACATCGGCGCAGGCGACCACCCGCATACCCACCATGCGCTCCATCTGGCTCATCAGGCCGGTGCCCATTTGGCCCGCGCCCACCAAACCCACGCGGATGGGGCCATGTTGTTCTGCGCGCGCGCGCAGGCGTTCTTTGAGTGACATAGGCGTTTAGAGATTAAGGCGAAAGGATTTGGAATTGGGCGCCGACTTCAATTTTTGGAAGCGGGCGCGCCTCGGCGCACATATCGCCCGGCATCTCGGGTGTGCTAGCGCCGTTGAACTTAATGATGAAGTGGCCGAGATTACCTAGATTCTGGTTGGCCACTTCACCCACGGCCAGCAGGCGATAATGTTCGCCGCCCAGCACAAATTCATCCCCCGGGGCCACCGGAGCGGCCAATGTTTGCCCATCATGAATCAACGCAAATTCCGTGAGTTCCTCCGGCGCGCTCTGGCCAAAAAACACCAGAATCCCCGCGTCAATAAATTCGGAGGTGAGGGGGCCAATGGCGGTGATGGTGGCGGAGTATTTGAGCATGAGTTCGGTAGAGACGATTCACCCGGCGAACGCAGGCCAATCGTCTCTACAAATTTATTCAATGGCTTCGATATCTTCCACACGCACGCCCGAACAGAACAAGTCTTCGGTGATGAAGCGCATCAGCGGGCCAGCCGGCGAGGTGGCGTGAACGTCCACGGTGAGCACTTTCTTCATGGGGTACACGCCCACGCGCGCCGTGCCGCCGCAGTCAATCACGGCCACAGCAATCTCGCTGAAATCCGCTTTGCTCTTAAAGCCATCAAACGGCTTGCCGCCGGTCAGTTCTGCAATTTTGGCGGCCACAGGATGAATGCCGCCGCCCGTAACAGAGTAAATTAAATCTTTACCGGGTTTGGGTTCCACAATGAGCGGGCCGCCCCAACCTTTGGGGCCTTTTTTGATGCGAACTTTTTTATATTGGCTCATGAAAGTCTCCTTTGGGTGTTAGGCGCCATCAGGGCGATGCGTTTTGAGAATAATACTGCGTGAAAGAATGTTCTGACAATACCTGCACAAGGTTGAACTGGGCGAGGCTTAAGCTTAGGCGCAAACCTCGCCCAGTTCGTGAAGTCTCAAGGCGAACAATTAGAAAACGAAACTGGCGGCATAACCCAACAAAACTGCAATCGGGCCGGTGACGAGGCGCGAGAACAGCACCGCGGGCACACCTACTTCCACTGTTTCAGGCTCAGCCTCGCCGAGGGCCAAACCCACCGGGATGAAGTCACAGCCGACTTGCGGGTTGATGGCCCACAGCGCGGGCAGGGCCACATTTACGGGCAGGCGGCCATCACCAATTAATGTACCGAGCAGGGTGCCGATGATTTGGGCAATCACTGCGCCCGGCCCCAGCAAGGGCGAGAGCACCGGTAGGCCGATGATGAGCGAGAGCACCAACAAGCCCACGATATTGCTGGCAAGGACGCTGAGCGCGTTGGCGAGCAAATTACCCACACCGGTGGCGAGGATGAGGCCGATGACGAAGGAGATAAAGGCCATGAACGGAATCACGTTCTTGATGACCTGATCCACCGCATCGCGGCCAGCTTGATAGAGTGTGCCGACGACTTTACCAACGCCGCGGCCAATGGTGACGAGGAAAGAATTGAGTGCTTGCATGTTCAGGGTACTCCTCTTAGATTAGGCGGCTTTCTTCCACATCGTGCCAGTGATGTATTCGGTGACAAGGCCGCGCAGGTAAATCACGACGAGGCCGGTCAGCAAATAGCCGAGGGCAATCGAGGCCAACTTCGCATCGCCCGCCGCCGTTTGCACGCCATTGGCAATGCCGGCCCACACAAACAACTCGCCGGGGTTGATGTGCGGGAAGATTCCAAGCGGCGGATGAACGAAAGAAACAGCCGCATCGTAAAACGCCGGTTTATATTTTTCCGGCAGGAAGCGGCCCATGGTGTAAGCCATAGGGTTGGTGAGGAAGAAGCACGAGATAACGGGGAGCACGAGATAGCGCAAGGGCGTAGCGGCGAAGCCTTCTTTGCCAGCCGCTTTACCAACCGCGTCAATCCGTTCCGGGCCGATGAGGGCAATCAGGGCATTAACGGCCGTCATCAACACAATCAGCGTAGGCACAATGCCGGAGACAAGGCCGGTGAAGACCTCGCCGCCTCTCTGAAAGACGCCGATGAAGGCCTGAGCCCATTGGGCGATAATTTCCATGGTGAAGTTCCTCCACAAGTAAATGGTTTGAGAACAAGTTTTCCTTCTCCTCCCCCGTCCGGCGTTTCAATCAAGTTTCCGCAATAGCACCTCCGTGAGTGCCCCTCCGAGTGTGGTAAGTAAGTTAGGCGGCGGTGGAACTAGCCAGCGCCGTCTCCTCAGCTTGGCGTTTCTTTTCTTCGGCCCGCGCTTCGGCATCTTTTATAAATTGCGCCGCGTTCCGAAACGCTAAGACTTGCTTTTTAGAAATTTTTAGCTCCTGAGCCAGTGCAGTTTCGTTTTCAAACAGGCGGCTCATCTTGAGGCCCACCAGCACGGGCACGGGCTTAAGTTGGGCAAAAATGGTTAAGCCCGAAAGTTGCTCCGCGCGCACGATATTTTCTTGTTCATCAATCACCAGCACCCCGTATTGCCGGCCTTTGTACATGCCGCCCGCTAAACCAATCGCCAGCTTGCCGCTCTTCCGCAGTTGAGAGATGCGGCCATAAAAGCGGCGCATTTGCCAGTAAGACAAACCCAGCTGAATGAGCCAAGCGAGGGCCAAAGCGCCCACCACAAGAGTTGCGGTTTCCATACTATTTGCTCCTCTTACAACATCATCAGCGCCGGTTGCTCCAGCGCGGCGCGTACATCTTGCAAAAAGCGGGCGGCTACGGCGCCATCCACCACCCGGTGGTCAGCTGAGAGCGTCACCGTCATAATGGGCCGCGCCACAGGCTGATCATTTGCATCCGGCACAAATTGCTTGCGGGCGCGGCTCACAGCCAGAATGGCCACTTGCGGCGGGTTGATGATGGCCGTGAATTTATCCACGCCAAACATGCCCAAATTGGAAATAGAAAAAGTGCCATCGGCTACATCTTGCGGGCGCAGGCGATTGTTGCGGGCGCGCTCGGCTAAATCCGCAATCTCACTGGCAATCTGCGCCAAACCCTTGTGCGGCACGTTCTGCACCACCGGCACAATCAAGCCCGCTTCCAACGCCACCGCAATGCCCACATTTACTTCACTCAGCAAAACAATGTTTTCGCCCTCAATCCGGCTGTTCACCAGCGGATGCCGCGCCAGCGCCCAGCCACAGGCTTTGGCAATGATGGCCGTCAGGCTGATGCGGGCTTGCTCCTTGCCTAGCCGTTCGTTTAGCGCGGCCCGCAGAGCTTCCGCCGCGCTCACATCAATGTACGCATCAAAGAAAATGTGCGGCGACTCTTGAAAGCTCTTCTGCAAGCGGGTGGCAATGGTGCGCCGCATACCGGTGAAAGGGATAGTGGATGGTTGACCACGGACGATGGAAGGCGACATCGGTCGTCCTTCGTTTGCCGTCTGCGGCTTCGCCGCTTCGCGCACATCAGCAGATTGCACCCGGCCACGCGGGCCACTGCCCGTTACGGTGTTCAAATCCACGTTTAGTTCTTGGGCCAAACGGCGGGCGGCGGGCACGGCGCGGGGCTTGCCGAGTTCCGTGGTGACGTGCGCTTCCACATCGCGCTTGGTCACGCGGCCACCGGGGCCAGTGCCCGTAATCTGGCTCACATCCACACCCATTTCCTGCGCCATTTTGTGCGCCACGGGCGTGGCTGACGATGGACGACCGGCAACGGGTGACTCGGCTCGCGGTTTTTCCTCTGCTGTTGGCTGTCCGCTGGCCGGAGTCTCTAGTTTCTCGTCTTTTCCGCGTATGAAGGCAATGATGGCCGTTACTGGCACGGTATCGCCCTCGGCGAAGCGCAGGCCGTCCAAAATCCCAGTGGCCGGGGCTTCCACCTCCATATTCACTTTGTCCGTCGTCACTTCCGCAATCGGGTCGCCCTGCTCCACCGCCTCGCCGGCGTTCTTCAGCCAGCGCACAATCTGAGCGTTTTCCTGCGTAAAGCCGAACTTGGGCATGATGACTTCTTTAGCCACAGCGGTCAGCCATTCTGTGAAACGTGAGGCGTGAAACGTGAGGCTGTCACGTTTCACGTTCTACGTTTCACCTCAATAAGCACCTCTCACAAGTTTGCGCGCTTCTTCCACAATGTTGTTCACTTGCGGCACGGTGTGCGCTTCCAACGTGCGGTTGTAGGGGATGGGAATATCCAACCCCGCCAGCCGCCGCACTGGGGCTTCCAAATAATCAAAAGCTTCGCTCTCCACTATTCGGCTCACAATCTCGCCGCCGAAGCCGCCTGTTTTTACGGCCTCATGCACAACCAGCGCCCGGCCCGTTTTCTTCACGCTTTCAATGATGGGCGCGTCATCCAGCGGCGTGAGCGTACGCGGGTCAATCACTTCAATTTCAATGCCCTCGGCGGCCAATGTGGTGGCCGCTTCCAGCGCGCGCGGCACCATGATGGAGGTCGCCACCAGCGTTAAGTCTTTGCCGGCGCGTTTCACTTCCGCTTGGCCCAATGGAATGCGGTATGGCTCCTCCGGCACGGGGCCTTTGGTTCGGTAAAGCAATTTATGCTCAATAAAAATCACCGGGTTGTCATCGTAAATGGCCGAGACGAGCAACCCTTTCACATCGTACGGCGTGCTGGGCATCACCACCTTCAGGCCGGGCACATGCACAAACCAGTTTTCCAGCATTTCGGAATGTTGGGCCGCCGCGCCGGTGCCACTGCCGCCCGGCGTGCGGAGCACCATAGGCACCGTGGCTTTGCCGCCAAACATGTAACGGATTTTGGCGGCTTGCAGAACCAATTGCTCCATACTGATGGTGATGAAATCCATAAACTGGATTTCACCCACCGGCCGCAGGCCAGTGAGGGCGGCGCCAATACACGCGCCTGCAATGCCCGCTTCGGAGATAGGCGTATCAATTACCCGCCCTTCCCCAAACGCCTGAAGCAAACCGGCGCTTGCGCCAAACGCGCCGCCGTACACGCCCACATCCTCCCCAATCAAAAAGACGCGTTCATCCGCCGCCATGGTTTGGTGTAGGGCCTCGCGCACCGCTTCAACGTAGGTGAGTTCACGCATACACGCCCTCGGCGATGTTTTCCACGGCTGGCTCAGGGCTGGCTTCCGCAAATGCCACCGCCGCTTCAATTTGTTTTTGCGCCGTCTCGCGCACAGTGTTCAACTCCGCTTCACTCAGGCCTAGCACCGCCGCAAAGCGATTGATGGGATCACGTTGTTGCCACTCTTTCACTTCATCGCGGGTGCGGTAAGCCTGCTTATCGCTCTTGCTGTGGCCGCGCCAGCGATACGTCAGTGATTCCACCAGGGTGGGGCCTTTGCCGGCGCGCGCGCGCTCTGCCGCTTCTTTTACGGCGGCGTATACATCTAACAGGTTATTACCGTCCACCGTCACGCCCACCATGCCATACGCCGCGCCGCGCTCACTGATGCGCTCAATGTTGAAGGCTTTCTGCATCGGCATAGACATTGCGTATTGGTTGTTCTCACACAAATAGATGATGGGCAGTTTCCAAATGGAGGCCATGTTCAGGCTTTCATGGAAAGCGCCGGTGTTAGCGCCGCCATCGCCAAACACCGCCAAACACACCTGCTGAGTTTGGCGTTGCTTAATGCTTAGCCCCACGCCCACCGAGATGGGCAGGCCGCCGGCCACAATACCGTTAGCGCCCAAATTATTTGCCTCGACATTGGCGATATGCATAGAACCGCCCCGCCCGCGGCAATAGCCCGTTTCCTTGCCCATAAACTCGGCCATCATGGCGTTCACATCACTCTCAAACCACGCCAGACAATGGCCGTGACCTCGGTGTGTATTGAGCAAGTAATCACCCGGTTGCAAAGCGCTAGCCGCGCCCACAGCCGAGGCCTCTTGCCCAATGGAAAGGTGCATGGTGCCATGCACGCGGCCCAATGAAAATAATTCTTCGGCCTTCTCCTCAAAGGCGCGGATGAGTTGCATGGCGGCCAGCTTCTCACGGGCCGTAGCCTCCGACCAGCCGGATGAAGCCAGCGTGGCCGGACTCAGATTCTTATTCTTGGTCATTATCCGTTCACCATGACTTCTAAAGCTTTAGCGGCCGCTACTTCATCGGTGGCCAGCATGTTGATAAAACCGGCGCGGCTGGCGCCCACAATGGCCTGCGCCTTGTATTGCCCGCCCGCAATGCCCAACTTCATGGGAATACGCTTAAGTTGTTCCGGGCTGATGCCCACAATCCGCCGGGTGAGCGGGGTATCAATGGGATGACCTTGTATATCAAAATGAACCGCGCACACATCTCCCACTGCGCCGGATTGATGCAACTCCTCCAATTGGGCCTCTGTGAGGTAACCGGCGCGGAGCAAACTGGCGCGTTCCGCCTCCACTGTGCCCACACCCACCAAAGCCAGCTCAATTTCCTGAAATTGCGCCGTGATGCGTTGCACTTTGGGGTCATTAATTAAGGAATTGCGGGTCACTTCGCTATCCACTAATAGCGGCGCCGGCAGGGTAGAATAACGGCCGCCGAGAGTCCGAGCTAAACGACGGGCCTGTTCCGGGCCATCAATGTCGGGGTCAGGGGTGCTCAGTGAGCCGAGCATAGTAACAATTTGCAAATTTGTGTAAGAGCCTTGGCGAAGCGCATTCACCATTTCGCCAACAGCCGAGCCCCAAGAGACGCCGATGGTCAGGCTATCATGCACCAATTCTTCTACCCAACGAGCGGCCATTGCGCCGAGGCGGCGTAACATTTGCGCGTAACTGAGCGTGCCGCGCGCCAACACCCGCACTGCTTTTAGGCCCAACATGGATTGCAAAGCCTGCTCTAGCTCCCGGCGGCGGGCAAGGGGGTGGTTCACTCGCACTTCCACCACATTTTGGTCCCGGGCTTCGGTGAGTAGGCGGGAAACCATAGAGCGCGAGTAACCAGTTTGGGCCGCAATATCTTCCTGCGTTAGCCTATCTTCGTAATATAGGCTGGCAATGCGGGCCAAAAGCTCTAAGCGCTCGCCATCTAACTTTTTGTGTCCGTTCGGTTCAGACAAACGACGAATCACAGCCGTCCTCAAATGTTTGGGACACTGAACAATAAATTCTATTTTTATGTGGTTCAGTGAAGAGACGCGGTGATTAACCGCTTATGAGTGTTATAACCCAAAACGGGTGGGTTTGTCACGCTTTTGTGAATTACTTTCACAAACGTGAAGCATTTTTAGTAGCATCATTTAGCAGATTGCCATTTCACAAAAGCCAGAACGTTTATGCTAACATTTCAGAAGTAAATCGCCCATGACGTTTCTACAAACTGCCATCCAAGCCGCCCAAGTTGCGGGTAAAGTGCTCTGCGAGAAATTTATGCACACGCGGGCCACTACCCGCAAAGGCTTTCGTGATATTGTGACGGACGCCGATGTGGCTGCTCAGGAAGCCTGCTTGCGCCTCATCACCGCGCATTTCCCCTCGCATCACATTCTGGCCGAAGAAGGCCGCCACGATTTGGATCTCCGCTCGGACACGCCCACTTGGATTATTGACCCACTAGACGGCACTAGCAACTATGCGCGTCAACTGCCGCTGTTTGCCGTGTGTGTGGCGCTGGCGCAGGGCGGCCAACTGCAAGTGGGCGTAGTGTATGACCCATTGCGTGAAGAATTATTTTACGCCGCGCGCGGCGCAGGGGCCTTTGTGCAAACGGCGGGCGGGGCGGCGGAGCGTTTACAAGTGAGCGCGCTGAGTGAATTAGCGGAGGCCAGCGTGGCGATGGGTTTCCCACGCGATCCGGACATGCGGGCGCGGGCCAATCAATTGGATGCGCGAATGGGCGCGGCCTGCCAGAGTTTGCGCGGCTTTGGAAGCGCCGGTTTGCACTTGGCGTATGTGGCCGCTGGGCGGTTGGAGGCCTGTTATCACCTCACCCTTCAACCGTGGGATATTGCGGCGGGCGCTCTGCTGGTGACCGAAGCCGGTGGGCAGGTAAGCGCCCTCGATGGGGCAGTCTGGCGTTTAGGTGAGGGCCGCGTCCTCGCCAGCAATGGCCTGCTACATCCGGCGCTCGTAGAAACCTTAGCGTGGAAGTAAGATTAGCGCACGGCTCAACGCCAGCAAGGAGTTGAAGTGAAAACGCGCAACCTCATTGGCTCCGCCGCCGCCACCATTTTGGGTTTACTGGTGCTGGGCATCTTTGTACTCTCCAATTTCTTATCGGGCAACACGCCCACCACTGAACCCACGCCCCTGCCCAACAATACTTCCAACTCTTGGTATGCGCTGTACTTTACCCAGCCGGAAGTGACGGCCAAACTTTCCAATCCTGCCGGTGGCCTACCCACCATCCTCACGGATTCTTTTGCGCTGGCGCAACAAACGCTGGATGTAGCCATCTATGAGATAGATTATCAACCATATGCCGAGGCCCTCATTGCCGCCCACCAACGCGGCGTGCGCGTGCGCGTGGTAACGGATAGTGACTACTTGAGCGAAGAACCCATGCAGGCCATCCGCAACGCCGGCATCCCGGTAGTGGCCGATGAACGTGACCCATTTATGCACAACAAGTTTGTGGTGATTGATAACGCCCGCGTGTGGACTGGCTCCATGAACTTTACTTTTAGCGATGCTTACCGCAACAATAACGGCATGCTCCTCATCCACTCCACCCGGCTGGCCGAGAATTACACCGCCCAATTTGAGCAGATGTTTACCCGCCGTGATTTTGGGCAGGCCATTAACCCGCCCAACCCACAAGTCACGCTTTCTGGTACGCTCATTGAGAATCATTTCTCACCCAACGGCGGCGTGGCCGCGCAAATTTTAGATGTTCTGCGCTCGGCCCAAACCAGCATCCGCTTTATGGCCTTCGCCTTTACCCGGGAAGATTTTGCCAACGTACTGATTGAAAAAGCCCAGGCGGGTGTAACGGTGCAGGGCGTCTTTGAACGGCGGCAGGTTGAAGCTGGCTCAGATGGCGCGTGGAACTTGTTGAGCCGCGCGGGGCTAGACGTGCGGCAAGATGGAAATACCTATAATCTTCACAGCAAGGTATTTATTGTGGATAGCCAGATAGTGGTGATGGGCTCTTACAATTTCTCCCGCAACGCCGAGGAACAAAACAACGAAAACATTCTGATTATTCACAACGCAGACATTGCCGCCGCATACGAAGTGGAATGGCAAAAGGTTTGGTTGCAGGCACAGAAATAATTTTGGCAATAATATATTTGGTTCACCCACATCAGCATTATTATCAGTCAGGTGACCGATAATAATTGTTGGGCGGCTTGTTCGGCTTCAACCATAATTCGGCTCAGAAACTCCGTGCTTTGACTGTCTTTTCAAGACAAGGCTAACCGAGTATCTGGCTCATAAACTTATGGGTCTATCGGCGAGATTGATGAATGTTGAAAACAGAGAAACCGAAAGAAACACAAATTACAGAATCGCAGGTGTTTGGCCTACCGATTCTTTATCGTATAGTAACCGCAATATTTTTTCCATTTGGAGGTTCACTACCTTTTGTGGCACTGGCGATTTGGCTCACACAGAACACTGAGTTTTTTTGGCTAAGTGTGATTGGGACGTGGGCCACTTTGACAACGGTTTTCGGCTATGCGATTTTTCGATATTGGGACGGCTATCGGTTGATTGTTTCGCCTAATGGCATAATCTATCGCGCCCCAAGTTACGAGATTAAAGCGACTTGGATACAAATCAAACGATTGGCATACGAGGGGGGAATTGAAGGCCTATATGTTCCTGATGCAGTGATACAGGACACGTCCAAGGCACGTTTTTTTGAAAAAGCAAACCGAGACAGTAAGTTTATTCCTATAGGCCGTTTCGCTACTTGGGGATGGTGGAGAGGCCCTATTGGGAAACTTCTACGAAAATACGCTCCTCATATCTTTGCCGATGGTACTGCGGGCAAGAAACCCGTGTGATTTTCAAGTGCCGCCCTACAACGGCTTTCACCCGACACGCTTCGCTCCGCGTACGCCTGATGCCCACCGTTAGGTATTGATTCAACTCATCACACCACTGTTTCATCGTCTTTACCCAATTCCTTCATCATCTCCGTCCACGCGGCGCGGGCTTCTTCCACCGAGCCTTCATCTTCAATTGTACTAATATCGCCCGGGTCACGGCCCGCAATCACGGCCTTAAACACGCGGCGCATGATTTTGCCCGAACGGGTCTTGGGGAGCAGGCTCACAAAATTCAACTCCCCCACCACCGCTAACGCGCCGAGTTCCTGACGCACCGTCTCAATCAGCTCCCGCTTAAGCAGTTCAGAGGGTTGGTTACCAGCGCGCAAAACCACAAACGCAGAAATCACCTCGCCCCGCAGGTCATCGGGCCGCCCAGTGACACCGGCTTCGGCCACAGCCGGGTGCCGCAAGAGTGCGGTTTCCACTTCAATAGTTCCCAGCCGATGAGAGGCAATCTTAATCACTTCATCAGCGCGGCCCGCAAACCACACATAGCCATCAGCATCAATATGGGCGGCATCGCCCATGTAATACACGCCGGGTTGAACGGGCAAACGCGCCCAATAATCCGCCTCGTAGCGCTCTGGCTCACCCCACAAAGTTTGGATGAGGCCGGGAAACGGCTTGGTGACGGCCATGATGCCTTTTTCACCCACTGCGCATGGCTGGCCCTCCGGCGTAAATACTTGGCACTCAATGCCCGCCAGGGGCACACCCGCCGAACCGGGCTTGATGGGCAATAAACTTACCCCGAACGGATTTCCAAACACCGGCCCACCGGTCTCGGTTTGCCACATGTGGTCAATCACTGGCACCCGGTCTCGAAAGACTTTCTTTTGCAACCACTCCCAAGCTGGGGCATTGAGGACTTCGCCCGCGCAGAGCACGCGCGTGAGTGAATTCAGGGCATGGGCGTGAGGATAGGTCTCACCATAGCGCATGAGCAACCGGACCCCCGTGGGTGAGGTAAACAAGCCCGTCACGCGAAACTCATCAATGATTTTCCAAACGGTGTGCGGGTCCGGATAATCAATTGCGCCCTCGTAGGCCAGCGTGGTGCATCCCACAATCAGCGGTGCGTACACAATGTAGCTGTGCCCCACCACCCAGCCAATATCAGATGTTGACCACCACACATCATTGGGCGTCAGGCCAAACGTCCAACGGCCTTGGCTCACCATCCACACCTGATATGCGCCATGCGTGTGAACGGCCAGTTTAGGCCGAGCCGTAGTGCCGCTGGTGGCGAGGATAAAGGCCGGCGCGTTGGCCTCCATCGGCACCGCGTGGCCGTTCTGGTTTTGGCCCCTGGCTAAAAACTCATCCCACAAAATATCGCGGGGAGCGTGCATCATCACCGCTTCACTGTTGCGCTTCAGTAGCACCACATGTTCAACCGCATGCTCGCCCTTGGCTAAGGCCTCATCCGCAATGCCCTTCAGTGGCACATCTTTGCCCTTGCGGTACGTGATATCACTGATGAAAACGGCGCGCGAGCTACTGGCCCGGATCCGGTCTCCCAGCGCGCCCGCACCAAAACCCGCAAACACCACCGAATGAATCGCGCCAATCCGCACGGTGGCCAACATCAAGATGATGGCTTCCGGGCAGGTGGGCATATAAATGGTCAGCCGGTCACCCTTTTGCAAGCCCAGGCCCCGCAAAGCGGCGGCGGTGCGCTCCACCTCATGCAAAAGCTGGGCATAGGTATATAACCGTCGCTCACCCCGTTCATTGAGGTACACCAACGCCGTTCGCCCGCCGTGCCCATTCTTCACGTGTAGATCAAGCGCGTTGTACGCCAAGTTCGTTTCACCACCGCTGAACCACTTAAAGGTGGGGTAGGTCCACTCAAACACACTTTCCCACGGGCGGAACCAGTGCAAGTGTGAAGCGGCCTCCGCCCAAAATGCATCGGGATTTGCACGGGCGTCTTCACGCCAGCGGTGAACAAGCGGGTTGATAAGGGTGGTGTCCATAGTCACTCCGAGGTGAGCGCGGCGGCTAGGCAAGAGTGTAGCTGAAAGATATGCGAGGGACAATCCAAGTTGATATACAATCGCGCTATGTTTTATCTTGGCAAACGCTTTGAACCCTTGACGCAACAACTGACTGATGAGCGGCTGGAATATGACCCGGCTGACTTGACGACCCATGCCGTGTGCGTGGGCATGACGGGCAGTGGCAAAACTGGCCTGTGCGTGACGCTGTTGGAAGAAGCCGCGCTCAGCGGCCTGCCCGCTATTTTGATTGACCCGAAAGGTGACATCACCAACCTGCTTCTGCAATTTCCGGAACTGCGGCCAGCGGATTTTCAGCCGTGGGTGAACGTGGACGAAGCCCGCCGCGCTAAACAAACGGTGGAGGCCTACGCCGCCCAAACGGCCGAAATGTGGCGCACTGGCCTCAATCAATGGGGGCTGAGTTCCGAAAACCTCCGCATGCTGAAAGACTCTGCCGATTGGGCCATCTACACACCCGGCTCTGATGCAGGCCGCCCAATCAGCATTCTCAAATCTTTGGAGCGGCCCGAGTTGGCGTGGGAAGAAAATCAAGAACTTCTGCGCGAACGGATTGCGGGCATTTGCTCCGGCTTGTTGGGGCTGATTGGCGTGGAAGCGGACCCGGTGAAAAGCCGCGAGCACATTTTGCTGGCCAACATTTTTGAACACGCCTGGAAGAATGATTTACCGCTGGATTTGGCTGAGCTCATCACCCAAGTGCAAACACCGCCGTTTGAAAAATTAGGCGTGTTTGATGTGAACCGCTTTTACCCAGAGGCTGAGCGGCTGAAGCTGGCGCTGGATTTGAACTCAATTGTGGCCGCCCCATCCTTCCAGTCATGGATTAAGGGCGAGCCGCTAAACATTGATGCGTTACTCCGCACCGGTGAAGGTTCACCCCCCGAATTGGGGGGCAGGCCTAGAATCTCAATTTTATACGTGGCGCATCTGAGTGAAGCCGAGCGGATGTTCTTCATCACCTTGCTGTTAGAGCAAGTGGTGGCCTGGTTGCGCGGGCAGAGCGGCACCACCAGTTTACGCGGCCTACTATATTTTGATGAAGTGTTTGGTTACTTCCCGCCTTACCCGTTCAACCCGCCCAGCAAAACGCCGCTGATGCGCCTGCTCAAGCAGGCCCGGGCCTTTGGCTTGGGCGTAATGCTGGTGACGCAAAATCCCGGCGATTTAGATTACAAAGGCCTCACCAACACCGGCACGTGGTTCATTGGTAAATTACAAACCGAGCGCGATAAAGCGCGCTTGCTAGAAGGCCTAGAAACCATTTCGGCGCAATCGCGCGCGGCGTTTCCGTTGGGCGATATAGATACGCTCATCTCTTCCCTCGCGCCGCGCCACTTCTTGTTGAACAACGTTCACAGCGATGGCCCGCGCGTCTTTCACACCCGCTGGGCCATGAGCTATTTGGCAGGGCCGCTCACGCGGGAGCAGATTAGGGTTTTCAAACCCGTTGAAGCTCAGACGCTAAACGACCGGCCACAGACCACCGACGAAAAACGACCGGCGATAGCCACGCGCTCTACCACCGTCAGCCGTCGAGCGTCTATCGTCACTTCATCAACCGCCATTCCCGCCGCCATCCCGCAATACTTCCTGCCGGCGAGCTTACCGCTGAATGACGCCGTGGCGCAGTGGCGTGAGAACACCGGCAATCGCCGCGCACAGTTTGGGGAGGCCGTGACGTTGGTGTACCGGCCCGCATTGTTGGCGCAAGCCGTAGTGCGTTACGTGCAGGCCAAAGCCCTGCTGAACACAGACCGCCGCTTTGCCTTTTTATTGGAAACGGTGGATAGCCAAACCATGCCGCACTGGCGCGAGTATGAAACCAGCGCGTTGGAAACCAAAACACTGGCGCGCGCTCTGCCGGATGGCGCGCAACTACGCGGTGAAGTGCCGGCGCCACTGACTGACCCCAAGAAACTGGCGGCCTGGCAAAAAGATTTGGTGAATTATCTTTATCGCACCGCGGATTTCAGCCTGCACCAAAACGTGCGGCTCAAGTTATATTCACACCCGGGCCAGAGCTACGCCGAATTTTTAGCCGTGTGCCAGCGCGCCGCCAATGAAAAACGCGATGCCGAAGTGCAAACCATTCGCGCGCGCTATGACCGCCAGCTTGACCGCCTCGAAGATAAACTCTTGGCCTCGCAACGTGATTTGAAAGAAGACCAAGAACAATTGCGCGCGCGCGAGGCAGAAAACCGCTGGACAGGGATTGAGAATATTTTGGGCTTTGTGCTCGGCGCCACGCCCTACCGCCCTATGTCCACGGCGGCCAGCAAAGAACGGTTGGTGAAGAAGGCGCGCACGGATATCACCAAAGGTGAGGAGACGGTGGAGCGCCTGCAAGCGCAAATGGAAGCCCTCAAACGTGAGGCGCAATCTTTCTTTGAAGCCAGCCAAATTAAATGGACGGCGGTGGCGCACGATATTAGTGAACTGCGCGTGACGCCGCGCCGCGGTGATATTTTGGTGGAGCTGTTTGGCCTCGGCTGGCTACCGTTTTGGCAACTTGAAGTAGACGGCGTGCCGATGGAACTGGCGGCGAGAAAACTTTAGGGGAACAAAAACGGTGGCACCCAAATATCATCAAAGCCGTTCATGGCTAAAATGATGGAGCCGATGAGGATAACGAGGCCAACCAGCATAAACACGTAATCACGCGGCTTAAACTTCAGCCGGCCAGACCACGTGCGGGGATGCGTGCCAAACGCCCGCAAATCCATCGCGTCCACAATTTCTTCACCGCCCACAATGGCGTGCACCACCACCGGCACCAATAACGGGGAAAGTTTGCGGATGCGCTCAAACAAGCCACCCTGCAAACGCTCCAATTCATAGCCGCGCGCGCGTTGCGCATCCAGCGTGGTATTGAAATCACGGCCCAACGTAGGCACTAAGCGAAAAGCTAAATCAATGGAATACGCCGCTTTATCTGGCACGCCCATTTGCCGGAAAGCAATGCCGTATTCCGTGGGCTTGAACGTGTACGGGATGGGAATAGCCATGAGGGACATACCCACCATGCGCATAAATTGTGAAATCATGAAGATGAAACGGTTGACGGTGAGACCGATATCCACATGCCAGCCCACGCCCGGCACCGTAAACGCTAATTGCCAGAGTGCCTCCGATTCATCAATCCGCACAGAGGGTGGGCCGCCACGGGCGCCCAGAAGCGTATTGAAAACTGTGATGAGCAACACAAACGTGAAGATAAACATCCAAGCGCGGCGCACATCGGCCCATTCAATGCGAGCCGCCAGGTACAACCCCAGCGCAAAGAGAAAGAGCGGGATAACGATGCGCAAATCCCAAAGTTGAGTGAAGGCGATGGTGACACTCACCAACATAATCAAGCGGGCGCGCGGGTCTAGCCGCTGGATGAAGGTGTTGCGGGGGCGGTACTTCCAGGTAACGAGCATATTATTCGGTAGGGGCGGACGGCCGTCCACCCCTAGGCGATTAAGCGGTTAGCGCCCTAGCCGCCCCGCGATTTGGTGATAAGCCACCATGAGGATGGGGAGCAGGATGACGATGACGACGGCGTTGCCGATGAAGGCCGGTGTAAAGTAACCAACGAGCGCCGTGTTAAAGTCAATGCCGCTGGTAAACATCTCGGTGAGAGAGGCAAACAGCATCCCCACCGCCGCGCCAATCAGGCTGTAGATAATGCCAGTGATGATATCTTTGCGCTGATTGAAGCTGGCAATCATGCCTGCCGCGAGGCCGGGGATGAGGCCCATCAGGCCATTGCCCAAGCTCCAGTTCCAGAAAAAGCCCCAGCCTGAGATTGCATCACCTACAACGTTGCCGAGAAAACCGGCGATTAACCCCACCCATGGGCCAAAGGCCACCCCAAACAACACCAACACTGCCACCGCCGGGCGAAAAGTTACATTGCCCGCCGCTGGCAGAGGGAAGATGTTGGTAGCCCACGAAAGCACGCCGTACAGTGCGGCGCCAATCGCGGCATACACCACCTCGCGTGTGCCAAACGACCAAATGTTTTTCTTGTCCATGTGAAGCCTCCGAAAGTGATGAAAATGAAACGGATAAGATGGTTCCCCCGCAAAGTTAAAACTCATTTTCATGGAAAAAGTTACTCTGGTAAAGCCGCCAAGGCCTCCACACGCAAAAAGCGGCCCGTTTTGGGTAGCCGGCTTAGGTTTTCTTGCAACAAAGTGGTTGGAACTACGCGGCACCGCTCCAGCAATTCCGCATTGGGCAAAACGGTTTCGGGCGGCCCATCCGCCGCAATGCGCCCGTTGGCCATCAGGATGATGCGTGAGGCAAAGGTGATGGCCAAGTCTAAATCATGCGTGATAAAAAGCAACGCGGCAAAGCGTGAGAAGGCGGCCTCCGTACCCATCAGCCCATCCATAAAATTCATGTAGTTGAAGAAATCTTGCCCAGCGGTGGGTTCATCCAGCGCAAGGATACGCGATTGCATGGCCAACACACACGCAATGGTGACGCGCTTTTGTTGGCCGAACGAAAGCGCGAGCGGCGGTAATTCTTCCGAGCCGGATAAATTCACCACGCCCAAAGCTTCTTTGCTCAAACGCTCAATTTCTGCAGTGGCATAGCCCAAGTTGCGGGGGCCAAAGGCCAGTTCTTCTTTCACCGTGGGCGCAAACAACATCTGCGTTGGGCTTTGGAAAGCATAACCAATGGTGTGGGCTATCTGCGCCACCGAAAGCTCACCCGTATCTTTGCCGCCAATGAGGACGCGGCCCGCGCGCGGCTTGACCAACCCAATAGCGTGTTTAACCAGCGTGCTCTTGCCTGTGCCGTTTGGCCCCAACAGCGCCACCCGCTCACCCGCGTGAATCTCCAAGTTGAGGTCATGCAGAACGTCCGGGCCGTCACCGTAGCCAAAGCGCACATTTTCAAATTTGATGAGCGGTTCGCCGCTAGGCGTTGCTGAACGTGGAACCGGCGTAAACGGCGTAGCGGCTGGGCCATTGGCGCGGATGCGTTTGATCACGTGCGCGGTAGGCAATTTCACCTGCCGCCAATCCACTACTTCAGTTAGGCCATCGGGCGCGCCGAGAAATTTAACTTCACCCGCTTCCATGTAAAGCACACGGTCTGGCCGTACAGCCAGCGCGTCTTCCACGCGGTGCTCTACCAGGATGATGGTTTTGCCCTCATCACACAAACGGCGGAAGAGCGTGAGCGCTTCACACGCCGAGGCTGGGTCGAGTGAGGCCAGCGGCTCATCCAACAACAACAGCGAGGGTTGCATGGCCAGCAAACCCGCCAACGCCACTTTCTGCCGCTCACCGCCGGAGAGCGCGTGCGTTTCGCGGTCGCGCAAATACATCAACCCTAAACCATTCAGGGCGTTTTCCACCCGCGCTTGTACTTCTTCAATCGGTAGGCCCAAGTTCTCCGGGCCAAAGGCCACTTCGGCGTGCACATACGCGCCCAAAATTTGCTTCTCCGGGTCTTGCAGAAGCGTGCCTACCGTTTGCGCCAATTTAGCCAGTGAAATGTTGCGCGCTTCCTCGCCGTACACTTTCACAGAGCCGGTGATGGCGCCCCGGTAACTGCGCGGGATGAGGCCGTTGATGCACCGGATGAGCGTGGATTTGCCACAGCCGCTGGCCCCGGCCACCAGCAACAATTCACCCGGTTGCACGGCAAGCGAGATATTTTTCAGCGCCAGCCCGGGCCGAGTGCGGTATTCAAATGAAAGGTCTTCAATGACCAAAGGCAAAGCTTCAGGCATGGTGTGTCCACGAGATTACAAAGTGAGCAATATTTTGCATTGCGGCGGAAAGGTTTTGGGCAAAGTCTTGCGGCGCGTTTTGGTTGGCCGCATCAGAGACGCCGCGTAATTCAACAAACGGCAGTTGGTTGAACGCCGCCACGCGCGCGCCGCCCGCGCCCTCCCACGCCGCTACTAAGGCTTTGGTATCTTGGCGCAATTCCGCGCGCCGTTCCGCCGAAGCAATATCTTCGTCCCCACTTGCCACTTTACCAAAGTGTACGCCGAAACCGTGCTCGGTGGTAGGAACTTGGCGCAAAGCGGCCAACAAAGTGGGTGAAGCCTCAAAGAATGGCGTAGGCCGGTCAATCAGCCGGTATTTGAAATCATGCTCAATGGTGGAAGTAGCCACCACTACATCCCCAATACGCAATTCATCGGCCAGCGCGCCCGCCGTGCCCGCGCACACCAACGCCGCCCACGGCCCGCCTGCGTCCAGTGTGTGTTGCGCTTGCAGGGCATATTGCGCTTTGCCCACGCCGCCCACCGTCAGCGTCACACCAATCTCCGGCAAATGCGTGGCAGGCAAACGGCCCAACTGCGTTTCTTGCAGTTTCAGCCCGCGCTGGCGGCAGGCCAACAAAAAGCCATCCCGTTCCTGAGTCAGTGGGGTGACGATGAGCAGAGTCATTGGCCGTTGAGGATCACTTCCACCACATCACCCACGCCCGCCCCAATGCGGTTGGCCGCGTGGCCGTTCACTTCCGCAATCACCAGTTCATCATCACTGCCAATCAACGCCACCAACTCACCTACCGGCTTATCTCCAAAGGTGCGCACCAAACCGTGAATATCCGTCATGCGCCCCTCTCCACCGTAGATGCGCACCGTCACGCCTTCCCAACTCTCCAAATCTTTTGCGTGAATGTTGGTGATGAGGTTGCCAAAATGCGCCACGGCCACCGCCACTTGGCCGCGCACGCCGGTAGATGTTTTTTCCACGCGCGGGAGCGGCAGGAGGACGGGATCCGTAATCGGTGAACCCACGGCTTCCACCGGCACGCCGTTCGCCAAGTGCGCGGCCACCGGCGCAAAAATATCGCGCCCGTGAAAGATGTTGCTGATTTTGGGCCGCCAGTATTGTGGCTGGTTGATATGATAAAACGCCGTCGGCCAGCCTTCCTCCTGCGCGCGGCGCAACGCTAAAGTGAGCGTGCCGTTATCTGGCCCTACAAATGTTTGCGCGCCAATGCGGGTGATGAGGGGCCGCCGCGCCGTGCCCACGCCCGGGTCCACCACGTAAATATGCACGGTGCCATCGGGAAAATAAAACGGTGAGCGGCTGAGGATGCGGGCCGCCTCAGGGATATTCTGCGGCTTGATGGTGTGGCAAATATCCACCAGCCGCGCTTCCGGCGTAATACCAAAGATGGTGGCCTTCATCTCACTTACAGCTACGCCGCTGGGGCCAAAATCCGTGAGCAATGAAATGACAGAGGGCATAGAATCTTTTTTGGCATCGAATTTAACGGATTGTTCGTGGAATTCGATGCTCACTTACGTTGAAATTACCTCCACTTTATCCCCCACTTGCACGCCAAGGCGTTGTTGAGCATTGCCATTCACCACGGCCACTTCCAGCTCACCCACATGATTAATGAGCGCCACCAGCTCGCCGGGCGTGCGCTCGCCAAACGTCTTCACCACGCCGCCAATTTCCGCGCCGCGCACTTTCACCGTGAGGTTGCTCAAGCTCGCCAAATCTTCCGCGCGGATGTTGGAGGAGCAATTACCAAAATGATCCGTGAAGATGATTTCGCCGCGCAGGCCGTTTTCAGTGCGCGTTACGGGCGCAATGGGCAAACGCACCGGATTGGTAAACACAGGCCCAAACGCCGAGAGCGGCGCACCGTTGGCCAGGTGGGCGCACACCGGCGCAAAAATATCACGCCCGTGAAAAATACTGCTCACCTCAGCCCGCCAGTATTTTGATTCCGTCAGGCTCACAAATTCTAGCGGCCAGCCGTTTTGCTCGGCTTGTAGCAAAACAAGCGTGAGTGCGCCATTATCCGGCCCCACCACAAATTGTGAGCCAATTCTTCCAGCCAAGCCGCGCCGCGCCGTGCCCACGCCCGGGTCCACCACAAACATATGAATGGTGTTTTCCGGAAAATACCTCAACGTGCGGCTGAGCACTACTGCCGCCTCGCGCACGTTCTGCGGGCTGATCAGGTGTGTGACGTCTATGATTTCCGCCGAAGGCGCAATGGATTTAATCACACCCTTGCATACGCTTACATCCCCATCGCGCACGCCAAAATCTGTGGTGAGGGTAATGAGGGGTGGCATAGTTTGTTAGTGAAGGATTTGGCTGAGGAACAACCGCGTGCGCTCCTCGCGCGGTTGGGTGAAGAAAATCTGAGGGTCGCCTCGCTCCACAATCTGGCCTTTATCCATGAAGATAATTTCCGAGGCCACATTGCGGGCAAAGCCCATCTCGTGCGTTACGCACACCATCGTCATGCCACTGCGCGCCAAATCTTGCATCACGTCCAGCACTTCTTTAATCATCTCCGGGTCAAGGGCAGAGGTTGGCTCATCAAACAGCATGATTTTGGGTTGCATGGCCAGCGCGCGCGCAATAGCCACCCGCTGTTGTTGCCCGCCGGAAAGTTGCCCCGGGTAGCTGTTGGCTTTTTCAGGAATGCCCACCCGCTCCAGTTGTTGGAGCGCAATTTTCCTGGCCTCCTCCGGCTGGCGTTTGCGCACAATCCTCTGCGCCAGCGTGATGTTTTCCAAAGCGGTGAGGTGCGGAAACAAATTGAATTGTTGAAACACCATGCCCACTTCGGCGCGGATGGCGTTAATGTCTTTGCTATTATGCGTCAGCTTAATGCCGTCCACCACAATTTCGCCGCCGGTGGGCGTCTCCAGGTGGTTAATGCATCTCAGCACAGTGCTTTTGCCGGAGCCGCTCGGCCCAATGATGACGACCACGCTCCCCTTCGCCACGTTCAAGCTCACCCCGTTCACAGCCGTGACAGCGCCAAAACGTTTTTCCAGATTGGTGATGGTGATGATGTTTTCGGTCATGGTTAATTCGATACATTCAGCGGCGCAAGCCGCCTCGCAGTGACCCGGCCACTGAGACTCACCGGCGATAGATAGACATGCGGCCTTCCAACCAGCGCACTCCCCGGGAGAGCAGAACCGTCATAATCAAATAAATAAAGGCCAAAATGCTGTATGTTTGGAAGAACAAAAATGTGCTGGCGGCGTACAGCTTGGCTTTTTGCGTAATATCCTCCACGCCCAGCGCAGAAACGAGCGAGGAGTCTTTGAGCATGGCGATGAAATCATTGCCCAACGCGGGCAAAATGCGGCGCACGGCTTGCGGCAAGATAATGTGCCGCATAGCCTGAAAATAGTTCATGCCCAGCGCCCGCGCCGCTTCCATTTGACCCTTTTCAATACTTTGGATGCCGGCGCGGAATACTTCGGACTCAAACGCGCCGTAAGCAAACGCCAACGCAATCACCACACGCCACTCATTCGGGAAATCCCGCACCTTGAAGTTGACCAAAGCTTCCCCCAAACCCAGGTTGGCGAGCGACCACTCACCGAGAGAGTTAACGCCCTGCACCCCAAGCGGCACCGCTACAAAGGCAATGTACATGAGTAAAACCAAAATCGGCACGCCGCGCACAATTTCCACGTAAAAGGAGGCCAGATTGTTAATGACGGGGTTGGTGGAAACGCGCGCCAAACCCACAAATAATCCGATGACAATGGCTAAACCATACGCCAGCAATGTCACCCGGATGGTCACCCCTAAACCTACGGCTACCGCCCCGAACGCCGCCCCCATTTGTTGGTTGGTGAGGATTTGATACACAATCATCAATCCCAACAACAGCGCAACGAGAAGCCACCAGGGCCACCGCTCCATACCCTGAGGCGCTAAGAAAGGCCCGCGTTTGCCTAAACTTGCATCGGTGGATGACATTGACGATTCCTTTGACCTCTTGAGGATAAAAAGTCAGGCACGCGCTAGCGCGTGCCTGACTGAGTTGAAACCGGAAGCTTTACTGCGGCAGTGGGAACCACTTGGCGTAAATTTCATCCAGCGTTCCATCGGCCTTCATTTGCGCCAGCACGGCGTCAATCGCACTGCGCAACTCACTCCCTTTGGGGAACACAAAGCCCAGTTCCTCGTTGGTCAGCGCCTCGCCAACGATCTTCAGCTTATCGGGGTTGGCGCCAATGTAGCCCTGCCCGGCTACATCGTCCATCACGGTGGCGTCAATGTCACCGTTAATGAGGGCCTGCACAATCAGGCCATATTGGTCAAACGTCACCACGTTCTCTTCGCCAAACAACTCGGCGGCCACATCGTAGTTGGTGGTGCCGGGCTGAGCGCCCACTTTGAAGCCGCTCACACTCTTCAGACTCTCGGCGTCCGTAAAGCGGTCTTCATCGGCCCGCACCAGCAATTTTTGTTGCAGTTTAATGTAAGGCGTGGAGAAATCTACGTTTTGGGCGCGTTCCTCAGTGATGGTAATGCCATCCGCCGCAATATCAAATTCCGGCGTGCCCTGCCCGCCCATTACGGCCACAATAGCATCCCACGCCGTTTGCACAAATACCGGTTTACAGTTCAGCCGCTTGCAGGCTTCGTTGAATACGTCGTAATCGTAGCCTACCGCATTGCCAGATTCATCAATGAAATTGAAGGGGTTGTAGGCATTCTCCACCGCAATGCGAATTTCACGCCCACCTAAATCCGGCAGGGTGATTTCCACCGGCGTGGTGGTGCTGAGGAACCATTTGGCAAACAGCGCGTCCAGCGTGCCATCGGCCTTCATTTGCGCCAGCGCGGCGTTCACCGGGTCTTTTAGCTCACTCCCTTTGGGGAACACAAAGCCCAACTCCTCGGCAGTGAGTTCCGGGCCGGTCAACTTCAACTTATCAGGGTTAGCGCCAATGTAGCCTTGCCCGGCCACGTTGTCCATCAGCGTCGCATCAATATCGCCGTTGAGGAGCGCTTGAACAATGATGCCATACTGGTCAAAGGTGACAATGTTCTCTTCGCCGAACAGTTCCACCGCCAAATCGTAGTTGGTGGTGCCGGGTTGAGCGCCCACTTTGAAGCCGGGAATTGCCTTCAGACCATCGGCATCCTCAAAGCGGTCTTCGTCGGCCCGCACCAATAATTGTTGCGCCAGCTTAATGTACGGCGTAGAGAAGTCCACATTTTGGGCGCGTTCCTCAGTGATGGTGATGCCATCCGCTGCCACGTCAAATTCCGGCGTGCCTTGCCCGCCCATTACAGCCACAATAGCATCCCACGCCGTTTGCACAAATACCGGCTTGCAGTTCAGGCGTTGGCAAGCGTCATTGAACAAATCATAATCGTACCCCACCGCATTGCCAGATTCATCAATGAAATTGAAGGGGTTGTAGGCGTTCTCCACTGCAATGCGAATTTCACGCCCACCTAAATCCGGCAAACCGGCGGCAGTGAGTTTGGGGCCTTCCGTAGCTTGCGGGGCGGTGGTGGGGGCCGCCGTTGGCTGGGGCGCTTCCGTCGTCGTGACGGCGGGCGCACACGCCGCCAACGTTAGGGCCGCTATCAATAGCCCATTGAATAAGTGTAACTTCTTCATTTCTCTACTCCTCGATTAAATAACGGGTGAGCCTCTCACGGCTCATTTGGCGTAAGTGCAATTGTAGCGGGTGATTGGATTTTGACAATTGTAGGTTATGAATAAAACCTTAGCAGGCCGCGGCGAGTTAGGGATTACAAAACGCACCGTTACCGGTCACATCTGGAATTTAGACGGTTTTACGCCGCTTTCACTTCTTCAGCCTGGGCGAGGGCCGTTGCCGTATAGCTGAAGAATCAAAATCTAAGAGCCGGTTTTCCTTTTTATCCTTCGTTTTTTTGCATAAACTACCCCATAATCGTTGACTCTGGAGAAAAATTCCATGATAAAGAATATAGCTTTAGACGCTGTGGATGCGGCCCTTTTACGCGCTTTGCAGGAAGACGCACGGCAAAGCAATGCGGATTTGGCGCGGCGGGTGAACCTTTCTGCGCCAGCGGTGCATGCGCGGGTGAAGCGACTGGAAACGCAAGGCATTATTCGGCGCTACACCGCCATTGTGGATAGAGAGAAAGCTGGCTACGACTTGCTGTGCTTCATCCATATCAACATCCAATTGCACCAGCCGGAGCAAGTGGAGCGGTTGAAGGAAGCGCTGAAGGCCATGCCGGAAGTGCTGGAGTGCCACCACATTACGGGCGAGCACGATTTATTGCTCAAAGTGGCGCTCCGCAACCGCAAAGATTTAGAGCAATTTGTGGTGGGGCGGCTGACGCCCGTGCCCGGCATTGCCCGCATCCAGACCAGTTTGGTGCTGGCAGAAATTAAAGAAACAAACGCGCTCGCGCTGACTTAATGGTTTGGTGGAAGCGCGGGCCAAGAAAGTAACAGTGACGACTTCTTTCACCCTCTCGCGCACGGCCTCCACCCTCAAACGCAGTGTGATGCGTGATTTGCTGGCGCTCACCGCCCGCCCCGGCGTCATTTCCCTTGCCGGCGGCCTGCCCGCCGATGACCATCTTCCACTCTCTCAACTGCAAACTTGCCTAGAAGCTGTGCTGACGCGCGATGGCGCGCGCGCACTGCAATATGGCCCGCCGTTTGCGCCGCTGAAAGAACAGATTGCCCGGTTAATGCAAGCGCGCGGCGTGGAATGTGCGCCGGATGAAGTCTTCATCACCAATGGCAACCAGCAAGGTTTAGAGTTGGCCGCGCGTTTATTGCTGAACGAAGGCGATAGCGCCGCGTTGGAGCAGTTTACCTTCACCGGCATTCAGCAGGCGGTGAGCGGGCGGGGCGCGGAAATTTTGGCCGTGCCCACCGATTTGCAAACCGGCGTTGAGGTAGAAGCCCTAGAAGCCGCCATTATCAAACACAGCCCCAAACTCGCCGTCATCATCCCGGATTTTCACAACCCATTAGGCGTGAGCGTGAGCGCCGAAAAGCGCGCCCAGATTGTGGAACTGAGCGCCCGCCACCGCTTGCCCATCATTGAAGATGACCCGTATTCCGCTTTGCGGTTTGAAGGCCAAACCGCCGCGCCGCTGAAGGCGTTTGATGAGGCGGGCCGCGTGATTTACCTCGGTTCGTTCTCTAAAATGCTGGCCCCGGCTTTGCGCCTTGGTTGGATGGTGGCGCCGCGCGAACTTTTGCCGCGCCTCACCGTCCTGCGCGAGTCTTTAGATTTAGAGTCCTCGCAACTCACCCAACGCACCGTGGCCGAATTTTTGGCGCGCGGCTGGCTCACACCACATCTGGCGCAACTCAACGCCGTCAACCTCCACAAGCGCAATGGCATGCTGGCCGCGCTAGAACGTGAGCTGGGCGGCCTCGCCCACTGGACGGCGCCGGAGGGCGGGCTGTTCATCTGGCTTACCCTGCCGGAAGGCATGGATACAGCGGAATTGTTCAACACCGCCCTAGCGCAAGATGTGGCCTTTGTGCCCGGCTCCGCCTTCGCCGCGGATGGCGCTTCCGGCGCCAATTGTGCGCGCCTCAACTTCTCTAAACCTTCACTGGAGCAAATTGACGTAGGCATTACGCGGTTGGCCAGCGTGATTAAAACCCACTTATCTTTAATGCGTGAAACGTAAAGCGTGACTAAGCGACGCTCACGTTTCACGTTTGACGCTAAAGGAGAGCTTCATGACCACTCAAGACACCATTGATACTCGCCCAATGGACGAAGAAGCGGATCTGTTCAAAATCAACGCGATGGACCACGTTGAATTTTGGGTGGGCAACGCCAAGCAGGCCGTTTTTTATTGGAAGTATTGGGGCTTTAAGCCAGTGGCCTACAGCGGCCTAGAAACGGGCAACCGCCGCTTTGCTTCGTGGGTGGTGGAGCAAGGCAAAATCCGGCTCGTGCTCAGTTCACCTTACTCACCGCATGATGAGATGGCCGTGCATCACATGATTCACGGCGATGGCGTGAAGGTGATTGCGATGGAAGTGGAGGATGTGGAAGCGGCCTATCGCGAAACTTTAGCGCGCGGCGCGAAGGGTGTGCAAGCGCCCACGGAGCAGAGCGATAAACACGGCAAAATCCGCACGGCCAGCATTCAGGGCTACGGCCAAACGCTGTTTAAGTTTGTGGAGCGGGGTGAGTACGCGGGGGCCTTCATGCCCACTTACAAAGCTTTACCCGAAGATAAAACGGTGAAGCCCACCGGCTTGGCCGCCATTGATCACATTGTAGGCAACGTGGAACTGGGCAAGATGAATTACTGGGTGAACTGGTTTCACAAAACCATGGGCTTCCGCCAGATTGTGCACTACGATGACAAAACCATTCACACCGAGTATTCCGCGCTGATGAGCAAAGTGATGGGCAACGGCAATGGCCGGATTAAGTTCCCCATCAACGAACCGGCGGAGGGGCGCAAGAAGAGCCAGATTGAAGAGTATTTGGATTACTACCACGGGCCGGGCGTGCAACACTTGGCGCTGATTACGGGCGATATTATTGGCACTGTGCGCGAATTGCGTGACCGCGGCCTAGAGTTTTTGCGCGTGCCTAACGCTTACTACGAGAATTTGCCCGACCGCATTGGCAAGATTGCGGAAAGCTACACCGATATTGCCGAACTGGGCATTTTGGCTGACCGCGATGATGAGGGTTACTTGCTCCAAATCTTCTCGCGGCCCATCCAAGATCGGCCCACAGTCTTTATTGAAGTGATTCAGCGGCGCGGCGCACGCGGCTTTGGGGTGGGCAACTTCAAGGCGCTGTTTGAGAGCATTGAGATTGAACAAGCGCGCAGAGGAAATTTATAATTGCGCTATTGTGAAATTGGGTGATTGAGTCATTGGTCACTGCCTCAATGGCCCACTGGCCCAATGGCTCAATACAAAGAGTCCAACATGGCTTTCTATCATAAACTCGGCCAGATACCGCACAAGCGGCACACACAGTTTCGCCAGCCGGATGGCTCACTGTACAAAGAGCAGGTGATTGGCACCAAAGGGTTTTCCGGTATCCAATCTATTCTGTATCACGTGCACGCACCTACAGAAATTAAGCACGCGGAAAGTTTGGGTAGCGCCAAAGTGGAGTACGTGCCGGATGGCCCGCTCAAGCACCGGCTATTCCGCAGTAAAGATGTTCCGGCGGGCGGTGATGCGGTGAGCGGGCGGCGCGTGCTGTTGGGCAACGCCAACGTGACGATGGCGGTAGCGCGGCCTACGCAAAGCATGGAATATCACTACCGCAACGGCGAAGCGCATGAGCTATTTTGGGTACACACCGGTGAGGGCACCCTGCACTCGCAATACGGCGCGCTGGATTTTGGGCCGGGCGATTACATCAACATCCCTATCAGCACCACTTGGCGCATGGAACTAAAGGGCAACAATCATCGGATGCTGGTGTTTGAATCCGGCCATGATTTTGAATTTCCGCACCGCTACCGCAATGAATACGGCCAATTGCTGGAAAATAGCCCGTTTTGTGAGCGCGATATGCGCGTGCCAGACCGGCTGGAAACGCATACCGAGCGCGGCGATTTTGAAGTGCGCGTGAAGGCGCGAGGAGAATTTCATCGGCACATCCTTGCCCACCATCCACTGGATGTGGTGGGCTGGGACGGTTATCTGTATCCGTTCGCCTTCAACATTTATGATTTTGAGCCAATCACAGGCCGTGTGCATCAACCGCCGCCCGTGCACCAAACCTGGGAGGGCTGGAACTTCGTTATTTGTTCCTTCATGCCGCGCTTGTTTGATTACCACCCCGAGGCCATTCCCGCGCCGTACAACCACGCCAACGTGAACAGTGATGAAGTGCTGTATTACGCCGAGGGCAACTTTATGAGCCGCAAGGGCGTGGAACAGATGGACATTAGCCTGCATCCGGGCGGCCTGCCCCACGGCCCGCATCCGGGCACGGCAGAGGCCTCCATTGGCAAGAAGGGCACGGAGGAAGTGGCGGTGATGATGGACACGTTCCATCCTTTGCACCTCACGCCGTTTGCGCTGGAGTGTGAAGACGAGCGTTACGCTTACAGTTGGTGTGAGCACAAGTAAGGATTCACCCCTAAGACACGAAGCGCACAAAGTCCACAAAGCATCGTCGTGGGCTTCGTTACTTTGTAGCTTCGTGGTAAAGTGTCTTATCCATTACCGAGACTAAAGGAGTTTTATCATGGCCGTTCGCACCGCAACCGCCGAATGGAAAGGCACCCTCAAAGAAGGCAATGGCGTGATGCAATTGCCCAGCATGAATTATGAAGGGCCGTTTACGTGGGCCTCACGCTTTACGGATGGCAAAGGCACCAACCCCGAAGAACTGCTTGGCGCCGCGCACGCCGGTTGCTACTCTATGTTCCTTTCGGCCCTCATCACCAAAGCCGGTTACACCCCCACCCGCATTCACACCACCGCTCAAGTGCATATTACGGATGGCCCCACCATCAGCCTGATTGAACTAAACTGCGAAGCCGAAGTGCCGGGCCTAAGCGCCGAAGCTTTTGCCGAGCATGCCGAAGCCGCCAAAAAAGCTTGCCCCGTCTCCAAAGCGTTGGCCGGGCCGGAGATTAAACTCACGGCTACGCTCAAATAATTGCGTGAAGCGTGAAACGTGGGCGCGCTTCACGTTCCACGCTTCACGCTTCACGATGCACCCTAGCCTCCGCGCCTTTCTCACCCATGTAATTGATTACGCCGGCCTGTTCCCTCCGGCCAGCCTGCCGCTAGAGCCAGCCATCCGTAACCACGCGGCTTACCAACAGCACGCAGACGCTTGGATGCTGGGCCGCTTCATCTGCCCCGCCGCGCAGTTGGCCGCGCTTGCGCCGTTCAAAGAATTATTCACCGAAGCGCGCCCACTCACTATTTCCGCGCTTGGCCCCAAAAGCCCGGTAGATTTTTCCGCCGAACTGCAGGCCACGTTGACGCAGATAGAAGCTTTTCACAGGCAGTGGGGCGCGTACGGCAAGGTAGAGGCGCTGGAATTAACTCTGCCTGCCGCGCATGCCACACCGGAAACTTTAGCGGGAGCGCAGGCGGCGCTCAATTTTCCGGCCAACGTTTTTTACGAGTTGCCGTTTGATGAACACTGGCTCACGCATCTACCCAACTTTCTAGAGGCGCTGGCCGCGCACAAAACCAGCGTGGGCTTCAAACTCCGCACGGGCGGCGTGGCGGCCTCAGCTTTTCCTTCCACCGCGCAAGTGGCCGCCGCCATCACCGAATGCCGCGCGCGCGGCCTCGCGCTCAAATGCACGGCGGGCCTGCATCACCCTCTGCGCCACTTCAATGAAAGTGTGCAAACCAAAATGCATGGCTTTATCAATGTGTTTGGCGCGGGCTTGCTGGCGCACGCGCACCAACTCAGCCTGAGCGGCGTGCAAACCATTTTGGAAGATGAGGCCGCCAGTGATTTTGAATTTACGGACGCGGGCTTTAGCTGGTGCGGCCTGAGCGTGAGCGTGGAAGATATTGCCCACCTGCGTCAAACGGCATTGCTTTCTTTTGGCAGTTGTAGTTTTGATGAGCCGCGTGAGGATCTTCAAAATTTAGGCTGGCTGAACCTTCACCGTGAAACGTAAAACGTAATTACCGCGTTTCACGCATCACGTTTTACTGCTTATGCGCTCCTTCATCCCCACCACCTCCACCTCCCACTTTCCCATCCAAAATTTACCTTACGGTGTTTTTAGACTGAACGGCGGCGCGGCGCGCGTGGGCGTGGCGATTGGTGAGTACGTGCTGGATATGAGCGTGCTGGAGGAGGCGGGCTTTTTCGCTGGCGCATCTTTCGCCGCGCGGCGCATCTTCGGCCAACCTTCGCTCAACGCCTTCCTCGCCCTCGGCCACGCCGCTTGGGCTGAGGCGCGCACCATGCTCCAAAACTTACTCCGGGCAGATGAGCCGCTTCTGCGGGATAACGCCGCCGTGCGTGAGGCGGCCTTTCATCTGCAAACGGCGGTTGAGATGCAATTGCCAGTGGAGATTGGCGATTACACCGATTTTTATTCCTCGTATCATCACGCGCACAACGTGGGCGCCATGTTGCGCGGCGCGGAAAATGCGCTGATGCCCAACTGGAAGCATTTGCCGGTGGCTTATCATGGCCGCGCCAGCTCCGTAGTGCTGAGCGGCACAGCGGTGCGCCGCCCGCACGGCCAAAGCAAGCCCGCCAACGCCGAAGCGCCGATTTTTGGGCCGAGCCGCAATTTAGATTTTGAATTGGAGATGGGCTTTTTTGTAGGGCCGGGCAACGCGCTGGGCGAGCCGATTTCGATTGAGCGCGCGCATGAACATATTTTTGGCATGGTATTGGTGAACGATTGGAGTGCGCGTGATATTCAGGCGTGGGAGTATCAGCCGCTGGGGCCGTTTCTGGCTAAAAACTTCGCCACCAGCATCTCGCCGTGGGTGGTGCCGTTGGCCGCGTTGGAGCCATTCAAACAACCCTTGCCCGCGCAAGCGCCGGAGCCTCTGCCGTACTTACGCCGCGCGGACGATTGGACGTACAACATTCAGCTCGAAGTGAGCTTGCAGGGCGCAAAGATGGAAGCGCCGCACACCATCACGCGCACCAACTTCAATCAGCTTTACTGGAGCATTAACCAACAACTGGCGCACCATACGGTGAACGGTTGTAACCTGCGGCCCGGTGATTTGCTCGCTTCGGGAACCATCAGCGGCCCCACGCCAGAATCACGCGGCAGTTTGTTGGAATTAACATGGCGGGGCGCACAGCCGCTTACCTTCCCCAACGGCGAGCAACGCAAATTTATTGAAGATGGCGATGAAATTAAGTTCTTGGGCTTTTGCGAGGGCGATGGCTACCGCGTGGGCTTTGGGGAGTGTACGGGGAAGTTGCTAGAAAGTGGAAAGTAGAAATCTTAACCGCGACCACCCAAAGGTGGCAAGCGCCACAAAGGGCGTGAAACCAGTTTCTTCCGCGCCATCCGCTCAATCGGCATTATCCGTGTACAGAGAACACTGCCGCTAAATCCGCTGTGTGCTCAATAATTAAATCCGCGCCGTGGGCCTGCAGTTGCGAGCGGTTGCCAAAACCGCACAACACCCCAATAGTTTGCGCGCCGGCCCGTTGGCCGCACAGCACATCTACCGAAGTATCCCCCACCATCACACATTCGGCTGTTTGCACACCCAGTTGTTCCGCACACCAAATAACCGGGTCTGGATAAGGTTTAGTATGTGGGGCCGTCTGCGCGTGGGCAATCACTTTGAAGTACGGCTGAAGACTGAATTGCTCTAAAAACGTATGCGTGCCGCGTTCTGGCCGCGCGGTGACGATGCCCAACGCGTACGTCTGCGAGAGTTGTTGCAAAACCGGCTCCACGCCCTCCATCAGCACAAAGCGCCCCTTGGTTTGTAAATCCATCTTATCTGCCAGCCAGTTAGACAACTTCACCAGTTCATCATCTAAATGCAAGATATCTGGAAAGCCCATGAGGGTGTTAAGCGGCGAAATAGCCGTGGTGAGCGCCCATCGCAAAGCCGGGCGCGGGTTGCGTTGAGGAAAAAGCGCTTTCAGCGGGCCGAGCATTTTGGCCGCGCGCTCAATGTATTCGTCATCGGTATCCGCCAATGTGCCGTCTAAATCAAACAAAATGGCGCGCACGCGGGAGGGGTTGAAAGCCATGAGGCAGTGACGTAGTAAACAGTGGGCAGTGAACAGTGAACTGCTTACTGTAAGTCTGGGTATTGCGTCAGCGCTTGTTCCAGTGTGGCTTGGTCTGGCGCGGCCAGCCAAAGCGTATGCACGCCGTTGGTGAAGAAGCAGTGGAGTTGCGTGGCTTCCCAGCACTGCGCGCCCGGATATTCTACCGTGCGATTGAAACGGTCATCCGCGTATTGGGTGAAGGCCGCCACAAACTCATCCGCATCGTCTTGCGTATCCCATTGCCAATGCAGGGCCAGCACCATCTGGTTATCCGCGTCACGACGATAGACCACGTAACTATCACCGCCCCAACCCTCGGCGGCGCGTGAGGCGCGGCTCTCGCTTAGGCGCGCGCCCTCAGCTTCGCCATACGCCAAAATCAAATAGGTGTACCACTCGCCCATTACATTGCGTTCCACTTCGCGCCAGCCGGAGCCAAGTGTATCCGTCAGCGCGGGGCGTGGAACTTGAATGGGGTTATCGTCGGCCTCATATCTTTCCGGGTGAAGGATATGTTCGGTGGAGAGCGGCGGATCCGCCCATACGCCATCCACGCGCGCCCAGCCGCCTTCATCATAATAGCGGCGCACAAAATCTAGTCCTTGGCTGTAAGGGAAGAAGAAATCTTGCAATAAATACTCCGGCATTTCAAAGTAGATCTGCACATCCAGACTATTTACGTAATCGTCATAGTCACGTTGTTCAGCGCGGGAGAGCGAAGCCCTATATTGTTCATCCAATAGCGAGGCATCCCCCTCTAGCAAAGCCTGAAGCGCGGCGGCTTTCTCGGAGTCTTCCTCCCATCCCTCCTCGCTATAACCCATGCCGCGCATATCGTAGTTCTGGTCTTGCAGGGCGTGGTTATACTCATGGGCAAAGGTCACCTGTTCATAAACGTTCAATTCACCCTGCTCAGAGACCACCACCAATTCTTTGGTATCCGGGTCATAAAAACCCGCCACCCCTTCTGAGTACAAGCGCAAATATAGATTCTTCAAATCAAAATCGGGCGGCAGAAGGCCCAACACCTCCAGCATCAAGGCGCTGTCTTCCCACTCTTGGTCAGTGGTGTCTTCTTCAAAATCCTTCAATTGGCGAGCCAACACTTCTTCGGTAGAAAGGAATTTCCGCTCGATGGAGTCATCCACCGGCTGAAGGCCGCGCTGGGCAATCACCCAGGCCTGAATTTCTTCCATCTTGGTCAGGGTGGTGTCGTTCGGTGTGGGCGCCGGTTCGGGCGTTTTGTTTGGGTCAAAGGTGGGGCGCGGCGTAGCTGTATCGCGTGCGCTTACCTGCCGCAGGTACAGCCAGCTTCCGCCGCCTAATGCAATGAGCGCACAAGCGCACAAGCACAGTGTTACACCCGCCACTCCCAAGCCAATTACGATATTATTTCGGTTTTGAGTATTCATAGGAAGAATTGTAACAACAAACCGGAAACGGACGAACAGACAGTAAAGATTGAAATACCATAAGACCCATCTGTTTGTTCGGGCTGAGACCGTTTCCCGGGTTTTTGGTAAAGTTGGGTTGTGAATTTCTATCAGCTATTAGATGTGCCGCCGGATGCCACGCCGGAGCAAATTAAAGCGGCGTACCGGATTCAGGTTCAGCTTTATCACCCAGACCGTTTGCAGGGCGCGGGTGATAAGGTACGCGCTTACGCGGAAGAACGGTTGAAGAAAATCAACGCCGCGTACACCATTTTGAGTGACCCGGCCAAACGGCGCGATTACGATGCCCGCGAACGCGCCGCCCAAACCGCCCGTGCTTACGATGACGGCAATGATTCTGCGCCGGACTTTGGTTTTAGGGCTAGGCCGCGCCGCAACCGCAGTGAACGCCAAGCCGCGCGCGATTGGGAACGGCAGGAGTCTGAAATCCGTAAGACGGAGGAATTTATCCGCCGCCAACGTGAGGCCGCCGCGCAAGCTGAACGTGAACGGGCCGAAGCCGAAGCCCGAGCGCGCCAAACGGCGCGGGAGCGTTATCCGCGCGCTCACTTGCAGGGTGAACGCCTCATCGTTACGCTTCAGCCGGAGTTGTGGATGCCGTTTCTGCGCATCCCGGCGGGAGAATTCCGCATGGGCAGTGATCCTCTGCAAGACCCGCTGGCCGTGGCCGCCGAGCGTCCGCAACATCTCGTCCGGCTGAGTGAGTATTTCATCGCTCAAGCGCCCGTGACGTATGAGCAATATCAAGCCTTTCAGCACGCCGTGCGGCCGGGGGTGGCGTGGGGCTTCCCCAGCAATTTTGATCTTCATCCGGTAACGAACGTTTCTTGGGATGATGCGCTAGAGTTTTGCAATTGGCTCACCGGGCCGGGCTGGAAGTTCCGCCTGCCCACGGAGGCCGAATGGGAGAAAGCGGCGCGCGGCGTGGATGGCCGTGTGTTTCCGTGGGGCAATGAGTGGGATGCCACGCGCACCAACGCCGATGATTTTGCCAATACCACCACGCCGGTAGGGCTGTTCTCTCCGGCGGGCGATAGCCCGTTTGGCTTGAGTGATATGAGCGGCAACGTGTGGGAGTGGTGCGCGGATAAATACAATGCGGAGGAATATGCGCGGCGCGAGGCCATTGTAAACCCCACCGGCCCACAGGCAGGTGAGGGGGTGGTCATTCGCGGCGGGGCGTTTGATGCGCCGCTCAAGCGCGTGCGGTGCGCGCAAAGGAACTGGGATTACCCGTTCAAGCGCCGCCCGAATTTAGGGTTCAGGGTGGTGGCGGTTCCTGTTGAGAGCTAGCCCACTCTATTTTTAGCAGGGGTGAAGGTGGGCTGGGGTGCGGGGGAGGATCCTTACAGCCCACTCGCTCACTTTCACCCCAGCACTCCTTCACTTCCCGCGTAAGTGCTTCAAAATCGTTCCGCCGTCATTCTGAAAGTAGCCCGGAATATCAATGGGCGGGATGAGGGCGCCGAGGCCGAGGATAACGAAGTTATAAAACGCCGTAAAACCCAGCACCCAAAACGCCCACGCCGGCCATAGCGGGCCGTAAAGCAGTAAGAAAAACGCAACACCGCCAATAAGCAAGTTCACCCAAAAGCCGCCCAGCGCGCGCTGAATGTGAATTTTCCCCGGCAATTGCGGCTCGTTCTTTGGGTATTCACACTGCGCCAAAATGGAAAAGTATTTAATGCCTGTCATCGGGTGGCCCACGCGCCGCGCCGCCCACGCATGCCCCATATCGTGCAACCAATCGCCGAGGAACATCACCAGCACACACAAAAGGCCTACCAGCCAGCCCTCGCCCGCGTTCAGGCCAGATTGAGACGTTGCCAGCCACGCCAGCGCAATGCCGCACAAGGCAAACGAGCCAACGCTCACTAACGTCATGCTGGTGGTGATGCCAAAGAGGGTGAAGAGTTTGAAGGGTTTCATGAGTTAATGCTCAATTCACAATGCGTAATGCAAAATGTAAAATGCAAAAGTTTTTACATTTGCATTTTTAATTTTTCAAAGCTTTGCACGCTTCTGGGAAAGCCAACTGCGCCCACTCGGCGTACATGCGGCCGGAGGGATGCAGGCCATCGCTGGCAATCAAATCCGGCTCGGCGGGCGCGCGGCGGGAGGTGGGCGTTACATCCACGTAGCGCGCGCCGAGGCGGGCCGTTTCTTCTCGGTTCACGGCGTTGAAGGCATCAATCTCTGGGCCAATGCCTCCACGCCGATCCAAGTTGGCAAACGGCGTCACGCCCCAATCTGGAATAGAAAGCACCAGCACGCGCCCGGGCTGGCCGCCCGCAAAATTTATGGCGCGTTCCAGCAGGGCCACAAATTCGGGGCGGTAGTTTTCGGCGGTGCGGCCCCGGTATTGATTGTTCACGCCAATTAAAAGTGAAACTAACTCAAACGGCCCGCGCGGCTCGGCGCGGTCAATGGCCGCCAAAAGTTCGTCCGTCGTCCAGCCGGTTTTGGCAATAATTTGCGGCTCATCTATCTGCACGCCGCTGGCCCGCAGAAGCGCGGCCAACTGCACGGGCCAGCGCTCACTTTCCAGCACAGCTTCGCCAATGGTGTAAGAATCTCCGAGGGCAAGGAAACGGACGGGTGTGGTGGTGGGCATAGGGCAGGGGTGTGATGGATGAGGGGTTTGGAATTGGGCGGCGGGCGCAGTGCAGGCCGGAATCCAAAAGGTGAACAGCAGATAGTAAGCTATGAGCCAATTCTTCACCTGTTTATATTCTCAGCGGTTAGCTTTCTCGCTGAGATAGTAATGCCAAAACAGACGCGCGGCAACAGCCCGCCATGGCTTCCACTGCTCAGCCATACGATTAAGTTCATCATAGCTGGGCCGCGTGGGCAAGCCTTTCACTTTTTCCACCGCCGCCGCCAGCGCCAAATCGCCGTGCGGCCATACATCCGGCCTCAATAAACATTCCATCAGATAAATATCCGCTGTCCAGCGGCCAATGCCCTTCAGCTTCACGAGTTCCCCACGCACGGCGTCATCACTCATTGAAACCAACGCTTCTGGTAAAAACTGCTTGGCTAGGATGGCTTGCGCCAACTCACGCGCGTAGCCCATTTTCTGGCGGCTAAAGCCGATGGCTTTCATTTGCGCATCATCAATGGTGAGCAAGCGGCGCGGCGTAACTTTCTGGCGGCAGGCTTTTTCTAAACGGGCGTAAGCGGCCTTGGCCGAGGCCAAGGAAACTTGTTGCTCCAAAATAATGTACACGAGGGTGGCGAAGCCCGGCTCCCTATCCCACAGCGGCGGCGGGCCGTAGCGCTTGTAAATGCGGCGCAAATCCGCATCGCGACGGCTCAATGCTCGCACGCCGCGCAAAAGCTCTGTTTCGTTTAACACAGTTAATTTCAACTGGTGGGATTTTTCTTCGCCAACAACTCCGCCCGTTCTGCATCAGAAATAAAAGCAATAGTGAGGGCGTTGGCCTGCGCTTGCCGAATTTGCTGAGGCGTGAGGCCAGCCGCGGGCGCGGCCACTTCATATTCATGCGGTAGGGTGATGGCGCTGATGCCGGGGTCATCACTGTTGAGGGTGGCCAGCAGGCCGGCTTCCAAAAAGCGTTTGAGCGGGTGGCTAATAAAATCCGGCACGGTGCTGGTTTGCACGTTGCTGGTGAGGTTGGCTTCAATGCCAATGTTGTGCGCACGCATATAGTCTAATAAAGTCGGGTCTTCGGCGGCGCGCACGGCGTGGCCAATGCGCGTGGCCCCCAGCTCACGGATGGCCTGCCACACGTTCTCTGGCCCGCCGCCCTCGCCGGCGTGCACCGTAATCTGCCAGCCGGCTTCACGCGCGCGGCGAAAGTGTTCCACAAACAGGCCGCCGGGCCAGTTGGCTTCATCGCCCGCCAAATCCAACGCGGCCAACCGCGTTTTGTGTTGAAGCAGGGAATTGAGTTCGCCCCAAGCAATATCCGGCCCAAAGTGGCGGCTGAGGATGCCGATGAGTTTCACCTTCACGCCAAACTCGCGCGCGCCCGCTTCTACGCCATCGGCCACCGCCTCCACCACAGCGGCAGGATGCAGGCCATGCGGCTGGGCCATAAACCACGGGCTAAAGCGCAATTCAATGTAATCAATCCCCTCGCGCCGCGCATCTTCCACGTTTTCATACGCAATGCGGCGGCAGGCGTCCACGTTCACCAGCACGCCCGTCATCCACTTAAAGCGTTGCAAAAAGGCCACAATGCCTGGCTGTGGCTCCGAAACTTGCACATGCGGGCGCAAGCCTTCTATCTCAAAGGCGGGGAGTGGCAAATTGTGTTGGCGGCCTAAATCCAGAATGGTTTCCAGCCGCACACTGCCATCTAAGTGGCGGTGTAAATCAATCAGGGGCAAGCGGGGGTCAATCACACTTGGGATTATACCTGTGAGAAAAAAAATATTGCGCGGCTTGTTATTGGTGAGGGCGAGAACTGCCTTGGCCAATTCTTCTCCATTTAGGGAGACCACTTAAAAGGCAGCAAGCGATGGCGCGAAGCGTCCGATGAGGGTCAGCGCGCCGCGAAAATGGGCCTAAGCCGCGATTCTCCCCTCACCTGCGCTTCGCGCGGCCTCTCCCCGCTGGGGAGAGGCTTTGACCATACCAGTTCAGGTACACATCCAGCGCAAGCTCCCCAAACCATCACCAACTACGTACTTAAAGCCGCTGGGCTATAATTTTGGGTATTAGGTATCCGATAGAATCGTGCCAACAGTCTTACGCGTTGAGCGCTACCGATTTCTCTTCTTTAGCAATGAGAACAATGAGCCGCCCCACATTCACGTCAAAGCCGAAAGTAATCAGGCCAAATTCTGGCTCGATCCAATCCGTTTTGGCATCCAATTACGGACTTAAAGCGCACGAACTCAATGAGATTGAGCGGATTATCATAGAATATCAAACCGAGTTATTAGAGGCTTGGCATGAGCACCTCAGTTGAAAATCCTACTAAACTCAAATTCCGGCGGGCATTTCGCCCAACTACGGCGCTTGCCAAATCAATGAAGTTCAAAGATGAAATGTTGGAAGTTCACTTGACCGATGGCCGCATTGTGAGTGTGCCAGTGATTTGGTTTCCGTTACTTCACAAAGCCACCGCTGAACAACGAGACCACTACGAAATTGGCGGCGGCGGCATCAGCCTGCACTGGCCAGAAATTGATGAAGATATTTCAGTGGCCGGTTTGTTGGCAGGCGCAGACGAGCAGGCTTCCTAAGCAATATGCCAGAACTCCCCGAAGTGGAAACCGTGGCGCGCGAATTGCGCGCAGGCTCCCATGGCCGGGGGCCAAGTGTGGTTGGCCGCACCATTGCGCGCCTTACTGTGCGTTGGCCGCGCCACATTGCCCGGCCAACGCCCGCCGAGGCGAAGCGCCGCTTACCCGGCCAACGTGTGCTGAACGTTGGGCGGCGCGGCAAATACCTCATCTTCCAACTCAGCCGCGATGTGCTTTTGGTGCATCTAAAAATGAGTGGGGATTTGCGGGTGGCGCCGGCGAAAACCGAGGCCGATAAACACGCCCACACCATCTTCCACTTTGAAGATGGCTGGGAACTGCGCTTTACAGATACGCGGAAGTTTGGCAAAGTGTTTGTGGTGGCCGAAGCTGAAGAAGTGACCGGCGCGCTTGGCCCGGAACCCTTGGAAGCGGCTTTCACGCCGCATTGGCTCGGGCAAATGTTGGCCCGTAAGCGCCGCGCTCTCAAACCGCTCTTGCTTGATCAGACTTTTTTGGCCGGGGTGGGCAACATCTACGCCGATGAGAGCTTGCACCGCGCCAAACTTCATCCCCTGCGGCGCAGTGACTCGCTTGAGCCAGCCGAAGTGCAAGCGCTGTGGAAAGCCATCCGCGCCTCCCTGCGCGCCGGGCTAAAGCATAACGGCGCGAGCATAGATTGGGTGTACCGTGGCGGCGGTTATCAAAAGTATTTTCGCGTGTATGATCGCGCGGGCCAGCCCTGTTACACTTGCGGCGCTCTCATCCGCCGCATTGTGGTGGGGCAGAGGGGCACGCATTTTTGCCCTACTTGTCAACCCGTCCGCTGAGGAGAATGACGATGAATCCTGAAGTTATTTTACAAAACGCTGGCCTTATCTTTGTAATCATTATTGTCGGCCTTGTGCTTTCGGTGGCGCTGTTAGCGATTGGGCTGAATTTGCGACGCGGTGATAAACCCAAGGAAGAAGCTCAACCACAAGGCGGCACGCCCATTCCCAGCGCCCCCAGCGCGCCGCGTTTCGGTCTGCCCACCTTTGGCGCTCAACCCGCGCAACCCGCCGCGCCCGTTGACCCGAATGCGAATGAAGTTTTGCGGGTGATGCGGGATAAGCTGACGGGCCGCGTGCTTTTGGATATTAATGGCCGCCGTTACAGCCAACTGAGCGAAATCACGGATAGCGATGTGCGCCGCGCCTTTTTGCTAACGATGCGTGATTTGCAAGAATTTGCCGGTGTGAGTCTCAGCACGGTAGGTGCGCCGCCGCCCGCGCCCGTTGCCGCGCCTGTGGCGAGTGTGCACACACCGCCCACAGCTACGCCCGTTGCGTCAGTAGCTCGGCCCACCGGCGCTCCAGTTAGTGATGACGCGGAGGCCATCCGCGCGCGCCTAAATCCAGCCCCTCTGCCCAAACAAGTTGGAGACGCGCACACGCCGCTTAAAGCTCCCTCCATGAATTTATTCAAGCAAATTTCCGTTTCGCGGGAGGTGAGCGCCAAAGAACTTGCGCCTCTGAAATCTGTGGCGCAACAAATTGATGACGCGCTTCAGCATGTGATTCTGGGCACACCCTTTGCCGCCCAAAACCTGCATGTGGCCTCTAAGCCGGATGGTGGTGTGTTGTTTGAAGTGGGCGCCAACGTGTATGATAGCGTGAATGATATCCCTGACCGCACGCTACAAGTAGTCTTTCAGGAAGCTATTCGGCGTTGGGAGCAGGCGCAATAGTTATTAGCGGATAACTAACGGCGGCTATTGAAATTGTTGCGCGAGGGCTTGCTTTTCAGCCGGGGGGAGGAAGGCGGCTTGCGCGGCGGTGCGGATGGTAGCCCGCACCTGTTCATAAGTTAAGCCCAAGCCGTTGATTGCCTTCCCGTATTCTTCAGTGAGTGTAATTTCAGAGACGGCCGGGTCATCGGTGTTGATGGTGACCAGTAAATTATTGGCCAGCATTTGGCCGAGCGTATGATCCGAAAGGCGCTGGATGACGCCGCTTTGCAGGTTGGAGGTAACGCACACTTCAAACACCGTGCCGCGCTCACAGGCTAGCGCCATTACCGCCGCGTCTTCCACAACCCGCACGCCGTGACCAATGCGATCAGCTTCCAAGCGTTCAATGGCGTGGCGCACGTTATCCGCGCCCGCCCACTCGCCGGCGTGCACCGTAATCCCCAAACCGGCGCGGTGCGCCTCATGAAACACCGCCGCAAACGGCTCTGCTGGGAAGTTGGCCTCATCCCCGGCAATATCTAAGCCCACAATATCCGTTTTGTGTTCCACAGCCAGCGCGGCCACCTGCTCGGCCACTTCCACCGGTTCATGGCGGTTAATGCTGGCAATCAGTTCCACGCGCATTTTGGGGAAGGCCTGCCGGGCTTTTTCCACTGCCAGCAGAACCCAGTGGGTGACATCATGTAAGCTGTACCCTTTGGCTTTGGAGAGAGCGCGGGGCGTAAAACGCAATTCAAGATATTTCACGTTGTCCAACGCGGCATCTTCAATGACTTCGTACGTCAATTGTTGAATCACTTCCGGCGATTGGTAGAACTGCCGCAGAACAGGGAATTTGCTCAGGAAATTAGCGGAGTTTGGCTCGTCATTAATGACTTGCACGAGCGGGCGGAGTTGTTCCGGTTCAGTGGGGAGGTCAAGTTCAAACTGGCGCGCAATCTGGCACAACGTGCTCAAACGCAGAGAACCCTCAAGGTGCCGGTGTAAATCCACCTTGGGCCAACTCTGTAAAAGTTTTTGCTGTTCCAAACTGGCCGTCAGCCGGGTCATTGCGCAAAGGATACCCTGTTTGAAGGATTAGGACAACCATATTTTTACGGCCCGCGTCGGCCTGACCTAGAACGGTATTTCGCCCCACTGCCAAGTCTGTAAAGTTTCAAAGGTGTTGTGGGCCGTCAAATCCAAGTGTAGTGGGGTGACCGAGATATAGCCCTGGGCGAGGGCCCAATAATCGGTATTTTCAATTAATTCGCCAGTGGGCCAATCGCCGCCAATCCAATAATAGGGCTTGCCGCGCGGGTCCTGGCGCACAACCAATTTATCACGGTATACGCGCCGCCCCTGCCGCGTTAGCCGCCAGCCTTTGGCCGGTGTAATGGGCGCATTCAGGCTAAGCACTAAATTTGCCGCCAAGCCTTTATCAATTACCTGCCGCACCAACTGCGCGGCGGCCTGCGCGGCCACGGCGTAATCTTCTGGCGTATGCGCCTCATCTGCCGAAACGGCCACGCCGGGCACGCCGAATAAAGTGGCTTCTAAAGCCGCAGTGACGGTGCCAGAGTAGGTTACATCTTGCGCCAGGTTGGCATGTGGGTTAATGCCAGAGACAACCAAATCTACTTTTTCAGAAAGGAAGCCGAGGAGGGAAAGCGCCACCGCATCGGAGGGTGCGCCGGAACACGCCCACGCGGGGGTGCCATCCGCCAAGTGGGCCGGCTCCATTCGGAGTGGTTTGTGTAGTGTTTTTCGGTGCCCGGCGGCCGATTGGTTGTGCGCCGGGGCAACGATAGTGAGTTTACCCAGCGGCGCCAGCGCTTGCTTGAGGGCCAATAGGCCGGGGGCGTGAACGCCATCATCATTCGTGAGGAGGAGGTGCATGCGCGGAGGGTATCACAAAATAAATGATTGTGGTTGTTTGGTGGGGCATGGCCAACCGTCCTTCATCCGGCTCAGGATAAGGGACGGGCGCTAATTTTTCTCCGATACTTCGCTAACAAATCTCTGACGTCGCTTTTTTAGAATGGGGCTAATTTACAGCTATTTCGTAGCGGAGGCGTTTCATGTCTAAAATCGTTGGTATTGACTTGGGCACCACTAACAGTGTGGTGGCCGTAATGGAAGGCGGTGATGCCACCGTCATTTCTTCGGCGGAAGGCTCGCGCCTTGTGCCATCGGTGGTGGCGTTCACCAAAAATAATGAACGGTTGGTGGGGCAAACTGCCAAGCGGCAGGCCGTGATTAACCCCGATAACACCGTTTACTCTATCAAGCGCTTTATGGGGCGTCACTTCTCCGAGGTAGAAGGCGAGCGCAAGATGGTGCCGTATGCAGTTGTGAGCGGCCCCAATAATGACAGCCGCGTTAAGATCCCCATCAACAACAAAACGTACACGCCGCAAGAAATCAGCGCAATGGTGCTGGCAAAACTTAAGGCAGACGCCGAAGCGTATTTGGGTGAGCCGGTGACGCAGGCCGTGATTACGGTTCCCGCTTACTTCAATGATGCGCAACGCCAAGCCACCAAAGACGCCGGCAAGATTGCGGGTCTGGATGTGCTCCGCATTATCAATGAGCCAACAGCCGCGGCGCTGGCCTACGGCTTAGATAAAAAGAAAAATGAGACCATTTTGGTGTTTGACTTGGGCGGCGGCACGTTTGACGTGAGTGTGCTGGAAGTGGGCGATGGCGTGGTGGAGGTGAAAGCCACCAACGGCGATACACATCTCGGCGGCGATGACTGGGATCAGAAAATCGTAAACTGGGCCGCTGAGGAATTCCGCAAGCAGGAAGGCATTGATTTGCGCGCCGACCGGCAGGCGCTTCAACGGTTGCGCGAAGCGGCGGAGAAGGCCAAGATTGAGCTTTCCAGCGTTAGCGAAACCGAAATCAACCTACCCTTTATCACAGCGGATGCCAACGGCCCCAAGCACATGTTGCTGAAGTTGAGCCGCGCCAAGTTTGAGCAGATGACAGAAGATTTGCTGGCCCGGTGCCGCACGCCGTTTGAGGCTGTTTTGCGCGATGCGGGCATTGCGGCCAACCAGATTGATGAAGTGGTATTGGTGGGCGGCTCCACCCGTATGCCGATGGTGCAAGAGTTGGTGCGCAAGCTAACCAACGGCAAAGAACCCAACAAGAGCGTGAACCCGGATGAAGTGGTGGCAATTGGCGCGGCCATTCAGGGCGGGGTGTTGGGTGGCGAGGTGAAAGACGTTCTGCTATTGGACGTGACGCCGCTTTCACTGGGGCTGGAAACGCTGGGCGGCGTGATGACGGTGCTGATTGAGCGCAACACCACCATCCCCGTGCGCAAGAGCCAAATCTTTAGCACGGCAGAGGATAACCAAACAGCGGTAGATATTCACATTTTGCAAGGTGAGCGCCCGATGGCGGCGGATAACATGACGCTCGGCCACTTCCGGCTGGAGGGCATCCCTACCGCGCCGCGCGGCGTGCCGCAAGTGGAAGTGACGTTTGATATTGACGCTAATGGCATCCTGAACGTGAGCGCCAAAGACAAAGCCACGGGCAAAGAGCAGACGGTGAAGATTACGGCCTCCACCAATCTGAGCAAACAGGATGTGGAGCGGATGGTGAACGAAGCGAAGAAGAACGAAGCGGCTGACCGCCAACGCCGCGAACTGATTGAAGCGCGGAACACGGGCGACTCTCTGGCGTACACGGCTGAGAAGGCTTTGCGGGACTTGGGCGACAAGGTGCCAACCGCCGACCGGCAAAAGATTGAACGCTCCATTGCGGACTTGCGCGAGGCCCTCAAGGGCGAAGATGTAAGCCGCATCAAACAGCTCACCGAGACGGTGCAACAAGCCAGCTACGCGCTGAGCCAGCAGATGTACTCCAATGGCGGCACCAATGGCCCACAAGGTGACTCGCGCCGTGATGAGGGCGATGTGGTGGAAGGCGAATTTCGCAACGCATAAGAACTGGGCGAATCACAAACGTAAACCGGAGCGGTCTGTTGGACCGCTCCGGTTTTATTTTCATCAACTTGTTGCCATCAGCTTTAACCGCGAAACCAAATCGCGTTTTTTTGCGGTTGGCAAGAGTCTGAAACTCCTCATCAAAAATATCGGCCCACATTTCTTGGAGTAGGCGATACATCCCACCCAATTCGCGTTCCGCTTTCGCGCTGGAGAAGTTGTAAGCGATGCTATTTCTGGCCACCGGATGTTATTTATACCTAGCCGCAAAAGTATCTAAATTTTGGAGCAATACAACTTCGCGGCGCAAATACGCCAAGGCCCATAAAGCCTCTTCGGGCAAATTCTCCTAAAAAGCTTGACAACCCAATAAAATCTAATATAATTAGATAAAACTAATATTATTAGATTTTCGATGCCAAAAAATACCTCGGCGCGTTACCCCCCATCGCCTCGGCGCCAACGAAACCACGAACGGATGGTTGCCACTATCTTGGAAACAGCCCGCGTCATCATGCGGGAAGAAGGCGTGGCGGCGCTTTCGATGCAAGAGTTGGCTCGACGGTTGGAGATGCGGGCGCCTTCGCTCTATCACTATTTTTCCAGCAAACTGGAGATTTACGATGCATTGTTCAAGTTGGGGTTTACGTTGTACGGCGAGCAAATGCAAGCGGCCACCCAAAAGGCCCAAACCTGGCAGGAAGAAATTCAACTAAGTTTTGAAGCGTATCTAACCTTTGCCCTGCAAAACCCGGAGTTGTACCAGTTATGCTTCGAGCGGCCGGTTCCAGGCTTTATCCCCTCAAAAGAAAGCTTACAGATAAGCCTTGATTTACTCCAAAAAGGTTACGCGCGTGGGGCGCATTTACGCAGGGTGATTGATACACCGCTTAGCGTCGAACAAATCACTGATTTGTTGATTGCCATGATGCATGGGCTGACCGCCCTGCATTTAGCCAATGAGCCGCACCTGCCGCTGGGGCAAGGCCGGTTTGGAAGCCTAATCCCCGCATTTTTAAGTGTGCTTACTCAAGCCTGGTCAAAATCTTAGTCGCTTAACCCATGAGGTGAAGAACATGCTGACCCAATCCGCCATGATTGTCCAAGATGCACAGCACATTCCCTATCCCACCGCGGACGAAGCGTATGCCTTATTAGAAACCGCCTTGGAACGCCTGCTGGTTTTGCTGGAAACATTGCAACCCGAGGATTGGCAGAAACCAACTGCCTGCACGCTGTGGAACGTGCGTGATATGGTGGCCCATCAGGCGGGTGGCTATGCCAGCGGAACCGGTTATGGGGAAATGTTGCGTCAATATAGCCAATTGCCCAAAAGGGGAGAACTTCCCGAAGATGCGATTAACGCCTTCCAATTGAGGGAACGGGTGAGCAAAACTCCGGCGGAGCTGATGGCTGAACTACGCCAAGCCGGGCCGGTGGCCGCGCGAAAATGGGCCTATCACTTCCGCCTCATCAAACCGATTGGGATTCCCCACCCGGTGGGCGGATATCTCACCGTTCAGCACCTGATGTGGATCATCCACAGCCGCGATACGTGGATGCACCGCTTGGATATTTGCCGCGCCACAGGCCGCGAGTTTTATCAAACGCCGGAGCATGATGGGCGCATTGTGGCCCTAGTGATGCGGGACGTAGAGCGTTGCTTACGAGGCAAACTTAACGGGCAAGCCGTGATTTTTGATTTATCCGGCGTGGCAGGCGGTATATGGCAAGTGGGCTCCGGCGCGGCCCAAGCCACCATTCACATGGACGCGCTGGATTTCAACATCTTGGCCTCGGGGCGTTTCTCTTACGAGGAAGGCCGCGCCCGGGCCAGTTTGAACGGCGATGTGGCGTTGGCGGAATTAGCCCTGGAGAAGACTTTGGTGTTGTACTGATTACGCTTGTGAGCGGCCCGGCCACAGCAAATACGCACCCATTGCCAATAAAATAAGCGGCGTGGCAGCGATGAGGTAGCCGAGCGGCGTGGGCGGTTGCACTGCCGCGCTTTCAATAAGTAAGGTGATAAGGCCCGCCACACCGAACGTGGCCATGCCCGCCGCCGGTAAGCCCACCTCGCGCCAGTGCTTGGCATTGGAAATCAGCCACGCGGCCAGCGCCAGCCCCACCATAGGCGAGGAAAACAAGCGCGCCGTGAGGCCGGTGAGCGCGCCCGGCGCTTCAAACCACAGCCACGCGGCATTTTCCCCTTGCACAAAGAACAGCACGCCCAACACCACAAACAGCACTGAAATGGCGCGGAAAGCCAAACGCCCGATATTGCCCATCACCAGCGCCGCCTGCCCGCGCAACCACGCGCGCCCGTTATCTGCCGGTTGGCCCAGCGTGCGCCCACGCGCTAACGCAAACGCCAGCACCGCTAACATCAGCCCGCCGCCGCCAAAATAATTCCAAGTGGTCGGTTGCGCTAAATCAAAGCGTTCATAGTGAACGAGGCCGGCCGCAATTTGCAGAACGCGGTACGTGAGCATCATCACCAGCGGAATGCGCGCGGCGGACCACCGATTGAACCACGCCGAGCCGAGGGCCAGCGGCACGGAAACCAACGTACTGGCACCCAACAGCCGCGTAGAAATAGTGGTGAGCGGCCACGGCCAGAGTGAGTTAATCGCCTCAGGGTTCATCAGCACCGTTACGCCAAAACTTAATTGCATCAGCCCCATGCCTACCAAGGCCAAGCGCAGTAAATTCGGTAAAGTTCGGTCTGGCATTAAGTTCTCCTTTGAGACACTGAGTTGAAAATGAAGGTGTCACTGCGAGGCGGTCTGCCGCCGAAGCAGTCTCCGAAAGTTTAGGAGATTGCTTACCCTGAAGGGCATAAATCACTCGCTCTGCTCGTTGGCAATGACTTGATTACAACAACGCCCGCGCCAGTTGCATGGCTTCGTTCAGAATCTGGCCGGTTTTGGCGCGCAGGGCATCATCAATTTCTTCGCTACGGGCCACGTATACGGGCGGAGCGAGGACGAGGCGCAAACGCGCACCGGGCAAAGGCACTTGTTGCCTATCCCAGCGCGGCAAACGCCACACCGGTTCCGCCGCCGCGCCCACCGGCAAAATCGGGCAACCCGTCATCCGCGCCAGCCACAGCGCGCCGGGCTTCACAATCCCCGCCGGGCCGTGCGGGCCATCCACTGCCACTACCACATCCATGTTCTGCCGCAGGGCGTTGAGCATTTGCTTCATGGCCGCCCGCGGGTTGCCGGCGCCTTCCTCCGGCAAGGGCGCGGCCGTAAGGCCGGTGGCCTCCACCCAGCCCTGCGCCACAAGCCCGGCCCAGCCGCTGGTTACAAATGATTGGCAGGCGTGCGCCCACGGCATCCGCGCATAAGAAACCAAACCCAACAGGTTAGCGGAGTGCCACGTAATCCAAATCGTGGCGGGGCTATCTGGCCGGTGGCCGTGAATGTGGATATTTTCAAACGGGACCGCCCAGCGAAAGTAGCGAGCTACCAGCGCGCCCCACGTATAGGCCGCGCGGCCTGCCAGACTTGTGGGCCGCTTCATGCCGAAGGTGTGCGCGCCCTAAGCCATTGCGGCGCAAAGCCAATCAGGGCCGCCAGCAGGCCAAGCGGCCAGTGCAGGGCGTTCTCTTCTAATTGCAGTTGCATGCCAAAGTGGAAGTGGGTGAACGTGCCTAAAACCGCCAACAGCAGATAAAACACGCTAAAGATTTGAATAAAGCGCACCGCCGCGCTGGGCCGCCCAAAACCAATATAGGCGCCGATTAGGCCGGTGACCAAGTGGATAACGCTGTGCAGAGGGTCTAGCTTGAGGCCGGGCGGCATGGTATCGGGGTGGGCGTCAAAGCCGCGCAGGGTGTACAGCGCCATCAACACTAGGCCTTGCAGGGCAAACAAGGCCATGACGCGGCAATAGAATACTGCCCAATCCTGTTGTGTGCGCGGGAGTTTGAGTTGAGAAAGCATAATGGCTGGGGAGTTAGCGAATTGAAAAATTAAGGGTTGGTCTGCATATCGTTATCGTATTCATTCGCGGTTGAACGCAAAAGCCCAGAAAGTTAGGGAGGCATGGGTGACTTTAGAGGGGGTTGTCATCACCCCACTTTCCCCCGCAACCTCTCTAGCCGTTTGGCAATGGCCGCTTGCGCTTCATTCTTGCGCCAGCCGGGCGGCATGGTTTTGATGATTTTCTCCGCCCGCGCCGCCCACTCTTGCGCCTTCGCCATATCCGCCGCCTTCCACTCGTAGAACTTCGCCAGCTCAATACACGGCAAAGCATCATCGGCGGTGAAAGACGCTAACTGCTCCCAAAGCGGCAGGGCCGCCGCGCGGCGGCCCGTGCGTTTGAGCAAGGCGGCTAACTTGGTCAGCGCCTCGGCGCGGTCTTCCAGCGAGAGCCGTAAAGCCAGCGCCTGCCGGTACGCGGCCTCCGCCTCCGTCAGCCGTTCTTCGCGGTCATGCCACTCCGCCAGCCGCAACCATTCTTCGGGCGAGCGTTTCTTAACTGCCGTTCGTTGTCCATCGTCCGCCGTCGTATACACTTCTAAAAGATGCGCGGCCAGCGCCACCATGCTCAAAATATCCAGCGCGTTGTGATAAATCACCCGTCGTATCTCATGCGTTTGGCCGGTGCGCAGGTAGTTCACGTACATCAGCGGAATCAGCTCACCCGGCACATCATCATCGGTGCGCGCCACGCCCAGCACGTTTTGCTCTAGTGAGTTGAGCGAGCAAGAAGCCAAGCGGCCCCGGTACAACCACCGCGCCGGAAAGAGCAAATCTAAATGCGGGCGCTGGCGGAAGTCACTGCGCTGGCGATTCATGTTGAAGCGCGTTTCCAATAATGGCAAATCAAAGGCGCGGCCATTAAACGTAATCCAGCCGCTGTGCGCCGTTAAATCTTGTTTCAACTGCATCAGCATCGCCAGTTCTTCATCCGGCTGGCGCATAAAATATTGGCGTAGAATAAAACTATCTCCCTCAAACAAGCCCACGCCCACCAAAAACGCCAACGTGCCCGCGCCGCCCGCCAAGCCGGTGGTTTCCGTATCAATAAAGGCCAATTGCTGAACGGGGGTGGAAGCCAGCGGCGGCGCTTTGGCGAGCTTAGCTACGGTGGCGCTGGGGTGTTGCAACAAGGCCCCAAAATGCGTGTGGCCGTGCGGCTGACTGAGCGGATAACGCGCCTCAATTAGTTGGAAGCCGCCGTGCTCGGTGAGGTGTTCTCGGCCGGGCAGGCCGGTTTCATCCACTGCCGAGGGGGCAGGGCGGGCGGTGGGCGTTTCAATTGTTGTTTTTTGGGGGCGCAAGCGTTGTAGCCGAGCGCGCAAATCAGAGGTAGGCACGGAGCGATTGTAACCCGTTCTTTTCATTCGCATACAATACCTAAATGCTCACCTCAGCCCAAATTCAACCCCTCGCCGCGCTAGCCCTGAGCGCCGTTCAACGTGAATACCCCAATGCGCCTCAGCACGTTGTAATGCACGCACAAGATGTGTTTTTACCGCGCACCCTGCACCCGGCCTTTTACGGCAGTTTTGATTGGCACTCCGCCGTGCACGGGCATTGGTTATTAGTGTGGGTCTTACGCCGTTTTCCAGATTTATCTATTGCGGGTGAAATTCGCCGCGTGCTCAACGCGCACCTTACCTCAGAAAACTTACAAACGGAAGCTGATTATTTCCGGCAACCGGGCCGCTCTGGTTTTGAGCGGCCATACGGCTGGGCGTGGGCGCTCAAGTTGGCGCTGGAGTTAGGCCAGTGGGCGGATGCGGATGGGCAGAGCTGGCGCAAGCACTTTCAGCCGCTGGCCCAAGTGATTGAGTCACTTTACCTGCAATGGTTGCCTAAGCAAACGTATCCTTTGCGCTCCGGCGCGCACGGTAACACGGCCTTTGGCCTGAGCTTTGCGCTAGATTACGCCAGGGCGCATGGCCATACAGAGCTAAGCGCCCTTATCCATCAAAGAAGCCGTGATTACTTTCTAATGGATAAAGATTATCCAGCGGCGTGGGAGCCAAGCGGCAGTGATTTCTTTTCCGCCTGTTTGGTGGAAGCGGATTTGATGCGGCGCGTTCTACCGGCGGATGAGTTGGCCGCGTGGCTCACCGGCTTTTTGCCGCAGTTACCGCCGTCTCTCACCACGCCCGCCACCGTGAGCGACCGAAGCGATGGGCAGTTAGTGCATCTGGATGGCCTGAACTTCAGCCGCGCTTATTGCTTGTTCAACTTAGCGCACGCGCTTCCAGCGAGTGATACGCGCCGGGCCACTTTCCGCGCGGTAGCAGAAAAGCATTTAGAAGCTGGCCTCGCCAACCTTCTCAGCGGAGATTTTATGGGTGAGCACTGGTTGGCAACTTTTGCGTTATTGGCATTGGAAGCTTCGGAAGAGTCAGCAGATTGAGCGGAGGGGTAATACTCAGGTTTTACGCCGCAACCGCCACCACACACCCACCGGATAACCCAACATTTTTGCCACATCGCCCGTAATTCTGATGATGGGGATCAGGGCCAACACTTGCAAACGCTCAATCCAACTGAGTTTTTGCAGTTTGCCAGCCGCGCGGCGTAGAGGCAAACGCACATAGGCCAAGCCGGCCAACAGGCCCAACAGCCACAGCCACGCATTTACTGTGAGGGCGGCGTAAATCAACAACGGCGCGGCAACAAAATACGCAAAATAGCGCACGGCGTGTTGGCGCGGGAACAAATTCGCTTTGCCATCTCCGCGCGCGTACAAGTAATACTGTTTGGCAAAGGCGCGCAGGCTGGGGCGCGGGCGGAAGTAAACGCGGGCCTCCGGCTGAAAGGCGAACGGCCCAAACGCACGCCGCACATTCAAATCAAAAACCACATCCTCGCAAAAATCCAGCCACTCCGGGTAACCGCCCACGCGCTCCCACACTTCTTTGCGGAAGGCCACACTCCGGCTGGAGGGCAAGTACGTTTGCGGGTTAATTTCCCGCGCCTCCGGTAGAGTGGTTGCACCCAGAGCAATTTCAAAAACATTACGCGGGTCTGATTCAAAAAAACCGGCCACGGCCTTCACCTCCATCTGCCGTCCACCGTCCGCCGTTTCAAATCTCCCCACCAGCTTTTCCAGCCAATCCGGCTTACAGCGCACCCCGGCATCTGTAACGGCCATAATTTCACCGCTGGCGGCGCGGATGGCGGCGTTGCGGCCTTGAGAGATGTTCGCTCCCGACGCTTCTATAATGCGCAATGGGAGCCGCGCGGTGTATTCTCGCAGAACGCTCAACGTGGCGTCACGCGAACCGCCATCACACACCACAATTTCATCCGCCGGCCGCGTTTGCGCCGCTAAAGAATCCAGCACGGCCTGCATCGCCGCGCCTTCGTTCAACACCGTCATAATCACCGAAACTTTCATCGCGCCTGATTATACGTGGCCCGCAATTCTGCATTTTGCATTTGTCATTTATCATTGTTATATGAACTCCGCCCCTCTTCTGGAATTTGACCCCACACCCGAAGCCTTAATTGAGCCGAGCAAACTGGTGAAGCCGCTGGATGTGCCAGAACGCTGTGTCATCACATTTTTTCAAGACGTGCTCAACCGTCTGCGCCGCCGGTTCAAAACGCGTGTAATCGCCAAGCAACAAAGCGAGATTGGCGACCATCCGCTGTATGAAATTAAATACAAGCGCCAACGGCTGGCCGTGCTTCACCCGGGCATTGGCGCGCCGCTGGCGGTGGGCTTGCTGGAGGAAGTGATTGCGCGCGGTTGCCGGAAATTTATTGTGTGCGGCGGCTGTGGCGTGCTCAACCGAGAAATTGCGGTGGGGCATCTCATCGTGCCTACCAGCGCCGTGCGCGATGAGGGCACGTCTTACCACTACCTGCCCGCCAGCCGCGAGGTGAGCGCGAATGCCCACGCCGTGCAGGTGATTGAAGACGTCTTGAAGCGCAACAACGTGGCCTATGTAACGGGCAAGACGTGGACAACGGACGCTATTTACCGCGAAACGCCGAACAAAATTAAACACCGGCAGACGGAGGGGTGCATTTGTGTGGAGATGGAGGCCTCGGCGTTGTTTGCGGTGGCGCAATTTCGGAACGTCACGCTGGGGCAGATTTTATACGGCGGGGATGATGTGAGCGGCCTAGAATGGGATCATCGTGGTTGGAACAAACAGCGCGCCGTGCGCGAGGAACTCTTCTGGTTAGCGGCTGAAGCGGCTTTACAGTTATGAGTGTAGATTTGTGATTTTAGATTGACCGCCCAGACAAATCCAATATCGGCAATCTAAAATTATCAATCACAAATCAACAATGATTGAACTGACTATTACTTCGCTTTCTCACGCTGGTGAAGGCATTGCGCGGCATGAAGGGCGCGTGGTGTTTGTGCCCTTTGCCCTGCCCGGCGAAACCGTGCGCGTTGAAATTGTGGAAGACAAGAAAAACTTCCAACGCGCACGGTTGATTGAAGTCATTACACCCTCGCCAGACCGTATTGCGCCGCGTTGCCCCCACCACTTCGCCCCTCCCCTAATGCGTTCTTCAGCATCGGGAGAGGCCGGGGTGGGGGCCTGCGGCGGTTGTCAACTCCAACACTTGGCTTACGCGGCGCAAGTGCAATACAAAACACAACACGTTATTGAGCAATTGGCGCGCGTGGGTGGCTGGAGTGAAGCCGAGGCGCGCCATATTGTGCGCCCCACTGCGCCCGCGCCTCAGCCGTTCGGCTATCGCAATCAGGTGCAATTCGCGCTCACGCCGGACGGCCAGTTAGGGTTCAAGGCCGCCGGTTCCAGCGCCATTGTGCCCATCACCGAATGCCACATCGCCGCGCCGGCCCTCATGCAAATGCGCCAGCGCTTGAACGTGGAAAGCGCGCCAGAGTTGGAGCGGGTGACTCTGCGCGCCAGCGCCGAGGATGAATTAATCATCTTCGAGTCAGAGGCCGATGCGCCGGAAATAGAAATTGATTGGCCCGTTTCTGTAGCCCTGCTGAGGCCAGACGGCGCTTCTATGGCGCTGGCCGGGCGGGATTACTTGATAGAAACTATCAAAGGCCGCCCGTTCCAAATTTCGGCCGGCTCGTTTTTTCAGGTGAACACGGCCGTGGCCGAGAAACTAGTGAATGAAGTATTGGCCGCGCTCACGCTCCGCGCCAGTGATTGTGTTTTAGAGTTGTACTGCGGCGTGGGCTTGTTCACCGCCTTCATCGCGCCGGACGTTCAGCGCGTCATTGGCATTGAGATTTCAGAGTCCGCGGTGGAAGATGCCGCCGCCAATTTGGATGAGTTTGAGAATGTGGAAATTTATTGCGCGCCCGCCGAAGATGTTTTACCCACGCTGGAAATCAGGCCGGATGTGGCGTTGATTGACCCACCCCGCGCCGGGTGTGCGCCGGAGGTATTGAACGCGTTGCTCAAACTCAACCCACGCGTGATTATATACGTGGCCTGTGACCCGGCCACCTTCGCCCGCGATGCCGGGCGGCTGGCGGCAGGCCGCTACAAATTGGAGGCCGTGCAACCGTTTGATATGTTCCCGCAGACCCATCACGTGGAGTGTGTGGCTCGGTTTGTTTCCATCTAAAGCCTAACCTAAACAAATGGCCTGAGTGGAGTAAAATCCTAGTATGACGAATTCAAACGGCCTCATTATGGTGGTAGAAGATATTCCGGCTGTGCGTGAGTTGATTGAACTACAACTGCAGGCGCGCGGCTTTAGCACGCTGGCGGCGCGCGATGGGCAAGAAGCGCTGGACTTGCTCACTTATCAACGCCCCGCCGCCATAGTCTCGGATATTCTCATGCCGCGTGTGGATGGTTTCTCCTTGGCCCACCGTTTGCGCGCCAACCCGCAAACCGCCATGATCCCCCTCATCTTCCTCTCGGCCACGTATGTTTCTCAGGAAGATGAAACTTTTGCCTTGAACTTGGGCGCTATGCGCTTTTTGCCCAAACCCGTAGATCTGGAAGAGTTGGTGAACGCGCTTAACAAGGCCCTGCAAACGCCGGAAAACGGCCCGCCCACCCTAGAAGAGCGCGAGTTTTACGTGGGCTATCGCCAGCGCCTCAAGAACAAACTGCAACAGAAGTCTCAGCAAATCGCGCGCACCCAACAACAAATGGCCGCCGTGGCCGAGCCGCTCCGCGAAACCTACCGCAACGCTTTAGCGGAGGCGCAAGAGCAATACGAGGAAATTCAGCGCGAACTGGAAGCGATCTCGCGTTTGCTACCGCCCGAATGACCGCTAACTCTCGCTTGCCCTTTTCTCGTCGCACCTTCTTCAAAGTGAGCGCTCTGCTATCGGCGCTCACTTTGCGTTTCGGGCGGCCTCTCGCCGTTGCTTCGGCTTTGCCCATGGCCGGCGCATATATAAACATGGATGCGGATGAACTTGAGCCGCTGAAGTTTGATGCGGCGCTTTTGCCCGCGTACGCCGCCGTCCACGGAATTCATCAGCGAGACCTTCATCGGCTCAGTGGCCCACCCGGCCGCGCCCATGACCCGGAAGGCGCGTTCACTGTTCCATTCAAAATAATGATTGCGGCAGTGGCTTACGCCGGCGCAGAACCGGCGCAACCATTATTTGAACATTTGTGGACGCGCGAAGCCCTATGGCCGCGTTTTGGGCGGCTGGCCCTCGGCGTGGCCCTTGTGCGGCGCGGTTACTCACCCAACACGCTCAATCTCAACGAAGTCGAGGCCGCCGCGCAGGCGCTGAAAGAACTTCGCCCGCGCTTTGTGAAGAATGTGCCGCGCGCGCTGGAAACCGGCAAAGGCGCGGTGGGCTTGGTTCTGCGGGATGCGGCACAATTACCTGTTACGGGGCTCCCGGCCGAGGCGCGGCTGATGATTGAATATGATTGGGTCATGCCGCGAACTTGCACGCAAACTCAAGCGGCGGAGGCCTTAATTCGCCGCTTATCACGTCCGTTCCAACTCAACCTGCCTCAGCCTTACTTCACGCTCGCCGCTCTGCCAGAACCGGCCCGGACGCGCTATGCCGAGTTGTGGCGAGAAGTTTGTGCTTAGTGTTTTCATCACTAAGTCACCTGCGTGGATAACCATGAGCCAGAAACAACTTGAACGTGTGCGCCGCATTTGCTTGGCCCTGCTGGAAACGCACGAGCGGCTTTCGCACGGCGAGCCCACCTTCTTTGTTCACAAAAAGGTTTTTGTAATGTTTGCGGACAATCATCACCAAGATGGGCATGTGGCGGTGTGGGTGCCCACGCCGCCCGGTGTGCAAGCCGGGCTGATTGAAAAATCACCCCATACCTATTTCAAGCCGCCGTACGTGGGTGGGCGCGGCTGGGTGGGCATTGAGCTGAGCCAAATCAGTGACGAAGACTTGCTTACGCATATTCATATCGCCTGGGAACTCATTGCGCCGAAACGCTTATTGAGCACAATCTCAAAACAATAATGCACAAGAAGTCTCTAAAACACAAAGGCCACTAAGTTTGTTCGTGAACTTAGCGGCCTTTTATTTGGGAGGGGTTAACAAAACTTACGCGCTCACCGGCTTGGGCTTACGCAAACGGCGCACCGCCCAACGGCCCACTAGCCACAGCGGCAAGCCAAACACCAGCAATAACGGCAGGAGGTAAATAACTATCCAAATGGCGGCAGTAGCAATTTCCTGAAAGGCGCGCAGGAGCGCTTCAAAGGCTTCTTTGGCCACACCCTCTGGCCGCCAGCCCGCCACTTCCAGCGGTTGGCTCAATGCATCCGGAATTAAGTTCACAGTGATATATGAAAGCGCGGCGGACTCACTGTAATACTTCATCTGGCCCTTTACCTGCTCAATTTGCCCACGAATGGAAACGAGCTGGTTATACACATTCAGCACATCTTCCGTCTCGCTTGCGCCTTCCATGATTTTTTGCAGTTGGGCCTCGGCGGCTTCCAGATTGCGCAATTGGCTCTCTAAATCCGTGTACTGTGAAGTAACATCCTCGCCGGAAACATTCTCACTCTCCACTTCCACAGCCATGGCCTTCAAACGCCGCAGAGCCTCATCCAATTTTTCCACCGGCACGCGCAAGCTTACACTGGCCTGTTTAATTTCATTGCCAGCCGCATCCACGCTGGCGCGGTAAGTGTTGGAGCTTACCACATAGCCACCCAACTCATTTGCCAGCGCGTTAATGGCATTGGCCGAACCTTCTGGGTCTTGCACCACCAAGGCTAGGCTGGCATTTTTAATGACTAAACGATTCAGCTCACCATCCGAACTAGGGGAATTGCTAGTGACAAAGGCATCTTTACCCGCTTCGGCCTCCACCAAATCATAAGCCAGCGGCGGGGCCGCGCCGCCCACTGAGGCTCCCCACGTGGGGCTTTGGGCAGCTTCTTCCGGCGCAGTGCTAACGAGTTGGGCTTGGCAAGCGGTTAAACTGAATGCGGTCATTATCACAATAAAAAGGACTTTGCGGAACATACGGCCTCCAAGTGAGTGTGTCTGCTTTTCAATTGGACGCCGGCCGGAGCGGGGAAGTTCCGGCTTGGAAGGCTTACCACCCTTGGGCAATGCGAGTGATGAGGCGCTCTGGGAAGCCGAGGTAGCGCATTTGGCGCTGGGTATTTTCCACGTTGTACGGCACACGGCGATATTTCCAGGTGCCGTGGTCCGTATCCAGCAGGGCGTAGGAGGAAAAGGGGTTATTATCGCGCGGCTGGCCCACACTGCCGGGGTTAATAATCATGCGCTGGTGATTGAGCTTCATCGGCGCGGTGTAATCCGGCAAAGCTTCATCGCATTCATCGCTCAATTCTGATTCACGGAACACCACCGGCACATGGGTGTGGCCCACCAAACAGTACGGCGAGTAGAAAAAGGCGAAATTCTCGCGCGCAATCATGCGGTTGAGGATGTATTCCCAAATAGGTTGGCGGGGGGAGGCGTGGGCCAGCGTAAAGGCGCCCACTTCTGTAATCGAGGGGAGTGAATGCAGGTAATTGAAATTATCCGGCGTCAGGTTGTGATACGTCCATTCAAGCGCAATGCGGGCGTCATTGTTAAAGCTGTTGATATCTAAATCACCCAATACCGCTTTATCATGGTTGCCCACTAAGCACGTCAGCCCCGGTAAACTTTTTACGCGCTCCACGCATTCATTGGGTTGGGGGCCATAGCCCACCAAATCTCCCAAACACCATACCGCTTCATACTGCCCAGCCGAGTCATGCAACACGGCTTCTAAAGCTTCGTGGTTGGCATGAATATCGGAAATGACCAAAATCTGCATAACGGCGTAATGATACTCTCACGCTCTGCTTCTCACAATGACCCTTATTAACTACCAACCGTTTCTAACTAACTTGTAGCCAACTGCCCCGCACCCTATAATCTCCGTTAGAATGCCGATATTAGACCAACGCTCGCTGGAATTTATTAGCCACTCACCGGAACAAACACGGCGGCTAGGGGAACGGTTTGGGGAATTGTTGCATACCGGCGAGGTGGTGTGTTTGAGCGGCGATTTGGGCAGTGGCAAAACCACATTTGTGAGCGGCGTGGCGCGTGGCTGGGGCGCGTTGGAGCCCGCCACCAGCCCCACTTTTGTGCTTGTGAATGAATATCCCCGCGCGGATGGTTTGCGATTGTGGCACATGGATTGTTACCGGCTCAACTCTGGCGCAGAAGCCCTAGCTTTAGGCTTTGAGGATTGGTTGAGTGATGAGGGCGCGCTGTTGATTGAATGGCCGGAGCGCGTGCTGGAGATTCTGCCGCCCGAGCGGCTTACCATCAACCTGCGTTGGGTAGATGTGGAGAAACGCGCCTTCCGGTTGGAAGCGGCGGGTGAGCGTTACGAAGCCTTATTACAAAATTTCCGCCGCGCCGCGTTTGGATAATGAGTCTTTAGTCTATCGTCCTTAGTCTGTTATCTGTTGTCTGTCGTCCATCGGCTGTAAACTCCATGCTCCTCGCATTAGATACCGCTACCCGTTTTATCTCCCTTGCGCTCTATGATGGCCTAAGCGTGGCCGCCGAGCATTCTTGGCGCACGGGCGCGCATCACACCGTAGAACTGGCTCCGCAAGTGGCGCTACTTTTGCGGCGGGCAGGCGTGGAGACGGAGAAACTTAGGGGTGTGGCGGTGGCGCTTGGGCCGGGCAGTTACACCGGCTTGCGCATTGGCTTGGGTTTTGCTAAAGGCTTGGCCTTTGCCCATTCCTTGCCCCTCTTCGGCGTGCCCACTTTTGAAATTTTGATGCACGCCCAACCGCCCACTGAGAAGCGTGTGCTGGCCGTATTAGAAGCGGGCCGCGGGCGCGTGATTGTGGCGGCGTATGAATGGCTAAGCGCGGCGTGGCAGGCGGATGGTGAGCCAACAATTACAGATTGGGCCACCTTAGCCACCGATGTATTAGAGCCAACCGTGGTTTGCGGCGAATGGCAAAGCGCCAGCCCAGAAGTACAACGGACGCTCAAAGGCCGCGCGGCTTTTACCTCACCCGCGCACACGCTGAGGCGCGCAAGTTATTTAGCGGAGTTAGCTTGGGAACGGCTTCAACGAGGGGAGGCCGATAACGCCGAAACGCTTGCGCCGTTGTACGCCGGGCAACCGGAGGGCATAGCATGATTGCACAAGCGCCCGTGATTGCGCCCATGCGATTGGAAGATTTGCCGCAAGTGATGGCGATAGACCAAGCGTCTTTTCCACAGCCATGGACGGAACAATCGTATCGGTTTGAGTTGGAAGAGAACCACAACGCGCACTTCATTGTGGCGCTAGAGGCGCCGCCCACGCCTCATCCTGGCTGGCTTCAACGGTGGCTTGCCCCAGCCACCCCGCGCAAAGTTATTGGCTTTGCCGGTTTTTGGTTGGTGGTAGATGAAGCGCACATCAACACCATTGCCGTACACCCCCACTGGCGGCGGCAAGGCATTGGGGAGCGTTTGCTGACAGCTATCTTGGAACGCGCCCGCGCCATTAACGCTGTAAGCGCCACACTAGAGGTGCGCGTGAGCAATTTACCCGCGCAGAAAATGTACGCCAAGTTTGGTTTTGTAGAAGTGGGCCGCCGCAAACGTTACTATCGAGATGGAGAAGATGCGCTATTGATGACATTACGCTTTGAACCTAATCCCCCCGACTGGCAGATGAGTTAGCAAGACACAAAGGTCACAAAGTTTACGGAAGTTCTTTGCGGCCTATATGGCCTACGAGTTTTTCCGGTGAAAACTTACGGCAAAACGGCAATCTGAATTTCTCCAAACGCAAAACGAGTAGGGCCGCCGGTAAGCCGGATAAATTGTGCGCGGGCCGGGCCAAAGCCCAACTCGGTAAAAGTTTTTTGTTCCAGAGTTTCACACTGCGCCACACCGCACTCGCCCGCGCCGCGCCATACCTCAATCCAACTGATGCCATTCCCACTTACTTCAACCTTGGTGAGGGTAGTGGGGTCTTGCCCATCACGTTGCGCGTAAAGCTTCAGGCCGGCCACGTTCTGCACCGCGCCCAAATCCAAAATCCACGCCGCGCCGCCGCCGCGCAAGCTGGCCCACGTTTCATTGCGCTTATCCGCCATATCTTGCGGGCGGCCCACCAGCTGCCCGCCTTCGTTAGTAATGCCGGTGGTCTGCACAAAGTTCACTCCCGTCACAATGGGCTGAATACCAACCGTCACCGCGCCGCTGACGGGCGGAGGTTCTGTGGCAGTGGGCGGCGCGGGCGTATCTGTGGCCGGGAGGGGTTGCGGCGTATCTGTGTTAATGGGGACGGCTGTGGCGGCCGGCGTATCAGACGGCGGCAGTTGAATGACTGAGGTGGGTTGTTCAGTAGGCGTATCCGCTGGGGGCGCATAGGGCGCGGGCGTGGCCGTATCTTCAGGAGGAATAGGCGTGGCGGACGCTTCGCCCACATTGGGGGTGTTGCCATCCACTACTTCAGCCTCCACCGGCACTGGTGTAGAAATTTGCGGGGTCACCGCTTCTAATTGCGCTGTATTGCTGGCGCAGGCCAGTGTGCCCACCAGCAAGGCGGCCACGATTAAGAGAAAACGACCATTCATTGGAAGGTCAATCCTTTCCAATGCAATACTAACCGAATATAAGAAGTGCGCAAGCCAGTGGAGAAAAGTGACCGCTGTGGAGCGGTGGAGAGCAGGCGCGCCAAAATCACCGGCAACCGGTTGTTTTGAGGAATACCAGCGTTAGAAATTATTGGCGCTGAACAACACCGCTAGCGGCGCTGTCCTGATCATCGGGCTTCGGCGTGATTAACCCGACGATGCTGAAGGCCACGAACAAAGCGATCACCCCAATCACGAGCAGGACGGCGAGCGTCAACATCGCATCTCCTCCTATTGACCCGGCCCACCTTTCGGCGTTGTGGGCGCGTTCAGAGCAAGTTGGCTCAACGTTAGAAATAGTATGGCATGAATCTACAAAATCTGCATCCCTCTTTAGGCTTATCCAACCAACCCTTCTTTTTATGGATGTGATCAGGAAATACCTTCCCCTAACGCCAAAACAACCCAAATTCCTATCAACCTTCTTGACTAGGTTAGCTAGAATTCCAACGTTTATTGTGAAAGGTTAATGATTTATGGACGGCATCTCCTCTCCCTTCGGCTTAACATTGGCTATTCTTGGCCCGGTCTTTGGCTTTCTGCTGATTGCGCTCGGCGTTTATTTCTATATGAAACGCAATCAAAAACCTTCGGAACCGTTGCCCTCCGGCATGCGGAGCAATTTGGCCTTGCCCTTAAACGATCTTGATAATCTCGTGCGTAAATACTACAAATCACAAGGCTACGATATTATTCCAGCCAGTGAGAGTGGCGCACGCACCATTGAACTGATTGCGCTAAAAGACACGGAACGCACAGTTGTGTGGTGCCAAGCAGAGGCCGAACCGCCGGACGCCCACGCCATTGAGCAACTTTCGGCGGCCCGCGCTTCGCGCAAGGCGACGCGCGCCATTTTCATCGCACAGTCTGGCTTCGCTTCCGACGCGCGCCAACGCGCTGTACAATTAGGTGTGGAGCTTAGGGATGCGAGCCAAATTAACCTTATGCGAACGATGGCGGAGCAAGCCGTACAAGCCTAACCATTTGAAGTGTGACCAGTGACCGAATGAGCACGAGCACGACCAACCCTATTTTTATTGAAGCCTACAAACACATTCGTAACGGCCAACTCAAAGCCGCCCGCCAAAAGTTACGCGAAGCCATTAAAACCAACCCGTACTCCGAACGCGCCTGGCTCCTTATGAGCATGGCGGTGACAGACACCGCTCAGCAACAGGAATGCCTACAACGCGTGCTCAGCCTCAACCCTCAGCATGCAGAAGCTCAACAACGGTTAGCCAAACTCCAACCCACCCCAGAGGCACAGCCGCCAATCACAAAGGCCGAAGCAGAGATAGGGGAACCCAACTCGCTTACAGCAACGGTCACTCAGGCAGAAGCGCTGGGCGCGCCCAGCGCGGAAGAAACTCATCTGACGGACGTTGAAAGCAAAATGATTGCAGAAACGTCAGCGCTTGAAGCCGAACCCGAAGTGGAAGTGATGGCCACTCCAAAGCAAAGCGGCGGGGCAAACGCCGAGGCGGTTTTAGAAGAATCCACTCTCACGGCTGAGGCCGCGGTTGAAGCAACGCCCAGCCCCGAACCAGAAACCTGGACAGCCGAGCCAACCGGTTTGCCGGAGTGGTTAATGGCTCAAAGCATGGTTGACGCAACCTTGCCTGATATTGAGCCAAGCCATGAAGCTGACTTTGAAGATGAAGATGAAGGTGAGGAGGAAGAATTAGAAGCGAAGGCCATCAGCCCCAAACAAGGGCTAGAGGCCCCAGAGCCTACGCCCAGTTCGGAAGAGGCCGCGCCGCCCGCCTCCGCTGAGGCCTCCAAGCCGGAAACGGCGCCAACCCCAGCGCCGAGGGCTAAACGCCGCCGGGCGCGTCGTTTGCACACAGATTATTTACAGTCGCATCCAGCCCCCACACCAGAAGAAGAATTGCCCGCCTGGCTGGCAGATGAGGCCGAAACGGCTACCCGCTCCGCGCCCGACCACCCGCTCCACCCACCGACAACCGTTGCGCCCAGCGCCCCCGTTACCCCGCCCGTAGCCAGCCTTGAACCAGCCCCCATTCGGGTTCAACCAACTCGCCCGGCAGTGATAGAAAAAGAGCCAGCTCAGCCTTATTACAGTGGGAGTTACTTGCAAGGTGATGCACCCAGTTGGGCTTTGCCCTTGATGATCTTTTTGTTATCGCTGGCCGTCATCGGCCTCTTAGCCTTCTTAATTTACTTGATTTTGTAGAAGCCCACTGAGGTATGATAAGATGGGTAGGCGAAATGCGGGTGTCGCCAAGTGGTAAGGCAGTAGTTTTCCAAACTACCATTCCGTGGGTTCGAACCCCATCACCCGCTCAGAAAAAGAGAGACAAGGTCTCTCTTTTTGATTTGTACTAGGGCGTTGGCGTCGGCGTAGGGTCTACCCGCGGCACGCCCACAGCCTCCTCCCACGGATAGCGGGTGTAATTCAAACCGTAATATGCTTCCACCACGCGCCGGAAAATGGGCGCGGCAAAATCCGAGCCGCCGCCCCGATTCTGTAGCGCCACTGCAATGGCAATATCCGGCTGACCGGCGCGGTTTTCACAAGTGTAGCCTGCAAACCATGCATCCGGCTCTTGTGTGCCAAAGAGGCCCCCATCCTCAGCCGTACCGGTTTTACCCGCCACACAAATAGAAAAGCCCCGGAATTTATCGCGCGCCGTGCCGCGCGGCTCCCGCATCACATTCAACAAGCCGGTTTGCACTGCCTCCAGTTGCTCCGGCGTTAGCGGCAATGTGCCGGAGATGATAGGCCGGAAGGTAAACGTGGCCTCGCCTTCTGGCGGCCTAATCGCCCACACCAATTGTGGTTGATAGAGCGTGCCGCCATTACCCACCGCCGCAATTAAGCGCGCAATTTGCAGAGGCGTTACCAGCACATCTCCCTGCCCAATAGCCATGTTCACAGAGTCTAATGCGCCCCATGTTTCACCGCGTTGGCGTTTCCACTCCGGGTCTGGAATAAGGCCGGGCACTTCTTCCACTTGCTGAATATTTGTGAGTTGACCCAAGCCAAAAGCCCGCGCGGTTTGGGGCAACCAATCCGGGTTTCTGTTGAATAACCCAAACCCAATGTGATAAAACCATGGATTGCAGGAGGCTGATAAGCCCTCAGTTAATGTCAGTTCGCCGTGGCCACCTTCCAACCAATCCTTGCGCGGCTCTAGCGTTACATCGCCGGTTTCGTTCCACTCGCCCGTGCAAGTGTAGCGCGTATCAGGCGCAAACAAACCAGAGGTTAAACCGGCGGACATAGTGACGATTTTGAATACGGAGCCGGCCGGGTAAGCGGATTGGGTACTGTGGTTAATAAGGGGCGCGCGGGCGTCATTCAGCAGAGATTGCACCAGCACCTGATTGCGGTTGCCCGGGCTAAAGAGATTGGGGCTAAAAGTTGGGCTGGAGGCCAGCGCCAGCACCTCGCCGGTATCCATATTCAGCACCACCACCGCGCCGGTAAAATCACCCAAGGCAAATTGCGCGGCTTGTTGCAAGTCAAAATCTATGGTGGCGTAAATATCCTGCGCCGGCAGTTGAGGGGTGGAAGCTATCATACGGATGAATTGAGTGATATCAGCGCCGCGCAGTTGGAGTTGGCCGCCCGTCCGCCCTCGCAAGTAATCTTCCCCCCAACGCTCCAAACCGGTGCGGCCTACGCGTTCACTACCGGCGTAGCCGCGCGCTTTATAAGCCGCCAGTTCTTCTTCGCGGATGAAGGTGGTGTAGCCGGTGATGTGGGCGGCATCTCCACTTCCGTAGTAATAGCGGTCTGTATAACCCGTCAGATAGACACCGGGGAGGTTAAACAGGAAATCAAATCCCCTCAGCTCTGCCGCGCTCACTTCACCCAGCGGCAGATATTGGTCACCAATGCCGCTTAGGAGCGCGTTCTGCACTTGCGCAACCACACTTTCAATATTTAGGCCAAGTAAGCGAGCCACGCCCTCAAGCGCGCCGCTATCTTCACCCAGTTCAACTGGCACCAAACCCACTGCATATGCTTCATCCGGCGCTACCAATGGAACATTATTCCGGTCATAAATTTTGCCTCGTTCCGGCAGGAGGGGCACCATCAACAATTGTTGGCCATTCACCAACTCTGGCCAAATCAACGTAGGGCTAAACACCACCCCCCACTGATTACCTTCCGCCTTGAGCGTAAGGGTGATGGGCGTGGATAGAATACCCACCAGAGCCGTAGTGTATTCCACGGCCACACTCACCTCCGCGCTTTGGCCGGCTTGGTTGATATTTCCTATTTGCGCTTTAACGCCAATGGCCGTCATCTTATCCAATTCAGTTTGGTACTGTTGAGCAAAATCTTCCGCCGAAAGCGCCGCGCGGCTTTCATTAGCCAACAGGCTATACATTTGCGCATAATCGCCCACCTGCCAGGCTTCCAAATAAGCTTTGCTTACCGAGCCAGGATCTGGCGGCGGCGTAGGTGTGGGCGGCGGCAGGGTGGGGGTGGCCACTTGTGTGGCGGGTGGCGGCAAGGTTGGGGAGCCGGCTAGCGTGTTACAGCTCACCAAAAACAAGAACATACCGCCTGATATGATTCGGGAGAATTTGTGGACTAACATTTCAAAGGATAATACCACGCGCGCTTTAGCAAAGAGTGAGCGCCTGACTTTATGGTCAGCGAAGGTTGTGAATAGTTTGGGCTTGTTGGACGTTGAGGAATCTCACCGTGAAACAAGTATAATCTTAAGCCACAAGCGCGGCCTCGCGCTGCCATTGATTAAGTAAACACCCGACGTGTGGAAATAAAACTGCGGTATGGACGAACATATTCTGGTTGCGGAAGATAACTTAGGCATTGTGAACGTGATGGAAGACCTGCTGGTGATGCAGGGCTACCGAGTGACCAAGGCCGTAAATGGGCAGGAGGCTTTTGATGCGTTCAGCCATGAAACCCCTGACCTTATCATCTCTGACATCATGATGCCGCGGATGGACGGTTTTCAGTTATTAGAAGCAGTGCGCTCACATCCACGCGGCCTGGGGGTGCCATTTTTGTTCCTCAGCGCCCGCACCGAACAACACGCTACCTCCCGCGCCCGCACCCTTGGCGCAGATGATTACATCTGCAAGCCGTTTGCCCCCGAAGAGTTACTGGTAGCCGTGCAAGCGAAACTTGAGCGTCGCCGCGCCCTGCAATCATTTGATACGCGCTCTGCTCACCTGCAAACCGTGATTATGCTGGCCAACACCATTGAAGCCCGCGAGAGCTACACGCGAGGCCATGTGGAACGGGTGCAACATTATGCGCTGGATTTGGCGCGCGCTTTGGGTTGGAGCAATGAATCATTGGCGGTGTGCGAGTTTGGCGCGCTTTTACATGATATTGGCAAGGTAGCCGTGCCGCGCATGATCCTCAACAAGCGCCGCAAGCTGTTATACAACGAATGGCAGGCCCTGCGGCGGCATCCACAACTGGGCGCACACATGCTGGAAGGGATTGACCACTTGCGCGCCGCTCTTCCATACGTTCAAGCTCACCACGAACGTTGGGATGGACTGGGTTACCCTCTCGGCCTGGCCGGCACTGAAATTCCACGTGAAGGCCGCTTGCTGACGATTGTGGATGCTTTTGACGCCATGACGAGCGACCGCCCGTATCGCCGGGCCATGAGTGAAGAATTTGCCCTGCGCGAATTACGTCGCCAGGCCGGGCTACAATTTGACCCAGAGATGGTGGAAGTGTTCATCAGCCTGCGCGAGAACAAGACCCACTCCACTTCCACATCCCAAAACTCCACCGACAATACATGATATGCCAAAGTGTGAAGTTCGCCGCTTGGGCCGTGTGCCATATGCAGAAGCATGGGCGTTGCAAAAAACATTAGCCGCTGAGCGCGCCGCTGACCACATACCCGATACCCTGCTTTTACTCGAACACCCTCACACCTACACCTTTGGCCGCAAAGGTCAAATTGAAAATTTGCTATTGAATGAAGCCGAACGCATCGCGCGCGGCATTGAAGTGCATTGGGTTGACCGGGGCGGTGACGTGACCTATCACGGCCCGGGGCAATTGGTGGGGTATCCTCTCTTAAAACTAGGCGCGCCAGCCGGTGGAGAGAACCGCTTACCACGCGCCGATTATGTGGGCTATGTGCGCAAGTTAGAAGAGGTGCTCATCCGTGTGTGCGCGCGCTTTGGTGTGGTGGCTGGGCAATTGAGCGGCCTAACCGGCGTATGGATTCAACCGGATGTGGCTTCACGCTGTGCCTTTTGCCCGCCCGCCGCGCGGCTTGCGCCCAGCAAAATTGCCGCCATCGGCGTGAAGGTGGATGCGCGCGGCATTAGCCAACATGGCTTTGCCCTGAACGTGAAGCCCAACATGGATTACTTCAACGGCATCATTGGTTGCGGGCTGAAAGACCACGCCCCTATTTCTTTGGCAGATTTATTGGAACAGCCACCGGAGATGGACACGGTAATGGATGAAGCGGCCCGCCAATTTGGCCGCGTGTTTGAGCTGGAAATGGTGGAGTTAGCGTTGCAATAGATGACGGTCACTGACTAAGAACCCATCTACAAAACTGTTTCTTAAAAGCCCCCAATAGACTCTCGGGCGCGTTGCCCGCGCCAAGCGCCGCTGGGCGCAGGTCAATGCGCCACGCTGTGCTGTCCGCACACCCTTCGATTGCCCCGTCAAGCAGGGCGAGACGGCGCTCAGGGTGCTTATTTCGAGGCACAACCTGATTTAAGAAACTCTTTCTAAAGTAACCGTCATCTATTATTCAGGCCTAAGGTTTCACCGGGATAATCAGCTTCAGACCTGCAAAAATCACATCGCCCTCGCCCATGCCGTTGGAAATCCGGAGCTTTAGCTCGGTGGTTTCAAAGCGCTGGGCCAGGCCAATCAACGTATCACCCGGTTGCACAATATATTCCATCGGGCGGCGCGTGGGGTTGGGAATGGTGAGCACCCGCCCCACGGCTACGCTATCACCCTGAAGGCCGTTCGCATCCCGCAGAGCCTTGAGCGTAATACCATACCAAGTAGCGATACGCCACAAGTTATCACCGGCCCTCACGGTATAAGTGATGAAGACGCCGCTAGTGGGCAAACGGGTAGGTGTGCGAGTGGGTGTGTTGGGTCGGCGGGTGGGGATGAACAATGGCCGCCCGGGCTGAATCGTATCGCTCGTGAGGCCATTGGCCTCTTTGAGTTGGGAAAGCGGCAGGCCAAACTTGCGCGCAATCCGCAGGAGTTGATCCCCCGGCTGAACCACATAGACTGTGGCGTTAGGCGGGAATGGTGTGCGCGTCCGCGTAGGTGTAGAGGGCGGCGGGATGAGCAAAACCTGCCCCGGATAAATCGTATCGGAGTTGAGGCCGTTGGCCGTGCGCAAAGCCGAAACTGTCACCCGGAACCGTCGCGCAATCGGCAACAGTTGATCCCCCGGTTGGACGGTGTAAGTGGTATAGCCCGGCGGCACAGTGAGGGGCGGGCGCGTGGCGGTGGGCGGGCGCGGCGGGATGAGCAAAATCTGCCCCACGAAAATCTGTGAGTCAAGCGAAAGGTTGTTCACCCGCAATAAATCTGCTAACAAAACGCCAAACTTCGCGGCAATGCCGGCCAAAGTATCACCGCGTTGCACGGTGTAGGTGGCTGGCCCGGGCACCAGCGTAGCCGTGCGCGTGGGGCCGCCGGGCGTAACAGAGCCAGCCCGGGTGGGCGTGGCTGAGTTAGTGGGCGGCGGCGGCGTAAAAGTGGGGCCGGTGCTGGTGGCCGTTTCGGTATGGGTGGGCGTGGGCGAAAACGCCGAAGTTTCTGAAGGGATGGGGGTGAGCGGCGTACGGGTGGGCGAGGGCGTGCGCGTAAACGTTGGTGTGCGGGTGGGCCGCGTAGGTGAAGGCGTACGGGTATTGCTCGGCGTGCGGCTGGGCGTGCCGCCCGTTTGCGCCTGCACAGTTGGCGCAGAAGCCCATACACCCAGTGCGGCTAGGCCCATCACCAGCCATAATCCAATCCAAAAACGCGTAATTTGCATATACCTCAATCGCTTGCCCAAATGCAAGAACTGCTCCCGATTGTAGGCGTGAGAGGGCTTAGGCGCAAACGCAACAGGCCAACATAAGCGCTTGGTTTGCCAAAAATTTCAGGGCGTTTGGAGCGCAGGCTAAAGTATTTCCAATTCCCGCCCAAAAGGTAGCCATAATACCGCCTCATGGTCATACGTTGCTTAAACCCAAACGACGCCCCAAGTTTGGGGCGTCGTCTGTTTTTGTAATCCTTTTTGCGTAGTCTGCCTATGCCGGCATCGGCTCAGCGTGGCGGCTATTGGCGCCGTTGGCCATCACGGCTTCTTGGGCGCGGAACTGGCTCATGTACAAATCATAGAAGAAACCTTTACGCGCCAGCAATTCATCAAACTTGCCGCGTTCAATAATCTCTCCCGCTCTTAATACCAAGATGTTATCCGCGTTCCGAATAGTGCTGAGGCGATGGGCGATGACGAACGATGTGCGGCCCTGCAATAGTTCATCAAACGCTTTTTGAATCAGCCGCTCGGTGCGCGTGTCCACGCTGGAAGTGGCTTCATCCAAAATCAGCAAACGCGGGTTGGCTAACGCGGCGCGGGCAATAGAAAGCAACTGCCGCTGGCCCTGGCTGAGGCCACTGCCACGCTCACCCAGCACGGTTTGATAACCTTCCGGCAAACGTTCAATGAAAGTATCGGCGTGCGCCAGCTTAGCCGCCGCTATGACTTCTTCATCCGTGGCCGTTGGCCGCCCAAAGCGGATGTTCTCCATCACCGTGGCGCTGAACAGGAACGTATCCTGAAGCACGATACCGATTTGCCGCCGCAGACTTTCTTTGGTTACCTCCCGCACATCAATCCCATCAATCAACACGCGGCCATCCGTCACATCATAAAAGCGCGGGATGAGGTTGATGATGGTGGTTTTGCCCGCGCCGGTAGGGCCAACAATAGCTACAGTTTGGCCCGGCTTGGCCGTGAAGGTGACGTTGTTGAGCACCGGCACGCCCTTCTTGTACGCCGCCGAGGCATGTTCAAACACCACCTCGCCCTTAATTTCCGGCATCTCTTTGGCATTAGAGCGATCTTGCACACCGGGTTTTTCATCCAACAAGCTAAAGATACGTTCCGCGCCCGCAATCGCGCTTTGCAAATTCGTCCATAACAACGCAATCTGCGAAACAGGTTGATTGAAGCGTTGCACATATTGCAGGAACGTAATCACCAGCCCCAGCGAAACGGTGGTGCCAAAGAACTCTTGATCCGTCAGCAGGTAATAACCGCCCACACACGTGACTAACGCCAGCGCTACATAGCTCAACGCTTCTAATGCCGGTTGGAGGGCGCTCGTAAACGCTACCGCCCGCACATTCGCATCACGGTTAGCGGCGTTGGTGACCATAAATTCTTTGATGTTTTCTTCAGCGCGGTTGAAGGCTTGCACCTCGCGCACAGCGGCCGTCTTCTCTTGCAGTTCGGCGTTCAAGGAACCCAGCTCTTTGCGGCTAGCGCGGAAGGCTTTGCGCGCTTGCTCACTCAGCCAGAGCGTAGCCAGGAACATGGCCGGTAGCACCGATAGGCTGAGCAGGCCAAACGCCAAGCTCTTGGTGAGCATGTTGTACATCGTCCACACCAGCAACAAAATCGCGCCCACCACCTGAATCAGCGCAAAGTTCATGGCCTGCTCCACGGCACTGCCATCATTGGTAATGCGGCTCATCAAATCGCCGGCCTCATGCTCGGCGTAATAGCCGAGTGAAAGGCTGTGCATCCGCTGAAACAGTTCCACGCGAATGCGGCGCAAAACGTTTTGGCCCGCCCATGTCATGGCGAAGAACGCGCCGCCAATAATCAGCGCGCCGCTCACATACAGCCCCACCACAGCCATAATCACGCGGAACAACCCCTCCACGCGGCCAACCGTATCCAGTTCACTTAGTTGCGCCAGCGTAGGCACTTCTTGCCCAGTGTGAATGGCTGAGCGGAGCGCATTGTGCAAAACGTCATCCGTGCCTGCTACCGTAGTATCAGCCGCCAGCCAGCAGTTGCTTTGAATGGCCTCGGAGGCCACTGAGCCGCCCGGCGCGGACGGCAACGCCAAACCGGCGCTAGCGCCGGGTGGGTTGAGGTAACAGTCCACCGCTTGCCCAATCAAATCCGGCGCGGTTACTTGCGCCCATGTATTCAGCGTAAGGAAAATTGCCACCAAAATCAGCACGGGCCAATAACGCGCAAAATAACCCGCCAGCCGCCCTAATGTAGCGCCGACGCTTTTCGGTTTCATTACATCGCCGCTCATCATGCGGCGCATTTGTTCTTGATTACCAAACATCTTTCAATTCTCCAATTCTCAATTGCGCAATGCTCATTTCCGCATTGTCATCTGTGCATTGTGCATTCAAGCTGTTACTGGCTCTGGGGCCGTTTCAGCTTGGGCATCCGCCACCAACTGCGAGCGATAAATCTCAGCATAAATCGGGCTATCTTCCAACAAGTCCGCGTGTTTGCCGCTGGCAACTATGGCGCCTTTATCCAGCACCAAAATCTGGTCGGCATTCATAACGGTGCTAATGCGTTGCGCAATCACAAACGAGGTGCGGCCCTTCATCAGCTTATCCAGCGCCTTCTGGATTTTGGCCTCCGTGGCTAAGTCCACGCTAGAAGTTGAGTCATCCAAAATCAGCAGGCGCGGGTTGAGCAAGAGCGCGCGCGCAATCGCGATGCGTTGTTTCTGCCCGCCGCTGAGCGTGGAGCCGCGCTCGCCTACCGGCGTATCGTAACCCTGTGGAAACTCACGAATAAAGTCATGCGCGGCGGCGGCTTTGGCGGCCTCCATCACCTCTTCCAACGTAGCCTCAGGCTTGCCAAATGCTATGTTGTCTCGGATGGAGCCGGTGAAGAGCGTGGTTTCCTGAAGCACAATACCAATCTGCGCTCGCAAGGACTCCAGTGTTACATCGCGCAGATCGTGGCCGTCAATCGTAATCTTGCCCTGTGAAGGGTCATAGAAACGTGGCAGGAGATTGATGATGGTAGTCTTGCCGGAACCGGTAGCGCCCAACAGCGCAATGGTTTGGCCCGGCTCGGCCTCTAGTGAGACGTTGCGAAGCACCGGCTCGCCGCTACCAAAGTAGCGGAAGGTCACGTTCTCAAACTTCACGCGGCCAGTCACTGCCGGTAAAGTTTTGGCATCGGGCTTGTCCACCACATCACTCTTGGCATCCAAGATTTCAAAGATGCGGGCCGCCGAGGCGGAGGCTTGCCCCAACTGCGTCACAATAAAGCCAAACTGGCCGAGCGGAATAAACAGATACAACAAGTACAAGCTAAACTCTTGCCATTCGCCAAACGTCAGCGCGCCATCAATAATTAATTTGCCGCCGAAATACGTAACGGCAGTTTGGCCGAGGTTGGCAATGAGAAAAATCAACGGAAAGAGGAAGATGAGCACGCGAGTAACGGCCAGTTGCTGGCTGAACAGCGCATCGGCGGCATTCTTGAATTTAGCCTGCTCTTCCTTTTCGCGCGTAAAGGCTTGCACCACCTTAATGCCGGCCAAGTTTTCCTGCAGAATGGTGTTGAGGGCGGAGAGACGTTGCTGTACTTTGCTAAACAATGGGCCGCTGATAGCGCCAAAAATCATGAACACCACCAAACCCAGCGGCACAATGGGCAGAGCCGAGAGCGCCAGGTTAGTATTGGTGGTGAACAAAATAATCAATACAGCCACCAACAACACCACCGCGCCCAAAAGCTGAACGAGGCCCTGCCCAATAAACAACCGCACTTTTTCCACGTCATCAGTGGCCCGCACCATCAGTTGGCCGGTTTGGTTTTGATCATAGTAAGAAAATGAGAGCCGCTGAATCTTGGCGAACAAGTCATTGCGGATATCAAAAGCCACGCCCTGCGAGGCTTTTTCCGCCCAGTACGCCGAGAGAAAGGCGAACAGGCCGCGCACCAGGGCAAACACAACTATGGCAACGCCGGCCGTTATCAGGGCGTTCGGGGCGTCATCGCGTTGCGCCGTAAGGTGGTTTGTTAGTTGCTCCACCGTCCAATCGTTGGGCAAGCTCAAAAATTCCAAAACGCGGGGCAGAGCCATGCCCACAAACTGCGTTGGGATTTTCTCCAGCGCCTCCAGCACTTGTTGGGCAATGTAGCCATCCGTCACCGCATCAATGATGTTGCGCACCATGCGCGGCACGGCTAACTGCGCCAATGTGGCCACTAAGAGAAAAAGATACGGGAGCGTGGCTTGCCAACCTTGTTTGCCCAAATAAGCCAGCGAACGCTGTAGGCCGCGGTTGTTGGGCGTTTGTTCCCGCCGGGGGCCAAACCCACCCCGCCGATTTAAGTTCTGCGTCATAAAAATTCTCCTACAAGTAACCATCCCTGTTTTGCTGAATGACAGTCACTTACCAAACACACTGAAAACGCTACCAGCACCTCAAAATGAATGACCGGAAGGCCATTGTCAGGCGGTCTAAATCCGACTAGGATTCACCTGTTCAAAATTGTGTCGGCTTTTGAGCCGCCACGACCCTCTTGGAGGTGCATATATGTCTCGGCGTCCGTTTTTTACGTTTGACCAAGACTCACATGAGATTTGGTCAATCCTCTATGCTCGTCAGCGGGCCAACTGCGAGGTGCGCGGCACCCGCTTATGGCTGGACGGTGTAGAGGCCATGGGAATTTCCGGCGACCGCATTCCAGACTTCGAACGCATCAGCAATTGGCTGAAGCCTCGGGTAGGCTGGGAGTTGTTGAGCACGGAAATTCAATTCTCCTCGAGTGAAGATTGGTTCGATCACCTCGAACGCCGCATCTTCCTCATCACGGAGTACATCCGCGGGCGGGATGCACTCGATTACACCCCTCTGCCCGATATCTGGCACGATGGCTTCGGCCACCTACCCTTCCTCGCCAATCAGCAATACGTGAACTTACTCCAACGCTTCGGCGAGGTCTTTAATCGCGCGCCCATGGAAGCGCGCCGGAGCCTGGGCAATGTGTGGTGGTACGCCATTGAATTTGGCCTAATGCGCGAAGGCGGCGAGGTGAAGGCGCTCGGCACCGGCTTAATGTCTTCGCCCGGTGAACTGAAGAATGCCTTTACGGATAATTGCGAGCGCGTGCCTTTCACACTGGAAGAAGTGATGCAAACGGCTACCAGTCATCACACTTTCCACAAGCGGCTCTTCATTTTAGACTCGCTTGACCACCTAGAAGACATCCTCAGCCAATGGGTAAAAGCGCACGCTATGGAAGCGCTGGTGGCGTAATTTTCTAGTCCCTAAGCCCTAACTTGTTTGCGCCAAAGTTAGGGCTTAGGATTTACGTCGGTTACGCCAGAACAACCACGCGCCGCCTAGCACAATGGCAATCAGGCCATTCACGGCCCATTGCATTTGCCCGCTCATAAAACTACCGGGCAAAACGCCCACGCCCTGAAAAAACCAGATGCCGCCCGTCAACATCAGCAAGACGGCGATGACGTTCAATATATTTTTCAACATCGTTATTCACCTTGCGGTGTAAACCGCACAAACACTCGCAAGGCCAACGCTTGCTCGAGCGCCTCGGCGGGCGCATCCACCGGCACGCCAAACAGCCGCGCAAAATTCTTCGCCCTTTCTCGTTTATAAAGCTCGAAAATTCGCCGCCGCTCGGCTTCATCCGTAATCGCTTCGGCGCGGGCGTTCACCGCTTGGCCTTTAATTTCCAGCTTGGCCTGCCCGGCGGCCAGGGCGTTATGGTACCAATGTGAGCCGCCGTGCGTGGAAAGCGCCACAATCGTGTTGCCATCCCGCAGGTAGCCCACCGGCGTAGAATAAGTCCGGCCTGTTTTTTGGCCCGTCACCGTAATCACCATGAGTTCTTCACCCAGCGCGCCCATCCAATTGCGGCGCAGGAGAAAGGCCTGAAACCGCATCAGCGCTTTGGCAAAGCCGGGTATTTTGCGTGGGATGTTTTTTCCAGTCATGGTTGAGGAGTAATTAGGGGCTAATCCAATACCCCTAATCTTTAGTTTCTAATTTTCGCGCCGCCTCGGCTAAATGTTTTAGCGCGGCGCTGACGGCCTCCCGCCGCTCGGCATCCAAGTGATGAATTAGCTCTCGCGTCCAGGCGCTTCGGGCTTCAATGCCTTTTTCAATCAGCGAACGGCCCTCCGCCGTGAGCGCAATTTGTTTGGCGCGCCGGTCATGCTCCGCTTCCACACGCGTGATGAAGCCTTTTTGCACCAAGCCATCCACCAACTGGCTGGCGGCGGCAGCGGTTATATCTAAGTGGGCGCTGATTTCCGAAACACCACACCCTCCGCCGTAGAACAGCTTCATCATCACGTTCATCTGCGGCATGGTGAGGCCGGTGTTGCGCACGTAACGCCACCATTCACGCATGGAGCGGTGCATAAACACCTCGGCCCACTCATGTAAAGCGGCGTGGAATAGTTTAGACGACGACATAATCAACCCGGCTTATTATTTAACCGCCCTAAAATATATCACCAACTTGATTGTTTTGGGATGAGAAAAACCTAACCGTTTGGGGAGGCTACCCAGCCGTTAGCAAGCTCACCGTTGCCACCCAGGTGAGGCCGCTGATGAAAAGGGTGTTGCACAAGAGAATATAAGCGATGGTGCGCCCGGCGGGTTGGCGGTGAAACACCATGCCCAGTAAAGTGTTGAGCGCCCATGTTACGGCGCTGATGGCGGGCAGGATGAGCAGGCCAACCGGCGCACCCACATGCAAGGGTGTGCCATCTGGCCGAAAGCGCAAAACAATCTCAGCCGGCAATTGTGGTAAAAGAAAAGAGACATACCCAGCCTGCCCCAGCCACGCGAGGCCGCTCACAGCAATCAGCGCTAACGCCAGCCGGTCTTGCCAAAGAGGCCACTGCCACACATCCGGCAAAACAGAGGCCGCCGCCACGGGCGCGGGTGAGGCTTCATCTGTTGGTGTTTCTTCCGTTTGCGGAGCACGGTAAGCTTCAAACGCTTGCAAAAATTCTGCCGGGTTGGCGGGTGAGAGCGCCAGCCAGCCGCCGGAGTAAGCCACCATCACCAAATCCGCTTTGGCCGCGCTGGTGGCAAGGAATTCCACCGCGCCCAATTCCGGGTGCGCCACGCGGCTCACAAAACTGCCCGGCCAATTTAAGCCGCGCGGCTTCAGCTCACCCGCATACTCATTGGCGAGGTGAACATACTCAATATCTTCCAACGGGATTATTTCGCGTCGTCCCCCCCACACCACGGTGAGGGCTTGTGGTGTAAGAGTGTATCGGGCGGTCAGCAACCCCCAACAGCGATAGCCCACCCAGAGCGCGGCTGGCACGCTCACTAGCGCCACGCACAGCCACACAAACGCGCCAAACGTGGGCGTGAAGGCGCGCAAGTTGAGGAGCGCCCACCCGCTGAGGGCGAGGGCAACGATGAACATACCTAGGCCGAAGGCGAGGCCGCGCGTTTTGGGTGGGTTGAGCATAAGCAAACAAAATTGTACCCCGCTCGCTTGGCGCTTTGCTATACTCCGGCCCATCTCACTAACTTGGAGTTTTTATGCCGTTATCCGCCTCTGCCCAAAAAGTGCAAGAAGCCTTAGCCGCGCGCGGTTTCAGCTTCAATGTGCTGGAATTAGAACAAAGCACCCGCACCTCACAGGAGGCCGCCGCCGCCGCCGGGTGTGCGTTGGGCCAAATTGTTAAGTCCATCATTTTCCGCGCTAAGGAAACTGACCGCGTGGTGCTGGTGCTCACCTCCGGCGCGAACCGCGTGAATGAGAAGGCAGTGGCGGCCTTGCTGGGCGAGCCATTGGCAAAAGCCGATGCGGATTTTGTGCGCGCCCGCACCGGCTTTGTGATTGGCGGCGTGGCGCCTGTGGGTCATACAGAACCACCCGTCACTTTTATTGATGAAGATTTACTGCAATATGCGGAGGTGTGGGCGGCGGCGGGCACGCCCAACGCCATTTTCAAACTCGCCCCGCAAGATTTACCCGCGCTTACTAACGGTCTGGTAGCGGCGGTGAAGGCGTAGCTACAGCGTTGGTGTAGCAACTGGCGGCGCGAGGGTGGGCGGCAGCTCTTGCCCCACCTCGCCAACCCGCTGATACACTGCCTCGCCGAGTTCGCCCGTAATCTTCAGCGTCTCGCCATTTATTTCTAGTGCAAAGTTTTTGGCGCAAGTAAAACGCTCGTAACCACGATAGCAAGAGCCAGTCACTTCAATCTCATTGGCGGAAGGCACGGTGTACGCGGCAGTGCGGCCCAGCCAAAAATTCTCCTCATCCTTAATCAGCCACAGCAAAGTGCCATCCGCCCGAAACTCCACATACTCACCTGAAAGTTCGTTCGGGTCACCCGGCCCGGCGGCGCTTACCCTGTGCCAGCGGCCCACAATACTCTGTTCTGGGGTGGAGTTGGCCGCGCAAGCCATCAACAAAGCCAACCCCGCCAGCCAAATATTTTTGAGAATAAGTTTCAGCATTTGGAAAACCTTTCGGAGTATACAGAAGCTTCGCACACGGCTTAGACGGATTTCACTAAGATTCCGTGCCATATGTTCTGTTCTGTGAAGTTCGCGTTTCAACATAAATCTCCCAAAACCTACAGCTTTGTACGCTGACCAGAGTGTTAATATCCTCACTTTGTCACGTTTTAAGTTTCGCGCTTAACTTTTATGCTCTGGCTCAAACGTTTTCAACTCGCCCTCGTCCACGTCGCCGTCACACTCACCTTGGTTCCCATTCAAGGCACGCTCAACCGTGTGATGATTAATGAACTCGGCGTCTCGGCCACCGTCTTCGCCGTGCTAGCCTCCTTGCCGTATCTGTTCTCGCCCATCCAAGTTTTTATCGGCTCCTTTGCGGACCGGCATCCCATTGGAGGCTTGCGGCGCACACCGTACATCCTCATTGGCTTGGTGTTGTGCGTGTTGGGCGTGAGCTTGGCCCCTTACGCCGCCTACGTCTTTGAGCAAAATTGGTGGGCGGGCTTTACGGCCTGCGCGGTGGTATTTGGCTTGCTGGGCACAGGCTTCAACTTCTCCACCGTCTCATATTTTTCGCTGGCGTCTGAAATTTCTGGTGAAGGTGGCCGGGCGCGCACGGTGGCCTATATGTTTTTTATGATGATTGTGGCCATCATCACCGTCAGCCTAGGCCTCAGCCACATGCTGGAGCCGTTTTCCGTGGAGGCCCTCAACCGCGCTTTTTTGTGGGTGGGGCTATTGGCCCTAGCGTTGGGCCTGCTAGGCTTAGTGAAGCTAGAGCCGCGCTCCAGCCAAATAGCCGCCGAGGCGCGCACCTCTTGGATAGAATTGGCCCGCGCCGCCGCTTCTACGCCGCAAACCCGTTTGTTCTTCATTTACCTCATCTTGTTATTGGCCGCCATCTTGGGGCAAGATAATTTGCTGGAGCCGTTTGCCGCGCAAGCGTTTGATTTGCCGGTGCAAGCCACCACGCGGCTTACTTCTATCTACGGCACATGCTTTCTAATTTGCTTGGTAGTGGCCGCCTTGCTGGAGCGCCGGCTGGGTAAACGCACCATCGTCATTATTGGCTCGGTGGGCACAGCGCTGGCTTTTGCCACATTGGTAGTAAGCGGTCTTTTGCACAGCATGCCATTCTTTTACACCGGCGTCATTTTGTTGGGCCTGTTCATCGGCCTCGCCACCGTTAGCAATCTCTCCCTTATGCTGGAAATGACGCGGGCTGGGCAGGTGGGCCTGTTTATTGGCGCGTGGGGCATGGCGGATGCGGTAGCGCGTTTGGTGGGAGATTTAGTGGGCGGCATGGTGCGCGATGGCGTAGGAAAATTAGCCGGTGACCCGGTGGCCGGCTACTTGGCCTTTTTTAGCCTAGCGGCGCTTACTTTGCTGGTGACGCTTCTCCTGCTCCGCCGCATCAACGTGGGCCGCTTCCAATCCGAAACCGAACTCTCCGTAGTGGAGCGGGCAGCGTTGAGTTCTTCCGGCTAAATTTTAGTAAAAAGCTTGGTTAGGCAGTCTGTCAGTTGGGACGAGCCTGCTGGTGGATACAGTACCGCGCAGTTGAGTGTTTGCCAAAAATCCAGTTTCCAGCCAGCGTGAATGACTAAACTGCGAAAACCCGGCAACCGCTTGCATCTCACCCGTATTAGCCCTCCCTCTCACCCACTTCCTAACTCCCCTGCGCGCAAGTTTGATAAAATGGCGCGATGTTCATCCCGCATGATTACCACATGCACACCAACTTCTCGCCGGATAGCCGCGCCCCGATGGATGCCATGTGTCAAGCGGCCATTGCGGCAGGCATCCCCGAAATCGGATTTACTGAGCATTTTGACCTGCACCCCTTAGAGTGGCCGCGCGATTGGTTTAAGCCGGAGCCGTGGTTTGCCGAACTCAACCGATGCCGGGAGCAATTCGCGGGGCAACTCATCATCCGCGCCGGGCTGGAAGTAGGCGAACCCCACCTATTTGCCAAAGAAACGGAAGCGCTCCTTCGGGCTTACCCGTTTGATTACTGCCTCGGCTCACTGCATTGGGTGGGCACCCGCAACGTGTTTGATAAATTGTATTTTGACCGCCCCGCCGATGAGGCCTACCGCGAGTTTTTTATTGAGTTGGAATATATGACGCGGGTTGGGCAGTTTGATATCCTCAGCCATTTTGATGTGCCCGTGCGTATGGGCTGGCACACCTACGGTGGTTATGACCCCCGCCCTTACGAAGATGTGATTCGGCCTGTATTGGCCAATTGCATTGACCGTAGTATTGCGCTAGATGTAAATTGCGCTTTGCTCCGCTCCCGCGCCCAACTGCTCACGCCCGGCTTAGATATTTTGCGGTGGTACGCCGAGATGGGCGGGCGCATGGTCACCCTTGGCTCAGATGCGCATAACCCGGAACAGGTGGGCCAGCATTTGGAACAAGCCATCCTCACACTCAAAGCCGCCGGCTTTACCCACCTCACATTCTTCCATCAGCGCCAAGTTCGGTTTGTTGGCCTGCCCGCATGACGCGCCGCCAACAATTCACCCTTGCCCTCGCTGGGCCGCTCACTGTAGTGCTGGTGGTGATTTTGGCGTTGGGCAATCTTCAGCCGGCGCCGCCCAATTTTGTTTTAGCCGCAACGCCGTCTGAATTTTCCGCCAGCCGCGCGCAAGCGTTAGCCGCCGAACTAGAAGCCCTCGCGCCCGCCCGTGTGGTTGGCTCGCCGGAGGCCTCCACCGCCCGCCAGTGGGTTATTGGCCAGCTCACCGCCCTCGGCCTAGAGCCGCAAACCCTGCCCTTTGAAGTCACAGTTGATTCGCAAATCCTAATTGGCGCGCAAGTGAGCGCGGCGTTGGCGGGCGCGAGTGATGAAGTGGTGCTGATAACGGCCCATATTGATACGCCGCGCGCGGGTGGCCGGAGCAACGCTCTGGGCATAGCGGCGGTGCTAGAGTTAGCGCGCGTTTTTAGTGAAGGTGAGCGGCCCGCCCGCACCCTCGTCTTTCTATTTTCAGACTCGCGTGAGTATGGCCGCAGTTGGGGCATGCAGGCCTATTTGGATAATTTGGGCTTGCGGCCCCAAATCGTGGCCGCGCTAAATTTGGATGCTTCACAAGGCAATGCGGATTTCAAAATTGAAGGCGCGGGTTTTTACGCCAGCTACGCGCCGCTGTGGTTGCGGCAGTTGAGCCTACAAGCCGCGCAAACCTTTCGGCCTACAGAAATTTTGGGCGCCGAGGAATTTATCGCCCGCGCCCTGCCGTTTGAGATGACGGAACATGGCCAGCTTCTGCGCGCCAATGTGCCCGCCGTGAGTTTTGCGGCCACAGACTTGGCCGCATTGGGCCAGGCCGCCGAAATTTGGGCGCACACCGTAGCCGGGCTTAGTTCCCTGCCGTCTGGTTTCGCGCTCGATTGGCGCGTGAACGAAGCTCAACATTTACCCGCCGCGTGGGTGCTGGCGCTCTCGCTCCTTCTTTTCGCGCCCCTATTCCTTGCCACTGGCCTAGAGTTTTGGGATCAACGCCCCAGCCCACAAGCCCTCTGGCCGGAGGCGCTAGGCTTGCTGGCCGCCGCGCTCCCGTGGCTCAACGGTTATGCCGTGTTGTTTATTCTTTTGCAAACCGGCCTACTTCCGGTGTATGAAGCTTTCCCCGCCACGCTGGAGGATATGTTTCTCAAACAACCTATTGATTGGGCATGGGCGTTGGTGATGGGTGTAATGGCGCTCTCTTTTTTTGATGTGCTGGCCCGGCCCCGTGGGTGGGCGCGGCTGGCCGATAGACTCAACTTGCCCACGCGGCGCGCCACACTTCTGCTGGCGCTGAGTGTAGTGGTTCTGGCCGTGTGGCTCCTCAATCCATTTGCCGCCGTGCTGTTGTTGGCCCCCGCCGCCTTTCAGTGGATTTGGATTGTGCCGCGCCCCGTGCCGGCGGGGTACACCCTCAACGTATTATTAGCGGTGGGCGGGCTTTTACCACTGCTGGGCGTGTGTGCGAGCTTGGCTTTTATTCCGGCGCTCGGCGTTTGGTCTTGGTTCCTACTCACAGGCGCAATGTACGGCCTATTTCCTTTCCCCGTCATCCTCCTCTTCGCCTTCACCCTCGCCCTCGGCCTACGGTTTATGTGGCTGGGCTTGAGATAGCACTTCTGGCCAAGCCGGTTAGCCCCCTTTGCGCTTTAGCACGCCTTACTTTGTTTTATAGCATCCATAAGCTTTTAGATTAGAATGAGATAAGCGAGGGTGATAAAATCCGTTTCATCCATAACCAAACTTGAGGAACCGCTATGGCCGCTTCCACTTCCCCGTTTGAGAAATTTAAAGAAGGTTTGCTGTACAAAGGCCGCGAGGGCCACTGGGCCTTCATCCTCCATCGCGTTTCCGGCCTCGCCATTTTGCTCTTCCTCGCCATTCACGTCTTAGATACCTCATGGGTGTACTTTGCGCCGGAAAGCTACGAGCACGCCATTGAGCTATACAGCAGTATCCCCTTCCTGCTGAGTGAATATGCGTTGTTTGCCGCCATCGTCTATCACGCCATCAACGGCCTCAACATCATCATCAAAGATACTTTCCCCGCTTGGTGGAATAAGCACCTCCAGCCCAATTCCTTCTGGAAGATTATTGTGCTTTCCGTTCTGTGCTGGCTCCCGGCCGCGTACTACGTTAGCCGCAACATTTATCTGCATTACATCTGCACCAATTGCGTGAGTGAGCCAGCCGTGCCGGTGGAGGGGCAGGGCTTTGTGTATTTACTGGTGCCGGTGGTGGTGATTGTTCTGCTGGCCGTGTTGGCGTATGGCGGCACTTTCAATCAACACGCCCTCAGCCAAGCGCCGCGCACCCTCAACCGCCCGGGCAAGAATTTTGAAACATGGAGCTGGCTGTTTATGCGGTGGAGCGGCGGCATCCTGATTATCTTGGTGTGGATTCACGTCACCACCAACGCCTTGCTCACCGGCGCGCATCATATTGATGTGGCCTATGTGGAAGCGCGCTGGGCTGAGCCACTGAATTGGGGTTCCACCTTCACTATTTTGATGCTGGCGTTGTTGCACGGCGTGAATGGCCTGCGAGCGGTGGTGGGTGATTACGTGCACAACGCTACTGCCGTGCGTGTGATTAACACTGTAGCCTTTATCGGTTGGGTGGTGCTCACCGCCGCCGGAGCCATCGCTATGTTCATGCTCAATCGGTCGTAATGCGCCTTTTCCATGACCGAAACGTCTTAATTGCGGCCCTGCGTCAGCGCGGCGTGGATTATTTGATGAGCGATGGCCCGGCTGATGGGCAAGTGAGTGACGAAGAACTCATCGCCAGCTTGGCCGCCCATGAAGATGCGCGGCTCCGCTCGGCGCTGATTGCGCTCTTTCTGTTACAACCCGCGCTCGCCGCCCGCGTTCAGCCAGTGCTGAAAGAGCTGGAGCCTGAAGCCCAAGCCGAGTTGACGGCCCGTTACATGGCGGCGGTTTATTTGCAAATGTTTTGGCGCACACGGCTGGCCATTTACGGCTTGGAGGCTAAGCCACTGCCGGATTTATTTTCAATGCAACTCGGCTTGCCCGCACCCGAGGAAATGTATGGCAAGCCCGGCCTGCACGCGCTGGCCGAGTGGCATCAGCGCCAGCGGCCCGTAGCTTACAACCGCCGCGTGGAGTACGAGTTGGTAATAGAACACTTAATCGCCTCGCTCAAAATGCGGGCGCGGCCCAAGGAAGCGGTCGCGGCATGAGCTTTCGGCAATCGGTCGATTCAGGCCGTATCCGCGAGTTTTTACAGTTGCTGGCCGATGCCAGCCGCGTAACGGGCCGCATTTATTTGGTGGGCGGCGCGACCGTGGTGTTTGAAGGTTATCGCTCCCGCACACTGGATATTGATTTAACACTGGAGGCCGCGCCAGACGCTGAAGACCGGCTTCTGCGGGCCTTGCGGGAGATTAAGGATAAATTTTCATTCAACATTGAGTTGGTTTCGCCCGGGGACTTCATTCCTTTGCCGGTGGGTTGGCGTGACCGCAGTGAGTTTGTAGGCCGTTTCGGCGGGTTGGATGTGTTTCATTTTGATTTGTACAGCACCGCCCTGAGCAAAATTGAGCGCGGCACCGAGCAGGATTATGCGGATGTGCTGGCGCTTCTGCGGAGTGGGCGGATTGCGTGGCTCACGTTGGCGGAACATTTCAAAGAAATCTTGCCGCACTTTGGCCGCAAAAGCCTAAAGCAAGACCCAGCAGATTTTGAGCTAAAGTTCCGCGCCTTAGAGCAAAAATGGCTTGGGCACATGCCCAAACGCCTGAGTTGATAACACAGCGTCCTGCCTGCGCCAGCGGCGCTCGGCACAGGTGAGCGGAGCGGCGTTCCTTCGACTTCGGCCCGCTAAAAAACAGCGGGCCTCCGCTCAGGATGCGCCTTCAACATTAAAATTAAGCCGCGCAGTCGAAAGATACGTTTTCGCCAACTGCGCGAGGCGAGTCAAGGAGAAAAAATCGTGGTTCATCATCATCAGTTTGAAGCCCTAATTGTGGGCGCGGGCGGCGCAGGCCTCATGGCCGCCCTGCACGCCAGCAAAGCGGCCAATGTGGCCGTTATTACCAAGCTGTATCCCACGCGCTCGCACACCGGCACTGCTCAGGGCGGCATCGCCGCCGCGCTGGCCAACATGGAAGAAGACCACTGGGAGTGGCACATGTTTGATACCGTCAAAGGCGGTGACTACTTGGTGGATCAGGACGCGGCGGAAATTTTAGCCCGCGATGCCATTGAAGCCATCATTGAACTGGAGCACATGGGCCTGCCGTTTGACCGCACCCCAGAAGGCCGGATTGAACAGCGGCGTTTCGGCGGCCACACGGCGGATTACGGCAAACGCGCCGTGATGCGCTCGTGCAAATCTGCTGACCGCACCGGCCACATGATTCTGCAAACGCTGTACCAGAACTGCATCAAACAAAAAGTGAAATTCTTTGATGAGTTCTTTGTGGTGGATTTGATTATTGAGCACGGCGAGTGCAAGGGCTGTGTGGCGGTGGAAATTAACACCGGCGAGTATCACGTCTTTCACGCCAAAGCCACCTTGCTGGCCTCCGGTGGTTTTGGGCGGATGTTCAAAGTCACATCCAACGCGCACTCCCTCACCGGTGACCCGGTGGCGGCGGTGTGGCGGCGCGGCCTGCCGCTGGAGGATATGGAGTTCTTCCAATTTCATCCCACCGGCATTTACAAAATGGGCATCCTGCTCTCGGAAGCGGCCCGCGGCGAGGGCGGCCTGTTTATCAATGATAAAGGTGAGCGCTTCATGGAGCGCTACATGCCCACGTTGAAAGATTTAGCGCCGCGCGATATTTGTAGCCGCTGTATTTATTTGGAAGTGAAGGCCGGGCGCGGCATTGGCGGCAAAGATTACGTGTATTTGGATATTCGCCCCGAAAGCATCAATAAATATAAAAGCGGGCCGGGCGGCAAAGATGTAACGGCGGAGGAGCTAGAGAAGAAACTGCCGGACATCATTGAAATGATGCGCGTGTACATGGCCGTTGAACCCATGAAGGAGATGGTGCCCATTCAGCCCACCGCGCACTACGCCATGGGCGGCGTGCCCACCGATACGGATGGCCGCGTGATCAAGGACGGCCAAAACACCGTCGTGCCCGGCCTGTTCGCGGCGGGTGAGGCGGCCTGCGTCTCCGTCCACGGCGCCAACCGCCTCGGCACCAACTCTTTAGTAGATTTGGTGGTGTTTGGGCGGCGCGGCGGCAAAGCCATGGCCGAGTACGTGAAGGGCGCAAACTTCTCGCCCTTGCCGGATAGCCCGGAAGCGCAAGTGGTGAGTGAGTTGGAACGCATCCGCACGCAAACAGGCAGTGAGAAGGCGGGCAAGATCCGGATGGAAATGCAAGAAGTGATGATGGAAAATGTGGGCGTGTTCCGCACCGAGGAGATGATTCAAACGGCGCTGAACAAAGTGCGCGAATTGAAAGACCGCTTTGGCAAAGTACAGATTGATGACAAAGGCAAGCGCTTCAATACCGATTTGCTAGAGACGTTTGAGTTGGGCTGTCTATTGGATTTGGCGGAAGCTACGGCGCTTTCGGCCCTCAACCGCAAGGAAAGCCGCGGCGCACACTCACGGGATGATTTCCCCAACCGCAACGATGCCGAATGGCTCAAACACACCCTCATCCGCTACACGGGCCAGGGCACTGCCGGGGTTACCCAAGCGCAAACGGCCATTGATTATAAGCCCGTGACCATCACCAAATTCCAGCCGCAGGAACGGAAATACTAAGCGGTTAGCTCAGCGCACTTAGCTGAAAGCTGGAGAAACTTATGAAATTCGCCGTCAAACTCAAACGCTATAATCCGGAAAAAGACCAGAAAGCTCACTGGGAAACGTATCAGGTTGAAGCTGACCCGAAGGACCGCGTGCTGGATGTTTTGCATAGTGTGAAGTGGGAGCAGGATGGCACGCTGGCGTTGCGCCGCTCCTGTGCGCACGGCATCTGCGGCTCGGATGCGATGCGGATTAACGGCCACAATGCGTTGGCTTGCAAGGTGCTGGTGAAAGATGTGGTGAAAGAGGGCGGCACACTCACCGTAGAACCGATCCTCGGCCTGCCCGTCATTAAGGATTTTGTGGTGGATATGGAGCCGTTCTTTGAGCATTACCGCTCTGTTCTGCCGTTCTTGGTGAATGACAACCCACTGCCAGAAGATGGTAAGGAGCGCCTGCAAACCATTGAGGCGCGGGAGCGGTTTGACGAGGGCACTAAGTGCATTTTGTGCGCGGCCTGCACCACCTCCTGCCCTAGCTTCTGGGCTAACGATAAGTATGTAGGGCCAGCGGCCATTGTGCAAGCGCACCGCTTTATCTTTGACGACCGCGACCAAGCGGCGGAGCAACGACTGGAAGTGTTAGGTAACCAGTTTGGCGCTTTTAGATGCCGCACGGCCTTTAACTGTACCAACGCCTGCCCACGCGAAATCCCGGTAACGCAACTAATTGGCGAAGTGAAACAAGCGCTGGCGACGGGAAAAATTGAGTAAAATGTGCCGGAGAGAGTGTGTTTAAGCCTCTCTCCGTGCGCCCCGGTAGTTCAACGGATAGAACAGGGCACTCCTAAGGCTCTGATGTGGGTTCAATTCCTGCCCGGGGCACTGAAGGGCAAAGCCGTCAGTGGATAACTGGCGGCTTTTTGTGGATAATGGCGATGAATTTGTGGATAGAGGGTGGAAACTGAAACTCGCAAACTCAGGTATTTATGCTCCTAGCACAGAAAATCCTTTTTCGGTTGGCATTAATTTGATATACCAACCTGTGTTCACTTTCTGAAAGAAGCCCCAATATATGGCGGATAAAATTAAGTAGTTTTTCTGGATTCACCAAACTTTCACAAATTTGGGGCTTGCAATTTGCGCAATAGTCATGTATATTTGCGTTGAATGAGCGTCCGGGTGCCCCCCTCACCCGGGCGCTCATTCGTTTAACGCATGCGCCGCAACGCGTCCAATAATTGAGTCACCTCGGCTGAAGTGTTGTAGTGCGCCAAACCCACGCGCACCATTCCGCCCTTAGCTTGCAAACCTAGCCGCTCCGCAATGGCCAACGCATAGTAATTGCCATCCCATACATAAATATTGTGTTCCGCCAAATGTTCCGCCACCTTGCGTGGATGCCAACCTTCTAGCGTAAAACTCACGGTGGGCACACGCCACGCCGCCCGCTCTGGCTCGGTGATGCCGCGAATAACGAGGCCGGGGATGGTTTGCAGGCCCGCAATCAACTCGTTACACAGCGCCTGTTCATAGGCCACCATTACTTCAAAGCCGCGCTGAAGCCATTCCCGCCGTTCGGCGCTCCTTTCCCGGTTATCCTTTGTTTCCTTCACTTCTATAAGTTCTTTGCCCCCTAACCACTCTAAATACTCCACCGCGCCCAACACGCCCGCGATGCCTTCATGATTTTGGGTGCCGGTTTCAAATTTGCCGGGCGGCTCATTGTGGGCCGGGCGCACTTTATAGGCCGGCAAACGTTCCAGTAATTCATGTTTGCCGTAGAGAATGCCCATGTGCGGGCCAAAAAATTTGTAGGCCGAGCAGACCAGAAAATCGCAATCCAGCGCCCGCACATCAATGGGACAGTGGGGGGCGTACTGCACGGCATCAATATAGGTGAGCGCGCCCACAGCGTGCGCCAGTTCAACGATACGCTTCACATCATTAATAGTGCCTACCGCGTTGGAGGCGTAACCCACCGCCACAATTTTGGTCTTGGCGTTGATGAGCCTTTCAAAGTCGCTCATCAGCAACGTGATATCGTCTTCGTTCACATCTACCCAACGGATAATGGCGCCGGTGTCTTCTGCCACCAAGAGCCACGGCGCTACGTTGGCATCATGATCAAGCCGCGTGAGCACAATCTCATCGCCCGGCCTCAGCCACTTGGCTAGTGAACGAGAGATATGGAAGGTGAGGGTGGTCATGTTTTGGCCAAATACAATTTCCTCCGGCGCACAGTTGAGCATATCGGCCATGGCGGCGTGCGCAGCGTCCAGCACCGCATCGGAAGCAACGGAAGTGGGAAACGCGCCGCCTTTGTTGGCGTTGCAACGCACCAAGTAATCCGTCATGCGGTTGATGACGCGCTGGGGCACTTGGGTGCCGCCCGGGTTATCAAAAAACACTGCGCCGCTGGCAAGGGCGGGAAATTGGGCGCGCACGGAATCTATGGGGAAGGGCATAGGAAATCTCCAATGAAAGCGAATTCTCGCGCAAAGCTTCCAAGACCGCCAAGGGTTTTCTTCGCGGCTTTTCGGGCTGAACTACACATCCTCACAATTATGGATGTTGATGATTTTGCGCGGATGGTCTTCTTTGAAGGCGAGGGGCATATGAATTCTAGAATTTACAGCAATCTACTCTGCCTTAGCAAAGAACTGCGGCTTGCGAGGTGTGGCAAAAACCTCACCGTACTCAATCTCACCCGATTCCAGCATTTTGTAAGGTACGTACACATTCATAGCTTCCCATGATAAATGTTCTAAGCTCATACAAAATGCATCAGTTATATCTTGTATTCCAGATGGTGTAATACGAACGTCATAGCAAATTCCGGCGGCCCGAATTTCTTTCAATGAAACTTGACGGCGATAAATATCGGACAATAAATCAATGAGAGTCTGAGATGCAGGGTATTCATCACCATCATAGGCGGCAGTATAAGTTACTTCGCCGGATAGGTTCATCGTTGAACCAAAAGGATAAAACTCACCTTGTTCAGAAAGCAATTTTTCGGCAAACTCCCATAAGGCGCCAAATAATCTATCTAAATCTGGGTGGGCCATCTTTCCTCCATTGTCCAAGTAAGTCTATTACATCTCATTGTGCCATAATCACAACCCTCTTTGGCAAAGTTTGGTTTGAAGACTTGAGCTTAAGGGGAGTAAACTAGGCATATTCCCATTCCCACTTAGGAGTGCGCTGTGCTGGCTAACCAAACTTTAGATTTGGCCCCCCTCCGCCCCATTTTGCAGAGATTTGCCGCGCAAGGCCGCCCGGCGCTACTGCCCGCTTTGCACGCCGCTCAAGCTTTGTACGGCTACTTATCAGAAGCTGTATGCGCGGAAATTGGCCGCGCTCTCCGCGTGCCGCTGGCCGATGTGCATGGCGTGATTGAGTTCTATTCCATGTTTTACCGCGAGCCGATAGGCCGCACGGTGATCCGCGTTTGCACAGACCCGGCGTGCGGCTTACGCGGCGGCGATGCCGTTTTAGAAGCGGCGCGCCAACATTTAGGCGTGGACGTGAACGAGACGACGAGTGACGGCGCATTTACTGTGGAGCGCGCGCCGTGTTTGGGCCTGTGCGAGCATGCGCCCGCTGTTTTAGTGAATGATACAGCGATTGGGCAAGCCGAACCCAACCAGATTGATGCTATTTGCGAGGAACTCGGCTTCCGGCCCACGGGCATTATTGCGGGCAGTTTACGTTTGCTCACCGCCAATTGCGGCCAGGGCCGCCCCACTTCTTTGCAAGAATATGGCGCTTATGCTGCCCTCCAAAAAGCGCGGGCGATGGCGCCGGAGGCCGTGATTGCCGAAATAAAAGCGGCGGGCTTGGTAGGGCGCGGCGGCGCGGCTTTTCCCACCGGCATTAAGTGGGAAGGGGCGGCCAAAGCTACCGGCCAGCCCAAATATGTCATTTGCAACGCGGATGAATCGGAGCCGGGCACGTTTAAAGACCGTGTCATCATGGAAGAAGACCCGCACCGCGTGATTGAGGGCCTGGCGATTGCGGCCCATGCCATTGGCGCACACAAAGGCTACCTCTACATTCGTGGTGAATATCCTTACGCCTTCAGCGTGATGACGGCGGCGGTAGAAGAGGCAACCGCAGCCGGTGTGCTGGGCGAGTTTGAAGTGGAACTGCGCCTCGGCGCCGGCGCGTACATCTGCGGCGAAGAAACGGCGCTGTTTGAATCGATTGAAGGCAAACGCGGCTTTCCACGCATCAAGCCGCCGTTTCCCACCACGCACGGCCTGTTCGGCAAACCCACCGTCATTAACAACGTCGAAACACTGTGCAACGTAGGCCTGATTATTCAGCAGGGCGCGGCGGAGTATCGCAAGCTCGGCACGGAGAAATCGCCCGGCCCCAAGCTGTTTTGTGTTTCGGGTGATGTGGCGCGGCCCGGCCTGTACGAAGTGCCGTTCGGCATAACTATTCACGAGTTGCTGTTTGAGCAAGCAGGCGGCGTAACGGGCGGAAAATTGAAAGCCATTTTGTTTGGCGGCGCGGCGGGCGCGTTCGCCACGGAAAAAGATTTACAAGTGAAACTGACGTTTGAAGATTTGCGCGCCGCCGGCCTGCCGCTCGGCTCCGGCGTGATTACGGTCTTCAACGAAACGCGTGATATGCGCGATGTGGTGTATCGGCTGACGCGCTTCTTTGCGCACGAATCTTGCGGCAAGTGTTACCCGTGCCAACTCGGCACGCAACGGCAGTATGAAATTATGGGCCGCGTGGCGCACGGCGCGCCCCTCGCCGGCGATGCTGACCGGTTGCAAGATATCGGTTGGACGATGACGGACGCTTCGTTGTGTGGCTTGGGCCAAACGGCGGCCAGCGCGGTGCTGAGCGCCATGAAGCATTGGCCGGAGCTCTTTACGATCAACGGGAAAACAGCACACGGATAACATGGAGGTGCACGGATTTTCTTTCCGGGTTATCCGTCAAATCCGCGCCATCCGTGTACAAAGGAAAGCATCATGCCCGAAATTACTTTGACCATTGACGGCAACGCTGTGACCGTGCCCGCCGGCACTACGATTTTGAAGGCCGCCGCGCAACTTGGCGTAACTGTGCCCACCATTTGCTACCATGAACACTGCACGGCCAACGGCCTGTGCCGCATGTGTGTGGTGGAAGTGGAAGGCCAACGGCTTTTGCAACCGGCCTGCCTCGTGCCCGTGGCGCAAGATATGAAGGTTCACACCCGCAACGCGCGCGTGGAACGGAGCCGCCGCACCATTGTGGAGATGCTTAACTCGGCGGTGGATTTATCCGAAGCGCCGGAAATTCAGGCGCAGATGGCCGATTACGGCGCAAACGCCGAACGTTTCCCTGAAGCTGAGCGCCGCGAACACCCCATACTGGATGACAACCCAATGTACATCCGAGACTACAGCAAATGCATCTTATGCTGGCGCTGTGTACAAGTGTGCGCGGATGACGTGCAATACACCTTTGCCCTGAATTTTGATGGACGCGGCTACGAAACCAGCGTTGGCACATTTTTTAATAAGGGCATGAAGGAAACCTCCTGCGTGTTTTGCGGCCAATGCGTGGGTGTATGCCCCACCAACGCCCTCAAGCCCAAACGCGAGTGGCTATTACAAGACGGCCTGACGCCGGACGAGATTATGAATCTGACGCGAAGTGAACGAAAGCGGAAACGGAACGCCTCATGAAGCGTAAAACATGAAACGTATTGCGCATCACGCCGAGCCTCAATCAATAACCCAACACCTTACCATGACCAAGGATCACGTTTCACGCCATACGTTTTACAATACCGAAAATGTTCTCTTCTGAACTCACCTCCATCACCTTCGGCTTGCTCTCCGCCATCGTCTGGGGTGCGGGCGATTTTAGCGGCGGGCTGGCCAGCAAGCGCACCGGGGTGTATGCCGTCATCATCACCTCGCAGTTAGTGGGTTTGTTCTTGCTACTTGGCCTCGCGCTGGTGTTTGATAAAGCTCAGCCCCTGCCCGGCGATTTGGCATGGGGCGCGGCGGCTGGGGCGGCAGGCGCAGTGGGCTTACTTGCGTTGTACCGCGGCCTAGCCTCCGGGCGCATGGGCCTCATCGCGCCGCTCTCCGCTGTTCTGGCCGCCGCTCTGCCCGTTATGGTAGGCGCGTTTACGCAGGGCATACCGGATCTGGCGCAATTTATTGGTTTTGGCTTTGCGTTAGTGGGTGTCTGGCTCCTATCCCGGCCCGAGCGCGCGCTCGACTTCCGCCTGAATGAATTCATACTGCCGGTGGTGGCGGGCGTGGGCTTTGGGTTGTTTTTTATCTTTATTGATAACGCAAACGAGCGCACCGTGTTTTGGCCCATCATGGCCGCGCGGGTGGCCTCCGTCATACTCATGACGCTAACGGCCCGCGCGAACGGTCAGCCGCTATGGCCGGAACGCGCTCATGTGCCGCTAATAGCTTTGGCCGGCGTGCTGGATGCCGGCGGCAACGCCTTTTTTACCATTGCCACGCAAATTGGCCGGCTAGATGTGGCCTCAGTGCTCTCATCACTTTATCCCGCCTCAACCGTGGCGCTGGCATGGATGATACTGAAAGAACGCCTGACACGCCCTCAATGGCTAGGCGTAGCCGCCGCGCTGATTGCGATTGTGCTGATTGCGTTGTAACCATGCAAGTTTCCAGCCTCAATTGCCCCAATTGCGGCGCGCCGTTACAGTTTGAGAACGGGCAAAACCGAACCTTGTGTTTATATTGTGGGTCAACCATTCAGGCGGAGCCTACCGCGGGCGCGAGCGCAGTCACGTTTACCCTGCCCGAGGACGTTCACCAACAACTAAAGCAACTAGTGATTGATGGCCGACAGGCCGAAGCCATTGAGTTATACCGCCAGCGCGCCAACGTCACGCAGGCCGAAGCCGCCCAAACCCTAAGACGCTTGGTAACTGACCTCACCCGCCGCACTCTAGTACAACAGCCCTTGTCCAATTTAGGGCTAGCGCTGGTCTTTCTGATTGATAGCCTCGGCGCCGTCATCACACTTTTGGGGATTATGCATGAGAACTATTGGGCCATGGCGCTGGGCATTGGGGCCATTGTGATTGAGTCGCTGATCTTTGCCGCGGCCATTTATGCGCGCCTGCTCCAACAGTTTGGCCGCGTCGCGCCGGCGGTGGTGCGGCGTTTTACCCGGCTGGGTGAAGTCAAGTTGCGCGGGCAGTCACAGCCTTTGCCGGTGGTGCGGCTCTGGTTGGAAGTGCAACCCCGCCAACAAGCGACATTTCAGACTGAAAGCAACATTGTTGCTAAACCGCAGACATATGCCCAACTCAAATCTGGGCTTGTCATTGAAGTGAAGTACAACGGCCTTGGGCATGTCATCCCCACTGCGCCCATGAAAATTCTGACGTAGTGCGCGCCCCCAATACAGAAATGGAGTCACCAATGTTATCGCCAGACCGCATCACCAAAACCACCTGCCCGTACTGCGGCGTGGGGTGCACACTAGAATTACACATCAAAGACGACTTTATCTATCGCGTCACATCGCCATTTGATAGCGTGGTCAACCACGGCAATTTGTGCGTGAAGGGCCGCTTTGGCTACGATTTCATCTACAGCCCCAAGCGCGTCACCCGGCCCATGCTCCGCAAAACGCCGCAAAGGCCGGGCCACCGCACGCAGGCCTTTGATTTGAATGAGTGGCGCGAAGTTTCTTGGGGCGAGGCGCTGGATTATGTGGCAGACCGGCTGGTGGAGATTTATCGGCGTGATGGATCCGACGCGATGGCGGTGTACTGTTGCGCCAAAGCCACTAACGAAGACAACTACTTAATGCAGAAGATGTTTCGCGCGCTCTTCCGCACCAACAATGTTGACCATTGCACGCGACTGTGCCACGCCGGTTCGGTCACCGCACTTCTCAAATCACTCGGCACTTCTGCGCAAAGCAACACGGCGGCTGAGGTGATTAAGAACGATGTGTTTATTTGCACCGGCACCAATACCACCGAGAACCATCCCATCATTGCATTGCAAATGAAAAAGGCCGTGGTGGAGCATGGCGCGAAATTAATTGTGATTGACCCGCGCCGCATTGAACTGTGTGACTTTGCCACACTCTGGCTTCCGCTCAAGCCGGGCACCAACGTAGTGGTATTCAGCGCCATGGCGCACGTCATCCTCAAAGAAAATCTCATCAACCAAAAGTTCATTGATGAGCGCACGGAAGGTTTTGCGGAATTCGCCAAATCAATGGAGCCTTTCACACCGGAATATGCCGAAACCATTTCGGGCGTTGATCGCAATCTAATTATTGAAGCGGCGCGTATGTACGCCACCGCCAAGAACGGTTCAATTTATTGGGGCATGGGCATCTCGCAACTTTCACAAGGCACGGCCAGCGCCATGGGCCTCATTCACTTAGCCTTGCTCACCGGCCATGTGGGGCGGGAGGGCACCGGCCTCAACCCTTTGCGCGGCCAAAACAATGTGCAAGGCGCTTCGGATGCGGGCGCAATGCCCTTTCATTATCCGGGTTATATGGAGGTGGTGAAGGAAGAGAACGCGCGCAAGTGGGAACAGGCGTGGAATGTGGAACCGGGCGGCCTTAGCCGCAAGCGCGGCCTCACCACAACTGAGATTCTCTCCAATGCCAAACCGGGCGGCATCCGGGCGTTATACATCATGGGTGAAAATCCGATGATGACGGAGCCGAATCTCAACGCCACTCGCCACCACATGGAACAGCTAGAATTTTTAGTGGCGCAGGATGTATTCATCAATGAAAGCGGCGCGTTCGCGGATGTATTCTTGCCTGCCGCCTCCTGGGCCGAGAAAGATGGGACGTTCACCAACACCGACCGCCGCGTGCAGAGGGTGCGCAAGGCCATTGAGCCGCGTGGGCAGGCGCGCGCCGATTGGGAAATTATCTGTGATGTGGCGAACCGCGTGGAGCAACGCTTGGGCCGCCCGAACACGGCCAAATGGACGTATGAGGAGCCGGAGGAAGTTTTCCGTGAGATGGCGAGCGTAGCGGTGATGCTGAAGGGCGTGAACTACGCGCGCATTGAAAAAGTTGGCCTGCAATATCCCGTGCCGGACGAAAATCATCCGGGCACGCCGTTTTTATTCAGTGAAAGCTTCCCCTCCGGGCGCGGCAAATTCTTCCCGCTGGAGTACATCCCCATTGCGGAGCCGCCGGACGAGGAGTTTCCCTTCATCCTCACCACGGGCCGTTTGCTGGAACACTGGCACGGCGGCACGATGACGCGCAACTCGCAGTTAGATGCCTTGTATCCGGAAGCGTTGGTGGAGATTCACCCGCTGGACGCGGCGCAATTGAGCCTAAAAACTGGGGATGTGGTGCGGGTTTCTTCGCGGCGCGGCTCAGTGGTTTTGCGCGCGCGCGTTACGGAAAAGACCACGATTGGCGTTGTCTTCATCCCGATGCACTTCGCCGAGGCGGCAGGCAATTTGCTGACGATTGACGCGCTGGACGCGCAGGCCAAAATCCCTGAGTTCAAGGCCTGCGCCGTCAACCTTCAAATTGCATCCGAGGCAGATTTGCCCAACCCCGAAGCCGTGACGGAGCGGGGACGTTATTAAATCCAAGGAGACTCTCTCATGGCCAACTTAATTGGGTTTCTCATCATCGGCGCGGCGGCAGGTTGGTTGGCCGGGCAACTTATGAAGGGCCGCGGCTTTGGCCTCGTGGGCACGCTTAAGCGCGCCTAACGAATATGAAACTAGAATTTGCCCTCACCCGCCTCAGCGCCAACGCTGAAGTTTTGGCCATTCTCATCCGCAACGCCACACCTGAGCAAGCCCGCTGGAAACCTTCACCGGAAGAATGGTCAATTCTGGAAGTGACTTGCCATTTGTATGATGAGGAGCGCGAAGATTTCCGCACTCGCGTGCGCCTAACACTGACTGACCCCGCCGCGGACTGGCCGCCCATTGACCCGGTGGGCTGGGTGACGGCCCGTAACTATAACGCGCAAGACCCGGCCGAGCGGCTAGAAGCCTTTCTTGCTGAGCGACGCGCCTCGCTGGAATGGTTGCAGGGACTAGAAAACCCCAATTGGGCTTCCAAAAAAACGCACCCGCGCCTCGGCTCGGCCACAGCGGGCGAGATGCTCACGGCTTGGGTGGCGCATGATCATTTGCACATTCGCCAACTCAACCATTTGCATTGGCAGTGGTTGGCTAAACATGAGCCGCCTTTCCCGTTAGACTATGCGGGTGGATGGTGAAACAAAAAAGACCGGACTTTGAAAGTCCGGTCTTTTGATTTACTCACTCAGCAAATCCCTCAGCCTATCCAGCAAGCCATTTTCCAGCGGCTTGGCTTCATTGCCCTGTGTTTTCTTTTCATCCTCAAACAGCTTCTTCTGCTCACGGCTTAAATTTGCCGGGGTGGTGACGTTGACGATGACGTACATATCACCCTTGCCGCCGCGCTGAGGCCGGGGCGCGCCCTTGCCGCGCAAGGTAAAAATTGTGCCGGATTGGGTGCCACTAGGGAGTTTAATTTTGTCCGGGCCGTAAGGTGTAGGCACTTGCACCTCGCCTCCCAGGGCGGCCTGGGCCATGCTCACCGCTACTTCCAAGAGAATATCATCTTCGCGGCGGCGGAAAAACTTGTGCGCTAATACGGCAATTACAATGTAGAGGTTACCTTGCGGGCCGCCATTGAGGCCCGGTTCGCCTTCACCCGTTACCCGAATTTGCGTGCCATTGTTTACCCCGGCAGGGATGGGCACCGTGCGCCGCCGGGTTTTGCGTTCCACACCGCGCCCACTGCATGTTTTACATGGCGAGGCAATCACTTCGCCCGTGCCCCGGCAGTTTGGGCAAGTGCCCACATTCACCATCGAGCCAAGGAAGGTTTGCCGCACTTGGCGCACCTCACCCGTGCCTTTGCAAGTGGCGCACCGGGTGGGTTGCGTGCCCGGCTCGGCGCCACTACCGCGGCAAGTCTCACACATTTCATGCCGCGTAATCTCAATTTCTTTTTCTACTCCGGCAATCGCTTCTTCAAAAGTCAGCGTCAAGTCATAACGCAAATCTTGGCCGCGGCGCGGTGCGCGGCGATTGCCCCGCGCGCTACTAAAACCACCGCCAAAGAACGCATCAAAAATATCTTCAACGCCGCCAAAGCCGCTGAAGTCCGGCGCGCCCGCGCCGCCGTTCACGCCGGCATGGCCAAACCGGTCATACGCCGCGCGCTTCTGCTCATCAGAGAGCACAGCGTAGGCTTCGTTCACTTCCTTGAACTTCTCATCCGCCCCCGCTTCTTTGTTCACATCGGGGTGATATTGCTTGGCCAGTTTGCGAAACGCAGACTTAATTTCATCCGCGCTGGAGTTGCGCTGAACGCCAAGGACTTCGTAGTAATCGCGTTTGGTAGCCACTAGGCAAATTGTAGATGCAAAATGACAAATGAAAAATTACCCCATCATTTTTCATTTTGTATTTACATCTATGCTTCCTTAAACTCGCCTTCTACCACGTCATCGCCGCCTTTAGAACCGGCGCCACCCGCGCCTGAGCCGCCATCACTGCCCGGCCCGCCCGGCATGGAGCCAGCGCCGCCCTGCCCGTACATCGCGCCGCCAATCTTTTGAATAGCTTGATTAAGGGCCTCGGTGGCCGCCCGCATGGCGCTCAGGTCATTACCTTCCAAAGCTTTCTTCACATCCGTAGTCCGGGCTTCCACTTCATTCTTTACTTCCGCCGGAATCTTGTCGCCGTATTCTTTGATCAGTTTCTCGGCGTTGAAGGCGGCTGCATCGGCGGTGTTGCGCGTTTCTACCTCTTCCTTACGCTTCTTATCTTCAGCGGCATGCGCCTCGGCCTGCTTCACCATCTTTTCCACTTCATCCTTGCTCAGGCCGGAGGACGCCGTGATGGTGATGTGCTGGCTCTTGCCCGTGGCCTTATCTTGCGCCGAGACTTTGAGAATGCCATCGGCGTCAATATCAAACGTCACTTCAATTTGTGGCGTGCCGCGCGGCGCCGGAGGAATGCCATCCAAGATAAAGTTGCCCAGCAGTTTGTTATCTGCCGCCATTGGGCGTTCGCCTTGCACCACCTTAATCTCCACCGAGGTTTGCATATCACTGGCGGTGGAAAATACTTGGCTCTTGCGGGTGGGGATGGTGGTGTTGCGCTCAATCAGCGGCGTGGCCACGCCGCCCAGAGTTTCAATGGAGAGCGTCAGCGGCGTCACATCCAACAGCAGAACATCTTTCACATCACCGCCCAGCACCCCGGCCTGAATAGCCGCGCCCACAGCCACCACTTCATCTGGGTTCACACTCTTGTTGGGTTCTTTATTGAAGAGTTTGCGCACGGCTTCTTGCACAGCGGGCATGCGCGTCATACCGCCCACCAGCACCACTTCATCAATCTGAGCCGGCTTAAGGCCGGCATCCTCCAGCGCCTGGCCCACCGGCCGGATCGAACGCTGGATCAGGTCGTCACAGAGTTGCTCCAATTTGGCGCGGGTCAGCGTTAAGTTTAGGTGCTTGGGGCCGCTGGCATCTGCCGTGATAAAGGGCAAGTTAATTTCGCTTTGCATGACCGTAGAAAGCTCAATCTTGGCCTTTTCTGCCGCTTCCTTCAGCCGTTGCAGAGCCTGACGGTCATTGCGCAAATCAATTCCCTGGTCTTTCTTAAATTCATCCGCCGCCCAATTAATAATGCGTTGGTCAAAGTCATCGCCGCCCAAGAACGTATCGCCATTGGTGGATTTCACTTCAAACACGCCATCGCCCACGTCCAAAATAGAGATATCAAACGTGCCGCCGCCCAAGTCATATACCGCAATTTTCTCCTCCTTCTTGCGGTCCAACCCGTATGCCAAGGAAGAGGCAGTGGGCTCGTTGATGATGCGGAGCACTTCAAGGCCGGCAATTCGGCCGGCATCTTTGGTGGCCTGGCGTTGGCTATCGTTGAAGTAGGCGGGCACTGTGATGACGGCTTGCGTCACAGTTTCGCCCAAGTACGCCTCCGCATCCGCCTTGATTTTTTGCAGAATCATCGCGCTGATTTCCGGCGGGCTATATTCTTTGCCGCCCAGCATCACGCGGCAATCACCATTAGGCGCGGCAGTGACTTTATAAGGCACCACCTTGAGGGCCTTCTGCACTTCTGCATCATTAAATTTGCGACCCATGAAGCGCTTCACCGAGAAGATGGTGTTTTCCGGATTGAGCACTGCCTGCCGCCGCGCCACCTGCCCCACCATGCGCTCGTTGTTCTTAGGGTTCACAGCCACCACAGATGGAATCAGGCGCGAGCCTTCTGAAGATGGTATGACGGTGGGTTCACCGCCTTCCATCACGGCCACCACCGAGTTCGTTGTGCCCAGATCGATACCGATAATTTTTGCCATTTGAGAAACTCCTTGAAATACACTCTGCGCCTTGATGCATTCCGCAGGGCGCCTTATGCGTGGTTATTGCGCCACCTTCACCAGCGCCGGGCGGATTACGCGCTCGCCGATTTTGTAGCCGTGCCGCAGAACTTCAATAATCTGCCCGGAGGCGTGCGCCTCGCTCGCCTCATGCACCACGGCTTCATGCACGCTGGGGTCAAATGTTTGACCCTCGGCCTCAATCCGCGTCACGCCCTCGGCCTCCAGCACATTCTGGAATTTACGGTAAATAGAACCAATGCCCTGCGCCCACTGCGTCAGATCACCTGCGGTGGGCTGATGTTTCATCGCGCGGTCAAAATCGTCTTGCACATCTAAGTATCGTGCAATAATCTTGCCCGTCACGCTGTTTTGAAAATCAATCCGGTCCCGTTCCACCCGGCGCTTGTAGTTTTGGAATTCGGCCTGCGTGCGTTGCCAGCCGTCTAAGTTTTCGGCGGCTTTGGCTTTGGCGGCCTCCAACTCTTGCTGTAAGGCCTCCAAGGCAGAAATTTCGGCGGCTTCGGTTTGGATGGCGCCGTCTTCGGTTTGGTTCACTTGCTCTTCACTCATAATTTCTCTGCTCACGCCAAGAAATCTTTGCGGTTTGGCGCGAGACTTTATTCAAAATAGATTTCGTAAATCAAATTGCTCATCAGCCCGGCCACAAACCGCACGGTGGAAATGGCGCGGCCATAGGGCATGCGTTGCGGGCCAAGCACGCCCACCGCGCCCGTGGCATAACCCGGCACACCGTACCGGGCCAGTACCATGGAGCAATCCTTCAATTCCTGCCAGGCGTTTTCACCGCCAATCACGACTTGCACACTGCCTACCGTAGGCGCCATTGCGCGCGTGAGAAAATCTTCCAAGTACGCTCGCTCTTCCAGCACACGCAGGGCTTGCCGCGCAGAATCGCTGGAGGCAAATTCCGGCTCGGCCAGCACATTTGCCACGCCGTCACGGAATACGTCCCACGCGGCGTACGCTTCCGTTTTGTGCATCATGTCTGCCACCAGCTTTAATACATCTTGCTCTAGGGCGGCGGCGGAGCTAATGAGCGCGTTGACGCTTTCGGTATCCTTGCCATTGCACAGATTGGTGATGCGTTGCGCGGCGGCGCTCAACTTTTCCTGCGTGACCGGCTCCGCCAACGTCAGCATTTGCTGGCGCACTTCGCCGCCATTGAGCACCAACACCAACAGAACCATGCGGCCCTGCGTGGCGATTAACTCTAAGTGTTTAAAGCGCGCCTGTTGTTGACGAGGCGCCGTCACCAGGCTGGCGCCCCGTCCGTGGTGCGCCAACACGGAGGCCGCCAGCCGCATCCACTGCTCGCTATCGCCGCGCGTCTGATAAAACTGGTGAGTGATGGTGTTTTGTTCGGCGATGGGAAGCTCCGCCTCGCCAATCAGCCGTTGCACAAAGTAGCGGTAGCCCGTTTCGCTTGGCTTGCGGCCGGCGGAGGTGTGGGGTTGTTCCAGATAACCCGCTTCCGTCAGCGCCGCCAAATCGTTGCGCACAGTAGCCGAGCTAACGTCTAAGTTATATCTTTCCACTAAACCTTTGGAGCTAACCGGCGTGGCGGCCTCAATGTATTCCCGCACCACCAAACTTAGGATAAACTCCTGGCGTTCAGATAAAGGTTCCATAACATTAATCTTTTAGCACTCTCAAGCCGAGAGTGCTAACTCGTTTGAGCAAATTATACCGTTCCTGAAAGTCACAAGTCAATGAAATATCCGCTAAGAAAGGGATTGGGGAACGGCTGGCGGGGTGAAAGGGCAAATTATCACACTTTCACCCATGTCAGGCTATAATCGCAAGGGATGATAAGAAAAACGTCAGAGGAGCACCCGTATGCGCTTAATTACTCGTGCTGACTGGGATGGCCTGGTATGCGCCGTTTTGCTCTCCACCGTAGAGCATATTGAGGCCATTCAGTTTGCCTATCCCAAAGATATTCAGGATGGGAAAGTAATTGTGCCGGAGAATTCGGTGCTGGCGAATTTACCCTATCATCCCAACGCGGTGCTGTGGTTTGACCATCACGCCTCGGAAGAAGATTTAGGCGCGCCGATGGCGGCCTTTAGCAGTATCCCCGGGCGGTTTGCGCTCTCCCCCAGCGCCGCACGGCTGATTTACGATTACTACGGCGGCGATGAAAAACTAGGCCAGTTCAAAGAGTTGGTGGCCGCCACCGACTTAATTGATAGCGCGCAACTTTCGATAGAGGACGTGACCAACCCGCAAGGCTATGTTCTGCTGTCTTACACGGTGGACCCGCGCACGGGCTTGAAGGACATTGAATTGCAAATGTACTTCATCATGCTCATTGATTGGTTGAAGAACAAACCGCTGGCGGAGATTTTGCAAATCCCCGAAGTGAAGACGATGACAGACCGGCTATTGGCCGAGGACGCTAATTTCAAGGAGGCCTTATTAGCCCACTCACATCAAGAAGACAACGTCGTCATCACCGATTTCCGCGATTTGCCCGCTGTGCCGCCCGGCAACCGCTTTCTGATTTACACCCTGTTTCCCACGGCAAATGTTTCAGCGCGGTTCTACGATGGCAAGGGCGGCACCATCAGCACCATTTCATTGGGCCACAGCATCTTCAACCGCACCTGCCGAACCAACGTGGGCAAGCTGTTGGCAGAATATGGCGGCGGCGGCCATAAAGGCGCGGGCACGGCCCAATTTCCCAAAGCCGAGGCCGAAGCAAAATTTCGGGAAATCATCGCTAAACTCAAAGCCGCTGGCTAGCGAATTTCAGGAAGCAGGAGACCGACCTCAGAAGTCAGAAGAGCGCCGTCTGACTTCCCAACTCAGTCTCCTATTTTCTTGTCTGTTGTCTGTGTGCTTGTAACCATTATCTGATAAACACCTATGCTTGATAAACTTGCGGGCATTGAAGCTCGATTTGAAGAACTTAACCAAATTATGGCCGCTGGGGCGGGGGGCGGTGATTACGGGAAAATTGCCGAGTACGCTAAAGAGCGAGCCAGCCTGGAAGAAGTGGTGGCCGCATACCGAGATTACAAGCAATTGCTCAATGATTTGGCCGGCGCCCGCACCTTGCTGGAAGACCCCAGCATGGCCGATCTGGCCGCCGAGGAAGTGCGCGAGTTGGAAGCGCGGCAAGCGCATTTAGAAGAGCGCCTGAAAATTCTGCTGGTGCCCAAAGATCCACGCGATGAGAAAAACGTGATCATGGAAATCCGCGCAGGCGCGGGCGGGGATGAGGCCGGCATCTTTGCCGCCGATTTATTCCGCATGTACACCCGTTACGCAGAAGAACGCGGCTGGAAAACCGAAATCCTGTCCGCTAATGATACGGGCGTGGGCGGTTATAAGGAAGTGGTATTTGAAGTGCGCGGCACAGGCGCGTACTCACGGCTTAAGTTTGAGTCTGGCGTGCACCGTGTTCAGCGTGTGCCGCTCACAGAGTCGGCGGGCCGCATCCACACCTCCACGGTAACGGTGGCGGTGTTGGCCGAAATGGATGAGGTGGAAATCAATATCCCGCCGAACGATATTAAGCTGGATACCTACCGGGCTAACGGGGCAGGCGGCCAAAACGTGCAGAAGAACGCCACTGCCGTGCGCATCACTCATTTGCCTACCGGCCTGGTGGTGACTTGCCAAGATGAGCGTTCACTGACGCAAAACCGATTACGGGCGATGGGCATTCTGCGCGCGCGGCTGTACGATATGGAGGCCACCAAGCGCCAGCAGGCCGAGGCGGCGGAACGCAAGGCGCAAGTTGGCTCCGGCGAGCGGAGTGAAAAAATCCGCACCTACAACTTCCCGCAATCGCGCGTCACCGATCATCGGATTGGCCTCTCCAGCTACAACCTGCCGGCCGTGCTGGATGGTGATTTAGATATGTTCATTGATGAACTGGCCGCGCGTGAGCAGGCCGCTAAACTCGCCGGTGAAGCTTTGCCAGTGGCCATAGCCGGTGATGATGACGAATGAAATAAAGGCTGAAGGCGAAAGGCGAAAGGCGGAAACTTTCAGCCTTGTGCCTTGTGCCTTCTGCCTTCGGGAAGCAACCGCCCAACTTGCCCACACAGACTCTCCTCGCCTGACTGCCGAAGTTTTATTGGCGCACACACTAAACGTCAGCCGCGCCCAACTCTTAGCGCATCCCGAACGCGAACTTTCTGAAGCTGAACAACTGCAATTTACCATCGCCGTGCAACGGGCCGCTGAGGGCGAACCGCTGGCGTACATTCTGGGCCATAAAGAATTTCACGGCCTAGATTTTTTAGTGAACCAGCATGTGTTAGTGCCGCGCCCGGAAACCGAGTTGCTGGTGGATTTGGCGGTAGAGTTTTTATCCACGAGGGTGCGTGAAGGCATATCTAGCGAGTTGAAGGTGTTAGATGTGGGCACCGGCTCTGGGTGTATTGCGGTAACGTTGGCGGTGAAGCGCCCGCAAGCTAACGTGACGGCTTTGGATATTTCCGAAGAAGCGTTAGCAGTGGCGCAAGAAAACGCCGCGCGGCACGGCGTGGCTCAGCGCGTGACGTTCGCCAAATCAGATTTATTGACGGCCCTCCGCCAACTGCCAACTCACTTTCACCTCATCACCGCCAATTTGCCGTACATTGCCACGGATGAGGCGCGCGCGTTGCCTGTAAGCCGCCATGAGCCGTTGCTGGCGTTAGATGGCGGGCCAGATGGCTTACTGTGGGTGCGCCGCCTGCTAGTGGATGCGCCCCGCCACTTGCACGCCGGTGGGCTACTTTTGCTAGAGATTGGGCACACACAGGGCCAAGCGGCTCAAACGTTAGCGCAAGCCGCGTTTCCTGCCGCGCGCGTTCAAATCCATCAAGATTTAGCGGGTTTAGACCGCATCATAAGTGTGCGTTTGCGTAGTTAGGTGTATTTCTTTCTAAGAACACGCGTCCTTCGACTGCGCCCAGGACGCCCACTCAAATACGTTCCTCGCCTTTCAAGATTAGGCCTTTGCGCTTAAGGAAAGCCCGCTGGTAAAATCTTTGCAAGGAGCCTTTCATGAACATTAGCCCCGATTTGATTGAAATTTTGCGTTGCCCGCACTGCGTTTCTCACGCTACCCGCGCCGAGGGCGATGACCCGGGCCGCTTGCAGTTTTACAAAGAGACATGGTTCATCTGCGAACAATGCGCGCGCAAATATCCGGTGGTGGATAACATCCCCGTGATGTTGATTGAGACGGGCGATAAGTGGGCCAGCACCAAAACCGAAGATTTGCCCATTCCACCACCTGCAGATTAATCTGGCCGTATGCCCATTACCGAACTATTCTCCGGTGATGATGAGCGTGCGCAGGCGGCGTTAGCGGATGTGACCGCCGCCGATGTACCGGCCCTGCTAGCCCTGACGGCAGACCCCAAACCGGAGGTGCGCGCCGCTGTGTTTTATGCGCTGGGCCAGCAACGCGCGCCGGAGGCCATTACACCGCTGATGTTTGCGCTGAGCGAACGCTCCCCCTATTTGGCCCGCCTGGCCTCAGATGCCCTCGTCCAAATTGGCGCGCCGGCTGTGCCAGCCCTGTGTGAAGCGCTTGACCGAGAGGTGGAAACTGCCGTGCGCGTGAATTTGGCCCGCACCCTAGCGCTGATTGCGGATACCCGCAGTATTCCCGCCCTCTTCCGCGCGTTAGACGATGACTCGGCCATTGTGCAACACTGGGCAGACCACGGTTTAGAGAAAATGGGCGTGGGGCAAGTTTATTTTAAGCCGTGACCCACACGCAGATTTATTTCATCCGTCACAGCTTTGCCAACTGGCCTTCATGGCCCGGCAATGATGCTGACCGCCCCCTCACCTCAGAAGGTTTTCGGCGTTGGGAAGCCGCCGCCGCCAAGTTGGCCCACCGCCTAGCACAGGAAAAAGTGGCGCCGGATTTTGTTCTGCACAGTCCCCTGCTCCGCGCCGCGCAAACGGCAGATATTTTGGCGCGACACTTGCGTTTAGAAGACAAACTCACCGCCCATCGTTTGCTTCAGCCCGGCTTCAACGCCAAGGCGCTAAAGAACTTATTGAAAGAATTTGCCCATCATCATGCACTGGTGTGCGTGGGCCACGCCCCGGATATGGGCGAGGTGGTGATGGCGGTGACCGAACGGCCCGTGACGTTTAGGGAGGGCACGGTGGCCTGCGTGAAACTCCGCTCCGCCGAGCGCGGCTCATTACAGTGGACGGCCACCATCGATGAGCTAGCCGGTGAATGATAGAGGCGCGGCGCAAGTTCGATATGATGGGTTTGAAGAACGAGGGAGTGCTGAGCGCGGTTGTAGCTTAGTTTTGCGTGGAACCCTGCGCTTCGTCTTCAGCCGGTTTTGCGCCGTATTTGAAACCAGCGCGCTCGGCCACCAGTTGCAGGAGCTTAACAGAGGTGCCTTTGGGGGTATGGTAGCCGCATTCCCACTCGCTCACGGTTTGTTGCAAAGTGCCCAACTCCTGCGCAAATTGCGATTGCGTCAGGCCCATGTGGGTGCGTAGGGCTTTGACGCGCTCCGGGTTCCACGGTGCTTCATACTTGAGTTTGCGTTTGGCCTTGCGGCGCGGCTGGGTGGCCATGATTAGTTCTCATTCAAAGGCACGAGCACCGTAATGCGCGTGCCTTTGCCCTCGGCGGAGTCAATCTTCACCGTGCCGCTCAGCATCTCGGCGCGCTCGCGCATGTTCACCATCCCCAAACTGCCGCGCCGGTCATAGCCATCATTCACCTCGCCCACGTTGAAGCCCACGCCATCATCTTGGATATCTAAAATTAACGTATCATGGTTGGCCTTCAGCCGCACCCAAATATGCTCGGCTTGGGCGTGCTTGCGGGCGTTGTTCACCGCTTCTTCGGTGATGTAAAACAACACCGTCTGCTGATTTTTCTCCAGCCGGTCTTCCAAGCTTGCGTCCGCTTCCACCACCACATTTTGGCCGTGTGTGTCCCCCATCTTCTCGGCCAATTGTTTCAGCGCAGCGGAAAGGCCCTGGCTCTCCAGCACCAGCGGCCGGAGGGTAAATAACATGTGGCGGATTTCCTTGGTGGTGCGCCGCGCCAAGTCTTCCATTTTGAAGAGTTCTTCGCTGGCGGCTTTGCCATCGCGCTCCATCAGGCGGCGGGTAAAGTTGGCGCGCATGGCCAGCGCGGCCACCGCCTGGGTGGGGCCGTCATGCAAATCTCGCGCCAGTTTTTTATTGGCTTCTTCCTGCACTTGGAGCAAGCGCTCCTTTTCCGCTCGCAAGCTTTTATACAGTTGCGCGTTTTGCAAAGCGATGATGGCCTGATTCACCATCGCCGTAAAAAATGCGCGCTGGTCATCGTCAAAGAAATCCGGCTCGGTGTGGCCATACAACACTGCGCCGTGTGTTTCTAGCCCCACGCGCAAGGGCAATGCAAGGAGCGAGCGGCAATTGCGAAAGCCCACAAATTGTTGCAGTTCCGGGTCCCGATCCGGCTCGTTGAGGCTCATTGGGTCACCGATGCGGGCTACTTGCGCCAGGATGCCCTCACGCGCGAGGCACACCACGCGGTTATCGGCGGGCGGTAAACGCCACCCGGCGCGCACTTTTAGTTCTTCGCCGTCAAACATTAGCGCCGCCGCCACCATTTTAGAGTGTGGGGTGGCTTGGCCTTCCGCACCCATTGCGCCAAAGTTTAGCGCGGCATCCAGCACACGCTCATAATCTTGCGTAGCGGAAACCATGGAGGCCATATCATAAATGGCTTGCGCCCGCTTGCGCAGGTTCTGAGCGCGGCGCGCGTTGGCCGCCGGGTCGCCGTAGTATTCATATAAGTGGCGGCGCAGGCGGCCAGCAATCAGTCGAGCTACCACCGTGCCGGCCAACACCGTCACGGCGGCCAGGCCAATCTGCAACAATTGCGCCGTGCCCCACCGGGGGAAGAAGATGAACACGGCCACCACCAACGCCACATGAAACAGCACGGTAACCAGCAAAGCCGAGAGCCAGCGATACCGCAAGGCGGCGGTGAGGGCGGGGAGCAGGCCAATCCATAGCAAAGGGCCGCGCAAAGCGCCAGTAGTCACAAATAGCGCCGCGCCCAATAAACCATCCACTACTAACGCGGCCACAATCAATGCCGGTTTCCAAAAATTAAAAAACTCCAGCAGGGCAATCAGGGCGTTGAACACCACCAGCGTTACCAGCAAAGCAAAATCCGCGTCACCGGGCTTGGTGGGGTTGGGGCCAATGAACAGCGAGGCGGCGATGGCCGCAATGATGAGCCAGCGGAGGTTGAAGATTAACCACTCCATCTGGTTGGCGGCAAAGTCACGTTGCGGGAAGTTCACGGGCTAATCATACCGAGTTTAAGGGCAAGCGGCAAAGATGCCGGTGGGGGATTAAAAAAGCCGCCCAGCGTTGAAGCGCGGGCGGCAAAGATTGGTTTTGCTTTTAACGGCGGCGCGCCGGTTTCTTGCGGGCGGCAGTGGTTTTGGCGGCGGCGCGTTTGGGTTTCTCCGTGGCCGGGGCCGCTTCCACAGGCCGCCGAAAGACGAGGCCTTCACCACCGGTGAGGCCGGTGTTCATATCATCCAGCAGTTCCCAGCCGTCCATGCCGAGGCGGTTGAGCACGGCGGGCAAAATGGGATATACCAGCGATGCGTGCAATACATCAAACTCTTCATTGTATTTGCGGAACACATCCGGCGTTACTTCCATAGGCATGGCCGGTTCGCTGTAATCAAATACGCGGTTGACGTACCACTTTGAATCAGGCCCATTGCTAAGGCGGGTAAGCACACAGTATTCCCAGCGGGTGGCAGTCATTGAAAATTCTCCTTGAGTGGTGGGCGTTACAATACCGTAAGCATACTGCGCTTAGCGTGCTTCGTCAAAGCCCAGTAAAATGCCCTAACGAAGATTAACCACAAAGACCTAAAGCTCACGAAGTTGCTTAGTGGGCTGTGTGTCCTTCGAGCCTTCGTGGTAAAGAAAGTTGATCATGGAAAAATTCTACGCTTACTTAGATGCGCACCGGGAACAAAATTTGGCCGAGCTAAAACGCTACTGCGCCCAACCTAGCATTGCCGCGCAAAACGTGGGGATGCAGGAGATGGCTAATTTGGTGAAGGAGCGGTTGGAGGCGCGCGGCTTCAAGACGCAGATTCTGCCTACGCGCGGTCATCCGGTGGTGTACGGTGAAATAGGCGCGGGGCCGCGCACTCTGCTGATTTATGATCATTATGATGTGCAACCGCCGGAGCCGCTGGAATTATGGGACTCTCCGGCGTTTGAGCCGACGGTGCGCGAGGGCAAGTTGTTTGCGCGCGGCGTGGCCGATAACAAGGGTGACCAAATGTGCCGGATGCAGGCCATTGAAGCGTGGCTGGCAACCTTGGGGCCGCTACCGCTCAAAATCAAGTGGTTGATTGAGGGCGAGGAAGAAATCGGAAGCCCCAACCTGGAGCACTTTGCGCTAGAGCACGCCGAACTGTTGAAAGCCGATGGTTGTTTGTGGGAGTTTGGCGGCAAAAACGAACGGGATCAATTCACACTGACGCTCGGCCTCAAGGGCATTGCCTATTTTGAATTACGCCTGAAGATGATGGAGGTAGACGCGCACTCTGGCGGCGCGCCGTTTTTACCCAACGCGCCGTGGCGCCTAATCTGGGCGCTTAATTCTCTGCGTGGGCCGGATGAGGCAGGCTCCTCGCGGCCCAACATCACCCTCGATGGCTATTGGGAACACGTTCTACCACCCAGCGCAGAAGATTTGGCGCTGGTGGATGCCGCGCCGTTTGAGGCCGACCGAGTCAAAGCGCTTTACGGCATTAAGGATTTTCTGAACGGCATAGATGCCCAAGCCGCCAGCCGCGCCCTGCGCTACACGCCCACACTGACGATATGCGGCTTTGAGACCGGTTACACGGGCGAAGGCGCTAAAACCGTTTTGCCCAAAGAGGCGCGGGCCAAACTGGATTTTCGCTTAGTGCCGAACCTCACGCCAGATTTGATTTACGATTTGCTTCGCAAGCACCTAGACCGGCGCGGCTTTGAGGATATTGAGATTCTGCGCTTCAGCGCCGAGCATGCCGGGCGCACACACCCAACCGCGAGCGTGGTGCAGGCCGCCGTCCGCGCCGCGCGCACGGTGTATGGCGCAGACCCAATGATTGACCCAATGAGCGGCGGTTCCGGGCCGATTCACCCCATTTTGACGCTTTTGGGGATTCCGGTGGTGTGCGCGGGCGCCGGCTACCCGGGCACGCGCGCCCACGCGCCCAATGAAAACATCCGGCTGGATGATTACTGGCAGTGCCAAAGGTTTATTGGGCACTTAATCAAGGAGTTTGCAGAAGCGTAAACTGCGTAACGCTTGTTTTTAGCTTGGCTTTGGCTGTGATAAACCTAATTTGCCGGGTTGCGACGATTAATAAAACCGGTAACTCAAAAGCCCGACGTGTTTACAAAATCCGTAGGTTGTAGACCTATCTACAGATAGAACAGCCTTTACAGCGACTCTTTCAAATTGTGTTTGGTGGCGTAAGCGGCGGCCTCGGCGCGGTTGGAGAGGCCGAGTTTGCTGAGGATATTGCTCACATAGTTGCGCACGGTGCCCTCGCCTAAATGCAGTTCATGGGCAATATCGCGGTTGGTGCGGCCCTCGGCCACTAGCCACAACACCTTGCGCTCCTGCTCCGTCAGCATAGAAAAGGCCGAGACTTCCTGCGCCCGCGCCGCCCGCCGCAACTCCACAAACATCCGCTCAGTTAACGCCGGGTCCAACAAAGAGCGGCCTTGCGCCACAGTTTCAATGGCGTTTACCACCTCTTGGCCGCCCGCCTGCTTCAGCACGTAGCCGGCTGCGCCTGCCCGGATAGCAGAAAAGAGCAAATCATCTTCCGCATAACTGGTGAGCATGATGACGCGTGCGGTGTTGAGTTGCGCCGTAATTTCACGGCAGGCTTCAATCCCGCTGGAGCCGCCCAAGCGGATATCCATCACAATCACATCCGGCTTGTAGGCTAACGCCTTAGTCACCGCTTCAGCGGCGCTCTCCGCCTCCGCCACCACTTCCATATCCGGGTGGCGCTCAATCAAGGCCCGCAGGCCCAACCGCACCACTTCATGATCATCCACCAGCATGATTCGTTGTCTGTGCATAAAGTCATTCTACTCGCTTTCAAGCCATGTAGGCAAACGCTAAGGGATGCATTAGAATCTTGTTGAGGTCTTCCCCGGCTGTGGCTTTTGAAAATGATCTGAATAAACGGCTATTAGCGCTTGATCGCGCCGTGTTGGCGCTCTCGGCGGACTTATCGTTGGCAGAAACCCTTAAGCGCATCATCACTGCCGCGGCAGAATTGGTGCAAGCGCAATACGCCGCGCTCGGCGTGCCAGATGCCTCCGGCCAAGCGTTGGCTGAATTTGTAACCTACGGCCTGAGCGAGGCGGATGAAGCGCGGATTGGGCAAAGGCCGCACGGCTTAGGGATTTTAGGCTTAATTCTGCGTGACGGCCAAAGCTTGCGCCTGCCAGATTTGCGCCGCCACCCCCAGTCCGTGGGATTTCCAGCTCATCACCCGCACATGCGGAGTTTTCTCGGTGTGCCCATTCGGCATAAAGATAAGTTACTGGGCAACTTGTACTTCACCAACAAACTCACCGCGCCGGAATTTACGATAGAAGACCAAACCCTGATTGAACTATTGGCCGCCCACGCAGGCACCGCCATTGAGAACGCGCGGCTGTATGAGCAGATTCAACAACTGCGCGTCTTGCAGGAGCGGGAACGCATCGGTATGGATTTGCATGATGGCGTGATTCAATCGATTTACGCGGTGGGCCTAAACTTAGAGTTGGTGCAAGCGATGTTGGCGGAAGGCGATGCGGCTGGGGCCAATGCGCGCGTGGCGGATGCCATCCATTCCCTTAATGCCACCATGCGCGATATTCGCGCCTATATTTTAGGCTTACGGCCTCTGCGGTTTGATAAAGAAGATCTGGTCACCAGCCTGCAACGCCTGATTACGGAATTTAAAGCCAATACCCTTATCAACGTGGAATTTTCTGCCAACGCCTCAGTGGAGCAGACCCTCACCGCTGACCAGCGGCTGGCGTTATGCCACATTGCTCAAGAAGCGCTGAGCAATACGGCGCGGCATGGGCGCGCTACGCGTGTGGAAGTGCGACTAAGCGACGAGGTGAACGCCATCACCCTCGCCATTATGGATAACGGCCACGGCTTTGAGCTGGCCAGTGCGCCGCGTCGCCCCGGGCATGGTCTCGTCAATATGCGGGAACGCGCCCAAATGCTCGGTGGAGAAGTTGTGATTCAGTCTAAAGTAGGCCTTGGCACTTCGGTAAAGGTCAGTTTCCCTAAACCAAGCTAGCCGGCAAATAAAAACAGGCCACGCGTTTGCGTGACCTGTTTATGACAGTGAGCCGTGAGGGACTCGAACCCCCAACCAAGTGCTTAAAAGGCACCTGCTCTGCCATTGAGCTAACGGCCCAGCCAGGGCGGCATTCTATCACGCGCGCTTATCTATCGTCAACGAACAGAAGGCGTGTAAGGCGCGCAATAAAGCAGATTAAGGCACTAAACCTAGCCGCCGGAGTGCGTCTGTGGCTTCCACATCTCCCGGATGTTGCGTTACCGCTTGGCGGTAATCCTCAATGGCTAACGTGGCCTGCCCGGTGGCTTCATAAGCTAACCCGCGCCAATAAAAGGCCTCTTCTAAACCCGGTTTGGGCGTGCTCTTGATGGCAAAGGTGGCGAGGTCAATCACGTCCTGATACCGCCCCGTAAAGTAATAAGACCGATACGGCCCGAACTGATACCATGTCATGCGATAGGGCAAGCCGATTTTGCGCGCCTCATCATACGCTTGGGCTGAGCCTTCATAATCTTTCAGGAAGTAGAGATTGGTGCCGACGTTAAACCACGCAAACGCCAAATCCTGACCGCTCAACGTAGGGATTTCATCACGTGCGCGTTGGAGCGCATCGCGGTAGTTCTGTTCCAAATCGACTACTTCCGGGCCGAGCAGGGCTTGCACCTGTGCATCGCGCTCCACGCTGGCCGGGAACGGCACCACATACAAATAGTTAAAGGCCCGCCAATCCCGCAGAACGTCCGCGTATTTCACTTTTTGGTTTGGTCCGCGAAACGTGTCCTGCAAAATGAAAATGCCCTGCTCATCATCGTAGCCGGTGAAAACCGAGTAATGCCCAAACCAGCCGGTGCAACCGCTCCCTTCATTGGGCTCGCACTGAAAACCTTTTTCCACCAACACGGGGTAACCGGCGGCAATAAAGCGCTTAAGCGTCTCCAGCGTGCCGTTATTGCGGATGTAGGCGTCATAGCCAATGGTGGTGAGGTAGTTATACAACTCAATGGGTGAGACGTTCTTATCCGCTTGCACGGGTTTTAGCGCGGCGGCAGTATCTGCCTGCGTGCCCTGCCAACCCCAATAGCTGAGTGTGACGGCTAACGCCGCTGGGCCACAATTATTAGCTTTTTGATATTCATGCCGAAAACCTGTGAGCGTAAATGCGCCGGGAATGGGCGTGGGCGGCAAGGTAGGGGCGGCAGTGGGGAGCGGCGTGGCGGTGGGGCCTTCCAACGTGGCAGTTGGTTGAACAACCGCAACAGTGGGGATATTTTCTTCATCAACAATGGGCGCAATGGCTTGTGTGGAAATTGGCCCGGTTGCCGCCGCCATAGGCGTGGGCAAAGTCTCGCCTTGCGCATTAAACAGCCGATAAATCTGCACTTGCAGTTCATCGAGCCGATAAGAAATACGCTCATCCGTTTCATAGGCATAGGCCACCGTTAGGCTGGTGAGGCAACCGGCCAAGACCAAACCCAATAAAATAAACGGCCAGCGCGAGCGGCGGCGAGAGGGGCGATATCGCATATTGGGAGACTCTGACTGTTTAACCCGCTACAAATCTTTCCCACGCCGCTTGCCGCGCCAAATCGGCTTCTGAGCCGGGTTCTATGAGGGCAATCCGCTCCAACCGTTGCCGAACTTCAAGCGATGGATTCAGGCCGGCATCATTTTGGATGGCTTCATCAATGAGTGGGAGGGCGGCTGGCACTACTGTTCCGTAACCGGTGTAATTGGCCTCGGCGGCGGCCACCTCCGGGCGGAGCACATAGTTGATAAACCGATGGGCGTTGCGAGAGTGGAGGGCGTTGCGGGGCACACACCAATCATCCTCCCACAGAATGCCGCCTTCTCGCGGTATGGTGAAGCTAACGGGCGTTTCATATTCCGTGCGGATGAGGAAAGCATCACCGTTCCAGCCTAAGCCCATCACTACCACCGCATCTCGGAACATGGTGAAGTAATCACTGGAGAGGCCGATATGAGGCCGAATCTCCATCAGTTTTTGAGCGGCTTCATTAATTTGCGCCACCTCCACCGAGTTGGCCGAGTACCCCAATAACCGAAGCGCAATCCCCAGCACTTCATCTCGCTCTTCCACCATAATCACGCGCCCGGAGTGTTGCGGCACCAAGGCCCAGAACTCGGCCCATGAAGCGGGCGGGGTAGGGATAATGTCTGCGCGGTACATTAGGCCAGTGGTGCCCCAAGATTTAGTGATGGAAAATTGACTTCCCGGATCATAGGCGCGGTCATTCAGAAAAACGGGGTCTAGGTTATTGAGGTTGGTAAGCTGGGCGCGGTCTAGTTGAAGCAGGGCTTGTTCACGAATGAGTTTATCAACCGCGTGATCGGTGGGCACAATTAAGTCAAACGTGCCCAGCGGGCTATCGGTGAGGAGTTCAATTAGCTCTTCATTGCTTTCAAAAATGGTTTCATTAATGAAGATGCCCGTCTCGGTCTGGAAGCCGTCAATCGTATCCGGGCTGAGGTATTCCGGCCAATTCAGCAAATTCAGCACGGGCGCTTCAGGCGTAGGCTCCGTCTGGCAGGCGGCCAACGCCGCCCCTGCCCCAATCAGCGTGCTCCATTGCAAAAATTGACGGCGAGAAAAAGCTGAGGGTTTTATCATTGGGTGACGAACTCTATCTGCATGCGATTGTAACGGGCGCAGTTAAGAGCGTCAATCAATAACAGATTAGAAAGCATTATGTGCCGTTCTCAGCGATGCTTGAAGGTGGGTTGTATAATGCTCACGTTTTTGCCTGAAGGTTTATGCCGAATAGCGCCGCTTTGATTGATTTGAACACGGCCTCCCGCGCTGAGTTGGATAGTTTGCCCGGCGTAACGGAGGCGTTGGCTGACGCGATTATTGCCGCGCGGCCTTTTCGGTCTGTGGGTGATTTGAGCCACGTGGCCGGCCTCACGCCGGAAATTGTGGCCGGCATTGTGCCACATGTGGTTGTGCGCCGCACGCCCTCCGCCCTCAATCCACCCAAGCGCGGCGGCTCTATCCCCCCGCCGCCAAACTATTCCATCAAAAGCCCATACTCGCGCAAGCTATACAGCATCCCGGTCAAAACACGTTATCGCTTTATGGCAGGCGCTGTCTATGGCGTTATTGCCCTACTAATGCTGATGGGCGGAGGGTGGTTGTACTTTAATTGGAGCGCCGGGAATCTGCCGTTGGCCGCTATCTCGCCCACAACGGAGATGCCCGCCGCCACACCAACGGGCGGCCCAGCCTCTGCCACACTGCCGCCCACCACAACCCAGCCCCCTCCTCCGGCCGCCTCTGAAACCAGCGCCCCCACCTTTACAATTACATTAGCGCCTACCGAAACTCCCGCGCCGACTCAAACCGCCGCGCTGGCGCCCACCGAAACGTTGCCTGCCACAAGTACGCCCTCTCACACGGCCACACTTGCTCCCAGCCCAACACTGACTGTTACGCGGCGGCCCACCTCCACGTTGCCGCCGACGCGAACGCCATTCCCAACCCGCACGCCTACGGCCACCTTCACGGTTACGCCTTCGCCCACCGCCACGCCCACCTTCCCGCCGCTTACACCACCAGCAAATGTGGGCGGATTGCTGTTTGCAGAACAATTCAACCCGCCCCGTTATCGCTGGGTAACGCGCCAGCTAGACCCCATTATTAGCCAGATTAGCGAGGGCGTACTGACGCTGGGTGTGCGGCGCGCGGTGGTAGGCTACAGCTACAGTGATGCCGGGCCGGCGGCGGATGTGTATTATCAAGCCATTGCCCGCGTGGGGGCCTGCGCGCCAGAAGATCATTACGGCTTGCAAGTGCGCTTGGTGGATGAAAACAACTTTTATCTGTTCGGCGTGACGTGCGCGGGCGGCGTGCGCGTACAAATGAACCAAGCCGGCCGTTACCGCTTTTTGGCGGATGCGCCGCCCAACCCGGCCATCAACGTTGGCCCCAACGCAGAAAACATGCTGGCGGTGCGCGCCCTGGGCAACTCGTTCACCTTCATCGTCAACGGCGCCACGGTGCTCACGCTCAATGAACCTTCCCTAGGCGAGGGCCGTTTTGGCGTATACGCGCGCTCCATCGTCGCGCCACAACTTACCGTCACGTTTGATGAGGCGGCGGGCTGGGCAATAGACGAGTAACCTTTGGCCGCAGATAAACACTGATGGGCGTTCCCAACAGATGAGTTGAATAAAAGAAAATTAGCGGGATACGCGTCATTCGATGCAAAATCCCAGCCTAATAAAATTCAGCTTTGACTTTTGACACATCGCCCCTGCGCCGCGTACAATCGCGCTTGTGTCCCCGCGTTCTGAATTTTTAGCAGGCGTTCGCTTTCAACTCCCCATCTTGCTTGGCGTCATTCCCTTCGGCGTGATTTATGGCGTGTTAGGCATCGGCGCGGGCCTATCACCAGAATTGGCCCAAGCCATGTCAAGCGTGGTGTTTGCTGGTTCGGCGCAATTCATTGGCGCGCAGATGATTAAGGAGGCCTCACCCGCGCTGGTGATTGTGCTTACCACCTTTGTGGTGAACTTGCGCCACATGTTGTACGCCGCTTCGGTTCAACCCTATATCCAACATCTCTCTACGCGCTGGAAGTGGGGATTGGCGTATTTGCTTACCGATGAAGCGTACGCCACAGTGATAGTGCATTACCAGCGGGGAGGGGAACTAAAACACAAACACTGGTTTTACCTCGGCGCCGGCCTCACGCTCTGGGCTAGCTGGCAGAGCTCCACCTTAGTAGGCGTGGTGTTTGGCTCCGCCGCGCAGATTCCGGCGGCGTGGGGATTAGATTTTACGCTGGCCCTCACCTTCATCGGCATCGTGTTCACCTCGCTAAAAGACCGCCCCACGGCGGCGGCGGCGCTTTCGGCGGGCGCTGTGGCAGTGTTGGGCGCTGGCTTGCAATACAAACTCGGCCTCATGCTAGCCGCTCTGGTGGGCATCACGGTGGGCGTAATACTTGAAGAAAGCAAAGCGGTGAAAAGTAAACAGTGAACAGTTGACTGTTTACTGCTCACCGTTTACCGATAGAAACATGGCTCTCTGGCTCACCATTATCGGTATGGGGTTGGTCACCTACGCCATCCGGCTGTTCCCCATCCTTGCGCTAGACCGCTTCCCTATTCCGCCGCGCCTGAGGCAGGCCCTGCGCTATGTGCCGCCCGCCGTGCTCTCGGCCATCATCTTCCCTGAGCTATTTATCCGGGATAATGCGCTGGATATTTCTTTTAGCAATGAGCGATTGCTGGCTGGGCTGTTTGCCATTTTGCTCGCCCTAATTTCGCGCAACGTCCTCTTTACCATTGGCGCGGGTATGGCCACGTTCTGGTTTTTGCAGTGGCTGGGCGTTTAGCCCCCAGCCGCTTTGACCCCCATCCCAAATCTTCGGCTGGAAAATTACCCCTCCAAAAACCCCTATGCTAGAATGCTTGGGCGATGGAAGCCTTAGACCGCCGCGCCCTGCTTGTGTTCAACCGCCTCCGGCCCATGTATCTCTTTAAGAGTCTGAGCGATGCCGAGCTGGTGGAGCTTACCCGTAAGCTGGAGCGCTTAACGCCTGACCCGGCCAAACCGGTGATAGAACAAGGGGCCGAACCGAGCGAAACGGCCGGGCTGTTCATTGTGGATAAAGGGCGGCTCAAACTCACCTACCTCAATCACCCACGCACCCAAACCATTGAGCCGGGTGATTTCTTTGGCGGGGAGATTTTTCTGGGCCAGCCCACATACACCTTTAGTTTTAGCCCACAAGGAGAAACCGGCCTACTGCACCTTAAGCGGGAAGATGTGGAAGCCTTGCTCACGGAACATCCCGCCGTGCGTGTGGCTTTGCAGTTGATGCACACCACCCGCCGTTGGTTGTATTCGCGCCCATGGGAGTGGATTGCGCCGAATGAAAATGTTTACCTCATTGCCCAGCGGCATGTGGCCGTGTTGTGGCAACGCCAAATTGGGCCGCTGGTGGGCGGCGTAGTGGCTATCGTTTTAGCCGCTAGCCTCAGCGGGTTGGTGGGGTCAATCCCAGCGCTGTGGGTGGGCAGTATTTTGTTGGCGCTGGCGCTGATGTGGGGCCTCTATGTATACGTGGATTGGGGCAATGATTTTTATGTGGTCACCAACCAGCGCGTGGTGTATGTGGAAAAAATCGTCCTGCTTTATGATAGCCGCCAAACCGTGAGCATGAACGCCTTAAGCTCAGTAGCCAGCGGCACGGGCAACATCGCGGATCGCTTACTCGCCGTAGGGGATGTAACGGTGCTCACCCTTGCCAAACCGCTCAACCTGCAAGCCATTGCATACCCGCAATTGGTGGCCGCGCTGGTGGATGAACAAATTGGGCGCTCAAAAACACGGACGCGCGAATTTGAAGTCAACACTCTGAAATCCGCCATCCGTGACCGGATTGCGCCACCGCTCTCCAAACCCAAAGAGGAACGCCCGACCACCCCAGCTAAGGTAGAAGTCAAAACCAAGGCTTCTACGCCTGCCTTGGGCGCGCAACTCCGGCAATACTTCTCCTTCCAGCTTCGGTACGATCAAGGCGATACCATCATCTACCGCAAACATTGGTGGATTTTATTGAATGATATTGGGTGGCCCTCAGCCGCTATGTTGGTGACGGCTGGCTTAATTGGCGTTTTACTTACCGGCCCACTAGAGCGTGAAGGCTGGGCCTTAAACCCGCCGGCGCTGGTAGTGGCATTGTTGGTTATCTTTATCGGCTTGGCGGGTTGGTGGCTGTATGAATTTGAAGACTGGCGCAACGATTTATACATGGTGACGCCGGATCAAATTGTAGATGTGTATAAAAAGCCGCTAGGGCAGGAAATCCGCGATTCATCTACTTTGGATAAAATTCAGGGCTTGCGCTCAGAGCGAACGGGCATTATTGGCCGGTTGTTTAATTTTGGCAACGTAACAGCGAATGTGCCGGGCAAGGTCTTTACGTTTGATGGCATCTATGATCCGCTGAGCGTGCAGGAAGATATTCAACGCCGGATTGAAGCCTTTAAGGCCCGGCAGGGCCGCGCCGAAGCCTTGCGCCGCCGTGAAGAATTGGCCGATGTGCTAAGCGCCTACTACCTCGCCACGCGCGAGATGAACCCGGATCAAAAGCCCGGCGTATAGTTTTTTTCGCTTATTATCTTTTTCATGCCGTTGCGCCCCATCATCACCCCGGAAAACCCCATCCTGCGCCGTAAAGCCCACGCGGTGAAGAATTTTGCCGACCCCGCCCTGCAAAAACTCATTGATGACATGGTGGAAACCATGCGGGAGGCGCCGGGGGTGGGCTTAGCCGCGCCACAGGTAGCGGTGAGCCAGCGGTTGGCGGTCATTGAATATGCGCCCGGTTCTGAAGATTTGCCGGAAGGGGCCGAGCCGCCCACCCCTAAGTTGTATATCATTCTTAACCCTGAGATCACCGCTAAATCTGATGAAATGGTGGAGGGCGCGGAAGGGTGCTTGTCCATCCCCGGTTACGCGGGCAATGTGCTCCGGCATAAAGCCATCACCGTCAAGGCCTTCAACCGGAAGGGGCGGCCCATTAAAATCAAAGCCGAAGGCTGGCTGGCGCGTATTTTTCAGCACGAAATTGATCATTTGGACGGAATCCTGTTTATTGATAAGGCTTCCAAGGTGTGGAAGGTAAGGGAAGATGAAGCGCCAATGGCTGAGTAATTGACAGTAACTGTGCCACAGGGTAAACTTTGCTTTTATAAGGTTTGTTTTTACGCCGCCCGAAGGGAGGTGACTGACACTCATGACGACTTCTGTTGTTTTACGCCCCAACGAAACGCAAGACCAACTTCTGAAACGTTTTAAGAAGAAGGTGATGCGAAGCGGGGTGCTGACCCAATTACGCAACAAGCGCTGGTTTGTTTCTAAGAGTGAGGTGCGCCGGATTGAAAAGAAAAAGGCCATCCGCCGCATCAACAAACGCCGCCGCCGCGATGTTGGTGAAGAATAACGTCTAAACTTTCCGGCCCAGGGCGTTCTGGGCCGGAAGTTCTTTTGATGGGATTGTGTATGACCGAGGCCCACATCCGTTTCTTGCAGGAAGAAGCCAAACGTTTAGGGGAGGAAAACCAAGATCTGCGCGAGGAACTCCGCGCCCTGCGCGAGTCCGTTCACGCTCTTTCCAGCCTGTACTACGTTTCACAGAATATTGATGCCCACACCGATGTATTTGCACTGCTCACAAATATCCTCGATTCGGCCCTGGGCGTCTTGAAGGCTTCGGACGGCTCATTGATGCTGGTGGATGATCAAACCGATGAACTGGTATTCACTGTAGTGCGCGGTTCTGCCGCCACCACCTTGCCGGGCTACCGTTTGCCGCCCGGACAGGGCATTGCCGGGGCGGTGGCCCAACAGCGCAAGCCGGAAATTGTGTTGGATGTGCGCCGCGACCCGCGTTTTTACGCCCATGTGGATGAAAGTATCGGCTTCAAAACACGCTCGATGGTGTGTGTGCCCATCACCTTGGATAATGGCCGCACGTTGGGGGTCATTCAAATCCTCAACAAAGTTTCCGATCGGCAGTTTACGCAGGATGATTTGGACTTAATGTTGGTGGTGGCGCAATTGGCGGCCACGGCCATTCGCCGCGCCGAACGCGCCGGCGACCGCCCAATGACCAATGGCGGCTTAATCAAATCTTGATTGAAGGCCGCGATACTGATCACCGGTGCGCCGAGAGATGGGCGCGGCCTGACGTAAACTCACCGCTTTATCTGGAGACTTTATATGCTCGAAGAATTTCGCAAATTTATCATGCGCGGCAATGTGCTGGATTTAGCCGTCGGCGTTATCATCGGCGGCGCGTTCGGCGCCATTGTGGCGTCATTGGTCAATGACATTTTGATGCCGTTGATTGGCCTGATTTTGGGTGGCATTGATTTTTCGGCGATGGCGCTTAAGGTAGGCACAGCGACGGTGGCGTATGGCAAATTTATTCAGGCCATCGTCAATTTCTTGATTATTGGCTTTGTCATCTTCCAAATTGTGCAGGTTGCGAACCGCATTAGCCCGCCGCCGCCCCCACCCCCGCCGCCCGGCCCGTCCAACGAAGAAAAATTACTGGCAGAAATCCGGGATTTGTTGGCCAAGCGCTAGTTGCCCTTTCTCACGTCAGGCAACTCACAAGCGCGCGATGAATCTTCATCGCGCGTTTTTGATTCTCCTTCAGGCGTTATCACTTCAGCGCAAGCAGGGAGCTATTGCCCGGCAACTGAATATCTGCGTACGCGGGCATAAGGTGAAGCCCGTTTTGAAGGGCTTTTATTCCGCGCCGAAGAAACGCTGGGTGAGGGCAGCAAACTCTACGATGAGGGGGTGTTGGCCTAGCGGCCCCCCAGAAAAACTATCTGCCAGCGCGCGATAATACCAGCCGGTTTGCGCCCGCCCGCGCTTAAAACGCGCCCATAGCGCCGCGCCCCATTCCATTTCATCGGTCACCATGGAGCGTAGGTTGTGCAATTTATCAGCCGCTGAAACTAGGATAATTTCGGGCGGCGCAGTTTTGAGATATTCAACGGTGTGATGCTTGCGATTTTCCCAGGTATCGCCTTTATCCGGCTCGGAGCAACCTTCCACAATCTCTGCTACGCGCAGGCCGAATGTGCGCCGCAAATCTTCTAGCGTGGTGGCGGTATCTTCCACCGTATCATGTAACAGCGCGGCGGCCAACAGTTCCGGCTCACGCACTTCAAACTCCAACAGCACCAACATCACGCCCACCGGATGAACAATGTACGGCACAGCAGTGCCTTTGCGTTTTTGGTGGGCATGCGCCTGTGCGGCAAAGTTGAGGGCGTGGTTGAGGAGGGTATGTTCCATGAAAATCGTTTAGCCACTAAGATACAAAGGAAGTAAGTTCACTAAGATTCTTTGTGAGCTTCGCGCCCTAGAGTCTTTGTGGTTGAAAGCCGTTTTGAATGAGAGCCAAGCGGACGGCTTGAGCAAATTGTACGGCGTGCGGGCCATCACCGTGAATACAGAGCGTGTTCACTTGGGGGGCAAGTTTTACGGCCTGAGCGGCCACAGCCTGCGGCGCAGTAAGCAGAGCGCCCGGGAGTGCGCGGCTCATCAGCGTGCCATCCGCGTTGTAACCCCGGTCTGGGAAGCCCTCGGCGGCCACGCGCAAGCCGGCCTGTGCGCCAATTTCAAGCAATTGTGAACCGGCCAGCCCCACCAAAATTAGGCGCGGGTTGAAATGCAAAATAGCTTGCGCGATGGCGTGGGCTAAGTCTGGCTGGCGGGCGGCTTGGTTGTACAGGGCGCCGTGCGGCTTAACATGCGTAAGCGGCGCGTTTTCGTGTTGGGCAATCTCGGCCAAACGTTCAATCTGCGCCAGCACCAACGCCTCCACTTCGGCGGGCGGCAGTTGCAATTCACGGCGGCCAAAATGTTCGCGGTCAGCGTAGCCCGGGTGAACGCCCACCGCCACGCCAAATTGTTTGGCAAGTTGCACCGTGCGCCGCATGGTCGCCTCATCGCCCGCATGCGCGCCGCAGGCCACATTGGCTGAAGTTATTAAAGGCATTAGGGCTTCATCATTGCTAGCGCCTTCGCCCAGGTCACAGTTTAGGTCAATGTTCATAAGAGGCTGGATGGCAGACGACCGACAGCCGTAGTCCGCCGTCAATCGTCCGTTATCGGATCACTAATTTGTTCCAGTTGCCTAAGCTGTGCCTTGTATTTGGCTTGCGCGGCTTCTACAGTGGTTGGTTGAAAGCGCACGCGCGCGCCGGGCGGGCATTGGGCTAAAAGTGGCACATCTGCACGGATGATTGTAGCAATTTTAGGGTAGCCGCCAGTTGTGGGCCTGTCCGCCATCATCACCAGCGGTTGCCCATTGGCCGGAACTTGTATAGCGCCCAGCGGCATCCCTTCGGAGAGAATATCCGCCGGTTGCGGCGTGAGCGCCGGGCCGCTTAGGCGATAGCCCATGCGGTCACTCGCGTTCGTCACCGTAAATTCGGAGCTGAGGAAATTTTCCAGCGCAACGTGGCTGAAGTGGCCGAGCTGTGGGCCGAGGATAACTTGTAAAGTGGGCGAGGCGCTGTACGGTGGGCGGTGAGCGGGCGGGAGGGTGCGGCCAGCCAAGAGAGACAGTGGACGGTGGATGACGGACGATGTTTGGGCGCCAATTTTTAGCACATCGCCGGTTTGCAGAGCGCGGCCAGCGTGGCCGCCGAAGTTGCCGCGCAGGTAAGTGGAACGCGAACTGAGGACGAGCGGCACATCAAAACCGCCGCGCACCGCAAGGTAATACCAGCCGCCCGGCGCTTTGGTGAGCGTTAGGCGTTGGCCGGGCCGGAGGTAAAGCGCGCTCCACGTGGGCTTAAGCCGTTCGTTCACCCACAAATGCAGTTCGCCGAAGCCACACACGGCTACCAAAGCTTCGTCGCTTGAGATTAGCTCCACGCTTTCCAGCACTTCTAAACAACAGGCGTTTGGTTCATTCAACACCAACGCATTGGCCGCGCGCAGGGCAAACTCATCCATTGCGCCAGAAACGGGCACGCCAAAGCGCTCATGCCCCAAGCGGCCTAAATCTTGGAGGGTGGAGAGCAGACCTGGGTTGAGGATTGTGAACATTTTTGGGAATGCAGGGGTGAAGGGATGAAAGGGTGATACTCGCCCCTGCGCCCTTGCTCACTTTCTCCCCTGCAAAATCATATAGCCTCGGCCAGGGCCAACATCCTCAATGAGTCGTCACTGAAAGGCGTGCGGTCGTAATCGCCCCAGAGGTGGGCCAAACGGAAGCCGCATTTTTCTAAGAGCAGGCGCAGTTCGGCGGGGAAGGTGTAGCGCAGGGTGAGGGGCACGGTGAGGCGTTGTACGTCACCGCTCGGCCCAACGGAATCATACAGCCAAGTGATGTGGGCCAACTGCGCGGCGCGCTCTAGCCGCATTTGCGAGAATTGTTGCACTGTGCGTTCACCATCTGCAAAACTGCGCTCCAACACAAGGCCTTGCTCCTCAGCCGCGTAAGCCAAAAATGGGTTCACCACATCCAACACTAGCGGCGCGCCGGCGGCCAAGTGTTTGCGAATGTTACCCAGCGCGGCGGTTTGCTCCTCTAACGTAAGCAGATGCATGAAGGTGTTGAACGGGAGAAGGGCTAATGCAAATTGCTGAGGAATGAAAAATGATTCAATGCTGGCGGATAAAAGCTGAGGCGCAGGGGTGAGGGGGCGAGCGGCGCGGAGTTTTTCTTCCAGCCGCGCTAGCATTTCCGGCGCGTTATCCACGCCGGTGATGGGCTGGCCGCGCCGCGCAATTTGCAAAAGCACGCGCCCCGTGCCACAGCCCAGCTCCAACACCGGCCCGCCATATTCCTCCGCCAACTCCAGCCAAAACTCAAGGTCTTCGGTGAAGGCGGCGTTTTCTAAATCATAGTAGCGGGAAAGCAGGGAGTACATTAGGTTATTGGGCCATAATGTGAGTGAGTGATTGAGCCATTGAGTGATTCTGGCCGCGTTTCTTGTTATGCGCTTTGTTTTTTGTGCTAGCCTTCACTCAGGCCAGCATTTTAGCATTTGGGAAAATTAACCGCGAAGTCTTCAAGAAGCTTGGTTAAGCTTTCGCGCCTTTTGGGATTTGAGCGGCTTACAAAACTCACCTCGCGTTGTTTTGCATGGTAAAATCTGTGGGCTAACCACGGGGCGTAGCTTAGCCCGGTAAAGCGCACGGTTTGGGACCGTGAGAGCGGAGGTTCGAGTCCTCTCGCCCCGACTAATAATGGATGCTCTCTCAAGGAGCAAGGAGACAAAAGGACGGCTTAGAAAGCCGTCCTTTTTGTTTGTTTGGTTTTAGGTGAGTATCAGCTAAACCTGAAATTCTAGGTTTGCGCCGTGGAATTCATTTCCACCGGGATAGCTTCCTCACGGGTGAACAGGATGCCTTCACCCTCCGTCCAATCCACCAATACGGTATCACCATGTTTTACTTCACCCTTCAGCATCTTCACGGAGAGCGGGCTTTCCACGTATTTCTGCAAGGCGCGGCGGAGCGGGCGCGCCCCAAACGCCGGGTCAAAGCCCTCGCGCGCTAGCCACCGCCGGGCGGCGTCCGTCAGTCGCACCGTCAGGCCGTTCTCGGCCAGGCGCTCATGAATGTCCTTCATCTGCAAATCCACAATCCGCTCCACATCCTCTAGCGCCAATGGTTTGAAGGTGATGATTTCATCCACACGATTGAGGAACTCTGGCCGGAAGGTGGCCTTGAGCGCCTTCTCAATCTTCTCGTGGTTGGGGTCCTCAGCGGAACCATCATCGCCCTTGCGCAAAAAGCCCAGTGAGCCGGATTTCTTCACAAAGTCCGTGCCCAGGTTGCTGGTCATGATGATGACGGTGTTGCGGAAATCCACCACGCGGCCCTGACCATCGGTGAGCCGGCCATCATCCAGAATCTGTAGCAGGGCGTTCCACACATCCGGATGCGCTTTTTCGATTTCATCAAACAACACCACCCGATACGGGCGGCGGCGCACGGCTTCCGTCAGTTGGCCGCCTTCATCATAGCCCACATAACCGGGCGGCGCGCCAAACAGGCGGCTCACCGTGTGTTGCTCGCGGTACTCGCTCATGTCAATACGCACCAATGCATCGTCATCGTCAAACAAGAACTCGGCCAGCGCCTTCGCCAACTCCGTTTTGCCCACGCCGGATGAGCCCAGGAAGATGAACGAGCCAATGGGCCGCTTGGGATTCTTCAAGCCACTGCGGGCGCGGCGGATGGCGTCTGCAATTGCATGCACGGCTTCATCTTGCCCAATCACGCGGTCATGCAGGCGCGCTTCCATCTGAAGCAGTTTCTCCGCTTCGGTTTCCATCATCTGGTTCAGCGGAATGCCCGTCCACTGGGCAATCACTTCGGCAATATCTTTCTCGTCCACCACTTCATCCAAGTGATGTTCCTTCTCCCACTTATCCCGCTTTTGCTTGAACTCTTCCTCAATTCGCAAACGTTCAGCTTTCTTTTGCGCGGCGCGTTCGTAATCGCGCGCCAATCCGGCCTGCTCTTCCTCGGCCAGCAAACGGTCAAGGGCGGTCTTCATTTCTTTCAAGTCACTCGGCAAGGAATACAATGCCACGCGCAGTTTAGCCGCGGCCTCATCCATCAAATCAATAGCCTTGTCCGGCAAGCGGCGGTCTGTCACGTAACGTTGCGAGAGCTTCGCGGCGGCGCTCAGGGCGGCATCACTAAAAGTCACTTTATGATGTGCTTCATATCGGTCACGCAGGCCGTGTAACATGCGAATGGTATCTTCCACATTCGGTTCGTCCACATACACGGGCGCAAAGCGGCGCTCCAGCGCCGGGTCTTTTTCAATGTGCTTGCGGAACTCATCCAGCGTCGTAGCGCCAATACATTGCAGTTCGCCGCGCGCCAACGCCGGTTTGAGCATATTGCTGGCGTCCATCGCGCCCTGCGCCGCGCCCGCGCCTACCACCGTGTGCAATTCATCAATAAAAAGGATGATGTCGCCCTCGGCGCGTTGCACTTCTTCCACAGCGGCCTTCAAGCGTTCCTCAAACTCACCCCTAAAGCGCGAACCGGCAATCATCGCGCCCAAATCCAGTTGGTGCACGCGCTTGCCGCTCAAAATTTCCGGCACATCGTTGTTAGCAATCTTCTGCGCCAAGCCTTCCACAATGGCCGTTTTGCCCACGCCGGCTTCACCAATGAGCACTGGGTTATTTTTGGTGCGGCGAGAGAGCACCTGAATCACACGCAAAATTTCGCTATCGCGGCCAATCACGGGGTCTAGCTTGCCGCTCTTTGCCATCGCCGTTAAATCGCGCGAGTATTTTTCCAACGTGCGGTAGCGCGTCTCGGCTTGCGGGTCCGTCACACGTTGACCGCCGCGAATATCTTTCACGGCTTCGTTCACACGGTCTTTGGTCACGCCGGCCTCGGCCAAAATGCGGGCTACGGCGGTGTTGCGTTCCGAGAGGATGGCAAGGAACAAGTGCTCGGTGGAAATGTACTCATCTTTCAGCCGGCTGGCTTCATCGTTGGCCAAGTCCACAATCCGCTTCACGCGCGGGGTGATAAATACCTGCCCGGTGCCGCCGCCGTACACCGCGCCACGCGGGGAAGCGCGGAGCACATCATCCAGCCGGCGTTTGATGTATTCCTGATCCACGCTGATGCGCTCCAGAATCTGCGGAATCACGCCCTCCGGTTGTTCTAGCAAGGCAAGCAAAATATGTTCGGTATCAATTTGGGTGTGGCCGTAGCGTTGCAAAATCTCGGTGGCCCGCTGGGCGGCATCTTGCGCGCGCTCGGTAAAACGTTCAAATCGCATTGTGTTTTCTGGACGCTGGACGATAGACCGACGACGACGGGCTAGCCGTCGTCAATCGTCGTTCGTCAAGCGTCAATCACTTTATCCCATTACTTGTCTAATCACTTCAATCTCAAACACTAACCCATAACTCTTATCGGTTGAAATATCCCAATCAAACTTTTCCTTGAACTGCCGGATGACGTTGGTTGAGGGTTGAACGGCGCGCGCGCGGCCTTCAACCACATGCGCGCGGTCGCCGTCCTCCAGCGCCAACATTACGGCAGAATTGCTCTGCAAGTTTCGCGCCTTCACACTCTGAGCTTGGGTACAAATATAAAAACGCCCGGCTTCATACACAAACCAGATTGGCACCAGATGCGGGCGACCATCCGGGCGGGTAGTGGCCAGCCAAATGTTGCGTTCGGTTTGTAAACGCGGGTCCAAATTCATCTAAAAATTATACTCCGGCTGAGTATTTGGGCAGTATAGGCAAACGGCATAAGAATTGCGTTTGCGGCCCAAGCTGCCCAAACCGGCAGGCTAAAGGTTTTTACCAAGAAGGTCCTAAGAACACGAAATTCTCTAAGATTCTTCACGCCCTTTGTTTCTTTGTGGTTAAGAAACTTAATAATCAAACTCGCGCGTCAGTTCGCCGTTTACAATGACGGTGTAATGGCCCGAAGCGGGCATGGGGCCAAGCGGCACATTCACTTCAAATGCTTTCAACACTTGCTGGCACATGCGGCCCGGCTGGGAGAGGCTGTACACTTCCATAACGAGTTGGTTTTGTGCGTCTGGCTGGCCCACAGTAACCCGCAATTGATGGCACGGCGTGGGCAATGAGCCGCGCAGGCTGACGAAGATTTGCGGCGGAAAACTCTCGGCGGATCTAAGATCCACTTCATCTAAGAAGGCTGGCCCGCGCTCTAAGGCCCCGTCTCCGGCCTGCGGAGCGTAACTGGGCAAATTCGGGTCAAAAGTGGAGATTTCATCACTCGAATTAACGGGTTTGTCCGGCGCGTCAGCCGGCGTGTGTGAGGGCTGAGCGGCTGGCTCAGACGGCAAAGCCAAAGGTTGGCAAGCCGCAAGCGCCAGAGCGGCCAGTAAAGAAAGTTTCCTAAAGGTAAAGCGTAACATCACAACCTCCTAACAATAACATAGTCTTACAGCCTTAACGCTGGTTTTCACATGAAAGTTTCTGGCCGCAACCTGCTCCGCTACCTGACGTACTAAGAGTGTATCAAGCATTCAAGGAGTTCCGTATGCGAAAGTTAGTTCTTATTCTTTTGGTATTGGGCCTGGCCACGCTGGCGTGCGGGCCTAATTTCAATCTGGATGTGCCCCGTCTGAGAACCGGCCCCACTGAAACTATCACGATTGATGAACCTAATCCGGATAGTGACCAAGCCACGGAAGTGGAACTGGATTTGGGCGCTGGCAACCTGATTTTGAGCGGCGGCGCAGATGGCTTGGTGACTGGCACCATTGAAACCAATGTGGCCGAGTGGGAACCAAAAGTAGAGCGCACCGCTGACCGCCTAACCATTCAGCAAGGCAACAACAACAGCAACTTTGGTTTCCCAGAAGATGATATTGTGAACAAGTGGGATTTGCAGTTGGGCGATGCGCCGATGGAATTGACCATTGACGCGGGCGCGTACGACGGCCAAATGGAGTTGGGCGGCCTAAATTTAGAACGGTTGACCATACGGGATGGCGCGAGTTCCGTAAACGTTAACTTTTCTGAGCCGAACCAGACCGAGATGGATATGTTCCGCTACAGCACCGGCGCTTCTACGGTGACGCTGGAAGGGCTGGCGAACGCTAATTTTGATGACATGGTCTTTGATGGCGGCGCGGGCACGTACACACTAGATTTCTCCGGCGAATTGCAACGCGATGCTACGGTGAACATCAAAGCGGGCGTGTGCACCCTCACCATCATCATCCCGGAGGGCACGGCGGCGCGGATTAATCTGGATGGCGGCCTGACCACTGTAAAGACCGAGGGCACTTGGTCGGCCAGCAATGATACGTACGAAACATCTGGCGCTGGGCCGAAATTGACCATCAACGTTGATTTGGGCGCGGCCACGCTGACGCTGATTAACAAACCGGCGGAGTGATTTTGTAGCGGTGTTATTGCGAACGAGTAAGGCAATCTTCTAAAACAAACAGCTATACATTCAGGAGATTACTTTGCCGCTAATCGTGGCTCGCAATGACAAGTTGAATTCTGAAATAAAACCGCCCGGCTCATCACCGGGCGGTTTTGTTTTAGTTCGGCTGAGTCATTGCCTCATCGCCGTAAAGTTTGCGGTGCACCACGCTCAACGCGCGCACCTGTTCCTCCGCATGGTAGCTGGAGCGCACTAGCGGCCCGCACTCGGCCCAACGGAAGCCAATACTTAGCGCGTACTCCTTCAATTCGCGGAACTCGTCTGGCGTGTAGTAACGCTCAATAGGCAAATGCTGGCGGGAGGGTTGCAGGTATTGGCCTAGCGTGAGGATATCCACGCCCCAATCGCGCATATCGCGCAGAACGGCTTTTACCTCTTCAGTTGTTTCACCCAAACCAACCATAATGCCGCTTTTGGTCAGCACGTCTGGGTCTAGCTTTTTCGCATTGCTCAAGGTAGCCGCCGCCCACTCATAATGGTCTTGCGGCTGAACCTTCTTAAACAGGCGCGGCACGGTTTCCACGTTGTGATTGAGGATCTCAGGCCGCGCCTCCATCACAATTTTCAGCGCGTCTGCATTGCCCTTGAAATCCGGAATCAGCACTTCAATCGAACAGCCGGGGTGAATCTCGCGCGTGCGGCGGATGACCATGGCAAAAATCGGCGCCCCGCCATCCTTGCGCTCATCCCGATTGACGCTCGTAATCACGGCATGGCGCAAGTTCATGGCCTTAATGGCCTGCGCCACGCGCTCCGGCTCACCAAAATCCAGCGCGCCGGGCCGCCCATGCTTAATATCACAGAAGCCGCAGGTGCGCGTGCATACATCACCCATCATCAAAAACGTGGCCGTGCCCTTCCCCCAGCACTCGCCGATGTTGGGGCACATGGCTTCTTCACACACCGTATGCAGGGTTTTGGCCCGCATCAGCTCTTTCAATCGGTCATAATTCTCGCCGGAGGGGGCGCGCACCCGGATCCATTCCGGGCGGCGTTGCGGGCGCGGTTGCTCCAAAATTTCTTCAGGCCGGATAATACGGTCACGGGTAGGCTCAGTAATGGGCATACTGAAATTCTACGTTACTTTACGATTTTGTGTCTTCTCCAAATGGGTAGCGGGTGGGTGATCTTCACAAACGTGGGCCAAATGCGATTTATAATCAGGCCAAACATCTATTCGGAAGGATTGTTATGCCGAGAGTTGCGTTTTTGGGTTTGGGGATTATGGGCGCCGGAATGGCCATCAATACGCTCAAGGCGCGTCACCCCATCACGGTGTACAACCGTACCCGGGCCAAAGCCAAAGAATTATTGGAGATGGGTGCACAGTGGGCGGATACGCCACGCGAGGCCGCGGAAGGCGCGGAGGTGGTGATTAGCGTGGTGGCGGATGATGCGGCCTCCCGCGCGGTGTGGTTAGAGGCGGATGGCGCGTTTGCCGGTATGAAACCGGGCACAATCGCAATTGAGTGCGCCACACTCTCATTAGAATGGATTACGGAGTGGCACACCGAGGCCGAGATGCGGGGCTTCCGCGCAATTGATGCGCCGCTGTTTGGCAGTAAGCAGGCGGCGGCGACGGGCACGCTCAATTTGTACGTGGGCGCGGAGGAGGCCGTGCTGGAAGCGGCGCGGCCCGTTCTGCAAGCCTTCAGTCAGAATATTGTGCGGCTGGGGCCGCCCACCTCCGGCTCCGTTTACAAGCTCATTAATAACATGATGGGGGCCACACAGTTGGCGGCGTTGGGTGAGGCGGTGGCGTTGGCAGAGAAAGCCGGCCTAAACATGGAGGCCGTGGCGTTGGCCATCAGCGGCGGCGCGGCCAGTAGCCCGATGGTGCGGAGCAAAGTGGGCAATGTTGTCAAACGCGAATATGATGACGTTCACTTCGCCCTGCGCTGGATGCACAAAGATTTGCATTACGCCGTGCAATTGGGCCAGCAGTTGGGCGTACATTTGCCCACCATCACCACCGCATGGCAAGTATTTGAAGAGGGCGTGGCCCAAGGCTTGGGTGATTTAGATTGTTCGGCGCAGGCCGAAGTGGTTCGACGGCAAACAGCCCCTTCAAGTTAATGCTTGCACCTTACGCGCAAGGTTTTAGTCCCGTACAAATCAGGTTAGTCATAACTATTTTCCAGGAGCAACCACATGAATTACCGCCGTTTAGGCAGTGCCGGTTTGAAAGTGAGTGAGCTTTCGTTTGGCTCATGGGTCTCGTTCAAGAATCAATTGGGCGTGGAAACGGCGTTGGAATGTATGCAGGCCGCGTACGAGGCGGGGGTGAATTTCTTTGATAATGCTGAAAGTTACGCGGCGGGCGGCTCGGAAGAAATTATGGGCGAGGTGTTTAAGAAGCTGGGCTGGCGGCGCGCCAGTTACGTGGTTTCTACCAAGTTTTATTGGGGCCTGAACAACGGCCCGAATGAGAAAAATACGCTCAACCGCAAATATCTCATGCAGGCCATTGATGGTTCTTTGAAGCGGCTACAACTGGATTACGTGGATTTGATTTTCTGCCACCGGCCTGACCCGGATACGCCGATTGAAGAGACGGTGCGGGCGATGAGCGACATTATCACGCAGGGCAAAGCGTTGTATTGGGGCACCAGCGAGTGGAGCGCCGACCAAATTATGCAGGCGTGGCAAATTGCCGAGCGCCACCATTTGCACAAGCCGCAGATGGAACAGCCGCAATACAACTTATTCTGGCGTGACCGCGTGGAGAAAGAATACGCCCGCCTGTATAAAGAGATTGGCCTGGGCGCCACCATTTGGAGCCCGCTGGCCAGCGGTTTGTTGAGCGGCAAATATAACGCCGGCATCCCCGAAGATAGCCGCGCCACCTTGCCCGGCTACGAGTTCATTAAAGAACGCGTGACCAATCAAGCTAACTTGGAGAAGGTGCGCCGCCTCGCGCCCATTGCCCAAGATTTAGGTTGCACGTTGGCGCAGATGGCGCTGGCGTGGTGCCTAAAAAACCCTAATGTGAGCACGGTGATTACGGGCGCGAGCAAGGCTTCTCAAGTAGTGGAAAACATGAAGGCGCTGGAAGTGGCGCCCAAACTTACGCCGGAGGTGATGGCGCGGATTGAAGAAGCGGTGACGTAAAGCATTTTGTACACGGACGCTTCGCGCACGGATTGAACGGATAGCACGGAATTTGTGAGATGAACAACCCTGCATCCGAACAACCTTCAACGCGGCGGGTTTTGTGGGCGTTTAGTGTTTTGTGCGTGGGCCTTGTTGTGGCGCTGTGGATTGCGCCCATGCGGGTGCGCCCTCAGCCGCCAATTCCCAGAGATGTTTGGCGACTTGAGCAGATGTTTGTAAATGAAGCAGAAGTAAGTTACTCATTGGCAGGTGAATTCTATATACAATTTATTGATGAGTTAAACGTAGTTCGAGGACATGATGGGTGTAATTTCTTTCTGTTTAGAGTGAATCAAGAAACTACAAGTGGTGCTTTGCGGTTTTATGGGGCAGGCCAAGTAACCTTGAAGGGCTGTTATGTTCTAGAAAACGAGGGGACAACTAGAGTTGAGATTGAGGGGTTTGCAATGGTTTTGCCCTATATTGATAAATATGAATTTTCGAATGAGCAACTAATTCTTTCTTCGTTTTCGGGCAATCAACGATTTATATTTAGCTCATTAGGCCAATCGGCTGAAGCGCGGGTAAATAACCTTCCGCTACCTCGTAATCCTTGATAGGCCAACTTACGCCCAAGCCATAGCTGACTCAATTCGCATTATCCGTTCCATCCGTTGACCAAAATCTGCAACATCCGTTTCTCAGGAGCCACAAAACATGAGCACCCCCACCGCTGACCAAATCCGAGAGTTTGTGATTGCGGGGCACGGCAACTTGCCCAAAGTTCAAGCCTTGTTGGCGGAGAACACTGGCCTGCTTCATTTAGCATACGCGTGGAGCGAGACTGACCACGAGACGGCGATTCAGGCAGCGGCGCATGTGGGCGCGCGGCATGTGGCGGAGTTTTTGCTGGCACAAGGCGCGGAACTGGCGCTCCCCACAGCGGCGATGATGGGCGATGCCGCCGCTACCGAACGTTTATTGGCCGAAAAGCCGGAGCGAATTACAGAGCCGGGCGCACACGGCATCCCGCTTTTGCCGCATGCGGTATTTAGTGGCAACGTGGAATTAGTGGCCAGCTTGCACGGGCGCGGCGCAACGGAGGGCGCATCCATGGCGCTGGCGCACGCGGCGGGCGCGGGGCACACGGAAATAGTTAAGTGGTTGCTAGCCTATGCCAACCCAGATTTGAATTGGAAGAACTGGCAAGAAAAAACCGCCCGCGAAATTGCGCAGGCGGCTGGGTTTGAGGAGATTGTGGCGTTGTTGTAGAGACGCAGTCGCTTCGCTTAGGCGGCGCGTCTCTACGCTTGTTATTTTTGATTAAGCGCCCGCCAAACGCGCTCTGGCTTCAACGGCATATCAATATTTGTTACGCCGAAGGGCCGCAGAGCATCCACCACTGCATTTACAATGGCCGGGGTGGAGCCAATAGTGGCCGCTTCGCCAATCCCTTTCGCGCCCAGCGGATTGGTGGGTGAGGGCGTCACCGTTTCTGCCGTGGTGAAGTGGGAAAACGTGCTGGCGCGGGGCACGGCGTATTCAATCAACGAGCCGCTCAGGGCTTGGCCGCCCGCGTCATAGGCCATTTCCTCTAATAACGCTTGCCCAATGCCCTGCGCCAGGCCGCCATGCACCTGCCCATCCACCAGCACGGGGCTAAAGCGCGGGCCACAATCATCCACCGCAAAATAATTCAGCAAGCGCACTTCGCCCGTCTCGCGCTCTACTTCCACCACCGCCACATGTGCGCCAAACGGGCACGTGGAATCTGGCAGGCGGAAAAAATCTGTGGCCTCTAGGCCGGTGTCCAACTCAGCGGGCAAATCATCCCCATACGCGCGCTCCGCAATCTGGGCAAATGTTACGCCCTTGCTGGGCGCACCTTTCACTTGATAAAGCGCATCTTTCAACTCAATGTCTTCAGCGGCGGCCTCCAAAATGTGCGCGGCAATTTGTATGGCTTTGGCCTTCACTTTATCCGTAGCCCGCACCAACGCGGAGCCACCTACCACCAAGCCGCGACTTCCCATCGTGCCTTGCCCCATCGGCGTAAGGGCGGTATCACCGTGTTTCACAATCACCTTATCAAAATCCACGCCGAGTTGCTCCGCCACCATTTGCGCGAAGGTGGTGTGTTGCCCCTGACCGTGCGGCGAAATGCCGGTGAGCACGGTCACGGTGCCGCTCGGCTCGGCGCGGACGATGGCGCTGTCATAGCCAAACGCGCACATCTCCACGTAGGTGGCCAGCCCAATGCCCAATAACCAATTACTGTTTTCTTTCAAACGCTTCTGTTGTTCCTCACGCAGTGCGGGGTATGCAGAAATGTGGAGGGCTTTATCCAGCGCCTTTTCGTATTCGCCACTATCATATTTGAAGCCCGAAGCAGTTTTGAGCGGGAAAGCGTCCGGCGGGATGAAGTTGCGGCGGCGCACTTCTACCGGGTCTATCTGCAATTCAGCGGCGATGGCATCCATTAACCGTTCGATGTAATAGGCGGCCTCTGGGCGGCCTGCGCCGCGGTAGGCGGCTACGGGCGTAGTGTTGGTGAACACGCCTTTGATATCAATATCTACGGCGGGGATGTTGTAAACGCCCACAGACATCAAGCCGGTTAAATCAATAATAGAGGTGGTGCGTGGATAAGCGCCCAAATCTCCCAGCACGCGCAAACGCAGGCCGGTCACTTTACCATCTGCCTGCACGGCGGCAGAAATTTCGGCCAGTTGGCCGCGCCCGTGCGTGGTAGCTAACATGCTCTCCGTGCGGCTTTCCACCCAACGTAGAGGCCGCTTAAGGCGCAGAGCTAAAGCGGCCACAGCGGCATCCTCGGCGTATAAGCCAATTTTCACGCCAAAGCCGCCGCCCACGTCGGGCGCAATCACGCGCACGCTGTTCTCCGGCAACTTCAAGAGTTTGGCTAGTTCCGTTCGCACGCCATGCGCGGCTTGTGTGCTTGTCCACACCGTCAGGCCGTTGGTGAACGGGTCTGGCGCGGCCAGCACGGCGCGCGTTTCCATGGCCACGCCGGCCAAACGTTGGCTGTTCAGGCTCAGGCTCACCACGCGGGCGGCGGAGGCAAAGGCTTCATCCACTTCGCCGCGCTTGCGCGTCCAGGTATGGCCGATATTATTTTCCATATCGGGGAACACACGCGGCGAATTTGAGTCGAGCGCGGCTCGCATTTCCACTACTGGCGTGAGCGGCTCCCATTCCACCACTACATCATTTACGGCGTCCGCCGCCACGGCGGCCGAATCGGCAATCACCACCGCCACAATCTCGCCCGCGTAGCGCACGCGCTCAATGGAAATGGCGTAATGCGTATGTGCGCCGTCCTTGCCCGCGTCTTCCATGGGCATGGGCGTGTAAGCCGTTGTAAGTTCTGCGCCAGTGATGACGGCGATAACGCCAGCCCGCGCCCGCGCCGCTGAAACATCTACGCTGTTGATGTTGGCGTGCGCGTACGGGCTACGTACAAAGGCTACGTAAGCCATACCGGGCAAACTGAGGTTGCCGGTGTATTGCCCGGCGCCAGTGATGAGGCGCGGGTCTTCTTTGCGTTTTACACGCGCACCTACGCGAGCGGAGAAGGCCATGATAAGTTGCCTTTCGGTGATGGTTTTCCGAAGTGTAACAAGCGCGAGCCAGAAGTGCAACACATAAAACTCAAATATAAGAATGCGATGTGAATCTTTTGCTGTAGGTGAAACGGTGGTTGACAAAATGGGGGGGGGGGGACTATATGATGTTAGGCCGAAATCTCTCAGTGGGAGGCTAAGATGCTTGAACTTGAGCCAAACCAAAACCACAATGAACCACCTGATACGGACTTACCTCCCCAACAAACAATTACAGTTGGTGCGTTAGTGGTGTATGTGGCTTCAGGTTGGGTGACATTTGATAATCAGCAAATTGACCTAACTGCCCACGAGTACAAATTCGTAGTTTGCCTTGCCCAAAATTTGGGCCGCGTATTGACTGATGCTGAGTTATTGGTGCAAGTGTGGGGCAATGAAACAGGCGGCACAAAAAGCCAAATAAAGAACTTGGTATGGCGCTTGCGGCAAAAAATCGAGCCTGAACCGGATAAACCAGTTTATATTTTGACAGCCAGAGGGCGAGGCTATTACATGCCTTCACATATTACCGTTACCCATTTGGGTACGGATGAAAAAGATTAAGAACTTCTTATGAGACTGAGACTGAATTGAGACCTTGGTTTTTTGTGAAAAGGTCCGAAGGTGCTACAAACCTTTGAGTATGCATTCTCGGCACAGTTCAACAAAAGGAGTAAAGATGTTCACAAAGAAACAACCTCAGGATTTAGGTAAAACTTTTCGCCTGTTTTTGAGTGTTTGTGTATTTATGCTGGGTGTTATGATCCCACTCAGTACAAAGCCACAAAATGTTGCTATGGCAGCTGGTTGCTCCGGCAGTGGTTGTACTGGTCTTAATCCTGATACGATGGGGTGTGGAACGGGGGCACTGACTGGTCCAACTAAAACAGCTGGTGGGGCATTGATTGAAAACCGATATAACACAACCTGTAATGCCGAATGGGAGAGAACGACCAATCAATCGGGTGGTAATCGCTATGCGGCAGGATCAATTCGTTACGGATGCGCCAATTATTGTCTTGCCCAAAGTGTTTCATCCCCGGGGCAATTTCTAATAATCAGGCGGTTTACACCCCCATGATGGGGCCGGATAATACAACGGATGCAATCAATTGTGGCGCAGTAGGCATTACAGGCCCTATTGGTGTGCCTGTAACTTCAAACTGTACAGGTGTGAGCTAAGAATCTCACCAAATTATCAATCTGTAAGGAGATGTAAATGAAGACACAAAATCGCCAATTAATTTCTGCGCTTGGCTTAAGTTCTATGGGTTTGGTGGTAATGTTAGCTTTGGGTTTAGCTCTGGGCCGCTGGCAAAAACCGGGAAATGTAGAAGCGGTTGTACCTGAAGGCCCACGTGTTTCCAGTAATGCCATGGTGAAAGCCGAAAATAGTGTCTTGTCTGAAAATCCGCGGACTATTCATGTCGCCACGATAGATGGTATTGAGGTTAGTGCATCCAATACACTCTGGTCTAATGGGCAATTGACAACTGATGTGTGCTTCACAATCCCAGATGATAATCCTGATTGGATTATCACAAGCGCTTCTTTAACGACAGCAAACAAAACTATTTCAGATTGGTCAACTACCCCGCTTGAAATTCGATTCCCTCCATTAGAAGGGCAACAACAAGTGATTACTTATACTGCTGAGGGTAATCCTATTAATCAAGTTGAAAAAGCAGGTATTGACGCAAAAGGGCTACGTTGTGATCGATTTTCGTTTGATGTGGCTGATAAACCAACCGAGCCAGTCGCGTTTTCCGTCTATAAACTTACCGCTCGCCCAACCGAAGGTAAGTATTGTGAGCACCTCATGAAGGTGCAGGCACAACTTAAGGCGCGTAATCTGAATTTCACTATTGACTGTACCGAAGAAAACGGCTTAACAAATGTAGTTGTTTCTAGTAAACCAGAAACACTTAGCCAAACTGATGCGGAAAAACTAGTCTTTAGTGACGAATGGTATTCACATACTGGCCAATGGGCGTTGATTTTGGAAGTTGGTCAGTAACTCTAATACTTTAGTTTCCGCTAAACGCGGGCCGCTATCGGACGCGCCGTGCGCCGATGAGCGTTGATTCCCTTGGGTAAATGGTCGGTCACGGATGCCTTTTGGCGAAGTTGCTGGGGCAAGGGGGCCGATTTGGAAATATCGAGTTGGGCGATGGCCCGGCGCAACCGTCCAGCGGTGGGGCGCGGCGCCCGATCCCAGAAACCGGCAGGCTGAGCCGGGTAAGTGGCCGCCAGATATATCAGGAGCGTGGCCGCGAGGAGCGACAATTCTGGGAGCCGTTGGCGAGGCGCCTCGGCGGAGACGAATTGGCGGTGGGCGCCGATCAACTGTTTGGCCGTGAGTGGGACCTGCTCGATGGGCCAGCGCGCCGGATAGAAGGCGCGGGTGTCCCCGCCGGACAAGATCAGGTTGGTCACCAGGACCCACGGCTCTTTATAGACCGGGTCGTACACGACCAAACACTGAAAGATTTCGGGCGCCGTTCCGGCGGTGACACCACGGCGGCTTCATCGGGCGCGAGCTGCTGGGCGACTTGGAGGAGCACGGCGGTGACCACCTCGGCTTCACTGGCACTGGCGCTGGGCGCCCGCACGATCTGCCGCACGACCGGCACCGTCTGAGATCCGACGGCGCCTACATTGGCGATCAACCCGAACGGAATGGCCGGCAGCGCTTCGCCGGCTTGGGAGAGAAAATGTTTGGTGGCACAGCCCTTGCGCCGAGGCCGGAAAAAGCCAAGCGTGTCGACCGCGACCACGCGGTAGCCGCCGTAGCGACAGGCTTGCCAGCGCCCTTCGTGCCGTACCAGGCGCTCCAAGGCAGCGATCAACCGCGTCACCGACCAGGCCCCATCGGCAAACGCGGCCCAGGCCCGGCGGACGGCTGCGGGTGCCAGGCCAGTGGCGGCCAAGGCCGGGATCAGGGCGCCGCGTGTTTGCAAGAGCCGGCCGCTGAGCAAGGTCCAGAGAATATGGAAGAGCCCGAGGTTCGTCCCGATGGGCAGGCTCAAGACTAATGCTGACAGCACTTCGGTTATCCGGTAGACTCAGTTTGGCATCGGGTTTTGCATTTGGTGTTGTTTGTTGGCAAACTCACTTTACCAAATGCAGCCCCGATGCTTTCGTTTTTAGCGGAAACTAGAGTTACACAAAACTCATTATCAAGTTGAGTATCTCGCCTGTCTTTTGGAGGTCAAACAATGTTAAGATTTACTGACAAGCCCTCAAAAAATATTCGCTATTCAAAAAACACTTTAATCAAAGTAACCGTAAAAACACTCATAATGTTTTCTCTGTCACTTAGTATCGTATTCATGGGCCGCGCTAATAAGACAGAGGCACTTGTTAACAGCTACCTTGGAAGTGGGTGGTTTGGTACGAATAACTTAAACCGCTGTCACGTTGGCGGATACTCAACTCAAGCTCAAAATGCATCGGCCCGATGGAGTGCGGATACGGATGTAAACATGTTTTATAACTGCTCAGGAACACAAATTACAACTAAAAACGCTAATTGGGGTAATGTTGGGTGGGCAGGTCAGGCATATATTTGTAATACTAATGGTCAATGCGGCTCTAGTGCTTACAATGCTACTTATTCATCTTGTGAGGCTCGTCTAAATCAATGGTCTTTTAACAATATCCCTGGTTATACAAACGCAGAGATCGAGAAATTAGCTACGCACGAATTAGGTCACTGTTATTCTTTAGATCATGCAACTAACCCAAGTGTTATGAATAACAGTAGTGTGCCACAGACCCAAGACATTAGCTTGATAAACTATCGTTACTAATATAGTCCGATGCCCAAGTAGGGATATAAGGAGATTATCATGTCAAAACGAACCAGTTTACTAAAAGGAATCCACTTTATTATTATCGCCATGTTCTTAGTAGGATGCACAAAAGCGAGCGTAAATCAAAGTAACCACTTAAGTAGTAATGATGAAATCAACTCGCCCCAAGAATCAGCGGCAATTTGGGACTCAAAGGCCAAAACGGTATCTGAGCTAGTCAATGAGGCGGATGCGATAATTTTGGCAAGGGTCATTCAGGCTCCAATAACTCGCATTGTCAAACAAGAATTGCCAATGCTGAATGAAAGCGGCACTCCCATCGCAACAGTAATAGATGCGACGCAATTTTCAGACACGCTTTTCGAGGTGCTTAAGTCGTATTCGGGTAAATCCCCATCAAAACTGCTTGTAATGCAGACAGGCGGGTTCAATGATGACACAGGCGCGAAAAATGAGTTTGGTGACGATCCGTTGTACAACGTTGGTGAAGAGTATGTGTTGTTTTTGATTGACATTTCAGGTGATGAAATACATGCTCCGAATAGCGAATTATTTAGAGTAGTAAATCCTTCCGGAAGATTCCTGATTAGGGAAAATACCGTAACAAATTACTCAGCGGATAGTATTGATCTCCAATTGCCGAAAACCATAGATGAACTTGAAGACCAAATCGCTAAAGCACTAGCAACGCCTTGATAAAGTTACATACAATACAGTAACTGACCCACAAAACCCACGCGCGTTAGCGTAGGTTTTATATTTAAGTAGTAGGAACTTTTTCACGCACAAGCTCGTTAAGACAAAGATTTAGAAAGGCTTGAAGACCATGCGTAAATTTGTTCTTATCTCGACTTTATTGGCCGCCACCGTGCTGGCCGCCTGCGCGCCGATGACAACGCCCAACCCCAATCAGCCCGCCGCCCAACCATCGGCCACGCCCACACTCCCGCCCTCCGGTTCTGTGGGCCAAGATTTTATTGGCTCGGAGTGGCGTTTAGTCAGTCTCAACGCCGCCCAGCCGGTGGGGAGCCAGCCCATCACCCTCATCTTCCGCAATGAAACGGAGGTGGGTGGCTCGGGTGGTTGCAACGGCTACTTTGGCACGTACACCCTACAAGGTGAAACTTTCACGGCCAATGGTCTGGGAAGCACCATGATGGCATGTGGCGAAGACGGCGTAATGGAACAGGAAAGCGCTTTTTTCCAGCAGTTGAGTGAAGGTGGCTTGTTGGCCCGCAGTGGTGATGAACTGACCATTACCAGTGCCAGTGGCGTGCTGAAATTTGAGCGCGTTGTGCCGCCCCCGCCCGCCGCACTAGAAGGCACACTGTGGCGCTTAGAAGCGTTTGGCATAGCGGACGCCGTGAGTTCACTCTTGGCAAATACCGAAATCACCGCTATTTTTGAAAAAGGCAAAGTGACCGGTTACTCTGGTTGTAACTGGTATGGCGCGGATTATGAGTTAGAAGGTAATAACCTAAAACTGGGCTTTGCCCAACAAACCGTGCGCGCCTGCTTGCAGGAGGGCGTGCTGGAACAAGAGCAAACTTTTGCCGAGGCTTTGCGCACAGCCACCAGTTTTACCATCGAAGCTGACCGGCTCACGCTCACCCATCCGGGCGGCGCGCTGATCTTCCGCGCCATGCCCGCCCTGAGCGGCGCGCCGTTTGTGGGCACGCTCTGGAAACTGATCACCTTTGATGCCGCCGACCCCGCGCAAGCCGTGCCCGCCGAAGTGGAAATTACGGCCACCTTTGCGGAAGGCAAAGTTAATGGCTTGGGCGGGTGCAACAACTATTTTGGTGAGTACACTGTAGAAAACGGCAGTGTAACGGTAGCCAATGTGGGCGCCACAAAGATGGCCTGCGAAGGCGTGATGGAGCTGGAGCAACGCTTCTTCACTGAAATTGCCAAAACGCACATCGTGGTGGTAGATGCGGGCCAACTGCGGTTGGTGAGTGACAACGGCATCTTGGTATTTGAAGCCGTGAAGTAGGTAAGGTCGAAGGCAGTGAGCGGCGAACAATCAACTGTTCACCGCTCACTGGTTGCCATTCACTGTTAGCGCATCCCCAATTGCTTCATCTCCCACTGCAACGTTTCGGCCAAGCCCTCTTTCAACGGGCGCGGCTCCCAGCCCAACTCCTGCTTGGCTTTGGCGTTACTACCAATATACGTGACGCCCGCGCTTACCCGTAAATACTCACTGCTGTAATTTTCTGGCACGGGCAGAATTTTTTCCACCATACCCATGATAACGCTCATCGCCTTCAGCATTCCCGGTGAAGCGGAGATGCTAGGCCCGGGCACGCCTGTGATCTCTTGCGCCATCCTGATTGCCTCAACAAAGGTGTGAACAGGGCCGCACACATAATAGTTCTCACCCGGCCGGCCCTTCTCCATTGCTAAAAGATGGCCGCGCGCCACATCATCCACGTGCGCCCAACAGTAAGCCGTTTTCTCTGGCGCTACCGGCAATTGGCGTTTGAGATAACTCACTAAGGCATCACGTGAGGGGCCTTGGTCACCCGGGCCGTAAATGAGGCCGGGTTGCACAATCACCAGCGGCAAGCCCTGTTTGATAAATTCCTCAGCAACCTCATGCGCGGCGGCTTTGGTACGGTCATACTCGCTGAGGTGCGCACCCGTAAAGCGGTAACTTTCATCCACCAGTTGGCCGTGGGTATTGGAGTTCACGGCCAGCGTGCTGGTGTACACTCCTTTAGGAATGTTCAATTCTTGCATCAACGCCAAAACGTTACGGGTGCCCTCCACATTAATGGCTTGGCCGGGCGTTTTATCTTTTACACCGATTTTGTACCAGCCGGCCACATGATAAACGCCATCCACCCCCGTCATCGGCGTGCGCATGGAGGCTTTATCCGTTACATCGCCTTTGACGATTTGCACACCGATGGCGGCCAGCGCTTTGGCTCTGCTTGGGTCACGCGCCACGGCCACCACCTCATGCCCGGCCGCGCGCAGTTGTTGCGCCATGCGCCCGCCCAAAAACCCGGTGGCGCCGGTAAGAAAATATTTCATGTTTAGCTCCTGCACAAAGTGCGCCCAAGTTCAGCAGTCATATGAGCAAGCGCATATTCTCTACTGAATGGGGCTGGCAAGCAAACGCCCGCTAGTCGCCCGGCGGGTTATAATCGGCTTGCTCACCCGTTTAGCGCGCTCATCGGAGGCCGGTATGAAAATCAGCACCGTTTTGGCTACCAAAGGCAACAACGTCGTCACCATCCGCCCGGAACTGACGTTGAAGGAGGCCGCCGCTTGGCTAACCAAACACAACATCGGCGCGATGGTGGTGACGGATGCGGCGGGGCAGATGATCGGCATCCTCTCCGAACGAGATATTGTGCGCGCGGCGGCCCGGCATGAAAACGCGCTGACCTTGACGGTGGCGGACGTGATGACGCGCAACGTAGTGGTGGGCACGCCGCAAGACGATGTGATTTTTGTGGTGCGCACGATGATTGCTCGCAACTTCCGTCATTTGCCGATTGTGGAAGATGGGCAATTGGCCGGCATCCTCTCCATCCGCGATGTGGTGAAAGCGCAACTCGATGATTACGAGGGCGCCATTGATCAACTCGAAACCCAGATTATTGAGACGTAATTTTAAGACTCTAAAAAAACAAGAAGCGCCCTGCCCGCGCCTGAGCCGCTAGCACAGGTGAGCGGAGCGGCGCTCCTTCAACTGCGGCCCGTCAAAACTTGGCAGGCCTCCGCTCAGGATGCTTGCTTGGCTGTAAAGCAAGCCGCATAGTTGAAGGGCGCACTTTTAGTGTGAATAATTTCTGAAAGCTAAGATCATCCTATGACTCAACTCGGAACAGTCGAACAGCCCCTGCGCGTGGCCGTGATTGGCTCTGGCCCAGCGGCCTTTTACGCCGCCGAACACCTCCTCAAACAAACCGATAAGGTGATTGAGGTGGATATGTTAGACCGCCTGCCCACGCCGTTTGGTTTGGTGCGCGGCGGCGTAGCGCCAGACCATCAGAAAATCAAAACGGTGACCAAAGCGTATGACCAAATCGCCAGCAACCCGCGCTTCCGTTTTTTTGGCAACGTAGAATTCGGTCGGCATCTCACCCTGAGCGATTTGCGCGCGCACTATCACCAAATTCTGTACGCCACCGGCGCGCAAACAGATAGGCGCATGGGCATCCCCGGTGAAGATTTACAGGGCAGTCACGCCGCCACGGAGTTTGTGGCGTGGTACAACGGCCACCCGGATTACGCGCATTTACAGTTTGATTTAACGCAGGAGCGCGCGGCGGTGGTGGGCGTGGGCAATGTGGCCATTGATGTGGCCCGCATCTTGTGCCGCACGGTGGACGAATTGCGCAAGACGGATATAGCCGATTATGCGCTGGAAGCCTTGAGCCGGAGCAACATCAAAGAAGTGTATTTGCTGGGGCGGCGCGGTCCGGCGCAAGCGGCCTTCACCAATCCCGAGGTGAAAGAAGTGGGTGAGATGGAAGGTTGTGAGCCGATTGTCTTGCCAGATGAAGCCGCCCTCGATCCGTTGAGCCAAGCCGCAGTAGCCAACAGCGGCGACCGAAGTTTGCAAAAGAAGGTGGAAATTTTGCAGGGCTACGCGCTTCGTCATCCGGAAGGCAAAGCCAAGAAACTACACATCCGTTTTCTCGTCTCACCGGTAGAACTGGTTGGAGATGAACATGGCCGTGTGAGCAAGATGCGGCTGGTGAAAAATGTGCTGGTAGCCAGTGAAACCGGCACACTGAACGCTAAGGCCACCGACCAGTTTGAAGAATTACCGGTGGGCTTGGTGTTCCGCTCGGTGGGTTATCGCGGCGTGCCTTTGCGGGAGGTGCCGTTCAATGATAAGTGGGGCGTAATTCTCAATGAAAAGGGCCGTGTTTTGGAAGAAGCCAGCCGCCAGCCGCGTGTGGGTGAGTACACCTCCGGCTGGATTAAGCGCGGCCCCAGCGGCGTGATCGGCACCAACAAGCCGGATTCTGTGGAAACGGCCAACGCTATGCTGGAAGATTTGGCGCAAGGTAAAACGTTGCAACCGGCGCACGCCACCGCCGCTGAAGCCGAGGCCCTCATCCGCGCCCGCCAGCCGCAATTGGTAACGTATGAGGATTGGAAGAAACTCGACGCGCTGGAACTGCAAAACGGCCAAGTTATTGGCCGCCCGCGCCTGAAATTTACCAGCGTAGAAGCCATGCTGGCCGCGCTGGGCAAGGGCGAAGCAGTAAGGGCGTAACTATAAGGGCGCATCGCGCCCCTACTGGCGGTATAATCCGCTTACAACTAAATATCCTTCGGGGCAAGGTGCGAGATGCAACCTCATGGTTGCTTATTCAATTCCTGATCGGTGGTAACTCTGCAAGGAGAAGCCCACGAGCGCAAGATTAAATTCAAGTGCACGACGCCGGTGTAAATCCGGGGCCGACCGTATAGTCGGGATGAAAGAAGGAACCTAACACTCAAGGCCAATGATTTGGCTTTGGGCTGTTTTGGCTGTGGCCCCGTTGTTTTGATTTAACAACGGGCCTTTTATTTTCGCCAGTAGGCTGTGCGCCCAACTGGCTCAGTTAACGTTGCCCCGCTGACTTTGAGTCGCGGGGCGTTTTATTTCTAAGGAGATAAAGTGATGTTACGCCGAACCATTTTTTCATTATTGCTTGTTGTGTTGGGGCTGGCCGCTTGTGTTCCGGCCACGCCGCCGCCCGCGCTTCTCACTTCCAGTGCGCCGCGCAAAATCCGTTTGCCCATGGGCTTCATCCCCAGCGTGCAGTACGCCAACTTCTACGTGGCGGCGGAGAAAGGCTACTTTGCAGATGAAGGTTTGGAAGTGGAGTTTGATTACTCTTTTGAAACGAACGGCGTGGCGCTGGTGGGGGCAGGGCAATTGCCGTTTGCGTTAGTTTCTGGCGAACAGGTGTTGTTAGCGCGCGCGCAAGGTTTGCCCGTGGTGTACGTGATGGCGTGGTTCCAAAAATTCCCGGTGGCGGTGGTTTCACTGGCTGAGTCAAACATCACCCAACCCGCTGATTTGAAAGGCAAAACTATTGGCGTGCCCACGCTGGATGGCGCAAACTTTGTGGGCCTGCGCGCGTTTTTGGCCGCCAATGGAATTGCGGCGGAAGAGGTGACGATTGAAGCGATTGGCTTCAACCAAGTGGAAGCGCTGAGCGCGGGCCGCGTGGACGCCGCCGTGGTGTATTCCAACAATGAGCCCATCCGGCTGGCCGCGCAGGGCCTGCAACTTAGCGTGATGCAGGTGAGCGATTACGCCGCGCTGGCCGCCAACGGCGTGTTGAGCAACGAACAGACCATTGCCGCTGAACCGGAGCTGGTGCGGGCCTTTGTGCGCGCGGTGGCGCGCGGCACGCAAGCCGTGATAGATAACCCGGACGAGGCCTACACCATTGCCAAGAAATATGTGGAGACGCTCACGGATGAGGCGGTGGAAAAGCAGGTGCTGGCGGCCACCGTTGAACTGTGGAAAGCGGAACGGCTGGGTCAGACGGATGCTGACGCGTGGCAAACCATGCAAACCACGTTGTTAGAGGCCGGCTTGCTAACAGCCCCATTGGATTTGAGCCAAGCTTTCACCAATGATTTTGTGCCGTGAGAGCTAAGAAAGTGTTTCTTAAATCGGTCTGTATCTTGAAACAAGCACCCTGAGCGCAGTCGAAGGGCGCGCTTTCGAAATAGAGCGGCGCGTTTCGACTACGCTCAACGTGCCTTTCTCACGTTTTAGGTCTTTAAGAAACACTATCTAAAACGATGGAGCAGATGTGGGCGGATAAAACGTATAATTCGCTTACCAAGAGAGGTCATCCTGAGCGCTAATGCCGAATCTATAAATTAGCCCCGACTTATCGCGCGAAGAATCGCGCTTGCTAGCCAGAGGCTCTTCGCGCGATAAGCCGCTTCCACTTCAAAGCCAATGCATTCGCGCTCAGAGTGACATACCCTCGCGGCGATAATTCCAAACCCGTTCCATCCACCCTATTGTGTTTCATTTGTTTTGAGGCTCTATGCCAGATTATCTACATTTTGCTGAAACGATAGCCCGCGAGGCGGGCGCGATATTGCGCGAAGGCTATGGCCGCGCCGAGAAAATTCAATACAAAGGCGCGGTAGATTTGGTGACGGAGTATGATCACCGCGTGGAAAGTTTCCTTCTCAGCCGCGTGCAGGAGCGTTACCCGGCGCATAGCATTTACGCGGAAGAAAGTGGCCGTTCAGCGCAGAGCAATGAATATGAGTGGCTCATTGACCCGCTGGACGGCACGGTGAACTTTGCGCACGCCGTGCCATGTTTTGCAGTTTCACTGGCGCTGACGCACAAAGGCCAATTGCAACTGGGCGTGGTGTTTGATCCGATGCGTGATGAAATGTTCCTGGGCGAAGCCGGGCAAGGGGCCACGCTGAACGGCCAGCGCCTGAGCGTGAGCAGTGAGCAGGATTTGGGCAAGAGCCTGCTCACCACCGGCTTCCCGTATGATGTGCGCACCAGCCCGCTCAACAACTTTGCGGAATTTATTGCTTTTTACAAACGCGCCCAAGCGGTGCGCCGCCCCGGCTCTGCCGCGCTGGATTGTTGCTACGTGGCTGCCGGGCGTTTTGATGGCTATTGGGAATACAAAATGAAGCCGTATGATATTGGCGCGGGCGCGCTGATGGTGCAAGAGGCCGGCGGCCGCGTCTCCACCGCTACGGGTGAGGCCAACTTCCTCGGCCACATCTCCATCCTCGCCTCCAACGGGCACATTCATGAACAGATGTTAGAGGTGTTGAGGGAAGCACAGAATGGAAGGTAAAAGTTGAAAGTGAGCCGCTCGTGTTTTCCAACTCCCCTTGACACATAGACAAACTTCGATATAATAACACATAGAAGTTTATCAATATGACAAAGCTTGACCCGGTTGAATTTGCTAAAGCGATTGCGGACTCCACGCGCCAGCAGATTATGAAGCTGTGCTGTTGCCAGTGGTGTTCCGTTTCAGAACTCACTGAGAAGCTAGAAGTTTCACAGCCCACCGTTTCCCACCACCTCGCCATTCTGCGGGATGTTGGGTTAGTGGAGTCACGCTCCGAAGGCAAACAAACTTTTTATACGCTCAACCAAGAGCGTGTGGCCTTTTGCTGTGGTCAACTCATGCTTACCTTTGCGCCCGAAGAAAAAGCCACCGAACTAGTAAGAAAAGCCGTAAGTTAATTGCGGCTCTTTTTTTACCATCATTCATAGACGAATATCTATTTAGGAGATCCTCCCATGAGCCATGCTGAAGAACTTAAGTCTGCTGTGCGCGAACGCTACGCCGAAATTGTGCTCACGCCGCGCGCCAGCGGCGCAAGCTGTTGTTCGCCTGCCGCTTCATCCGAATGCGGATGCATGAGTGAAGACTACTCACAACTGCCGGGTTATATGCCGGAAGCCGATTACGGCTTAGGCTGTGGCCTGCCCACGGAGGTAGCCTACCTCAAACCCGGCCATACCGTTTTAGATTTAGGCTCCGGCGCGGGCAATGATGCCTTTGTGGCGCGGGCCATTGTGGGCGAGAGCGGGCGCGTGATAGGGGTAGATATGACGGCGGCCATGATTGCCAAAGCGCGCGCTAACGCCAGCAAACTCGGCTATCAAAATGTGGAGTTTCGTTTGGGTGAGATTGAATACTTGCCGGTGGAGGCTAACGCGGTGGATGTAGTGGTGAGCAATTGCGTGCTAAATTTGGTGCCGGATAAAGCCCGCGCTTTTAGCGAGGTTCTGCGCGTCCTCAAGCCGGGCGGCCACTTCAGCATTTCGGATATTGTGGTGGAAGGTGAACTGCCGGAAGCCATCCGGCAATCCATAGAAGCGTACGCGGGGTGTGTGGCCGGGGCCATGCAGAAGGAAAAGTATTTGGCGCTGGTTGAAGCGGCGGGCTTTGTGGCCGTGCGCGTGGCCAAAGAAAAAACCGTGGCAGTGCCGGATGAACTCGCGGTGGAAGCGCTCGGTGAGGCGGGGGCGGCGCAAGCCAAAGCCAGCGGCGCGCGCTTGCTCAGCATTACAGTGTATGGCGAAAAGCCTGTGGGCTAATTCAACAATAGTGTCACCGCGAGCAGGCGAAGCAGTCTCCCAAAAATAAGGTGTCTCAAAATTTAGGAGATTGCTTCGCTCGCAATGACGCCTCCGTTTGTAGAGATGTTCGAGAGATGAAAATTCACTTACGCCAAGCAAACGCCGAAGATTGGCCACAGGTGGCCGCGCTACTACAAGCGGCTCAACTGCCGCTCGCTGGCGCGCAAGCGCATCTGCCGCATTTCGTTTTGGCGTTTCAGCAAGAAGCGCTAGTGGGCTGTGCCGGATTAGAGCCTTACGGCGAAAGCGGCTTATTGCGCTCTGTGGCCGTGAGAGAAGCACTGCGTGGCGCGGGCGTGGGTGGGCGGTTGGTGCGGGAAGTTTTACAGGCGGCGCGGGCCGGCGGAATGCGGCGCGTGCTCTTACTCACCGAAACGGCGGCCAACTACTTCCTCCGCTTTGGTTTTCAAACTATCCCGCGCGCCCAAGCGCCGGAAGCCATAAAAGCCTCCGTGGAATTCACCACCGCCTGCCCAGATTCAGCAACGGTGATGATATTGGCTCTATAGGGGTGAAGCATGCCCCGCCTCTACTACGCCCATATACCTCCAAACAGAAAGGAGGTGAAACCATGAACTGGCTCTTGAACGACCCGGGATGCTGTGACGATGACAATTGTTGCGGCACAGGTGGTGGCTGTTGCGGCAACTAGCCGCTAACTCCTCCGAGAGGACTGCAGGCCTCTCGGACGCTTGGCAAATCTGTGGCCATAAATTCCGGTACCCATGTGGCCTTTCAAGCGCTAGTTGCTCAGCTTTTGAATGCCAACCTCTGCAATTTGCTCTTAATGACTATTGCCCGTTCAGCCCTCGTAACGCCTGTTACCAAGCCGTAACATTTAGTTGACCCAACGCGGCTAAAAACTCTATACTTGCCAGCATGACCGAAACGCCCCTCGTTCTCTTGGCTGACGATGATGACGCTATCCGCTCCGGCTTGGCGGCGGCCTTGCAACGCGCCGGCTTCCGCACGGTGGAGGCCCGCAACGGGCTGGAGGCCCTCAAGCTGGTGGAGCAACATACGCCCGATGTGATTGCGCTGGATATCCTCATGCCGCAATTGGACGGGCGGGAAACGGTGCGCCGCTTGCGTCAGGCCAACATCTGGACGCCCATCATCATGCTCACGCAAATCAGCGCCACCGGCGAGAAAATTGTAAGTTTAGAAGAGGGCGCGGATGATTTTCTCAATAAGCCCTTTGATTCTTATGAACTGGTGGCCCGTTTGCGCGCTTTGCTCCGCCGCCAACAAGTGGCCGGCCGCCCAGCGCAGTTAGCCAGCACGCTTACCAGTGAGACGCTGAAATTGGAACGCGAAACGCAACGCGTGTGGCTGGCCGGGCGCGAGATTGCACTGAGCAACAAAGCCTTTGGCGTGCTGGCCCACCTGATGAGCCGCCCAAACGTCATCGTCTCCCGCGAGCAACTGCTCGACCAAGTGTGGGGCTGGGATGATCCAACGGGCATGCGCACCGTGGATGTGCGGATTGCCGAAATCCGCCGCAAGCTAGGCGAGGAGGCCGCCGAATTAATTGAAACCATCCCCGGCGAGGGCTACCGCTTTGTGGGCAGTGTAAAAATTGGATAACGTGCAAGAAAGATGAATCGTGATTGATTTAGAACTCATCACCTTTCACGTTTTACGCACCACGCACTCAGCCCTATGTCTCGTTCATTCGCTCTTGCTGGATTGATAACCATCGCCCTCGGCCTGCTCACGGCTTTTGTGATGCGGCTGACACTGCCCACCACCGTGCTCACACTCAGCGCCGAGTATGACCCGGCCAGTGTGTTGATAGTGTTAGCGGTTGTTTTAGGATTGGCGCTGTTAGGTGTGGCAGGTTTTGTGCGCTGGCAGGAGCGAAAACTCAAGCGCGCGTTGGCAGAACAAGCCGCCGCGCTAGAGACTGAGCGCCGCCGTTTTATCCAACGCTTAGACCACGAACTCAAGAATCCACTCACCGCCATTCAGGTGCAATTGGATAATTTGCAGGCCGATACACAAGCCAACCAAGCCGTGCGCGATGTGCGCGTGCAAGCTGACCGTCTCTCTACGCTCACGCGCGGCTTGCGGCGTTTGGCAGATTTGGAAAGCCGCCCCCTAGAGTTGGAACGCGTAGAAATTGATGAGCTTCTAGATGAAGTCGCCGAATTGCTTCAAGCGCCGGAGCGGCTCACGTTAGATGTGCAACGCGTGCCATGGCCCATTCCGCCCTTACAAGCTGACCGGGAACTTCTGCTGATGGCCTTGCGCAACTTAGCCGATAACGCGCTGAAATACTCCGGCGATAAGGCCGTACAGGTGCGCGCGCGGGATACGAGCGGCGCTTTGCAAATTGAAATTGTGGATACAGGGCGCGGCATCTTAGAAGCCGATTTGCCACATGTGGCCGAAGAGCTTTATCGCGGAAGCAACTCACACGATGTGGCGGGTAGCGGCTTGGGGTTGGCCATGGTGCAACGCATCATCGCTCGGCATGGCGGCAAGTTAGACATGCGCTCACGGCCCGGCCAAGGCACCATTGCTACCTTGCAATTGCCGTATGAACAAAAAGCCTAGCCTCCGCGCACCATCCTTCACCTTGTGGCGCGGCGCGGCTATGTTGGGAGTGCTCCTCGCCAGCTTCATCGCGGCTTTCGTACTTCTCACCGGTCGTTTCAATCTCTCTATGGCGCTGGTGGAGAAGGTGAACACGCCTACCACCAACCACAATCCAGCCCCAACAACTGCCGTTGAAATTCCAACGGCAACGCCGTCACCCACCGCCACTACCAAGCCAACCCTCACCGCGTCCATCACCGCCTCTCCAGAGCCTTCCGCCACACCCAGCGTCACCTCGCTCCCAACAGTAGAAGCCAGCATCGGCGGCGGCAGCGGCGTCATCGTCTTCACCTCAGACCGGGATGGCAACCCGGAAATTTACCGCATGCGGCTGGATGGCAGTGAACTGCAACGCCTGACGTTTACCGAGGCCGATGACCGCAGTCCTGCCTTTTCACCGGATGGCCAGCTCATCGCCTTCATGTCTTGGCGTGATGGCCTGCGGCCGGATATCCATATTATGAACGCAGATGGCACACAACGTCTGCGTGTGACATTTGATGAAGCTTATGACGAATTTCCGGCGTGGGGACAGGATGGCTGGCTGTACTTTGACTCCAACCGCACCGGCCCCTTCCAAATTTACCGCATGCGGCCGGATGGCAGTGAAGCGCAACCGCTGTTTGTTTCGGGTGCGGATGACGCGGTGGTGGATGTGTTTGGCGAGCGGGTGGTTTTTCAATCACGGCGGGAAAGTGATCCGTACCAAATCTTCACCAGCAACTTGGATGGCACCAATGCCGTCCGGCTCACCCACACACAGGCGCGCAACAACCGCCCGGAGTGGTCGCCGGATGGCGCCCGCATTATTTTTGTTTCAGAGCGGGATGGAGAAGCGGCGCTGTATGTAATGAACGCCGATGGCACCGATCAGCGCCGTCTGACAGTGGGCATGGGTGGGGTGGCCGCGCCCCGCTGGTCACCTGATGGGCAATGGATTTTATTCGCCGCCGCGCCCCGCGGCAACACGGATTTATTTGTCATTCGCCCAGATGGCACGGATTTGCGCCAACTCACCTTTGGCCCGGCCAATTCTTACAGCGCGGATTGGCAACCGTAAGTATCCTTAATCCGTTTGGGGGTTAAACTGCCGCAAAGCCTCCGCCGCCAAATTAAATTCATGCTCTAATCGGCTCAACAATTCTGCCAGGTTAGAGGCGCCATGGCTCTGCGCGGCCACTTCCAATGCCTCACAGGCCAGCGCCACCTCCGTTAGACCCAAACTGGCGCTACTGCCCTTGAGGGCATGAGCGGCGGTGAACACCATGCCAAACTCCGGCTGAACCACAGCCGCGCGCAATTGCGCCAGCGCTTGCTGACCGTTGGCGGTGTAAGTCTCAAAGAGATGGGTAACTGAATGGGGATCGGTGGATTTCAAATCCGTAAGCACTTCTAGCACGCGCTGTTGCAGGCTCATCACCTTGGTGAGCGGTTGCGTTTTATCCCGCCGCTCTAGCCAGCGCTCAACGGTGGCTTGCAAATCGCTCATCTCAAATGGCTTGCTCAAAAAGTCATCCATCCCGGCCAATAAACATTGTTCACGGCTTTCTCGCATGGCATTGGCGGTGAGGGCAATGATGGTAATGTGCCGCGCCTGCTGAGTTTCCCAACGGCGGATGGCGCGCGTGGCCTGAAAGCCATCCATGACCGGCATATGGCAATCCATCAGGATAAGGGCAAAGTTTTGGGGCGCTTGTGTATAAGCCTTAAGTGCTTGTGAGCCGTTGCTCACCGTGTGCACCGCAAAGCCCAGCCGTTCCAATTGCAATTCAGTCACCCGTTGATTGACGGGGTTGTCTTCCACAAGCAAAATGGTGAGCCCGGCCTGTTTCACAACGGGGTAAGTCTCAAACTCAACGCGAACGGGTGGGCTACCAGTGGGCGGGGCAAGGATGTGCATCATAGCGGCGTGCAAAGCCGCTTGCCGGAAGGGGAACCGCAACTGGCTTTTGGTTAAGTTCAGCGCTGGGTGGCTGTTTGGTTCTGTTTCTCCCAACACCACCAAGGCGTTCTTGAAAGTGCGCATCAACTGCCGGGCAAAAGCCGGTTCCACTTCAAATAGCTTAGCCGCCACACACGCCGCCTGATAGGTCGGGGCGAGGCTTGCCAATCCATCGTCCGCCGTGTGCACGGTCTTCACTTGCGCGCCCCACTCTTGCAAATATCGGCTCACAATATCAGCGCTGGCCGGGTCAGGCTCCACCACCAGCACATTGGCCGAGGTGAGGCGGGGCAGGGCAACGGCGGAGGCTTCGCTTGCCGAAGGTTCCAAGTGCACCGTAAACCAGAATTCCGCGCCTTCACCTTCGCGGCTGTTCACGTCAATTTCGCCGCTCATTAACTGCACCAAATGGCGAGAGATGGAAAGCCCTAAGCCCGTGCCGCCATATTTGCGCGTGGTGCTGGCGTCGCCCTGCCGAAACGGCTGAAATAACCATTGCTGTACTTCCGGGGCTAGTCCCGGGCCGGTATCGCGCACGCTAAACCGCACCACATGGTGCGCCCCGGCTGAGGGCGCTAGGCTCACTCGCACCACCACTTGCCCCGTTGCCGTGAACTTAATCGCATTGCCAATCAAGTTCACCAAAATCTGGCGCAGGCGAACGGCATCCCCGCGGGCGCACCGCGGCACCTCGGGCGCCAAGTAGGTGAGCAGGCGCAGGCCTTTTTCATGCGCGCGCTCAGCCAATAATTCCGCCGCCTGCTCCACCACTTCCACGACTGAAAATTCTTGGATATCGAGCGTTAACCGCCCGGCTTCAATCTTGGAAATATCCAATAAGTCATTAATGATAACCAGCAGGGACTTGGTGGCCTCCTGCGTAATTTCAACCAACTCGCGTTGCGGCGGCGTCAAGGCTGTATCCAACAGCAACTCCGTCATCCCGGTAATGGCGCTGATGGGCGTTCGAATTTCGTGGCTCACGTTGGCCAAGAACTGGCTCTTGGCGCGGTTAGCGGCCTCCGCTTCGGCGGCCATTTCGCGCGCATGCTGGAGCGCCGCTTCCATATCCGCATTGGCCGCGGCCAGCGCCTCTTCCATCTTCTTCCGCTCAGTCAAGTCGGTGATGACCAACACCGAGCCAATAATCTTGTTTTCCTTCCAGCGTGGGGTGCCAGTAACCAGCGCCGTAAACCATGAACCATCCGCCCGCCGCAAGTCAACCTCATAGGTCGTCGCGTCCGTCAGGCGCTTTTCAGAAGATTGCTGTAAGACCGAAACTTGTTCCGGCTTCATAAACTCGGCTGGGGACTGGCCAATAAAGTATTCGGGCGCGTATCCCATCAGGCGGGCAAAGGCCGGGTTAACGAACTCATAGCGTTGCTCGGCATCCAACAAAACCAATCCCTGCCCCATAAACTTCACTAAATTAATCGCGAATTTCTGTTCCGCCTCCAATTCCGTCTTAATCCGTTTCGGCTCGGTGATATCCACCACTTGCCCCAAAAAGTAGCGCGCGCGGGTGGTTGTTTCGTGCCAAAGCGTCATGTGCAACAACGCATGCACCGGTTGGCCGTCCCGGCGCACATAGCGTTTTTCTATCCGAAAGGAATCTATCTCACCGGCCAACAATTTCCGGTTTTGGTCCAAGCTGAGTTGAATGTCATCCGGGTGCGTAACTTCAGCTAAAGATTTCTGAAGTAGCTCAGCTTCGGTATAACCCAGCGTCGCGCACAGCGCCGGATTCACTTGCACAAATCTTCCTGCAGTGGTGGTGATAGCCATGCCAATCGGCGCTTGTTCAAAGAGCAAGCGGAAACGGGCTTCGGTTTGGGCGCGGGCCGCCCGGTCTCGATATACAATTTCGGCGATGATGAACACGCTTAAGCCCAATAAAAGCAATTCCCCCCATTGTTGAGGTGCAGGCATCTGCCTCGCCGCCCAACCATAACTTATCCCGGCCATGCCCAAAATAAGCATCCCGGCAGTTACATACACCCAGCGCGGGTAGGCGAGCGCCGCCAACACAACCAGCGGCATCAAAACCAGCGCAACATCCAGCGGGTCTTTCCAGGAAGCCAGCAAAACCCCAAGGCCTCCGGCGGCAAGGCAGGCCCAACTCAAATAAATGGCTGGCCTCGGCCAATGCCAAGCAGAGCGGAGGCGTTTTACAAAGCTCAACATAGGCTTGTGGCGATTATAAGTCTGCCTTACCCTGAAAGGGTTTTCTTTAGCCAAATAACGGTTAGAAGCGAAACGATAGCGTAATAAAATCAGGCACGCTGGAAGCGTGCCTGATCAAAATGATGGGTTAGGCGGCGGCCAGCCGTTCGGCGTATTGCCGTTGATAGTATTCCTTGAACTCGCCACTCTTGATGGGCCGCCACCACCATTCATTGTTTTTATACCAGCCCACCGTTTCGGCTACGGCCTGCTCAAATGGGTGCGTGGGTTGCCAGCCCAACGCTTTGGCCTTGGCGCAATCCAACGCATACCGGCGGTCGTGGCCGGGCCGGTCGGCCACGCGCTTGATGAGCGTTTCCGGCTTGCCCAAGAGATTCAAGATTAATCGGGTGATTTCAATGTTATGCCGTTCATTGCCGCCGCCGATGTTGTAAATCTCACCGGCTACGCCGTGGTGGAGCACATGCGCAATGCCGGCCGCATGATCCCGCACGTATAACCAATCACGCACCTGCATACCATCGCCATATAAAGGCAACGGTTCGTCATCAATGGCATTGGTGATGAACAGCGGCATCACTTTTTCCGGGTAATGATAGGGACCAAAGGTGTTACTACCGCGTGTCACCACCGTGTTCAGGCCGTAGGTTTCATGGTATGCCCGCACCATCAACTCGCCGCCCGCCTTGCTGGCCGAGTACGGACTGTTGGGTTCCAGCGGGTCACCCTCTTTAAAGAAGCCGGAGGAGATGGAGCCATACACTTCATCTGTGGAAACTTGATGAAAGCGCTCTAGCCTAAACTGCCGCGCGGCCTCCAGCAGAACAAACACGCCGGTGAAATTGGTGCGGTGTGCGCTATCCGGGTCAAGGATAGAACGATCGACGTGGGTTTCGGCGGCAAAATTGACGATGGTATCAATCTGGTGCGTGCGGACGGCGTTTTCCACGGCAACTTTATCCGCAATATCACCCTGCACAAAAGCCAAGTTCGGGTTGGCTTGCACATCCTTCAGGTTTTCCAGTCGCCCGGCATACGTTAGTTTATCAAACACCACTAGGCGATACTGAGGGTAACGCTCCAGCATGTAGTGTACAAAATTCGCGCCGATGAAGCCGGCGCCGCCCGTGATAAGTATATTTTTCATAAGTTGTTTCGCATCAAAGGTGAAACGTAAAACGTGAAACGTCGAATGACGTTTCACGCATCACGCATCACGTCAGACTAAATCAATCTGCGAGTAATCGCCTAAATTAAGTTTGACTGATTTGGGTTTGCGCTCGGTGTGCGTCACCAGCGCGTTGCGGCCAATCAGTGAATCTTGAATGCGGGCGCCAACGTTGATGATGTGCGAGCGTTCCAGCACCAGCGTGTGCTCAATTTCGCTATTTTCCACCACCACATCATAATAAATGGATGTGAAGGGGCCGATGTAAGAGTTTACAATCCGCGCATTCTCGCCAATAATCGTTGGGCCGCGCACAATGCTATTGATAATGCGCGCGCCTTTTTCCACCGTCACCCGTGCATCCACTTTAGAGTTTTCATCCACTGCGCCGGCGATGTACGGCGTGACTTCTTCGAGCACATGGTCATTGGCCGTGAGCATATCCACCGGTTTGCCGGTGTCAATCCACCAGCCTTCATGCACATAGGGATGAACGGCATAGCCTTTGGTCACCAGCCACTGAATGGCATCCGTGATTTCCAATTCACCGCGCGCCGAAGGCTGAATGGCATGCACGGCCTCTTTGATATGCCGGTCAAACATATAAATGCCCACCAGCGCCAAATCGGAGGGTGGGTTTTGGGGTTTTTCAATTAATTGCTTGATAGAGCCATCGGCGTTCAATTCTGCCACGCCAAATTGTTGCGGGTTGGGCACCCGTTTGAGCACAATTTGGCTGTTCCAGTTGCTGTTCGCAAATTGTTTGATCAGCGGGCTAATCCCGCCCTGAATCACGTTATCGCCCAAAAACATCACAAAGCGGTCGTCACCCAGAAACGGCAGAGACTCTTTCACGGCATGGGCCAGCCCCGCCGGGGCGCTCTGGCGGATGTAAGTGACCTTTACGCCCCACTTTTCACCATCGCCCACTGTTTCGCGGATTTCCGGCTCGGTATCTCCCACCACAATGCCGATATCCTGAATGCCCGCATCCCGAATGGCGCGGATGACGCGGCACAACACCGGCTCATTGGCCACCGGAATAAGTTGTTTAGCGCGGGTGTATGTGAGTGGATATAAGCGTGTGCCCTTCCCACCCGATAAAATCAAACCCTTCATAGTTCTCCTAAAAAAGTTATTAGTTATTGGCCATTCAGCGCAACCAATAACTAATAACTAATAACCAGCCCGCCCCCCAATGTGAAAAAAGTCATGCACTCAGTAACGGGCCAAGCCGCTTTCCGACGCGGCATTGGCCAGCACGGCCCCCACCACCCGCACTTTGATTTTCTCCAACATCTCTTTGGCGCGTTGCACATGCTCCCGCCGCGTGGTTCCAGCGCTCACTACCAGCATAGCCCCATCCACATTGGCGGCCAACAGCGCCGCATCCGAAACGGCTAACAGCGGCGGCGCATCAAACAAGACAAACTCAGCTTGGTTTTTTAGTTGGGAGATTAAGTCTTCCAGACGGCGGGAGGTGAGCAAATCCGCTGGGTTGGCGGAAGCGGCGCCGGCGGGGAGTAATTGCAAACCTTCTACGCCGCTAGAAACCAAAACGGGTGGGCTGCCAGCTTCGCCCCGCGTCATCCATTCACTAAAGCCGGGCGCGGCGGCCACGCCAAAAATCACATGCTGGTGCGGGCGGCGCAAATCACAATCCACCAAGATGGTTTTACGGCCGCCTTGCGCCAAGACCACGGCTAAATTGGCGAGGGTGAGGCTTTTATCTGCCTCGGCGGCTGGGGAGGTGACCAATAAGGTATGAAGCGGCTTTTCCAAACCGGCAAAAATTACGTTTGTCCGCAAGGTGCGGAAAGCCTCCGCCGCAGGCGATTGAGGGTCTGAGAGGGTTATTAGAGAGTCTTTCATTGGGTTGGGGTTACTTTCTCTTTCCAGCTTCCAACGTCGGCACACTGCTCAGCACGGCCAAGCCCAGGCCGCGCTCCAAATCTTGGCGAGAGCGGACGATGTTGGCTTCCAAATATTCCAATACAAAAATGATGAGGCCGCCCACCAACGCGCCCAAAATGCCGCCTGCCAAAACGTTGATGGTGGTTTGTGGGCGATAGAGTGAGTATCGGGGCGCATCCAAAATGTTGGCTGTAATCTGGTCTTCCCGGCGCACGCGCGTTTTTTCAATCTCGCGTTGGTTTCTAAATTCCTCCGCCCACACCCGCGCAATATCATTGGCTAAATCACCATTTGGGTTGCGGATATCAATTTGAATCGTAAAACGCGAGTCATCCGAGTCGATGATGGCATTGCTCAACAACTCATCGGTGGTGGTATCCAACCCCAGCACATCAATCACCTTTTGGGCGTAGGTGGTGGTGCGCAATTCGGCCACATAGTTGCGCAGGAAACGTTGCGCCGTTTCTGTGGTGCCCAAATCTGGCCGGGAGGGGCGCACACTGATGAGCACGGTGGATTGGTAAATGGGGGTTAGCAAGCGGCTAAACACAAACGCGCTGACGGCGGTGAGCGCCGCGGCCACCACAACAATCCAGCCGCGCCGCCGGACAATGTTTAGGACATCAAACAAAGACATAAAAGCTCCCGGACGAAGATTCTAGCATAGCGTGAAACGTAAACCGTGATGTGTGGGTAAGGGCAGTTTGCCAACCGAGCCTACGTTTTACGTTTTATATTCTTTGGGATTTCTACAATAACGTTGAGCCCGAGCCGCTCCACTTCACTCTTTTCGCGCAGAACTGGGTCAAAGTAGTAGGCGGCCAGTGCGAGGGCCAAGCCGACGCCCAAGCCCAACGCTAACCGTAACAGCACGTCCAGCTGTGAACGGAGGGCTACGGGTTTAGGGCCAACGCTTGGCTGGTCTAGCGGCGTGACTACGGCGGGCTGACCGCCCAACTGCGGGAAAACATCCACGTTTTTAGTTTGCAAAACCTTGGTCACAGCCGGGCCGAGCGCGTTCAGCCGCGCCGGGTCCGTGTGGGTGAGGAAAACGTTGAGGATGCTCCGCGCATTATCTACCGCTTCAATGCTGGCGGCCACCTCGCCCGCCGGGAATTCCACGTTTTGCGCGGCCAGTTCTGCGCTCACGGCATTGGCAAACTCGCCCGTCCTAATCCAATCTTTCAGCCCGCCCACGATGTATTCAGAGGTAACCCAGCGATAGTAGTTGGGGTCAAACACGGGCGCGGCGCTGGCGGCCTCCGGCTGACCAGCGGTATAACGCAGAACCATTGAATAAGACGTGACAGGCGCTTGGTAAGTGACGGCGCTGTAAACGCCCACTATCAGCACAGGTAAAAGCGCCAACCACCACCAGCGGCGAACGAGAGCGAGAAGTTGAGTTAATTCCATAATTGAAGTGCGTAACCCATGAAGCGCCGAAGGCACGAAGTTCACAAAGAAAGTCTTGGTGGCCTTCGTGTGCTTGGAGGCTTTGTGGTAAATCAGACGCTAGCGCAAGTCTCCCTCAAGCGCATTAATGAAATCTTGGAGTGAACCGCGTCCGTCCACGCGCACGCGCGTCCAAACAAATCGGTCAGAAAATTGGTGCTGGCGGCCCGGGCGCGTGGTCACTGCGCCCCATAATTCTAATTCACGGGCCAGTTGTAGGGTGAGGGCATCATATTTGCCGGTGGGGTAACAAAAAAAACGTGGGCGCGCGCCAATATGGGCTTCAATAGATTGGATGGAGCCTAACATCTCATAAATCTGCTTATCACGGCTGGCGCCGGCCAGTATGGCGTGGGTTTTGGTGTGCGGCTCAATGGCCCAGCCGCGAGTGTATAAAGCCCGCAATTGTGGCCAAGTGAGGTACGCCGCTAGTTCGCGGTCAGCAAACTCCGTAATCACAAACACAGTGCCCGTGAAGCCCAGCGGTTCCAGCACAGGGAAGGCGTAATCGGCCAGCGTTTGGTAGCCATCATCAAAGGTTAGCGCCACCGGCTTGGGCGGCAAAGTTTTGCCCACCGTTAGCGCTTCTAGCACGGCGTACAAGCTAATAGCCGTATAACCGTTCTCGGCTAAATACGCCATCTGCGCAGAAAAGTCATCCGGCTGAACCGTCAGCCCTTGCCGCATCAAATCCGCGTTGGCGGGCCACGGCTCCACGTAGTGGTACATCAGAATCGGCACGCGCACGCGGCGCGTTGAAGCACCAGCATCCGGTGAGGCTTGCGGCGTGGGCGTAAAAGTTGGCGTGGCCGTAGCCGTGCGGGAGGGCGTAGGCGTGGGGGTGGCCGTTGCAGTGGGTGGGAGAGTTTCTGAAGCGGTGAGCGTGGCCGTAGAAGTGGCGGAGGGCGGCAAAGTAGTGCTAGGTATGGGCGCAGGCGTAGTTGCCAACGGCGTACACGCGGTTAGCATCAGCCAAAGCAATAGGTTCATGAAAAAATAACGGGCCATCGTGAGGATGATAACATACGGCCCCGATGGCTTCTCGTAATGAAGTACCACAGTGGATGTGGCGCGCAGTCACAGTTGGTTTTTTTGCGGTGCTGGCCGGTGTGAGCGCACTGGCCGTGGCGCTCGCCCTCGGCGCGGCAGACCCGCCACGCGCCGGGCCACTGCTGTGGGAGGAAACTTTTCAAGGCGCTATCAGCCGTTGGGAGTTGGGCGCTTCGGAGGGGGCCTCCATTCAAGTGCGCGGCGGCGCGCTGGTGGCTGAATTTACCGCGCCCGGCCAAACAGCGTGGGCCATCACCTCTGCGCCGGCTGGGAATTTCACGCTAGAGATTGCCGCCGCACAGGCGCTGGGCGAGATTGGCGTGCAGTACGGCTTGGTTTTTGATTGGCGCTCAGAAACTGATTACGCCGCAGTGCTGATGAACGGCAACGGCTACGCGGAGGCCTTCCAGCAAACGGGCGAGGGGCGGGCGGCGTGGTTTCCGTTTCAGCAATGGCCGCACATTTTGTACGGCACGGAGGCCAACCGCGTGCGCGTGGATGTGCGCGGCTCGCAGGTGAGCGCGCGCATTAATGATGAGCTGTTGTTTGAGGCAGACCAAAACGATTTTGATGGGCGAAAACTTGGCGTTCTAGCTCACGCTGAAGGCGCCGGGCGTGTGGTGTTTGGGTGGGTGAAGGTGTGGGCGGAGGAGAGATAAAAAAAACCTAAAGGTCTTGCAGACCTTTAGGTTTTTTAACGCAAGTAAAACTACTTCTTCAAGAAGTCCGTTTTCAAGAAGTAATCCAACCAGATAAAGGCGATGCCGGCGGTGGAGAGAAACAGCAGAAGCACGTTGCTGTACGCAAATTTATACGCATCGGTGCCAAAGCCAATGTTTTGAATGTTCAGGATGGGAATGGTCACCGGCAGGGGGATTTTGAGATAGATAATACCAATCGTAACCAACAGGCCAAAGACGGCGGAAATTGCGAAAACAGCAATGCGTTTGCCAGACATAGATTGCTCCAAAACACAAAGGGTTAACAAACGAAATTTTATTCGATATAGGGCAAGCCGTCAAAGCTAAGCTGGTGATAGTGGGTAGTGAAATTGCTTATCACCCACTTACGCGCCTAGGGGGCTTTAACGTCACTTATTCACAACGTGCTCAACGCGTCCACATCCACCACCCAGCCTTTGAGGGGCAGGCCACGCACCAAAGCCGCGGGGTCTGGGCTCCGGAGGATGATTTGCCAACGGTATTGGCCGGAGATTTTGCTAAAAAACGCGGGCGCGGGGCCAGCAATATCCGTGTTGGGGAATTTGCCCTCCTTGAGCCGCAACCGCAGGTGCGTCATCACCGTCACAGCCTCCCGCTCCGCTTTGGCGGCGTCCGCGTGGCGGTACAGCAGGCGCAGAACACGGCGGAAAGGCGGCAGGCCCAAATCTTTGCGGTACGCAATCTCCCGCTGATAAAACCCGGCGTAATCATGTTGCGCGGCGGCGCGGATCACGTAATGCTCCGGCTGATAGGTTTGCAAAATCACGCGTCCGCCCAGCAAGCCGCGCCCCGCCCGCCCGGCCACCTGTGTGAGCAATTGAAACGTGCGCTCGGCGGCGCGGTAATCGGGCAAACCCAAACCCACATCCGCCGCAATCACCCCCACTAACGTCACCAGCGGCAAATCCAAGCCTTTGGCAATCATCTGCGTCCCCACCAGCACATTGGCCTGTTGCGTGCTAAAGGCGCGCAAAATCAACTCGTGCGCGCCCTTCGTCCGCGTCACATCTCTATCCCAGCGCAAAACGGTGGCCTGCGGAAATTCCGCCTGCACGGCCTCGGCCAGTTTTTCCGTGCCCAAACCAAAAAACTTGATGCGCGGGCTATGGCAATTGGGGCAATGCTCCGGCTGAGGCTGGCGGTGGCCGCAGTGGTGGCACGTCAGTTCATGCGCCGCGCCGTGATGGGTGAGCGTGGTATCACAATTGGGGCACTTCAGCGCCTCACCGCAATCTCTACAAAACACAAAGGTGGCCGTGCCGCGCCGGTTGAGGAACAAAATGGCTTGCTCGCCGCGCGCCAGCACTTCCTCCAACTGCGCGCTCAGTTTGCGGCTGAACATGGTGAGGTTGCCCATGCGCAATTCCTGCCGCATATCCACAATGTCCACGGGCGGCAGGTCAATCATCTGCGTTTCATCACTCACGGTTTGGTAACGCGGTTCAACGTGATATTTCTCCGCTTGCTCTTGTAGTTTGCGGGCGTGGCCCATGATGCGCAACGGCATTTCTAGCAATTGATAATCACCCCGTCGCGCGCGGAAGAACGTCACCACATCCGGCGTGGCGGAGCCAAGCAAACAGGCCGCGCCGAGTTGTTTGGCGTATTGCACCGCCGCCTCGCGCGCGTGGTAGGGCACACTTTGCGGTGGGTCTTGTTTGTAGGCTTCATCGTGTTCTTCATCTAAAACAATGACGCCAATGTTGGGGAGCGGGGCAAACAAGGCGCTGCGCGCGCCAATCACAATATCCACCAAACCTAAACGCGCCCGGCGCCATGTATCGTAACGCTCGCCTTCGTTGAGTTGGCTGTGCCACACGCCCACGCGGCCCGGAAAACGCGCGGCAAAGCGGCGCACCGTTTGCGGCGTGAGGGAAATCTCCGGCACCAGCACCAGGGCGCGTTTGCCCTGCCGCAATGTTTCTTCCAGCGCACGCAGATAAATTTCCGTTTTGCCGGAGCCGGTAACGCCGTGCAGTAAAAACGTGGTGGGTTGTGCGCGTATAGCAAGCCGGACGGCTTCCCACACTTTTTGCTGGTCTTCGGTCAACGGCGGCGGAGAGTCCGGCACAAATTCCCGCCCGGCCAGCGGGTCACGCCATACTTCTTCCTCGCCCAAGTCCACCAGCTCCATCTCGGCTAAATCTCGCAAATCTTGCAGAGAACAGGTAGAAGCGGCATACACCCACTGCACTTCCACCGGTTTGCCCTCGCGCGCCAAAAAATCCAGCGCGGCTTGCAAACGTTGGGCTTTAGCCGGAGAACGGGAGAGCGTGCCGCGCACGGCTTCTAATTGAGCGTGAGTAGCAATCAGCCGCGCGGTGCGCACATGTTTGGCGTGAACGGACGGCGGTTCCAAGCGGCTATGTTTACTCAGCACGCCGCGCCGCACCAGTGTTTCCGCTGTCGGCCGCCAGTTCGTCTTTGGCAGGGCGCGGTCAATCTGCCGGGAACGGAGTGGGCCGCGTTTTTGAAGTAATTGGAGCAAAGCGTCCTGAGCGGAGGCGGAGCGGAGCGGAGCCGAAGTCGAAGGATGCGGGGTAGCTGGGGACGCCTCCTTCGACTTCGCGCCCTGAGCGTTGCTTTGGGTGCTCCGCTCAGGATGCTTGTTATCATTTATAAGCGCATAAACTATTTCTGCCTGCTTGCTCAGGCCGGGCGGGAGCATGAGGGTGAGCGCATCTATGTGCGGGACGAGGTAGGTGTGGGCAATCCAGTACGCCAAATCCAATTGCGCGCGGGTGAGCACTGGCTCTGGGTCTATCAGACCGATGATGGGTTTAACGCGCTCCACGGGCGCGTCATCGCTCAGGCCCACCACCACGCCCTGCGCCTCGCGTCCGCTGAACGGTACCGTTACCAAATGCCCCGCTTGCAGTTGTACTTCTAAAGCGTGTGGGATTTCATAGTGAAACGTGCCGCTCAGGCCGGCTACGTTCACGGCAATTTCGGCGTACATGGGGAAAGTATAACGTGATACGTAAAACGTGAAACGTGAGGTTCAAAATTTACGAGCCTGGGCAATGACCAAAGACTCCCCATGACCAAGACGCACGTTTTACTCGTTACATCTTACGTAGTCGCCACCTTCACTTCCACTTCCATTTTCTCTTTGGCATTGCCTTTGAAGATGCCGCGCGTGGGCGGCACATCCGCATAGTCACGGCCTACGGCCACGCGGACGTAGTGATCAGTTTGCTCGCAGTTGTGCGTGGGGTCAACTGAAAGCCAGCCTTGCCCGGCCACGTACACATCCAGCCAAGCGTGAGAGGCGGCGGTGCGGCCATTGTTGTACAGGTAACCGCTCACATAACGCGCCGGTAAGCCTTGGCTCCGGCAGGCGGCCAGCATGATGTGGGCAAAATCTTGGCACACGCCGCGCCCCAAGGCCAACGCTTTATCTGCTGTAGTGGTTACATCCGTCACGCCTTTTTCATATTTCAGGCCGTTAAAAATTGCGTTCATCAGCGTCAGCACCGTGGCCCGCGCGTCACCCGCCACTGCATGAGAAACCGCCAGCCCGGAAAGTTCCGCCGTTAACGGCGCATACTCTGTGCCTTGCAGGTAATCAAATTCATCCAGCGGGGCCAGCGGCCCGACAAAGCCAACAAAACGTTCCGGCGTTTGCACCTCGCTCACCGCCGCCACCATTAATTTGTGATGCGGCTGAATCACGTCAAAGTGCCGCACATCGTTCCCAAAACGGTCAATATATTGATGGGCTTCTTCAGGCGGCTCGGTGCTGAGCTGAAAACTCAGTCGCTGTTGCCCATCGGCGTGCAGGGGTTGCAGGCGCATTTCCGTGTAAGCTTCACTGATGGGGTGGTCATAGGTAAACGTGGTGGTGTGTTCAATGCGGAGGCGCATGGTTGAGTGGAAGGTTGGGTGAAGAGCGGGAAGTGAGCGTCTTTCGACGCTCTACCCACCACTCTCCATCTCATTGTTGCTGTTGTTGTTGCTGTCTGGGCCGTTCATCCGGCAAAACCACGCTGGTATTAAAGTATGTGCGGGCAATGCCATCGCCCACGGCGTTCAGGCGGCTAAGTAATTCATCCAGGTATTGATCCATCCGGTCATTCAAAACTTCGGCCACCGTCAGATATTCTAAATCAGCGGCCAAGCGGCCCAACAAGCGGCGGGGGTGATCTGGTTTTAGGTGGCCGGCTTCGCTTAGCGTTTCTAGAGATTGGAGGCCGCGCTTAACGCAGAACAAAACCGCGCGCGGAAAATCCTGGCTGAGGAGAAGATATTCCACCACTTTATCAATTTGCAAACTGAGGCCTTGCGTGCGGCGGAACGGCTCAAACGCGCTACACGAGCGTAGGAGCGCCATCAACTGAAGCGAAGCCTCCACCGAGCCTTCTGGCACGCGGCGTAAATCCATATACTTGGCGTCCAAAATCCGCACCGTTTTATCCGCGCGTTCCAGGTGCGCGCCCAGCCGGATAAATTCATACGGCTCGTTGTGCGTCATAGTGGCCAACGTAATGCCCTGAAAAGCCTGTGAACCATCTCGCACCTGCCGGAAAAACTCATGTGGGCTACGCTTCACGGCTTCGGGGTTGGCCTCTCGCACCAAAAAGTACAGGCGGTTGAGGTGTTCCCACATCTCGCTGGAAATTTGCTCGCGCACACTCCGGGCGTTTTCGCGGGCGCGGGTGATGCAGGCCGTGACGGCGTTGGGGTTGAGCGGATGCCACACCAAGAAATCAATTACCGCCTCGGTGGTGGCCTGCGGATAAATTTCATAAAACAACGCTTCGTCACCGTTCATAGCAATAATGGGTTGCCAACCGGCGCGGCTGTTGAGTGAGGCTAAATCCAGTAGGACGTTAAAGTTCACGGCCAACAGGCGCGTCATATCTTCCGCGCGTTCGGTGTAGCGGGCTGTCCAGTATAGGGCCTCAGCAACTCGGGAAAGCATAGTGGAGGGTGGAGTGGTTAGAGTGGAGCGTGTTAAGGCTTACGGGTTGAGCTATTTCTAGGAGCCCATTTCTCTGGTTGGCTCATCATCACTGATAACTGACTGCAGATATGGTTGTAGTGATTGGTCAGCTCAGTATGCAACTCTGGCTCAACAAACTTAAAGCGTAGTGCGAAATCCAACCAAACACTAGATTCAGCGGCTTCAGCATCAGCATCGCTGAGTTTAGCAACGAAAGAATTGGGATAACGCCGCTTACGCCAAGCCTCGGCCAAATTGGCACACACCGCACGGGAGGAACGGCGAATTTGATCCGTCAGACTATATTTCTCTTCGGGTGGAAAGCTTTTAGAAAGCTCATAAACCCGCACAGCGCTTTCAAACGCCAATTTGTACACATTGAGTTCGCGATAATCTTTGACGGACATTTTCGCTTCACACTCCTCGCTCAACACTCCACTATTCACGTAGAACCCACGTATCTTTGCTCCCGCCGCCTTGGGAGGAGTTGACCACGAGGGAGCCTTTGCGGAGCGCTACGCGCGTGAGGCCGCCGGGCACGATGGTGACTTTTTCGCCGTTGTAAAGGATGTAGGGCCGCAAATCTACGTGGCAACCGTACAGTTCACTTTCCAGCACGGTGGGATGCCGGCTGAGGGCCAGCGTGGGCTGGGCGATGTAGTTGCGCGGGTTGGCAAGGATTTTGGCGCGGAAAGCCTCGCGCTCCGCCTCCGTCGCGTGCGGGCCAACCAACATGCCGTAACCACCGCTCTCGTTCACCGCTTTCACCACTAATTTATCTAAATGGGCAACGATGTAACTCAACTCATTCTCGCGCAAGCCCAAGTAAGTGGGCACGTTGTTGAGAATGGGGTCTTCATTGAGATAATACCTAATCATATCGGGCACAAAAGCGTACACGGCTTTATCGTCGGCCACGCCGGTGCCAATGGCGTTGGCCAGCGTTACGTTTCCGGCGCGGTAGGCATTCACCAAACCAGCCACGCCCAACAGGCTATCTTTGCGGAAAGCCAACGGATCCAGAAAATCATCATCTACCCGACGGTACAGCACATCAACCAGTTTGAGGCCGCGCGTGGTACGCATATAAAGTTTGTTGTGGTGCGTTACCAAATCGCGGCCTTCCACAATTTCAATGCCCATTTGGCGCGCGAGGAAGGTATGCTCAAAGTAGGCGGAGTTATGCAAGCCCGGCGTAAGCAAGGCCACCGTGGCATCTGAGAAGCCGTGCGGCGCAACGGAGCGGAGGGTGTTGAGCAACTCCTGCGGGTAATGCTCCACCGGCTCCACATCGTAGCGCGCAAATAAATCGGCAAACACGCGCTTCATCACCTGCCGATTTTCCAGCATGTAACTTACGCCGGAGGGAGAACGCAAATTATCTTCGAGGATGAAATACTCGCCGCTGGCATCGCGCACCAAATCGGTGCCCACGATGTGGGTATAAACTTTTTTCGGGACGGTCAGCCCTATCATCTCTCGCCGGAAGTGCTTGGCGCTGAAAACTAAGTCCTGGGGAATGCGTTTCTCGTGGATGATGCGCTGGCCGTGATAAATATCATGCAGAAAGTGGTTGAGGGCGATGACGCGTTGCGCGAGGCCTTTTTCCAAACGGCGCCATTCAGCCGGCGGGATGAGGCGCGGCACTAAATCAAAGGGGAAGATGCGCTCCACGCCCGCTTCTTGGCCATACACCGTGAAGGTGATGCCTTGATACAGAAACGCGGCGTCCGCCATGCGGCGGCGCTCGGCCAGCGTGTCCGCCGTCATCGTTTGCAGTTGGTCATGCAGAATCTGGTAATGGCCGCGCGGCTGGCCGGGAGCGGCAAACATTTCATCGTAAAAATTCTCTAGTGGGTAAGTTTGGTTGAGAATGCCGGGGGCCGCCATGCCGCAAGTTTACCCGCCCTGCGCCGGAGGGCAATGGAGAAGATAGACAACAAATAAGCGTAGATAATCGGATAAGAACCCTTCTACAAACTTGCCGCCTCAAAACGGTTCTATATCGTAGGTTTAGAGGTGGGTTCTAAGGCCAATAACGGTTAGCTGGCTGATTCAGCCGCGGGGGGTACGCTATCACTGGCCGGTTTAGGGAAGCTCAGCAAAACTCGCGCAATCCGCAGGCCATCCAGCGCTTCCACGCGCAGGCGCAAGCCGTCTGCTTCTACCACATCGCCCACCTTCGCCATGCGGCCCAAGCGGCCCAGCACGTAGCCCGCAATCGTATCGTAGTATTCATCCTGCAAATCTAGGCCCAGCGTTTCATTCACCGTTTCAATCAACGCCAAGCCCTCTACCAAGGCGGAGCCATCCGGCAAGCGCCGGATTTCGGGCGCAGATTTATCAAACGGGTCTTGCACCTCACCCACAATTTGTTCCACCACATCGCCCAACGTCACCAAGCCGGCTGTGCCGCCGTACTCATCCAGCACAATGGCCATGTGTTGTTTCTTGGCCCGCAGTTGCTGAAGCAGGTTATCCAATTTCAAGGTATCCGGCACAAACAAGGCTTCGCGCATCAGGCCCCGGATGGTGGCGGTGTGGCGCTGATCATGTTGCACGCGCACCAAATCTTTCACATGCGCAATGCCAATAATGTGGTCTAAATCATTTTCATAGACTGGAAACTTGGAGCGCGGGTTTTTGATGGAGAGATGAATGAGTTCGTGGATGGGGGCGTCGGCGTCCACCGCCAACATTTCGGTGCGGGGCACCATTACTTCACGCGCTGTTAGTTCACCAAAATCGAACACGGCGTGCAACATCTCGCGTTCGGTGTCTTCCAGCAGGCCGCTTTCCTCGGAGGCTTCCACCAGCAATTTCAGCTCCTCCACAGAGTACCCGGCCTCCGCGCCGCTTACATTGCTTAGGCCCAGCAACCGGAGCACTAGGGCCGCGCCGCTGTTGAGAGTCCAAATAAAGGGCCGTGAAATAGCGCCCACGATGACGATGATTTGGCTGACGGCCAACGCCACCCGCTCGGGATATTTAATGGTGATGGTTTTGGGCACTAACTCGCTCAAGACAACGCTGAGGAAGGTGACGGCTAAAAATGAAATGATGGCGGAGATGGTGCGCCGGGTGGCCTCATCTAACGCCTGCAGGGGCAAATCTAGCAGGTAAACAAATAAGGCCGTGAGAACCGGCTCACCGACCCAGCCCATGCCAATGCCGGCCATGGTGATGCCCAATTGGGTGGTGGCGATGTAGCGATCCATATCGGCTACGATTTGCTGGGCGGCGCGCGCCCCGGCCACACCTTTGGCCGCGAGTTCTTCTAGGCGGGTTTTGCGCACGCGCACAATGGCGTATTCCGCCGCCACAAAAAAAGCGTTAAGGGTCAATAGCGCACTCAGGGCTACAAAGTTCCAAAAATTAAGTTCAGGCATACCATTTGACTTTCAAATTCAAGGGTGAGGCGGCAAACCAATGCTGAGCAAAGCGCTCAATACCAAAATAAAGGCTACAATTTCCAGCCAGCGGTTGCGGTTAAGGGGCTGACGGTCTTCTACTTTTAGCTCTGGGTGGCGGGCGGGCGCAATGGGCCGCTGGGTGATTACCGTCCAAGTTGGCCCCAGCAACCCAGCCAGCACCATGCCACCCAGCAAACCGCCCAGTAGGCCCCACACGTCCAGCCGAATGAATAAACTGGCAATCACGATGAGGCTGGCGAACATCAAAAGTGATTCCAACGCCCGCCGACTCCGATCTCCGAGTAAGCCGCGATGCCTGAAGAGGAAGGACATTTCTGCGCCGATGAGGCCGCTGATGGCCCCGCCCGCGCCCAGCGAGGGGAGCGGAGAAAGAAGTGAACCGAGCACGGCGCTGGTGAAGCCGGAGAGGATAAAAATTAGGCCGAACCGGACGGGGCCAAAAATCTGTTCCACTTCACGGCCCAAGATGTAAACGGTGTAGGCGTTGATGAGGATGTGAAACCACGCGCCGTGCACAAAGGTAGCGGTAAACAGCCGCCATAATTCGCCCCGGCTTAAACTGCTCACATCGCGCATGGCCCAGGCCAGCACCCAATCTTCTCCGGTGACCAACGCCGCGCCCAACTGCGCCATATAGACGCCCACTAACAACACCAACATCACAAAAGTAGCGCGCGGCGGATGGGTGGGCACGCGCACCCATCCCGGCTCAGGCGGCGGTTCGGGCGTCATAGCGTTACTTTGCGCGGGTGTACGCGGCTGTGCTCTGCCCGAATGATGGCAATGATTTCATCCACGGTGGTTTCCAGCGCGTAATCCGGGTTAACAACGCAATAATCAAATTCTTTCATGCGCTCCAGTTCACGGCGGGCGGTGGCAATGCGGAGCTTAAGGCCTTCGGGTGTTTCGGTTTTACGCTCGCTTAGGCGGCGCACCAATTCTTCTTCGCTGGCCGGGGCTAAAAAAATCATCACCGCGCCCGGTGACAGCTGGCGCACGGTGGCCGCCCCCTGCACATCCAGCCGCATCACCACATCTTTGCCGGAGGCCAGCGCATCGCGCACTTGTTGTTTGGGGATGCCTTTGAAATCATTGTAAACGTGCGCCCACTCCAGCAATTCTTCTTTTTCAATCATCTCGGCAAACTCATCTTTGGAGATGAAGAAGTAATCGCGCCCGTGCACTTCGCCGACGCGGGCGGCGCGGGTGGTGGCCGTTACCACAAAATGAAACGGCATGCGGCGTTCTTTCATGCGTTGTAAAACCGTATCCTTGCCCACGCCGGACGGCCCCGAAATTACCACCAACAACGGTTCTCGCCGCGCCACATCAGACCAATCATCAGCCACAATTGTTTTCCTTGAGAGCTAAAGTGCGGGTTATTATAATGGAGCTAGACCAGCCAGTGAACGGTTAACCGAACTATGCCTAACTATGATTATTTCTGCCCCACTTGCCAACAGCGCGTTTCCATTTACCAAAGTTACAAGGATTACGGCAAAAAGGCTGTGGCGTGCCCCAACTGTAAAGGTAAAAAGCTCAAGCGGCTGATTAACAAAGTGCGTGTGCTAAAAAGCGATGAACGCCGCATGGAGGCTATGAGCGATCCATCTTCTATGTTAGGTGATTTAGATGAAAATGACCCTAAATCTATTGGGCGGGCCATGCGGCGCATGGGGCAAGAGATGGGCGGCGAGGCGGATTTGCCGCCGGAGTTTGATGAAGTGACGCGGCGGTTGGAGTCCGGCGAGTCGCCTGAATCCATTGAGAAGGATATGCCGGAGTTAGCGGCGGGCGCGGGTGAGGCAATGGGCGGCGGGATGGATGATGAGTGATGAGAGTGTGTAAACCCGCTTCGAGGGATCTTAGCAAGCCGTCCATTTCTAACGGATGGCGTACGTGGCAGTGACAATCACTTCAAGCCATAAATTCTTTAACTCCCCAACCGCGCCTTCACCACCTGCCACACTTCCGCCTCCAGTGCTTCCACGTTTTGCGCCGCGTCCAGCTTCACCCAGCGGGCAGGTTCTTGCTTCATCAACTCCAAATAACCGGCGCGCACGCGGGCATGAAATTCCAGCGCATAATCATCCAGCCGGTTCCACTCGGCGGCGTTGGCTTGGCGACGGCGTAGGCCAGTTTCAGCGTCAATATCAAATAGCAGAGTTAAATTCGGCGTGAGGCCGTTGGTGGCAAAGGCGGTGATGGCGCGCAGGGCGGCTAAATCTAAGCCGTGGCCATAACCTTGGTAGGCAAAGGTGCTATCAAAATAACGGTCACTCAACGCTACGCCGCCTACGGCCAAATGGGGTTGAATGACTTGCCCCACCAGCTGGGCGCGGGCGGCAGAATACAACAACAGTTCGGCGCGCGGTTGCATAGCCTTGTTTTTTAAATCATGTAAAACGTGGCGGATTTGCTCACCAATCTCCGTGCCGCCCGGCTCACGGGTGAGCAGAACGTTGTGCCCCTCCGCGCGCAAACGCTCTGCCAGTAACTTAATTTGTGTGGATTTGCCGGAACCATCCGGGCCTTCAAAGGTGATGAACATGACGGCAGACGATAGACAACAGACGACAGCGATCTTACCGTCTGTTGTCTGGCGTCATTCTCTAAAGATGCGCACCCAGCGTTTTGGCTCTTTGCCGTAGGAGTGAGAGATGAGGTTGTGCTTGCGGGCCAACTCGTGTTGCATGCGGCGCACATAGGCGGAGGCCGGCTGTAAATCCGCGCTTGGCTCACCCCGCATCACAGAATCGATCGCCTGTTGCGTCTCCGTCATCGCATCTTCCAGTGTATCTTCGGAGGCGGCCACCTGTAAGTTGAACAAATCCGAGAGGAAGTTTTCAATCTGTGTGCCGGTGTTGGCGCGCAAAACATAGATGGGCAGACCCCGGTCTTCGGCATCTACAATGGGGCGCTGATGTTGGCGGTAGTAGGTTTTGAGCGTCACCAACGCTTGGGCCTTATCCACATCATCTACCAATAGCGCCGGAACTTTCAAGCGCCGCGCGGCTTGTTCCAAGCGGTTGCGGGCAATGCCGTACGCGTAAATACGGATAGGGTCTAGCGCGCCGTTGGTGCGGGATGTTTCGGTTTCTGAGCCTACTTCGCCGTTAGCGCGGCTGGGCCGCTCCCGCGCGGGCGTTAGGCCGCCGTTGCGCACCAAACCAGCCGCATCCCGTTGGCGCTTGCCGGCGCTCAACGGCGCGGGCGGCGGCGCTTCAATCTTAATTTCGCCGGTGGTTTCATCGCGGTAGCGCAGTTCCGGCGGTTGTGGGCGGCCCCGCAAAAACGTATCCACGGCTAGAGAAACATCATGGTGCACGGCCAAACGTTCACGGTCTTGAATCTCAATTAGCACATCAAAGGTGGGTGGGGCGCGGCGTTCTAGCACGGTTTTTTGCGTGCCGCGGCGGCGGGCTTCTTCATCGGAGAGGGTCACGCTTTCAATGCCGCCCACCAAATCGGCCAGCGTGGGGTTGAGCATGAGGTTTTCCAGCGTGTTGCCGTGCGCGGTGCCAATCAGTTGCACGCCGCGTTCGGCGATGGTGCGGGCGGCTTGCGCTTCCAGCTCGCGGCCAATTTCATCAATCACAATCACTTCCGGGTTATGATTCTCCACCCCTTCAATCATCACCTCATGTTGTAGGGTGGGCTGAGCCACCTGCATCCGGCGCGCGCGGCCTACGGCGGGGTGCGGCACATCACCATCGCCGCCAATTTCGTTGGAGGTATCCACAATCACAACCCGCTTTTTATCGGCCAAAATACGCGCGGCTTCACGGAGCATGGTGGTTTTGCCAACGCCCGGGCGGCCCAACATCAAAATGCTTTTGCCGCTTTCAATGATGTCTTGAATGATATCAATCGTGCCGTACACGGCGCGGCCCACGCGGCAGGTGAGGCCCACAATCTGCCCCCGGCGGTTGCGGATGCAACTGATGCGGTGGAGGGTGCGTTCCATGCCAGCGCGGTTGTCCGCGTCAAAATCACCAATGCGCGTCACCAGGTAATCAATATCGGCGCGAGTGATTTCGTTCGGCGCGAGCACTACTTCGCTATCAATGTAGCGGGCGGTGGGCACGCGGCCTAAGTCTAAAATTATTTCCAGCAATTCATCGGTACGGTTGGCGAGGTTGAGGGCCGTGCCAATTTCCGGCGGGATCACGTCCATCAGGGCGTGCAGGTCATCGGTAATTCTTTTTTGCATGTGCGTTTTATACCGCCTGAACTTCAAGCGGACATTAATTAATTGTACTTGTGCGGGCGGAAGCCCTCACTGCCTGCGCCTGAGCCGCAGGCACAGGTGAGTAAGTCAAAGCCCTTTCGGGGCTTCCACGTTCTAAAAGAGGTCTTTAGCCCGAATCGGTTTCATCATTAAAGCAAGTATTAATTCAACATTCAACCTCAGTTTTCGTACACATCTATCTTAGAGCGCACAAACGGTGTGCTACTCGTTACCGTGCCCTCAAGGGCGGGGAGCGGCCGGAGCTGGCCGGTAACGCGGGCAACTAGACGTTTGACCATGACTGCTTGTGAGCCAAGATATTCAAAATTGGCGGCTTGTAAAATGTCCTGCAACCAATCCTGATAACGCCGCACGCACACATACACCGGCCGCTCGGCGCGCGTGGCGCTAGAAAGCGTGTGCAAGGCTGAATTCAGCACTTGATCGGTAACATCATACGCTTCCGGGTGGATATATGGTTCTACCCAAATGCCCACCGGGCCGCGTTGGACATCCAAGAAGGCAATTACCTCGCCATCTCGCTCAAACACATAACCTTGGCCGGGACGGGGCGGCGGTTCCACTTGTTGCACCAGGCGCGGCACCAAATTGGTATAGAGCGTACTCAGCGCAATGCTATCCGTGCTGGCGGCTGGGCGCAGAAGCAGGGGCGTCGTTGGAATAGGCGTCTCGTCTGTTAAGCGCCACACGGTTTGCCGGGCGTAAATAGCAAACCCCGCCAGCCGCAAAGCGTCAAACTCACCGCTCGTTTCATCTACCTCTGCAATTAGGTGATGACCGCCTCGGCTTCCGGCTTCATGCGCCAAACGGTCTACCAAGGGAAGCCAAGCCGGATTATGCTCAGACCACGCCGGCGCGATAAAAAGAGCGCGCGCCACTTCATCTCCTAGGCGATGCCGCAACTGCCCAAAACCACTGTGTCCATTATCTTTCCAGATGAGGGTGGGTGCGCCCGCGCCGGGCATGAGATAGGCCAGAAGAGCGTTTTGCAGGGGTTGATTTTCGCGCGTCAGCCGCGTGATGGAATCCATACACACGCCCTGCTCGCTAAGGTGGTTCACTAAATTAACGTCGCGCCAATCAAAGTGACGAATCATCTATTCGAGCGGTTAAGCTCGGAGGGGAGTGAAGCGTTGGCGACGCGTTCAAACAACGCTTTTAGTGCGGCCTGGAAACGCTCTACTTCTCGAATGGTGCCGCGCCGTGTGCTTTGGCCGCGGGCATCATGGCTGAGCATGCCCTTGCTCCGAAAGTATTCGCGATACAGGTCTTTAAGCACCACTTCTTCTGGGCGGCGGGTATCGCGCGCAATCAGCCGGGCGCGGGTGGGCATAGGGCCAATGGCCTCTTCCGGGATAACTTCCTCCCAAAACGGGCTAGTTTCATCCACGTCCACCATGCCATACAACTCCACCATTTCCTTGCGCCGCACCCCCACCGCCATGCCAAAAAGCGACTCCAGCCCTTCTTTATTACGCCGCCACCACCGCACCGCTTCGGGATCGGACAGCCATTCCCATTCATAATCACCCGGGTCAGCGCCAAACCGGCCCGCCAGGCTTACCGCTTCATAAGAATTAATGTATTCGCCCGCGCGATCCCACACGCGTAAAGGCACTAACATCACGAGTTGTGTTTCAGGGATGCGCGGCAGTTCCGCAAACCGGTATGTGGGGTGTTCGTTAACGAGGAAAGATTTTGCCTTATTCACAGTGCGCCTTCCACCAACCAACGGAGGAAAACATCTGCGCTTTTGTTCTACAAAATGATTCTACCACGCGCCTATGCGCTGGACAATTGGACGGAATACGGAGGCCGTTAACAGTCAGGCCGTTGTCTCTTGACTCCCGGCTCCGTTGGTATACAATGCAATCATTGATACAATTAGTTCAATTTGTTTATGCGCTTTTCTTTAGATTTCCAAAGCCGCGAGCCGATTTATAGCCAAGTGGTGGAACAGGTGAAGCAATTGGTGGCAACCGGTCACCTAAAACCCGGAGACCAGTTGCCCACCGTACGCCAACTGGCCGCAGATTTACGTGTGAACTTCAATACCATCGCGCGGGCGTATCGGAGTTTGCATGATGAAGGGGTGATTTCCACCCAACAAGGGCGCGGGACGTACATTTTGGAGCAACCCCTTCCTGCCACCAGCGAGCAACGCAAACTCCGCCGAGCCAAATTGGCGGAGCTAACCGAACGGTTCTTAACAGAGCTGGAGCGACTAGGGTACGAGCCAGATGAAATCCGCAAGAGCGTTGAGGGCCATCTCGCCTCTCGTACGCATCCGTAAGTTTTGCGCGGGATGACTTTATAGGAGAAAGAATGACAGCTCCCAATAACCCAACCTTCAAACCAACCCCTGCATTTATAGCGGGGATGGCGTAACCCCAATGATTGATTGAAGGAGAACAACGATGTTTACGGCCATTCAGTCCGCGACTACTCAAGCTAAAAATTCTACGGCGGCTTTTACCCGCCAACCCAACCCGGTAGCGCTCACGCTTTTTTTTGTGATGCTGAGTTTAGGCTTCTTGATACTGGCGGCGGGGATTAATTACTGGGGCCTCTCGGAAAATACAGCCGGCCTGATCACTGGGATTTTTGTTTTGGTGGGTGTGTACTTTTTGTTTGCTCTGCAAATTGCCAACCAATGGGAAAAGGCCGTAGTGCTACGGTTTGGCAAGTTTCGCGGGTTATATGGGCCCGGCTTGTTCTGGATTGTGCCCATTATGGATAACGTCTCCGCCTGGATTGATCATCGCGTTATCGTGACGCCCTTTGCGGCCCAGAAAACGCTCACCAAAGATACGGTGCCGGTGGATGTGGATGCCGTGCTGTTTTGGGTGGTATGGGATGCGCAAAAGGCCGCGCTGGAAGTGGAAAATTATAAGGCGGCGGTGGATTGGGCCGCGCAAACCGCTCTGCGGGATATTATTGGCAAAACGATGTTGGCGGAGATTTTGGTGGGCCGCGCGGTGATTGACCAAGAACTGCAAAAAATTATTGATGAGCGCACCACGCCCTGGGGCGTAAGCGTAACGAGCGTGGAAATTCGGGATATTATCATCCCGCAAAGTTTGGAAGACGCCATGAGCCGCCAGGCGCAGGCCGAGCGGGAACGCCAAGCACGCGTGATTTTGGGCGAGAGCGAGAAACAGATTGCCGACTCATTTGCCGAGGCCGCTAGCGCTTACGCTAACAACCCAACCGCTCTACACCTGCGGGCCATGAACATGCTATTTGAGGGCTTGAAGGAAAAGGGCGCATTGGTGATTGTGCCCTCCTCTGCCGTAGATACCATGAACTTGGGCGGACTAAGCGGTATGGTAGCGTTGGCGCAAACTCCACCTAAGACCAGTTAGCCTTTGCTCCAAGCGAATTGCCATGCTTTACCTAACTTATCCCCTCAACTTCATCATCATGATAGGTGCGCCGATAGCGTTATGGCTGTGGCTGGCCCGGCAATGGAAGTTAGGATGGAAATTAGTGCTGTGGGGCGCGCTGATGTTTGCCGCCTCCCAACTTTTGCGCATGCCGCTTTTATTTGGGCTGACGGAATTATTCCGCCATGGCGCTTTGCCCCAACCGCCAGAGTGGGCCGGGCTATGGTTCAACTTGGTGGTTTTATGCCTCACCGCCGGGTTATTTGAAGAAACAGCCCGCTGGGCAGGTTACCGCTGGCTGGTAAAGGAAGCGCGCACCTGGCGGCAAGCCATCGTTTATGGCGCTGGGCACGGCGGCATTGAAGCCATTTTGCTGGGTCTGGCCGTAGCCGTGGCCTTTGCTCAGTTTGTGGCCCTACAAAATGTGGAACTAAGCGCTTTGCCCGTGCCGGCGGAACAACAAGCGCTTTTAGCGCAACAAATTAAAGACTTTTGGGCCGCGCCATGGCCGCTGACGTTGTTAGGCGGGGTGGAGCGTGTGTTTGCCCTCTGTTTACATGTTTGTCTTTCAGTGATGGTGCTTCAGGCCTTTACACGCCAGAATAACAAGTGGCTGGCGGCGGCTATAGGCTGGCATGCGCTGGCCAACTTCATTGGCGTTGGCGCCACACAATTTTACGGCCCCGTGATCGGAGAGATGTGCATTGGCATTATCGCCGCAATCAGCCTGTTGATTGTGTTCCGTTTACGCGATAGCCAAAGTGGTGAAACACCCGCTGAGGCGCGGCCCTCGGCCTCCGGCGCAAAGGCAGAAACGGTTCCGTAAGCGTTCCGGCAAATTTGTATGATTCAGATTGAAAACCTCACCAAAACTTTTACCGCTAAAGGCGGCGCGCTCACCGCTGTGGATAACCTGACGCTTTCTGTGGAGGAGGGTGAGGTATTTGGCTTTTTAGGGCCGAACGGCGCGGGCAAAACCACCACTGTGCGGATGTTATCTGCCCTCATAGCCCCCACAGCCGGCCGCGCGGTGGTAAACGGCTTTGATGTAAGCCGCGATGGTCAGAAGGTGCGCCAGAGCGTGGGCCTTCTCACCGAAACGCCCGGTATGTATGACCGGTTGAGCGCCGAGCAGAACTTGATGATTTTTGCCAAGTTATATGGCGTGCCCCAGCCGCTCAAAACCGCACACCAATATTTGAAAATGCTAGGGCTATGGGAACGGCGGCAGGACGCGGCTGGCAGTTTTTCTAAGGGCATGCGGCAGAAATTGGCCATCGCGCGCGCGCTTCTGCATGAGCCGAAGGTGCTGTTTTTAGATGAGCCGACCAGCGGGTTAGACCCGGAAGCCGCGCGGCTGGTGCGGGAGGCCATTGAGCAGTTAAAAGCCGAGCGGCGCACGATTTTTTTGACCACGCACAATTTGGATGAAGCTGACCGACTGTGCGACCGCATTGGCATCTTCAAAATGCGGCTGGTGACGGTGGATACGCCCGCCAACCTGCGCCAGAAACTATACGGACGGCAGGTGGTGTTTCACATGAAACAGTTGGAACCCCATTGGGCGGCGGCGCTAGCGGCCTTGCCCTTTGTGCAAGAGGCGCGCGTGATGGAAAACCGCCTGCTGGTGCGGCTCGATGAGCCGGAAACCCACAACCCGGAGTTGGTGCGGCGGCTGGTGGCGCTGGGCGCAGAAATCCAGTTTGTGGGTGAACTCCGCCACTCGCTGGAGGACGTTTACCTGCAACTGGTAGAACAGGGCCGGTAGCGTTCCACGTGGAACTGAAATGATGAACATTGAACGGATCCAGACCATCATCCAAAAAGAGTGGGCGGAAGTTTTCAAAAACCGCATTGTGATTTTCACCATCACTGCCCTGCCGCTTCTACTTGCCGCCCTACCGCTGGGCATTTTTGCCGCTGGCCGAGGCGGCCTGCCCGCCGGTGACCTCTCAGATTTGCCGCCGGCAATGATGAAAGCGTGCGGCGGGCTTTCTGCCAATGCCTGCCTACAACTTTACATTCTCAACCAATTCTTGCCCCTCTTCATGCTCATGCCCATTTTTATCCCCATGGCTATTGCGGCGTACAGCATTGTGGGCGAAAAAACCACCCGAAGCTTGGAGCCGTTGCTGGCGACGCCCATCACCACCGAAGAGTTGTTGGCGGGCAAAGCTTTGGCGGCTGTCATTCCCGCAGTTCTGGCCACCTGGGCGGCCTTCCTCATCTTCATTGTTGGTGCGCCGCTTTTAGGCGCTGAACCCATTGTGTTTATCAGCGCGCTTAACCAAACGTGGTTGATCGCCATTTTTATTATCGGCCCACTCCTCTCTGTGCTCTCGGTGAACTTTGCGCTCATGGTTTCCTCTCGCGTGAATGACCCGCGGGTAGCCGAGCAAATTTCCGGTGTGCTGATTGTGCCCATCCTGGGCTTTGTGTTTGGGCAATTGACCGGCTTTATCATCGTCAACGTACAATTTATGCTCACAACCGCATTGGTGTTGGCGGCGATAGATGTGGCGTTGATTTTCCTGGGCGCGCGGCTGTTTCAGCGCGAAAATATTTTGACCAAGTGGAAGTAATCCGCCATGAGAACAAAGCGCTTAAGTTATTGGCTACTGGCGATTGGAGTATTGTTCACGCTTTACGCCTCACGGTTCACGGTCGCTTACGCTCAAAATGATGAACTGCAACTGGCCGTGCGCCGCAATTTTGGATATGGCGGCGGAAGTCAAATTCAGGGCAACTTCCGGATGGAAATTGATACGCCGCCCGCCGGCGTTATAGCCGTCACCTTTCTCATAGACGGCATAGCCATTGGCACAGACGCCGAGCCTCCCTTCCGCATAGATTTTGACACGGAAAATTATGCCGATGGCTGGCATGAACTCACCGCCGAAGCGCAAACCCGTGATGGCCGCACGCTGGTCAGCGAGGTGCGCCGCTTTGAGTTTGTGCCCGCAGAAGTGGGGTTTGAAGTGGGCGGGCGCATTGCCGGGATTGTTTTTGTCATCGTAGGTGGCATCTTTGTGTTCGTCACGGTTCTTCAATTCTTGTTACCCGGACGAGGCAAAACCAACAGCCTACCGTTAGGCGCTAAACGCAACTATGGCTGGTTAGGCGGCGCTATCTGCCCTAAGTGCCAGCGGCCTTTTCCTTTACATTGGTGGCGCTTTAAGTTGGGGAAGGCAAGTTATGACCGCTGTGATCATTGCGGCCGGTGGAGCTTGGTGCACGCGGCCAGCCCGGCCCAACTGACCGCCGCTGAGCAAGCTGAACTGGCCCAAGCGCAACCCGAAAAGGCCCTCGCCCACGAAAATGCGGAAGAGCGCCTCCGCCGCCAATTGGATGAAACGCGCTACACTGACCTATAAGTCAACATGAATTCATGTTGCCAATAGAGGCCCGCCCCGGCGCATGCCTGCCGAGTGCGGTACGAAATTTGCTCCAACCCTCTGCGAGTGCTATCATCGCCGCCACGTTTTGGGCAGGAGACCCGCTATGACGAATAAATCCCTTGGGCAAAACCAAACGCCGCTGGCCGGAAGATTTTGGCGCTTTGCGGTGCTGTTTTCCTTCATCATCAACCTCGTGTTGGTCATCGCGCTAATCGGCGCTGGCATCTTTATTTTTGATATCAAAAAACAACTGGCGCAACCCATCATTGGCGGTTTGCGGGTGAGCTTTGATGAAATGAATCAAGCCAGCATCATCACCACCATCGCGGTAAATGATACGATTACGGTGAATGATACAATCCCGGTGGTGTTTGACTTGCCCCTTAATCAAGCCACCAATGTGGTGTTGACAGAGAACACCGCCATTCCACAAACCACAGTCTTCCTCAACGGTGTCCCGCTTCAAACCAACATTATTTTGCCTGCCGGGACTTCTCTGCCGGTGCAACTCAACATGGTCGTTCCAGTCAGCCAAACCATTCCAGTGGTGTTGAAGGTGCCGGTAGCCTTACAAGTGCCGGTGAATATCCCTCTCGCGCAAACACAACTTAACCCGCCGTTCACACGCCTTTCCAGCATTGTGGCGCCCTATGATGATATTCTAAGCGGCCTGCCCTCTTCGTGGGCCGAGGTCTTCGGCAGCCCATGAGTGCACGTCCGCCCGTCTGCGATTACGAGGGTTCACAATATCAGGCGGAGTTTTGGGGCAAAGGTGAGCGGGCCTACGAAGACCAAACCGAAGCGCACGCCCTGAAGGCGCTTTTGCCCGCGCGTGGAAAATTGTTGCTGGAACTGGGGGCAGGCGCAGGCCGCAACACCCTGCGTTACACCGGCTTTGAGCGCATCGTTCTGCTAGATTACTCACGCACCCAGCTACAACAAGCTCAGGCCGTTTTAGGCCGCGGTGAAAAGTACATTTACGTGGCGGCAGACGTGTACCGTTTGCCGTTTGCGTCCGGCCTGTTTGAGGCGGCCACTATGATCCGCGTCATTCATCACTTGGCCGAAGCGCCGCGCGCCCTCAAAGAAATTCGGGCGGTGCTTCAGCCGCGCGCCACGTTCATTCTAGAATTTGCCAACAAGCAAAATTTCAAAGCCATTTTGCGCTGGTTGTTGGGCCGGCAAAAGTGGAATCCCTTTTCGCCAGAGCCGGTGGAATTTGTGGCGCTAAATTTTGATTTTCATCCGGGCCGCATGTTCAAATGGTTGGTTGAAGCGGGCTTTGAGTTGAACGCCATCCGCTCACTTTCATACTTTCGCATACCGTTGCTCAAACGCACGGCGCCTACCGGCTTGCTGGTGGCGCTGGATGTTTTGCTACAACCCACCGGCCAACTGGCCCAGTTCTCGCCTAGTGTTTTTGTTAAAACGTTTGCCGCAGGCAATTCATCGCTCGCAGAAGCCCATCACTTTTTCAAATGCCCGGAATGTGGCTCGCTGGAATTAAGCAACAACGGCGACCACCTGTTTTGCTCTGGTTGTGGCCGCCGTTGGGCAGTGCGGGATGGAATTTACGATTTTAAGGAGCCATTGGGCTAAAGATTGGGGTTGAGCGCCGCGCACACGTTTATATCGTTCCACCGATATGTTACAGCACGCATCAGTCTCCTGCTGGCGCAACCGCGGCGGAGGAAGAGGCTTCGGCCACCACGGGCGGCGCGGCGCGCTCCGCCAAGTACACGCCGCCTAAAATGGCAAGGCCGCCCAATAACATCGGCGCCGTTAGCGCTTCCCGCAAAATTAGCGCCGCGCCCACCACAGCCACTAACGGTTCCAGATTCTGAATCAATGCCACCCGCGAAGCGCTAATGTGCTTAAGGGCATGGGTGTTGAGCAGATACGCGCCCACAGTGCATACCAAAGTGGTAAACACAATTGCGCCCCAGCCCTCAGGCGAAACGCTAGTCAGCTCGCGCCAGCCGTTCTGAGCGATAAACAGGGGGGCAAGAAACAACGCGCCGAAGAAAAACATTCCGGCAGTAACCAAAAAGGCTGGGCGGTTCTCCACTGCGCGCTTGCTAAGGAGCGTGAGCAAAGCCCACACCACCGAGGAAGCCAACACTAGTAAGTTGCCGGGCGCGCCAAAATGGCCGCTGAGCAAACCATCAAGCTGGCCGTTGGTGGCCACCAGCACCGCGCCTAACGTGGCCAGCGTAACACCGCCCATTTGCCATGCGCGGATTTTTTCTTTGAGGAACAGCGCCGCCAACGCCACCGTAAACGCCGGGGCTGTGGAAGCCAAGAATGCCGCCACGCTGGCCTCGGCCGTGGCCTGACCAGAAACTTGCAAAAATTGTTGCAGGGCAATGCCAATCAGACCTACGCTCGCTAACGTGGGCACATCTCGCCAGCGGAGCAACTTAAATTCACCGCGCGCCCACGCCAGTGCGCCCACGAACAACGCGCCAGCCGCAAACCGCACTACAATCAGCGTTACGGGAGAAACCTCTTGCAAGGCCATCTTAATGGAGATGAATGAGATGCCCCATAGAGAAATGGCGAGGACAGCTTCGCCCAGCGCCCAGTGTTGGCGGCGGAAGGTGAACGAACGGCGGATAAAGTGAAGAAAGAAAGTCATAGTGATGTTGGCTTCTAATTCGAACGCGCCCTTCGACTGCGCGGCTTTCATCTTGGGAAAAAGCTGCATCCTGAGCGGAGGCTCGCTGTTTTTCAGCGAGCTCCGCTCAGGGTGCTTCTCTCGAAGCAATTAAGCAAAAGACGCCTCCGCGCACACCATAAAGGTGTGGGGAGGCGTCAGGGCCAAAAGTCTATTTGATTGAGCGCGATTATACTCAGGTAAGCCGAACTCGGATAGAGGGCAGTTCAGTTTATAATTTCACAGTCGTTATTCAGTTCATGTCATCCTGCCCGCGCCAGTGCCCGGCGGGGCACAGGTGAGCGCTAAGGCCGAGTCTTTGAATTTACGGTAAATTATCGCGCGACGGATCTGTTCTGATTAACCAGAGACTCTTCGCGCGATAAGGCTTCTCTAAAATCTTGCCGCGCATTCGCGCTCAGAGTGACATCTTTCCTCTTTTTCTCTTTCTTTTTTCAGGAGCCTAATGACTCGCAACGGCATTTACAAAACCAAGTTCAAGAACGGCTTAACGGTGATTTTGAAAGAAGTGCGCGTGGCCCCCGTGATTTCGTGGTGGGTGTGGTACCGCGTTGGCTCGCGGCTGGAGCGGCCCGGCCACACTGGCGCCAGCCATTGGGTGGAGCACATGATGTTCAAAGGCACGCAAAAATTCCCCGGCAACACGGCCGATAGACAGGTGGCGCGCGACGGCGGCTTCCGCAACGCTATGACGTGGGTGGATTGGACGGCGTACTTTGAGACCATGCCCGCCGATAAAATTGATTACGCGCTTCAATTGGAAGCTGACCGTATGCGCAACGCGCTCTTTCCCAACAAAGAAGTAGAATCCGAGCGCACCGTCATCATCTCCGAGCGGCAGATGAATGAGAACGAACCGACTTTCCGGCTGATGGAGGAAGTGCAATCCGCCGCCTTCCGCGTGCATGGCTACCATCATGAAGTCATTGGTGATATGGCCGATTTGCAAACAATGACGCGAGAAGACTTGTTTGGCTATTACCAACAATATTACGCGCCCAACAACGCTATTGCCGTGGCGGTGGGCGATTTTGACCGCAGAGAAATGCTGGCGCGCTTGGAGAAACTGTTTGGCAAATACAAGCCCAGGCCTCTGCCCAAGTGGAAGCCACGCCCTGAGCCGGAGCAAAAAGGCGAGCGCCGTGTGCGGGTAACGGGCGAGGGCGAAACGGCCTACGTGCAAATGGCCTATCACGCGCCAGCCGCCACAGATCCGGATTTTTACCCGATGGCGGTGTTGGATAGCATCCTCGCGGGCGCCTCCTCGTTCAATATGTTTGGCGGCGGCGGCACCAGCAACAAATCCTCGCGGCTGTACAAAGCGTTGGTGCAAACCGGCTTAGCGGCCGGCGTGGGCGGCAACCTCACGCCCACGGTAGACCCGTTTCTCTACAGCTTCTTTGCCACCGTGCGCGCGGGGCAAACGCCTGAGGCCGTAGAACAAGCCCTCAACACGGAAGTGGAACGTGTGCGCGCTGAACCGGTGGGGGAAGCAGAACTGAAAAAGGCCATTAAACAAGCCAAAGCGTTATTTGCCTATGGCGCGGAAAGCGTCACCAATCAGGGCTTCTGGCTGGGCTTCACGGAAATTTTGCAGGATTACGCTTGGTTTGAGAATTATCTACCGCGCTTGGAAGCCGTAACCGTAGCCGATATTCACCGCGTGGCGCAGAAATACCTTGCGCCCACCAATCGCACGGTAGGGTATTTTGTGCCGGAAACAGCGGGAAACTAAAAGGAAAAATAGGAAAGCCGGGAAAGTCCCCCTTAATTTCCCCTCTTTCCTTAATCAAACATGGCAACTAAAAAGAAAAACTCTTCTTCCAACTCCCTCCCCGGCCCGGCGGACATTACGCGGCGGGAGCTGGATAATGGCATTGTGGTGCTGGCGCGTGAAAACTTCACCAGCCCCTCCGTGGTGGTGGACGCAGATTTGCGCGTGGGCGCACTCTGGCATGGCCGCGAGGTAGCCGGCCTCTCGGATTTCACTGCCGCAATGTTGATGCGGGGCAATGAACGGCTAGGCTTCAATGAGATTTATGAGCAAATTGAGTCGCTCGGCGCGAACTTATCCGTTTCGGGCGGTACACACACCAGCGGCTTTTACATTAAGTGCCTGAGTGAGGACTTAGGCGTGCTGATGGGCTTGGCAGCGGATGCTCTGCGCCGCCCCACGTTTCCGGCTGAAGAAGTAGAACGTCTGCGCGGGCAAATCATCACCCGGCTCAAAATCAACGCCAATGATACGCGCGGGCGAGCCAGCGAAGCCTTTTATGAGTTGGCGTATCCCAATCACCCCTACAGCATTGAAGAAGATGGCTACCCAGAAACGGTGGCGGCGCTGACGCGCGCGCAAATGGTGGAGTTTCATCGTCAGAACTTTGGCCCGCGCGGCATGATAGTAACAGTGGTGGGCGCCGTGAAAGCTGAGGAAGCTGTGGCGTTGGTGGAGCGCTATTTTGGCGATTGGCGCAACCCCGCGCAACAACCCCAGCCAGAACTGCCCGCCCTGCAACCCCTCAGCGGCTTTATGAAGCGTGTGGTGAGCTTGCCCGGTAAAGCACAAAGTGATATTTTGCTTGGCGCGCCCGGCCCCACCCGCGCCGACCCGCGCTTCCTCGCCGCGCGACTGGGCAACAGCATCATCGGCCAGTTTGGCATGGGCGGCCGCATTGGTCATCAGGTGCGCGAGAAGAACGGCATGGCTTATTACGCCGGTATGTCTCTCAACGGCGGCCTTGGGCCGGGTGGGTGGTATGCGTATGCCGGCGTTAATCCCGCCAACGTGGAAAAGGCCGTAGACCTTATTCTGGCCGAGTTCAAGAGATTTAGCCTCAAGAAAGTCTCTCCCCAAGAATTGGAAGATAATCAAGCTCAATTTTTGGGCCGTCTGCCGCTGAGCCTGGAAACCAACGAAGGCGTAGCCAGCATGCTGAGCTCAATGGAGTTGTATAACTTGGGCTTAGATTATTTGCACCGCTACCCAGCCCTCATCAAAGCCATCACGCGCGCGGATATTCAGGAAGCCTTCCGCGCTTTCATCAACCCAGAAAAAGCAGTGTTGGCAGTGGCTGGGCCGGATTAAGGCCATCCGCCGTCGGTGGCCGATCAACATGTTGCGTATTGGCACTGACTTGGTAGAAGTCGCCCGCATCGCGGAAACGATGAGCCGTTTTGGCGAACGTTTTCTGCAGAAGTGTTTTACGCCCGCAGAGCAAGCCGCCGCGAACGGCCAAGTGACTTCTCTGGCGGCGCGGTTTGCCGCCAAAGAGGCGGTGGCCAAGGCGCTGGGATGTGGCATTGGAGATGTGGGCTGGTTAGAAATTGAAATCATCAGCGCGGCCAATCGCCAACCGGAATTACATCTACACGGCAATGCTCAACGTTTAGCGGCCACACTGGGCTTGCGTGAGTGGGCCATCAGCCTGAGCCACACCCATGAACATGCGTTGGCGTTTGTGGTGGCGGCGGGTTAACTTCAAGATTAGGCGTTTTGGAACGTTGAGGCCGCCGATTGAGCGGAAGCAGGCTGATAAAAATTTCATCAGCGCTCTCAGCGGCTTTCGGCGTGTTCAGCGTTCCCAGTAAGTTTTCTCTTTTACAAATGGAGTCTCGTCATGATTATCATTGCCGAAATCAAAACCCCTGATGGGCAACTGCTGGGCATGTTTACACTGCCCGCCAAAGACTTCAAAACCGGCTCCAAAGGCTATTACGCCAACGGCAAGCTGGAAATTGAGGGCAAGCGCTATCAGGCGCAAATTCAATTAGTGGAAATTGGAAGCAAAAAACAGGAAAGCAATGAGCAATAACCTGTTGGCCGCAAGCAGTGAAACATAAACCGTGAAGCGTTACGCGGTTTTGCTGGCAACCATTTGTGGGTGGCTGGCCGCGCCGCAAATGGCGCTGGCATGTACACCGCCGCCCGGCGGCCTGCCCAGTTACACCATCGCAGATCGCACCAACGCCGCGCAGGTGGTGGTGGAAGGCGTCATCCTCAGCGTACAAACTGACCCAACTACCTACCGTGATTTGGCCGTTATCCAAGTCACCCACTATCTCAAAGGCATTGGGCCAGCCTTGATTGCGGTGAGCAACTACGGTTCATCTACACTGTGCCTTTCACCCGTGAGCGCGGGGCAAACGGGCATTTTCTTCATTAACGGGGATGAGGCCGCCGGCTACACCGCTAACTACCTAAGCCAATTTGATGCCGTAGCGCCCAATGACCCGGCCAGCGTACAAGAAGCACTGGCGGCCGGCGGGCAAGCGGCGCGCACCGATTTCACACCGCCAGTGGTGGGCACGCCCGATGTTCTACTCACTCAGGCCGCCGCCACGCAATTGCCGCCCGCCATTCCTTTCCCTACATCTACTCTTTTCCCGCCCCCGCCGCCCCTTCCTCTGCTCACCCCCACGCCTGTTGTTAGTTCCGAGTGGCTTTTGCTTGGCGTGGGCGGCGGTCTGGGCCTGCTGTGTGGTATTTTGATTGGGCTAACGTTGGCTCTTGGCTTTATGATTTTCCGCCGCCGCAACGAGTGATTATGCCGACCTTAGACCAGGCCCGCGCATGGTACACCGGCGCGGATGCCGTGCATGATTTTGAGCACATCCAGCGCGTGCTGACCATGGCAGAGCGTTTGGCCTTGGCGGAGGGCGCGGATTTAGACGTAGTGCGCGCGGCGGCGCTGTTGCATGACGCCAATGGGGCCGCGCCCGCTAACGCCGAAGGCCGGGCCGCGCATCACGAAAATTCCGCTAAGTTTGCACGCGCAGTGCTGTTGGCTGAGGGCTGGCCGGAAGAACGCATTCAGGCTGTGCAACACTGCATCCGTGCGCACCGCTTTCGGGGCGGCGAGCCGCCGCAAACACTGGAGGCTCAGATTTTGTTTGACGCCGATAAGTTAGATGTGTTGGGCGCGATTGGGGTAGCGCGGGTAATGGCGTATGCCGCGCTGGCAGGAGAACCTCTCACCGGCGAAGTTTCCGAAAGTTTTCGCGCCGCCTTTCAAAAACAAGCGGGCGAGCCGCACACGCCATACCATGAATTTCTCTTCAAACTTTCACGCATCAAAGAATGCCTGCATACCCAAACGGCGCGCGCGCTGGCGGAGGAACGGCATCAATATCTAAGCGATTTTTTCGCGCGTCTGCACGCAGAGATACGGGGCGAATTATGATGGCGCCGCCTGCCGCGCTAAAAATCAACTGGCGCAAGGTGGGTATTGTGCTGGCCGCGCTCTTTTTATTCATCTTAGCGATTCAACTGCTTAAGAGTGGAGCGCGGGTGATAGTGCCTTTTGTGCAACTGTGGGCGGGAAGCAACCCATTGAACGCGCTCGGTTTTGGCTGGCTGGCGGCCTATCTGGTTTTATCCGGCTCACCCATTGCCGCGCTCTCCCTTACCTTGCTGGATGCAGACGCATTGAATGTGGTGGGGGCATTAGCCATGGTGGCCGGCTCCCGGCTAGGGGCCTCATTTATTGTGTTGGTGGTAGGTTTTGTGTACGTTTTGCGCGGGCACAGCCGGGCAGAGAGTTTGAGCATGGGTCTGCTGGCTTTACTCACCACTTTTTTAGTCCAAATCCCCTCGCTCTTCACCGGCTACTTACTGCTTCAATCCGGTTGGTTTAATAATTTGCCCTTCACAGCGGATGGGCCGTTGTTTTCCGCAGTGGAGGCCATCTTTGATCCGCCCATCACTTTAGCCGAGAGTTTTTTACCGCGCTGGGCCATTTTCTTGCTGGGCTTTGGGGTGCTGTGGTATAGCCTGAATTTAATTGATCGAGGAATGCCCCATTTGCATTTGCGCGAAAGCGCCGAAACGCGCCGCCCCAGTTGGGCTACGCGTCCGCTGGCGGCCTTTGCTTTGGGGTTAGGCGTCACCAGTATTACCTTATCCGTCTCCGTTTCGCTTTCACTCTTAGTGCCGCTGGCCGTGCGCGGTGTGGTGCGGCGCGGCAACGTTATTCCGTACATCATGGGTGCCAACATCACCACCTTTGTAGATACGCTGGTGGCCGCCATCCTGCTTAACAACCCGCTTGCGCCGCCTGTGGTGCTCACCGAGATGATTAGCGTCGCCTCTATTTCCTTGCTAATTTTATTATTGGCTTACCGCCCTTGTGAGCGCGCCTTACTCTCCCTCACCGATGCGATTAGCGCCTCCAACCAAACCTTAGCAATATTTTTGTTAGTTATTGTGGGTGTGCCGGTGGCGCTGATGCTGATTGAATAGTTGAAAACAACTGGCGCTGAGCCGTGCGCCAGAACGGCTGGGCAGTTCGCGTTTCAATCAAATATAGTAACTGACAGGCGCGTTTGCCATGATGGCTGTAAAATCTCAGTAACCTGAGCGGCGGCGATGATCGCCCTCAGACGAAAAAACATCCGATGTCTCAGCTCATCAACAAAAAGGAGCCTCATGTATCTCTTACGGATTGAACATCCTGTTCCCAATTACGTTGGCTGGAAACAGGCTTTTGATAGTGACCCGGTAGGGCGCGAGAAGTTGGGCGTGCGGCGTTATCAAATTCTACGCGCAGTGGATGACCCCAATTATGTGATGATTGACCTTGAATTTGATACAGCGCGTGAGGCTGAGGCCCTACTAGCCGCAATGCGGGTGGTGTGGGGGCAGGTGGACGGGAAAATCATCCACGGGCCTAAAGCTCGCATTGTTGAGGCCGTAGAAATTAAGCAGTACGGAGGCCATCCTTAATCCTCCACGGCTATAAACTTCACCACATCGCCTGGCGTCAGCAAAAACGGCTCAGCGCGATTTAAATCAAACATCTTTCGCGAGGTGTAGCCCAAAATACGCCAGCCGCCCGGCGATTCAAGGGGGTAAACGCCGGTTTGTTTGCCTGCCACGCCCACCGCGCCCGCTGGCACGCGCAGGCGGGGCTTATCCAAGCGGGGCGCGGCAATTTGCGCGTCCACTTCACCCAGGTAGGCAAAGCCGGGTGTGAAACCCATCATATACACGCGATACTCAGTAGCCGTGTGTCGCGCAATCACTTCGGGCACACTCAACTGCGCGTACGCCGCCACAAATTCTAAATCTTCGCCCACATACCGCACTGGAATTTCCACGCGCCGCGCAGGCAAGGCGGGTAGATGTTCAATCTGCGGCCAAATCGCAGTCACTGCCGCGCTCAGCGTTTCCAAATCAGTCTCTAAAAGGTTATAGTGGATGAGCAGGGAGCAATAGGCGGGGACAACTTCCTGCACGCCGGGCAAAGATAACGCAGTAAGTTGGGCGGCAAAGGTGTGAACGCGGTGATTGATAGAGGGTGAGATGGTTGGCTCAAACTCTACTAGCAACGCCGCCTCACCGGACGGCCGTAAACGCGGGAACGGCGTCACTTTTCCGGCAAATGCAGGAGCACCACCGTGATATTATCGTGGCCGCCGCGCTCACGCGCTAAGCCAATGAGCGCCTGCACGGCCTGCGTCAGGGAATTGTGCATGATGATGTTGGCCAATTCATCGGCCTCCACCAAATCGCTCAGCCCATCCGAACACAGCAAAATCGTATCGCCGGGCAAAAGCCGCATACCCTGATTACTCTCCGCTTCGTCTTGTGTGAGGCCGTCTTTGAGCATCAAACGCAAATCCGGCTTGGCGTTCACTTTAGCGCCGAGGTAACGCAGAAGCACATGTTGATTGGGATGGTAGGGCGCTTCTTCACGGCTAATAAGTTTGTGTTCCAATGCGGCCTGCAACCAAGTGTGATCCACGCTGATTTGCCGTATCACACCGTCTCGCAAAAAGTAAATGCGGCTATCCCCTAAATAACCAATATACAAACGGTAGCCCCATACCAGCGCCACCGCACAAGTGGTGCTCATGCCGGCATAATCAAAATTGGTGCGCACCTGCTCCGCAATGGTCTGGGCCGCGTATTCCATGGCCTGCTGAAAAATTTCTTGATAATCTCCGGCATTGTTGCTCAACTGTACTTGCACAATGACGGAACGCACAGCCAAGGCCGAGGCCACCTCACCGGCGCGGTTGCCGCCTACCCCGTCTGCCACCACCGCTAAGGTAACGGGCGCGCCATCCTCGGCTTTGAAATAGCATACCGCGTAATTGTCTTCATTATTTTTGCCGCTTTCGCCGGGGTGGGTATCGGCGGCAGTGATCAGATTCGATTCAGCAACAGGGGTTAGGGCCATAAAGTTTGAGCGATCCGACGATCAACCTTTCCCATCGGGTAGTTTGCAAGCGAAGATAGTGTGGCCCATTTTACCTGTTTGTCGGATTTTGGTTGACCGGATTTCCATACACAGTCAAAGATGTGGGCCGTCACCTTAAAGTGTGTGTAAGCGTGAGAAATGATGTGCGTAGCGGCCTGAACTTGAATGGAAACTTTTAAGTCGGCCCGCAGGCCTTGCCGGAGGTGCGATGCGCGCGCGACACCGTTTTCCACCTTTACAGCCGGGAACATCCATAGGCCGCCTAACAGCGCCTCGGCCGGACGCTGAACGATAAGCACCCGGCCCCGCTTGCGGATAACCGCCACAGCAAGAGTGTGATGTGGCATGGCGGCGCGCGCGCGCGTGATGGGCCGCTCAGCCACAAGGCCCAACTTTAGCGCTTCACAGTGTTGCCTCACCGGGCACACCCAACACGTTGGATTGCGCGGGGTGCAAATGGTTGCGCCCAAATCCATCAGCGCCTGGTTGTAATCTCCGGCTCGGCCGCGCGGCACCAAGGCCTCGGCTAAGGCCCACAAATCTTTTACACCTGTGGGGGACTTCACATCACCGCTGTAGTTAAAAACGCGGGCCAGCACGCGCTTAACGTTGCCGTCTAGCGCCGCCGCATCTAAGTTAAATGCAATGGAGGCAATGGCGCCCGCCGTGTACGGGCCAATGCCGGGCAGGGTGCGCAACTGTTCCACTGAGTTAGGAATTTGACCGTAAAATTCATTAACGATTTTTTGCGCCGCGCGGTGCAGGTTGCGGGCGCGTGAGTAGTAACCTAAACCTTCCCACATGGCTAAAACTTTTTGCAGGGGCGCTTCCGCAAGGGCCTGCACGGTGGGGAAACGCTTGAGCCAACGCTCAAAATACGGTTTCACCGTTTCCACCTGCGTTTGTTGCAACATGATTTCAGAAACCCAAACAGCGTAAGGGTCACGCAAACCCCGCCACGGCAGAGCGCGTTGATGCACAGCATACCAATTCAACAATTGTTGCGCAAAAACCCGGTTCATAGCGCCATTATAGCTGTGGATAACTGCCCTAAAACTGTGGATAAGTAACTAAAAGTGTGGAGAAAAATGTGGACGTAAGGCGCTGTTCTTTGGATAACTCACTGCACAAAATAACCTTTGCAAGATGTTGTTAAAATGCGCTAAAGCATCCCCACAGAGACAGCGCAAATTTTTGATTAAGCCCATTTGAAGTTGCAACTCGCGGCTTAGAATCATTTTAGGTTGGCTTTGCTTTTTCTTAAGGAATCACCTACCCTGGCAAGTTTAAGGAGGCAAAGTGTCTATATATGGCGGTAACATGCATATGCAAGAAGGCTATTGGGGAATTTTTAAAGGCGAACACCTGCGCTAAATCCCAGCTGTCCGGCGTAAAATCGCGTTCTTAAAAAAATCGATTCTTTTACACTTGCGCCAAGACTCCGTATTGAATCTCGAAAATCGTTTTGTTAGAATTCGCCCACTCTGAAGAATAACGAACTCACTCGCCCATGAGGCGCTGACGGGGTATCCCTCATACGTCAGTAACACGCTCTTGTCCTCAAGAGACTTTTCAAAGTCATAATTCAATGTCACCTCAGATGCTGGGCATTTATGGGGCGTTGGGTTATCGTCGGTGCGCGGGGTGTGAGGCGTTATAGGAATGAACTATGCAGTCCGAACAGATTTGGCAAACCGTCCTTGGGCAACTTCAAATGGAAATACCACGCACCACGTTTGATACATGGGTGCGCGAGACTTCATTGGTAACGCATGAGGACGGCACGTTTGTGGTGGGCGCGCCCAACGCTTACGCCAAAGACTGGTTGGAGAATCGGCTCACCACTTCGGTGAAACGCGCCTTGAGCAACGTGGTGGGACGCAGTAGTCTGGAAGTGCGGTTTGTGGTTTGGAGCAAGAAGGCTGAAGTAGCGGCAGTGAACACAAGCGATGAAATACCGACCACGTCCACGTTTACAGCCGATCTCAGTCAGACGAAACTTAACCCCAAGTACACCTTCAACACATTTGTTGTTGGCCCAAGCAATCGCTTGGCGCATGCGGCGTGTGTGGCCGCCTCGGAAAATCCGGCGCGCGCGTACAATCCCATTTTTTTGTACGGCGGTGTGGGGTTAGGCAAAACACATTTGCTTCAGGCCATTGGCAATGCCTGCGCGCAAAATGGCTTACAAGTGATGTACGTCTCGTCTGAAGAATTCACCAACGATTTGATCAACGCCATCCGCACCCACACCACGCCCACCTTTCGCGAGAAGTATCGCTCAATTGATGTGCTGTTGATTGACGATATTCAGTTCATTGCCGGAAAAGAGTCCACGCAGGAAGAATTTTTCCACACGTTCAACACCCTGCATGGACAAGATAAACAACTGATCATTTCATCGGACAGGCCGCCCAAAGCGATGGTGACTTTAGAAGAACGCCTGCGCTCCCGCTTTGAGTGGGGCCTGACGGTGGACATTCAACCGCCGGATTTTGAAACGCGGCAGGCCATTTTGCGCGCCAAAGCGGAAAAGACGCGGCGGGAGGTGGACCCGGCGGTAATTGAAATGCTGGCCCGTCGTATTCAGAGCAACATCCGTGAGTTGGAGGGCGCACTCACCCGCGTGTTGGCCTACGCAGATTTGACCGGCCAACCGGTGACAATGGATTTGGCGGCCTCCGCCATTGCGGATTTGATGCCACGCCGCCGCACACTGACGCCGGAGCAGGTGATTGATGTGGTGGCGGAGGTGTACCATACCACGCCAGCCGCATTGATGGGGCCAGACCGCTCTAAGGAAATTGCGTGGGCGCGGCAGGTGGCGATGTACCTCATCCGCGAGGAATCAGATTGTTCTTTGCCCGCGATTGGCGAGGCGCTGGGCAACCGGGACCATACCACCATCCTGTATGGTTGTAAAAAGGTGGCGGATGAAATTGAACGGAATGATGCCAAACGCCGTGAGTTGATAGACGTAAGAAATCGCCTTTTCAACCAAGTGGCGGCCCCAGCCTAAACATAGAAACGAGATACCATAAAAAAAGCCGGAAAATCCGGCTTTTTTTTTATTTTCCAGCATACCGGATATATGGCGGGTAAAAAGTCTTTAGGAAATCAATTTCCAGCCACAAAAATCAACTTTATGTATTTGTTTTTGCCGGTAACTGTGGATAAGTAGCCTAATAACTGTGGAGAAGGGGGGTGTTTTGGGGAAAACACATCGTTTGCGGCTAAACTGGGTTAGGCCCAAATATGGGTCATGCGCCAAGATATTGGGTTAGCAGAAAATGAGTGTCTATATTTTTGGGTGATGGCTCAGAAAGACTTCGGATGCCCCAAAATGCATCCACACCATCCCCATTTTCTCCCCAATCAGTGTGTGGAAACAAAAACCGCGCCCAGCCGCCGTATCTTCGGGTGGACGCGCCGGGCAACCGTGATTGTTGCACAACCTGCGCGCCGCGAAAAGTTACTCACAAATCCACAAGCCCTATTACGACGGCTATATATTTATCTATAGTTATTCACTTAATTTCTGGGAAGAGATGGTGATGGATTGAAACTCAAATGCAATCACCCGCCGCTGGGCGTGGCTGTCGTGCCCTTCAATCACAATCCGATCAATAATTTCAGGATCTCGGATAGACAAGCATAGTGTATACAGCTCATCTAATGACCGGAAAGCTTGCGCGGTTTCATTGAGGCCGCTAGTGCGGCTCCATTGCCGGAAGATGATGGTGCCGCTGGTGACTTGGGGTTGGCTCATGGAAAATTGTAGAGGCGCGGCGCGCACAGAACGCGAGCGCCGCGACTTTTACTTATTAGAGTTGCTTCTGTGCGCGGTAGGCCGCAATTTGCTCGCGGAGCGCCGCCCGCTGACTCAACGCGGCTTGGGCAGGCGCTTCTAGCGCGGTGGTGAAGGTCGTGCGGGCATTATCCACTGCCGTAAGTAATTGCTCTGTGGGGGCCAGCGCTTCATCTCGGAGCGGCGTCACCAATTTCTTGCGCCAGTTCTGTGGGCCATCGCCCACGTAGCGGGAGAGTTTGCCAAACACTTTTTCATCCGTGTTGGCCGTAAGTTCTACCGAGTGTGTGAATACAGTTTGGGCCGCGCTAAAGGTGGCGCGCGTTTGCTCTCCAATGTTGAAGGGCAGGTAATCCAGCACAAATTTGATGAAGCCGCCGAATACGGTTACAACGCCGGTAGCCGCATCTACAATGGTGGTTTTGGCCGCTTTCTCAAGTGAGAACAAGCCCAGTTTCAAGCTGATTACACGTTCGTTCAGCCAGACCAATGCGGCGTTGAAGTCCGGCAGGAGTTTCTCGAACTCGGCTAACAAGTTGCGGGCGGTTTGTAGGCCGGTTTGCACCAATGGCGTAACGGTGAGCGCGCCGGCTAGGCCGCCGGCTGTGGCTTTTAGGCCTTCTTGCGTTAGCGCATCCAAACCCACTGCTTCCAATTGCTCGTATAAGCTTATCAGCCCGCCATAATCTTGAAGTTTGCTTTGCGCGCTGGCGAGTTGCGCCTGCAGGGCGGCCACCTGATCTTTCAGCAGTTGCGCTTCATTTTGTGAAGTTGCGAGGGCGTTGGCCAGTTGCACATTTTGGCCGTTGACGGCCATTAACTGTGCATCTAGCGTGCTTAGCTGTGTTTGCAGGCTGGCTACCTGCCCATCCAGCGAGAGTGATTGAGCTTGCGCGGCGGCCATTTGCGCCTGCAAAGTTTCCAGCGCGGCCTGCGCGGCGTCTTTCTCGGCCAGTTGGTTTTGCGCCCATGCCGCGCCGCCGCCTATGGCCAAACCGGCCACGCCCAACCCCAACGCTCGCAGAAAAATCCGACGGGAATATTCAGTGGTGTTTTCAGTCATGGCTACCTCCAACCAGAGCAATCAATGAAAGACTCTACGTCAGAAACGTGAAAAAGGTGTAGCACCTAACACTTACGCTACCACGCTATGATTATAGGCCGAGATTTATTCAGGAAACGAGAGGGAAAAGTAGGGGGATGGTGAGTGAGGTTATGACGATTTTAGGCGCTCGCCTTCATTTGGCTTGAAGCGGATATCACCTGCCTGATGGGGATAGAGCGGTGTGATGTTAGCGAAGAACTCGCGGAATTTCTGCAGATCGGCTTCCACATCTCCCGTCAGCCACACTGCTGGCCCCACCCCAGCCGCGCGGCGCTTATAATCCAAATACGCCGGATGCACCGGCAGGCTGGCGCCCAGCGCAATGTGGTAAAAACCGGATTTCCAGAACGGTGTGCGCTTACGGGTGCCCTCCGGTGTAATAGCCAGCATCAGCCGTTCCCGGCTATTGAAGTTCTGCACCATCTGCTCCACAGCGTTAAAGCGGGAGCGCCGGTCTATGGCAATGCCGCCCAGCCGCTGAATCAATGGCCCAATCACCGGCCACTTTACCGCGGAGTCTTTCACCATAAAGCCGTATGGCCATTCGGCCAGCAAACCCAGCGCGTGCGCGCACACCAAGCCGATGGGCAAATCCCAGTTAGAAGTATGCGGATGCAAAATCAACACAAATTTGGGCGCGGTGGGCAGGGGGCCTTCCACCCTCCAGCCCATGAGGGGCAGAAGGGCTTGGGCTAACTTTTGTAACCAGCGGCGGCTCCGAGAAATGGGGCGGATGACGGAAGTATCGGGCATGACCGCAAGTATAAACACAAACGCCCCGCTAAGGTTGCGGGGCGTTTGCATTTTCAATTATCCCTTACACTATTCCCAACATTCCCAACAATCGCGTCCAATCGGTGCCGGTGACGATGCCGCAGAAAATCACTGCCCAGATAATCACCATCAAACAACCACAGCCCAAGCCGGTGCAGGAACAGCCGCGCCCAAAGCCAAAGCGCTCTTGCAAATAGTCAAATATCTGATTGAGCAAAAACAGTTGGAACAGGCCGGATAAACAGCCCTGACGATCATCTCGCATAAAAGCCTCCGCTGGAGAAATGAGCTAGCATTTTCTACGCATTCCGCAACGCTCGGTTGCGGAGCGGGGCTTGCACATTAACCCACCACACCTTTCGGCGCATCCTTGTCATATACTTGCACTTGCACATCCAGCCCTTCGCTTACCAACAACTGTGTTAACCGGTCACGCACCGCGTCCTTGATCTTGTCCATTTCTGCCGCCGGGGCGTCCACGCTGATGCGCGCTTCCTCGTCCGACATTTTCACCACTTTGAGTGTGGCTGTGGAGCAGGCGCCCATAATCAATTGAGTCACTTCGGTAATGGCATCATCTAAATTCATAGTGGCCTCCGCGCCTAAAAGTTTATTTGGCTTTGGGGTTGTGTCAAACCATAATTTTCTGGAGGGCCGAGGCGATTTTTGCTCGTTCACCCTATCCGGGCATCGCTCGGTAAAGCCAAGTTGGAAACATCCGTTCCATCCACGGTCATCTTCCACTTTCATTTCGCCTAACTCTGTATTACTAAACGGTAATACGGCTTTACCAAGCAGATACCTTGCCTCGGAAGACCTGTAATTTGGGTGAGGTAAGCTGGCGCTATGATTGAAATTAAGGAGTGTACCTATATGAACTACCTAAAACTCAGCCTCGCCGTTGGCTTGGCCGCGCTATTGGCCGCGTGCAGAACTACGGCAACCACGGAGCCAATTGTTATCCTGCCTACCCAAGCGCCCGCCACACCTACCGTTCAACCCACGGTGGGCATTAGCGTGCCTACGGTTACGCCCCAGCCAGTAAACACATCTACACCCGAGCCAGCGGCGGCTACGCCAACTCTGGCGCCAACGGGAACGCCCACCGCACCCCCTACCCCAGACCCCAACGAGGGCGTGGGTGATGTGATATATAGCGATAAACTGGACGGCACTGGCGGCTGGTTGTGGACGTATGAAGATGATGCGGCTAAGTTCGGCGTTGCGCCGGCGGAGAAACAGTTGAACTCAATTGCCAAACGCAATGGCACATGGCGCTTCACCATCAGTAATGATGTAATCAACGTCGGCAACCAACAATTGCGCGTTACGGCGCGGCCTACCGTATGCGCAGAGCAAGACCAGTATGCTCTGCTCTTTCGGGGCAGAGTTTTAGATGAAGCCGCCAGCTTGTACAGCTATTACGCCTTCAAGTTGCGCTGTGATGGCTCCGCGCGGCTGGAGAAGCTAGAAGGCCCGGATACGGTTGTGATTGTGAATTGGGTGCAATCGTCCGCCATTCAGACCGGCGTGAACGTGGAGAACACCCTGATGGTGTGGGCCAATAAAGACCAGATGCGATTCTACGTGAATGACCAGTTCTTATTTGAAGCGGTGGATGGCAGTTTGGCCGAGGGGTTTTATGGTTTCTACCTGTTTGACCGGACGAACGGCAATATGGCCGTGAGCTGGAAGAATTTAGAAGCGCGCGCAATCAATCTGCCATAGAAATGTATCTGAGAGAAAGGCAAAATCTTAGAGCCGTTCCACTGGAACGGCTCTAAGATTTTTACGCCCAGTTCGCTGAGAAGCGCCGCATGGCTTTGCGCCGCGCTTCCATAGCAGATTGGATCATCAAAAACTCGCCAATGTTTTCTAAAGTGAGCAAGCCTACCAGTTGGTCGCCGTTCATCACCGGCACAATGCGGGTCGGCGCGGTTTGCATGCGCATGAACAGGGGCTCCAGCATATCGCGCACGTCAGCGGTGTAAAACTGTCTTTGCATTACATCCGCCACGCGCCCGCCCACGCCGCGTTGCGCCAAAGCGGTCAGCAAATCATGCCGCGTGAGCACGCCCACCACGCGGCCCTCATCTACCACCGGAAAATCTTCCTGCGAACCGCCAATCACCAAATCCGTCACCCGCAGAAGTGGGTCATACTGGCTCACCGTGCGGAAATCCGTGAGCATGGCGCGGTTTACCGGAATGCCGCCCATGGCGCTCTTCATTTGCACAGCGGTGGCTTCTTGTGAGGCCGCCATCCAGATGAAGAAGGCGATAAAAATCAGCATGGGGTTGGCGAACAGGCCAATAAAGCCAAAGATCAACGCCGCGCCTTGCCCCAGCACCGCGGCAATTTGGGTAGCGCGCACGTAATCAATGTTCATGGCTAAGATGGCGCGGAGCACGCGGCCTCCATCCATGGGGAAAGCCGGAATGAGGTTGAACAGCACCAACGAGAGGTTGGCGTACATCACCCGCTCCCAGAAGGGGCCTTCCACAATACCTAGGCGATTCAAGGGCGTTAGGCCATCCGTTACCAGCAGAATGCTAAACAGCACGGCCGCAATCACTACGTTTACGGCTGGGCCGGCCAACGCCACCCATAATTCCTGAATGGGTTTATCCGGCATCCGCTCTAGCCGCGCCACGCCGCCAATGGGGTATAGCGTAATATCCCGCGTTTGGATGTGGTATTGGCGTGCGGTGAGCGAGTGGCCGAATTCATGCAACAGCACGCTGGCAAACAACACCAAAATGTAAGCCACACCTTCCGCCGCGCTCGCTAGCGTGCCCGAGCTCCAGTAAGCGCTCAAGCCAATAAAGCCCAGAAGCAGGAAGAAGGTGATGTGGATGTAAACATCTATTCCGGCAAAACGCCCTAATCGAAATGACCAGTTCATAGTAAGTTATCCTTCCATAAAACGTTACCGAAAATCTAGCGTGCTTTTATTAGATTTACGTCTTAAGAGGATTAGGGCGAGGTGAATTGGGCGGAGGCGTTCAATATCGCGCCGGTAGATAGTTGCGGCCAGGAGACTAAATCACGCGTTGAATTAACGGACTAACTTGCTCCTTATTCTCGCTAATAAAACGCTGATAATTTGTATGCAGATTTCTAACACAGGCGGCGTAGAGTCGGGGCAAGTTTAGTAAACGATTTTTAGCAAAGGAGTTGCGCCTATGTCACTCACTATTCGTCCTCTTTATCGTCCAGCGCGTCTCACCGAAATGATGGACCGGCTGTTCGATGAGACTTTCAACCGCGCGTGGAACGGCTTCCCCAGCGTGGAGGCCCTGAGTGTGCCGGTAGATATTCAGACCAAGGATGACGAATTCATCCTGTATGCCAGTGTGCCCGGCCTGCGCGCCGAAGACCTGAGCATTGAAGTGCTTGGCAACAGTGTGACGGTGCGCGGCGAGGTGTTTGCCCCGGCCAATGATGAGAAAACGGGCTGGCTCTTACAAGAGCGCGTAGTGGGCAAATTCAGCCGCACATTCACCTTGCCGGCGGAATTGAACAACGCCAAGGCGGAAGCTAACCTTGAGCATGGTGTGCTAACCCTTCGTCTGCCCAAGGCTGAAACCGCTAAACCTAAGTCTATCAAAATTCAGGTGAAGTAACCCCTCGGCCTTTCGGCCTTCCTCGCAGGCCCTGCCTGCATTTCCCCGCCCCGCGCTCAATTTGAGCGCGGGGCTTCTTTATTTCCCCCACTAGACCGGTACGCTTTGCGCAAAACCGGCCCGGTCTTAACCGTTATAATCACTGCCTCACCACTCTCGGAGGCCACGATGACCCGCTTGGAACATGATTTGCTGGGCGAGCGCCAAGTGCCAGATGAAGCCCTATACGGCATTCATACCTTGCGCGCCAAGGAAAATTTCCCCATCAGCGGCGTGCCCATTTGGGTTTATCCCAACCTCATCAAAGCCTTGGCGTGCGTGAAACAAGCGGCGGCCATCACCAATAACCAATTACAGCTATTAGAGGCCGCTAAGGCCAAAGCCATTATTGCCGCGTGCGAGGAAATCCGCGCCGGGCAACATCACCGGCATTTTATTGTGGATGTGATTCAGGGCGGCGCAGGCACCTCCACCAATATGAATGCGAATGAAGTGATCGCCAACCGAGGGCTGGAATTGCTCGGCCGGCCGCGCGGCGCGTATCAACATTTGCACCCACTGGAAGATGTGAACATGAGCCAGAGCACCAACGATGTGTATCCTACGGCGGTGCGGCTGGCTTTGCGCTTTGAACTGGATGATTTATTGAAAGCGATGGCGGTTTTGCGCATTGAGTTTGAGGCCAAAGCGCGCGAATTTGCCGATGTGCTGAAGATGGGCCGCACGCAATTGCAAGACGCCGTGCCCATGACGCTGGGGCAGGAATTTGGCGCATTTGGGGTGACGCTAGGCGAGGATGAAGACCGCGTGCGCGAGGCGGCGTTGCTGATTCAAGAGATTAACTTGGGCGCTACGGCCATTGGCACTGGCATTAACGCCCCGCCGGAGTACGCCGCATTAGCCTGTAAGCATTTGGCGGACATCAGCGGCGTGAAAGTGGTAACGGCTTCCAATTTAGTAGAAGCCACACAAGATGCTGGCGCGTTTGTGCAACTTTCCGGCGTGCTTAAGCGCGTGGCGGTGAAGCTGAGCAAAACCTGCAATGATTTGCGCCTGCTCTCCTCCGGCCCCCGCGCCGGGCTGGGCGAGATTAATTTGCCGCCACGGCAAGCTGGCTCCAGCATCATGCCCGGCAAGGTGAACCCCGTTATTCCAGAAGTGGTGAACCAAATTGCGTTTGAGGTGATTGGCAATGATGTAACGGTGAGCTTTGCGGCGGAGGCCGGGCAACTCCAACTCAATGCCTTTGAACCTATTATTGCGCACAGTTTATTCAAAAGCATTGCCCACTTGCGCAACGGTTGCCTCACGCTGGCGGAGCGGTGCGTACGCGGCATCACCGCCAACCGCGCCCACTTGCGCCGTTCTGTAGAGTCTTCCATCGGCATTGTCACGGCGCTCAACCCGTACATTGGCTATGAAAATGCCACTGCCGTAGCCAAAGAGGCGCACGCCACCGGGCAAAGCGTTTATGATTTGGTGCTGGCGAAAGGCTTGCTGACGCAGGCCGAGCTAGATGATATTTTGCGGCCCGAAATTCTCACCCAGCCGCGCCCCTTGCCAACGCGGGAGTAGCCCACGTAAGCATAAAAGAGCGATGAGGTTTTAGCGCAATAACATCCAGAGCAAAGCGCTGAGGCCGGAAAAGAAGAGTAACAGGGTAATGATAAAGAAAACCAACAGCGGCATGTCCAGTGGCTTATCGCCCGCCACTTGGCCGGTTTGGCCGTTGATGATGACGCGGTATTGATGTTGCCCGTAGTGGTACGTGCCAATCCACAGCGGCAGAAGCACAAGTTTATAAAGTTCACCGGAAAAATTATCTGTGGTTACTTGCAGGTTACGCACAGCGCGGCCCGGCGCCACTTTATCCCGCATCTCAAGCCGCGCTTCTTTTACCATCTGCTCCCGCGCCCGCAGATAGGCATCCGCCAGCGAGAGGGTGTACATGGCGGCGGGCCAATCCGCCAAGTATTCACTTTTGAATTGAATGAGTTGCTTCAAATCAAATGGCGGTAAGCGCTTTTGCCAGCCGTTGGGGAGCACCGCTGAAGCGGGCACCAGTTGATCTTTGTAGAAGAAAGTGTAATCGCCGGTACGCCAAACCCAGCGTTCTTCTTTACCATAGCCTTCTTGCACTTCTGCGCCCCACTTGGCCGTGAGGTTGGCCTCAAACACCCAAAACGGCACATAGGCTGGATACAATTGTTTATTGCGCACCAGCTTTTGCAAATCACCCGGCGTGAACCAACCTTGTCCCAGCCATTCGCGCGCTAGCTGGTAGGCTTTTTCTGCTTCAAAACCCATCGGGATGAGGCCCTGCGGCGTGATGAGGTTGGCTTCCTCCGGCGCTTGTACCAGCGCGGCCTTGCCGCAAAACGGGCATACGGCGCTTTTATACCCCACCGGCAAAACGCTGGTGGCTGAGCATTGTTGGCAGGTGAACAGCCGCTCACCCTCCGCCCAGCGCTGGCCGCGCTCCGTGGGCAGAACAAAATCTAATGGCCGCGCGCCATCCTTTAGTGGGGTTTCCTCCACGGCTTCTACAAAGCCGCAGTTTTCACATTTCAAATCCACCAGTTCCGGGTCAAAGCGCAGGCGGCCCCCGCACTGCGGGCAATCAAACGTTTGGCGCACCCGTACCGGCTCGGCTTCAACGGGTTGCCGCGCGCTTACGCTCGCCCCCTCCGCCAGCACATCATCTTTTTTTAGTTGGCCCGTGAGCAGAGCCAAACCGCGCCGTGCTTGAGCGTTGCCCGGCTCGGCGGCAATGGCCCACTCTAAATATTTGCGTTGCTCGGCCACATCGTCCGTGGTGGCGGAGAGCCACAGCCACGCCTCAGAGTGTTGCGGGTCATATTCCACCGCTTTGAGCAAATGCTGGCGGCCCAAAGCCTTATCCCCGGTTTTCACACAGGTGCGCCCCAGCCGGAAAAGTTCACCAGCCTGCTCGCGTTTGCGTTCGCCGTCACGGTCAAAGTTCATAACGTGATTAAAAACTAAAACTCGCGCGAGGAAGGATGGGCTTGGTTTGGGAGCCTTCCATCATCATCCGCGTGCTCCATGTTTCAAGTTCAGTTCAGGGCGAAGCATTGCTTCGCCCTACTTTTCATGCGTTACGCATTGCGGGCCGCCTGCCGCGCCAATTCTTCATACCCAGCTTCACCGAGCACTAACTTCAACTCCATATCAAACAACTGCCACAACGCAATGGGCTGGCCGGGGTTGGGGCGGTTGCAGTTGCCGCCCTCCAAATACATTTCACTCTGTTCCGCCAACACCACACGCTTGTTCTCCCACACCAACGGATGTAGGGCGCAATAATAGGGCTTGTAGCGCCATGGATGTTCACCCGCCGCAATGCCTGCCGCTTGCAAAGCGCACAACCGGTCTGGCCGTAAGAAAATACACGTTTGCCCGGCTGGGTGCGAGGCATCGTCAATCACATTCGTCCAAGTGGTGGGTTCTTCGGCGGGATGGTCTTCATCTGGCTCAGTTTCAGCGGCAAACCATAACGCTGGGTCACGGCGTTCCTCGGGCAAGTGCGGCTGTATCAGGGCGGCGTGGGCGCGGATATCTGCCGCTTGCGAGACGGCGATGTACACGCCGCCCGAACAACAATAGGATTGGCACTCCTCCAATCGGCAACGCCGCAAAGGCCGCGCCTCCAATAAGCCGGTGTCCACGGCCACGCCGTTAATCATCAACTCTTTTTCTCGTGAAGTCATTGCAAAGTCTCCTGATGGGCAGTGTAACATCAACTGCTATTAATCCTCTTCCAAAACTCGCCCATTATAATTAGGCATATGCTCGGCGGTGTGATCTTTGACTTAGGCTCAACGCTTATCTATTCTACGGGCGAAAAAAATTGGGGGGCTATTATGCCCCGCATGCGAGCCGATTTACTGCATTTCCTCAACGCCAACGGATATGCGCTTGACCCGGCCGAATTCCTCACCCGCCTTGCCGAGAACTACGCCGCCTTTGACCAACAGCGCCAAACCGATTGGGTGGAATACACCACGGCCTACCTCATCACCCAAACTCTGAAAGATTTAGGGCAACCGGCGCCACCACCCGCTTTGCTGGAAAGCGCCCGGCGGGCATATTATGCTTACAGTGAGACGTTGTACACTGTCCTGCCGGACGCACACGCCACGCTCTGCCGGCTTCGCGCGGCTGGCCTAAAGTTAGGCCTCATCTCCAATGCCAGTGACAACGAAAATGTGCAACGTCTGATTGACCAAGCGCAGTTGCGAGACTATTTTGACCCCATCATTGTTTCTGCCGCTGTGGGCTTACGCAAGCCCAACCCGCGCATTTTTGATTTAGTGCTCAAGCCGTGGGGCCTGCAGGCTAACGAATGTGTGATGGTGGGCGATACCCTGGGCGCAGATATCCTCGGCGCACAATTGGCCGGGCTACGGCACGTGTGGCTCACTGCTTACGCCGATCACCCCGCCAACCACGCCCACCGCGGCAACATCCTTCCGGAAGCAGAAATCGCCAGCTTAAGTGACTTGCCCGCCTTGCTAGAAAGGTGGAGCGCCGCTGAAACCAAATGACACCCGAAACCGCCGTAGAACTCGCCAACGCACAGTTTTATACCGCCCTAAGTTTGGCTGATTTGGGCGCGATGCAACGTTTATGGGTGAGCAGTTCAGATGCGATCTGTACCCACCCCGGCTGGCGCACACTCTATGGCTGGCCGGCTATTCGGGAGAGTTGGCAAAACATTTTTGCCAATCAAGGCCCGCTCCACGTTTGGCCAAGTCAGGTGCAGGTGCGGGTGTTTGGCCAAACCGCTGAAGTGCAGTGCTTAGAAAATATTGACTCCGGGCAGGTTGCGGGCGCGGGGATTCTCCAAACGCATGCGACCAATGTCTTTCGATTAGTGGCGGGTGAGTGGAAAATTCTGGAACATCATGCCGCGCCGCGCCGCGCTAACCAACCCCAACGTTTAGAGCGATTCTCACGCAACTGAAGCGTGATAGAGTCTGTGTATGACCCTCTCAGAGAGCACTTCGAGTTCGGCCATCGGGGAGCGGCTGTTTCGGCAACTGGCCGAGAATTCGCCAGACACAATTTTGATTTTGGAGTGGCCCGGCCCGCACGCTATTTATTTCAATCGGGATGATTTTTTAGGTTACTCGGCTGATGAAATGCGCGCGCCCCGCTTCCTCATTAACCATGTCCACCCTGAAGATGCTGTTCTGGCTCGTCAACAGTTAGAAGCCGCCCAGCGGGGCGAGGTGCAAACCATCGAATTTCGGATGCAACACAAAACCGGGCGCTGGGAGTGGGTGCAAAGCCGCGCCAAATCACTGCTGTTTGCCTCACATGGGCAAGTTCAGCAACTGTTGTACACACTCACCCTCATCACAGACCGGAAACATGCCGAGGAAGAACTGCGCGCCAGTGAGCGACGCTTTCGCGCTTTAATTGAAAACAGCTTGGACTTAATCACCGTTCAAGATATCAATTTCGTCGTTACTTACGTCAGCCCCTCGGTGGAAAAATTTGTGAATTTGCCTGCCAGTGAGTTGTTGGGCAAGGTGGGCATCAATTTAGGTTACGTTCACCCGGATGATTTGGCCCGCCTGCAACAATCTTTTGCCACCGCCCTCAGCCAGCCGGGCGTCCCTCAACCACCCACGGAGTATCACATTCAAGACTTGCACGGCCAATGGCGAGTGTTGGAAACGGTGATCGTCAATCTATTGCTCGATCCCGCCATTAACGGCATTTTGGTGAATGCGCGGGATATTACCCAGCGCCGCGAAGCCGAGCGCGCCCTGCGGGACAGCGAGGCCCGCTATCGCTTAATTCTTCAGCAATCGCTGGACGCTATTTTCATCGCCGATGCTAAGACCTACACCTTGTTGGAGGCCAACCCGGCATTCTTTAAGTTGTTTGGTTACTCACCTGCGGATATGGGGCGCCTCACATATTATGAGTTGGCGGTAGCCACCCAAGAAGACCTTGATGAACTTTTAAGCCTCATCCAACAACATGGGCGGTATGCGGTGGGGGAATGGCTTTATCGCCACGCCGATGGGTCTCAGACGGCGGTGGACGTAAACGCCAGCTTGCTTACTCTAAATGATCAGGAAGTGATTGTGACGGTGGCGCGTGACATTTCAGAGCGTAAGCAGAGGGAACAGGAATTGGCGCAACGCACAGCGGAATTGGCCGCCCTCTACCGGGCCTCGGCGCGTTTGCTCAACCCGGGTGAAAATGTGGAGCAACTCGCCCAGCAAATCGTTAGCGCCCTCACGCAAGAGTTTGAATTTGCCGATTGCGGGTTGTTGTTGGTGGATGAAGCGGCCGGGATGCTTAAGCGGCTTGCTCGGGCCGGGCCATACGAAGTGCGCACCTCGGCCCCTTTATACCTCAATGGCAAAGGCCTGACGATTTCTGCCGTTCACAGTAATCAACTGGTGTACGCACCGGATGTAACACAAGACCCACGCTATATTCCCAACGAATCTCGCACTCGCTCAGAATTGGTTGTGCCGTTGCGCTACAGCGGCAAAGTGATAGGCGTTTTGGATTTGCAAAGCGAAGAGCCAAATGCTTTTGATGAACGCGCACTCCGCATTATTACGGCTTTTGCCGAGCGGGCTGAGTTAGCCTTGGCCAATGCCTTGCTGGTGGAGCGTCTCAATCATTCTCGTCGGTTGGCTGAGGACGCCAGCCGCTTGAAGAGTGAGTTTCTGGCCAATACCTCACACGAACTACGGACTCCACTCACGGGCATCCTAGGCTCCTTAAGCCTGATTCTCAATGATGAGTGTGAAACAACCGATGAAGCTAAACAGTTTGCCCAAATTGCGTACGACTCCGCCCGAAACCTCTTGAGTATTGTGAATGATTTGCTGGACGTAGCCAAGATTGAAGCGGGCAAAATGAATGTGCAACTTCAGGTTGTTGAAATCTCATCGACTCTGGCCGAGGTGTATATGTTGATGTGGACGACGGCCAGCCAAAAGCTACTTGAGTTTCGCATCCCCACCTTTACTGAGCCGGTTTACGTTTGGGCTGATAACGAGAAGCTTAAGCAAATCCTTATTAACCTGATTGGCAATGCCATTAAGTTCACAGAACAAGGGTATGTGAGCGTAGAGGTAACCGTTGAAAAACCGTTCGTCAAAATATCGGTGCAGGATACGGGCATTGGCATCCCGTCCGAAAAACAGGCCCTTCTCTTCCGGCCCTTTGTGCAAGTGGATGGCACTTCCACCCGCCGCTACGGCGGCACCGGCCTCGGCCTAAGCATTTCGCGCAGTTTAGCTCAATTGCTGGGTGGTTCTATTACGCTGGAAAGCGCCGGCGAAGGCTTGGGGAGCACCTTTACGCTCACGCTCTATCAGGCTGACCCTAACACATCCGCATTGCCCAAGTTAGCGTAAGGCCCACCCGCTATGGATTTGTTTGATTACAATTTGCAACAGCGCCAGGCCACAGAAGCGCCGCTGGCCGCGCGCCTGCGCCCCCGCACACTTGATGAATTTATTGGGCAAGAGGAAATTGTAGGCCCGGGACGGCTTTTGCGCCGGGCAATACAGGCCGACCGGCTGTTTGCTTCTATTTTATTTTGGGGGCCGCCGGGCACGGGCAAAACCACCCTCGCGCAAATCATCGCCAACACCACCCGCGCTCATTTCACCTCCCTCAACGCCGTGCTGGCGGGCATTGCAGAATTACGCACCGTGATCGCGGAAGCTAAAGAGCGCCGCAAGCTCCATGGCCTGCGCACCATTTTATTTGTAGATGAAGTGCACCGCTGGAACAAGGCGCAACAAGACGCGCTTTTACCGCATGTGGAAGATGGCACTCTTATCTTAATTGGGGCCACCACCGAAAACCCTTACTTTGAAGTAATTGGCGCGCTGGTCTCGCGCTCACGCATTTTTCAGTTGAAGGCGCTGGGGGAGGCCGAGGTGGCCCGCATCTTAGAACACGCGCTGACGGATAAAGAGCGCGGGTACGGCAACCGCCGGATTGTTTTGCATGAAGCGGCGCGGCAGCACCTGATCAGCGTGGCAGGCGGCGATGCCCGCAATGCCCTCAACGCGCTAGAGCTGGCCGTAGAAACCACACCGCCAGATGCGGACGGCGTGATTCAGGTGACGCTGGAGGTGGCGCAGGAAAGCATTCAGCGGCGCGCCGTGTTGTATGATAAAGACGGCGATGCGCACTACGACACGATTAGCGCCTTCATCAAAAGCGTGCGCGGCAGTGACCCGGATGCCGCCTTGTATTGGCTGGCCAAGATGCTGTACGCCGGGGAGAGTCCGCGCTTCATCTTGCGCCGCTTGGTGATTTTAGCTGGTGAGGATATTGGATTGGCGGACCCACTCGGTTTGGTGGTGGCCAGCGCCGCCGTGCAAGCCTTTGAGTTTATTGGCATGCCGGAGGGCATCTTCCCGATTGTGGAAGCCACCCTGTATTTAGCCACTGCGCCCAAGAGCAATACCACCACCGCGTACTTCAAAGCGTTTGAGAAAATAGAGGCGGAAGGGAAAGTAGATGTGCCCCGCCACTTACAAGATGGCAACCGCGACGCGAAAGGATTGGGCCACGGTGAGGGTTATGTGTATCCTCACGAATTACCCGGCCACCACACGGGTCAGCAGTATTTGCCTAACGCCTTGCTGGGTACTTATTTTTATACGCCCTCCTCGGAAGGGTACGAAGCCGCCGTCCAAGAACGTTTGGCGCGTTGGCGGGCCGCACAAGAAAAAGCGCTTGGCCTTACCCAAACCACTACTTTGCCAGAACTCTCCGAAGATCTCATCACACAACTTAAACGCCGTGCGGCGCGGTAAGCGGCCTACTAAGTTGTAAATGAGAAATCCCCACATTTGATAAGGATTCCCTGAGAAAAGTTATACAAAACAACTGATGACGACTGAGAGTTTGATATTGTTTGAGTAGCTCTGCGGAGATTAGCCGATCCATCGCTCACTTTCTGCAGAGGTGGGCGAGCACCATAAAACATCACTTTCAGTGAGGAGTTACACCATGAAGCGCTTGTTTTCACTTGTGCTCGCTCTTGCCGTTGCTCTGTTCAGTTTTGTATCCGTCTTCGCACATTCTGTCCGTTCCAGTAGTGGTGATGCGTCCGTTTATGTTATTCACGGCATAAACGGTCGAGATTTGGGCTTACCGTCTAGCAGTTTGCCAGTTGATGTGTCCGTCAACGGCGCCTGTGCGCTCACCGGTTTCACCTTTGGGCAAATCGTTGGCCCGCTTGCCTTGCCGGCAGGCACCTACGCCATTGCCATCAGCTTGGCGAATGCCAGTCAACCCTGTGGCAACGCTCCCGTCATTGCGGCGGATGTGCCGTTTGCCGCTGGAGAAAACGCCACCGTTATTGCGCATCTCAGCGCGGCGAGCGCCCCCACCGCCAGTAAATTTGTAAATGATCTCTCCAACCCGGGCATCGCCAAAGGCCGCGTTTCAGTGCGGCATACGGCCGCCGCCCCAGCCGTAGATGTCAAAGTGAGCCGCGGCGCTCGGCAAATAGCCACTATCGCTGGGCTTACCAATGGTAACCAAGCAGATGCCGTGCTTCCCTTTGGCACATATAATGCCAGCTTGTTCGTTTCTGGCACAGATACGCGCGCCCTTGGCCCAGCCGGCTTCTTATCTCTCCCGAAGCGCCTGACGGTAGTATATGCTGTAGGTTCTGCCGCCAACGGCACACTAAGCCTGATCCGCCACACCATCTCTACTCCGTAAACGCGTGTTTTGCCCGCCAGCGGCCTGACGGCGTTTTCCACGCTGTTCAGGCCGCTTTTGTTTGTGTTGTAAACTGTAGGCAGGAGCTTTTCATGACCATCCTGTTACTCATCCGCCACGGAGAAAATGAATACACACGCACCGGCAAATTGGCCGGCTGGACACCGGGCGTAAGTTTAAATGAAACTGGCCGGAAGCAAGCGCAGGCGCTAGCCGAAAAACTGAAAGCCGCCCCGTTGGTCGCGCTGTACTCCAGCCCATTAGAACGCGCCCGCGAAACCGCCGCCCCGCTGGCCGCCACGAAAAACTTGGAAGTGAAAATTGTGGAAGGGATTGGTGAAGTGCGTTACGGCGAGTGGCAAGGCAAAAGCCTCAAGCGGCTGGCGCGTACCAAATTGTGGCGCACAGTGCAGGGGCATCCTTCCGCCATGCAATTTCCGGGCGGGGAAACGTTCCGCCAAGTTCAGCACCGCGCCGTGGAGACAATTGAAGGTTTAGCGAAAGCCCATCCTAAGGAAATGATAGCCGCCGTTTCTCACGGCGATGTGATTAAATTGATCGTAGCGCATTACCTCGGCTTGTCGTTGGATCTGTTTCAGCGGCTAATGATTGGCACGGCCTCTATCACCATACTCCGTTTGGGCCACGGCCAGCCGGCTTTGGTAAAATTGAATGACACAACGGGCGTGGACGCCCCTGCCACTCGCAAGACAACAAAAAAGAAGTAATTATCTTCTTTATCTCTATCTTTAACTTTATCTTCTCCAATGGCCGGCACAATTTACGAGCTTGACCCGGTTTCGAGCATCACCACTGGTTACATCGGCCAGCCGGGTAAACGAGTGTTTTACCTGCAAGCCACGCGAGGCGACCAAACGGTAACGCTTGTAGTGGAAAAAATGCAGGTGGATGTGTTGGCGCAAAGCATTCAACAGTTTTTGGCTGAACTAAAAGAGCAGTTTCCTGATTTGCCAGAAGCTTCTTTCAATTATCGGCCGGAGAACATGAATCTGCGCGTGCCGCTGGACCCGGCCTTCCGCGTGGGGCAGTTGGGGCTGGGCTACGACTCTGACCGGGACTTGATTTTGCTGGTGGCGCAAGAAGTGACCACCGAAGAGCGTACGGACGATGAAGCCAGTGTAGCCCGCCTGTTTGCCACCCGCGCCCAAATGCTCACCCTCGCCGAGCATGGCAAGTCCATCATTAAACAAGGCCGCCCCATCTGCACCTTCTGCGGCCAGCCGGTGGACCCAGAAGGCCACTTCTGCCCACGCCGCAATGGGCATAAGTATTAGCGCAAGTGAAGAGTTGAAATTCATTCACTTTTGCCCATTAGTGATAAAGTTAACTCAGGGTGCCTCGTATCATTATTATATGATGAAACAAGCAAGCAAACTGCTGAAGGTCTCAGTTGAACTGGCTTTAGTATGCGTGTTGATATTAGCCACATTTGCGCTTTTCTCCATAATCAACTCTAGAGGGCAATCAACAGACCAGCAAGAAGGATATCCTCCTCCAGTCACAACACAAGCGCCAACTCTTCAACCCACATCAACAACTCAACCGACGCCAACGGCTACTCAAAAACCGCTACCAACCTCTACAGGTCTTCCGCTTCCTACACCACCAACCAGTCCATCAGGGATCATACGTTACACGATAATATCAGGGGAAGCTCCTAATTTCATTTACTCGCACTTTGCATTGGTAATTGATTCGGATGCACTATTAAATTTGGTAAAGCCCGAACCTATTCCACTCCCTGATTTGGGTTTTAATCCTTCTCAAATTTTCGTATCACCTAATGAACGCTACGTAGTAGCGATGTTACCAATAGAACCAGGCGGTCAGCCTTACGTAATTGACCAAAACACGGACGAAATAAAATCCCCTCTTTCGGATTTTGCTCCGGGTCAGTTTCAGGGTTGGCATCCTGATAATCGCCAATTTTTATTCGTTGTAGATGGAGGTGGGCCTTGGTTGGTTAACGCTGAAACATCAGAAGTGAATCAACTTGTATTTGACGGCTCAAATCATGGAGCCGCAATTTCCCCAGACGGGCAAAAAGTGGCTTACATTGGTTCCAATCCCATTGGCGGTAGCCTTTATGGCTTATGGCTTATTAATAGCTCTGGTGGTGAGGCGGAGTTTCAGGGTGACGTTAGTTCTATAGCCCAACTCTATCCGGGAGCATGGTCTCCAAATGCTCAATGGGTTGCATATTACGGTGGTTGTTCGAGTGAAACTCAAAGTGGCCCTGTCTGCTTGTTTAATCCTGTCACAAGAGAATATGTGAAGTTGAGTGTTCCCTCTTTCGGTGGTACTAGACCTGTTTGGTCACCTAACGGCCAATACCTCGCTGTAACGGGTTTGGTAAGAGGTGAAAAATTTTGTGAGGGCGATAATCTATCACCACTTGAACAGGAAGCCTGCGAATTTGATGATGGGCACATCATTTATATTGTTGATATTTCTAAAAACGAAGCCTCACCACTAACATCGGGTATTGCCCCAACTTGGTCGCCTGATGGCTCAATACTCGCCTTTATATCGAAACGCACTAGCGCAACAGAAATTTGGACAATCCAAGTTGATGGGAACAATTTACAACAACTCACAGTCGATGGACAATATAAAGATCCCTTTAACATCACATGGGCTGTGGAGGTCGGGCAATGAACTACGTCAACGCCGGTAAAACCTTATTGTGCTTTGGTATAACGAGCGCAACTCTATATTTTGTTTTTCTCACAGTACAGATAGCAGAAGCACAAACTTCTGCTCCATTTTTGATTTCTCCGTATTATGGCACAACAACTATATCGCAGGTTTACTCAATCAATCATAGGGCTTATGACTTACTTCTAAGATATGCTCCTGTTTTGGCCGCCGAGTCAGGCACGCTAAAGAGAGTGGAGTGGTTTTCTAACGACCCCTTATGCCATCAAAGCTCAACCAATACAGCTTGTGGATTTGGTCTTCATATTCGGATGCAACATCCAAACGGATATTGGTCTATTTATGGTCACTTAAGTACAACTGGGTTTGACTTAACTACTAATGGTAATGCAGTAGTTAGCCAAAAACAGTTCATAGGAAATAGCGGTCATACAGGATATTCAACAGGGCCGCATTTACACCTTGAAATACGTCCCTCACAATCTGGTAATGGAGTAGATCCCTTCAGCCCTAATTTATGGGAAGACGGGCAATGGGCTACCCCAAGTCGCCCGATTCCTGTGCCAACAAATCTTGGCGAAACGGTTGTGTATGAAGACACAGGTGGGTTTACAAAAGGTAATGGAGGGCCATTCAACAACCCGTGTTCTCCGGGATCGTGTTTTGAATGGATTGGCACAACTGGCACCCCTCCTTATGCCCCTTATTACACGCCTATTTACGGCAATAGCTCAACACCAGATGAATGGGCACGTTGGCAAACACAAGGAGTCCCAACTAGCGGTGATTTTTATAATGTTCAAGTTCATATGCCAACCACCACAATAAGTAAGACTTGGCAGGCACGTTATGTTTTAATAGACAATTTGAATAACGTCCTTGCAACAGGCGTTGTAGATCAAGCAGGCTTGCCGAATTCCACTTTTACGCAAAGCCAATGGGTAAGTGTAGGCACATACTTTCTAAAAACCGGTTACTCAATTTATACCCATGATGTGACGGGCGAAGGTATTGAGGGGCATTGTCCGGTATATTGTTTTTTGATAGTTGATGCCGTTAAGCTTATCAAGCGCCCAGCTCCGTTTCAAATTATCTACCATTGATTATCAAAGATTAACAAACCAACCCGATACTCGGCACTTTACCCCTCGTTTACGGAGATGTCCTCTACACTCCAACCCATTAGTTGGAATGCCATGCTGGAGATTTTGCGCGATGGCAAAATTCAGGTGGAAGGTTTGCTCCCCAACGGCTCCAACTACACTTTTTTGGCGCGCGTAACGCATAAAAGCCAAACGGCCTTTGCGGTGTATAAGCCCGTGCGCGGCGAACAGCCGCTGTGGGATTTTCCCGAGAATACGCTGGCCTTCCGCGAAGTGGCGGCTTTTGTGGTGAGTGAGGCGCTGGGGTGGGATTTTGTGCCGCCCACGCTGTACCGCACCGAGGGGCCGCACGGCGCGGGTTCGCTCCAGTTTTTTGTGCAAGCCCAGCCGGAATTTCACTACTTCCGAGCTACTGAAGAAGACCAACCGGAGATGCGGCGCACCGCGGTTTTTGATTTAATTGTGAACAACGCTGACCGCAAAGGTGGGCATGTGCTCAAAGATGCCAGCGGCAAAATCTGGCTGATAGATCACGGTATTTGTTTTCACGCGCAGAACAAACTGCGCACGGTGATTTGGGATTACGCCGGCGAGCCAATTCCGGATGACATCTTGAAAGATGTGGCGAAGTTTTACACCGCGCTGGAATGTGATGAAGATTTGAAAGCCGCCCTCAACGCCTTGCTAGACCCACTGGAAGTGGCCGCCCTCCGCCGCCGCACTGACCGTGTGCTGAACAGCAAGGTTTTCCCCAACCCCGGCACGCGGCGCAGTTACCCGTGGCCGCCGGTTTAAGTTTTTGCAAACTATCCGGGCCTTTGTCTAATCCAGAATACGAGGAAAATTAGCCCAAACCCAATTGTGGTGAGCAATAAAGCCAAACTATTTGCGCCGTTAATATCATTGGCTTGTACTGCATCATAAACGGCCATGGAAAGCGTTTGCGTCCGGCCCGGAATGTTCCCGGCCACCATGAGCGTGGTTCCAAAATCTCCCAAAGCACGCAAAAAACCTAATAGCCCAGCGGCCAGTAAGCCGCGCCAAATGAGAGGCAAAATGATGTACCAAAACAAACTGCGCTCATTGCAACCATCCACGCGCGCGGCATCTTCCACATCCCGATTGATTTCCGCGATGCTGACCTGCACGGTCTGAAAAACTAAAGGCAAGGCCACCACCACGGCGGCCACAATCGCGCCTGAAACCGAAAAGACAAACCGAAATCCTAAAAATTGCTCCGTGAGTGGGCCTAAACCGCGCTGACCAAGTAATACTAAAAGATAGTAACCCACCAAAGTAGGCGGCAGAACGAGTGGGGACATGATTAAGCCTTCAATCAACCATTTACCCCTGAACTTAAACCTCACCACTATCCATGCGAGAAGCGCGCCGACCACTAATGCGATTGAACTAGCCCACACTGCTATCCATAGCGATAGAGAAAGTGGAGACATCTTAAGGCAGTGGAGTAGGAGTAACAATAGCCGTAACTGTTTCTCCGGGTAAAACAAAACCATACGCCCGCATCACTGGGCGGCCTATTGGCCCATTAATGAACTCAGCAAATTCACGCGCCACTTGCGGGTTTGGGCTGGTGGTTAGGACGCCAAGGGCTTGGTTGAGTGGTTGATGCAGCTCCTCATCGAGCAAAACCCATGTAATTTCTGGCACACCTGCCACCGATAAAGCTACAATTCCTACTTGGGCGTCACCGGTTTGTACAAATTGCAACGTTTGGCGCACATTCTCACCGAATACCAGTTTGTTTTGTATTTGTTCCCATATGCCAGCCGTTTGCAAAGCCTCTTGGGCGGCTACACCATACGGCGCATGTTCTGGGTTGGCTATGGCGATGTGGGTTATTTTTTCCGAAAGCAGATCATTTAGTTGGGTGGCCGTTATCCCTGCATTACGATTGACTGCCAACACAATCCGCCCACGCGCGTAGAGCGCTACGGTATCTGTGAGGATAAGTTGTTTTTGGGCCAAGTCGTCTACAAAGCTAACATTGGCGGCGGCAAACAAATCGAAGGGAGCGCCATTTTCGATTTGTTGGGCAAGCTGACCGGTAGAACCAAAAACGAAAGTCACCTTATGCCCAGTTTGCTGTTGAAACAAAGCGCCTAATTCGGTGAAGGCGAATTGCAAATCAGCGGCGGCGGCCACTGTCAGTTCAACCGAAGCCGGCGCAGAGGTTGTGGCCGGCGCACAGGCAACCAAAGCTAACGCGAGAATTACTCCGAGGCGGAAGATTTTGCGAAACATCGTTCTCTCCTTGATATAGACTTAACTTTGGCCTTAGGCCAAAGATTGCTCACACTGATCCAGCCAATTCAACAGCGCCCGTAACTGCTCCACCCGAAACTGCTCAATCAGCCATAAATCCGTTTGGGCTTGGCGGGCATGTTCAACCTTGGACGTTTCATCCTCCAGACGCGCTTCACACACGGCCCGTTGAGCTGTAATTAATTGCCGCGCCGTCTCCAACCCTTCCCGCCGCGCAAAATAAAATTTGAGCAAAAAATCCAGCCGCATCTCACGCGGGTTATGGATGGGTGACTGAAGCCAGTGCCAGAAGGCGGCCTGCCCGGCGCGGGTGAGGCGAAACATCTTGCGCGCGGGCCGGGTTTCTTGCACCTTCAATGTGGAGGTGAGATAACCCTCGCGTTCCAGTCGCGCCAGCAAAGCGTACATTTGGCTTTGTTTCATGCGCCAAATGGCCCACAAGCCCTCTGGCCGCGTCAGTTCCTGATATAACTCATAGCCATGCCGGGGCGCGCGCCGTAAAAGGCCAAGCAGAGCTAATTCATACGTAAAGGGTTGTTTGGTGAGAGGCATGCAAGGCTTATACTCATTTAATGAGTATAAGCATTATAAAGGGCCACCTCCCAAAGCGCAATATCAAGGATGTATTTTATTGATTAGGGGTTATCTACCGCGCGGAAGTAAGCAATCACTTCATCAAGCGTTTGGTCAAGGGAGAGGGTCGGTTGCCAGCCCACGGCGGCGCGGATTTTTTCAATGCTGGGCACGCGGCGGTACATATCCTCAAAGCCTTTTTCATAGGCTTGCTCGTAAGGGATGTACACAATTTCCGAGGTGGAGGCGGTGCGGGCTTTTACCCGTTCGGCCAACTGGCGGATAGTCACTTCTTCTTGTGAGCCAATGTTGAAGATTTCGCCAATTGCGTTAGGCTCATGGGCCAACGCCAGCACGGCCCGTACCGCATCTTTCACGTTACAGAAACAGCGGGTTTGATTGCCGTCTCCATGCACCGGAATGGGTTGGCCCGCCAGCGCCTTCTGCACCATGCGCGGAATCACCATACCGTAACTGCCGGTTTGCCGTGGCCCAACGGTGTTGAAAAAACGGCAAATCACCACCGGTACGCCGAATTGCTTGTGATAGGCCAGCGCCAAAAACTCGTCAATGGCTTTGCTTTCGGCGTAACTCCAGCGGCTTTTGGTGGTTGGCCCCATCACCCGGTCAGAATCTTCACGGAAGGGGATATCGGTGCTTTTGCCATACACTTCTGAAGTTGAGGCCAACAATAACTTTTTGCGGTAGCGGCGCGCGAGGCGCAAAGCGACTTCCGTGCCTTCCAGGTTGGTCTCAATCGTCCACACCGGGTCCTTCACAATCAGCTCTACGCCCACCGCCGCGGCGAGGTGAAAAATCACATCGCATTCGCTCACCAGCCGGTCCAGCACCGTCTCGTTGGTGATGGATTCATACACAAACCGGAACATCGGGTGTTCGGTGAGGTGGGCGATGTTTTCTAAACGGCCTGTGGCGAGGTTATCCACCGCCGTCACATAGTGGCCTTTGCTCAGCAACGCTTCTGCCAAGTGACTGCCAATGAAGCCGGAACCACCAGTGATGAGGGCGCGCATAGGAGGAAAGATAAACTTAAGCGCAAGAATTAGTGAGGAACGGGCGCACTTTCACGTTGAATCACAATGCGGCCCGGGTGCAGGCGGCGGATGCGCCACAAATCTCGAAACATGTTGATAACGCCTTCTAGAAAGCGCACCTTGCTTCCCGGCATATCGGCCCACGCTATCGGCATCTCGCGGATGGTTAGCCCGGCCCGCTCGGCTAAAAACAGAATCTCCACATCAAACATGAAGCGGTCTACCTTGCCCAGCGCAAACAACTGCCGCGCCACGCCGCCGCGAAACACTTTGAAGCCGCACTGTGTATCTTTGAATGCGCGCAAGCCCACCAATTCATATTTGATGCGATCAAACAGCCAAGAGGCAAACTGCCGGAAAGGTGAGGGCTTCTTTTGGATGTTGGCCTCGGGCAGGCCGCGCGAACCAATTACCACGTCTGCGCCGCTCAACCGGGTGAGGATACGCGGAATCTCTTCTAACGGCGTAGATAAATCCGCGTCCATAAACAGCACTGGGTCACCCCGCGAAACCAACACGCCGGTGCGTACCGCATAGCCTTTGCCCCGATTAGGCTGGTAAGAAATGAGCCGCGCCCGAGGCTCATGCGCGATCGCGCCCGTTACCACTTCGGCGGTGCGGTCGGTACTCCCATCATTCACAATGATGAGTTCGTAATCGGGGTAGTGCGCGTTGAGATAGGCCAGAATACCGCTCAGGCCGGTGCCTAAGCGGTCTTCTTCGTTGTACGCTGGAATTACAATGGTAATCACTGAATGAAAATGGCTCACAACTTGGTATGAGTTACTGATTACTGGCCTCTTGTTTGACGCGCTCCAGCAAAACAAAAGACAGGCAGTGGTCCAAAATCATGTGCACATCTTCCTGCTGGCCAATCCGGTCACTGGGAGCTACAACTTTCAAATCCGCCAGTTGTGCAAGCTTGCCGCCCGGTCGCCCTACAAAGCCAATCACTTGGCCGTTGAGGCTTTTGGCGTATTCCACGGCTTTGATGATGTTGGGCGAATTGCCAGAGGCCGAAATGCCGATGAGGACATCTCCCGCTTGCATTAAATTCTGGAGCGGCTCCACAAAAATATCGGCGTAGCTTTGGTCATTGCCCACCGCCGTCATGTACGGCACATTATCCGTCAGCGCAATCACACGGAAGCGCGGTTGCCCGGCCACGCGGGTGAACTTATTTAGGTCATTCATCATGTGCGAGGCGGTGGCCGCAGAGCCGCCGTTACCAATGATGAAGATTTGCCGCTTTTGCCGCCACGCCTCCATCAGCGCATCCGCCACCGCGCGCACTTCCTCGCGCGAGAGGTTGTGAATCACTTGCTCTAGTTCAGACAGATATAAATCAACGGAATCCATAAGGTCTCATCCTCTTACTGACGCACTGCGCCAACCTTTTGCATATGCTCGTGCGCCGTTTTGGTGTAATTGCCAAAGTCCGGCTGGCGCGTGGCCCACTCTAAATACTCCCGCGCACTTTGAGAAGGGTGACCTTGGGGTTGCCAGCCCAGCGCCCGCAGTTTAGCCGTATCCGAAATAATGTGGCGTGTATCGCCAAAGCGGTACTCGCCGGGCAACACCGGCTCCAGTTCCGGTCGGCCAGCGGCTTCGGCCATCATGCGGGCAAACTGAAGCACCGTCCAAGCCTGCCCGGCGCCCACATTGAAGGATTGGTAGTCCGCGCGCGCATCGTTCAACACCAGAACATTGGCGCGGGCCACATCCCCTACATACACGTAATCGCGTAACTGTTGCCCATCTTCATAAATCAGCGGGCGTTCACCCGCCAGCGTTTGCATGGCAAAAATGCGGAGCGCGCCGGAGTAAGCGTTGCGAAAAGATTGCCGCGGCCCCTGCACAATTGAATAGCGCATGGCCACGGAGGGGATGCCATAACGGCGACCTAAATTCACGGCGATTTGCTCCTCCGTGTATTTGCTCATGGCGTAAGAATTATGAGGCCGCACTGTGGCTTCATCGGTGACGTCTGGCGTGAGCGTCTCGCCCGTCTCGGCGTCACGCAATTCCCACTCATGGCGCGCCAACTGTTCCGCTGGGCGCTGGCCGGGATAAACCACGGAGCCATCCGCCCGCCGATACTTACCTTCCCCATACACCGCTTGCGAGGCGGCCACAATGATTTTTTGTATCGGCAGTTTCTTCTCCACAATGATTTCGTACATTAACGCGGTGCTCACTGCGTTTACGGTGAAAAATTTAGAGAAGTCCGGCAAGTAATCCTGATAGGCGGCTAAATGAAAGACCGCATCTATACCGGTTAACGCTTTTTCCCACGCCGCGCGGTCGCGCACATCGCCCAAGATAAATTCAACATCTGCGGGCACATAATCCGGTTTCTGCCGGTCACGGTGTACAGGCGGCTCCAGCGCATCCAACACGCGCACGGTATGCCCATGTTTCAATAACAAATCCGCGGTATGTGAGCCGATAAAACCGGCGCCGCCCGTGATCAAAATTTTCATATCGTTTCTAACAAACCCTCACGTATAATCGCCGCTATGTCTGCCTCGCCTCGCTGGGCGCTTTTCCTAGATCGGGACGGTGTCCTGATCCAAAATCGGCCTGATTACGTGCGCACTTTGGAACAAGTGGTATTTATTCCGGGCGCACCAGAGGCCATTGCGGTTTTTAACCAGAATTTTCCCGGCGTGCCCGTCATTGTGGCCAGCAATCAGGCCGGCGTGGGACGGGGCCTCATCGCGCCCGAAACAGTGGCCGCCATCAACACCGCCATCCAAGCTCGGGTGCAGGCGGCCGGCGGCTGGATAGATGCATTTTACATCTGCCCGCACCGTGTGGATGAAGATTGCCCATGCCGCAAACCGAAGCCCGGCCTGCTCCGGCAAGCCGCCGTTGAGCACTTCCTACAATTGAGCGCCTCCGTGATGATTGGCGACTCAGCGACTGATGTGTTGGCCGCGCAGGCGGCAGGCGCCCAACCATTATTTGTGCAAACTGGATTAGCGGAGCGCTTAATCGCCGAACAAACGTATGCGGAGCAATTGGGGGCGGGAATCTACGCCGATCTGCCTGCCGCCATTCAGTTCCTGCTTACCCAACGCGCATTGGCCTAGGGCTGCACACAAAAACGCCCCCGGTGAAGGGGGCGGGCCACGTACCGTAAAAAAATTCTACCATACCCCTTATCCAAGCTTGGGCAGTGAGCGAAATGAACGTTCCTTGCTCCACGCGAAGTTATACAGCAGGATATACCAAATCGCGTACAAGCCATCTATAAACCCAATCTTCTTGCCTTCTTCATAGGTGCGCCCATGATAGGAGATGGGCACTTCATACATTCGGCATTTTAGCTTTGCCACTTTAGCCGTCACTTCAATCTCAAACCCAAAGCCTTTAGATGTGATCACCATCTGCCGGATAATTTCGCCGCGGAAGGCTTTGTAGCCGGTCTCCACATCCGTGAGGTTGATATCCGTCAGGAGGTTGGAGAGCATGGTGAGGAATTTATTGGCAAGGTAATGGCGATAGTACAGCACCCGGGCCGCCCGGCGCACTAAAAAGCGCGAGCCATACACCACATCGGCTTTACCTGTTTCAATCGGCTCAATCAGGGCTGGAATATCGTAGGGGTCATATTCCAAATCTGCGTCTTGCACCACCACAATTTCACCCGTGCTGGCCGCAAAGCCGGTGCGGAGCGCGGCGGTTTTGCCCTGGTTCCGCGCGTGCTTCTCCAACCGCACACACGGATACTGATGGCACAATTTTTCAACGATGGCGATCGTTTCATCGCTAGAGCCGTCATCCACCACAATAATTTCATGTGTCTGTGGATTAGCCTCCAGCACGCGCGCTACCACGCTTTCAATCGTTTTAGCCTCGTTATAGGCTGGGATGATAAAGGAGAGCGTTAAAGTCACTGCGCTTTTTTACCACTATGTCACTCAGAACGCAAAGTTCACGAAGAAAACTGAGTGGGCTCTGGTGTAAAGCTGAAGGCCGCCAATTATGGTTGCTGAGTGCGCTCGGCGCATTCAACGGTTTCAGCAGATCTTCCAAAGCATTTTCCCACGCCCCCTTGCGCCGCACAAAACCACCCGTCGCCGCAATTATATCTGCGCCCAAGTTGAGGGCGGCGCTTACTGCTTGCCGCACCAAGCTTTGGTTAATGGATGGCCGCCCCGGCAGTTAGCCCTAATGCGTAGCGAAAAACATTCGGCGGGAAATGGTTTTCACCGCGCCTCCACAACCAGCGCCGTTACATCTTCAGGAAATGGTTGCCCGGCGGCTAATTCTTCTAAATGCGCCAAGAGGGCGGCGCACAGTTTTTCGGCGTTGAAGTAATCACGCAAGTGGAGGAAGCGAGCGAGGGCGGGGCTATCAGCCAGTTGGGCCACGCCGGGCGAAACGGCGATGTACGTATCTCCAGCGGAGAAGCGCAGGGGCGGCAGGTGGCGCTGGCCGGGCGCAAGTTTGTGCCGCGCGGGGGCATACTCTGGTGGTAATGGCAGAAGCGTGGCATCCGCCAGCCGGAAGTAGTGGAGGAGGCCGGGTTGGGCGGTGAAGTTGAGCGTCAGGGCAGATAAATCCAGCGCGAGCGATAAAATTTCCGCCTCACCCCGGCTCAGTGTGATCCGTTCAGATGTAAAAGTCAGAGTTTCGGCTTTCGGTTTGGCCCCGGCTTGGGTGCGGTGCGCCAGTACAAATTGTGGCATGGCGCTATCCTATCACGCCACACTTGGCCACAGACTCCACAGAATCTCCCATTTCAGGTAAAATGCCGCCCGGCTTGGCTCCCTAAAGCCAAGACTATTCATGCCACTTGCGAACCGCGTGCGCTGTGTTAGCCAAGCGTGAGAGTGGCTTAGTTCAACGCTAGGAGTATATATGTCTGCTATTTCCCTCAAGTCTCTGTTAGAGACGGGCGTGCACTTTGGGCATCGCACCCAGAAGTGGCACCCCAAGATGAAGCCGTACATCTTCACCGAACGCAACGGCATCCATATTATTGACCTGCAACAAACAGTTTCCTTGCTCGATGAGGCGTATGCGTTGGTGCGGGATACGGTGGCGCGCGGCGGCACCGTGCTGTTTTTGGGCACCAAGCGTCAGGCGCAAGAGGCCATCCAGAAAGAAGCTGAGCGCTGTGGCATGCCGTATGTGAACCAACGCTGGCTGGGCGGCACACTCACCAACTGGAAGACCATCAAAGACCAAATCAATGAGCTCAAACGGCTGGAAGAGGGCGCGGCCACCGGCAAGTTTGAGATGTTGACCAAGAAAGAGCGGCTGATGATTGACCGCCGCGTAACGAAACTCCAAGACCGGTTGGGCGGTATCCGCAACCTCAACAAAATCCCCGATTTGCTGTTTATTGTGGATGTGCGCCGCGAAGCCACTGCCGTACACGAAGCCAACATTTTGGGCGTGCCGGTGATGGCGCTGGTGGACACCAATTGTGACCCGAGCGGTGTAGATTATGTGATCCCCTCCAATGACGACGCCATCCGCGCCATTAAGCTGATGACCGCCAAGATTGCCGATGCGGCCTACGAGGGCTTGAACATGCGCAAGGATGCGCCGGCCAGCGACGGTGAGGATGAGCAATACGGCGAAGTGACCGAGAAAGATGATGTGCTGTTGGGCGCATCCACCCTCGCCAAACTTAGCTCCGGTGAGTTGGAATTTAATGACGAAGAAGGTGATAAGACTGAATGAGCACTTTAGAAATTTCTGCCCAAATGGTGAAGGAACTGCGCGAGGCTACGGGCGCAGGGATTTTGGATTGCCGCAAAGCGCTGACCGAAACCGGCGGCGACTTTGAAAAAGCGGTGGCCTATTTGCGTGAAAAAGGCTTAGCCTCCGCCGCCAAAAAGGCCGGGCGCGAAGCTAAAGATGGCAAAGTGGAACTGTATAGCCATGCCGGTGGCCGGGTGGGCGTGATGGTGGAAGTGAACTGCGAAACCGATTTCGTGGCTCGCACCGAGCAATTTCAGGCCTTTGCCCATGATTTGGCTCTCCACATTGCCGCCAGCGCGCCGCGCTACATGGATGTGGCCGATGTGCCCGCGGAGGTCGTCGAAGCCGAGCGCGCCATCGCCCGCAACCGCGCCAAAGAAGATGGCAAGCCAGAGAAAATCTGGGACAAAATTGTGGATGGCCGACTAGAGAAATTCTATCAGGAAGTATGCTTGCTCAAGCAACCATACGTAAAAGATGAGAGCAAAACCATTGCGGAATTGCTCAAAGAAACCATTTCGGCCATCGGTGAGAATGTCATTATTCGTCGGTTTGCCCGCTGGGAACTCGGCGAGTCAGCTCAATAATGCACGTCAGGGAACGGGTGGCCGGAAGGTCACCCGTTTTTTGTGCCACGTAAAATTCGAGGTCATCATGGCAACTCCCCATTATCGCCGCATCCTCCTTAAGATTGGCGGCGAGGCTTTAGCGGGCATCGGTGGGCACGGCATTAACCCGGATAACGCGGAAGAAATTGCGGCCAAAGTAAAGATGGTGCGGGATTTGGGCGTGGAAGTGGCGCTGGTGATAGGCGGCGGCAACCTGTGGCGCGGGCGAGAAGGCATACAACACGGCATGGAGCGCGCTACCGCCGATTACATTGGCATGATTGGAACGGTGATGAACGCGCTGGCCTTGCAAGACGCGCTAGAACGCAGCGGCGTTTATACCCGCGTACAAACAGCGATTGAAATGCGCGCCGTGGCCGAGCCCTACATCCGCCGTCGCGCCATCCGCCACTTGGAAAAAGGCCGCACTGTGATTTTTGCGGCTGGCACCGGCAACCCCTACTTTTCCACCGACACGGCTGGCGCTTTGCGCGCCGTGGAAATTGACGCAGATGTGATGGTGAAGGCCACTAAGGTGGACGGCGTGTATGATGATGACCCTAAGACCAACCCCAACGCCACCAAGTTTGAAACGATTTCCTACATTGACGCCCTCAACCGCCGACTGAAAGTGCTGGATAGCACCGCCATCAGTCTGTGTATGGATAATGCCCTGCCTATTTTGGTGCTCAACTTATGGGAAGGCGACTCGCTTGCGCGCGCCGTCCTCGGGGAAAAAGTGGGCACCATCATTGGCTGACCTGTGCACGGCTCTTGCATCTCTGGCATGGGGGCGGTATGCTTACGCCTAATCCAATATCTCTCACCCTAAACCCCTATGGTCAAAGACGCCCTGAACGAAGCTGAACACAAAATGAAAAGCGCCATTACGGCGCTCGAGGAACACCTCGGCACCATCCGCACGGGCCGCGCCTCGCCCGCGTTGGTGGAAAAACTACCGGTGGAATACTACGGCACGCCCACGCCTTTACAACAACTCGCTACCATTAGCGTGCCGGAGCCGCGCCAATTGCTGATTAAGCCCTTTGATGCCTCCGCTCTAAAAGATATTGAACGCGGCATCCTCGGCTCGGAGTTGGGCATCACCCCCACCAATGACGGCAAAGTTATCCGCCTGAACCTGCCGCCCCTCACGGAAGAGCGCCGCCGCGATTTGGTGAAAGTGGTGCACCATCGGTTGGAAGAAGCCCGCGTGGCCGTGCGCAACATCCGCCGCCACACGCATGACGACCTGCGCGAGTTTGAGAAAGAGAAACTCATCTCTGAGGATGAGCTTAAGAAGGGCGAAGCCGATTTGCAGAAACTTACAGACAAGTATATTGAGAAAGTCGATGATCTCGGCAAGCGCAAAGAAGCGGAAATCAAAGAAATTTAGTTGGCAGTCAGCACAAGGCCGTTGGCGCACGTTATAGGCCGACTGCCAACTGCTTTCCGTTATTTGCCGAGTGCTTATGGCTGTAGAAACCCCTGCCCCGCCGCTCTCCAAAATTCCACAACACATTGGCATCATCATGGATGGCAACGGACGCTGGGCCATTGCCCGTAACCAGCCGCGTTTGGTTGGGCACCGCGCGGGCGTGGAAAATCTGCGCCGCATCATCACCGCCTGCGTAGAATTTGGCATTAAGCACCTCACCATTTACGCCTTTTCTACCGAAAACTGGGGCCGTCCGCCGGAAGAAATCCGCGGGCTGATGTTTATTTTGGATGAAGTGTTGGAAAAAGAACTCCGCGAACTGCACCAGCAGGGAGTGAAGTTGGTGCACATTGGCCGCTTGGAAGGTTTAGCCCCCCGCACGCAAGAGATGGTGTTGGACGCTATGGAGTTGACGAAAAACAACGAACGGCTGACCCTCAATGTGGCTTTTAATTATGGCGGGCGTGATGAAATTGTGCACGCCGTGAAGCGCATGTTGGCCGCCGGGGTGAAGCCGGAGGAAGTGACTCAGGAGCTAATTGAGCAATATCTTTATACCGCCGGTCAGCCCGATCCTGATATCATCATCCGTACGGCGGGCGAACTGCGCACCTCGAACTTCCTCATTTGGCAGGCCGCTTACTCGGAGTATTACGCCGCCGATGTATATTGGCCGGATTTTGATAAGACCGAACTCCGCAAAGCTTTAGAACACTATGCCAGCCGTGAGCGCCGCTTTGGCCTGACCTCCGCGCAAGTTCAAGGGTAATACCACATGCTCAGGCGGCGGTTGCTGGCCAAGGCTCCTGAGTTAATCAAATGGGTTCGCCAGTGACCGTCACCTAAAATCAAAACTCTCCCTGATGAGCTTGTAAATCAATCTATGCTGAATGACCGCCTCGCCATTGTCATCCCCCTCATCACCCTCTCGGTGTGGGTGATTTGGCTGGGCGGGCCGGTGTATGCGCTATGCTTAACGGGCATGTTTGCGCTCGCCGCGCGAGAGTATGTGCGCATTTTCCGCGCCGCTGGCAACCGCCCCGCCGAATGGCTTCTGATTATTAGCGTCGGCCTGATTGTGCTGGCGCGCGCTTTTTGGCCCGTGATAGAAACCGGTTGGGTGTTGGCTTTTAGCGCCGTGGCCGCCTTGCTCTGGCACTTGCGGGAATATGAACAAGGCATAAACACCTCCGGCACGGATTTTGCCATTACGCTGGGCGGCATTTTTTATTTGGGCTGGATGGGCAGTTACTTTGTTCTTTTGCGCGCCTTACCAGAGGGCTTGTGGTGGACGGCGATTTTGTTGGGCGGTGTGTGGCTGGCGGATTCTGCCGCATACATTTTTGGCCGCTGGTTGGGCCGCCATAAACTGGCCGCGCGACTCAGCCCCAAGAAAACGTGGGAAGGTTTTTTCGGCGGCATCTTCGGTGGCGCATTTTTCTCCGCTGGGCTGGCCGTGGTATGGCATATTGGCGCTGGCCCACAGAGTTTGGTGAACTGGCATACCGGCGCACTGCTGGGCGCGTTGGTGGGCCTGGTAGGGCCGATTGGGGATTTGGGCATTTCCATGCTCAAACGCCAAACCGGCCTGAAAGATTCAGGTGAACTGCTGGCCGGCCACGGCGGCGTGCTAGACCGTATTGATTCTTGGCTGGTGGCTTTGCCGGTTGGCTACTATGCGGTTTTGTTATTGCAAGCCTTGTTTAGCGCCTAAGCGTGAAATGTAAAACGTGAAAGGCGCTTTGTTTACGCTTCGCTTTCTCAATTACAGGAGCTTTTTATGAGCGAAAAACCTGACCGCAACTTGGCTTTAGAATTAGTGCGTGTAACGGAGGCCGCCGCGCTGGCCGCCGGCCGTTTTATGGGCCGGAATGATAAAGAGGGCGGTGATAAAGCCGCCGTGGATGCCATGCGCCTGGTGCTGAACACAGTGGAGATGGATGGCGTTATTGTGATTGGCGAAGGCGAAAAAGATGAAGCCCCCATGCTATACAACGGCGAGGTACTGGGCACCGGCCGAGACCCGAAGGTGGATATTGCCGTTGACCCGATTGATGGCACACGGCTGTTAGCGCTGGGGCGGCAGAACTCACTTTCCACGGTGGCAATGGCTGACCGGGGCAGTATGTTCAACCCCGGCCCATTTGTGTACATGGATAAAATTGCTGTGGGGCCGGGGGCTAAAGGCGCGGTGGATTTGGAAGTTTCGCCCTCGGTGAACTTGCGGAGTGTGGCCCGCGCGCTGGGCAAAGAAATCCGTGATTTATCCGTGATGATCTTAGACCGTCCGCGCCACGAGAAAGTGATTGCCGAAATTCGCAAGGCCGGCGCCCGCATCCGCCTGATTACGGATGGTGACGTGGCCGGCGCGCTGATGACGGCCTGGCCGGAGAGCGGCGTGGATATTTTGATGGGCGTGGGCGGCTCGCCGGAGGCCGTGATTGCGGCCTGCGCGCTCAAGTGCATGGGCGGAGAAATTCAGTGCAAACTTTACCCACGCAATGACGAGGAAACCAAGCGCGGCTTGGAGCTGGGTTATGAAATGGGCAAAGTACTCACCACCGATGACTTGGTGAAATCCGATAATGTGTTTTTTGCCGCCACCGGCATTACGGATGGCGAATTGCTAGACGGCGTGAAGTATTCCGGCGAAGGCGCGCGCACCCATTCTTTGGTGATGCGCTCCAAATCCGGCACGGTGCGCGAAATCATCTCGCGCCACCGCCTCACCAAACTCTCGCAGTACAGCGGTGTGGCGTACTAGAGGCTTATGGGTGGCTGTCACCGGGTGCGCTGAAGTGGCAGTCACCTGAACCAGCACTCCCTAACTAACTCTACTAAAATACCTGATTGACGTGAGCCGTTAGAGTGCTATAATTTCAAACGTAAAACCCCACAGAGTTAGTTCAGCCACACTATCCTCAATTCATTTCATTTTAGGGTCATCGCGCGCACTGAGCTAAGCTCCCAAACCTTATATCAAAATACGGGCCTTAACCCCGTTGATTAACCTTAGGCATATACCACATGGACATTGCAGAGTTACAACCGAAAAACCTCGCCGAACTACGGACGGTGGCCCGCGAATGGGACATCCCGGGTTACCTTAAGCTCAAGAAAGATGACCTCATCTTGCGTTTGCTCCGCGCCAACGCTGAAAAGCAAGGCTTGGAACTGCGTGGCGGCATCTTAGAAATTGTGGAAGACGGCATCGGCTTCCTGCGCGCCGAGCACTACCTGCCCGGCCCCGAAGACATTTACGTTTCCCAATCCCAAATCCGCCGCTTTGGCCTACGCACGGGCGATATGGTGATTGGGCAGGTGCGCCCGCCGAAGGACTCTGAAAAATACTTCGGCCTCCTGCGTGTGGAAACGGTGAACGGCGTAGACCCGGAAACCGCCAAAAAGCGCCCGGCCTTTGAGCAGCTCACCCCGATCTTCCCCGACCAACGTTTTGACTTAGAAACCAATAAAAATCTGCTCAGCACACGTTTTCTCAACTTAATTTCGCCTATCGGCAAAGGCCAACGCGGCCTCATCGTCTCGCCGCCCAAAGCCGGTAAAACCACCGTCCTCAAAGATATTGCCAACGCCATTAGCTTGAATTATCCCGACGTGCACTTGATGGTGGCGCTGATTGGCGAGCGCCCGGAAGAAGTGACCGATATGGATCGCTCGGTGGATGCGGAAGTGATTGCCTCCACCTTTGATGAACCGGTGCAAAGCCACTGCCGTGTGGCGGAAATTGCGCTGGAACGCGCCAAACGGCTGGTGGAAAGCGGGCGCGATGTGGTAATTCTGTTAGACTCCCTCACCCGCTTGGCGCGCGCGTACAACTTGGTGGTGAACCCCTCCGGCCGCACGCTCTCCGGCGGTTTGGACCCGGCGGCGCTCTACCCACCGAAGAAAATTTTTGGCGCGGCGCGCAACATTGAAGAAGGCGGCTCGCTCACCATTGTAGCCACGTGCTTGGTAGATACCGGCTCCCGCATGGATGATATGGTGTATGAGGAGTTTAAAGGCACAGGCAACATGGAATTACACCTCAGTCGCAAACTGCAAGAGCGCCGCATCTTCCCGGCGTATGATATTGAGCGGTCTTCCACCCGCCGCGAAGAATTGCTCCTCGGGCCGGATATCACGCCGCGCGTTTGGCTTTTGCGCCGCATGTTTGGCCAAATGATTGCGGCCCCGCCGAACGGCGCCGGCTTAGACTTAACCAATGCAACCGAAGCCATTCTGGAAAACCTGCGCCAGACCGATAACAACATGGAATTTCTGGAAACGCTAGGTAAGACGAGCGGCGGCGATAACGGCGCAGAACGCGAGCGCCCCGAACGGCGCGGCCGGCCACGCCGAAGCGATAACGACTAGATCATGTTTCGCCGAAAAATGAACAGCGGAGCTTCGGCTTCGCTGTTTTGTTTTCTCTTGGTTAAAATAGATCAGACCAGAATAATGCGGCGCAGTTTTGCCATAGACAAGCGACGATCACCGATTGACACCACGCTCGGGAGATTTATATGCCTCTTAACCCTCAACGCACCATTGCTGAACTGAAAGAACTCCGCGCCCTCACCGGGGACGATAACGGCGCGCAACGAGTCGCGTGGACGCCGACGTGGTTAAAAGCGCGCGAATGGATGCGGGGCAAGCTGGCGGAATTGCCGGTGGAAATTCATCACGATGAGGCGGGGAATGTGTGGGCTACCCTCAAAGGCCAAAGTGAAAAAGAACTGCTCATTGGCGGCCACCTCGATTCGGTGCCGAACGGCGGCTGGCTGGATGGCTGTTTGAACGTGTTAGCCGGGCTGGAGGTGTTACGCCGCATTGCCAGTGAGGGCACGCCGCCAGTGACGGTGCGCTTGGTAGATTGGGCGGATGAGGAAGGCGCGCGCTTTGGCCGCAGTTTGTTTGGGAGCAGTAGCGTGGCCGGAACGATGGAGCCGGATAAACTGCGTGACTTGAAAGATAAAGATGGTTTGCGCTTGGCCGATGTTCTGCAACAACATGGCGTAGAAGTGGATAACGCCCACCTAGCCAAGAAAGAATTGAAAAATGCCGCCGCTTACTTGGAGTTGCACATTGAACAAGGGCCAGTGCTGGAAAGCCTGAATTTGCCGCTGGGGGTGGTGTTGGGCACGTTTGGTGTGGAGCGGCACGCCATTAAATTCACCGGCCAAAGCGCCCACGCCGGTTCTACGCCCATGGATAAGCGGCGCGATGCGTTTGGCGCGGCGGCTAAGTTAGGGCTGGAAATCCGCGAGATTGCCAAACGGCGCGGCGGCGTATGCACGGTGGGCCGTGTGACTACGTTGCCGGGCATTGTGACGGCGGTGGTGGGTGAATGTGAGATGACGCTTGACCAACGGCACATGAGCGCCGAAGCGCTGGCCGCTATGCTGGCCGAAGCCAAAGCCGCCAGTGAGCGTTTTGCCGCTGAAGAAAAAGTAGAAGTGGCCTGGAGCCGTATCTGGCAGATTGAGCCAATTTTGTTCCACCCAGACTTAATTGAATTGTGCGCGGCGTCTATTCAAGAAACGGCGGGTGTAGTACACCGCCTGCCCAGCGGCCCTCTACATGATGCGGCGGAAGTGGCTCGCGTGGGCGTACCTACCGTGATGCTGTTTGTGCAAAGCCTGCGCGGCATCTCGCACAACAAAATTGAAGACACAAAAGAAGAACATCTCGCCCTGAGCGTGGAAGCTTTAGATAAGTTAGCCCGTAAAACCGTGGCGTGGCTGGCGCACGCGTAAAGAATTTTCACCCCAAATGAATGTGCTTCAGCAATCTCCTCCAGATTGAGTAGCGCAGGCTTCAAGCCTGCGCTACTTGGTTATGATGCTTTTGTGAGCGTTATAACTCAATCATCGTCATCATCATCGTCGTCATCGTCATCATCGTCATCGTCATCACCCCCGTTATTTTGCCCACCACATGGGCCAAAGGTATCGCCATGTGCTAGATGCGCGCTCACCGCAACGGGTTCAACTCGGATGGTTTGGCCGCCATTCCTGGCATTCGGCTTGTGGCACAGCGTCACCCTATCGCCGCTGGGCGTTGGTAAAGGCGTAGGCGTGGGCGGTAGCGTGTCTAGTTGAAACACCACCACCACGCTCATAATCATCAATTGGCCGTCTTCATTTACACAAACGGTGATGATGATCACACTTGCCACCGTTGGCGTGCCAGTGAGCGTAAGGGAACCACCCAACGTCACCGTGTGCCCATCAGACAAAGTGAGCGTGTTCCCAGTAACGCCCACCACAATGGCCGCTGTAAGGGTGCAACCTGCGCCCGTGGCCACACGTGTGATTTTCTTGGCTAACACCACGCCGCCCGACAATAAATTGCCTTTCACGCTCACTAAATCGCCCACCTTAATATCAGCATCTATCTTGGTCTTTGCATCTACTGTAATAGTGATGCCGCCCACCACCCACGGATTAATGCTCTGCACGCGGGCCGTAAATTGAATGGCGTGGCGCGCACCCTCATCCAACCGTTCAATCTCGGTTGCTAAATAGACGCCATCAGCCAACAGGCGGCCCCGCACGCGCACGCGGTTGCCCACCCGGATATCGTCATCAATCTGGGTTGCCGCATTTGTTTCCAAGGCCACGCCGCCCACATTCCATGGGTCACGGCTGATGACGACGCCTATAAAATCAAAGAGGCCCACCTCAGCGATCAACTTGGTAATGGAGATAGCGCGGCGCGCGCCATCCGCTAGCGCCTCGCCTTCTACATTCACCACATCACCTACAACAATACCCGCTTCAATAGTGGTGCTTACATCCACGGTGAATGTGAATCCAGAAACTGACCAAACCGTGTCACTGATGGATTGCACCACACCTATCAAACTAAAGGCCTCGCCAGTGGAAGTTTCAAACCGTTGAATCGAGGTGGCCCAGAAGACGCCATCCGGCGCGAGGTTGCCCTGCACTTTCACCGTATCGCTCACTTGCAGGCCGGGCTGAATTTGTGTGAGGGTGTTCACGCGCACCGTGCGGCCTGAAATTGTCCAAGCATCCGGCGCCATCCCTTCCACCGTACCGATGAAGGAAAAGGTGTTAGTCACGCGCCGCTCCAGTAGGGTGATGCGGTCTGCGACGCGCGAGCCATCTGCCAGCACGCGGCCTTCAAACGCGGCCCAATCGCCCACTTGCGGCGCGCCAATAATTCGTGAGTCATCCGTCACGACCATGATTTGATTGGCGATGCGCCAAACATCGGCGCCAATTTCTTGTACTTCGCCCTCGCCGGAAAATGTGAGCGCGGGCGGCGTGGGCGGCAGGCCAATGGGGATGAGGGTGGTGTAACCGGCCACTACTAACACGGTCACGTTAGCGTTGCCCACTTCAACGGAGCCTTCCGTTACCCTGAAATAAATCGTCAGCGCCGTCACCGAAACGCGAAACTGGGTGCCTTTGGCGCGGCCAAAGCCGGAGGGGGTGTTCACTTCATAAACTGAGCTGGGCTCGGTAGATTTCGCCGCCGTGTGCGTAGAGTCACCCATGATTTGTGTGAGCCGGATGGTGCGGGGGCCAGCCGTCTGCGCGTCCAGCACATCTACACGCAGTTCACTTTGTGGGGCAAGGTGGACGCGGCTTCCATCATAAAATTCTAGCCCTGCGCTGGAAAACGCGCCCGTGCGCACGCTTTGCCCAGCTTCCACCACTTCATTTGAGCGGGCTAGCTTCCAGACGCCATCATTGGCCTGCACTTGCACCACGCCTTTTACCTCTGTGAGGCGAGCTGTGGTGGGCGTAAGCGGCACGGCAACCACGGCCTCATGCGTGGAATTTTGCGCTAAGTTTTCTCGGCCACGCGCGTTCCACCACCATAGCCCACCCACCACCACTAAGGCGAGAAAGGCAAACAGCGCCACAGTCAGCGCCGCGCCGGAGAAGATCACTGGCAGAAGCCAGGCCGGGCGGGCGGCAGAGGTGGGGGTTGGTTTGGCTTGGGCGGCTTTGAGCAAGGCCTGCCGTTGCGCTTGTACGCGGCTGGCGGCGCGGGCGGGCTGAACGGCCCGCATGGCGGCGGCCAACTTCAGCAGTTCAACCTCCTCCGCCGGGAGAGTTTTTGCCACAGATTCTAACGGCTCACCCGCTTCCAATCGCGTTAGCGCTTCTTGGAGTAAATCAATCGTATGACTCATAACGATACCCGTTCTATATTCAGTGCGTGCCGCAAAGCGGCAAGGCCGCGATGTTGTAGCGCTTTGATTGCTGGCTCGGTTTTTTCCAGCGCGGCGGCGGTTTCTTGCAGGGAGAGGCCGGATAAAAATCTCAGCGTCACCACTTCCCGTTGCATTTCATCTAGTTGAGAAAGGGCGGTTTGCAGGTGGTGAAGGGTGAGTGTATGTTCAGCGACTGTCAGCAAGTCGGCTTCGGCGGTGGGTTGGGCCTCGGCGGTTTCCAGCGGCACTTGGGTGGCTTGCCCGTGTTTGCGGTAATGGTCAATCAGCAAGTTGCGGGCAATGCGGTACAGCCAGGCGCGGAACGGCGCAGTAGGCCGGTAATTGGGTAAGGCGTCTAGCATCCGCAAAAACACTTCGCCGGTCAAGTCCTCGGCCAATGGCCGTTGGCCCAACCGCGCCCATAAATAACGGAAGATCGCGTTTTGATGTTGATCGTACAAAGAGCCAATTGCATCCACATCGCCTCGCTGGGCGCGCGCAATAAGTTGGGTGTCACTCATGCGTCACCTTGCACGGCCTGTCTATGTGGGATAACGGAATGAGAAGGAAAAGGATTCAACGTTGACGCCTCAGGCAAGGATTGTACTGATGCCTGAAGGGTTTAACGAAGAAATCAGGGAAAGGATTCAGATAAAGGGGAACTTAACCGAAAGGTTAAACTTTTATTTCAACCTAAATTTGCGACGCACAAAAGTGCGAAAGACCTTCAACGCTTAGAGAGCAGAACGCGCATCTGCCTTCATTGCCACTTCACCGGGGTAGCGAATTTCTACTGCATACTTATTCAAATCTTTGAGCAAATCCTGCTGAAGCTCAAACTCCGGATCATAGTCCAAACACAGTTCTAAAAGTTGGTTGAGATTGTGCATCCGTGGAAAAGGCTGGGTATGTTCTTGCAAATAAGCTTTGAGATACTTTTCAGCGGCCTGTTGGGCATGAAAACAAACCGCGTCATAATTGGGGGATTTTCGCACGCGAGCCTCACGGCTGGCCGTGTGGAAATCCCCTTCGGCTTTCAGCACCCACTCACGCGTTAGGGCGCGCATACAGCACTTTGCCTTTCGCCGTCACTTCCTGCAAAAGAAATCGCCTAACCTCAGCCGCTCGGCCCGCCGTGGAATTTTTGCGGTGGCCCTACGCGGCGTTACGGCTTGAGTAACCATGCAAAGATTATAGTTCAGAATTTTTTATGCTTCACCCCCACGCCGCCTCTAGCGCGCCGCCGTCATCTTTCCAAAACGGCGCCCAAGCCAGCGCCACCAACTGCACGCTGATGTTGGTTTTCTTGGGCTTGAGGGTGAGCGTTTCCAGCGTTTCGGTCTGCGGGTCGGTGCGGGCGGCCAAAGCCTCACTTTCCGTCTTGAACTGCTCTTCCAACTGCGCCAGTTGTTGCTGAAGGGCGGCCACCGTTTCTTTGGCGCGGCTCACATCGCCGCCTTCTTGCATAGCGCGGCCTACGCCCTTGGCCGCCGTGCTGGCTTTGCCCAAGGCGGAGCCTTTACGGCCCACAAACGCGCTCAACAAAGTTGCGCCCACCGAAACCATAGTGCTGAACTGCGCTTGTTTGGCCTGCGCCTCCTGCGCTTCCACCGCCTGTTCTGCTTTGCGAAGGCGTTCTTGCAGGGTGGCAAGCTTGGGCGCATACTTGGCGCGCAATTTTTCCACGGCGGCGTCACGCGCCTCCCGCGCCGCTTGGCTCACCCGCACCCGGAAATCGCGTTCGTTCTCATCTGGGTTTGCCACCAGGCCACTGCTGGGGCTCCTAAAGAGTTCCAGTTTCTGCGCGCCGTACAGATAATTTACAAAATCTTTGCTCCACGCGGTGTAGTTTTTGGCCTTGGCGGCGGCGGGCGGCAGTTCCGCAAAGTGCGCGCCTTCTTCCGGCAGTTTCTCCAAATCATTTGCCGCCACGTTCACCGCGCGCGCTTCATCCCAGCTTACGGGCACGGCCGCCTCCGTGATGGCGGTGAGCAAAACCACGTCGCGCGTCACATCAATGCGCGTTTTGCTATCGGCAAAGTTCACTTTGGCCGCTCCCAGCACAAACGGCTGGTACATCAACTGCGCCGCTTTGCGCCCACGCGCCGGAATAAAGAATTGCGGTACCTCAGGTGGTATTGAGGGACGATTGGCGGCGGACGATGGTTGTGGCGCGGGAGCGGCCACACCGGCGGCCACGGCTTGTAGCGCGGCAGGCGGCGCGGCGGCGGTGCGGCGTTCATCCATCAACTGCTTAATTTGTTGGCGGGTGAGCGGGCCGCGCAGGTAGCTCATCACCCAGCGCGTAGTGAAAATGGTGGGCGCGTCATCATGCACGTTGTTCATCAAAAAAACGCGGTTGCCGAGGCCGGCCAAAATTTCCTCCATGCGGCCTCTATCAAAACCTGCGCCGGTAGAAGTGGCCGCGCCCTCCAGACCGTCCAGCACACGCTGTTTATCTCTATCTGTTTGCAGGCGGCCAATGAACCAAGTGCCCGTGTTGGAAAGGCCCTTGTAATCCAAATCCACCGGGTTTTGGGTGGCCAGCATCACGCCCAAGCCAAAGGCGCGCGCCTGCTTTAACAAAGTAAGTAGAGGCTGTTTGCTGGGCGGGTTGGCCGTGGGTGGAAAATAACCGAAGATTTCATCCATGTACAAAATGGCGCGCAGAGAGGTGGTGCCGCTTTGTCCGCGCACCCAGCCCAACACTTGATTGAGCAAAAGCGAGACAAAAAACATCCGCTCCGAATCATTCAGATGTGCGATGGAGAAAATGGCATGGCGCGGTTTGCCGTTGGCCGTGTAGAGCATATTCTGAATGTCCAGCGGCTCACCCTCCAGCCAGGCGCTAAAGCCCGGCGCGGCCAGCAGGTTGTTCAGCGCCATCACCAAACTAAAGCGGTCTTTACCCGGATAGAAGGATTCCAAATCCAGCACGCCTACTTTGGTGATGGGCGGGTTCTGAATCAACCCAATCAGGTTGGCCAAATCCAAATCCTTGCCTTGCCGCCACTGGTTATCAATCAGGTTTGCCAACAAAATGTGTTCGCGGCTTTGTAATGGGTCAGCCTGAATATTCAGCAAGCCGAGCAAACTCGTCACGGTAGTGTTGATGCGCTCGCGTAAAAGCTCGCCATCTTCCAGCACGGTGGGGTTGGGCGCGGCAAAAGATTTGAGGATGGAAACGGGCAAACCCGCGTTGGAGCCGGGCGTATAAACGGTGATGTCTACCGCCTCACGCAGTTTTTGGATGCGGGCTCCATCCTGTCCCCAATCACCCAAGCCCTTCTTCCACAGTTCGGCCTGCGCGTTCGCAAACTCAGGCACGCTCAGGCCTTTTTTGGCCGCGTCTTCGGCGTTTACCCACGGCGCAAAATCCTCGCCGCGCAGTTGCGGGAAGGTGAGCAGAAGATTCGGCAAATCGCCTTTCGGGTCAATGATGATGGCGGGCACGCCGTCAATGGCGGCTTCTTCCAGCAAAGCCAAACACAGGCCGGTTTTGCCACTGCCCGTCATGCCCACGCATACCGCATGTGTCACCAAATCTTTAGAGTCATACAGCAGTAAAGCGTCTTTAGCCTGCTTCGCCGCCAAGTCATACTCTTTGCCAAGGTAAAACGCGCCAAGTTTTTCGTAATCGGTGGTGGAGGGGGGCATAAGATTTTTGATGAGTGATTGAAGATAGCAGTAATTATACGCGGGGTTTGGCCCCCACCCAGCCTCCCCCGGCGCGCAACCTGTCCGGGCTGAAGCCCTCACTTAAAATAGCAAATCCCTTCGGGCTCAGACGATGGAACCTGAAGGATTTCGCCAGACTCAGGGCGGGCTTTAGCCCGACCGAATGCCGCCAACAAAAAAGCTGACAGGTATTACAACACCTGTCAGCTTTGGGCCTAAAAATTTACCGGTGACGTTTGCGCTTGCGTTTGCCGCCGCCGCTTGCCGTAGCTGGCTCGGTCTCTGCTTGAACAGGTGCGCCGTTGGCGGAAGCTGGCGCGTTGGCTTGCGGCGCAGAAGCCTGCACGGCGCGGGTGGGCGCTGGTTGTTGCTGTTGCACATCCAGGCGTGGGCGCAGTTGCAGGGCGCGGCCTACCACCCCTGCGCGGATATTGGCCAACAAATCATGCCACATCTCCGTTGCTTTGGTTTTATACGCCACCAGTGGGTCACGCTGGGCGTACGCTTCCAAACCAATGCTGGTGCGCAGGGCCTCCATGCTGGTGAGATACTCCACCCATAGGTTGCCAATCGTCTGCAACATCAACTGCCGATATACATTGGTGCTGGCCTTGCGGCCCAGCTCTTCCGGGGTTTCGGAGGTGGGGGCGTTGGCCAGCACGCGGGCGCGATGCTCTGCTTGCCCAAACAAACGGGTAAGGGCTTGAGTGGCCCCCCGCAAATGCTCCAGCACTTCCTCTTGCAGTTCCTTCGCCTCCCAATCACTCACCATATCACCGGCTAGGTAAGCATAGTTCAGGCGCTGGAAAGAAAACTCGGTGCGCTTATGTGTTTTCTGGTCAAAGGCCACTGCGCGGCCAAACATCATGGCCCACAACGCCCGCTTCAGTTGCGTGGGCGTGGCATTCTCCGCCAAGTTGGCTTTCACCTCGCGCTCCACATCCGCCAGCACGCGCTCCGTTTTGGCCGCAAATGTTTTCTCGGCGGCCTCCAGCAATTGGCGGCGTTGCGCGTTCCAATCCTCCGCTAAGGCAGTTTTGTTGTTGAGATTAAGTTGCGCGCCCAGCCGCCGCTCAATGGTAGCAATCAGCGCGGCCCGCGTGCGCGCGTTCACGGCGTTTTCCGCCCACTCTTCAAGGCGTCGCTTGAATTGGCGTAAGTCAAACTCACGGATTTCTTGGGGGGTGGGCTGAAGGTTCAGCCCCAGCACTTCATTTACCAAACGGTACGCCGTGCGCGCCTCCACCGGTTTGTTGGTTTCCTCAGCCTCGTTCTCCAGCCCCTCCAGCGCATCCTCGGCGGCGCGGCGGCGTTCTTTGATTTGGGATTCTAAGCGCTCCTCGGCGCGGTCAATGGCCGCCTCCACCGCTTCTAATTGATGTTCGCGCTCGGCCTTGAGCGCATCACGGGCCAGTTCTACCAACGCGGCTTTTTTATCCGCCGCCTCATCCACTTCTCGCAGAAGCACGGCTTGCGTGTAGGTGGGGTAAATTTCCTCGCCGCCGGCGCCATCCGCCAATACGATGGGCGGCTGAATCTCATCCAACCAGGCAAACAATTTCCAGCGGTCTGCTTCGGCGGCGTTTAATTCCACGCGGCGTTCCACCTCGGCCACCAACATTTCATCAAAGTCATCGGTCAAATCTTCTTTGGTGAACACGCGGTCGCGTTGCGCGTAAATGGCGTTGCGCTGCGAGTTGAGCACATCGTCATATTCCAGCAAATGCTTGCGGATATCAAAGTTTGCGCCTTCCACCCGCGATTGCGAACCTTCAATGGTGCGGTTCACAATTCCGGCGGCAATCGGCACGCTATCGTCAATTTTCAGGCGTTGCATCAAATCACTCACGCCCTGCCCGCCAAAGCGCCGCATCAGCTCGTCTTCCAATGAGAGGAAGAATTGTGATGAACCGGGGTCGCCCTGCCGCGCCGCGCGCCCGCGCAACTGATTATCAATGCGCCGCGCCTCGTGCCGTTCACTGCCGATGACGTGCAAGCCGCCCACCTCGCGCACCTTCACCGCATCCTCCATCATCTGCAAAAACAAACGGCATTCGCTTTCATACAGGCCCCATTCGGCTTCCGGCAGGGCGCGGAGTTTAGCCTGCCGCTCGGCATTCGTCAGGTTGTACGGGTCTTCCTCGCCGGCCTTCTTCAGCACGCGGTTGACGTTGGTGATGATTTCTTCCGCCATCTCGCCGCCGAGTTTAATATCCACGCCGCGCCCGGCCATGTTGGTGGCAATTGTAACGGCCCCTAATGCGCCCGCATCCGCGATGATGAGCGACTCCTCATCGTGTTTTTTGGCGTTGAGCACGTTGTGCTTAATGCCGGCCTGCAGAATTTTCGCCAGCTTATCGGCCGAGTCGGCCGGGGCTTCCAAAATCCGCACCAAGTTTTGTAAATTCTCCTCGCCCGCCGGATTGGTGCTCAGGCCGTAGTCTTTTAGCATCTTGCCCAAGTCTGCGCGGCTGAGTTTGTCCATCGGCGCTTCCAGCGGGTCTAGCTCCGCCACTTGCATGCCGTCTTCTTCTTTGTTGTGCTTGCGGAAGTATGCATCCCGGATGAGCAAAATCATGGCCAAACGTTGCAAGGCTTCGGCGCGCAACCGTTCTGAAACATGCTCAGACATTTCCACCGACGTAGTGCCGATGAGGAGTGGTTGGCCGAACAAATGTCGCCGCAAAACTTCCCGCGTCACGGCGCGGAGTTTGGCTTCCTCGGTGCGGTACACCAAATCCGGGTAATCTTTGCGCCGCCAAAAAACCGGCTTCTTGTCCGGGTCATTCTTCTTGGCAAAGTAAGTGAACTTTTGGCCGTCCTCCTTTAGCTCAACTTCTACCAACGTGGAATCGGGCCGGGTGGCCATGTATTCCAGGTTCGGCGGCACAGCCACCACGGTGAGTTTGTAAATGCGCTCAAACTCTTCGGCCTCGGTCAACGCCGTGCCCGTCATGCCGGCCAGTTTTTGGTACAAGCGGAAATAGTTTTGTAGGGTGATGGTGGCGTAGGTGACGTTCTCTTGTTGAACCGGAACACCTTCTTTAGCTTCCACGGCTTGATGTAAGCCGTCGCTCCAGCGGCGGCCCGGCATCATCCGGCCCGTGAACTCATCAATGATGATGACCTTGCCGGCCTGCACTAAATAATCTTTGTTGCGCTTGAAGAGATACTCGGCGCGCAGGGCTTGTTCAATATGGCCCAGCAGGCGCGCCTGATCTGGCGTCAGTTCTTCGGGGCGGTCAGGGTCGCGTAAGGGCTGGCCCAGAAGTTTCTCAATCGCCGCTTCACCGCTCTCCGTCAACGCGATGCCGCGGTTGCGCTCATCAATTTCATAGTGTTCGGGCTTAAGGCCTTTCACCACCCGCGCACAACGCAGGTATTCTTCCGGCGCTTCGTTGGAGGGGCCGGAGATAATGAGAGGCGTGCGCGCCTCGTCAATCAAAATGTTGTCCACCTCGTCCACAATGGCGTAATAGCGCTCCCGCTGAACACGCGCCTCCAGGGTGTACGCCATGTTATCGCGCAGGTAGTCAAAACCAAATTCGTTATTTGTGCCGTAAGTAATATCGGCGGCGTAGGCCTCTTTGCGGGGCACCAGGCGCAACTGATGTTGGTCTTCCTGCGCGGATTCTTTGGTCGGGTCATAGACAAACGCCATCTGGCCGTTTTCGGTGCGGTGCGCCTCTTGTAAAACGCCCACGCTCAAGCCCAACAACGCGTAAATCGGCCCCATCCAGCGCGCGTCGCGGCGGGCCAAATAATCATTCACCGTTACCACGTGCACGCCGCGTCCCAGCAGGGCGTTCAGATAGACGGGCAAAGTGCCCACCATCGTTTTGCCTTCACCCGTGCGCATCTCGGCAATACGGCCTTCGTTTAGCACCATGCCGCCAATTAATTGCACATCATAAGGCCGCAGGCCCAGCGTGCGCATGGCGGCCTCTCGCACCGTGGCAAAGGCTTCGGGCAAAATTTCTTGCAGGAAGTCTTGCTCCGCCGCGCGGCGCTCGGCTTCATCAGAAAGATGGCGCGTGGCCTCGGCCAGCCTCTGCCTGAATTCAGCGGTTTTGGCCGTCAACTCGGCGTCGCTCAGCTTTTTAAACTGCGGCTCCAGCGCGTTAATCTCGGCCACAATTTTGGAATAGCGTTCAATGTCCTTTTTGTTTGGGTCACCCGAAAGGAACTTGAGAAAATTTTTGAACATGTAAGTTTTCTTTTTTGCGCCTCAATCCCTGAGGTAGGCACCCTGAGCGCAGTTGAAAGGTGCGTCTTGGCCTAGCGCGGCGCGTTTCGATTGCGCTCCACGCGCCTTGTTAGCATTTTGTCTTTAGCACATCTCAAACGATTTTGTTTGATCGGATATCGGTTTCCGTTAATTAAGCGGGGGGATTATAGCATGGGGGTTCGGGCGAATTTTGACGAGTGGTATTGACTTAACATTCTCTCAATATACTCCGTAGGGAAAGCGTTGGGTAAACGTTGTTGACAGTAGGGAGGGGGGAGGATGTTATAAAAGCTTGGAAGGGCGTACCAAACTTTCACCCAATTAAGGAGACAACATGAAGATGAAACTTTGGGCGAGTTTTTTGATTTCGATTTTGCTTTTTGTGATGGCTTTACCTGTATATGCCCAAGAAGCGACCCCCACCTTACAACTCAGCTACGGAGAGGTAGCACAAAAATATGGACTGAAGCCGGTGACAACCATACCCAAAGGCATCACTCCAATTCGTGTCAATAGCCCTGCTGATTTGGAAGCTTACGTGCAAAAATTAAAGGCCGGTAGCAAGCCTCAACATTTCTATTATCGCTGGACACCTCTGGATGCGGCCTTCATTTTAAGTGGTACGCAAAGCTCTGTTGTGACCCGAAGTTGTAGCCGCCCTTTTACTCCAGCTACCTTCAACGTTTGGGCTGACATTCTCATAAAGTCTAGTGGGTCTTTTCGGTAGATTGACTCGGTCTTAAATACCCGCACAGCCTTAACAGGCGTAACTACAACGGCAACCCTATCAAATGACTATAGTTACTCTTACAACGAAACTACAATATCAGTTTCAATAAAAGGCGGAGGCATTGTCAGTGCTTACATCTCAACGCCAATAGGAATAAATTACCTTTGGTCACAGGCAACTGACTGCTCATTTACCTACTCAGTCTACTAAAGCAAATTCTGAGCTGACTTGTGGTTCGCCCTTCTTTTCTACGGAAGACTGTACATCTACTCAGGATACTTGCAGAGATAGACCTAGAAAGTGTAGTATCCTGAGCTGTAAATTATCAGTGGCAGAAGGTTTGTAGATTATAAAGCCTTTACCACTGTACAACTAGGCGAATTCCAAATTTGTCTTGTGAAAGAGAAGCTATATGGATACCTCGCAAATTAATTTCCCCTTTTTAAGCATTTTTATTGTAAATGTTTTGTTTCTCATCGGTTGGGTCATCCTAAGCATATTTACACTTATGGCGCTAAAGAAACTATCCAACCTTACCAATACGGCAAAAACGATTTTGGCCTTGCTCATAGTTTTAGTTCCATGGCTTGGGGCGCTCGGTTTTTGGGTATTGTGCCCAAGCTTTCATGCTGTCAATACAAACTATTGAAGAGTTTCGTTAAATCCTACCCACTCCCACACCGCGCCACGTTAATGCCCGGCCCGCCGGAGTCAATCTCGCCGCTGGTGAGCGGGCCGGTGGCATCGCGGTCTGAGACGCGGTAGCGGCCGGGCGGCAATTCACCGCTTTGGCTCTCACCCGGATTCACGCTCACGTTGTACGTTTGGCCGGTGGTGAGGTTCTCAAACGTCCACTCCCACACACCCTCGCGCACCAGGCCCGTTTCCGGGTCTGCTGGGCAATTGTGGGTGAGGGCGTAGCGCAAAGGCTCCGTGTTGGGTAAGGGCGGTTGGTTGCCTCCGCCGCCCGCTGAACCGCCGTCATCACAAAAACTGCCCGTTAGTGGCCCATTGGCCGAATTCCATACCAGTGGTTCATTATCACGTGAGTTAGTAAGTACATACTCGCCCGGCGGTAGTTCGCCGCTTTGCGTTTCGCCCGGCGCTACCGTGAAACTGCCGGATACTGGGCCGCTGTAGGTAACGGTGATGCTTTCTTGGCATATGTTGCCGATGGAGTATTGAAGGTCACTCCCCACCTCATCACTTCCGCTGGATGAACCTCCGCCGCCGTCTTCATTATTTGTCTCATCCCCTTCACTGTCAGCGTTTTCAGTTTCCGGGTTAGGTGTGGGCGTGCCTTCTGGGTATACTTCTTCCACAATCGCTTCGGCTTCCGGATTTTCTTCAATCCACTCCTGAATTTCCTCATAAGTCAGTTCTTCAATCGGCGCGGGCGGCTCATCGCCCACAATTTCGGAGCTTTGGCCGTCCGTCAGTTCCACCTCGCCTGCGTCATTGCTCAGGCCGCACTGGCCTTCCAAGCACGTCACTTCCAGCCGTTGGGTCTGTGGGTCAAAGCTCACGCCAAGGTAACTGCCGCGCACGGCGGCCACGCCCACCGGCGTTTCCACTTCCAGCGAGCCGCCGTTGAGAATCACCCACAGTTGGCCGGTAAGCAATTTGAGCCGCGTGAACGGATCCGTTGTGTCTTGCGTCAGCGCTTCCACTGTAAATTCGGTTTCCGCGCCGAGGCGCACAATAGTGCCCTCGGTTAAGTCTAGGCGCACCTTGCTGGCGGCGCCGGTGCTCACGCGCCCGCCCACCACCACCACATCGCCCTCGCGCGCCGCCACAAACGGTTCACCCGCTTGCCGCATGGCCTGCACGTTATTCTGAAGTTCGCTGAGTTGCGCGCTTCGGATGACGGCCGTTGACGCTACCTCAGGCGTAGAGTTGACTGGAACGGTCACGCTGGGATGGATGACGGGCGTGGCGTTGGAAGGGCTGGGGTTGGCGGTAGAGGTGGCCGGGGCAGAGCATGCCGCCAGTAAAAGCGCGGCCAGAAGAAGTTGCCACAAACGGCGGGCAGAGAGCATAGGTACATCCTTTCCAAGTTCAACTGGATTGTGCCTATGTTTGGGCTGTGCGGCAGTTGGGGTTGGTTTGATTTGATTAGCCCGGGCCGTTTTTTAGAAATAACTGAACGCGGACGCTATGGCGTTCGCGCCGCATAATTGGCCAGCGGCAGGAGCACGTCGCGTAAATCAAAATTATCCCAGCTTTCAAAACCCAACGCCCCCGCGGAGAAAACAGTTGTGCCAATCACGTAAGCGTCATGTTGTAACTCACTGTCATACCATGCCAACTGATTCACGTAGGCCTGTGGCCCATCCACGCCGTAGCCTTGCGCCGTCCACCAATCGCCGTAGGCTTTCCAGGTGAAGCCGTTCTGCATGCCCGGGTCTGGGCAGAGGATGGCCGGCACCGCATCAATACCCGATTCGCTAATCACCAAAGGCAAATCGGCAATGCCCAGTTCCATGAGATACGTGTTGTACCAAACGCGATAACGCAATGTGAGGGGGCCAGCGGGCACGCGCACGGGCGGCGCGCCGGGGATGATATCGGCCACGTTCGTGCGCACACCGCAATTCATATTGGGCCGGTTATATTCATGTAAATGGAAGATGCCGCCACACTGCCGCGCGGCTTTGAGGGCGGGCAAAAATGGCTCCATGTCTGCAAAGGTGCTTGGCCAACCTACTGCAAAGCCGCCCACCGCCGCGCGAAAGCCCAGAGCCTGCATCTGGCAAGCGCGCTCGGCTTCAAACTGCCCAAACCATTCCAGCTTGGCTGGAGAGTCCCATACAAATTCGTTCCACCCCTCCCAATAATCCACAAATGGATTCAACTGGTATTCATTCCAGTGCTTTTCAATGTACTGCCGCGCCGCCTCGCGCGGGTCTAGCACGCCCACCCAAGCCTCTTCATAACCGTAAATCCGTCCAATCGTCACCGTCTCGGGTGAAACTTCTTTCACTTCACGCATCCAGCCATAATCCCCCACAGATTTCACCACCCGGGGTTTGACGCGGCGCACATATTCCATGATGTTGGGGTCATACGGCCCAAACGTGTGCAGGCCAATTTTGCTCACCGCCAACTCGGCGCGCGGCTCCGGCCACTGACTGTCTGAAAATACACCCACCACAAACGGCTCCGGCTCTCGAGGCGGCGGTTGATAGTTGCGGGCCATCAGGGGCAGATAGATGGGTTGCGGGGTTGAGATTTTTAGGGCGGCCACTGGCGGTGTTGGCTGATCTGTGGCTAATTCAAAGGGCAACGGCGTATACTGCGGGTCGCGGTTCTCCGGCTGTGGCATCTCAAAAGTGGGCGGCGCCATGCCCGCCGCGGCCAGCGCAATAACCGGTGTGGGGGTCGTTGGGTCATAGGGGGCCAGCGCGGCCAATGTGTAGAGGGGCGCAACAGCTAGTGTGGCTTCATTCTCAGGCGTTTCGGCGGGTTGCAAAGCATAACCCACAATGCCGCCCAGCCCAATCACGGCCAACATCAACAACAAGGCCATGCTCAACCATAAGTGTCCGCGCCACTCTCTCGGAAAGTGCATCCTCGCAGTATCGTTTTTGTATTCGGCCTTGTCAACCGGACAGAAAGAGAAATTGATGAGAATCCTAACCACACCGGCGCTGGGCGTTTATAACTCAGCTAGAGAGAAAATGTTATACTCGCGCCGCCTCACACACTGGAGCACTGTATGCCTCGTCCTACCATCCTCATCACCGGCGCAAATGGCGAAATTGGACACGGTTTGGTTGAACACTTGGCGCAACGCGAGGGGCTACGCATTGTGGCGCTGGATGTGCGCCCGCTGGACGCCAAACTTCAGGCCAAATGCTTCCGTGTAGTAGTGGGGGATATTTTAGAACCGGCCCTGCTGGAGCAACTTTCCGCTGAACATGATTTTGAAGCGGTGTATCACTTGGCCGCTGTGCTTTCCACTAAAGCTGAGCGTCAACCCGGCCTTGGGCACCGTGTGAATGTGGACGGTACGCTGAATTTGCTGGAAATGGCCGCCGAGCAGGCGCGGCGCGATGGTCGGGATGTGAAATTCATCTTCCCCAGTTCCATTGCCGTGTACGGTCTGCCCAATTTAGAGCAGAAGCAAGCCGCGGGGCGCGTGAAGGAAAACGAGTGGTGCGAGCCGCGGACTATGTACGGCATCAATAAACTTTATTGTGAGCAGTTGGGCCGCTATTTCGTAAATTACTTCCGGCAGTTAGATGCTCAAACAACGAACGGACGTATAGACTTTCGCAGTTTGCGTTTCCCCGGCCTCATCAGCGCACACACCTTGCCCACCGGCGGCACCAGCGATTATGCGCCGGAAATGTTGCATCAAGCCGCGCAAGGCTTGCGCTACCATTGTTTTGTGCGGCGTGATACCCGCATCCCGTTCATGGCCATGCCGGATGCCATCACGGCGCTTCTGCAGTTAGCCGCCGCCCCGCGTGAAAATCTCACCCGCTATGTGTACAACGTAGGCGCTTTCAACCCCTCCGCCGAAGAAATTGAACAGCTACTCCACACGTACTTTGAAGGCGCCTATGTGGAATTTCTGCCGGATATGCGCCGCCAAGCCATTGTGGATTCTTGGCCCGCGGATGTGGATGACGCCGCCGCGCGCGCGGATTGGGATTGGGCGCCGCGCTATGATTTGTACACGGCCTTTGATTCTTACCTCGTGCCCGCTGTGCGTGAGCGTTATTCGGCGTAGTAAATGCTCAATGATTAATTCTCAATTACCCAGCGCCTTTGGGCCGTTATCCACCATCCGTTCCCTGTGGTCTGTGGTCGGCTATCTGGTGTCTATCATCTGGCTAGCCGCCTGCTCCCCCGCCGACCCGGCGTTAGTAGCGCGCGCGGTGGAAGGCACGCTGACGGCGGTGCCCACGCAAACGCCAGTGGTAGTGGTGGTAACGGTGATGAGCCAAAGTGAGGTGAGCATCCCTACTGCTACGCCCGCCGCGCCGGAGGCCACTTCTACGCCCGTAAGCGAAGCAACTCCCACCGCCACGCCGGAGCCCTCGGCCACGCTTCTCCCCACCACCAGCGCGTTCTCTTTTCCAAGTGAAACGCCCTTGTTTAGTGATGACTTCACGCAAACCAGTGCATGGCCGTTGGGTGAAGATGCCGCGCGCGCCGTTACGGTGGCCGATGGCCAACTGCGTTTCACCATCAAAGTGGCGGATACGTTCCGCTTTGTGTACAACCCAGACCGGCGGGCGCGCGATTTTGTGGCGGCGGTGACGGTTGGGCAAACCGCGTGTGCGTTCCGTGACCGTTATGGCTTGCTCTTCCGGGTGCAAGACAATGCCAACTATTATCAATTTGAAGTGGATTGTGACGGGCGTTTCCGTTTTTCTAAAACCGTTGGCGGCGTCTTCACCGTTCTCAGAGATTGGTCTGCGGCCACAGCCATAAACGCCGGCAACAACGCTTCCAATATATTGATTGTGCAAGCGCAAGGCTCGGCGTTGGAATTATTGGTAAACGGCCAAACGGTGCTGAACCTTAACGAGACGGAATTTGCCGAGGGCGGCTTTGGCTTGTACGTTGGCTCCAACCCCACCACCGGCTTCACGGCTCTGTTTGACGATTTTAGAGTTTGGGAAGCGAAACCATAACATGCGGCCTCTGCCCAACCTGTATGTGCGCCGCGCGGTTTTAATGACTTACGAAGCCCAATATACGCCCGCCGCAGAAGTGATTGCCCGGCGCTGGGAGGCGGGGCCAGTTTGGGTAGCGGCGCAGTGGCGGTGCGTGGATTAGGCGTTGGGCAAAATTTATTGGAACAAGTAGAAAGTTTCGCCTGCAAGCATCATACGCCTTGGCTATATCTCAGCTCCACACCTTTTTTGCTCGCCGCCATTCGTTTATATGAAAGCTTCGGTTTGCGGCGCACCGCTGACGGCCCACATAAATTATTCGGCGCGCCCTGGTTTACGATGAAAAAAGAACTTTGATGATGACCCAAAACCCATTAAGAAAAATCCGCTTCCATCCGCTTTACCTGTTAACCGGTTTGTTTTTACTCGCGGCCTGCCAACCTCGCCCGGCCACCACCGCCGCGCCTCTGCTTACACCGCAAATCAGCACCGAAGTTACAGCCACCGCGCCGCCGGTGCTTCCGGCTACACTCACATTAGCCCCTACCACGGAGCAGGCTACAGCAACCCCAACACCCACCCACACGCCCCTGCCGCCCGGCGTTACGCCAGACCCCAACTTAGGTGTAGGCCCAACGATTTGGGATGAAAAATTTGACGGCTCCAGCGGCTGGAAATGGGAATACACCGACCCGCTGGTGACGTTTGCCATTGCCAACGGGCAGTTGAGCGGCGTAATGGCGCGTGGCGATCAGGGCTGGCGCATCTCTGGCGGGCCGGATGTGCAGGTTGCCAACGCCCAGTTCCGGCTGACGGTGCGCACATTTTTGTGTTACGAAAGGGATGAATACGGCCTGCTCCTGCGTAGCCGCGCCAACCAGAATTTTGAATTCAGCGGCTATTTGTTCAAGCTCAGTTGCGGCGGGCAGGCGCGGGTGGAGTTGATGCGCGATAATGACCCGAGCGTTTTGCTCGATTGGATTCCAACGCCCGCCATTCAGCCCGGCGCACCCGCTGAAAATACCCTGATGGTGTGGGCGGCCAATGAGCAATTACATTTCTATGTGAATGAACGGCACATTGGGTCCATCACAGATGAAACGTTCACCAGCGGCAACTTTGATATGTATCTGCGCGACCGCACCAACGGCGGTTTATCGGTTGCCTATACGCGGTTGACAGTAAAAGAAGTGCAAACGCCGTAACGTAGGCCCGCCCTGCATTGGCTTTGTGCCCACCCGGGACTAAAATCATGATCGCAAACCAAGCCCAACAACCGGCGGTTTATATCACTGATACACTTTGAGCATTCTCGGTCACAGGAGACTTATCATGCCGCAACTCATTGCCACCACCACTACGCGCGTAAACCTCCGCCAAGGGCCGGGGACTAACCACACCATCCTCACCACCTTGCCCGCCAAAGCGCAACTGGACGTGTTAGCGCCGGGCGCCGACTGGCACAAAGTGACCTTCACCAACCTGACAGGGTTTGTGCACAAGGATTTTGTAAAAATCTCTACTGTAACCACGCCGACCACGCCAGCAACACCTGCGCCCGCGCCCACACCCAGCAAGCCCGCCCCTACACCACCGCCCATTCCCACCCCCGTCGCCCCGGGCCCGCGTCAATCAGTGGGCGCTCAACTGGGGGATTTGCCAATGGCGCCGCCCCCTGAAAAGCTCTTGCGCGTGAACCCGAAAGATCCTCTGCTGAACCGTCTTTCAGCCTCCATCTGGAATAAATACGGCAATTTGATGAACGCGCTGGCCGAGGTGTTACAGATTGAAGCGGCGGTGGGCATTGCCGTATTTGCCGTGGAATCCGGCGGCTTTGCGTTTGACCCCAAAACCAACAGAATGATCATCCGTTTTGAGAACCAAGTGTTTTTTGACCAGTGGGGTAAGAAAAACGTAGCCGTGTATGACCAGCACTTTATCTTCAACCCCACACAACGCTGGCTGGGGCACCAGTGGCGGCCCACGCCCCATGAACCGTGGCGGCCTACTGATAAAGCCGATTTTCACGGAAGCCAAGACCGGGAATGGGAAGTGTTCAACTTTGCCTGCCGCCTGAATGATGAAGCGGCCAAGAAGTCCATCAGTATGGGCGCGCCACAGATTATGGGCTTCAACCACGCCGTATGTGGGTATAGCTCCGCCGCGCAAATGTTTGAAGCATTTGCCAGCAGTGACCGCCACCAAGTGGTGGGCTTTTTTGATTTTGTGCAAGGGCCGACTGCCGCCTCTAAGCGCGTGGCGGCTTTGCAACAGCAGGATTTCACCGCCTTTGCCGCGCAATACAATGGCCCCGGTCAGGCAACCAAGTACGGCAATTTGATTAAGACCACCTACGACGCCTTCAACGCCATGAAAGCGGCGGCGGGCATTTAAGCCATGACCCAACCTATTCCAGCCGAGTTTTTAGATTTGTTCACCAAGCCCGCCTTTGCCAATTTAGCCACGTTGATGAAGGACGGTACACCGCAGAATACGCCGGTATGGGTGGATTATGACGGTGAATATGTATTGGTAAACTCGGCCCATGGGCGGGTGAAGAACCGCAACATGCCGTTAGGCGCGCCTGTTTCTATCACGATTGTTGACCCCGAGAATCCTTACCGCTACCTGATGGTGCGTGGGCGTGTAGCCGTCATCACCGATTGGCGGCGGCCCGCTGAGGTGCGTGAAATTTTCAAAATTGCTGCAGAAAAGGTTGTGACCCGGCAAATTGCCACACAGGCTTTTTATAATGAGCGCCGCGCGGCCATCATGGAGCGCAAAACACTGGGGTAACCAAGTCGGCCTCCAAAGACTGCCGGCTGTTTCTACTATAATTCGTTATCGCTTACAAGGCAGAAAATGAGAACGCTAAGGCCGCTGATTTATAACGATCAGCATATCCGCGTTCTAAAGAAACCCTGAACACTCATCACCGCAACCGTTCTTAAATGACTGACTCTAAACGCCCGTTCCGCAACCGACTCAACAATCTGGAGCCGAAAACATGGCTCAAGTTTCAGAAGTCTTGGTTTATCCACAACCCGCCGCCGCGCCGCAAAGATGTGCTTTTGCACCCGGCCAAATTTCCAGAAACACTGGCGCAGGAATTTATTGAGTTCTTCACCAAAAAGAATCAGACCGTACTGGACCCGATGATGGGCACTGGCTCCGCGCTGGTGGCCGCCCTGCGCGCCGGGCGCAACGCCGTGGGGATTGAACTTAACCCCAAGTATTTCAGGGTGGCTGAAAAAGTTTTGTGCGAAGAGCGGGCCGCGCTGGGCAAACCGGCGGCCAAACTTCTGCTTAAACTCTACAACGCGGATGCGGCCGGCGCGCCCAAACTTGGGTTGCCGGAAATTGATTACGTGCTCACCTCCCCGCCATACTGGGATATGCTGCATGCTAAGGGCGCGGAAAACCAGAAGAAGCGCCGCGCCACGCCGGGTTTAGATGTTGTGTATTCCGATGATGCGCGCGATTTGGGAAACGTGCGCGATTATGATGAGTTTGTGGAAAAACTGGCGCAAATCTATGAAGCGCTTAATCCGGTGCTCAAGCCAAAAGCCTATCTCACCATCATCGTAAAGAATGTAAAGAAAGGCGGCAAAATTTATCCGCTGGCGTGGGATTTATCCAAACGGCTGGGCCAAACCTACACCCTCAAAGACGAAAAAATATGGATGCAGGATAACCAGCGCCTTGCGCCCTACGGCTTAGGCAATGCCTGGGTAAGCAATACGTTCCATCATTACTGCTTACAGTTTAGAAAAGAACTCTAGATAATTTCTCATTCGTTCCGGGCCAAATGTTTAACTCGGCTGATTACGCGGATTGCGAATTTTTGCAGGCCAACATGCAGGCGGGGCGCGCTCTCAATCTACCCGCGTTTCTGCATTTAGATCAGCCGATTAGCCTGTGGAATTGCATCCGTCTGGCCAACCAGATTGCCCGTCAAGCGCCGCGTGGGCGTCTGTTGGCTTGGGGCTATGGCTTGGGGCAGATGACGTACCGGCTCAAACGGCGGGGCTTTCAGGTGGTGGCCTTTGATATTGGCGACTCGGCCACTGCGCAACTGCCCGCTATCCCAGTTTGCCGTGATTGGGAGGTGGTGGATACCTTGCACCCAACCCAATTGCCGTTTGAAAATGCTTCATTTGATGCTGTGTTGAGTTGTGGGGTTTTGGAACATGTGGATGAGGATAGCGGTCAACCCGGTAATGAAATCGTATCACTGCGCGAAATCGCCCGCATCCTGCGGCCCGGCGGTTTACTACTGATTTACCCATTGCCGCAAAAAACGGCTTGGCAAGAAGCTTTTATTCGCCGCTTCAAATTGAGGTATTCCCACCCGCCCCGCTACACCATGGGTGAAATTTCGCAAATACTCCATCAAAACGGTTACAGAATAAAACATCTCGCCCGCGCCAATCGCATTCCCAAAAATCTCACCGGTATTCCTAAAAAGATTCGGGATTTCTACAGCCGCTTTAGTCAACCGTTTCTCGTGCTTGATCAGGCTTTGTGCCGCTTGCCTGGTCTCAACACTCTGGCTGGGGTGTTTGAGATTGTGGCACAACGCCAACCGTAAACGCTGAAATGCTCACCGTAGACGATATTCTCCGTTTGCCGTACGATGAAACGTTGACGCGCGCCGGGGTGGCGTACGCCAAAAAATCTCTGCACTACACCTATGACCGCATGGGGCTAAATTGGGGCGCGCGCCTGCGGAAGATTGTGGTCGGCATTATTGTGGAGCTGGCGTTTCGCCGTTGGCTGGAGGCCGAAGGCGTGCCGTATGATTTGCTGGGCGCCACCGCCTTTACTGAAAAAGATAAATATGATTTGCGCCTCGGCGGGCGGCGTTGTGACTTGAAGAGTTTCCTCATCAGCCGCCGAGACAGCATCACCGCCCTCCACCGTGACCCCACTTGGTTGCTGGATTGCGCCGCACTAGTGCCGGAAGATCAGCTCCTCAGCCATTCGCTGGATGACGGCGATTTATACCTATTTGGCTTCTTAAGCGGCTTAGAGACGCGCCAGCAGGAAGATTTGAACAAAGCCGTGGCCGCCAACCAGCCGCTGGAATTGGTAGCCGTGCCCGAATCGGACGCGTGGCTGGGCCGTGAGCGCTGGCGCTCGTTGGGCCGCTTGACGTTGAAAACCGATTTTGATGAACCGCTGGAAGTGGAACTGGGTGGGCAGGCCGAAGACCGCCGCGCGCTGGCCGAATTCATCACTCTGCCGCCACGCACCCGCGTTGAATTACAGACCGAGTTCTATTCTTTTCTTTACCTGCGCACAGCCCACCAACCGCCCGGCCTTGTAGGCGTGCACAGCCCGGCGCTCAAGGAAACACACCTCATCTCGCCCGCGCACTGGGAAAACATCTGGGTGTACGGCCTGAACATTTTTCTTGCCGGCTGGCAAGCCAAAGGCGATTTCCGCTCCCACGCGCAACGTTTGCCCGCCGGCGCCCATGTAAAACAATATGCTCGCACCCAAACCACCAACTACGCCCTGCCGGTACAGCGCCTGCGCCCCGTGCGTGAATTAGCTGAGCGGGTAAAAGCATTTTCCCAAAAATAAGCTCAATTAGACCCTATCTGTGAAAATTGTCACAGTTTGATACAATTTTGCTTGTTGAGAGTTTTACCCGCAAGTGTGTTATGGAACTGCCCTTTAGCCCTACTGTGGGCCTGCAACTTGAACCTGCCCTCCGGCGCGGCATTCGCCAAGCGCAAGCCACCGGCCAACCTGTTCTGGTAAGCGTGGCCGAACCTTCTATTTCTTTTGACCCTATTCAAGTATTTGAGCGCGCCGCCAGCGTTACCGCCGAGCGCAATTTATGGTTTCAGCCGGATGAGGATTTTGCGCTGGTGGGCCTAGGTTCTGCTCACACGGTGGAAGCCCTCAACGGCACGCGTTTTGCGGAAGTTTCAACAGCATGGCGGCAAGTGCTGAGCCAAACGGTGCTCAAAGACCCGCGCGGCATGCTGGGCATTGGGCCGTTGTTGCTGGGCGGCTTTACGTTTGATGCGCATCGCCCGGCCACTGAATTATGGGATGGCTTCCCCTCTGGCCGTATGGTTTTGCCCAGCGTACTCCTCACCCGCTACCAAGAAGAATCTTGGCTCACCTACAACGTGATGGTGGAGGCCGATACCGACCCGGAAGAGGCGATGGAAGCGTTGAGCGCACTGGTGGAAAAAGCGCTGGAAGAGAGTGACGCGCCATGGCGTGATGATGTAGCGCCTGTGATGGTGAAAACACAGGAACTACGGCCCGGCTTGGCGTGGCAGGCGGATGTGGCCAAAGCGGCGCAGAACATTGAGCAAGGTGGTTTGGAGAAAGTAGTGCTGGCCCGGGCGGTGCAAATCTCGGCCAAAGAGAATTTTGACGCGGGCCGCGCTTTGCGCGAGTTAGCCGCGCATTATACCGGCTGTTATATTTTTGCCTTTGCGCACGCGGAGCGCTGTTTCCTCGGCGCCACACCAGAGCGTTTGGCGCGGCTTCGCACGGGCGAAGTGCGCACAATGAGTTTGGCCGGTTCCATCCGGCGCGGCAAAACCTTAGATGAAGACCGGCAATTGGGGCAAACACTCCTCAACAGCGCCAAAGACCGGCATGAACATCGCGTGGTGATCAAGGCGATTGTGGAAGCGCTCTATCCGCTATGCACCACCCTGACGGTGGGCGAAACGCAATTGCTGAAGCTGGGCAACATTCAACACCTGAGCACGCCCATCAGCGGCGAGCTGGCGGATGGCCAAACGATTTTGGATTTAGTGGAACGTCTGCACCCCACACCCGCCGTAGGTGGCCGCCCACGTGAGGCCGCACTCAAATTCATCCGTGAACATGAGAAACTAGACCGTGGCTGGTACGCCGCGCCGGTGGGCTGGGTAGATCATCGTGGCCAAGGTGAATTTGCAGTGGCGCTTCGTTCCGCACTGCTTCGCGGCAACCACGCCACCTTATTTGCCGGTTGCGGCATCATGGCAGATTCTGACCCCGAGCGTGAGTATGCGGAGTCCAATCTCAAGCTCAAGCCAATGCTGAACGCGCTGACTTAATGACGCTGGATGATAGACGGCAGAACGCTGTCCACCGTCCGTTGCTATGCTTCCCTCCCAAGCCGCTTATCTTTACATCGGCGCATTTGTAGATGAACTGGCGCGCGCAGGAGTGCAGAATGTTTGCATTGCGCCCGGCTCACGCTCCACGCCGTTGGCCCTCACATTTGCAGAACAGAAAAACATCCGGCTATGGATGCACTACGATGAGCGTTCAGCGGCGTTTTTTGCGTTGGGCCTCGCCAAAGCCACGCGTCAGCCCGTGGCCTTGATGTGCACCTCTGGCACAGCGGCGGCCAATTTTTTCCCGGCCATCATTGAAGCGCACTACGCCCGCGTGCCGCTGATTGTGCTCACCGCAGACCGCCCTCCCGAATTGCGTGACGCTGGCGCACCGCAAACCATTGACCAAATAAAAATTTACGGCAGTTACGCCAAATGGTTTGTGGAGATGAGCCTGCCGGAGGGCACGCCGGAAGCCTTGCGTTACGCGCGCACCGTTGCAGGCCGCGCGGTGGCCGAGGCGAACGCCGCGCCCGCCGGTGTGGTGCATCTGAACTTCCCGCTCCGCGAGCCGCTAGTGCCCACGCCCACAACCGTTGATTTTGAAACCGCGCGGCCAGCCGGGCAACCGTATGTGGCAGTCTCTAGCGGCGTGCGCGCGCCAGAGGCCGCTTTGATTGAAAAGCTGGCCAGTGAACTTGCACAAATTGAACGCGGCCTCATTATTGCTGGCCCGCAAACCCACCCAGATTTTCCGGCGGCGGTGACACAACTGGCCGAACAACTCGGCTACCCAATCTTGGCAGATCCACTCTCTCAAGTGCGGTGCGGCCCACACACGCGCGCTAACGTGATGGATAGCTACGATGCATTTCTGCGCGATGAAAAAATGGTGGAGCAACTCTCACCCGCAATGGTTCTGCGCTTTGGGCCACTGCCCACCTCCAAGCCCGTTCTGCAATACCTGCAACGCCACGCCCATGCCCGCCAAATCCTCATTGATGACGGCGGCAATTGGCAAGACCCCGCACGTTTAGCTTCAGATGTGTTTGTGTATGATGCGGTTGCGTTTTGCCAAGCCCTGACTCCCCTCTTAAGAAGCAAGAGCGGGGCCGGGGGGGATGGTCAACACTGGCTCAGGCGTTGGCGTGAAATCGCCGAGAAAACCCGCGCCGTTATCACCGCCCAAATTAATTCTTACGCCGAGCCATTTGAAGGCCGCGTGTTTTCTGAGCTAGCCGAATGTTTGCCGGATGGGGCTACCCTCTTTGCCAGCAGTAGTATGCCCGTGCGCGATTTGGATACGTTTTTTACGGGCAGTGCGCGCCGCCTTCGCTTCCTCGCCAACCGGGGAGCAAACGGCATTGATGGCGTAATTTCCAGTGCGTTGGGCGCGAGCGTGGCTGGGCCGCTGGCGCTGGTGATTGGGGATATGGCGTTTTACCATGATATGAATGGCTTGCTGGCCGCCAAACTGCACGGCCTGAACGCGGTCATCGTGCTGATTAACAATGATGGCGGCGGCATCTTTTCTTTTTTGCCGCAGGCCGCGCACCCACAACATTTTGAGCAACTCTTCGGCGCGCCGCACGGCCTAAACTTTGCGCCCGCCGCCGAAATGTACGGCGCAACCTTCACGCGCCCGGCCAACTGGAGAGAATTTCAGCAAACGGTAAAACACGGCCTCGCGCACGGCGGCTTGCACATTATAGAAATCCGCACCCGCCGCGAGACAAATGTGACTCTGCACCGTGAAGTATGGAGCGCGGTTTTCGCGCAGTTGCGTGAAAAACCCTAAAAATCTTCATATAACTTTGGGTTGTTCCGGATAAAATGCCGCACGTTGAAGTGAATGGCCAAACCTTTCATATTGAAACCGCCGGGGCCGGCCGGCCGCTGGTGCTTCTACATGGTTTCACCGGCAGCGCGGCCAACTGGCGCGCACATCAGCCTGCGTTCACGTCGCGCTTCCGCGTCATCGCCATAGATTTATTAGGGCACGGCCGCTCAGCCTCGCCCGCCGATGCGGCGCGGTACAGCATGGCGCACTGTGTGGAAGATATGAACGGCATCCTCGCCGCTTTACAAGTGGACGCCGCCATTATGCTTGGGTATTCTTTGGGTGGCCGAGTAGCGCTAAGCTTTTCTGCAACCCACCCTCAGCGCCTGAGCCGCTTGCTGGTGGTGAGCGGCTCACCGGGGCTGGCCAGCGCGGAGGAGCGCGCAGCGCGCGTAGCGAGTGATGAAGCTTTGGCCGCGCAGATTGAGCGCGAGGGGCTGGAAGCGTTTGTAGATTACTGGGAAAATATCCCGCTGTTCGCCAGCCAAAAAAGCCTGCCCCCAACCGTGCGCGCTGAATTGCGGCAACAGCGATTGCAGAACACTTCGCGGGGTTTGGCCAACAGCCTGCGCGGCCTCGGCGTGGGCGCGCAACCGGCGCTGTGGGAAAAATTGAGCGAGATCAAAACGCCCACACTTCTGCTGGCCGGCGAGGCGGATACAAAATTTGTAACCATCGCCCAGCGCATGGCGAAAAAAATGCCCAACGCGCAACTACAAATTGTGCCGGGCGCGGGGCATGCCGTTCAGCTTGAAAGGCCGGCCGAGTTCCAAAGATTGGTTCTCGATTTTTTAGGAAAAACTTAACCGCGGAGACGCAAAGGTCTTTACGGTAAAAAGGAAAAGAACATGAAGTGGAAAAAAGTCAAAGATTACACCGATATTCTGTACGAACATGCCGAGGGGGAAGCGATTGCCAAAATCACCATCAACCGGCCCGAGAAGCGCAATGCCTTCCGCCCACTGACCACCCAAGAGCTGATTGAGGCATTCACGCTGGCGCGCGATGATCAAAGCATTGGCGTGATTTTATTTACGGGCGCGGGTGATAAAGCCTTTTGCTCCGGCGGTGACCAGAGCGTGCGTGGCAAGGGCGGCTATGTGGGCGCCGATGGCGTGCCGCGCCTCAACGTGTTGGAACTGCAACGCCTCATCCGCACCACGCCCAAACCGGTCATAGCCATGGTGGCCGGTTACGCCATTGGCGGCGGCCACGTTTTGCATGTGGTGTGTGATTTAACCATCGCCGCCGAAAACGCTATCTTCGGCCAAACCGGCCCCAAGGTGGGCAGTTTTGATGGTGGTTATGGCTCCGGCTACTTGGCCCGTATCGTCGGCCACAAAAAGGCGCGCGAGATTTGGTACCTCTGCCGCCAGTACAACGCGCAACAAGCGCTGGAAATGGGCTTGGTAAATACCGTAGTGCCGTTGGAAAAACTGGAAGAAGAAGCCGTGCAGTGGGCGCGCGAGATTCTGGAAAAAAGCCCACTGGCCATTCGCATGCTCAAAGCCGCCTTCAACGCCGATAGTGATGGTTTGGCCGGTATTCAACAACTGGCCGGTGATGCTACCCTGCTCTACTACCTCAGCGAAGAAGCGCAAGAAGGCAAAAACGCCTTTATTGAAAAACGCAAGCCGGATTTTTCCAAGTTTCCGCGCTTTCCATAGAGAGTACGGAATACAGACAACAGATTACAGACGGTGTGTTGGACTTGGCCGCCGTCTGTTGTCTGTGGTCTGTCGTCTTCTATCTCCAATGTTGCCCGATTGGCTCCACCAGCGCGCCTCCCTCACGCCAGAGCGTTGGGCTTTAGCGGCGAGTGGGGCGCGTTGGAATTTTCGGGAACTGAATGAGCGCGCGACCGACGCGGCGGTGTGGCTTAAAACGCTCGGCGTACAGAGCGGCGAGCGCGTGGCCGTGCTGGCCCGCAACAGCGCCCATTACGCGGTAATGGTGCATGCCATCAGCCGCGCCGGAGCTGTGCTGGCGCCACTCAATACCCGTCTCACCTCGGCGGAACTCTCATGGCAAATCAATCACCTCAGCGCAAAACTTCTTCTGACGGATAAAGCCCTCTTACCCACCGCCCAAGCCGTTGCCCAACAAACATCTACTCAACTCGAACGTTTAGATCAAGACTTTACGTTTGATCTTTCGGCAAACTCACCTGTGCCTGCGGCGCCGACGCAGACAGGGCAGGCCGCTTCACGCGTCACGCGTTACACTCCACCCTTCAACCTCTCAAACACCCACTCCATCCTCTTCACCTCCGGCACCACCGGCCAGCCCAAAGGCGCGCAACTCACGTTTGGCAATCACTTCTTCAGCGCGGTTGGCTCGGCGCTAAATTTGGGCCTGCACGCGGAGGATGTGTGGCTGGCCTGTTTGCCGCTCTTTCACGTGGGCGGCCTCTCCATACTTTTGCGCGGTGTGATGTACGGCATCCCGGTGGTGGTGCATGAGAGTTTTGACGCTGTAACCGTCAACCGCGCCATCGCCGACGAGCGCATCACCATCATTTCAGTGGTAAGCATCATGCTTCAGCGCATGCTGGAGGCCGGCCTTGGGGCGCAACCTACATCATTGCGCTGTGTATTGTTGGGCGGCGGCCCGGCCCCGCGCCCTCTGTTAGAAGCGTGCGCGGCGCGTGGCCTGCCGGTGGTGCAAACCTACGGCCTCACGGAAGCCGCCTCGCAAGTTGCCACTCTCGCGCCGGAAGATGCGCTCCGTAAGCTTGGCTCGGCGGGTAAACCACTACTGCCAACGGAATTGAAAATTGAAAACCCTGACGCGAGCGGCGTGGGTGAGATTGTGGTGCGCGGGCCAACGGTAACGCCCGGCTACTACGCCAACACGGAGGCTACGGCCAACGTTTTGCGCGACGGCTGGTTACACACGGGCGACATGGGGTATTTGGATGATGAAGGTTATCTTTACGTGCTGGACCGCCGTGATGATTTGATTATCTCTGGCGGCGAGAACGTGTACCCAGCGGAAATTGAAGCCGTTTTGCTCTCTCATCCGGCTATTGCGGAGGCGGGCGTTACAGGCGTAGAAGATACGCGCTGGGGCCAAGTGCCGGTGGCCTATGTGGTGCTTCGCTCCGGTGAATCTGTAACGGAAACGGAAGCAAAAGATTTTTGCGCCGCGCGGCTGGCAAAATACAAAATCCCCTCAAAAATCTTTTTTACAGAAGCCTTACCCCGCAACACAGCCGGTAAGCTTCTGCGGCGAAAATTGAAAGACTTGTGAGTGGGGTTAGTTGCGTTATCCCCTTAACTACGTTAGTCTTGCCGCAAATGGAATTTCATCGCGCTCAATAACACATCAACCTCATGCCCACCACCACAGACTTAATCCGCCGGAGGCAACTACGGAAGCTCCGCTCCCAACAAGGCTCTCAGCGTGGGTTGCAGGCGTTGGCGGCTATGGGGCTAAGCGTGGCTACTGCGCTCACGCTCATGGTTGCAACGGCCTTGGCCGGTGTGACCGCCGCGTATGCCTACTTCACGCGCGATTTGCCCAGCGCGGAGGCTTTACGCCTCGCCCTCAGCCCGGATAACCCCGAATTTTTTCAAACCACGCGCATTTATGACCGCACCGGCCAGCACCTCCTTTTAGAAGTGATTGACCCACGCGGCGGCGACCGCCAGTACATTGCTTACAATGCTTTGCCGTTGGAGGTAATTAGCGCCACGGTGGCCCTGGAGGATAAAACCTTCTTCACCAACCCGGGCTACGATGTGCTGGGCATTGCGCGCGCACTGGTGAATAACTTGCAGGGTCAGGCGGTGCAGGGCGGTAGTTCCATCACGCAACAGTTGGTAAAAAATACCCTCATCCCACTGGAACGCCGCACGGAGCTAAGCTATGAACGCAAAATCCGCGAGGTGCTGATTGCCGCCGAAATCACGCGGCAATACGAAAAAACGCAGATTTTGGAGTGGTATCTCAACACCAACTTCTATGGCAACTTGGCGTACGGCATTGACGCCGCCGCGCTGGTGTACTTTGGCAAACACGCCGCGCAGTTGAATTTAGCCGAGGCGGCGATGTTGGCCGCCATCCCACAAAACCCCGGCCTCAACCCGGCAGATGCGCCGGATGAAGCTAAGCAACGCCAAGCCTTGGTTTTAGAAGTGATGGCGCGCGAAGGTTTCATCACGGCGGAGCAGGCCGAGGCGGCTAAAAACACGCCGCTCAATATTCAACCGCCAGTGAAACGTTTTGATGTGCAAGCCCCACACTTCAGCGTGTACGTGCGCCAGCAAGTAGTGGAACTCCTCAACCGGCTGAATTACGCGGGCGAGGATTTGGTGAACCGCGGCGGGCTGACGATTAAGACTACCCTCGATTTGAACTTGCAGAAACAAGCCGAGTGTGTGGCGCAAACGCAAGTGGCGCAACTCGCCGGACTCCCCTCCCCCTTTAGCGGAGGGGCTGGAGGTGAGGGATGCGAGGCCGCCGCCTTCCTCCCGCCCGATTCAGATTCTGAACCGCGCAATGTGACCAACGCCGCCATTGTAGCCCTCGACCCGCGCACGGGAGAAATTTTGGCGCTGGTCGGTTCCATAGATTATTGGAATGCGGCCATCTCCGGTAGTTTTAATGTAGCGGTGGATGGCCGCCGCCAGCCCGGTTCCGCCTTCAAGCCCTTCACGTATTTAGAGGCCTTTCGGCAGGGCTTCTCTCCGGCTACTATGTTGTTGGATGTGCGCACACAATTCCCCACCGCCTCCGGTGAGCCGTATGAACCGTTGAACTATGACCGCAAATTTCATGGGCCGGTGAGTGTGCGGCAGGCGCTGGCTAACAGCTACAACATCCCCGCCGTAGAGATGATGAACCGCGTGGGGGTGGATAACGTGGTGCGGCTGGCGCAACGCTTGGGCCTCAACACCTTGGAAACCGGGCAGTATGGTTTGGCGCTCTCGCTGGGCGGCGGTGAGGTGAGTTTGCTGGATATGACGTACGCTTACAGCGTGTTTGCCAACAACGGCGTGATGGCCGGTGAACCGGTGCCCGCCGATGAAATCCGGCCTGGCTTTCGCCAACTCAACCCTGTGAGCATCCTGGAAATTCGCAACCGCGCAGGCGATATTATTTACGCGCACACCGCGCCGGAAACACAGCCCATCCTCAGCCCGGAGCTGGCCTATTTGCTCACCAACGTACTGGCCGATAACAATGCGCGCGCGGCGGCGTTTGGGCGGGAGAGCGTGTTGCTGATTAAGGGCCGCGAGGCCGCCGTGAAAACCGGCACCACCAATGATTTCCGTGATAACTGGACGGTGGGCTACTTGCCGCAATTGGCGGTGGGCGTATGGGTGGGCAATTCCGATAATTCAGAAATGACGGGCGTGAGCGGCGTGGCGGGCGCGGCGCCCATTTGGAATGCGTTGATGACGTACGCCGCACAAAACCTACCCGTGGTGGGTTGGGATGCGCCATCCGGCATCGTGCGCGTCAAAGTGTGTGAGCCGTCCGGCTTGCTTCCCACGCCCTACTGCCCCTCCACGCGGGAAGAAATTTTCCTGCAGGGCAATGAACCCGTCACGGAAGATAACGTATGGCAACCGGTAGCCATCAACCGCGAAACCGGCAAGCGGGCCACGGCTTGCACCGCCCCGACGCTCGTTGAAGAACGCATCTTTCAAGTTCTACCGCCGGAGGCCGCCGAATGGGCGCAAGTTTCCAACATCCCCCAGCCGCCAGTGGAATATGACCCGATTGGCGCTGAATGCTTGCCAGCGGGCAACGTGGCCATCTTCAGCCCAGCGCCGTTTAGCTATTTACGTGGTCGTGTGGAAATCACGGGCACAGTGAAGGTGGAAAATTTCTCCTTCTTCCGTCTGCAATATGGCAAGGGTTTGTACCCCACTGAATATTTCAAAATTGAGGGTGACCGTTTTGACCAAGTGGAGAACGGCTGGCTTCAGTTTTGGAACACAGAGGCCCTAGATGGCTTATACACTTTGCAGTTGGTGGCAGTGAAAGGCGAAGCGCCGTATGAGTTTGAAACCGTCAGCATCCCGGTGACGGTGGATAATCAACCGCCCAGTGTCAGCTTGCTTTTGCCCACGCCTAATCAAGAATTTACAACGCAGGATAATGAGATTGTGATTCAGCCGCAGGTGCAAGATAACCTGGCGTTAGCCAAGGTAATTTTCTTCTTGGATGGCGTGGCAGTGGGCGAGAGCGCGCTGGCCCCGTACTCCACGCGGCTGGCCCTTACCAGCATCGCGCGCGGCCCGCACACCCTTTACGTCCGCGCCATAGATGCCGCTGGCAACTCCACTGATAGCGCACCCGTAAGTGTGGTGGTGAGATAGATAGCTATTCCTCTCGCCGTGTGCTATGATTTTGAATGAGGGAGCAATGGCAAGCACTATGACCGATGCCATCACAACGGCGTTGCGCCGCGCACAGCAAGCTCACGAGAGCGTTGATCTGCTTAACGTCTATAAAGGAATGCCCGTGGTGTACTCGGCCACCATCCGCGCCATCTCGGAGCGGGGAGTGCAACTGCAAACCACCGGTTTTGAAGTAGTGAGTTTGTTGCTAGACGGTCACACCACCCTCCTCACCCGCCAGCTAGACCAAGCCTTACGCGCCCGCCTGCTCCGCGCCGATTTAACCCAAAACACCGTTACCCTTGAACATCTAGAGTTTGCCGGAAGTCACGTAGGTGATCGCATGATGGTGCGCGTGGCCCCACGGGACCCGATTGAAGTGAAGTTTGATTGCGCGGGCCAGAGTTTCAGCGGCGTCGTCAGCGATTTATCTATTAACGGCGTTGGTGTGCAATTGCCCGCGCAGGCCGCCGCTAGCGTGCGCCCCCGCATGCCAGCCGAAATGGCCTTCTACCTGCCGCACCCGGGCGCAACCACGCTCTACATCAAAGGCTCCGTGCGCTTTGTGCGGCCCGGCAGTGACCATGACCAGGTTGGATTGATGTTCTCGCCGGACACCAGCTCCCAAGCGCTCCTCCGCTATGTGCGCGGGCGGCAAGATGAACTACTGGCCGAGCTCAAAGCCCAGTATGAGGTGCGCGTGGCCGCCGCCGCCCAGTAGTGCCCACCTCCTTTCTGCATAAGTTCCAAGCTCTTTATTTCACCCGCGCGCGGTTAAATGGGGCTGGCTTACTGAGCGGTGAAGTTAACCTACACCCCTCGGATGGGCTTACGTCTCCTGAGCTGGGAGAAATCCCCGTGAGCGGCTTGCTGGAAGCCGCAGTGGTTTATCAGCGCCTCAGCGGCGGAAGCGTGCAACCGCCCTTAGCCGCGCTAGTGTTTGATACGGCTTACAACCCACGCGCGCTTGACTATTGCTTCCCCCTCCACCGTTTACTTACGGCTGAGCAACAACGCGCGTTTGAGGTTGTAATCCAAACCATCAGCCAAAACCCCAATTTTAATTTGCAACTCTTTGGCCCTCAGCGGCGCATACTCACCGAACAGATGCCGGTCTCCACGCGCTTCATCGTGGCCGCGCATTTGGCCGAAACATTTTTCTTCCGCCCAGATATCCTCGCGCGTTTTCTCAGCCAACCGCGCCATTTTCTTTTGTACACCACATCTGAGGCCTACAAAACGGATGATGGCCTAGCGGGCGGGCAATATCACAGTGAACGGGAAGCCGTTCAACTCGTTTGGTCACGGCTGTTTGAGGGCTTCTACTCGCCCATGCCCGGCGTGGCGCCATTTCTGCATGAGTTAGGCCACATGCTGGATTTTTTTGAGCCGCGCACGGGCCGTATGCGGCGCGAGAGCGATGGCCTGCTCCCCGGCCTGCGCCCAACGGATGGTGAAATTTATACGCCGCGCGCCCGCGAACTATTTTTGCGCGGCAAACACATAGAACTGGCCCGCTACCAAGCTGTGTTGACCGGCGACCTCGGCGGCGTGCTACCTATCGGGCATCCATACGTATTTCAGAATGATACCGAGTTTTGCGCCGGCTACTTTGAAATGTTCTTCCGCAACCCCCACTATCTGGCTTCCCTCAACCCAGATTTACACAATGCTTACAAAACTTTGCTAGCCTACGATACCTGTAAAGTTTGGGAAAAGGATTTTGACTTTTACATCAACACCAACCGCGAGTTTTACCTCTCCGGCCAAACACCCTGGCCCACCCATCTCACCATTCCTTCTGACTGAAACCAACGCATGAAACCGGCTGAACTAGCTCTTTTCCTCAACCACCTTGTTCAACACAACCTCAAACTGAGCGTCATGATTTGGGGGCCGCCCGGCATTGGCAAATCCTCCATCGTGGCGCAAACCGCCGCCGCGCACGGCTTGGGCTTTATAGATTTGCGTCTCTCGCAACTCGCGCCTACCGATTTACGCGGCCTGCCCGTAGCCAAGAAAGGCATTTCCCAGTGGTATCCACCGGAATTCTTGCCGCGCAAGGGCAAAGGCGTTTTGTTCTTGGACGAAATCAACCTCGCGCCGCCCGCCATGCAAGGCATGGCCCAACAATTGATTTTAGACCGGCGCGTGGGAAGCTATACCGTGCCTAAAGGCTGGTTCATTTGGGCCGCCGGCAACCGCAAAGAAGACCGCGCCTCTGTGTTTGATATGCCGGCCCCACTGGCCAACCGCTTTTTGCATTTGGAAGTAGAGCCGGATTTAGAAAGCTTCAAAGCGTATGCGCTGACGAACGGCTGGCATGAACACATCATTTCCTTCGTAGCCTTCCGCGCCAACTTACTCCACAAGTTGGATCCGCAACAGCCGGCCTGGCCCTCACCTCGCTCGTGGGAGATGGCGCATCATTTACACCGCGCTGGGTTGAGCATTGCGCCAGCTGTGGGCGTGGGGGCCGCCGCTGAATTTGAAGCCTATCGCTCGCTCTACCGTGATTTGCCGGATTTAGACTTAATCCTCACTGGGCAGGGCGCTGGGCTGAAATTCCCCGAAGAACCTTCCGTGCGCTACGCCACCGTCATTGGCCTCACCACTCGCGCCACTGAAGCCCGTACGGCGTACAACGCCTTCAAGTGGCTGGTAAATACCGCCGGGCCGGAATGGGTACAAATGTGCGCGGCAGATTTGTTCCGGCTTCTGCGGGCGCGCGGCCAAATGGATGAGCTGGCCGAGTTGATTGGGCAGGATGAGCAACTACAAACATATTTGGAAAATTATCAAAACACCGTCAGCGCCACAGATTCTTAATTCACCGCAAAGACGCGAAGCACGCAAAGTAACGCCAAGAGCTTCTTTGCGCTTTCTGTGCGAACTTGGCGGTTAAGAACCGATGTCCATTGAGCAACTTATCAGCGCCTCCCTTGTGCGCATGCAAGCCAAAAGCCCGTTCTTTGCGGCGCTGGCCCTGTTTGCCAAGTTCAAGGTCAGCGCCAAAATACCCACCGCCGCCACCGATGGCCGCGATATTTTTGTAAACCCGGATTTCTTTACACCGCTTACCCCTAGCGAGCAAGATGGTTTGCTGGCGCACGAGGTTCTGCACGCCGCACTGCTTCACGCGCCACGCCGGCATGGCCGAGACCCCAAACTATGGAACATCGCCGCCGATATTGTGATTAACGGCATGTTGCTCAAAGAGGGCTATGCTTTGCCCAAAGGCGGCCTGCGGGACCCAAAACTAGAGCACCTCAGCGCCGAGGAAATTTACGAAAAGCTTCTTCAGAAAGCGGAGAAACTGGAACTCCCCGCAACCCTGGCGGATTTGCTAGAAGAAGCGGCGGGCTTGGGCGAAGGCGAAACCGACGGCGTAAGTAGCCGCGCGGCCTTGGAGAAGCACTGGGAAAATGCTCAGCGGCAGGCCCGCATGGCCTTGGAATCCAGCGTCTATGGCTCGCTCCCCAAATATTTGGAGCGTGAGTTTGGGCAGGCGCTTCAGCCGCAGTTGGATTGGAAAAGTTACCTGTGGCGTTACTTGGTGCAAACCCCTACGGACTTTACGCACTTTGACCGCCGCTTTTTGGGGCAGGGCCTGTATTTAGAAACGCTCTCCGGCGAGAGCGTCCGCGTGCATGTGTGTGTGGATACCAGCGGCTCCATCAACGAAAATTATTTGCGCGTTTTACTCAGTGAGGTGCAAGCAATTCTGCAAGCCTACCCGCACATCCACTGTAGCTTATATTACGCAGATGTAAAACTGCATGGCCCGTATGAACTCAAAGCCAATTCGGAATTGCCCAAGCCCATCGGCGGCGGCGGCACCGATTTCCGCCCATTTTTTGCCAAAGTAACCGATACTCAAGATACGTGGACGCCCACGTTAGCGATTTACTTGACGGATGGCTTTGGGGATTATCCGGCTGATAAACCCAATTACCCGGTGCTGTGGGTGGTAACACCGGGCGGCAAAGATTTAAGCAGTTTTCCATTTGGAGAAGCGGTACGGCTGACGACCTCGGGTTAAGCAACAAGCCGCGTTTTCCCCGTCCACGAGGCTTACCCGGCGCCCTTACTCTTGCCGGGGTCAGGAAAATTTTGCTCGATATTTGTGCCACACAGCGCGGGCGGTTAGCTCGGCCAAGCCCGGGCGGGAGAAAACTACATCATAATCTGGCCCCTCATAGTTGCGGGTATCGTTGGTGTCCCATTCGGGGATGAGAAAATGTTGGGGGTCAACCAAAATGGCCTTGAAAACGCGCCGCGGCATTTTGACGATAAAGGCCGGCTCGGTGGAAGCGGCCTGCGCCGAAAAGCGCCCCACCTCCCGTCCATCTTCCCAGCGGGTGATAATAGTTAGATTCACAGCGTTGTGGGCTGTAATCTCCCACACATGCGCCGGGGAGTTCCACCCCATCGTCTGCCCCACCCAGCGGCCCACAAACTTTGCGGCATAGTCCGTCATCAGCCAGAGATTACCACACTCGCGTTATACTCACAGTGTGCCACCCACCTTGCAAGCGCATCAACAACATTTGGCAACTCTACGCGCCGCGGCCCTGCGCGCCGCTGACCCGGCTGAGGCTGTGCGCGGCAACCTAAAGCCCGCCGACGTGGCCGAGGTTGAGCGCGTTTTTATTGTGGGCGCTGGCAAAGCGGGCGCGGCGATGGCGCAGGCGGCCATTGAAATGGTAGGCGATAAGTTAGTGGGCGGCGTGATGGCCGTGCCTCATCTCCCCTTTCCCAGCCGGAGACCGCCTGAAGGCGGCAGGTGGGCTAGGGGTGAGAGCGAACCGCTAAATTACTTTCAAGGCGGCCACCCACTGCCCACCGAAGGCTCACTGGCCGCTGGCCGCGCCATAGCTGAGCTTCTCAGCCAAACCACGCCGCGCGATTTAGTTTTGGCCCTAATTTCCGGCGGCGGCTCTGCGCTGATGGAACTGCCCAAGCCCGGCCTTACCCTCTCAGATTTGCAAATCACCAATCACCAATTACTCAAATGTGGCGCTACCATCCATGAATTCAATTCTGTGCGTAAAGCCCTCTCCCAAATTAAGGGCGGTGGCCTGCTTAAGCTGGCCGCGCCCGCTCAGGTGTTAGGTTTGATTCTTTCGGATGTGGTGGGCAATGATTTATCCATCATCGCCTCCGGTCCGACTGTGGAAACCGCCAACAACACCTCACCGCTAGAAATCATCGAGCGGTATCAACTTACAGCCGCTCTGCCCCGTACAGTCCTCCAAATTTTGCGTGAGCCATCCGTTCCTATCCGGTCATCCATTTCCCAATCCGTTTTCAACAATCGCCTCATTGCCTCCAACCGCCACGCCGGAGAAGCCGCCGCCCAAGCCGCGCGGGAACTTGGTTTTACGGTTGAGTTGATGGGTGATGATTGGCAAGGCGAAGCGCGCGAAGTAGGCGCGCGTTTTGCTCAAAAACTTTTGGCCGTCCACCGCCCATCGTCTCCCGTTGCGTTGATTGCCGGTGGAGAATCCACCGTCACCGTGCGCGGCGCGGGCAAAGGTGGTCGCAACCAAGAAGCCGCACTGGCCGCCGCGCAGGTATTGGCCGGGCATCCCCAGATAGTGGTTTCCACCTTTGGCACCGATGGCGTAGATGGCCCAACCGATGCGGCCGGCGCGACGGTAACGGGCGAAACGGCGGCGCGCGCGCGGGCGCTAGGGCTGGAGCTACAAACTTTTTTAGAGAACAATGATGCCTACAATTTCTTCGCCGCGCTGGGAGATTTGGTCATTACCGGCCCCACCGGCACCAACGTAAACGATTTACTGTTTGGGCTGGCGTACTGAGGTTTGATTGCTGATTTATGATTTATGATTGACAATTCGCCATCTCAGAATTCCAGTCTAAAACCTCACACCTCAAATCTAAAACTTTATGACCATCCAATTTGGAACCGACGGCTGGCGAGCTGTGATCGCCGAAACCTTTACGTTTGAAAACTTGCGCTTGTTGGCGCAGGGCATTGCCGATGCCGTTTCCGCGCCGGACTGGGGCAACGCCGGGAATGTGACCGATTTTGATTCAAAGCTGATGGTAGTGGGCTATGATACGCGCTTCCTCTCTGATCGCTTTGCGATAGAGGTGGCCCGAGTGCTGGCCGCCAATGGGTTGAGCGTGCTCCTCACCCAAGCCGATGCGCCCACGCCCGCCGTTTCGTTTGCAGTGAAGCATCACCACGCGGCCGGCGGCGTGATGATTACGGCCTCGCACAACGCGCCGCGTTACAACGGCCTCAAACTCAAAGCGGCGTTTGGCGGCTCAGCCCTCAACGAACAGTGCCGCCAAGTAGAAGTTTATCTCAATGATAACGAACAACGCGCGCGCGGCCCGAACTTGATGGATTACGATAAAGCGGTGAGCGCCGGGCTGATTAAGCGCTTTAACCCGATGCCCGCTTACTTTGAACATCTCCGCACGCTGGTGAACTTTGATGTGATTGCCAGCAACCCGCAACGCCTCGTGGTGGATTCTATGTACGGCTCCGGGCGCGGCGCGATTAAAAGTATCTTGCAAGGCACCGGTTGTGAAGCGTTTGAAATTCGCGGTGAGATGAACCCGGGGTTCGGCGGCGTACACCCTGAGCCGATTGCGAAATACCTTGGCGCAACGATGGGCGCAATTGCGGCGGGCCACGGCGCGTTTGCGGTGATTACGGACGGCGATGCCGACCGCACCGGCGCAATGGATGGGCGCGGCCAGTTTGTAGACCCGCACAAAATTATGGCGCTGACGATGAAATATCTGGCAGAGAAGCGCGGCCAGAGCGGGGCAGCAGTGAAAACCGTCTCTACCACGCGCATGATTAACCGGCTGGCGGCCAAATACAACGTGCCCTGCTACGAAACGCCGGTGGGCTTCAACCATATTGCCGATTACATGTTGGCGCAAGATGTTTTGATTGGTGGTGAAGAGTCCGGCGGCATCAGCATCAAAGGCCACATCCCCGAAGGCGATGGCGTGCTGTTTGGTCTGCTCCTACTAGAAATTGTGGCGGCCTCCGGCGTAACGCTGGAAGAATTGATAAACCAGCTTTTGCGGGAAGTTGGCCCGGCGCAGTATGCCCGCAAAGATTTGCGCCTGGCGCGCCCGGTAGCCAAGAAAGATATGGTGAAGCGGCTCACCGAGAACGCACCCCCTGAAATTGGCGGCCTGCGCGTGGCCAACGTGGAAAACATGGACGGCGTGAAATACATCATGGATGATGACTCATGGTTGCTCATCCGCCCCTCCGGCACTGAGCCGGTTCTGCGCGTGTACGCTGAAGCCCGCACCGCCGAAACCGTGGCCGCCCTGTTGGAGTACGGCCAAACCGTGGCCGGCGCGGCTTAAAATGTCACTGCGAGGCGGCCCGCCGCCGCCGAGGCAGTCTCCCCAGTTTTAGGAGATTGCTCGCCGCAACAGAGCCTGCCCTGCCTGCGCCAGTGCCGCAGGCACAGGTGAGCTAGTCGAAGGGCGGCTCGCAATGAAAATTCACATTCATGCCTCCACAAACTTTCTCCTTCACTCGCTACCTCGCCAGCAAAAAAACGGTGGATGACCGCGCCCTCAACGCACATGTGTGGCAAACACTGGCGGCGGTTTTGCCCGCCGGCCACCTCAACGTGCTGGAGGTGGGGGCGGGCATTGGCACCATGGCAGAACGCGTGGCCGAGCGTGGTTTATTGACGCGCGCGCACTACACGGTGTTGGATGAGCTGGCTGAAAACATCGCCGTGGCTCGTGAGCGGCTCGCCGCTTCTCCGCTCAACTTGGAGTTTCAAATGGCTGAGGCGTTGGAATTTTGTGCCCAGCCTGAGCAACGTGGCCGATATGATTTATTAATCGCGCATGCTTTTTTAGATTTGCTGGATTTGCGCTCCGCTTTGCCCGTTTTGCTGGCTGCGCTGAAGCCGGGCGGCGTGTTTTACTTCACGCTAAATTTTGATGGCGGCACTGTTCTTCAGCCGGAGATAGAGCGCGCGCTGGATGACCAAATTGAGGCCCTCTACCACCGCACGATGGATGAGCGGCTCACCCACGGCCAGCCCTCTGGCGATAGCCGCAGTGGGCGGCACTTGTTTGGCTTTTTGCGCGACTGTGGCGCGGAAATTCTGGCGGCGGGAGGGTCTGATTGGACAGTGTTTGCCGGGCCGGAGGGCCGCTACCCAGCCGATGAAGCCTATTTTCTGCACTTCATCATTCACACCTTGCACGGTGCTTTGTGCGGCCACCCCGAACTTAACCGCGAGCGCTTTGAGCAGTGGATAGCCCAACGCCACGCCCAAATTGAACGCGGCGAACTCGTTTACATCGCCCATCAAATGGATTTTGTGGGGAAAACCCTTAACCCGGGATGACTGCATGAGCCTTGAACCCCTCCCTCCATTGCAAAAACATTATTCGTCGCCATCTGGGCCGCTTGGAGCCAAAAGCAACGGGTGTACATTTTGGCGCACGAAGCCAACGCCTTACGCCGGCAAAAATTTGAGAGCTGAACCGCGCAACTATACGATTGGGGATGCAGAGGTGGTGAGTCTCCTGAAATGCGCCAACGTGGCCTGCCAGCATAAGTTTGAATCAACCCTGTGAAGCGCCGCCTTCAAAAGCACGTTCAGCAAACGGTGAAGTATAATCGCGCCACTTTACCCTGAAAAATTTGGAGCCGGCATGGAATGGATTTCTGACCCCCAAACTTGGATTGCTTTTCTGACTCTGGTGACGCTTGAACTTGTGTTAGGCGTGGATAACGTGATTTTTATTTCAATTCTGGCAGGCAAACTTCCCGCCGCCGAGCAACAGCGCGCCCGCACGACGGGCTTGGCCCTGGCTGTAATCGTGCGGATTTTGTTGCTCTTCTCCCTCTCGTGGATTATCGGCCTCACCGCGCCGTTGTTTAGCGTGGGGCAGTTCAATATTTCGGGGCGAGACCTTATCCTCATCCTCGGCGGCCTATTTCTGTTAGGCAAATCTACGCACGAAATCCACCAGAAACTGGAGGGCGCTGAGGGGCATGCCTCGGCGCGCGTCGCCCCCTCATTCGCCAGCGTCATTGTGCAGATTCTTTTGCTCGATATCGTCTTTTCGTTGGACTCCGTCATCACTGCGGTGGGCATGGTGGATCAGATTGAAATCATGATTACGGCCGTCATTATCTCAGCCGGGATTATGATTATTTCGGCCAAGCCCATCGGCGAGTTTGTGGATCGCCACCCAACCGTGAAAATGCTGGCCCTCTCTTTCCTCCTGCTCATCGGTTTCACGCTGGTGGTGGAAGGCCTGCATCAGCATATCCCCAAGGGTTACATTTACTTCGCCATGGGCTTCTCGGTGTTGGTGGAAATGCTCAACTTGCGTCTGCGGAGCGGCAAAGCGGCGCCAGTAAAATTACATGAACCGTATGTGAGCGAAGCGCCGTCCTCGCGCACTAAGGCCACGCGCTGAGGCGCTGGCGGGCTATTACTCCCCAATATAAGGCGGCGCAACCATTGGTTGCGCCGCCTTTGTTTCTCCCTTCACCGTAACCCCTCAGTAACCAATTGCCACTGCACGGGCGGATGTTCAATCAACTCGCGCGCCGCGCGCACCACCGTAAGATGTGGTTTACCTGTAGCCGCTAGCTCGCGCGCCAGCGTCGGCTTCCCCAAGGCCACACGCACCGTTACACCTTGGTAGCCGCGCCACAAAATCTGCAACATCGCCGCCATCTTCTCTTTATCTTTTTGGGCTTTATGCCAGCGCGTGAGCCAGTGGCGTTGCGGCTTGGGGTGAAGCACACCACTGACAATAGCGGGCAAAACTTGTGTTTCCGGCGCAAGGCGGGCGAACAAACTCACACTATCAGACCAATTTTCCAATGCTTGCGCCGCGCCGGGCAAAACGGCCGGGTCGGGCTCAATGTTCCCGCCGGGGAAAGTGAGCACCGCGCGCCCGGCCTGCAACTGCTTCACCACCGCCCGCGCCACGCCCGCCCGTTTATCAGCATCCTCCGGCACATAGATGAGTTGTTGGCTGGTGTTCTTAAGCGTTTGCAAAAAAGGCCGCTCCAGCGCCACCACGCGCAAATCTGGGCGGCCAATCGCCACAAACAACGCCACCGTATCTGCCATGCCCGGATGGTTCGAAAGCACCAGCACCGGGCCACTGGCCGGAACATGCTCCCGCCCGGCCACATATAGCGCGCGCAGATACTGTTTGAGAATCCACTCCGCCCCAAACGGCAGGCCGCGCTCGCCCACTAACGCATCGTACGTCAGCACTTGCTCCGCAAAACGGCGCGCCGGCCAACGGAACAAAGCGCTTAAGAGCGCTCGCCCGCGCTGGAGGCCCGCCAGCCCAAGCGAGTCATACATATCCATGAGATTGATTTCAGTTAGCGTGTGAAGCTGTTGCGGTTCAAAGCGCGGCATAGCAGGAGTATAGCCGCCTCACATTGAGCGTGGGTTAAAACAATGAGACGGCCCATTTATAGCCTGAATGGGCCGCCTCCTACTTAAATCTGCGTTTATCGGCGTCCTTAAAAAATCTCACCTCAAAACAGAATCGCCCACTCTCTGCACGGGCGCGCCGCATCCCAAGCAGGCGCTTTGTTCCTTGGGCACATCCCGGCCACAGTAACGGCACTCGCGCTTGTTCACGTTACGGCCACAATGCGGGCAAACCTCAAAGCCTTCTTTCACTTCCAAGCGGCAGTTCACGCATTGAATCGTTTTCTGCGCGGGCGCGGCGGGTGGTTGAGCATCACCCCACGGTGAAGGAACCGGCCCTTGCGGCTGATCGGGCCAGGGCTGGCCGACCGGCCCGGATTGTGAACGGCCATGCTGACGCGTAGCTTCTTCAATAATCCGGCCCAAAATCATCGCCGGAATCACCCAGCCCATGCCGCCGCCACTTCCCCAGCCGCCCATGTGCCCGCGCCGCCGCCGCCCGCCGCCAAAAATTTCGCGGCCCAGTTCACCGCTCAGCTCACGGCCCACATGCTTGCCAACTTGGTTGAGGATATCAAAAGGGTTCATAGCCTGCTCCTAATACCTAATTTTACGCAAGTTGGCGGCGTTGAGTTGTGTCCTAGCCGCCATTTGCCTGACGACTAGCGGCTTACGGATTGTTTCATCGTCACTAAAATTGGCTTGAGCACGCGGCGGTACAGGCCAGTTTGCAGGCGCTCCTGCGGGTCACACTGCGCTTTGAGCGCGGCAAAGCGTTGCAAAGTTTCTGGGCCGAGGTAGCGGGCGGCCGCCTCCGGCGTGAGGGTGCTATCTTTGGCAAAATAAAAGCGCCCGCCGGCTTGCAGAACAATCTCGTTCATCTCATTGGCCATTTGCTGGAGCTTGGCGCGGTTGCTCCGCGTGACCTTGAAATCCATCGCCAGTGAATACCCATTAACGGCGTGGGTGAATAAGAATTTATCTGGGCGGTGGCGCTTAGTGACGCCGAGGGAGGTGGGCAGGCCGCGCCGTTGGGTGAGCCGGAGCATTTCTGCCCACGCCGCGTTGGCCGTTTCCAGCGGCACAAAACTTTGATACTGAATCAGCCCACCCGGCCCATACGCCTTCTCCCAGCCCGGCACGTAATCCAGCAAAAAGTTGAAGGCCACCAGCGATTGGATATATTGCTTTTGATGCTCCAGAAAACGTGATTGCGCATATTTGGCTGTGTTGACGAGAGCTGTGCCGAAGTTGTTCGTAAAAAACTGCATCAAGAACCACAGCGAGGCTTTGGGCACAAAACCAAAAAACGTATCCGGCAAATTCTGATAATCCAGCCTCAGCGTGCGCGCGGCTTGGGGGTCTTCATCGGCGTGCAAATAATCCGCGCCGTGAATCTGCCCGCGCCCCAAACCATTGCCGCCGGCCAGGCCATCTAGCCAGCCCACAATATAGTCATGCTCGTTCTTAAATTGGTCTAAATCCGTCAGCATTTCTCGCAGGTTGGGCACTGCCCACGCGCTCACGCGCACATTGCCGGAGTACAACCGCTTGAGTTTGAGGGTGAGGGAGGTGAACACACCCAACAAACCGGCGCTACTGATGATGGCATAGAATAACTCGCTATTTTCGTTCGGCGTGCAGGTAATTTCTTGGCCGTTGGGCAACAGCGCCGTAAAGGCCAGCACATGCTCCCCCAAAGTGCCCGCGCGCCAATTATTTTTGCCGTGAATGTTCATGCCGAGCGCGCCCGCCAGCGTGGGAAATTGTGTGCCAGAGACGACTGGCGGCCACCAGCCGTCTTCTAAAACATACTGCCACAATTGCTGAAGGGTGACGCCCGGCTCCGCCTTAATCACGCCGGTATGCGGATTCCATTCCAAAATGCGGTTCATGCGGCGGATATCCAGCACAATGTGGCCGGCGTTCAACGCGCCATCTCCATACGTGCGCCCGGAGCCGCGCAGGCCAATAGTTAAGTTTTCACGCTCCGCCAGCCGGAACAATTCCACAATTTGCTCAGTAGTGGAGGGGCGGAATAGATAGGCGACGGTTTTGAGTGAGTGGCCGAAATTTTCCAGCGGGGCAAGATGGGAAAGAAGCATAGGCGATGCCTTGAACATCACGGAGGAAGGTAGCACACGCTTAGGTGGTTTGTCAGGTGACGAGTGTCAACTCTGCGGCGGACACTCGGCGGTTTACTTAAGATTATTTAGTATGGATAGCACGATGAGGACACGCTTAAGCGTCATTTGGTGAGTTCGTCTTGCCCGCGAAAGCGGGCATCCATTGCTTAGATTCTGGACTCCCGCTTACGTGGGAGTGACGACTGCGTAAGGTGTCTGTTCTATCCGCACTAATCCGCTTCATCCATTTTCAAAACTTCAGCCGCCGAAAAATAAAGGACGGCAGGTTGCGAATAATAAACATCAGCAGGCCCCAGCGCGCGGGCGTGTAAATTTCCTGCTTGTGAGCGCGCATAGCATCATAAACGTCTTTGGCGGCCTGCTCGGGTGAAATGACCCAAAAGGTGCGGGGCGAGTTCTTGAGCATTTCCGTGGCTACAAAGCCCGGCTTGACGGTGAGCACATGCACACCTTTGCGCGTGAGGCGGTTACGCAGGGCTTCTAAGTAGGTGCTGAGGGCGGCTTTGGTGGTGTTGTACGCCGGAGCACCCACGCGGCCTCGGTCTCCGGCTACGGAGGAAATGCCGATGAGACACCCACTTTGTTGCGCTTCAAACAACTGTGCGGCTGGGTTCAGCCATGCCAGCGCGCCCAACACATTCACTTCCACCATTTGCCGGTCTTTTTCAAAGTTGAACTCGTTCAGGCCAACGGGCACCAGCAAACCGGAGTTGTAAATCAGCACATCTACGCGGCCAAAATCCGCCAAGATTCTTTGAAAGAGCGGGGCGGCTTCAGCCGTTTGCGTTACATCATGTGGATAAGCGCGCGCGCGGTCTGCGCCCAACTCGGCCGCCAGCTTTTCAATCCGTTCAGCGCGGCGGGCCAGCAGGGCCACCTGGTAGCCTTCTTTGGCGTATTTGCGCGCCAACGCTTCGCCAATGCCGGAGGAAGCGCCAACGATGATGGCGACGGGAGTTTGAATTAATGCAGAATTGGCCATATTACGTGAAACGTAAAACATGCGTAAGCCAAGCGGCTCTCGCGTTTTACGCTAATTATTCTGAGCGCGCGATGGAAATAAAATCCGCCAGTGGGCCGTAGGCGGTGGTGACGGCATCGCCGCCAATTTCGCTCAGCGCCAAACCGTAAATGGTATCCATCTCAAAGATGACGATGGAACTGGTGCCATTGACGTTGGCGAGTGGGTCATCGGCCTCCACTTGTTCCGGGCGCACGCTGGCGGTGACTTTGCCATCAGCTTTGCTGGCGCGGCACACCAACTTGTACGGCCTACCCGCCGCCCGCGCCGCCGCCACTTGCTCGCCGCTCAGCGCGCGAATGCCCACCGGGGCCACATCTTGCGGCTTCACGGGCACATCCATGAGCACAGTGGCTAACGCGCTCACCTTCACTGCCGCATCCCACCCATCCACATCATTACTGGGGTCAGTCTCGGCAATGCCAATGTCTTGCGCCTTCTTCACTGCCGCCTCAAAGCTCAGGCCTTTTTCCATTTCAGTGAGGATGAGATTGGTGGTGGAGTTGAGGATACCGCGAAAGCCCTTCAGATTGGCGGCGGGCAAAGCCGCGCGAAAGGTGGAGAACACGGGCGCGCCGCCCATCACCGCCGCCTCATGAAAAAATTGTTTGCCCTTTTCTTTCGCCAGCGCCTTCAGCTCATGATAGGCGTGCACCACCGGGCCTTTGTTGGCCGTAATCACATGCGCGCCGTGGTTGAGGCCGGCTTTCAGGTAATCAATGGCCGGTTGGCCCGTTTGTGGATTCATGGAGGTGTTTTCAAACAACACATCGGCGCGGGTGGCCTTGAGCCAGCTTTCAATGTTGCCTTGTTCCCACGCCTTGCCGGCCGGCAATTTGCCCGCCGTCACGCTTTCCAAGTCTAGGCCGTTGGGGTCTGCCACCCAGCCGGTGCGGCGGGAGGCAATGCCCGTAACACGGTAGCGCAGGCCATATTTATCCCGCAGTTCATTGCGTTTGGTTTTGAGCAAACCAGCCAGCGCGCGGCCCACATTGCCAAAACCGAGGAGGACGAGGTTGTATTGAGATTTCATAGAACAGTTTAAAAGATAAGCAACCAGCTTTAGAACGCAGATAACGCTGAAAAATTAGCGCCATCTGCGTTCAAAAGTCCACACAAAATTAATAGCTAACTCATCATAACATAGAGCGTTAGTGTTTTCTGAGAGTTAGGATTGCGCCAACTGTGCCAAAGTATTCGGCCTTTGCAGTCCGGTTATAATCGCGCGCATGACGACTGCCGCGCTCAAGCGCAAAGCGGTACGGGTGCATGAAATTTTGCTGGAAACCTACGGCCAGCCGCGCTGGGGCGAGCGGCTTTCAGCGGTGGCGGAACTGGTGCTCACCATCCTCTCCCAAAATACCAGTGATTTGAACAGTGGCCGCGCCTTTGATTTACTGCGGCAGAGATTTGGCAGTATGGAAGCCGTGCGCGATGCGGATTTAGCCGAGGTAATTGAAACTATCCGCCCGGCGGGCTTGGCCAACCAAAAAGGCCCCCGCATCCAGAACATTTTGCGCGCCATCACCGCCGAACGCGGCGCACTGGAATTAAAGTTCCTCAAAAAAATGCCGCCCGCCGAGGCCCGCGCTTGGCTGACCAAATTCAACGGCATTGGGCCAAAAACCGCCTCCATTGTGATGTTGTTCTCGCTGAGCATTCCGGCCTTCCCGGTGGATACGCACGTGCACCGCGTAACGGGCCGCTTGGGCCTGCGCCCAGAGAAGATGACGGCGGACGAATGCCATGCGTATTTTGAGGGGCTTTTTCCAGAGGATACGTTTTATGCCGCGCATCTGAATTTGATTCAGCACGGGCGCGAAATTTGCAACGCCCGTAACCCAAAATGTGAAGTGTGTCCCCTAACGCGTTTATGTGAGTATTATCAGAACGGACAAGGAGCTTAATCATGCGTAAATTTTTATCAGTTTCTTTGAGTTTGATTTTGTTGGGCGCAGTGGCTTTTTCCGGCGCAACTTTCTCCGGTGTGGCGCGCGCGCAGACGCTAGATAAATTTGTGTATTTGCCGTTGGTTTCACGGGCCGTTGACGGCACCACTGGCTCCACTTACACCACCGGCCTTGCTTATCAATGGGATATTGATAATCCCGTGCGGCGCGCTCATTTGCACGCCGATAAAAACATCACCTTGCGTGGTTACGTGGATGTGACCGGACAAACTGGCTTCACGCCGGGTTATCTCGATTATGGCACGGACGACACCAAAGGCCCGCAGTTGCCCTACTTGTTTAATCCGGCCCGCATCCCCGCCGCTAACTCTCTTAAGTTCTACAAGGTACGCGGTTGGAATTGGGCGGGCCCCCCAGAGCCAGGAACACCCGGCCCGACTCTTGATACGTGTCCTCCTAACTCAAATCCACATTGTGTTAACTGGCCCATTACGGGCTTAGGTATCCCAACCTCAACAGGAGAGCTTATTCACTTGCCACAAACACACACATCTAACCCCATTGCGCCTGGTTACACTGCTATCGTCTTTTACGCAGATAGTGATGGGATTGCGGTGAAATACACCAACGCTGATAGTGTTTTACCCAATGGGTATGCCCTTCACATCCGAGGGATTGCTGTAGATCCAAATCTACTCAATTTGTACAATCAATCTAACGCCGACCCCGGCCCACGTTATAACTTTTGCGGCGGCAACGGAAATTGCTCTTACCCAATGCCATATTTAGCGCCCAATCAACCCATTGGGCGGGCGAGAGGCGCATATATTTTTGTGGCCATCACCGATACTGGAACTTTTATGGATCCACGCTCTTGTAAGGAATGGTGGATTAACTTCACAGGTGGTAGTGGGCAACCCGGCTGTGTTGTCCCCAATGGAAGCACTATTCGCTAACTCTAACCACCGCCGCCGAGTCGCTCAGAAACGTATTTATTGTTAAACTTAAGCTATGACGTTTACGTCCAACCCTGCTACGCGCCCACCCGCCAGCGCCCTCGCCGCTGACCGTTTGGCCGCTCTGTACGAAGTTTCTAAAGCTCTCGGCTCATCGCTGGATTTGGATGAATCCCTCACCGTCACGCTGGATAACGCCATCCGGCTGACGGGAGCCGAGCGCGGCTTTTTGGTGCTGACAGACGCGGATAGCAATGAACTGGTGTTCCGGCTGGCGCGTGATAACAAGCAGGCCACACTGGAAGAAGCGGCGTTTGAAGTGAGCCGGACGGTGGTGCGCGAAGTCGCCACTCATGGTGATGCCATCCTTACCACCAACGCCCAAAAAGACGAACGCTTCGCCGCGCAAGACTCCGTCATCAACTACGCCCTGCGCTCCATCATGGCTGTGCCGCTCACGGTGCGGGGCAAAACTATTGGCGTGCTGTACGTAGATAACAAGGCTAAGACTGGCCTGTTCCGCCCGGAAGATTTGGATTTGCTGGCCACCTTTGCCGGGCAAGCGGCCATCGCCATTGAGAATGCGCGGCTGTTCACCCGCACAGACCGCGCTTTGGCGGCCAAAATCTCCGAGTTGGAGAACATGGCCAAGATTGACCGCCAGCTCAACGAGACGTTGGACTTTGAAAAGGTGATGTCTCTCACGCTGGAGTGGGCGGCCAAATACACTGCCTCCCGCACCGGCTGGATTGGCATTTTTGAAACGGTAGATCACGGGCAAGTGGTGCGCATGGTGGCGCGCTTCGGCATCAGCGGCACGCGCTCACTGGGAAGCGGCCTGCTCAACGCCAATAAATCCAACACGCGCCCCCTGACGGATGGGTTGGTGCACCTGGTGCTGAAGGATCGGCGGGTACACAACCTCCCCGCCGATTTAACCACCAACGAACCGGCCCGATTGGTGGTGCCGGTGATCATCCACAATGAGCGCGTCATCGCCATTATTGTGCTGGAGCGGCCCAACCATACATTTAGCCAAAACTCGGCGGATTTTGTAGCGCGGCTAGCCGACCACGCCGCTTTTGCCATTGAAAACGCGCGGCTATACAACGCGCTCAAGTATGCCAATGATTCCAAGAGCGAGTTTGTGCGCCACGTCTCACATGAGCTCAAAATCCCCATGACATCCATCAAGGGTTATGCAGATTTGATGCTGAACGGCGTCACCGGCGCGCTCACCGACCAGCAGAGGCAATTTCTCAACATCGTCCGCAACAATGTGGACCGGATGACGGTGCTGGTCTCCGATTTGGCGGATATTCAACGGATTGAATCCGGCCGTTTGCGGATTGAAATTCGCGCCGTAGAAATTGGCCCGGTGATTCAAGAGTCCGTCAATCACCTGCAGGCGCAGTTATCCAGCAAACAACAACAACTGAGTTTGCTGGTGCCGGCCGGTTTACCACTGGCCCGCACAGACCCGGCGCGGTTGATGCAAATCATCACTAATCTTCTTAGCAACGCCAGCAAATATTCATCGGTCAACTCGCAAATTGTGATTAAGGCCGAGGCGGTGGATAACTTCTTGCGTTTGACGGTGGCGGATAACGGCTATGGCATCTCGCCTGCCGACCAAGCCAAGTTGTTTATGCCTTTCTTTCGCTCGGAAGAACCCAACATCCGCCAAGAAAGCGGCTGGGGCTTGGGCCTGCACTTGTGCAAGCGGCTGGTGGAATTGTTGGGCGGCGAAATCATCGTCAAAAGCGAGGTGGGCAAGGGGAGTCTCTTCTCCTTCACCGTGCCAGTGGATGGGTGACCTTTCCCCCACCCATCCCTACCCACGCGGGTAGGCCGCTTCCACCCTTTTTCCCAAACGATATCTGCCTAAGCGCGCATTCTTCGGAGGCGCGCTTTTTTGTACTATCGCCGCAACGTTTGTAAGCCATCATGAAGCTACTTTTAGAGGAGACTACCATGCCCCGCTTAACCGTGAACGAAATGAAAGACCGATGGGCCAACGACAGCCGCTGGGAAGGCGTTTTGCGCCCCTACACCGCCGAAGAAGTGGATGCCCTGCGCGGCGCCATCCCCATCGAATATTCTCTGGCCACACTGGCCGCAGAGAAACTGTGGCGCTTGCTCCACACCGAGCCGTTTGTGCGCTCTTTGGGCGCGTTGACGGGCAACCAGGCGGTGCAACAGGTGCAGGCGGGCCTTAAGGCTATTTACCTCAGCGGTTGGCAGGTGGCGGGCGATGCCAATGATGCACTCCAAATGTATCCCGATCAAAGCTTGTACCCCACCAGTAGCGTGCCCACCGTGCTCAAGAAAATTAACAACGCCCTCCTGCGGGCGGATCAAATTCAGCACATGGAAGGGCTAAAAGAGTTTGATTACTTGGCGCCGATTGTGGCGGATGCGGAAGCGGGGTTTGGCGGCAACCTGAACACCTACGAACTCATCAAATCTATGATTGAGGCGGGCGCGGGCGGCATTCACTTGGAAGACCAACTGGCCTCGGCTAAAAAATGCGGCCACCTCGGCGGCAAAGTTTTAGTGCCTATTCAAGAATTTATTCAGAAGTTGATTGCGGCGCGGTTGGCGATGGATGTAATGGGCGTGCCCACCGTGTTGATTGGCCGCACAGATGCGCACAGCGCCAACTTACTCAAAGGTGATTTGGAAGATTGTGATCGGGAATTTGCCACCGGCGCGCGCACCTCGGATGGCTTCCATGTGGTGCGCGGCGGCTTAGAATACGCCATCGCCCGTGCGTTAGCCTACACGCCCTACGTGGATTTGGTGTGGTGTGAAACTTCCACGCCGGATATCGGCGAAGCGCGCGAATTTGCGCAGGCCATTCATGCGCAGTACCCGGGCAAACTGCTGGCCTACAACTGCTCGCCGTCTTTCAATTGGAAGAAGAAGCTGAACGATGCTGAAATTGCCAGCTTCCAAGAGCAATTGGGCGAGATGGGTTACAAATTCCAGTTCATCACGTTGGCGGGCTTCCACTCGCTCAACGCCGGCATGTTTGAGCTGGCGCACGGCTACGCGCGGGGCGGCATGAGCGCGTTTGTACAACTGCAACAGCGTGAGTTTGAGATGGAAAAGGAAATGGGCTTCAAGGCGATCAAACACCAGAAGTTTGTGGGCACGGGCTATTTTGATTTGGTGCAGAACACGGTACAGGGCGGCCAGGCATCCACCGTGGCGCTCAAAGGCTCCACCGAGGAAGCACAATTCCACAACAACGGCGTGGCCGCGCACGCGTAAAAATTTCATGGGTGACAGTCACTGGCTTATGGGCGCTAAAATTCCTAGCCGCACCGCTGGTGACTGTCACCTTAAGCGTCTTCCTCCGGCCCCGCCATGGAATTCAACATCTCCACAAACGCCTCCGGTGGGGTGAGGTTATACGCGGTCTCACTCAACTCATAGGGCAAATTCACAAAGCGTCCGCGCGTGTACCAATACACATTGGGCGTAATGGAGCCGGGGCCTTCTTTTTCCATAGCGCTGATGATGATGGGTAAATAATTCAGCGCCTTTAGCACCTCCAGTGAGTTGATGGGGTAGCAGATGAGTGTTTGGCGGCGTGGAATGCCCACAAGCGCGCCGTGCGCGCCTAAACACTGCGGAAAATGCTCCAGCAGAAGCGCCTGGCTAGCCACATAGAAGTTATTCCCCCCAAACACCCACACCTTCAAATCATCCGGCAGGGCCTGCGCTTGTAGTTCCGGTGGGTTGTTTTCCAACGTGTTAGACAGCGCCACGCGGAACAACTCCTCCACCGGCCTTTGCCAAGAGGCAACATCGCTGGGCATTACATTGCGGATGGAGGTGGGCAAATCAAACACCAGCACGGAAACGGTGTCTTCCAAATCGGTGCGGTAAATGAGCTTATCGTAACCCAACGAGTCCGCGTAATCGCGCGGCCAAATACGGATGGCTAATAATCGCGTGGCCTGGGCGTACGCCATGGCGCGCCCGTTCGCTTTTTCAAACTCATCGGTTGCGGTGAACAAGTTATCAAAGTGTTCGCGGATGATATTGTCCCACTCGTTTAGCTCGGTCAACGCGCACTTTTGCGCCACGTTCAGCAAGCCCAGCTTGTGCGCGCCCACTTTGAGGGAAGCCTCCGCCGCGAGCGTCAAGTCAACGGGCAGGCGTCTAGCTTCAAAATAAGCGGTGAGTTGCTGGCAAAAAAACGCCCACTGCGAGGGAGTGAAGTATTCTTCCCACCACATGGCTCACGTCTGAACTGCGTAGCGCTTGAGTTCTTCCAGCGAAATGTAGTTGAGGGTAGCCTCATGGGTAGCTTCTAACACTACCGGCGGCGCTACACCAAAATCCAGCGCTTCCACCCAGCGCTCGGCGCATACACACCAACGGTCACCAATCCGTAAGCCGGGGAAGCCAAATTCTGGGATGGGTGTAATCAAATCATTGCCTTGTTCCAGTGTGAGTTTGAGAAAGTCTTCCGTCATTACGGCGCACACGGTGTGCGCGCCCAAATCTTCTGCGCCGGTATTGCAACACCCATCGCGGTAAAAGCCGGTAAGCGGCTTATTGGAGCATGTTTCTAGCGGGCCGCCAAGGACGTTTTTGGCTGGGGGCATAATTTTTTCACTACCAAGACACAAAGGCCACAAAGTTCATGGAGAAAATACTTTCGGAAAACTTTGTGGCCTTAGATTCTTTTGCCTTTGTGGTTAAGAATTGGGTTACGGGATCACCAACTCTTGCCCCGGCTTAATGCGGCCCGGGTCATCGCCAATAATTTCTTCGTTGGCTTCGTAAATTTCCTTCCACCGATTGGCGGTTTTGTAGTATTTCAGGGAAATGTGGCTGAGCGTCTCGCCGGATTCAACGGTATGCTTTTGCGCGTTAGCGAGGGCCTCTTTCAATTGATCCTCAAGACCTTTGAGTTTTATTTTTAGATTGACGGCGATTTGCTCCTTCATCCCCGCTGTGCTTTCAGCGGCGGCTTTAGCGCCCGCGTTCTCGGCTTCGCGGGCCTTGGCCAGTGCGGCTTCTTTATCTGCCAAAGCCTCTTGGAGTTCAGCTTCCAGTTTGGCTTTTTGGCTCTTAAGTTCTTTGAATGTGGACATTGTGGTATCTCCCTCTCCGGAGGTGAAGTAAATACCGGCCTATCTGCCGGTTGATGGAAGTTTATCAAATTTCGATTAAGTTCGTGCTAAGACGGCTTCTCGCCGCTCACACCGCGCGTGCGGAAGTAAAAAGCGGCGGCCTCCGTGCGGTTGTTCACGTTCAGTTTTTGGAAAATGTTCTGCAAGTGAAACTTCACCGTGTTTTCTGAAACCACCATGGCCTCTGCGATTTGCGCGTTGGTGAGGCCTTGCGCCAACAAACCCAACACCTCCCACTCACGGCCTGAAAGGGATGGGCCAGTGGGCGCGGCGCGGTGACCGGCCATCCATTTACGGGCGGCAGGCGGAAACACCAGGTAGCCTTGTCCCACCTGCCGGATGGCTTCTACGGTTTGGCGCGGCGGGGCCGTTTTTAGCGCAAAGCCATCAGCCCCGGCCTCCAGCGCGGATTGGATGGCTTCCCCATCCCCAAAGGCGGTGAGCAAAAGCACTTTCACCGGCAATTCCCGCCGCCGAATTTCGGTGAGGCAGGCGAGGCCATCCATGCCATCCATCTGCACATCCATCACGGCCACGTCGGGGCTTTGTTCCGCAATAACTTTAAGTAAGCTCTGGCCGTCTGTGACGGCGCCCACGACTTCCATATCGGTTTCGTTGTTCAGCAGGCCGCGCAACCCTTCCAGCACCAGCTCATGGTCATCCGCTAACACGAGGCGCAGTTTCTTAGCCATTGGCGGGAGCCTCCACCACAATCCGCGTGCCCTGCCCCGGCGCCGATTCGACGGAGAGTGTGCCCCCCACCAGCGCCACACGCTCACGCATGCCGCGCAGGCCTATGTGCTCCGCGCGTTCGGTGGCGCCCGGCCCGCTGAGGGTGGGCGGTGTGAAGCCGCGGCCCTTATCCGTCACTTCCAGCTTTACGCGCGCCGTTTCTCCGGCCAGCCGCACTTGCACATCGCGCACGCCGGCATGCCGATTCACGTTGGAGAGCGCTTCTTGCAAAATACGGTACAGGGCAATTTTCACCGGCAGGCTCACTTCGGGCACAATGCCAATCACGTCAAACTCCACGCGCACATCGGTAAATTCTTCCTGCTGAATAATTAGCCCCTCAATCATGGAGAGCAAATCGCGGCGCGCAAAGCCGGGGGGCCGCCAGGTGCCTAGCGAGGCGCGGATTTCGCCGAGAGAAGATTCAATCAGCCCCGAAACGCGCGTCAGCGTCACCAGCCAATCTTCGGGCGCATCGGCGTGAAGCATATATTTTTCCAATGACTCAATCTGGGAGAGCGCGGCAAACAGTTTTTGTACTGGCCCATCATGAATATCCAGAATGAGCCGTTGTAATTCTTCCTCCGTAACGGAGAGAATGCGCCGCGCGGCAAGATGTTCATCATCGGGGATAGTCATAATGCGAGTATACCGCACACTCATTTGCCGATCGCTCTTTTGAATCATTCTTGGCTTATACTGAAGGCCGTACTCTGAAAGTGGACACAAGTAAAACGGGGCAGGTTAGTTGGTATTGTCTATATGCGCTTCGACTCGCGGTCAAGAGAGCGGCTCAGGCGCGCAATAGCTCGATGGTGAAAATGCATGACTGTGTTTACGTTCCATTTGGCGAAGACGACGCTTGGCGTAACGGTTAGGGCGCTCTGGCATCCGCCCACTGCGCAGGCAGTTCGGGGCCTTAGGCGCGCTGAATGTATGACGCAGATGACTCTTGGCGCGCCTATCTTGTCGCCGGCCCGAATGCAACTTCAACATCTCACCATGTTCGCCGAGTGGGAGAGCGAGGCCGCGATAGATGAATTTTTGGCTAATACACGGCTGGGCCGGGCGCTGGCCGCCGGCTGGCATGTGCGGATGGCGTTCCTGCGCCGCTGGGGTTACGTCCGTGAATTCGCTGGACTGGCGGAAAACGTTGGAGAGCAAGACCCCTCAGCGCCTGTAGTAGCGGTGACGTTGGCGCGCATGAAGCTTCCCGAAGTGCCGCGCTTCATTCACTGGGGCAAGCCCGTGGAAGAACTTGTTCGTGACCATCCCGGCAAAACAGTGGCAATAGCGGCCATGCGGTTACCGCGCACGGTCTCTACTTTCACCGTGTGGATTTCCCAACAGAAGATGGTGGAGATGGTGCGCGGCCACAGCGCCGTGCCTCGGCCTGAGCGGCACGCGGCGGCGATGGTGGAGCGTCGGCGCAAGGATTTTCACTTCGAGTTCACTACGCTTCGCTTCCGGCCAATTGCCGAGTATGGGAGTTGGGAGGGGCGCGCCAATCTCATCCCGGCCTGAGCCGCCCATCCGCCTGCCTCCGTTTCTCACCCGTCGCCCTGAATTTAGTAGTATCATCGCAATATCCACTTTTAGCCTCAGGAATTGCGCATGACCAACTCTCCCGATTTATCTCATATCTCTCCCGTGTGGGGCCGGGCTGTGGCCGAGACGCTGGTGGCCGAGCGCGGCGAAGGCGCGTATTTGTTTACCACCGATGGCCGCAAGCTATTGGATTTTACGTGCGGCATTGGCGTAACGAACACCGGCCACGCCCACCCTAAAGTGGTGCAGGCCATTCAGGCGCAGGCGGCCAAAATCATTCATAGCCAAGCCAACATCGCCTATCACCGGCCCATGCTGGAGTTGGTGGATGAACTTCTGCCGCTGGTTCCGGCAGGGCTAGACTCTTTCTACTTCTCCAACTCTGGCGCGGAAATTACGGAGGGCGCGGTGAAGCTGGCCAAGCAGGCCACCGGGCGGCCCAACATCATCGTATTCAGCGGCTCGTTTCACGGGCGCACGCACCTCACCATGAGCATGACCACCAGCAAGACGATTTATCGCGGTGGCTATCAGCCGCTGGTGCCGGGCATTTTTGTGGCCCCGTATCCGTACGCGTACAAATTTGGTTGGGATGAAGACGCCACTACCGATTACTGCTTGAAAGAGCTGAAGTATTTGCTCAAATCTCAAACTGCACCGTCAGAAACAGCCGCTATCATCATTGAGCCGGTGCTAGGTGAAGGCGGTTACGTGCCGCCGCCCGCGCGCTTTATGCAGGCATTGCGGGAACTATGCACCCACTACGGCATTTTGCTGATTGCGGATGAAGTGCAAAGCGGCTTTGGCCGCACGGGCCGTTGGTTTGGCATTCAACATTTTGATGCGAAACCGGATATCATGACGATGGCCAAGGGCATTGCCTCCGGTTTGCCGCTTTCGGGTTTGTGCGCCAGCCCAGAGTTGATGAAGAAGTGGACGCCGGGCTCGCACGGCGGCACGTTTGGCGGCAATGTGATTGCGTGCGCGGCCGGCGTGGCCACGGTTCAGGCCATGCGCGAGGAAAAGATGGTGGAGAACGCGGAGCAAATGGGCAACGTGCTGATGGCGGGCCTGCGTAAACTGCAAGAGGAGCACCCCGAAATTGGTGATGTGCGCGGTTTGGGGCTGATGATTGCCACCGAGTTCACCACAGAGGCCCATGAGCCGTTCACCGACCGCGCCAAAGCCGTGACCAAAGCCGCCCTGAGTGAGGGGTTGATGCTCCTCACCTGCGGCACGTACGATAACATCATCCGTTGGATACCGCCGCTGATTGTGAATGAGGGCCAAGTGAAAGACGCGCTGGGGATGTTTGAGCGCGCACTTGTGAAAAGTAAGTGATGGTTTGATTGGGTGATTTGGTGATTGGGCGATTTCGCCTCTTCACCCTGTCACCCGTTCATCTAGCCACTAAAGATGTTCCAGCTTGCCATTTCTATTCCCAAACGGTTGATACTGGCCGGCGTGGTGATGGGGATGGCAAGCTGTTTGTTGGCGGCGGGCGGCGCGGCGTGGTGGTGGCTGAAGTGTGATGTACAGGAGTATTTGGGCCAGGCCACTTCTATCCCCCTCAACCCCAATGAACGAAGCGCGTTTGCCTGTGGCTATGTGTGGCACAGCACCGATGCCGGGCGCACATGGCGGCGGATTGATGTACACGGCTTACCGTTTGGCACGCGAGATGGCGTGCTCGCGGCAGACCGCCAGCCGGGGGTGTTTTATCTTGGCATTCAACAACTGAGCAGTAGCTCCATTTATTGCTGGAATTGCGCTTGGACGATTCAACGTTCAGCCGTGTATGTGAGCACAGATGGCGGCCACACGTGGACGTTTGCGTATCGGTTTCGGCGCGGGCCAGCCGGTGTGAGCGGCTTTTTGGGCTTGTACGCAGACCCTCTGGAGAGCGGCGCGGTGTGGGCGGTGGTGCGCAATGGTGATGAAATTAGTTACTACGGGAGCCGCACCGGCGCGCAAACGTTTAGCCGCACATGCTATGAATACTATTTTGTGGGGTCAAATGGTTGCCGGCTTCCCAAGCACCTGCAAAGTTTATTCGGCCCGGAAACCACAGGCGGCGGTGGGGTGGATTAAAGCCCCTCTCCCCAAGGGCTTGCGGCCCGAACGGGCCGAGATGGGTTGGGATGAGGGGTGAGGGGGTGGCATTTACTAAGCGCTAAAGCGTTCCTAACGAGACTCTATAACTTGTTTGCCAGCCGCCGCGCTTCTTCCAAATCTGCCGGCGTGTTCACGTTGAAAAATGAAAGGTGGCGCGGGTCAAACTGTTCCACTTCCGGTTGCTCCACCCAGCGCACGCGCACTTGCGGAAAAAAGCTGATGATACGCAAACGGTTGGCCTCTAGCGCGGCGCGGATGGGGCCAAGGCAAGCTTCCCGCGCATAAACAGCGCGGAACGGCTCGGCTTCACGGTTCAAGCGCGGCATAATCACATCGCCTTCAGGCGCCAGCGCAATTAAGTGTTCCAATAAGGGCCGCACCACAAATGGCATATCACACGCCACGCATAAAGTGTGCGGATGAGTGGAATAATGCAGGGCCGTGTAGATGCCGCCCAAAGCGCCCTTGTCTGGCATTACATCGCTGAATAACGGTAGGCCAAGATAACGGTAGCCGTCCGGCTGGTTGGTAATCAAAATCATTTCTTGGCCCAGCCCGCTTAGGTTTTCAATTAAGTCTTCAATAAGTGGGCGGCCCAACACGCGCACAAAGGCTTTATCGGCGCCCATGCGTGAACTTTTGCCGCCGGCCATAATGGCAACCGTCAAAGGTGACATAGCGTGATTATAAGCAAAATCTACCCAAAACCATCGGTCAGGGGTGGCAGAGCATGCTAGAATTTTCTATACATCCACCGCTGAACGGATGGGTAAGGAGTATTTTATGGCTTACGAAAATCAACCGGTGAAATTATTGCTGACGTATGATATCCGCGCCGATATTCAAGACCGTTATTTTCAATTCATGCTGGGTGAGATGGTGCCCACCCTTCAAGCGCAGGGTTTGGTGATGAATGGCGCGTGGCATACGGCGTATGGTGAGTACCCTATGCGGCTGGTGGAGTTTATTGCCGAAGATCGGAATGAATTGGAAGCCATCTTGGCCTCCGAGGTGTGGGAGAAGTTAGAAGGACGCTTACGGTTGTACGTGCAAAACTATACGCGCCGCGTGGTGCCGCTACGCGAGAATAATTTCCAGTTTTAGCCGCCGGAAAATAAAGCGCCGTGGTGAAAGCCACGGCGTTTTTGTTTTATAGAGGGTTTTCTCAACGGATAAAAAACGCCTCAGGTGATTAGAAATATCCGTGGGTTAGGCTTCCGGCAAGTGGCCGCCGTGCGCGAGGGGGCCGGTGCCGCGTCGAGTAGCGCCATTATCCAATAGTAACATTCCATCCGTGAGATGGCGCATGGCCTTTACCACGGCTTGCCCATTCTCGGGGCGGTCTTCGGGCTTCACGGCCAACATCTGAAGCAACAAGGCCTCCAAAGCCTCCGGAATTTCCGGCCAGAGCGCGCGCGGGTGTTGCGGCTCGCTGTAGAGTTGCAGAGTCAGGCGCAAGTTATCATCTTCATCGGAGGTAAATGGGGGTTTGCCCAAAATCAATTCGTACAAAATCAGGCCTAACACATACACATCCGTGCGGAGCGTGGGCGTTTGGCCGTGGAGTTGTTCTGGGGCGCGGTAGGCTTCTGGCCCAAAGCCGGCCGGGTGGGGGAAGAGCGGCAAACAGCCCAGTTGCAACTGGCCGCCCTGCACCACAATTTTTTCTGGGCGGAGCGCGCCGTGAACAGTATTGTGGTTGTGCGCGGCGGCCACCGCATGGCTCAACTTTTCCGCCATATCCCAAATATCCCGCCAGCGTGGTTTGCGGGCGCGCCATTCGCGCAAGCTCAATCCCTCCGGCTGAGCGCAGATGGCCGCCAGCCAACCATCTTGGTTGATGTGGGTTTTAAGCGGCAGAAGCGCCGGGTCATTTAGTTTTTGCCAATCATTCAGTTGGCGTAAAAATTCTAAGCGGGTGGGGTCATCTGGCTGGCCGGCCACCACACGCACCAACACGGGCATTTGGGAGGCGCGGTCTTCACCCGCGTAAATCACCCCGGCGTCATCCGCAAACCACAAATGGTCAATATGATATTGACCGCCAATAACCGAGGTGGCCAAACGCAAATGCTCCGGCCCGCGCAGGGCCGTAATGGCTTGTTGGTAATTTTGATACAGCGCTACTACGGCGGGCGAGTTGCTCTGCTCCAACGTGCGGTAGATGTGCGCGGCGGGCGCCACCACCGCTACCTGTGTGTGCGGCCTGGCGCGCGCGGCGTCAAACACGGCTTTGACGCCGTTGGCATCTAAAGTTTTCAACTGTGTGAGGTCTAGCACTGCGCGGCCATTGGGCGCTTCAATCAGCAAGGCCTCCAGCCGGTGTTGAATGGAAGCGGCGGTGGCGTTTTCCAAGTAGCCGCTCAAACTCATCGTCCACACCGGCTCCTCGCGCCGCTCGCTCACTTCCAGCTTAGGCGCTTTGCCCAGATGCAATTCCAAACCCTCACGGCCCACAATGACTTCCGTCTGGAACGCGAGGTTGTTGACCAGCGCATACTCGCGCGCTGTTTGGGCAATTTGGTGCACTTGCTCATCGGAATGGGTAGGTTCGTGGTGGAACGTAATCAGCTTCTTCACCCGCGCCCGCTCTGCAATATCTACACCGATGATGGCCGAGCTGTGGCCCCAATCTGCGCGGCTAAAGAAGACATCTCGCAGAGAGTATTGCGCGTCAAATACCAGCACATCGGCATCGGCAAAAAAATCTACGTAGCGTTTGAGGCTGTGTTCGGAAAGGGATTTGTATTCCGCGTCACTGGCAAACACAAACACGCTTTCGCCGTCTTCAAACCGGTAAGCGTATGCTGTGCCGGGGTGGTACAGCGCAAGGCTGGTGATTTTGACGTTGCCAATCATCACCGGCTCGCCTTCGCGCAATTGGTGAAATTCTTTGTGCGCGGCCATAACGCTGGTGGGCACCGGAAAGAACATCGGCGCGACTTGCTGATGCTCCAGATATTGTTGTGGGTTGTAGTTAACGGCGTAAAAATGAAGCACGTTGCCCGGCACAAAGGCTGGCACAAAGAAGGGGAAGCCTTGCAAATGATCCCAATGGGCGTGGGTGAGGAAGAGATGCGCCTCGCCCTTGCCTTTGCCAAAATCGCGCCCCATCAAATGAATACCTAACGGCCGGATGCCTGACCCGGCGTCAATGATGATGGTGTGTGTGCCGGTATCAATTTCAACGCAGGTGGTGTTGCCGCCTACCACTTGGCCCACGCTGGGGGATAAATTGGCGATGTAGGCTTTAACAGCCGTCGGGTCAGTCAAGTCCACGCCATGCGCTTCGGAAACGGCGCGGAAGAGCCGTTCCTGTAACTGTTCGGTAGACATGGGCGTGGGGATGGAACCGCGCACGCCCCAGAACTTTATCCGCACGATGCGTTAATCGCTTCTACATCTTTCTCAACAAGATGCGGTGACGTTTCAGGCCAAGCCCTGAAGTAGTCCGAGTTTAGCACGGAGGCACAGGCTCAACAATCGGGTATAAAACGGAGAGGGTTAGTTTTGGTTTAGAACCCGGCGTCCAACCTGTCTGCCGGCCAATGGCTAGGGCTTATCGGCGTTTAGGATTGACGGGTTTATTGTTGGGTTCCAAGAGGGCGGGTGGTGGCCCATTCGTTCACACGGCGCACCATATCGGCGCGGGCATCGGCCAGCGCCTGCTCCAGCACTTCCACCTGAATGGGCTTGGCCAGGAAGCCGTTAGCCCCGGCTTGGCGCATCCCGCTGATGAGTTCCGGCTGAGTATCTGAAGACATGCCAACCACCAATGTAAAGGTGAGGCGTTTATTGCGCCGGATGAACTTGCAAATATCTACCCCATTTACGCCTTGCAGGTGAATATCCAGCAAAACCAATTCCGGCACATTGGCTTCTAACACTTGCATGGCGGGCAAAGCGCCATGAACGGCGTGCGCTTCATAGCCAAGCAGGGTGAGCATTTTGACGAGGTTATTGGCGATGAGGCGGTTATCATCTACCACCAACGCCAATGGCGGCGCTTTACTGGTCATGTTCAACTTGACCTTTCAGCGCCGTCGTCAGGGTTTGCTCAAGGATATCTAAGGTGAGGGGCTTGAGCAGAAAGTGGTTGGCCCCTGCCTCATACGCGCGTCGCACCAAGTCCGGTTGTTGGTCACTTGAAATGATAATAATGGGCACGTGGACGGTGCGAGGGTCACGGCGCAAGTGGCGGCACACTTCCAGGCCATCCACCCCGGGCATGTGAATATCAATAAAGACTAAGCCCGGAAATCGTTGCGTCACATATTCCATTGCGCCACGCGGGCCATAGCTAGCCTTGCATGGGTACTCCAACATGGTGAGCATTTCCACCAAGCTATCGGCGGTTTGCCGATTATCATCAATCACCAGAACAAACGGTTTTTCCATTCAACTTGCCTTACGTTGCTAACCATCTCCAGCAGATGTTATTCTACCTTAGCGTTGAATAGAATAGTGTGGGCTTTGGTTGGGATATAGGTCACATTTTTTTCAGCAAATCCGGCTAACTTCCGCGCAACCAACGGCGGATTCTTGCGTAGAACAGGATGCTGGCCGGTGGCTAGATAATTTTTCTGACTGTGCTATCGTCAGAGCTTGGAACAAAGCACGCGTGACTGAGCAAGATTACGTCGCCCGCGCCTTAGCGGGTGATGAAGACGCTTTTACGCCGTTGGTGGAAACTTATCAAACGGCTATCTATAACTTGTGCTACCGCATGCTGGGTGATGGCCCGGAGGCGGAAGACGCCGCGCAGGAAACCTTTCTGCGCGCTTACGCCCAACTGCGGCGTTATGACCGTGCGCGTTCCTTCAAAACCTGGCTGTTCTCCATTGCCAGCCATCACTGTATAGACCGCCTGCGCAAACGCCGCCTCACCTGGCTTTCCATTGAAGATGAAGATTTAGCCCCGCACCCAAACTTGCGTGAGGCGGCGCCCGGCCCGGAAGCCAGCGCCCTTCGGCGCGAACATAGCGCCGCCATTCAAAAATATCTGGCCCGTTTGGCCCCGGAAGACCGCAATATGATTGTTTTACGGTATTGGTACGACTTATCTTATGAAGAAATCGCTGAAGCCAGCGGCGCAACGGTGAGCGCAGTGAAGAGCCGCCTGCACCGCGCGCGCGGCGCGATGGCGGAAATGATGCACGCGCCCGGCCCGGCCCCGGCCCGGCAACCGGCTTTAGCGGTGGAGGGTATGAATCGATGACGCATCAAAATTATTGGGATTGGATGCAATTGGCCTTGGACAAAGCCCTGCCGGCTGACCGTCACGCAGAATTACACGCCCACCTAGCAGAATGTGTTGCCTGCGCGGAAAGATGGGAAACCCTCAACCGTGTGCACACACTTTTTCTGGCCGAGCCAATGATTGCGCCGCGGGCTGGCTTTACAGGCCGCTTTAAGGCTCGCCGCCGTGAACAACACTCTCGGCCACGTATGGTGTGGGGCTTCATCACCTTAGGCATGAGCGCGGTGGGAACCAGTGTGTTTTCTATGTTCATGTTGGCGCTTTCTTTTTGGCCGCTGGCGCAAATCGTAGGGCAACCAGCGGCCGCCAATGCCGTATTCAATAATGTAACCGTTGCTTCACGGCTGGCTTCCACCTTGGCGGGCGCGTTGTGGGTGATGGTAAAGGCTCTGGGGCAAGTTATTCTGTTTTCTCCGGCGGCGTGGGCGGTGGCGCTGGCCAGTTTAGCGGTGACCGTGGGCTGGCTGTTCCTCCTCCGGCGGCTAAGTGTGCAAGGAATGGTGCGCTGATGAAAAAGCTATTCTTAATCCTAACCCTCACCCTGTTATTGCTGGCCGGGCAAACCTCGGCGGCCTCGGCCACACCGTTGGGAGACGATGAAGTAGTGGCCGGCGGTGAATACACCCTGGCAGAGGGTGAAACGCTGGAGGGTAATTTAGTGGTGTTAGGCGGCTCCGTGACTTTGGAAGAAGGCTCAACGGTGGCTGGCTCGGTGGTGATTGTGGGCGGCGCATCGGAATTGGGCGGCGAGATTAAGGGCGATATGGTGGTATTTGGTGGAGATGTTCATCTGCTGGAAACGGTGGTTATCCAAGGTGACTTGGTGCGTTCCGGCGGCTCGATTGAGGCGGAAGAGGGCTACGAAGTGCAAGGGAATGAAACCCAATCCATCCCCAATCCATCCATCATCCCATTTGATAACAACTCTGAGTTTTCAGCGCCAGAAGTGCCCGCTAACCCCGTTCAAGATGGGATTGAAGGCGTGTTCCGCTCAATTCTGCGCTTATTGTGGGGCTTTGTGTCTGCTTTTACCTTGGCTGTGTTTGCCGGTTTATTGGCTATGCTGGTGATGGCATTGATGCCGGAACCGTTGGCGCGGGTGACAGCGGCCATGGCGCAAGCGCCGATTCTTTCCGCCGGTCTGGGCTTACTCACCCTCATTGCCGTGCCGGTGCTGGCCGGCGTGGTAGCACTCATTACCCTGCTGTGTTTTAGCCCTTTGAGCTTAATAGCGCTGTTGATTTACTTGGTGGCCATCTTCCTTGGCTGGCTGGCGCTGGGTTCTTTGGTGGGCGAACGCATCATGAGTGCGTTCCGTAGCCGCACCTTTAGCCCAGTGCTGGCGGCCGGCTTGGGAACATTCTTACTGACGTGGTTTGTGAATCTGTTCAGCATTTGGCCCGGCATTGGGGAGTTTTTTGGGGGCCTCACCTCACTTTTGCTGGCGGCCTTTGGCCTAGGCGCAGTGGCCCTTACCCGTTTTGGTATGCGGCCCTACCTGCCTACCACGGTGCTTCCCTCTCCCCCGCCCGCCGCTGAGGCGTAATGCCCTCTCAGCCCTTCGCGCGCTTCAAGCCAGCGAAGGGCTTTTTTGTTCAGGAACTTTCGCTATCCGTTTTACGTTGACGCTATAATCACCCTTAAACCCATCTGCTCCTAGCCGTTTTGAGACTTTTTCTCGTCCCAAACGAGTCTATGCGATAAGTTTAGTGATGGGTCCCTTGGCTGGGAGTTATTTTGGCATGAGTAAGTCAACGTACAGCATCTTAATCGGCATTTTAGGCGCGTCCGTCATTATGGCGGGGGTTTTTGCGGGGGTAAGTTTGCTTAACCCCGGCTGGCTCAGCGCCGCTTTCAATCGCACGCCTGTCCGCCCCAATGTAGTGGTAGTGCCAAACCAAAACTACACTCCCAATCCGGGCGTATTTGCCACTGTGCCCCCGCCTGCCGTGGTGTGGAGCACGCCCCTGCCTACGGCTGAAAATGGCGTGTGCGGTGGCCCTGAACAGATGACGATTGCGCTCCTCGGCGTGGATGATCGTGAGGGCAATTACGCTAAGCCCACCCGCACGGATGCGATCAAACTGCTGAATGTGCGTTTTACGGACAAAAGCGCCGCGCTATTTTCTATTCCGCGTGATTTATACATGCCCCAGCCCAACCTAGAAGAAGTGGGCATCACCCAAGATCGCATCAACACCGCTTATTTGTATGGTGAAGTGTACGGCGTACCGGGCGGCGGCTCGGAGCAACTCAAACAGACAATTGAATTAAACTTCGGCATCCGCGTGCACCGCTATGTTATGGTGAACTTTGGCGCGTTTGTAAACTTTGTGGATGCGCTGGGTGGCATTGATATTTACGTCCCAACCGCTATTTCGGACCCAACCTTTCCGTTGCCGGATGATAGCGGCGTCTTCTTGTTTGAGGTGCCAGCCGGTGAGGTGCACATGGATGGCCTCACCGCCTTACGTTATGCCCGCACACGTCACCAAGATGACGATTATCACCGTATCCTGCGGCAACAAGAAGTGCTCATGGCCATTCGCGATAAAGTCCTCAGCCCGGCTGTGATCCCGCAGATCCCTGCTTTATTGAGCGCACTCAACGGATTAGCGCGCACAGACTTAACGCCGGAAGAAATCGCCTCGCTGGCCTGCATTGGCCCACAGATTGACCGTCAGGCCATTGACGCATATGCCATTACAGGTGAGTACGTCATCCCCTGGACGACGCCCACCGGCGGGCGCGTGAGCATCCCCAACCGTGAGGCCATTGGCCCATTGGTATCTGGTTTCCTCGGCCAGTAAACGCGCCTCTCACCCCATCCTACGCAGAATATGACGCCAGCCCGGTACAATTGCGCGCATGCCCCAGTCTGATGATGCGCCCTTACTAAACGCCGTCTTGCCGGAATGGGTAACGCTGGCCGAGCGCCGCGGCTGGCGTTGGTTGCGCTTTCCGCGTGAGCTAGAGCGTATATTTGTGCGTTATTACGATATTCGTTTTCGGAGGTGGGTTCAGGTGGCCTCTTGTGTGCTGGCCGCCGTTTACACCATTCGGATTGCCAGCCAATACATCCTGTATGGGACCACGATGACGCTCCCCCTCTTCTATAGCGGGCTGGTGATGGTGAGCGTCATCATCCCCTGGGCGCATTTTGTTTTAACCTTCACCCGCGTGCCGCTTGAGCGCCTCACTTGGCTTTTTATGGTTGGCATGCTCAGCATGTTGAGCCTGGTGCAACTCTTCAATCAACAATTGCTCAACCGCGGCGAGGTCAGCCCCTTTATCCTCCCCACCTATCAGGCCATGCTCATTGCGCCCGTGGGCTTGCGGCTCCGGTTTTGGCGGAGCTTGCCGTTTGTCATCCTCATTGCTTTTGCTCCACTTTTTCTATCCTTCCCGTTCGATGAGGATTTTCGTGCGTTGCTGGTGGTGCAAGTGCTAGGGGCCATGACTTTCGCCTTAATGCTGAATTATTTGTTGGAACTGGACGCGCGGCAAGACTTTATCAATCGCGTCTTGATTCAGCATATGGCGAGTATTGATGCGCTCACCGGCCTCTTCAATCGGCGGCACTTTTTTGAGCGGGCGCAGGCCGAAATTCAACGCGCTCACCGCTACCGCCACACGCTCTCCATCATCATCTTTGATATTGATTTTTTTAAGCGGCTGAATGATATGTGCGGCCATCAGGCCGGTGACCGCGCTCTGCGGGCGGTGGCGCAAACCAGTCGTCAGCAGTTGCGCGCCACAGACATTTTAGGGCGGCTAGGCGGCGAGGAATTTGCCATCCTGTTGCCCGAAACTTCATTGGCCAACGCGGCGCAGTTGGCGGAACGCTTGCGCTTAGCGCTCACGCATCTTGTACTTAACAACGGCTCCCAACAATTTCAACTGACGGCCAGCTTTGGTGTGAGCGCCTGGGATGCGGCGGATGAAAACTTAGATGCGATGCTCCACCGCGCAGATAGCGAGATGTACCGCGCTAAACAAATGGGCCGCAATCAGGTGTGTGTGAGCGAAAAAACTCAGTCTTCTAAATAAACGCCCAAATCACGCACCCGGGGCATATTGCGCAAGTGGCTCATGGCGCGCTGGCTAATTTGCCGCACACCCTCCGGGCTCATATCCCACTCGGCCGCAATGGCGCGCAAAGGCTTGGCTTCACCGCCGCCAATGCCAAACCGCATCCGCAAAATCTCGGCCTCCCGCTCATCCAGCCGCGAGAGCGCTTCATTCAACACTTGTTGCAGGCCGTCTTCAATCACCACGCCTTCCGGGTCTTCTGCCGTTTCATCTGAAACGCGGTCTAGCACGGAGCGCTCATGCGGGTCTTCCGGCGGGGCATCGAGTGAAATGGTAGGCAAGCCATCGCGGAGCAGTTCTTCGGCGGCCTCAACCGTTACCCCGGCGCGGGCGGCTACCTCCGCCAGCGGCGGCTCTTGGCCGGTTTGTTGCGTTAGCTCGGCGCTAATGCGGCGCAGTTGGCCCACCTTCCAGCCTCGGTTCACGGGCAGGCGCACCGTGCGGCCCGTGTTGGCAATGGCGCGGCCAATCGCCTGCCGAATCCACCACACCGCCAGCGTGCCAAAGCGCGTGCCGCGCCGCGGGTCATAGCGTTCAGCGGCCTTAATCAGGCCGAGCACGCCCTCTTGAATTAAGTCTTCGTACTCTAATTCTGAGTGGCGGAAGCGCCCGGCCACGCTGAGCACAAGCGGCATATTGTGAAGCACCAACGCCTCGCGCGCGGCCTCGGCTTGCAGGAGATGTTGTTTAAGTTCACGCCGCTCAGTGGGGGACAAGCCCTTCTTGGCTAATTTTTTTTGCGCCATGCGGCCTGCCGCAATCTGCCGCGCAAATTGAATTTCCTGATCGTGGCTCAACAAGGGCAGGGCAGAACGCCCGCCGAGGATATTTGTGAGGGGATTGGAGGAGAGCACCATAAGTCGCCTTTGCCTTTCATCTGCCGTTACCTACACTTTAGTAGAAACACCCCGAAACGCCCATAAAGTGTACAAGGTTTGTTTTTATAAGTTAAATACATGATTTTTGTTTTAGTGATAAAATAGATGTATATGGCCTGATTTCTCCTGAAAATTCGGCTTAATTTTAGGCCTTTTTCATTTGTGTTGCGTCAACACACAGGCGTAAATCAGATAAGAGTTTGCTAAGTTTTTCACGAGGCGTACAAAAGTGAGGCACACCCAATGAACATCCGGCATTTGATTTCCTTTGTAGCAGTGGCGGAGAGCCTAAATTTCTCACGGGCGGCGGAGGAATTGCATGTGGCGCAACCGGCCGTCAGCCAGCAAATCCGCGCGCTGGAAACCGAGCTGGGCGTGGATTTGTTTGACCGGATTGGCAAAAAGGTGACCCTGACCGAAGCAGGCCGCGCCCTCTTGCCCCATGCCCGCCAGATTTTGAATTTGGTGACGCAGGCCGAGAACGAGGTGCGCGAGCGGGACCAGCTGAAGCGCGGCAAAACCAGCCTCGGCGCGCCGCCCACCGTCAGCATCCACATCTTGCCGGAGCGGCTGATGCACTTTAAGCAGTTGTGGCCCGGGTTGGAAGTGACTCTGCGAGAGGCCGGCACGCAAACCCTGTTGAGCTTGATTGAAGATGGCAAGCTGGATTTGGCCATTGTTTCCACCGATGTTTTGCCGGAGAGCGTGGAACACACGCCCTTTTTAGAAGAAACTTATGTATTGGCCGTTAGCCCCCGCCACCCATTTCTGGGCAAGCGGCAAACCGTGAAGCTGGCGGACTTAAGCAACGAGCCTTTCATCCTCTTCCCGGAGGGTTACAAACTGCGCGAGGTGACGCTGACGGCTTGCCGCCGCGCGGGTTTTGAGCCGAAGGTGGCGCTGGATGGCGGCGCGATGCAGAGCGCGCTTGAGTTTGTAGGCTCTGGCTTGGGGGTGGCTTTGGTGCCGGAGTTGGCGCTAACGGAGGCCAGCCACGTTCACGCTGTAAAAGTCTCAGACCAGAACTTGACGCGCGAGTTGGGCTTGGTATGGTTGCGGGGCCGCTCCTTTAGCCCGGCGGCGCGCACGCTGAGAGAGTTTTTGACGAAGAAATGAGCGAAGAGTGCTGAATGAAAAATGTAAACGAAAAGGACTTATGCAGTTGAATTAGAAAACCCGGTATGTCACGTTGAGCGGAACGAAGCGTCTAGAATGGCTTAGTGAGGCCCTTCGCGTTACTCAGGGCGACATGAACTGCGTACTCCTAATGAAAAAATCCATTTTTCTTCATTTTTCATTTTGCATTGGGAGCTTTTTGGTTGCTTGCACTTCCCCCACCATCACCCTGCCGCCGGTTTTTACGTTGGCGCCCTTGCCCACCGTTCGCGTAGCCCTCACGCCGGAAGATACGCCCACCCGCCAACCGGTTGCCACGCGCACCGCAACGCCCCTAAGTGAAGCAACTCCCACTGCTACTGAAGCGGCTTCTCCAATACCCACGCCGCGCAAAGTACGGGTGGTCATTATCTCTCTGGATGGCTTGCGGCCGGATGCCATTTCACAAGCGCCGATGCCGAATGTGCAAGCGTTGGCGCAACGCGGCGCGTACAGCTTTTCCGCGCAGACCATTTTTCCGCCCGTGACGTTGCCCTCCCACGCATCCATGCTGACGGGCCAGCCGCCGGAAATACACGGCGTGTTGTGGAATGATTATGAGCCAGCGCGCGGAACGATAACGACGACCACAATTTTTGAGTACGCGCACACCGCTGGCTTGCGTACGGTGATGGTGGTGGGCAAAGAGAAGTTCAAACACTTTGATGTGCCGGACACATTGGAGGCGTTTGTGTTTGCGCTCAACGGTGATGCTGATGTGCTGACGCAGGCCGCCCGGCAGGATTTTGACTTGATGCTGGTGCACTTGCCCAACACGGATTATTTTGGGCACAGCACGGGCTGGATGTCTCCCGTCTATCTGTTTCAGCTTACGCGCACGGATGAGCGGCTAGGCAACTTTCTTAGCGCCCTGCCAGCGGACGTGGCCGTAATCCTGACCGCCGACCACGGCGGTTTGGGCCTGACGCACGGCCAGAACATCCCCGAAGATATGACGATACCGTGGATGATGGCTGGGCCGGGCGTGAAACAGAACTATGCCATTTCGGGCGCGGTGAGCACCATGGATACAGCGGCCACGGCCTTATATTTGCTGGGCCTGCCCGCGCCGGAGGGGATGGCGGGGCGAGTGGTAATGGAAGCACTAGAAGCGGACTAGAAACGGATGAACGGACAAAAGCGGACGAGGAAGTCCGTTTTCATCCGCTCGTCCGTTCACAAGTCTGTTTATGATTTATCCGTGCTAACATTGCCCCATGCTCCACGAACGGATTGAAGCGGAACTGAAACGCGCCGAAGCGGCGCGGGCGGCGGGCAACGAGGGCCAAGCGCGGGTGTGTGCGCGGCGCGCGGCAGGCCTCGCCATTCGCGCCTACTACCAAAAACAGGGCGCGGCGGGCTGGGGCGGGGATGCGTGGACGCAACTCAACCGCCTGAAAGATGATGCCGCCGCGCCGGCTGAGATGCGCGCCAAAGCTGTGCGCCTCACCACCCAAGTAGATCACAACCACACCCTCCCCTTCCCCGAAGACGTGCTGGAAGACGCGCGAGATTTGATAACGTTTGCTTCTGCCTCCTGAAGTAACGAAATCCCCCAATACTCATCTAACTAGATTGTCATTGCGAGTAAGCAACGTGAGCGATTTATGCCCCAACGGGGTAAACAATCTCCAACAACAGGGTGGTTTTGGCATTTGGAGACTGCTTCGGCGGCGACAGGCCCCCTAGACAGGGAGCAGGCCGCCTCGCAGTGACATGAATGCATTTTTTTTCATCTCCGAACTGATTTCCTTAAGAGCATAAGACTGCTGATGTGATGAGTCCGCTTTAGCCGGCTTCGTTATTTCAGCGCGGCGCATTTATGTCCGCGCGGGTTGGTGGCTTTGCATTACTTACTATTTCTTCGTGTGTCTTCGTGGATGAGAGTGGATATGTCTTTCGGCACATCCCCAATCTACCCCCTCGGACTGTGAGCGCGGCCTCGTTTGCCGTAGGCTGTGAGCGTTCAATCAATAGTTTGCATGTCGCGTTGAGCAAGGCGAAACGCCTCGCTAGACACAAACAGACTCTTCGCTTCGCTCAGAGTGACAATGCTATGGAGACGCTCATGCCTCAACCCATTTTAGAAATCCAAAACGTGCGCGCCAGCTACGGCTCCGGCCCTCAACGTGTGGAAGCTTTGCAAGGCGTCTCGCTCACCATTGAGCGCGGCGAGATTTTTGGCCTGCTCGGCCCCAACGGCGCGGGCAAAACCACCTTGCTCTCCATTGTGGAAGGTCTGCTCACCCCCTCAGGCGGCGCGCTGAAGGTGGCCGGCCTCAACCCTCAGCAAGCGGAGGCCAAAGGCCAGCTCGGCGTCCAACTGCAAAAAACCGCTTTGCTGGATGAACTAACCGTAAGCGAGCTAATTGAAACGTACGCCGCGCTGTACAACGTGCGCGTCACCCGCGCTCAGTTGGAAGAACTGCTCAAACGCTTTGATTTAGTGGAGAAGCGCAACGCGCCCGTGCGCCAACTTTCCGGCGGCCAGCAACAGCGCGTGGCCATGGCGGTGGCCATTGCCAATGACCCGCAGATTGTTCTGCTGGATGAGCCGACGAGCGCGCTAGACCCGCATGCTCGCCGCGCGGTGTGGGATATAGTGCGCAAACTGCATGATGAGGGCCGCACCATTGTGCTCACCACTCACAGCATGGAAGAAGCCGAAGCCTTGTGTGGCCGCGTGGCCATCATTGACCGCGGGCAAATCATCGCCAGCGGCGCGCCCGCTTCCATTGTGGCCGGGCTGAACATCAACCCAGTGCTGAAGGCCACCACCGAGTTGCCGTTGGAACAAGTAAAAGCCTTGCCCGGCGCGCTCACCGCCCGCTACACCGGCCAACACTTGGAGATTGAAACCACGCAACCGCAGGTCACTATGCCGGCCTTGCATGATTTAGCCGCGCGGCTGGGCCGTTCCATCAACGAAGTGCTGTTGCGCCAACCCAATCTGGAAGATGCGTTTCTTAAGCTCACTGGGCGCGCGTTGAATGCGTGAGCGGCCAGCCACTTAAGGTTTTCTTCTCAAGGATCAACTCTTATGAATCGCAATAACATGACCCTTCTGGCCCTCGCGTTTGGTTCGCTCGCCGCCATCTTTTTCATGGCCCCCAGCTTTGGCATTTTGGCCAAAAACGTCGGGAGCTTTCTCGGCGTGGTGTCTGGCGTCATCGCCGCTTTCGTCTGGGCCAACAGCGTACGTTTTAGCTCATAAAAAAGTTGAGCATTGGAGGCCGTATTCCCTTTTCAAAGCGGATACGCGTCAATTTGATGCTCGAGGTTAAAAAATCATGTACCGTTTCTTAATGCTCACCAAAGCCATGTTCCTTGTCCATATCCGTGATCGCGCGTTGCTGTTTTGGAACATTGCCTTTCCTGTTTTTCTGTTGGTCATTTACGCCGGGATTTTTGGCGGCGATGATTTAGTAGGCTTTATGACGTGGATGATGCCCGGCGTGCTCACCGGCAACCTGATGGCCTTTGGCTTAATTGGAAGCTCCAGCACGATGAGCGAATTGCGCGCCAAAGGCGTTCTGCGCCGCCTGCAAGCCAGCCCGGTTCCGGCCAGTGTGTTGATTGGCGCGTACATTGTGGCCAATGTGGGCATGGCGCTGGCCACCTCGGTGGTGGTGATAGTGGTAGGTGTGTTTGTGTTTGGCGTGCAACTCAACGCCTTAAACATTCTGTTGGCCCTGCCCATGATTGTGATAACGGTGTTAACCGGTGTGGCGCTGGGGCAAGTCATCAGCGGCATCGCCCCACGCGCCGGGGCCGCCGTTGCCATCGGCCAACTATTTTACTTTGGGCAAATGTTCATCACGGATTTGTTCATGCCCATTGAGAGGATGCCGGACTGGGTCCAGCAAGTTGGCCCGTGGTTGCCGGGCTACGCTATGGCGCAGTTGGTGCGCCCCGCGCTGGCGGATGGCACCCTGGCCACAGATTGGCCGCGCTACCTGCTGATGCTGGCGGTTTACACCGGCGTGGCGCTGGCGCTGGCGGCCAAGTTATTCAAGTGGGAGTTGAAGCCCTAACTCGCAAAACATGAAGCGTAAAACGTGAGAGTCGCATCCGACTTTCACGTTTTACGTTCTACCCATTACGCAACACGCACTCAGTTTATACTTACCCCATGGCCTCCACCCCGCAATTGCCCGCCCCCGAAATTCAGCCCGTCTCGTCCGGCTTCATGCGCGCCTACGGGCGCTTTTGGGATGTGCTCTCGGTGATGATTTTTAGCTTTGCCGCGCTCTTTATTTTGTACAGCGAGCGGGAGGCGCTGGCGTGGCAACACTGGGCCGCGGCGGGGCTGATGGCGGCTCAGGCTGGGCTTTATATTTTTGCCATTGCGCTCCGGGGCTGGCCTATTCGGCGGGCTTGGCTGGCGGTGTACTTTATTGGGGGCGTAAGCATGTGGTTGATTGCGGGTTTGCTCTACCCCAGCACATGGTGGATTGGGATGACATACTTTGGGCAGATGTTTGGCCTGCTCCCGCCGCAAGCCGTTATCCCCGGCTCATTTATCATCAACGTCATCATTGTGCTGTACGCAAGTGATTGGAACGTGGCGAATGTAACGCCGGGGATGCTGTTCGGCTTTGGCTTTCAGTGGCTGGGCGGCATGGCGGTGTATTTATTTATCTTCAACATCATCCGCACCAGCCAAGGGCGCGCGGAACTGGTAACGAAGCTGGAAGCCGCGCAGAGGGAACTGCAAGCCTCCCGTGAAAAAGATGTGGAACTGGCCGCCCTGCGTGAGCGCGAACGCCTCGCCCGGGATTTGCATGATAGCCTCGGCCACGCGCTGGTGGCGATGACGGTGCAGTTGGAGGCCATTCAGCGTTTGTACCGCGTGGACCCGGAACGCGGCTCGGCGCAGATTGATGAACTTAAGGCCCTCACCCGCCGGAGCATGGCCGATTTGCGCCGTTCATTGGATGGCCTGCGCGCGCCCGGCTTGGGTGAGCGCAAGCTGAGCGAGGCCGTGCAGGCCCTGAGCGTGGAGGTGGGCCAACGCGCTAAAGTGCAAATTGAAAGCCGCGTGCCGCCGGAGGTGGATGCCCTCAGCCCCGCCGTGCAAGAAGCGCTCTGGCGGGTAGCGCAAGAATCCCTCACCAACATTGAAAAGCACGCCCAAGCTCGCCGCGTACACTTATCGGCGGAACTGCAACCCCACGCCGTTACGCTCGTAGTAAAAGACGATGGTGTGGGCCTACCACCGCAAGCCGAAGCCCTGCCGGGCCACTACGGTTTGCGCGGCATGCGTGAACGCGTGGAGGGTTTAGGCGGCACGCTCACCCTCAACACGGCCAACACCGGAACAACCGTAGAAGCGCGTTTGCCAGTGATTGCGTTTTCATCGGCTATCCATTAACCGCCACACCACTTCACCTCACCATGACTCTTCCCATTGACGACGATTTTATCTTTAGCCTGCAACGCCCCCTGCCTAGCCTGCTCCGCTATTACTGGCTGTCTGCTTTTTTCTGGGGGCCGGCGTTTTTTATTCCCCTAATCCTGAATTCCCTGCGCTACCGCACCATCCGCTATGAATTTTCCGCCGATGGCGTGACCATGCGCTGGGGCGGGCTGGAGCGGCGCGAGGTGAGTTTGGCCTACGCCCGCATTCAGGATATTCAGGTGCGCGCCAATGTGTTGGAGCGGTGGTTGGGTTTGGCGCGGCTGGAAATTCAAACGGCCAGCGGCGATGCAAAAGCCGAGATGACATTGGAGGGTTTGCCACAGCCATTAGCCGTGCGGGATTTTCTCTACAACCGCAGTCGAGGCGCGCGCAATCTGCCGCCCTCTGCGGCTGGTTCAACGGTGGACGGCGATGAGGCCCTCACCCAAGTTTTGCAAGAGGTGGCCGCTGAAATGCGCGCCATCCGCCAACTGCTGGAGCGGCCTGCCGCGCCCCAACCGGAGGCCGAAGCGTGACGCCTCATCAATCTTGGCAACCCCTGTGGCAGGCCTTGCGCGTAACGCCAGAGCCGCCGGCGCCCATTGCCAACGCTCAATTGCGGCAGGTGCTAAGGCCTAGCCACCGCGCCCACCAACTGCATTTATTTAAGTGGGCCGTGGCCCAACTCTCAGCCCTAGTGGGGGTATTGGTGATTGTGTTTGCCATTGATTTCACCCAATGGTTGCCAGAGTACCTAAGCTTTTTAGATGCGTTTGCGCGCCTCGGTGATTACACCACCTACATTCCGGCGCGCTGGCGTTGGGTGGGCATTCTGCTCACGGTGGGCGGCTTCTTGGCGCAGTTGCCCCTCAGCTTCTTCACCCTCTGGGCTGAGCGGCGCACCACCTGGTACGTCATCACCGACCAAGGGGTGCAATTGCGCCACGGCCTATGGACAGTGCATGAAACCAGTTTGCGCTTTGCCAACATTCAACACGTAACCCTTAAGCAAGGGCCATTGCAACGTCTGCTCGGCTTGGCGGACTTGGTGCTGACCACCGCCGGTAGCCGCCCCAAAGATGATGACGATGAAGACGAGAAGCGCAAGCGGCAAGGGGAGTTGAAGGATTTAGATGATGCGTCAGCGCAAAACTTGTTGAACGAAATTCGGAGCCAACTGCCCACCGCCGGAACGGAAGCCGCGCGGCCAACTTCGCCGCCCGCACCCCTCCCAGCCGGTGGCGCCATCTCGGCGGCGCAACTGCTCCTGAGCGAGGCGCGCGCTTTGCGGCAAACTTTAGAACAAAATGCCGCCCCGCCTACATCCTAGAAACCCATGAGCAAGACAAAACCGCCGCGCCGCTTTTACTTTGACCCGGGCTGGCTCACGCCGTTAGGCCTTATTGGCTTGCTAGGCTACGCGCACGAAGCGCTGTGGCCGTTGCAATTTGCCATGCTCTTTTTCCTCATTCCACTGGTGCGCGTTTTTTGGCCCAAACCCAAGCCCGCCCCCACCGTGCTTCCCAAACTTCCATTGCCGGAAGCGCCTCTGCCCGGCCCGGCCCAACGCCTCGGCGAAGCGCGCGCCATGAGCAATTTTTTACTCGGCCAAATGCTCACGCTTCTCAATCCGCTTCAGATGGGCCAGCAGATTTTGCAAGTGGGGGGGCAGGGGCTGGCGCTTCTGCGCGTGCGTGGGCAGACGCCAACCGCCGAGACCTTTGTTCAGCAAGGCCGCTACACCTTGCCCTTCACCGGCCAATGGTATGTGTTCAATGGCGGCCCCACCGAAGCCACCTCGCACTCATGGGATATTGTGGCGCAAAGATACGCCTATGATTTTGTGATGACCGATCAAACGCTTCAGCGGCACACGGGCGCAGGTGATAAAGTCAGTGATTATTTTTGCTACGGCCAACCGATTTTAGCGGTGGCCGATGGCGAAGTGGTGGCGGTGCAAGATAACGTGCGCGATGCGCCCCAAGTGGGCAACGGCTGGGTGGATTGGCTGAGCGCGGATTTTCGCGGCAACTTCGTTGTGATTCGTCACGCCGCGAACGAATACAGCTTTAGCGCCCATCTCATTCCCAAGAGCATCACGGTTAAACCGGGTGAGCGCGTGACGCGCGGCCAAATCATTGGGCGGTGTGGGCATTCCGGCCACTCCACCGAGCCGCACTTGCATTTTCAGCTTCAGGACCACCCCAGCTTTTGGTTGGCCGCGGGCTTGCCGATTAAGTTTGAGAATGTGAGTGTGAATAATGGCCCAGCGCAAACTCTGTCTCTCACGCGGGGTGTTCAGGTAAAACCACTATGACTCTTATCCGCCTGCTATTGGTTGAAGACCAAACTTTAATGCGCCAAGGGCTAAAAACCATTTTGGATTTGGAGCCGGGCTTGCGCGTGGTGGGCGAGGCTGGCGATGGCGACAGCGGCGTACAGTTGGCGCTGGAGCTGAAGCCGGATGTGGTGCTGATGGATGTGCAAATGCCGAAATTAAATGGCGTGCAAGCCACGGCGGAATTAGTGCGCCAATGGCCGCAAGCTAAGGTCATCATCCTAACTACGTTTGACCGAGATGATTTTGTCTATCAGGGTGTGCGTGCAGGGGCGCTGGGCTACTTGCTGAAAGATACGCCCGCCGAGCGGCTGGTGGAAACCATCCGCCGCGTGCATGCCGGGGAAGTGTTCATCCAGCCGGAGATTGCCTCCCGCGCCCTGCGAGAGATGATGCGGCCCACCGAGCAAACGCTGGAGCCGCTCTCGGAGCGGGAGCGCGAAGTGCTGGTGTTGTTGGCGCAAGGGGCCAGCAACAAAGAAATTGCGGAGCAACTCGTCATCACCGAGGGCACGGTGAAGAACCACGTTTCCAACATCCTCGGTAAACTACAAGTGGAAAACCGCACCCAAGCCGCCAACATCGCCCGCCAACGCGGGCTGTTATGAACCAAGGCGGGTACAATGTTCTCCATTCACGGGAGGCCGTTGTGCTACGTTCCTGGGTTGCGGTTTCAATCCTTTTCTCGCTCGCTTTTACATCTCCCCAAGTTACACCCGTAACGCCTGCCGCGCCGCCCGCCGTCATTGTGCTTTACAACGGCGCGCTGGGCGTCACGCCGGATGCGCAAGGCGCGCTTTTCTATTTGCCGCAAAACTCCGAAGACCCGCCGCCTGCCAGCACACAAAGTTGGGCGAATAACTTTACGACCCTCAACACCTTAACCAAAACCACCGATTTAGCCGGTTACTTCACCTCCACCGTTACGCTTGACCGCCAAACAGGGTTTGCCATCACTTTCACCACGCAGGTTATCAGTGAAACGCATCTGAACAATCACAGCGCTGGGTTGAGTGTGATTGCCTTAAGCGCCGACTTGCAAGGGATTGAGTTAGGCTTTTGGCAGAACCGCGTATGGGCGCAGGAGGGAGGCGTTGACCCGGAGTTGTTTACCCAAGCCGAAGGCGCGACGTTTGACGCTACCGCTGTAACCACTTACACCTTGTTTGTTCAAGGAAGCCATTACTGGCTGAACGCCAACAGCGTTATGATCCTCAACGGCCCCTTGCGGGATTACACCGCTTTTAACGGTTTTTTTGATCCTTACGAAACCCCCAACTTCATTTTCTTTGGTGATGACACCAGTTCAGCCAGCGCCGAATGGCGGTTTGGCTTGGCCACGATTTTGGCGCCGCTTTATCAACTCCATCTACCGCTTGTGCAAAAATAGCGCCTCCGCCTTAAGTCCACTCCCCTTCCGCCGCCGGTAAGCTTACACTGCCTGCATCCGTTGGAGGCTAAGGTGAAGTCAACTTCGCGGCGCGTGCTGGCTGTGTTAGGTTTGTTGGTGCTAGTGGCTTTGCCCCTGCAAGCCGCTTGGGCCAGCGCCACCGTGCTGTATGATGGCTCGGTTACCAATTCACTCCCGGGCAATCAGGCGTTTGATTTCATCGCATTTCCCAGCGGGGCTACGCAAACGTGGGCCGGGGGCGCTACCACGTTGGATACTTCTTCGGCCAACAACATCTCTGCCGGTTACTTCACAGATGAAACCGGCGCGTATGGCTCCGGCGTTTTGCCCGTGCTAAACCGCACAACCGGCTTTAGCGTGCAGTTTACGGCGCAGGTGATAACGGAGACGCACGCCAACAACCACCGCGCCGGTTTTAGCATTATTGTATTGAGCGATGATCAGCTAGGGATTGAACTGGGCTTTTGGACGAACGAGATTTGGGCGCAGAATGGCCCGCCGAATTTGTTTACGCATGGTGAGGGCGTGAGTTACAACACCACTACCGGCCTCACCCAATATACGTTGGAGATGAGCGGGAGCACATACACCCTTAAGGCCGCTGGAAACACCATCCTCACCGGCGCAGTGCGCGATTACACTTCCTTTAGCGGCTTCCCGGATGTGTATGAAACACCCAACTTCATTTTCCTAGGGGATGACACGACTTCCGCGCGCGCCAGCGTGAGAATCGCCGCTGTTTCGGTGACGACGAACACAGGCGGCGGCACGGCCACTTTCACGCCTTCCGCCACAGTTACTGCCTCACCAACAGCGTCTAATACACCTGCGGCAACAGCCACCCCTACAGCTTCCAACACTGCAACTGCTACCCACACGGCAACCTCAACCGCTACAAATACTCTTACACCTTCTGCAACCGGAACTGCCACCGCCGCCGCTACTGCAACCCCCACTTTCACACCAACCGCCTCTAGCACGTCTACTGCCACTGCTACGCGGACGACGACGCATACGGCAACCCACACCTTGACGCCGTCAGCGACGCGGACTTTGACACCCACCGCTACAACTCCACCGCCCACTAGCACTTTTACACGCACGGCTACGCCTGTTAGCACAGCTACCGCGAGCGCAACGCTGACGCGCACTTCAACGCCTACAATCAACCCCTCGGCTACAGCCACGCGCTCGCCAACGGCTACACCCACTCCGTTAATGAGTTTGTGGCGTGTGTATCTGCCTAATATCTCCCAATAAAAAAGCCCTTCGCAGTCTTTGAAACCATGAAGGGCTGGGGAAAAGTTAGTTCTAAAATATTACGGGGCCGGTTGCCACACCGGGCTGAGTTCCGTAAAGGCATTCAGGCTGAGGTTGGTTTCCTCGTTACCGGCCGCCGTCATGCGAAAGATTTGTTGATTGCCGCCATCTCGTTTAGAAACAAACACCAAATAACGGCCATCCGGGCTCCACTGCGGGTTGGTATCACTGCGGGATTCAGCCAGAACCTGAAACTTCATCAACAGCTGGCTATCTTCCACCGTCGCCAGCCAAATGGTGCGGCCAGTGGAAGCTTCTCGTGTATAGGCCACGTAAAGATTATCCGGTGAGAGCGCGGCATCCAAAATGTTGTTGCCTTGCGCAATCTCGCTCAGAAATACGCGGTAGCTGTTCTCGCGGTTCGCGCCAGGGAATTCGGGAAAGGTGAGCCACATCAACGCCTGCGCGTTCCGGGAGGGAAAAATGCGCCACAACTCGGGCCGCCCGTTTTGTGTGGAAAGCACCAGCATCCGGCGGCAATCGGAGAAGACCATTGGATTAAATTCCAGCGGGTTAGAGCGGCTCGTGCTGTAGTTGCGCGCCGTGCGGTCTGCCAGCGTAAAGACAAAAATTTGCGGCGAGTTGTTGCGGATGGAGGTGAAGACAATCACATCGTTGGTGCCGTCGTTGCACCAGGTGGGGTGATAGTCATTCTCATTCGTCCGGCCGGCGCGGTCTGGCGCGGTAAGGTTGATGGCGTTGGTGCCATCAGAATTTATCAGCCATAAATCCGTGGGGCCGCCCGGCGAAACTTCGGCCGTGTAAATGAGTTGTGAGCCATCCGGGCTCCATGCTAAATGTGTGCCGGGCAGAGGCCCCAACCGCCCCAATTCCCAATTGGGCGACCATTTGTTGAGCGGGTCAAACGTCAGTTGCTGCACATCGCTCCCATCCGGGTTCATGGTGTAAATCTGATATGTTTGCCCATCTCGATTACTAATGAAGGCAATGCGGCCTCCGCCGCCCACTTGCGGCACGTTGGCGGGCGTGGTGGGTGATGGTTCTAACGTGGCCGTTGGCGCTTCGGTGGGCGTAACTGGCGCGGAGGTTTCTGTGGGGGCCGCAGTAGGTTCAGGGGTAGGTGTGGCGGGCGCTTCAGTGGTTACTGGTTCCGTGCTAATCGAAACGACTTCTGTGGCTGGCTGAACGGTAGGCGTCACGGCTGTTCCATTATTCATCAGCGTAAAAGCCAGCGCGCCGCCGCCAACCACAAACAGGGCAATTGCTCCAATGGCGGCGGGCATTAACCAGCCGGGCCGCGCGGCGGGCGGCGGAGGAGTGGGCGGCGTTTCTATTTTGGGCGGCGTGGCAATGATGGTGGCCTCGCTCACCGGCGCAATGCGGGTGCGCTCAGCGCTCATCGGCATGCGGCCTAGCATTGCCTCCCGAAATTGAGCAATCGTCTCAAAGCGGTTTTCAGGCCGCAGTTCTAAGGCGCGGCGCAAAGCGGCGGCAAAATCGGGTGAGAGGCCGGCGATGAGTTGTTCCGGCGGCGTGAGTTGCGCGTTCCCCAGTAAACGCTCCATGCTATCCGGTGGCGTTTGGCCGGTGAGCAAAGTGTACAGTGTGGCGGCCAGCGCATATTGATCCGTGCGTGGGTCACTGCGCCCCATGCCATATTGCTCCGGCGGCGCGTAGCCCGGCGTAAAGGCGGCGGCGGAGGTGGTGGTTTTGCTCTCGCTGGAGGCGGCCTTGGCAATGCCAAAGTCCACCAACATCGCATCGCCGTAGGATGTCAACTTGATATTGCCGGGTTTAATATCGCGGTGGATCACCGGCGGTGTGCGGGTGTGCAGGTAACTTAGCGCGTCACAAATTTGCTCGCCCCAACGCTTCACGTCGGCCTCGCTCTGGCGGCCTTCGCGGTTCAGGCGTTCTTTCAAGTCCTCGCCTTCCACGAAGTCCATCACCAAGTATTGCTGGCCTTCGGTGACGAAGTGATTGGTGACGCGCGGCAGGTGGTTGTGGCGCAAGGTGGCTAACAGCGTAGCCTCCCGCTTGAACTGGCGTTCCGATTCGGGCGAAACGTTGAGGTTTTCTTTCACCGCCACATGGGTGCCGAGGTTCTCATCTGTAGCGAGGTACACCGCTCCCATGCCGCCTTGCCCGAGGATGCGCTCAATGCGGTAACGGTTAGCAAGAAGGATTCCGGTTTCTAATGGCATGGCCCTGATTGTAGGCAGACGGCGCAGGTTTGTCCACGCGGATTTTGTTGGCGTTGGTGGGGAAGCGGTTACAATCTGCGCTAAAGCGCCGCTCGCGCCAAGAAAACTTGGCGGGCTTAGCGCCCTTGGCGAGAGATAAGGCTCTTTTGATTTGAAGCGGACTTTCTTAACGCAAAGTTCGCAAAGAAATGCAACTACCTAAAGGTGGCAAGCGAGCGCAAAAAAACTTAGCGGGCTTGGCGTTTTTGGCGAGAGATATATTCATGCGCTTAAAAATTCTTCGGGTTTTGGGTGTGGTTTTAGCCATAACGGCAATAGTGATTGTTGGCCTAAGGTTGGCCGCGCGGCCTGTAGCCCCACATCCATACTTCGCTAACTTCAGCCGCTATCCGCTCGTCATCGCTCACGCGGATGATACCGGGCAAGGCCTGTGGCCGGGCAACACGCTCACTTTTCTGGAAGGTGTGGCGGGTTTAGGCGTGGACGTGCTGGAGATGGATGTTCACATGACGCGCGATGGGCAAATTGTGCTCATCCATGATGATACGGTGGATCGCACCACCAATGGCTCCGGCAACGTGTGGGAGCTAACGCTGGCAGAAATTCAAGCGCTAGAGGTAGGCTATTACTGGACGCAAGACGAAGGCGCAACCTTTCCGTATCGTGGGCGCGGCGAGCGTATCCCAACCTTGGAGGCCGTTCTGCAAAAATTTCCAAGCTATCCCATGAATATTGAAATTAAGCAGGCTGAGCCGCCAATGGCCGAGCCGCTGTGCGCCTTGATTAGAAAATATAACCGGCAGAATTTGGTGATTGTGGCCTCGTTTAGTGATGCGGCTCTGCAAAGTTTCCGCGCGGTTTGCCCAGAAGTGGCCACCGCGCCCAGCCGGGGCGAAGTGACGCCGTTTGTGCTGTTCAATTTTGTGTTCTTGGCAGATACGTTCAGCCCCAACTACCATGCCTTCCAAGTGCCGGAGAGCAGTGGCGGCATTCCGGTGGTAACGCCCAGCTTTGTGGCCGCCGCGCACCGCCGAGGCGTGCAAGTGCACATTTGGACGGTGAATGACCGCGCCGAGATGCAACGCTTCATCGAAATGGGCGTGGATGGGATTATGACGGACAGGCCGGACGTGTTATTGGAATTATTAGGACGCTAATCGCTATGCGCTGACAGCTATTAGCTACTCGGAGCGAACTATGTTTGATGTTATTGTGATTGGCGGTGGGCCGGCGGGCGTAACGGCGGCTTTGCGCGCGCGGGAGTTGGGCGCAACGGTGGCGCTGGTGGAGCGGGGCCGCATGGGCGGCACCTGCACCAATGATGGTTGTGCGCCCACGCGCGTTCTCGCTAAAGCCGCGCGCCTCGCGCGCGATTGTGAGCAGTTGGAAGATTACGGCCTCAGCCCACACCAACCCCAAGTAGATTTGCCGCGCTTGCTGGCCCGCACTCAGCAAACCATTTACCGCCTGCAAGAAAAGAAACAACTGCTAGAGAACTTGCGCGCCGCCGGCGTCCATGTTTTTGCCGAAGTTGGCCCGGCGCAATTTCTTAATTCACAAACGCTTCAATTGCCCGAGGGCCGCACATTGGCCGCTGAAAAGTTCATCATTTGTGTGGGTGGGCAAGCGCGCCGCATCCCACTCCCCGGCGCAGAACACGCCCTCACGCACAGTCATGTATGGTCCCTCACACGTCAACCGCGCTCGCTGGCGGTGGTGGGCGCGGCGGCCACCGGTTGCCAACTCGCCTCCATCTTCAATACTTTTGGCGTGCAGGTGTATTTGCTGGAACTCGCGCCCCGCATTTTGGCCGCAGAAGATGAAGCCGTGAGCGGCGTGGTGGCCCAAAACTTTCAGGCGAACGGCATTCAGGTGTTGAGCGGCATCAATGGCGTTTCCCAAATTGAGAAATTAGATCAAGGCTTGCGCTTGCATTACACGGCCAACAACCAAGCGGCGCAATTAGAGGTGGACGCCGTTTTGCTGGCGGTGGGTTGGGTGGGGAACTTAGAGCCGCTCAACTTATCAGCGGCGGGTGTGCAAACCGCGCGCGGCTACATTCAGGTCGATGATGCACTCCGCACCACTGCGCCTAACATTTACGCGGCAGGTGATATCACGGGCCGGATGATGCTGGTGCAAAGCGCCTCCCACGAAGCGCGGCTGGCGGTGGAAAATGCTCTGCTGAGTTCACAACGGATGGAAGTGGCGGCGTGGCATACCATTGTGCCGCACGGTGGTTTTACAGACCCAGAATACGGCAGTGTAGGCCTCACCGAAGCTAACGCGCGGGAGAACTTGGGCCAAGATTGCGCCGTAGCGCAGGTAAGCTATGCGGATTTAGACCGCGCCGTGATTGATGATCGGCCCATTGGTTTTTGTAAATTGATCATCTCGCGGGCTACGCGGCAAATTGTGGGCGCGCATGTGGTGGGTGAACAAGCGGTGGAAGTGGTGCAGTTAGCGGCGGCTGGCATGGCGGCCGGAATGACGGTGGAGCAGTTGGCGGAATTAGAATTGGCTTATCCTACCTTTACGGCCATCATCGGTTTGGCGGCCCGCAAGCTCGTGCGTGAGTTAGGCCTCACACTTTTGGCTCCGGCTTGGCCCACTCTGGGCCGTCCGGCGGAATGGGAGCAACGCGCTGTATGAGGAGGTTATTTGTTATTGTTTATTGCAATGTTTTTCTTCGCGAACTTTGCGCTAAGAATGTCCGCTGTGCCTCAGAGGAGTCTTATCCCTCGTCACACCTAAAGGTGGCTTAGCCGCTGAATCACGGCAAAACTGTCCTCTTTCTGTCCTCTGCCCGTCCGCTCGCTGTGCCAAAATATCACCCCCACCTATTCCCAACTATTCCCCAACCTTAATCCTCTCTATAATGCTTCTAATGTTTGTTGCCAAATTTGTGGATGGATGAAGTATGCGTTTCCAAAAGCTTTTTGAGCAGGTTTATTCTAAAGTCAAAGCCTGGGCCACGGGTAAAAAATCGCGCGGCCAGAGCTTGGTGGAATTGGCCCTCTTCCTGCCCGTTCTGCTGATTATCCTTAGCGGCCTGGTGGAATTTGGCTTTGGGTTAAATCAGTATATCAACGTGGTGGAAGCTACACGTGAAGGCGCGCGCTTTGGCGTAGATGGCGACCCGGGCAATGAACCCTTTAAGGATGACCCCGCCCGCGCTGACCGGGATTTGGTGACCGACCCCAACGGATATTTGGTTTCAAACACCAATTGCACCTCTACGCCTGACCCGGTGACTGGGGCTGGACAAACCAAAGACTACTACGCCCAAATTGCCTGTATTGTGCAACGCGCCGCTGACCCCATTCGGCTGACGGCTAGCAATAGCGACATCATCATTACCGTGGTGCGCACTTACCGCGATACGCAATGCGATGTGCCGCCGCCGCCGCCCACCCCTACCCCCGACCCGAACGGCCCCGAATGCCAAACAGAAATTTTGCCTGAGCCATACGGCTTTTGGCCTTACATGATTACACAAGTGCCAAGCGGCATGTCCTCTACCAGCCCGGGTGACCCGACGGTGGCGGGCCGCTGGCAACTGTATAACTCTGGCCTGACCACACAGTTTGACCGCACGCGGATTCAGAACTACCTCAACTCCACACCCATACGCTCGCAATCCAGCGCGGGCGTACTAATTGTAGAAACTTATTACAACTATGAGATGTTGTTGAAACTGCCATGGATTACGCAGTTTGTGCCTGACCCGATTCTGTTTTACACCTATACCATTGTGCCTCTGCCCGCCGCCGAACCGCGGCCCACGCCCACGCCCACCTTTACCCCATCTCCCACCTTTACGCCCACACCTATCCCTAACCCGGTGTTGCGCATTAACGCGGGCGGCCCAACCTATAGCAGTTGGCAAGATGATACGGGCTTAGGTGGTGTTAGTTCATCCGGGGTGATTTGGGCCAAATTGCCGGTGGGCGGTTCAAATATTTCTGTAGCCAATGTCATTAATACTTCCTTTGCGCCTAATGCTGGCGTCATGGAGGTTTATCAAACGGCTTACACGCGGGCTGGCGGCTTTAGCTACACGCTGGATAACTTACTGCCCAACGAACCGTACTTATTGCGTCTACACTTCTCTGAAAACTGGGATGTTAACCGCTCCTTCAGCGTGAGCGTGAATGGCACACCATGGTGGCCTAATCAAACCATCGCCTCGGTGGCGGGCGGCATGTTCACCGCTTACATTTTGGATGTGGATACCACCTCCGATGGCATCGGTCAAATCGTCATTCAATTCACGCCCGGCAGTGGCAACCCCATTATTAATGGGATTGAGTTAGTGGGCGATGCACCCGCCGGTGATTGCCCCGGCGACCCCCTCCAATCCAACTGGGCTTTAGGGCAGGTCACGCTTCAATCCAGCCGGGTGTTTGGTGATCCGTTTACCATTTCCTGCCGCGCGGTGGATGGCAACACGGATGGGGCGTTTGCGAACGGCTCAGTAACACGCACCAATGTTAATGCTCAGGCGTGGTGGCAGGTGGATTTGGGCCAAACGCGCACCATTTATGAAGTGCGCTTGTGGAACACCACCGATGCAGGCGATATTCCGCGCGGCACCGATTTGTATGTGATTTTATCTAACTCGGAAGTCTTTTCGCTGGCCGCCGCCCAAACTTTAGAAGCCGCGGGCAATGCTTGGATCTATCACATGGCGGGTGAGATGAATTACGGCGCCCAAGGCCCCACGCGCATTTGGGTGGGCGGGCAAGATTGGCGCTACGTCCGCATCATCTTGGCTGGCACTAACTCCTTACATTTAGCGGAAGTGGAAGTGAGCGGCGACCCGCTGACGGCCTGTGGCGCTTCGGATATCACCAATTATGCGCAAGGTCAACCGGCCAGCGTCTCTCGCCTTGGCGTGGATGCGTGTTTGGCGGTGAACGGTGTGACGGGTAGCGCGGCGGCCAGTAGCGCCCGCGCCGATGGCTCTTTATACAACACGAACGGCAACTTTGAGCAGGGCTTCTGGCAAGTTGATTTGGGTTCTGTAAAGGATGTGGGCCGCGTAACGCTTTACGCCTCTACCGATGCGCCGGGGAATGAGCATACCAATTTGTATGTTCTGCTCTCCACCAATCCGTTCACCTCCACTAACTTGGCGGAAACCCTTACCCAACCGGGTGTGACGGCCCTAACAGTGGCTGGCGCGGTGAGCGCTACGGGCACAAACTTTGATACGGCGAGTTTTACGCCGGTGCCGACGCGTTACATCCGGGTGCAGAGGAGTGATTCGGGTAGCGGCGATTTGCTCACCCTGGCTGAAGTGCGGGTGGAAGCCTCTGCGCCCACGCCTACGCCAACCCTTACGCCCACGCCTATTTGTTTGCCCGGTGTTGTAGATCCGCTCACCTCGCGCATTCAAATTCAGAACAGCCCCACTTGGTCAGATAATGAGTCATTGCTCACCATCCAAGTTTTCCTGCTGGATAACTGCGGTACGGGCATCACAGATAATCGCCCGGTCACGTTGGCCTCCTCGCGGCCTGTGAGTGATACCATTACAGCGCCGAACCCGAATAGCGCGCCAATTGGCGGATATATCTATCAATACACCGTGCGTTCCAATACAGTGGGTACAAGTGTATTCACGGCCACGGTGGGCAGTCTGGCGGGCGGCACTGGGCCGGTTGTGGCCATCACAGGCGCTACTAATCAAGGCCAATTCGTCTGCCTCTCCGGCGCGCAAGCGCAAGGCTCTAATCCCAAACAGTTGGCGATTACATACTCTAATCCCTCTGTGCCTTCTTCCAACCGGCGCTTGGTGCAATTGCAGGTTTCTTGGCAAACGGTTTCCGGCACGCCCATCAGTAATTTGCTCACCAGCATCAGTTTGGGCAATTCCAGCAACATTATCTGGACGGGCAATGCCAACACGCCGGTCAATATCGGCTTGGCCGATTGGACGAGTGTGTTCCGGACAGTGGCCTCCAGCGCTTCCCGTAACCTGCTCTTGGACTTTGCCAATGCCGTTTCGCCGCCGGTTGGCTCACAATGGCGTTACACCATTACGGCCACTTGGGATAATGGCTTTAACGCCAGTTACTGTAACTCATTACCTGTGGTTATCACGTTGCCCTAAATTAGGATAGACATCATGTTTGGTAAACGTCCTGTTGCTTCTCGTCGGCCTCATACCCCTCATCGCATGGAGAGCGGCCAAGCCCTCATCATCATTGCGGCGGCTTTCATTGCCATTGTGGCCTTTGTGGGCTTGGCGCTAGACTTGGGCATCCTGATTTCTCAGCAGGCCCACCTACGCCGCGCCGTGGACTCAGCGGCCATTGCCGCCGCCACCCAAGTACGCGAGGCCCGCAATTTTGAGAACATCGGCGAATTCACGGCCAACTTTATCCGCTTTAACGGGCTGGATACGGCCACCTTGTTGGTACAACGCTGTGTGCCCAATGACCAAACCGTAGCGGACGAATACTCCACTGTGACGGGCGTAACCACCCGCATCTCGCTGGTGACGGCTCCGATTGCCACCAACGCCGATTACGACTCCCTACGCCAGATTTGCGCCTCGCCTTTGCCGCGCAAGCAAATTCGTGTGCAGGCGGAATTGGTTTCGTCGTTTGTGTTTATGCCTTTGCTGGGTATTCCGCAGGCGGTGCTCAAAGCCGATGCGGTCTCCGAAGCGGCCTCCATTGATTTAGTGATTGTGTTTGGCACTGGCGAGACGATGGGACAATTTACTGCGCCGCGCGGCCCATCAGGCCTGAATACCGCTTACTACACGCCCGGCCAGCCGAACCGTTTTGACCCGCGCTCACCGACTGACCCAACCTTAATCACTTACCCGCCAGACCCGAGCAACCCTTCGGCGTTGCCCAATCCGGGCTGTAACGCCAATGCCGGGCCACAGGCCAGCAAATTTCCAGAAGATGGCGATGGCGCTTTCCCTAAATGCCGGCCGTTATGGGATGCCAAGCAAGCGGCGAAGAAGTTGATTGACACCTTGCAGGAAGGTTATGACCGCGTGGCGATTGTGACGTATGATTTCTCGGCAAAAGTTGCTACCACGCTCACCTCTACCTTAGGGCAACGGGCTACAGCTACTACTGACTCTACGGGCGCATATGCCGCGATTGATAGCGTGGAATTAAGCAATTCTATTCTTCTGCCAACCGGCGTAGGCTTTGGTCAGTTCAGCCCGTTGAATGTTAACTGCCGCTGGGACTCAGCCACCGGCACAGTGATTAATACTGCAAACGCCTGTGAAACTCCTGACCCGAACCTAGCGATTTTCAAAAACTGTGTGGGATGCGGTATTCGGGTGGCGGGGACGTTACTCAAAAAGACGGGCCGACCAGAATCGTTATGGCTGATCGTTTTTCTCTCGGACGGCTTTGCCAACATGAGCGATGTGCCGGATTTTGGCGTGGCTGAGCTTACGAGCCGCTCGGGCACCATTTTGGCAAGCGGGATTGAACACGATGATTTCCCGAATGGCTTTTGCCCCGGCGCCATTGTGGACCCGACGCAACGCCTTAACGATTTGGCGAATAGCAGTATCTTATGGAGCCGCCCAGTTTGCGTTAAGGGCCGAGACGCTGACCTCAATGGGGTTATCCCAAATGTCTCCATCTCCAGCAACCCGGCGGAATTAACTCAAGATACGCAAACGCGCTATTGTGGCCCGTATCATTTTAGCCAAGCCAACTGCGCGCCGGGCGCGCGCTACATTGGCGCTTTAGGCTATACCACCACTGTGGATGCCGGTCAGCCGTATGCTATTCCGGCGGTGTATGATGTGTATGACTATGCGCTGGATATGATTGACCTCACGGCCTTAACCGTCCGATGTGCTACCGGCTCCACCGCCTGTAATGGTGGTGCATGGCCGCCCAATGGCGATTTATACAACAGCAATGAGTTTAATTCCCCCACCAATGATCAAGCGCCCGGCGCGCCCATCACCATTTATGCCATTGGCTTAGGCGATACCGTCATCACGACGATTAATGACCGCGCGGGCGAACGGCTCTTGCGCTACATGGCCGCTGTGGGTGATGACGGCGACCGCGTGACCGACCCCTGCGCCCTAGCGGCCTCCGGCGTGAGTTGCGGCAACTATTATTTCGCGCCCGAAGTTTCGGCGCTGGATGCAGTGTTTCAAGATATTGCTCAACGGATCTTTACTCGGTTGACAAGGTAGGTTGTTATGAAATTTATTCCCAGCATCTTCCGCCGTAAGCACGGCCCGCCCTCCGTGGGGCAAGGATTGGTGGAGTTCGCCTTTGTGCTACCGGTTCTGCTCCTGCTGATCTTCGGCATCATCGAGTTTGCCCGCATCTTTGCCGCGTGGCTCTCGGTACAAAACGCCGCGCGCTTTGGCGTGCGCTATGCCGTCACCGGCCAATTTGCTAACACGCCCAGCAAAACGTATTGTTTATACGCCACAGACTTTTATGAGACGCACGACGCCAATGGCCTCGCGAGCGCCACGCCGTTATTGGCCGCCGGGGATGATACGGCTTTTAACGATTTGATTAATGCCAACGACCCGGCAGATGACTGCAACATCCCGCGCAGTATTGATGGCTATGACGCCAAGACCGAAAAATTGATTGACTTTGCCCGTCTGCTCTCGATTTACGATGAAGCGCGCGCCGGGGCCTTGCTGATCAATGCGGATTATTCAACCAATGTGAGCGGCGATTACCTCAGCTATAACGAAACCGTCACCGACACCTTCAGTTTAGCCTATCGCGGCAACCCAAACTCTTTAGGCTACTTCAACGTTACGATTTGTAGTGACCGCGGCGTGCGTGACCCCAACCCACGTTACAACACTGTGGCGCTGGGGGGCGAGGGTGATACCACCCCCACCGATGGCGAAAATGCCTACCCCGCGCCGTGCCGCATTCCTACAGGCTTTGATAGTTCCGGCAACCCCACCGGCTATGTGTATCGGGATGACCCCGGCGGCGGCGGTATGCGGGTGATTGTGGAAGTGACCCATCGCCTGCCGATGATCACGCCGGTGCTGGGCCAGTTTGTGCCGGCTGTGACGCTGGTAGCCCGCCGCGAAGGCATTGTGGAAACCTTCCGTCGCGCCCGCGACGTGGTTTTGCCGGGCGGCTTTGGCGGCAACCTGCTCAACACGGATACGCCCACACCCACGCCTAGCAACACCTACACTCCCAGCAACACGCCGACGAATACCTTTACGCCGACGAGCACGCACACACCTACGCAAACGCCCACCCGTACGCAAACGCCAACGCGGACTAATACGCCGCCGAATACAAGCACCTTTACGCCAACCAATACGCGCACGGCTACGGCCACCGGTACACCCACGCGAACGTTTACACCGAGCAACACGCCCACGCCCAGCAATACAGCCACGCGGACGTTTACGCCCTCACAAACGCGCACGCCGAGCAATACGCCCACGCGCACCAACACCCGCACGCCTACCAATACGGCCACGCGGACGTTTACGCCCTCACAGACATTTACGCCAAGCAATACGCCCACGCGCACCAATACGCCCACGCCATCGCAGACGTTTACGCCGAGCAATACGCCCACGCGCACCAACACCCGCACGCCTACCAATACAGCCACGCGGACGTTTACGCCGTCACAGACATTTACACCCAGCAACACGCCCACGCGCACCAATACGCCGGTGCCGCCGACGGCTACTAATACCCGCACGCCCAGCAACACGCCCACGCGCACGTTCACGCCGAGCAGTACACCGGTGCCGCCGACGGCCACCAATACCCGCACGCCGAGCAACACGCCCACGCGCACCAATACCCCCGTGCCGAATACACCCACGCCAAGCAATACGCCTGTGCCGGCCACGGCAACCTTTACGCCGACGCGGACGCGCACGCCAACACCTTCGGCGACTACCTGTCCATATCCGCCCACTGACCCACGCTGTCAGTAGCGGCCCATCAATCCCTTGCCACCGGCCCAGTCATTAAAAAGACTGGGCCGGTGTGTTGTTGGTAGCCCGCCGATTGCTAGAGGCTTTCCTTCAGCATAGAATGCAGGCATGGTGATGACTCAAACGCGACCAAGACTCTCCGCGCACCGCTGGGCATGGTTGGCGGCGGGCTATATAGCGGCTTACGGGTTCTGGCTCACCTTTCACCCCGATCATTTCATCCTCCAATTGCTCCTGAGCCATTTAGCTCCGGCAGTGCCCGGTGTGTTGGCCGCTCAAGCCGTTCTGGCCCGCTATCGTGAAACCACCCTGCCGCGCTATTGGCGCCGCGCCTGGATGTTCTGGGGTTTAGCGTTGTGGGTATGGGTAGTAGCTGGGGCGCTGTGGGTAGCGTATCCATTGTTCACAGGCCAAACTGCTCCCGTGCCTTCGTTGGCAGACCTGCCCTACATGGCTGGGCATTTTCTGGCGCTGGCCGGGTTGCTCAGCTTCCCGTTTTTTCCGGCCACCGGCTTTGGCCGCCTGCGGGTAGGTTTGGATGCGTTCACCGTAGCCGGCGTAATCTTTGCCCTCGGCTGGATTCTGCTCTTGCAACCGCTTCTGCTCAGCGCCGATTTGACGTTGGCGGAAAAACTGTGGCCCGCCGCCTATTTGGTTTTAGATATTGCGCTGTTTGCGCTGATTGCCATCCGGGTTGTAGCCTTTGCGCCCGCCGCCGCGCGCCCCCTGTTTACGTTGGTGGGGGCCGCGCTGTTTGTGTGGGCGTGGGGAGATATTGCTTACACCTATCTCGGTTTGCGCGGTTTAGTAGACTTAAACCCATTCTTTGATGTGGCGCGTTTGGTGGCTTTTTCCGGCGTGGGCTTGGCGGCGCGCCTGCAAGCCGAAGGCCAATGGGCGCAAGCCTGGCCCGGCCCGCGTTGGCTGCGGCGCCTACAGGCCAGTTTGCCGCTAGCGCTTGGCCTGGCGTTGGCGCTCTTCACCGTGTTTAACTGGCAAGCGTCCGGTGATTTACGTCCGTTTGCCGTGTGGGCCACCATCCTCATCAGCTTGGTTGTGCTAGCGCGGCAAGGCGTGGTTGCCGGAGAAGTGGAATTGCGCCAATACATGCAATTGGTGGAAAGCGCGGCTGACCCGGCCTTTGTGTGTGATGAACGCGGCCGACTTCTGCTGGCCAACCCCGCTCTGGCCGCCGCTATTGGCCACGCTAACGTAGAAGCGCTCTCCGGCCAACTGCTTCCCAACCTCATCACGCCTCAAACCCTGCCACGCGAATTACACCAGACCCGTGCATTCTCCCGTCCCGTATTAGAAGACGGCTGGTCTGGCGAGGTGTGCTTCCGGCGCACTGACCTGAGTGAGTTCCCGGTGTACCTTTCTCTGCGCCCCGTGCCCGATGATTCTGGAGCGCGGCTGGTACTGGCCGGAACAGCGCATGATTTGAGCGTGCAAAAGCGCCAGCAAGAAGCCCTCATCACGGCCCGCCAGGCCCTGCAAGATTTGAACGCGGATTTAGAAATGCGCGTGGCCGAGAAAACCGCCGAACTGGCCCGCCAAAACGAAGAACTCAAAACGCTGGATCAGCTCAAAAGCGATTTTGTCTCCATGGTCTCCCATGAACTACGCGCCCCGCTCACCAACATCTTTGGCGGCATGGAACTAACGCTGGCACGCACGGAACTGCCCGCGCGCGCGCGCGAACATCTCATCACGGTGCAAGCCGAAATCAAACGGCTGAGCCGCTTTGTGGAAACTATCCTGGATTTATCTGCGCTAGATGCAGGCCGCTTGCCCCTCACTCTTGCGCCGCTGGATTTAGCCGCCGTCTTGGAAACTTTGCGCGCGCAATGGGCGGCGTTACCCGCCGGAGGCCGAGTGCGCGTGCAGGCCGCTCAACCTTTGCCTGCCGTGCTGGCCGATGAGCGCGCCCTCGCCAGCGTATTTTTTCATTTAGTGGATAATGCGCTGAAATATGCGCCGGAAGGTGAAGTCACCGTAAGCGTGGAACCGCGCGGCGCAACCGTGCGCATCGCCGTGAGTGATGCCGGGCCGGGCATCCCACCGGAGCACCGCGCCGCCATTTTTGAGCGCTTTCAGCGCCTGAACAGCGCCGATGCGCAAACCGTGTACGGCCACGGCGTGGGTTTATACATGGTGCGCCGTCTGCTCAACGCCATGCGCAGTGAGATTACGGTGGATGATGCGCCGGGCGGCGGAGCACGTTTTAGTTTTGAGTTAATGATTGCGCCTGAAGATACGTGAAACGTAAAACGTGAAGCGTGTCCAGACGTTTCACGTTTTACGTTTCATGCCGAATAAATGCCTGACAAGCTTTTACTTGTTGACGATGACAACACCCTGCGCGGACTCTTGAGCGAGTTCTTGCGCGAGGACGGCTTCGACGTAACCACCGCCCATAGCGGCCAGGAAGCCATCCGCGCCTGTTACGCCGCGCGGCCAGATTTGGTGGTGTTGGATGTGATGATGCCGGGCATGGACGGCTGGGAAACCACCGCCCGCCTGCGCGAGATGGCCGATATCCCCATTATTTTGCTCACGGCCAAAGATGCGGAGCAGGATAAATTGCGCGGCTTTCGGCTGGGTGTGGATGATTACATGGTGAAGCCCTTTAGCTTTGCGGAATTGGAAGCCCGCATCCGCGCCGTGCTTACGCGAAGCCGCGCCACGCGCCCCGCCGCGCGGCGAGTTTTTACCTTCGCCGGCTTAACCGTTGACCTTGACCGCCGCCTCGTGGAACGTAACGGCCAACCGTTGACCCTCACCCCTACGGAATTTCGGTTGTTGGAGGCTCTGCTATTGCGTGAAGGGCAAGCCGTTTCTGAAGAAGTGCTGACGAAGGAAGTGTGGGGCGATTACAAACAGCCGGAGGCCGGCGGCTTGCGGCGCTATGTGTGGCTTCTGCGGCAGAAAATAGAGCCAGATGCCTCCAAACCCTGTATAGTGCTCACCGTGCGCGGCTTTGGCTACCGCCTAAACTTGGAGGGCGGGTAAGCGGCGCGTCTCTCCAAGAATGCACAGCATACTTACTTACACTTGTCTTAACCTCGCCAGCCCTTCGTAAAACCCACCGTAACGCTCATACCCTAAAGTTTCATATACATGGATGGCGGGCGTATTGCTTTGCTTCACATTGAGCGCAATTGTTTGTAAGCCGCGCGAAACCAAATGTGCGCTAACGGCGTGCGTAACGGCCCGGCCCAAGCCCTGCCCCCGTTTATCTCGCCGCACATACACACAGCCCACCGCCGCTAAACTCATTTTGTCTGAAAGGAGGTGCGTGCCCGCCGCCGCCACTAACTGTGCGCCTTCCCAAATTCCAAAAAATGCGCCCTCCGCCACCAACTCTGGAAAGAAAAAATCCGGCGCCTCGCCGGTGGCGCGGCCATCCGCAAACAATCTTTCTAAAGCGGGCGCCTCGGCCAGCCCTAGCCGCACTACGCCAGAAGCGGGGTTTTGTGGGAAGCGGCTTGGCTCCAAAACCATGCGCCACATGGGCACTTCTGCTTCAATGATGTAACGCTCTTTTAGCACGGGCAAAATTTCCGGCCGCACTAATAAAAAGAGAGCTGGTTCGGCCAGTCTTTCCAAGAGCGGACGCAGTGGCTCCGGCGCGCCCAGCGTAAACAATACCGTGGGCGTCACGCGCCGATACAACAAGAGCAGGGCCGAGCCATCTTCGGTGGTGCGCCACTCAGAAAATTCACTATGCGGTGGTTCAAGGTCGCCCAGCGCATATACCGCCCAGCGGCGGTCAGTTTCTAAAATTTCTCGGATAGAGGGGGGCATGTGTTTTATCTTGGTCTATCGTTAAGAGAACACCGCGCATCATTTGACCCGCCCGCCGATTAATCGGCGGGCTAAGAGGCCCGGTGTGTAAAAAAGTTAGTCATTCTTCGGCCAGCAATACACGCCCTCGCCTAGGGTGGCGTCAATCGCCAGTTGCGCGTCAAATAGTCTTCGCTGGATAAGCTCACTCAACAATGCCTGCACGCTTTCGGCTTGCAACGGCATTTGGTAACTTTCAGGCCGCGTAGCTGTGAACACATACAATGAGTCAGAGCCGTACAATCCCTCCATCTCCAAGCAAACGCGCACAATTTCATCCCACGTAACAGAGTCCGTCCACGCCTCGCCGCCCGGCGGGGCAACGCGGCGCGTAAAACCCGTTTCATCAAATACAACGATGTACCAATCCATTGAGTGATATTTTCCGGCCATAAAAGCTCTTGGGGCCTTTAGAACCCATCTCTAAACCTATCGAATAGAACCGTTTTTACCGTGAAAACTTATCGAACAGATAAGTTTGTAGAGGAGTTCTTAGGTTTATTAACCGATTGACGCGAAACTGACCGTTGCCTACCCGGTGCAACAGACTACGCCCACATGCGTATTACTGAGCAGACCATTCACCTGTGGAGGTAATTATGTCTGAGTTTTCGCACACCATGTCCCGCGCGTTCCATCGCCAATTTCGCCGCGAGGCTCATCGCCGCTCTGGCCGGTTTTGGAAGCTTCTGCTCCGGCTGGTATGGCTTCCATTTGAGCTGGTCTTTGGGCTAGTGGGCTTTATCCTGGGCCTGGTGGGCCGCTTGGTGGCCTTTATTCTCGGCGCAGTGTTCTTGGTGGTGGGCATCCTCCTCAGCCTTACCATCATCGGCGCCATTGTGGGCGTGCCGCTCGGCTTTATCGGCTTGGTGTTGATGTTCAAGGCGATTTTCTAACAAAGGCAGACGGCGGACGACCGACCTCGGTCTGCCGTCCGCCGTCAGACCATCACCGGCTCCTCATACACGCCAAACACTTCCTTCATCACGCCCATCATCTCGCTCAGGGTGCAGTAGGCGCGCACGCAATCCAAAATATAGGGCATGGTGTTTTCCGTGCCTTGCGCGGCCAGCCGCAGACGGTCTAGCGTTTGGCCTACGCGCCCGTTATCGCGCGTCTGGCGCAGTTTTTGTAAACGCGCAATCTGCCGCGCCTCGCCCTGCGGGTCCATCTGTAAAATGGGGATGGTCACCGGCGCATCATCCACATACTCATTCACGCCTACAATGGTGCGCGTGTGTTCGTCAATCTCGCGCTGATACACATACGCCGCATCGGCAATTTCCTGCTGGAAGAAGCCGGCGGTGATAGCGGGGAGCACGCCGCCCAAAGCTTCAATCCGGCGAAAATAATCTCGCGCTTGCGCTTCAATTTTGTTGGTGAGCGCTTCCACAAAGTAACTGCCGCCCAACGGGTCCACCGTATTGGCCACGCCCGATTCCTCGGCGATGATTTGTTGGGTGCGGAGCGCAATGGTAACGGCTTTCTCGCTCGGCAGGGCCAGCGCCTCATCCATGGAATTGGTGTGAAGCGATTGGGTGCCGCCCAGCACAGCGGCCAGCGCCTGAATGGCCACGCGCACAATATTGTTCTCCGGCTGTTGCGCCGTGAGCGAGACGCCGGCCGTTTGTGTGTGAAAGCGCATCAGCCAACTGCGCGGGTCTTTAGCGCCAAAGGTATGCCGTAGCTCGGTGGCCCAAATTCGGCGCGCGGCGCGGTACTTGGCAATCTCTTCAAAGAAATCGTTGTGCGCGTTGAAGAAGAAGCTGATGCGCGGCGCAAAATCATCCACGTTCAGGCCGCGCGCCACGCCCCAGCGCACATATTCCAACCCATCCGCCAGCGTAAAGGCCAGCTCTTGCGCCGCCGTACTGCCCGCCTCACGGATGTGGTAGCCCGAAACCGAGACCGGATTCCACTGCGGCACTTTCTGCGCGCCGTACTCCAGCGTATCCACCACCAGCCGCATGGAAGGCTCCGGCGGGAAAATGTATTCTTTCTGCGCGATGTATTCTTTGAGAATATCGTTTTGCGTGGTGCCACGCAGTTGGTCAAAGCGCACGCCTTGCTTCTCGGCCACGGCCAAATACATAGCCCAGATGATGCTGGCCGGGGAGTTGATGGTCATGGAAGTGGAAACTTTATCCAGCGGGATGCCGCTGAGCAAAATCTCCATATCTTGGAGTGAGCTAATGGCCACGCCGCACTTGCCAAACTCGCCCAGCGCTTCGGGCGCGTCGGTGTCATAGCCCATCAGCGTGGCCAAATCAAACGCAATGCTCAGGCCGCCACTGCCGTTTTCTAGCAGATATTTGTAGCGGGCGTTGCTTTCCTCCGCCGAGCCAAAACCGGCAAACATCCGCATCGTCCACAATTTGCCGCGGTGGCCGGTGGCGTGCGTGCCGCGCGTGAAGGGGTACTCGCCGGGGAAGCCTAAATCGCGCACGTAATCCAAATCCGCCACATCCAGCGGCGTGTACAGCCGGTTCACTTCTTCAGAAGAAGTGGTGATGAACTTCTCAGCGCGCTCCGGCATTTTGGCCAGCGTTTTCTTAAGCGTGCCGTTTTCCCACTGTTCCTGCGCGGCGCGGAGGGTGGAGAGATGAGCTGAATTAGACATACAAGCCTCCTAGGCAACCTGCGTTGTTTCTGGATAGATAAAATCTGGTTTCGGCATATCAGCAACAATTAATTTCGTAGCTTCTGGTGAAATGTTTATAGAAATATTCCACATCCGTAAAGTTAAGATCTGACCAGAGTTTGTTGTTTCTGATAACGCCAAAAACGGGCCTGCAGTCAATGCAGGATCAGAATGATAGAACTCTGCAAGACGGGCGAGTACGTCTGGCTCATTAGGTATTTCTCTCGGTTCGCCTGATTGGGTATGAAAGAACATTACATAGAGGATTGCTTTTCTATTAGCCTTGTCAAGCACATACCGCCAGTTATCAGAAGGAAGCTGATCATCCATTGTTTGGCTCTTAAACAATTCATAGTCAATTGTGCGATTGGCAATTCTGTCATTGATTGCTCGGTTGGGCATCGATGCCTCCAGTTTAGCTAAAACTTGATAACCATTTACATGATTATAACGGCATGCTGAGCGAGGCCTGTAAATAGATCCAGCCCATTCGTTTGCGTTTTCGGCGAGGCCAATCAGCTTTCCATCTCAGCAAAAAAAGTCAAGAAGCGCCGCCGCTTGTGGTGTACAGTATTCCCATGAAGTTTGCGGCCAACGAGAAGTATGAGCAGGCATTGCTGGGCGCGTTGGTGCACATCCAAACGCACTTGGAGAGCGAGCTGACGCTGGAAGCGCTGGCCGAGCGCGCGGGCTTCTCGCCCTTTCACTTTCACCGCACGTTTACGCAAGTGGTGGGCGAGCCGGTGAAAGAGTACATCCGCCGCCTGCGGCTGGAGCGCGCGGCCTATCGGCTCAAAATCAGCGCGGATTCCGTGCTGGAAATTGCGCTGGAGGCTGGCTTCAAGAATCACGAATCTTTTACGCGGGCGTTTACGCGCCAGTTTGGCCTCACGCCCAGCGCCTTCCGCGAAGATTTTTTGCGCGCGGCCTATGCTCGCAAGCGCCAATTGCAAGCCCAAGCCGCGCCGCCCGCCGCACTTGCGCAAGCGGGCACGCTCTTACCCAACGGCGCAACGGAGGCTCGTGTGCGTGTGGAGCGTTTGCGGCCTGTGCTGGTGGCCTTCATCCGCCATATGGGCGCGTATGAAAACGTGCTAGAGCCGGGAGGCCAACTGGCGAGTTTGTGGGAAGAATTGTTTGCGTGGGGCAAGGCCACCGGCTTGGTGGGCGCAGATTCGCTTTTGCTGGGCATCCCGCAAGATGACCCGGGCGTGACGCCGCCGGAGAAACAGCGCTTTGATGTGGGCGTGCAAGTGCCGGCGTTTAGAAACCCCAGCGGGGGTGTGGGATGCCAAACCCTGCAAGCGGGCTTGTATGCCGTGGGGCGGCACTACGGCGCTTTTGAGCGGCTGGCCGAAACGTACGCCCACATTTTTGATACGCAGATTCTCAGCGGCAAGTACGCTCTGCGCGCCGCGCCGCCGTTTGAAGTGTACGGCCACACACACCTCAACGCTGATTTACAGATTCATTACACCGATGTTTATTTGCCGATCGAACCTAATCAAACAACAGGAGCAACAAAATGACTGGCTTTGAACAAACCGAATGGATTGCCCGCGCACCGGCAGAAGTATTTGCCTTTATCACTGATTCAGCCAACGCGCCCAAGGCTATGCCCCAAATTCAACAGATGGAAAAACTCACCAGCGGCCCGGTGGCGGTGGGCGCTCGTTACCGCGAAACTCGCCTGATAAACGGCAAGCCGCAAACCACCGAGTTAGAAGTGGCCCGTTTCTCGCCGCCGCAGTTTTATTCGGTGCGGAATTTTACCGAGGGCATTGAAACACTCTATCATTACATCTTCACTTCGGAGCGTGAGGGCACGCGGGTGCTGTTGAAGTGCGAGTTGAACGCCGGCGGCCTTAAGAAGCTGATGTTGCCGCTGGTGGCCGGCGTTCTAAAGAAAGAAGATGGCAACCATCTGGCGCGGCTGAAAGCGGCGGTGGAGCAGAGTTAGGGCGGCGTTTGGTACGAGATGCCGGGGATTTGCAGGGAGATGAAATATTGTGCGCCGTCAGATTCCACCACGGCGTATTGATTCTCGTTGATGATGCGCCACGCGGCAGTCAAAGCTTCGCCCTGCACATAGCGGCCAGCCGTCACTTCACTCAACGTCAAACCCGTCGCCTCATCCGGCCAAGAGTGGGTGATAATCATGCCCGTGCCGTTGAGGGGCGTGGCCACCAGATAGCCAGTGGTGGGCTGGTAAGGCGCGCCCACTGCGCCCGCACCGGAAGCTACGCGCGCCCACAGCACATCATACTGCGCGGGCGCGCCCTCCACATACTCGCTCACGCTTTTGCTGATGGAAAGCAGATTGACGCGTAGAGTGGAAGTGGGTGCGTCATAAATTATGCCCTCCGGCTCGTAAAAATTTTCCCAACCAAAGAAGCCGGCTGAAGAAAATTCCTCTAGTACGGCGCGCACTTCATCTTTAGTAAGATGGCCTTCCAACACTGTGCGTTGCGCGTTGTTCCATTCTACCCACACAATCCGGCCACCCCCAAACACACGCACTTCGGGGATGTAGTTTTGGTGATAGTTGGTTGGAGTCATGCCGCCCACGATGTACGCCTCAATCACAATATTTTCTGGTGATTCATCCCACTCCAGCGCCGGGCGCGGTGGAAGAACGGTAACGCACGCCAGTGCGGCAAGGCTGAGGGCAACGATGATAAAAGCAAAGTGTCTCACACCGGTTCCACGCGCAATTCATCCACATACCACGCGCCAAGCGGCAGGGGCAGGCGCGAACGGATTTCGAGCGAAACCACCGCGCTTCCATCGGTGGGCATGAAATCCAACACAAGGCGCTGGTATTTGCCAAAGGGCATGGTCTGGCCGGTGAACCAGTCTGTTTCGGCCACGTTGCCGCGGGTGGTCACCACTAAGCGCACCTCACTCGCGAACGGATTAGTAGCATAAGCCAAACGTGGCGTGAGGCGTTCAATGGCATCCGCCAGCACGCTGACGCTGAAGCGGTGCGGGCGCAGGTTTTCTAGCCCGGCCAGTGATTGCCACAACCGCACACGGAACGGTTGGCGCAGGCCGCATACTTTCCATGCGTAACCGCCCTCGGCAAACAAGCGCGCGCGGTCTGCAGTAGAAACGTCGCGGCTGTTAATGAGCGCCGTAATCGGTAAGCCGAACGGCCCGCTCTGGCTGGGCAAAAGCGGCTCACTGCTCGCGCCCCACTCCATCAGCCAACCGGCGGGCACGGCGCGCTCGCGCGTCTCATCCGCAAAATAGGCTTTGCCTTCTTCAAACCCAGCATTTACTAAAAGATTAATGCCGGTGATCGGGCGCGGCGGCTCTGGGCCGGGCGGCACAATGATGGGCTCCGGTTGCGGGGTGGGCGGCGCGCTTACGGGCGGGCGGCTGGCGCGGATATGCTCCACTAGTACATCCGTAACGCGCGTGCCCGTGATTTCAAATTTCTCCCATCCGCCAATTTGCCCTACCGTGAAAATGGTAGCGCCCACCACAAAAGCGTCTTTCTGTAACTCAGCGTCGTACCATTTTAATTGTTCGGCGTAGTAGCGGGCCACATCGCGCTCAGGGCCGCGCCAGTAATCAATGGGGTCGCGGCGGCCATCGTGCCGGTTCCAATACTCACTGTGGTCTTTCCAAGCGCCATCGCTTTGGCCCGAACACACTGCGCCAATGCGATCTAAGCCGCACTCGGTGATGATGAGCGGGACAGCATCTAAACCATTCGGCGCGAGATATTGCCGATACACCTTGCGGTAACGGAGAGTCGTAAAGCCCGTATCGCCCTCGCCCGGGCCGGAGGCGTTGCCATCGCAATTATTGGTTTGGAAGTTGCCGGTCAGTGACCACATGAAGGGCGAGGAATATTCATGCAGGCCGAGAAAGCCCTGATAACGCTCGCAGGCATCTAGCGCCGGTAGAAAGGCCGTCCACAGCGGCAAATCCGGCGTGCCGGTGGAAAAGTTAGCCACCACGCCGCGCAAACCTATATCCGCCAGCAAGCGCAAGCGTTCTGCTTCAAACGCGGCATACCAGGCCATGCGGCGCACTTGCACCGGGTCATGGGCGGAGCCATAACCCGGCTCGTTGGGGCCTTCCCAAATTTTGATGAGCGGGTTGCTTTGATACGTGGCGCGTTGCCGTTCAATCAGCGCGCGCGCTTGAGCTTGCGCCGATTGGCCGCTATCGGCCAGTCCGCCAATATCCAGCGTTTCCACCACGCGGCCCACAATCAGCAGTTGTGGATTAATGCCCAGCAACTCTTCGGCCATGCCATACGGGCCAGCCAACTTCACAACGGAGCAACCGGCTTCCACCATTCGGCGTACATCAGCAGAAGGAGCGAGGGCGTGCGGGGCAAGTTTGCTGGGCATGGGTAGGGCCTCCGAGAGCGATTATACTTCGCCTTTAGTGCAAGAAATTCGCCATTTCAACGCTCACACAGGATAATTTGATGGTAACGCTAACTTTTGCAGGCGATGAGTCAGGGGATGTGAGTTTCTCTTTTGAGAAAGGCGCTTCGCGCTATTTTGTAGTGGCGGCTATTGCTACTGCTGTGCCAGAGCAACTTAGGCACTTGTTGGTTGAACTGCGTGAGCAGGCATATCTGCCGCCAAATTACGAGTTCAGTTTTCATCAGTTATCATCTGCGCCTTTGCGGCGCAAGGTGTTTATAGCGCTAGCAACGGCCCCATTCGAAGCGTGGGCCGTCATCGTGGATAAAACTACTTTGCCAGACACATTTCGGGTGATGCGCCGCTTGGATTTTTATCTATATTTTGTTACGGAGTTAATCCAATTAATCCCTGCACACAAAAGTGCTGGGGCAACGCTAATTTTGGATGAGTTTGGCTCCGCCGAAACATTGCCAACGGAGTTGCGCCGATTTATGCGAGCACGTCAGATTGCGCGACATTTTAAGCGCGTCCTAGCGCAACGCTCAAAAGCTGAACCGTTAATTCAAATTGCTGATTTGGTAGCGGGTGCTATTTTGCGGCGTGACTCAAGAGGCGATATAGAAACTTATGAACTGATTGAGGCTAAACTTAGTCAAGTATTGGAGTTTCGAGCTTAAATACAACCTGCCTTACTAGCCAAACTTTGTAAACAAAGTCAGCAGGCCGTCACACTCGGCGACTTTTTGTAAGGCAGGAAAGCTTTAGCTTTTACAACATAAGTATAAATGAATAGACTTTGATAAGTCAAATTAACACTTATCTTGCTAAGCCTGTCCGGTTTCTTTGCAACCTCTGCGTGCTTGGCGAGAGTCATCACTAATGAAAGTCCTCATGCTTTCCAAGGCCTGCGTGGTGGGCATTTACCAACGCAAGCTGGAAGAAATGGCCGCGCGTGGCGTGGAACTGACCGTGGCCGTGCCGCCGGAATGGCGGGATGAGCGCGGCGTTCAGCGGTTAGAACGTGTCCACACCAACGGCTATCAACTCATTGAAATACCCATCATTTTCAATGGCAATTTTCATCTACACTTTTACCCGCGTTTTGGGCAACTGTTGGCGCAGATGAAGCCCGATTTAGTGCATATTGATGAAGAGCCTTACAACTTGGCCACCTGGTTAGCCTTGCGCCAGAGTTTACGGCGCAAGGCCAAAACGCTCTTTTTCTCATGGCAAAATATCAAGCGCCGTTATCCGTTTCCATTTAGTCGGCTGGAACAAGATGTGCTAAGCCGCGCGCACGGCGCAATCGTTGGTAACGCCGCATCCGCTGAGGTGTGGCGGGCCAAAGGCTTCAGCGGGCCGCTGGCCGTGATTCCGCAGTTTGGCGTTGACCCGGAAAGATTTGTGGAACAGGGGGTAGAGAGCGATAAGCGGACGCTCCACGCGCCACCTTCCACATTCACCGTTGGTTATGCGGGCCGCCTCGTCCCAGAAAAGGGCGTGGATGTTTTGTTGCGGGCCGCCGCGCGCGCGCCGGGAGTGCAAGTAAAAATATTGGGCGCCGGGCCGGAGAAAACTTTGCTGGAGCATTTGGTGAAACAAAACGGCTTGAGCGGGCGCGTGAGCTTTGCCCCTATGCGGCCCTCCACGGAAATGCCCAACTTTTATACAGAGCTGGACGCGCTGGTTCTGCCTTCTCGCACCCGGCCCAACTGGAAGGAGCAATTTGGCCGTGTGTTAATTGAAGCCATGGCCTGCGGCGTGCCGGTGGTTGGCTCTCACTGTGGCGAAATCCCCAATGTGATTGGGGACAGCGGTTTGCTTTTCCCTGAAGAGAACGTAGAAGCGCTGGCCGCCCACCTTGCCGCTTTGCGTGATTCTCAACCTTTGCGCGCCGAGTTGGCCGCCCGAGGCCGCGCCCGTGTGCTGGCCCACTTCACTCAAGCCAGCGTGGCCGAGCGCACGGTAGCTTTTTATCAGAGGATTTTAGCTCTATGATTTTAGGTGGCTGATTTTGGATGAACGCCAATCAGCAATCTAAGGTCTACAATCAGCAACCACAAATGCCCCACATCGCCCTCAACGCCCACTTACTCTTCGGCGGCGCTTCGTATCGGAGCGCGGGCATTCATCAATACATTTTCCACACGCTCAAACATTTGCCCATCGCCGCGCCGGGGTTTGAGTTCACTGTGTTCACCAACGGCCAACCGGAAATGGCGCGCGCCAAACTTTTATCCAGCCGCTGGCCTACGCACCGCCCACTCGCCCGTATCTTGTGGGAGCAGTTCGTTCAGCCATTTCAGCTTGCGCGCCTCCGGCCCAATCTCTTGCACTCGCTCGCTTTTGCCTCGCCGCTCATAACCGCCATGCCAACGGTTGTGACGATGTATGATCTTTCCTTTCGGCTATTTCCAGAAAACTTTCCAGCCTTTCAGCGGCTCTATCTTTCAACACTCTCGTCCATTTCCTGCCGCCGGGCGCGGCGCGTGATTGCTATTTCTGAAAGCACCAAACGGGATGTGGTGCGCTGGTTGAACGTGCCCGCCGCTCAGGTGGATGTGGCCAGGCCGGGCGTGGAGGCGCGTTTCCGCCCCCGGCCGCGCGCCGAGGTGGAAGCCTTCCGCACCCGCGTTGGTTTGCCGGAGCGTTTCATTCTTTACTTAGGCACGCTGGAACCGCGCAAAAACCTCGCAACGCTCATTTCCGCATTCGCTAAACTTCAGTCTTTATTTCCCAATCTTTATCTTGTGTTAGCGGGCGCTCAAGGCTGGTTCTACGCAGATTTGTTTCAGCAGGTAGAATCACTGGGCTTGCGTGGCCGGGTGCATTTCCCCGGTTATGTTCCGGCTGAGGAACTGCCATTGTGGTATAACGCTGGCGCAGTCTTTGCTTATCCATCTTCATTTGAAGGTTTTGGCCTGCCCGTGCTAGAAGCGCTGGCCTGTGGGCGGCCTGTGGTTACGTCCAATACTTCGTCTTTGCCGGAAGCGGCCGGCGAGGCGGCGTTGAAGGTTCCGCCGCAAAACGTGGAAGCCCTGACGGCGGCCCTGCGCCACGCCCTCACCGCCGGCGAAGAATGGGCAGTGCGCGGCCCGGCCCACGCCGCGCAATTTTCATGGGCCGCCACCGCACAGGCCACCGTGGAAAGTTATCGCCGGGCTTTAGAAGCCGCTGACCGCTGACCATCTATCGTCTTTTATCTTACAGCTCAACGTGAATCGTTCGCTCTGGCTTCTCGTCTTCATTGATATTTTGCTCATCAACCTCGCCTTTGGATTGGCGTATTACGCGCGCTACACCTTGCAGTTGTTTGCGCCGGTGTTAGACGCCTTTCAGGCGCCCTTCAGCGCATACGCCCAACTGCAAATTGGCTACACCGTCTTGATGTTGATTTTTTTATTTGTGGCCGGCGTGTACACCCCTCAGCGCGGCGTGAGTTGGTTTGCAGAGTTGTATCGCATCATTAATGCCAGCACCACCGTAGGCGTTATCGTCTTTGCCATCATCTTTCTCTCACGCACCCTCATCTACTCGCGGTTGATGATTTTGTGGGCGATTGCGTTGACGATTGTGTTGTTGGGCGTGGCGCGGCTGGTGGAGCGGGCCGTCCGGCGGGAGTTACGCAAGCGCGGCTTAGGCGTGGCGCGGGTATTAATTGTAGGCGCGGGCGAGATGGGCCGAACGGTGGTGCGCACCATGACGGCGCGGCCTGACCTCGGTTACAAAATTGTAGGCTTTATTGATGATGACCCATCCAAAGGCGAGTTGGGCCGCCTGAAAAATCTCGGCGGCCTCGAGCGGGTGGAACACATTCTCAACACTGAGCCGGTGGATGAAGTGCTGATTACGCTTCCCTGGATGTATCAGCGCAAAATTGTGGCCCTGGTGCGCACCTGCCAATCTCATGGCGTGCGGGCGCGTGTGGTGCCAGATTTGTTTCAGCTCTCCCTCAGCCGGCTAGACGTGGATGATTTGGGCGGCATCCCTATTATTGGCATTAAAGAAGTGCGCATCTCGCGCATTGGCCGTTTGTTTAAGCGCGCGCTGGATATTGTGCTGGCCGCGCTGGGTTTGTTGCTGGCCAGCCCTCTCATGCTTCTGGCCGCCCTCGCCATTAAGCTGGATTCACCCGGCCCGGTGTTCTTCCGGCAAACACGCGTGGGAGAGCATGGCCGTTTGTTCACCGTGTTTAAGTTTCGGTCCATGCGAGAGGGGGCCGAAGAAGAATTGGAACAACTGTTGGCCTATAATGAAGCTAGTGGGCCGTTGTTTAAGATGAAAGATGACCCGCGCCGGACGCGAGTGGGCAGGTTGTTGCGCACCACTAGCTTGGATGAACTCCCGCAGTTCTTCAACATCTTGTTGGGGGATATGAGCTTGGTTGGCCCACGCCCCGGCTTACCCTCCGAAGTGGAACAATATCAGCCGTGGCACCGCCAGCGTTTGGAAGTGCAACCCGGCCTGAGCGGCTTGTGGCAAGTTTCCGGCCGCAGTGATTTAACGTTTGATGAGATGTGCTTGCTGGATATTTATTACATCGAAAACTGGTCGCTGGCGCTCGATTTTGTCATCATGCTTCGCACCATTCCACGCGTGTTGTTTGGGAGTGGCGCTTACTGAGAGGCCAGGCCGCCGATTGCAGATTACAGACGAACCCGGTTGTGATCTGCTGTCGGTCGTCGGTTGTCTCGCATTGTTATGCCCCTCGATATTCTGGTTGGCGCCCAATGGGGCGACGAAGGCAAAGGCCGCATCACGGATTTATTGGCCGAAGAGGCGCAAGTGGTGGCCCGCTACTCGGGCGGCGATAATGCCGGCCACACCGTGACGGTTGGCGCACAGCTTTACAAACTGCATCTCCTTCCCAGCGGTATCCTTCAGCCGCGGGTGGTGAGTGTGCTGGGCAACGGCATGGTGATTAACCCGGCGCGTTTGCTGGCTGAGATGGAGCAATTGAAGCAATCCGGCGTGGATGTTTCCCCGGCCCGCATCAAAATCTCGCACGCCGCGCACCTCATCACGCCCGCGCACGTGGCGCTGGATAAAGCGGAGGAGGCCGCCCGCGCCGAGGGCAAAATTGGCACCACTGGGCGCGGCATTGGCCCGGCGTACACGGATAAAATTGCGCGGCACGGCCTGCGCGCCGAACTGCTCCTCAACCCGGAGCAATTAGGAGACGCGGTGCAAGAACACATTCGCCAAGTTAATCGCGTTCTGCAGAATATCTACGCCGCTCCACCCTTAGACGCCAACGCCATCGCCGCCGAGTTTGCCGCGCACGCTCAACGCCTCATGCCCTACATCACGGATACGTCGCTCTATCTACATCAACAATTAGCGGCGGGCGCCCGCGTCATTGCGGAGGGCGCGCAAGGCACGTTGTTGGATATTGACCACGGCACCTATCCTTTCGTCACCAGTTCCTCGCCCAGCGCGGGCGGCGTGTTTAATGGCTTGGGCGTGGGGCCAAAGTGGGTGGGACGCATTTTGGGCGTCACCAAAGCCTTTCAAACGCGGGTGGGTGAGGGGCCATTTCCTACCGAGGCGTTTGGCGCGGAAGCGGAGCGTTTGCGCGGCACGGGCGCTAACCCGTGGGATGAGTTTGGCACCACCACCGGCCGCCCACGCCGGTGCGGCTGGCTAGATTTGGTGCTTCTGCGTTACGCCATCCGCGTGAACGGCCTCACCGAGCTGGCGCTCACCAAACTGGATGTGCTTTCCGGCTTGCATACTTTGCGGCTGTGTGTGGCTTACACCGCTAACGGTGAAACGCACACAGAATTACCCCTCGGCCCGGCAGACCTTTCGCCGTTTACGGCCGTGTATGAGGAATTGCCCGGTTGGAGTGAAGATGTGAGCGGCGCGCGCGAATTGAGCGATTTGCCCGAAGCCGCGCGGCATTATATTCGCCGCTTGGAAGCCCTCACTGGTGTGCCGGTGAGCATGGTTAGCGTGGGGCCGGAGCGCGGGCAAATCATATTTGTGTGAGGAAGGCCGAAGGGGGCTAAAATGGAACTGGGATGTTTGGACCTAAGGAATAACTTACATGGCTTCACTATTGCGTAACCTCACTCGTTTACTCGGCATCGGCGCGGGCGCTCTGGGCGCTTACTATTTGGCGCAGTACGCGCAACGCACCCCGCCGCTGGGCAAAACGCGCGTCATCGCGCATCGCGGCGGGCCAAAGTACGCGCCGGAAAATACATTAGCCGCTTTTGCCCATGCCATCGCTGTCGGCGCGGATATGTTGGAATGTGATGTGCATCTGAGCAAAGATAATGTGCCCGTCATCATTCATGATGAGACGCTGGAGCGCACCACCAATGGTGCGGGCTGGGTGATGGATAAAACTTACGCCGAACTGCGCCAATTAGATGCGGGCAATGGTGAACCCATCCCCACACTAGCGGAATTTATCGCCCTCGGCAAAAAATCCGGCGTGGAATTGCTGATTGAGCTGAAATCCCCTGAGCTGTATCCCGGCATTGAAGAATACGTGCTGGCGGATTTGGAGGCGGCCGCTTATCTAGACCACGCCGTCCTCCAATCCTTTGAGTGGGATAGTTTGCGCCGTTTGCGCCAACTCAAGCCTACAGTGCGGCTGGGCGCGTTGTACTACAAAGATTTCTTGGATGTGAGTTGGCCGCCTGCCGACGCAGAATACGTTTGTCCTATGGCCGAAGCGGTGCTCGTCAACCCCGGTTTGGTGCGGCAGGCGCACAATGAAGGGCGTGGGGTATTTGTCTGGTTCAGCAAGGTAGAAAGCCCATTCACCTATCGTTTTCTCCGCGCCTTTGGCGTGGATGGCCTGATTGCCGATGACCCGGTGCAAGCGCGCGAAGCGCTGGTAGAAGCCTAGCTTTTGATCGTTATCACAGCTTATTCTTTGACCTGCGCCAATGCCAATGATAGAATTTCTCGCGTGAAAGACACCATCCTTCCCGGCTTGCTTTAATTCAACATTTTCACCGGTCATGCGTGGGCGTGGCCGGTTTTGTTATCTAGGAGATGTTCTCAAAATGACTTCCGCTCCCGCCCCTTCTTTTTCCAAAGGTTTGGTTGGTGTCATCGCCGCGCAAACGGCGCTATCGTCTGTAGATGGCGTGAACGGCGTCCTCACCTATCGCGGCTTTAATATCCATGATTTGGCCGGCCGGGCCACTTATGAAGAAATTGTGTATTTGCTGTTTTACGGCAAACTGCCAAATGCCAGCGAACTGGCCGCCTTTAGCAAAGAGCTGGCCGCCAACCGCAAAGTGCCTGCCCAAGTGCTGGAACACATTTACGCCGCGCCGCGCAAAGCTACGCCGATGGATGTGCTCCGCTCGGCGGTTTCCATGCTCTCTTACTATGATAAGGAAACCGAAGACATCTCCATCGAAGCCACGCAACGCAAAGGCTTGCGGCTGGTGGCGCAATTCCCCACTCTGGTGGCCGCCATTTACCGCGCCCGCAAACGCAAAGAACCGGTGACGCCCAAGCCCAAATTAGGCCATGCCGCCAACTTTCTGTATATGTTGCACGGCGCCGTGCAAAGCGCATTGGAAAATGATTCCATGAATTTATATCTGGTGTTGCTGGCCGATCACTCCCTGAACGCCTCTACGTTCACGGCGCGGGTGACCTCTTCCACCAATGCGGATTTACATGCCTCGGTGACGGCGGCATTGGGCGCGCTGAAGGGCAACCTGCACGGCGGCGCGGCAGAAGCGACGATGAACATGCTTTTAGAAGTGGGTAGTTTGGAGAAGGTGGACGGATTTGTTGATCATGCCTTCGCCACCAAGCGCAAAATTATGGGCATTGGCCACCGCATTTATAAAACGGGTGACCCGCGCGCCAAGCATTTACTGGAGTGGGCCAGCAAGATGGAACAGGCGCAGGGCAAAGGCCAGCGCTACGTGGATATGGCGCTAAGTGTGGAGCGCGCCGTTTTGCGTCACCGCGAACTATATCCGAACGTGGATTTCTTCTCTGCGCCTCTGCTGTATTACCTCGGCATCCCCACAGAGTTGGATACCTGTATCTTCGCTGTTTCACGGGTGGCCGGTTGGACGGCGCATGTGATTGAGCAATATAAGGATGCGGTGCTCATCCGCCCCGGCGCCGATTACGTGGGCAGTAAAGCCGAAACGTTTGTGCCGCTTGACCAGCGCGCATAGGTTGTTGGGCTAGGCCTCCGCGGGTTTCCCCGGAGGCCTTTTTTGTTGGCTTAAAGTTTGCATGATGAGTTTGACGCGGTTGCGCTTCCCTTCAGCGGGCGTAGAATTAAGCCATCAACTTTTGTATTCTATGTGGATGCCTATGCACGCTCATGACCCCCGTTTTGCCACCTTTCCGCCTGAGCCGGGTATTGCCCAATTACGCTGGTATCTTCGGCAAACAGCGGAGGGCAAACTCTCCATCCGTGAGTTTATTGACGATTTCCGCAAGGTGCACGAGGCCGCCGAGCAAGCCGGGGGCGTGAAGTACGCCTCGCCCGAAGAATCGCGCGCGGTGTGGGATGCGCTGTGGGCGGTGGAATTTTGCGCTACGGATGTTTCTCAAAAAGAGAACCCGGAAGATTGGCATATCCCCGAAGAGGTGCTGGTGGTGGTGCAACGCGTGGTGAAACATTTGGCTGAATAAACCTTCTAAAGCTTGAGCCACCTGAAGCTGTTGTGCGCGCTGAGCCGCAACAGCTTTTTTCTTTATAATGCCTGCCATGCGCTTTCGTCGTCAAACCGGCCCCCGTTGGCCGCGGATCATATTCTTGCTCAGCCTCGTTTTGGCGATTGCGGCGCTGGGCGGTTTTGTTTGGTTACGGCCAGAAGTGGTGAGCGTTTCACCGGCCCCCGGCGCGGTGGACGTTTCTCCATACGCCCGTTTGCGCTTCACCTTTTCTCAACCTATGGAAACGGCCGTCATTACCAGCGAGCCGGAAAATTTAGGGGAACTCAGTTGGAATGATACATTCACTGAACTTACCCTTCAGCCGCGCAACGCCTGGCCGCGCGAACAAACCGTTACCCTTCGGTTGAGCGGGGGCCGAAGCCGCCTCGGTTTGCCGCTACTCGGTGAACAAATGTGGACATTCACCGTGGGTGCTGAACGGCTGATTTACGTGGACGCCGCCTCCAATAATTTATACATCGTTTCTTTGGCAGATGGGGCGCAACCGCGCGCCCTCACCGCCGAACCGTTTGGCGTGAATGAATACAGTGTGAAACCCAACGGCCAAAGCATTGTGTATTCTGCCGGGCGGGAAGACGGTGGCGCAGATCTGCGGCAGGTGGACATTGAAACCGGCGAAACGCAGAACTTTTTGCCGTGCCCGGGCACAGCCTGCCGCGCGCCGGTCTTCTCGCCGGATGGCCGCCGTGTGGCTTATGAGCGTCAACTGCCCACGCCCACTGCCGATGGTTCAGCCGATTTTGGCAACGCCCGCGTCTTTGTGTTCACGCCCGAATCTGGCGCGGATGAGCCGGTGGGGGAGGTGGGCAACCAAACCCGCACGCCGCGTTGGGCGCCGGATGGCCGCTTGAGTTTTTATGATGCGACGCGGCAGGCCATTGTGGTGCGCAATATCACAGATGGCTCAGCCACGTTTGTGCCGAACGATTCCGGTGAGATGGGCGCTTGGTCACCGGATAGCCAATTCATTGTTCTGCCGCAAATTGTTTTGCAGGAGAACGCCTTGGTGCTTTCACCCACACAGCAAATTACCCTCACCGGCTCGGCCAGTGTGGCCGGCTTTTACAGCCATTTGCAACGGGTAACAGTAGCCACCAACGCCGCCGTAAATCTATCCGGTGAAACAGTTGTAGAAGATGCCGCTCCAGTGTATTCTTGGCGTGGGGAATGGCTGATATTTGCGCGCCGGGAACTGAACGGCGTGACTTGGACACCTGGACGGCAACTTTGGCGGATGCGGCCAGATGGTTCTGAGGCGCGCGCTTTGACTGCTGAACCACTTTTCGCGCACAGCGCCGTAAGGTGGAGCCCGGATGATACCCAGGTGGCTTTTATGCGTTTGGATGCTACTGACCCAACCGCCCAACCGGAGATTTGGCTGATGACGGCTGACGGTGCAAATGCGCGTATGTGGGTGAAGAATGCTTACCTTCCGGAGTGGTTGCCATGAGCTCTGGCATGCCGGCGGGTGGGGTGCTGGGCCGTTTTGCGCCAGATTTTGCTCTGCCCGCGGCCAGCGGCTCACGCGTGGCGCTAAGTGATTTGCGCGGCAACATCATTGTGCTCACCTTTTGGTCTGCCGGTTGCCCCTGGAGCCGCCGCGCGGATGTCTTGTTGGTATATCGGATGCTAAAGTGGGAACCACTCGATGTGCGCGTGGTGGGCATCGCCTCCAACTTCAACGAGAGCGAAAACGAAGTGCGCCTAGAAGCCGAGCGGCGCGGCGTGAAATATCCCATCTTGCTTGATATTGACCAAACAGTGGCCAAAGCTTACCGGGCCATGACCACGCCGCACTTTTTTGTGATTGACCGGCGCGGCGCGGTGCGCTACACCGGCGCCTTAGATGACGCCACCCTTAAGAACCCGCGCCCCAAACGTTTGTATCTGGATGAAGCCGTAACAGCGCTGATTGAAAACCGTAACCCTGAGCCGGCGTTTACGCCACCCTTCGGCTCAGAGATTGTGCGCCCGGCCAGCGCCGCCAAAGATTGGCCTACAGATGTGACCCAACCGCCCACGCCGCAATCCGCCCAGCCGGCCGCGCCTTCTGCCCCGGTCGGCGCGTTCACCAAGAAATCTCCCACGCCGCACTCGCTCACCCAACCCACGCGCCCAGACCAGCCGCCCACTAAGCCAACCGGGGAATAGCGGGAACCGCCACTGCCCGCGCCGCGTCTTCTGGCCGTTCATTCACCAGTGAGCCGCGCTATGTCTCGTCGCCGCCTTTTTCTACTTTCTCTCTTTACCCTTTCCATTCTCTCCACCCTCACCGTTTGGCAATGGCTGATGGTTGACCTGCCCTCGCTAGACCGCCTTACCCAAAACCTCGCCGCGCCTTCCACCAAAATTCTGGCGCGCGATGGCCGCCTGTTATACGAAATTGCCGATGCCTCCGGTAGCCAGAAACACACCACTATAGCGTTGAGTGAAATTCCCTTAGCTGTTCAACAAGCCACCATTGCCACCGAGGACGCCAGCTTTTACAGCAACCCGGGCGTAGATGCGGTGGGCATCCTGCGCGCTGTGTGGATTAATGTGACGGGCGGCGAGGTGCTGGCGGGCGGCTCTACCATTACGCAACAGGTGGCTCGCAACATGTTGCTAGACCCGGAAGAGCGCGCCGAGCGTACCCTAACGCGCAAACTTCGCGAAAGCATTTTGGCGTGGCGGCTGGCGCAAACGTACAGCAAAGATGAAATTCTAGAACTGTACCTCAACCAAACCTATTACGGGCACTTAGCCTATGGTGTAGAAACCGCCGCGCAAACATTTTTTGGCAAAAGTGTGCGCGATTTAGATTTAGCCGAAGCCGCGCTATTAGCCGGCTTGCCCCAATCGCCTTCGCTGTATGATCCTTTGCTTTACCCAGAAGCGGCGCAAACGCGGCAAGCCGTAGTTTTAGAGTTGATGGCGAAGCAGGGCTACATCACCGAAGAAGCCGCGCGTCTGGCGCAGGATGAGCCGCTTCAGTTTGCCGCCACCGCCTTCCCGCTGGAAGCCCCGCACTTCGCCTTTTACGTCTGGAATCTGGTGGAGCAAAAATATGGGCCAGAAGTATTGTATTCCGGCCTCACCATCACCACCACGCTGGATTTAGATTTAACACGCGCCGCCGAAAGCATCATCCGCCGCCGCTTACAAGAAATTGCGGCTGACGTTACAGGCCCGGCCCACAACGCCACCAACGCCGCGCTTGTGGCGCTGGACCCCCACACCGGCCAAGTGCTTGCGCTTGTAGGTTCGCCGGATTACGGCAATGCTGAGATTGCGGGCGCAATTAACATGGCGCTCGCCCCGCGTCAGCCGGGTAGCGCCCTCAAACCCATTGCCTACGCGGCGGCCTTCTCGCCAGAGCACTGCACCGCCAATCATCAATTGTCAATCACCCATCATCAATTGCTTATTATTGGTGATTGCCCTCTCACGCCGGCTACCACTATTCTGGATGTGCGCACGGCGTTTGTGACCAAAGAAGGGTTTAGCTACGTGCCACAGAATTATGACCGCGCCTTTCACGGGCCGGTGTTTGTGCGCGAGGCCTTAGCCGGCAGTTTGAACTTGCCCGCCGTGCTCACGTTAGAGCACATTGGCTTGCCCACCTTTTTGCGCCTCGCCAGCCGCATGGGCCTCACCACACTGGCCGATGCTGACCGGTTTGGTTTGGCATTGGCGTTGGGCGGTGGTGAGGTGCGGCTTCTGGATTTAACCAGCGCTTATGGTGTGTTTGCCACGGGCGGCTTGCGCGCCGAGCCGAGCGTGATTTTGCAGGTGAGTGATGCGAGTGGCCGCGTGATTGAAACTTGGCGGCCCAGTGTGGGTGAGCGCGTGTTAGATGAGCGCGTAACGTTTTTGATTAGCGATATTTTGAGTGATAACGATGCGCGCGCGCCTACCTTTGGCTTTAGCAGTATTTTGCAAATTGGCCGCCCCGCCGCCGTGAAAACCGGCACTACCACAGATTTTAGAGACAACTGGACGGTGGGCTATACCCCGGAACTCGTTACCGGTGTGTGGGTGGGGAATGCGGATTTTTCTCCGATGGTGAACTTGAGCGGTGTGGCGGGCGCTGGCCCCATTTGGCATGATTTTATGCGGGCCGCTTTGGCTGGAAAACCGGAGCTGGCTTTCACGGTGCCTTCCGGCTTAACGCGGGGGGAGGTGTGCGTACCAAGCGGCCTACTGCCCACGCCGCTTTGCCAACGTACCCGCGCTGAGTGGTTTATTGAAGGCACGATGCCCACACAACCAGATACTTGGTATCAGACTATTACTCTGGATTCACGCACCGGCCAACTAGCGGATGCCGCCACGCCGCCGGAAGCGGTGGTTTCGCGGGTGATGTTGGTTTTGCCGCCCGCCGCCCGTGAGTGGGCCTTAGCCAACGGCTTGCCGCAACCACCAGTGGGCAGTGAACAGTCTTCAGGCAACAGTGAAACGCTTCGCATCACCTCACCAGATCCGCAGACGGTGTATCAAATCTCACCGCGCCTGCCGCGTGAGAGCCAGCGTGTGCCGTTCCGCTTAATCACCAATCAACCAATAACTTCCGCCATCTTCCTCCTCAACGGCGCTGAAGTTGCCACCCTCACCGCCAGCCCGTTTGAGGTGTGGTGGCCGCTGGAAGCTGGAACTTACACACTCTCCGCCCGCGCCACGTTGGCCAATGGTGAAGTGGTGGAAAGTGCGGCAGTGGAGTTTAGGGTGGAGCCGTAATAGAGGAGGAGAGGATTGGAGAATTGTGCTTAAGAAAAAGCGGCGCAACCCGCAGGTCACGCCGCTTCAACCATAATCAATCCCTCACCCCTAATCCCTAAAACGCCACCTGCGGCAGTTCTTTCATCGCCTCGGCCACTTTCTCCGCCGGGTATTCGTAATCTTCCAGCTTGCCGCTGTGATAGGCCTCATAGGCGCTCATATCAAAATGGCCATGCCCGCACAGGTTGAAGGCAATCACTTTCTTTACACCGTCACGTTTACAGACCAAAGCTTCATCAATGGCGGCGCGGATGGCGTGGTTGGCCTCCGGCGCAGGGAGGATGCCCTCGGCTTTGGCGAAGGTCACGCCCGCTTCAAACGTATCCAATTGGTTTACGGCGCGCGCTTCCACATCACCATGATTCACAAGGGCGCTGACGAGCGGGGACATGCCGTGATAGCGTAAACCGCCCGCGTGAATGCCGGGCGGCATAAAACTGTGGCCCAATGTGTACATCTTGACGATGGGGGCCATCTTGGCGGTATCGCCATAATCAAACGTATATTCACCTTTGGTGAGTGAAGGGCAGGAGGCGGGTTCCACCGCAATCACCCGCGTTTTTTGGCCGTTGGTGAAGTTTTGATGCAAGAACGGGAAGGTGAAACCGGCGAAGTTGGAGCCGCCGCCCGCGCACCCAATCACAATATCTGGGTATTCACCCGCCAACGCCATTTGCTCCAGCGCTTCTAAGCCGATGACGGTTTGATGGGTGAGCACATGGTTGAGCACTGAGCCGAGCGAATAGCGCTTCGCGCCGCCGCTGGTGGCCGCTACCTCCACTGCTTCCGAGATGGCGATGCCCAGCGAGCCAGAATTATTGGGGTCTTGCGCCAACAACGCGCGCCCGTACTGCGTGCGGTCTGTAGGGCTGGCGTAGACCTGCGCGCCAAAGTTTTCCATGATGATGCGGCGATATGGCTTTTGGTTGTACGAAACCTTCACCATGTACACTTCTAAATCAATGCCAAACATACTGCAGGCCATGGAGAGCGCCGTGCCCCATTGCCCCGCGCCCGTTTCCGTGGTGAGCGCCTTGGTGCCGGCTTCCTTGTTGAAGAAAGCTTGCGCCACAGCAGTATTAGGCTTGTGAGACCCCACCGGGCTAACGCCCTCGTATTTGTAGTAAATGTGCGCGGGCGTATCGAGTGCCTTCTCTAAACCCACTGCGCGGAAGAGCGGCGTGGGCCGCCAAAGTTTATACACCTCGCGCACCGGTTCCGGAATTTCAATCCACCGGTCACCGCTAATTTCCTGCATGATTAAACTCATGGGGAAGAGAACGCCCAGAAAATCCGGCGTGACGGGTTGAAGCGTGCCCGGGTGCAGAACGGGTTGCGGCGGCACGGGCATATCGGCGTTGATGTTGTACCAAGCCTGGGGGAGTTTGCTCTCATCGAGCAAAAACTTGCGTTGGGTGCTCATGCGGGTATTCCTTTTTTTGTGGAGTGAATTGCTCCGCATTATCCCATGAAGCGCCATACGCGAGAATAATCTATTTCAACTTTTCTGGGTCGGCCACCAAATTGCCGCCGCGCACGGTAGCGCCTATCACAATGGCCGCGGTCACCAACACAATATTCTTGATAATGTATTGGCCTTCTAGGGTGGGCGCGTACGGAAAACGGGTAAACGTTTCTGCCGGAAAGAAAAATAACGGCGTAACCGTGCCCAACATCTGCGCGAACAGGAGAAGCAACGTGGCGCGCATGAACTGGCCGGTGATGAGGCCTAAGCCGATTAGACATTCCCACGCCGCTAGCACGGGCACGCTCACGTTGGGCGGCATTAAACCAAACGTCAACATATCAATCGTGCGGGCCGCCAAATCTTGCGCGGGGCTGAGGCCGGGGAAAAACTTGAGGACGCCAAACCAAAAGAACACTACGCCCAAGCTCACGCGTAGCGCTACTACGCCATAGCGCGCCATCCAGCGGGTAAGTTTTATATCGGTGGTCGCAATCCAATTCCAGATTTCTTTCATTGTGTTTTCCTTAACCGTGCAGACTCAAAGAAACGGAGTTCATAAAGCTTCGTGTGCCTTAGTGTTCTTCGCGTCTTTGTGGTTAAGCATATCGTAATTCAAGAAGCGTAAACTATCATTTCAAGCTATTATCCGCTACGCAGAAACTTATCATGGAGTTGCGCCGCATGGCTACCCCTTCTTCCTCTTACCGCGCTTGGGTTCCCGCCGCTCTGGAGGCCGCTATTATCACACGCGCCGCCCATTATCATTCTCTGCCTGCAGAAAAGTTAGAAGCCGAGGTGCATCAGCTCCTGCGTCAGCACAGCCGTTACATGGATACAGAGTGTTTGAACTTATATGCCGGAACAAATGTGATGAACCCTCGCGCGCAGAAACTTTTAGCCTCGGGTGTGGGCAGTCGGCCCAGCTTGGGTTATCCGGGAGATAAATATGAAATGGGGATGCAATACGCCGAGCAATTAGAAATTATGGCGGCGGAACTGCTTAAGGAAATTTTTCACTGCCAGTTTGTAGAGTTCCGTGTGGGAAGCGGCTCACTGGCCAATTTATATGCGTTTATGGCTACCTGTAAGCCGGGTGACCGCATCATGGCGTTTCCAGCCTCAGCGGCGGGCCACGTCACCCATCATGCCGAGGGCGCGGCGGGGCTGTACGGCTTAGAGGTTCAGGCCGTGCCGTTTGATGGCGAACAGATGGCGATTGATTTATCTGAATTGCGCAAGCAAGCGCGCGAACTAAAGCCAAAACTGATAGTGGTGGCTGGAAGTTTGTGTCTGTTCCCGTATGATGTGGCTGGGGTGCGAGCCATTGCCGATGAAGTGGGCGCGTATGTATTGTATGACGCCGCCCATATGAGCGGGCTGATTGCGGGCGGCGCGTTTCAACAACCGCTGGCCGAGGGCGCACACTTAATGACGATGAGCACTTACAAATCCTTTGGCGGGCCGCCCGCGGGTTTGGTGCTTACCAATGAAGCCGCTTTGGCGCAGAAACTGGACGCAATCGCTTATCCCGGTTTAACGGCGAACTTTGATTTGAGCAAAACGGCGGCCCTCATCCTTGCGGCGTTGGATATACATGAGCACGGCAAAGCCTATGCGCAGATGTGTATCGCCAACGCGCAAGCTTTAGCCGCTAGTTTGTACGCGCGCGGTTGCCCCGTGCACGTCGTGGAAGGGCGGGGCTTCACGGTCTCGCATCATATTGCACTCCCCGCGCACCAGTGGGGCGGCGGCACAAAAGCTTCGCGCTTGCTGGAACCAGCCAACATTTTGACGAGCGGCATCGGTTTGCCGCTGGAGCCGATCGCCGGCGATTTCAACGCCGTGCGGCTGGGCACACAAGAACTTACTCGGTGGGGTTTTATTCCCGACTCGATGCGCGATGTAGCAGAGCTAATCTGCCGCGTGCTGGTTAAGAGTGAAGCGCCGGAGACCGTGCGCCCGGAGGTAGTAGCCTTACGCCGGAATTTCCAGGATTTGAAATTTGTACGTTAGGGTTTTCATCCCCTGAAAACCTGCCCACAAACCCAAACTAAATCTTTGGCCGGGTATTGCTAGAATTGTGTTAGCGTGGCTCGCGTAGCTCTCACCACTCAGCGGGCGAAGAGGCCAAAATGTCAAACGAACACAAACGCGCACTAGTTTTATCCGGCGGGGGCGGGCGGGGGGCTTATCATGTAGGCGTATATAAATACTTGGAAGAACAGGGCTTGGTGCCGGATGTGATTGTAGGCACCTCCATTGGGGCGGTGAACGGGGCGATGTTGGCCTCCGGCCTCAAAGCGGCAGACTTGGAGCGCGAGTGGCGGGCCATGCGAACGGAGATGGTGCAGAAATTTCGCCTTAATCCATTGGAATATTTGGAACGCCCCAGTCTGCTAGATAACACTCCGTGGCTTGAAACGCTGGAGCGGCAAATCAGCTTTCACAAAGTGCGCACCAGCCCCAAGAGATTCCTCATCACCAGCACGGATATTAAGCGCGGCGGCCTGCGTGTGTTCCGCAACGAAGAGATTACGGCGCGGCATGTGCTGGCCTCGTGTAGTATCCCAGTGGTGTACCCTTGGGCGGATATTGATGATGATATTTTCTGGGATGGCGCGGTAGTGGCTAACACGCCCTTGCGGCCCGCCATTGATGAAGGCGCGGATGAGATTTACGTGGTTCTGCTTTCGCCTGTAGGCGCGCGAGAATTGCCCCCGCCGCCCGGCTTAATTGAAGCCGCCGCTCACGCTTTTGATATGGCCTTGCTCGCCAGCTTTGAAGCGGATCAAAAACAAGTGGAGAAGGCTAACAAGCGCATCCGCGAAGGGCGTGGTGACCCCAACCATCGCGTGATTAACCTGAAGGTGATTGCGCCCAGTGAAAATATCCCTGCCGCGTGGATTTTGCAGTACGACCCTAAGAACACCGATCACCTGATTGAGTTGGGTTATCAGGACGCCAAACGCATGGTGGGCTAATCAAAAGGAGTGTGGCGTCAATGCCACACTCCTTTTATAACTCACAACATGCGTCCAGTCAGCGCGCTTTCTCTGTTCACTAAGGGATCAGAATGCGTGTCTCGCAACTGAGGCCGGTATCGACGCCCAGCCCGCCGCTACAGAAGTCGTTGCCCGATCCGCCGTTCAGCCCGTCATCGCCCGGCCCGCCTAAAACTGCATCATTGTCAGCGCCGCCGGCGAGTGTGTCAGCGTCTTCGCCGCCCTCAACGATATCCTGACCTGAGCCGCCATCCATCACATCCAGGCCCTCGTTCCCCAAGAGTGAGTCATTGCCGTTTCCGCCATTGATGACATCATTGCCCGATTCCCCGAAGGCAAGATCATGACCCTCTCCAGCGTCAATAGCATCATTGCCGCTTCCACCGCTGATGAGGTCATTGCCGCTTCCACCACAGAGCAAGTCATGACTGCCCGCGCCATCCAGCACATCGGCGCCGCCGAGGCCAAGGATGAGATCGGCACCCGATGTACCGTTAAGGGCGAGGTTATTTCCGGATGTGCCGACTAGAACCGTAATCGTAACCGAGGCGGCGGCTGAGCCATCATTAACAGAGATGATGAGGGTAGCCGAGCGTACCGTCGCCGCTGATAGCGCGGTGATGGATACGGTGCGATTAGGCCCGCTCCCACCGAACACGATATTGGCATCGGGGACAACGCTCGGGTTGAGTGAACTGCCGCTCAGCGTGAGCGCATCGCCATTCGCGTCTGACAGGCTGAGGTTGAACGTGCCGCCCAAGCTAGCGCATGTGCCGCCAGAGGCAATGCTGATTGTGGGAGGCGCGTTCGTCGCCGTCGCTGTGGGTGTTGGTGTGCTGGTCGGTGTATTCGTCGGCGTAAAGGTTGGAGTCGGCGTGTTCGTTGGCGTTTCCGTCGGCGTGTAGGTCGGTGTAGGTGTTTCCGTCGGCGTGAAAGTTGGTGTTGGCGTGGAGCTGGGTGTGTAGGTGGGTGTAGGTGTTGGAGGCGCCACGAGGTTGAGGCCCACCACAACGGGGTCATGATCCGAAGTGCGGTAGGCGTTCACCTCATAAAGCGCTTCCTGTTCAATGGGTTTGAACGAGGTGTCGTAATCCAGTACATCCGTTTCGTCCGAGTTAATGTGCCAATCCGCCGCGCCCGTCACTTGAGTCAACAGGCTGGCGTTAGCCAAAGCGTGATCAAGATAGCCGGCCTGCCCATCAAAGGTGTATGAATAAGCATACAAACCCTGGAAATGGGCAATCAGATTGGTGAAGTCATCGCTTGTTCCAACGATATCATCAGAACCGGCCTTGATTTCGTCAATGGCGTCTTCTTGAGCGTAAGCATTCAAATCGCCCATGATGAGGAAGTCCGGGTCGCCGCTCCCGGTTGGGTCAGCGGCCAGCCAATCCACCAACGCTTCCGCGGCTAAGCGGCGGGTTTGGCTACAGTTGCCTTGCCCATCACCCAAATCCGGGTCGCCTACATCATTACAATCCGAACCTTTCGATTTGAAGTGATTCACCACCACCGTGAAGATAGCGCCGGTGGCATTCACTTGGAAGGTTTGCGCCAAAGCGGGGCGGCTCTTGGTGTCAATGAAGCGCGGATCATCGGCTGAGTCCAACGTCTGGAACGCGCCTATGGGGGTTACCGTGCTCGTGCGATAAATCAAACCCACCTTGATCGCATCGGTGCCGATGGTGCCGGTGTTGATGTAAGCATAGCCGGGCATTCCTGCCACAATGCTTTCAAGCGGTTCAACGCCAGTGGAGTTCTCTAACTCATTCAAGCCAATAATGTCTGCATCTAAGCCGGAGAGCGCCGTGAGTAATTTATCGCGCTGGCGGGTAAATTCGGTGGGCTGATCGCTATCCCAGCCGCGGCACTCTAGGTTATTGGCCGGGCCGCACTTGTTATCCAGCGGGTCGCCGGTTGGATAATCCGCTGTGACAAAGAAGTTGAGCGTATTCATGGCCGCCACGCGCACCGTGCCGCCCACGGGTTCCGGCGCGGTTGGGCGGGGGTTCACTGCAGTGTAATCGGCTGGGCCAGTGGGAATAATGCGATACAGGCTGAAATCAAATCCCAACACGCCTACCGTGTTTTGCACCGTATCACCGCCGCGGAAAAGGTTCGTCAGCGAGAACGGGTTACCGTTCGGGTGGCGCAAAACGCTGGGGTTTTGTGCGCTCTGCGCATCATCGAGGGTGATGCGGCGCAGGCTATTGGCCAGGGTGCGGGCATTCGCCGCCGCGCCCGGCTCATCAATGGCTGTGCCGGTGAAGGGGCGCGACTCGCCCGCTAAAGGCAGGGCCAACACAATTTCACCAAAGCGGTCATAGTTGAAGTATTCGGCAATCACTAACGTTTGCGGGAAGCGCACCAACATCCCTTCATAGCGTTCTGGTTCGTTCGCGTCGGCAAATGGCATCGTCACATCGGTCACCGCTACCGAGCCCGTGCCGCAGTTCACGATGTTGGCCGCCGGCACCGCCGCCGTGTTGCTGTTGGAGCCGTTGAGCGTGGTTTGGTTAAAACGTTCGCGCGCAAAGCCGGTCACGCGCACCACATCACCCGCGCTCACCAAGTTGGATGCGCCTGTGAAAACGAAGATGCCATCCGAGGTGGCGGGGTTGCCATCGCCTGTTAAGTCTTGCAGATAAAAACCAGAAGCGCTGGCGGCGCCTTCAAAATCACCCACCACCACGCCTTGAGTGGTGACGGTGCCGGTGATAGCGGCAGATAAACCGCTCCCCTGAATTTGATAGGTGGGCGTGTAAGCCAGAGCGCAGACGTTGGCGTCATCATTCTCAATCGTTCCCACGCCTTGCCCATCCACCACCGTTGCACCCGAGACGTTCGTAACATTAACAAAGAAGGTTTCATCAGGCTCATCGGCGCTATCGCCATTGACTGATACTGTAAAGGTATAGGTGGAGCTTCCGGCCGGAATGAATTGACCTGTAAGCGATTGCGCTTGGTAATCATTATCGGCGGTTGTCGCTGAATTATCCTGCGTGGCAATATCAAACGTTACCCCGCCAGCCCCGGCCGGCGCGGCCAGACTCACAAGAAAATTAAAGGCCGTCGTGCCTGAAAGACCTTCTTGGGCAGAAACGTTGTTAATGGATAAATCAATGGTCGGCGCGGATCCATTAGGGGTGAGGGAAAAATCATCAACCGCGAGGCCGTCATCGGAACTGGAGATGTTGAAATCCGTCCACCGAAGCCAGAATGATGCGCCATTCGGAATGTTTAATCCGCTGATGACAGAGCTGAGGGCGGTGCGATACTCGGGCGCATTGCCGTCTTTTAGACCTACGGTAGTGCTGATAGCCGTGCTGGTGTAATCAAGACTGTCATAATTCGTCCAAGTGCCGGTTGTCAGGCTGGCGGCGTCGGTGCTCAACTGAAAATCAAGGCGATCAGCCGCGCCGCGCCCGGCCACGCCGGCCCGCCACATTTCGCCAGTGTAAGCAATGCTCAGACTAGTGATGGTGGCCCCTGTATTATTTGTGAACGAAGCCCCGATTAATGGGGTCAGGGAACCGCTCAATAAACCACCGAAGGCCCGCTCACTATCGCTCGCCGCGCCAAAACTATAGGTGTCACCCGTCAGGCTTGAGCCTGTTCCGGCTGTATAAAGCGTATTCGCATTCGTGCCGGTCTCGCTAAAATCCCAGCCTGTGGGTACCGAGCTAGAAGTACCCGAACTGGCTAAAGTATTGAAATCTTGCGTGTAAGCCGAACCGAGGCTGGTTAGGCTGATGGTGCCAGCCGCTACAACAGGGCGGACGCTGATTGGGAAGTTGCTAAGTGCTAAAGCTGTAATGATAAGCGCGTTAGCAACGAGGCTCAGGGGGCCACGCATAGCGGCGCGGGTCATGCGATGCGGTACTGATAGTACAACCGCCGGTAAACCTAAACGCCAAAGGTGCGGCCTCGGCTTGTGATGACGAAACATGTTTTCTCCTTGGGGGGTGACGGTCAGACTGACTCAAACTTGACGCGCAGGGATACGTCTCAAAGCTGGTAGGGATCACCTCCGATGCATAGACTATGACCCAATCCTCAAAGCAAATGAAAAAGAAGCAAAAAGAACCTTAATCAGGGTATTTGCTGCTAAATCTTTCAGTCGGACGGCGACTAAATACGATTGGTCTGAAATCGTACTGACTTACGGTTGATACTCAGAAAGAATACTAACTATTTGTTCTGTGGTGTATTTGTGGCAGACAGTTTGTGGTGGAAGCAAAACAATCTGACCTAATTATAACAGCCCCTTAATCTCTTATGCAGAGACGTTTTTATGGGGTATGGAAAACTTTTCCACTACGAGCCAGTGCGAAAGGCCAAAGAGTTTGAGCGGCGTGCGTTCTAACCCCTGAAGCAGGGCGCGCAGGAAACGGCCCAACGGCCCAAAACGGGCAATCCAATTATCATAGCCGCCGAAAATACGCGAGTGTGTAACCACTTTTAGCGGCAGGCCATTGAGAAGTTTGAGCAGAGCGCGGCGGGTGTAAACGCGCACGTGGGGGGCCAATCGGTTGCGTAGAGAGTGGGGCAAGTAGTTAATGAGGGGGATGTTGCCAAAAATATAGCGCCCGCGCCAGTAAATGCCGTGCGTTTCAAACGGATACCAACGGTTGGGGCAAAAAATCAGCGCGCGGCCACCCGGCTTCAGCACGCGGGCCATCTCCGCCAACGCTTGGGCGTCATCCTGCACATGCTCAAGCACTTCATTAGAAAGAATCACATCCAATGAGTTGTTAGCGTATGGCAAACGCTCCCCCGCCGCGCATACCACCCGCAGTTGGCCCAGCCGCCGGTTGGCTTCTTGTCCGCGTTCGCGCTCATATTCCAGGCCAAAGGCGTGCGGCGTTAAGCCTTGCAAGCGCTGCAGATAAGTTCCCAATCCGCACCCATTATCCAGCGCGTAGGCGTTTTCCCAGCGCGGCACGGCTTCCACAATCATCCGTAAGCGCCGATCTTGCCCCGCGCGCCACACATAACTCGGCTCACCGCGAAGCGCGGCTTTATCTGAATGAGTCAATTCTCAAATCCTCAAGGTAAGGTTATTGAAGAATTTGAGCATTATCAATTCTTGGATTGTTCACCAGCGTGGAAACAGCGCGGGCCTTCATCTTAGATGCGGCGAACGGTTGCAGAAGGGCTTGCGCTTCGCCGGCTGGCAGTTCGCCGGGCGTCAGCCACAGTGCGTAGGCTTTGGGCGGCAAAATCACCGGCATGCGGTCATGAATATTCTCCATCAACTTGTTGGGTGTGGTAGTGATGATGGTGCAAGTGGGCACGCTGGAGCCATCGGCGGCCTGCCACACTTCCCACAAACCGGCAAAGGCAAACGGCTGACCGTCTTTCAGTTGAATGTACATTGGCGTTTTGGCCCGGCCTTCCTTTTTCCACTCGTAAAACCCATCGGCCAGAATCAAACAGCGGCGGCGCTTGAGGGCGGCGCGGAAGGCCGGCTTCTCGGCCACTGTTTCACCACGCGCGTTGATGAGCGAATGGCCAATCTTGGGGTCTTTGGCCCACGAAGGAATTAGGCCCCACTTGAACAACTCCAATTTGCGCGGCTCGTGATTGGTGATGACGGCTATCGGCTGGGTGGGCGCAATGTTATAGCGTGGGCCAAGTTCGGCCGGTGGCCGCTCACTCAGCTCAAAAGTGATTTGGAGTTGATCGGGACTGGTGGTGAGAGTAAAACGGCCACACATAGAAGACTCCGGAATATAGATTACAAACGGCAGACAACAGACAATAGACAAAAGACAGAAGTGCTTTCTCTGAGTATACTCTCATTGGCTTATGACGGTTTCAATTCAAGACTCCGTTGAGGATTTTTATGGCTACCGGTTGCGCGCCATGCGTAGCGGCGCCGGGCCAGTGGTGCTTTTTCTGCATGGCTTTGGCGTAACGGCGGATATGTGGCGGCCCAATTTGCAAGCTGTGGCCGAAGCGGGTTACTCTGTGCTGGCGTTAGACTTGCCCGGCCACGGCGGTTCCTTTCGGCCCAAAAAATTGATGGGTGTGACCGATTTGGCGCGCGTGATTTTAACGGCGCTGGACGCCGAAGGCGCGGACGAAATATGCATGGTAGGCAATTCGCTCGGCGGAGCAGTGGCCAGCGAAATGGCTCTGTTGCAACCTCACCGCTTCAAACGTTTGGTGCTGGAAAATGCGCTCGGCTTTGGCGCGCATATCCCGGTATTTCAAAAAAGAAATTATTGGACGCATCTGCTTTTGCCCGGCGCCTTGGCCGTTTTCACCGGGCGAGACCGGTGGGCGTTTAAGCGGCTATACCAGATGATTTACTACGCGCCAGAAACCGTGCCGCCCGGCGTGATGGTTCTACGTCACGCTTCTAACTGGTGGGATAACCACTGGGGACGCGCGCTGGTGATGTTTGGCGTCCTGCGGCAAATGCTCACGCACGGTCAACGGCAGAAATTTGCGCGGCGGCGGGCCAAGCTCCAAACGCCTACATTAATTATTTGGGGCGAGAATGACCAAATGCTTCCGGTGGAACATGCCCGGCAGGCGCAAGCCCTCATCCCCAGCGCCCAATTGCATATCTTTGCTCACTGCGGCCACGCCCCCAACATTGAGTACGCAGAAGACTTCAACCGTAAAGTGTTGGAGTTTCTGAAATGACTTAGATATTACCAATCGGTAATACTGGATTACGCCGTTGTGATATAGCCTTTGAAGGCCGGTAACGCCGGCGGTCTAAATTCTGGATGGGCGTTCTTTGACGCCGGTTTAGAAAGAGAGACTGCTATGCGTCTGGTATTATTGGAACGTATGGACGAACTGGGGCTGATTCACGATGCCCAAAAAGGCGACGTTAACGCCTTCAATCGGCTGGTGCTGGAGTATCAAACGTTGGCTTACAACGTGGCGTACCGCATTATGGCCGATGATGACGCGGCGGCGGACGCCACCCAAGAAGCCTTTATCTCAGCGTATAAGCACATCGATTCGTATCGCGGCGGCTCGTTCCGCGGCTGGTTGATGCGGATTGTGACCAACGCTTGCTATGATGAACTGCGCCGGCGCAAACGCCGCCCGGCCGTTTCATTGGAAGAACTAACCACAAACGCCGATGGCGAGGAAACTGATTCGGATGCCTTGCTGGCCTCTACGGATGAACTCCCCGAAGACCGCACACAACGCAAGGAATTGGCCGCCGCCCTACAGAACTGCCTGAACAGTTTGCCGGATGATATGCGCACGGTGACGGTGTTGAGTGATGTGCAAGGCTTAGATTATGCTGAAATTGCCGAGGCCACCGGTGTGGCATTAGGCACAGTTAAGTCACGGCTCTCACGCGCTCGCGCTCGCCTGCGGAATTGTTTACAAGCTGTTCAGGAACTACTTCCGGCTGTTTATCGTCTTGGTGATGAGGCTTCGGCATGATCTCTGAGCAGGATTTTGACCAACTCTCCGCGTACCTCGATAACCAACTTTCCACTAAGGAAAAGCTGGCGCTCGAGGCGCGTTTGTTGGTGGAGCCTGAACTGAAGGCCACCCTCCGGGCTTTGCGTCTGCAAACCCGCGCCTTGCGCGATTTGCCTACGGTAAAAGTCCCCCGTAACTTCACACTCACCGCCAAACAGGCGGAGGCCATCCGCCCAACCCGTCGCTCGTTTTTTGAGACGTTGTTCCCGGCTTTCCGGTTGGCCACCTCCCTATCTGCTACTGCGTTTGTGGTGCTTCTCATGGTGAGTGTGCTCAACACCAGTATGTTGGCTCAACCACAAACCGTTTCCGCGCCTATGGTGGCCGATGCCCCATTGGAAGAAGCGGCCAGAGAGGCGGCCACGAGTGTTCCTGAGGCGGATGCCGGCAACGCCGCTGGCGCTACTGGGCCGGTGCTGGGCACGCCCGAAATGGGGGGAGACGTGAACCTGTTCGCTACTTCAGATGGCTCCGAAACACAGGTGGCGCTGATGCCGCCAGACGTAATGACTGAGACACAAAACTTAACTTCAATGGCGATGACGGATACCGTTACTAAAACGGGTGAAGTGGCGCAGGTGACGACGCCGGCGCCCGAGGAAACGGTGCAAGTTTTTATTCCGGCCGTTGGCGGCAGTGTGCCCGCTTCTGAACCCGCGCCTGCCACGCCTGATACAACCTTGTGGCTTGTTGGCCTCGGTGCGCTTACGGCTGTATTAGCCGCCCTCACTTGGCTGGCGCGCCGCCGCTAAACATTTACTTTCTCAATGCAACTGGACGCAGTCACCGCCCAAATCAAATTCTGTGTGCGGTGTGGGCAGGCGATGGAATACCGCCAGAAGCAAGGCCGCTTGCGCCCGGTGTGCCCAGCCTGCCGTTACATACATTTCATTGATCCTAAAGTTGCCGTGGCGGTGATTGTAGAGCGCGAAAACCAACTGCTGATGATTCGGCGGCGGGGCGAGCCGGAACGCGGTAAATGGTCTTTTCCGGCGGGCTACATGGATGCGGGCGAAGACCCGGCCCGCGCCGCCGAGCGCGAAGCGTTGGAAGAAACCGGCTTGCAAGTGAGGGTCACCTCTCTCTTTGAAGTCTTCCCCAAATTTGGCCCCACAGAAGGCGCCGATGTGTTGATTGTGTATTGCGCGGAAATTGTGGGCGGTGAATTAGCGGCCGGAGATGACGCCGAACGCGCGGCCTTTTTTCCGGCAGAAAGCCCACCGGCTGAATTAGCCTTCCTCTCTACGGCAACCGTGTTGGCCCACTGGCGGGCGCGGCGGCGTTAATGTGCGCCAACCCGGCCATGCTTCCTATTACCCCCGCGCCTGACGTATAATCACCACGCGCAATCTTCTCCATTGGGTAAGGATTTGATTCTATGTCCACCACCGGCTCGTTGTCGCTGGGAAAAATCATGACCGAAGTCAGCCGTATGGCTGACGACGTAAAAAATGCCCTCACCTCGCAAAAAGATATTGCGGTGCGCCTGCCCGCGCAGGTGGTAACGCAACTGGGGGCCTTGCACCAAACGCTGGAAAAACTGGCCGGGCAAGTGAATGCCCAGGAGGGCGAACTGGCCCGCCTGCGCGCGCTCGCCTCTACTTCCGAAGTCATCAACTCATCGCTGGATTTAGACACGGTGCTAAGTGAAGTGATGGATACCATCATTAAACTCACCAGCGCCGAGCGCGGCTTCCTGATGCTAATTGACTCGCAGGGCGAATTGCAATTTCGGATTGCGCGCGGCATGGAGCGCGAAGTCCTCGATAAAAATGATTTCAAAGTCAGTCGCACCATCCTCAACAGCGTCGCCTCCGATGGTCAGCCGGTGGTAACCACCAACGCCGCCGCTGACCCGCGCTTTTCCGCGCAGGAGAGCGTGATTGGCTACAACTTGCGCTCCATTGTGTGTGTGCCGCTCAAAGTGAAAGGCCGCGTGACGGGCGTGATTTATGTGGATAACCGCATCCGCGCCGGCCTGTTCACCGAAAAAGAGCGTGATCTACTGGCCGCGTTTTCCAATCAGGCCGCTATCGCCATTGAAAATGCCCGCCAGTTCCAAGAAGTGAATGAACTTAAAGAACTGTTGGATAACGTATTTGCCTCCATTGCCTCCGGCGTGATTACGACCAACTTTGAAGACAAAATCACGCTGGCCAATTCCGCCGCTACCCAGATTTTGGGCCGAGCGTGGGCCGAGTTAGAAGGCCAGCCTTTATTGGCGGCTGTGCCGGAAGCCAACAGTGAATTAACATCGGCCATGACGCGGGTGAAACAAAGCCGCACGGCGTTGAAGGGGCATGAGCTGAATTATGAAGTGCCGGGACGCGGCTCCATTAGTTGGAATGTGAACGTGGCCCCCCTGAGAGATAGCAGTGGGCAAGGGCAAGAAGGCTTGGCCATTGTGTTGGATGATGTGACCGAGCAAAAACGCCTGCGCAACAAGTTTGAAGTGTTCACGCGCATGGTGCCGCCGCAGGTGGTGGAGCGGCTAAATGTGGATAGTTTGCAATTGGGCGGCATCCGCAAAGAAGTGAGCATCGTTTTTGCGGATATTCAGGGCTTCACCACCCTCAGTGAGACGCTGGACCCAGAAATTTTAATTGAGAAACTGAATCAATACGTAGGCACGGCGGCAGAGGCCATGCTCCTGCATGAAGCCACCGTGGATAAATTTATTGGGGATGCCGTGATGGCGTTCTTCAACGCGCCGGACGATCAGCCTGACCATACGTTACGGGCGGTGCGGGCCGCCCTCCAAATGCGCGATGACATCACCGATTTGCGCGAGACGATGGAGCCGCCATTTCGCCTCAACTTCCGCGTGGCCGTGCACCGCGGCGACGCCGTGGTGGGCTTAGTGGGCACCAAAGACCGGCTGGATTACACCATTATCGGCGATACGGTGAACACTGCTAAACGTATTCAGGATAATGGCATCCCGGGCAAGGTCATCATCAGCGATAAGGTGTATGAGGAAGTGAAAGACCATGTGCTGGTGAACCCACTAGAACCGATGATTGTGAAAGGCCGTGTGCAACCCGTGACGGTGTACGAGTTGGTGGGCCTGAAGTAACGAACGCTGGCAGTTTCTGGCCCGCGCCAACCAAGCGCGGGCTTTTTGTTTGCCCCGAATGAGAACGCTCTAAACCGAACCTGCTACGATATTTCGTCCGTTGTCTGTACTCTGTTATCTGTATTCTGAAATGCTGATTGAATTCCTCAATTGGGCCTATGTGTTCGCGCATGTGTTACTGGCGGCCTTTGGCCTGAACCTGTTAGTGGCGTTGATTGCCGCTGTGCTTCATCGTCCGCCCAAGCCCACTTACGCCCTTCCGGCAGAATGGCCGCATGTATTGGTGCAACTGCCCATCTTTAATGAACGTTATGTGGTGGAACGGCTGATTGACGCCGCCGCCGCGTTGGATTATCCGGCGGATAAGTTGCACATTCAGGTATTAGATGATTCCACCGATGACACGGCCAACTTGGCGCGCGCCCGCGTAGCCCAATACCGCGCGCGTGGCGTGAATGTGAGTTACTTGCACCGCGCCCAACGCACCGGCTTCAAGGCTGGGGCCTTGGCCGCCGGGTTAGCGGCTGACGCCCACGCCGAGTATGTAGCGATTTTTGACGCGGATTTTGTGCCGCCGCCTGACTTTCTGCGCCGTTTACTATCGGATTTTGCCGCGGATGCCCGCCTAGGCTTAGTGCAGGCGCGCTGGGAACACCTCAACGCGCAAGAAAACCCTATCACCCGCGCGCAGGCGTTAGCGTTGGATAGTTATTTCACTGTGGAGCAAGTAGCCCGTAGTAACGCGGGTTGGCTGATGAATTTCAACGGCAGCGCCGGCCTGTGGCGGCGGGCATGCATTGAAGACGCGGGCGGCTGGCAGGGTGATACGCTGGCGGAGGATTTAGATTTATCATACCGCGCACAACTGCGGGGCTGGCGGTTAGCTTACCGCGCTGAGGCCGCCGCGCCCGCCGAACTTCCGCCCACCCTCCTCGCCGTTAAGCGCCAACAATTCCGCTGGGCCAAAGGTTCTTTTCAGGTGATGAAAAAGTTGGGTGGAGCTTTGCTGATTGCGCCATTCCCACTGTATAAAAAATTGCTCGGCGTGTTGCACTTGGCCGGATACTTACCGCATCCGTTAGTGGTGCTTTCTGTTTTGCTTAGCTTGCCGGTAGTTTTGTTTTCCCAGCAAGCGCCGTTCCGCTGGGAAGGGCTGGGCTGGTTAGGCATGGTTCCGCCGTTGGCCGCGCTGTGGGGGCAGTGGCGGCTGAAAAGAAATTTGTGGAACTTGCGTAATTACATTTTGGCCGTGCCCGGCATGATTGGCTTGGCCGTGAGCAACACCCGGGCGTTTGCAGAAGCGCTGTGGGGCCGCGCCAGTGAATTTCAACGCACGCCGAAAAATACGCGCGCGGCGGCCTATGCTGTGCAACTGGATTGGACGACGTGGGGCGAGTTAGCCCTCGCGGCGTATGCGTTGTTTACGGGCTTTTTAGCGTTAGAGCGCCTGCCCGCCCTTGCGCCGGTGATGTTTTTGTATGCGCTGAGCTTTGGCGCGGTGGGAGCTTTAGGAGTGTGGGAAGCAAGAGCCATGCGTAAGGCGCAATCCACAATGCGCAATTCACAAAGCGCCACGCAAAAGATGCGCTTTCCCCAAAATCCACAATTTGCTACTAGGTTTGACGTGCGGCGAGACGTTTCCGAGTAGTTGAAACTGTTTTTGCCAAAATCTTTTTTATTTCAAGCGACTCTTGAATAAGTGGGGCAATCCGGTTGGCAGGCACAGTTTCTGAGTCCCTCAGCAGGCGGAGCCAATCATGCGTCTCTCGGGCCTCTTTCGCCGCAATCGCCGTTTTGGCGGCGAAATCTTTCTTACTTGAACCACCGATTGCTTCCTCGACGTTAGCGCCAATGCTGGCGCCAGAGCGAAGAACTTGCTGACCCATTGCCCTGCTAGCATAATCCTTTGGCAATGCCCGCACTAATCGAATAATCCGAAGCGCAAACTGAAATGCCCACTCTTCAATTTTAGGTAGTTGAGTGTTCATTGAGCCTCCTTTGTATAACGCACAAAACTGTGCATTGTGCATTCAGTATTGTGCCTTAGCCTTCTAGGCCTCTCTGCGTTTTGGCCCGCCCTCTACTTCGCAAAACACTCAGCACGCGCGGTAAAACGGCGGTGTAGAGTTTGTACAGCAAAGGCGATGGAGCATAATCCCATGCGCCGAGGCCGCGCACGAATTGGCCGCCAAACCCCTCCTTGAACTTCCACACGCCCCACATAGAGTCACTTTCCTCCAATTCATCCGGCGCGCCCCAAAAATCATAAACGCTACAACCGTGCGCTCGCGCCCAACGCATGGCCTCCCACTGAAGCAAATGGTTGGGCATCTTCTCGCGGTGGGCGTCGCGGCTCATGCCGTAGAAATACCACGCCGTGCGGCCAAACTTAAACAGCACTAGGCCGCCAACCGGCTCAGCCTCCACTTCCGCAATTAGCGGTTGCGCCAAGCCGGCCCGCATCAGCGTGCCCCACACATCTTTGTAGTATTCCGCTGAACGGATGACAAACCCATCGCGGACGGAAGTTTCCGCGTATAAACGGTAGAGCAGGGGGAAATCATCCGGCGTGCCAGCGCGCACGCGCACGCCTTTTTTGGCCGCCAGCCGTAGGTTGTAGCGCGTTTTCTGTTTCATCCCTGCCAAAATCTCTGCTTCCGTGCGCGCCAAGTCTAGCGTGACCGTGTTGCGAAATTGAATTTGGTCTGGAGAGGAGCGCCAGCCACGCGCGCTGAGTTCAGCGGAGAGGGCTTTAGGGTTGGGCACATCCGCATCTAGCTTCAGCAAAATGGCCCGCTCCTGCCGCGCCAAACTTTGTAAATCATTCAGTACTTGGGCGCGCAAGGCGGCGTTGTTCCAATCCAGCAGGGGGCCGCGCGGCGCGTACATCACTTTCACTAAGCCGCGCAGGGCCGAGCGGGTGAGCACTTGTGCGGCGGCCTCGCTCCCCCACGCCAAGCGTTGAGCTTGCCAGCCGTAACGGCTTTTTAGCTCACCCCACTGCCAGCTCTGCAAAATGTGCGCGCCGGGCAATTGGCTGGCGAGGGTGTTCCATTGAGTAGGGTCTTGAATGGATTGATACATTTTTAAACCGCGAAGAACGCAAAGGTTTTTCTTCGCGCTCTTGGCGGCTTCGCGGTTAACTTAAATTAGCTTTTCTAAAGCGCAAATACAGCAAATAAGCTTGGTACAGCGCCGGATTGAACACCTTATCCCACGCGCCCGCCGCGCGCACCACTTGGCCGCCCCAGCCGCGCTTGAAGCGATACACGCCCCATAGCCCATCGTGCCGCGTTTCAAATTCCGCCTCCAGTGTGGCTTCCTCTTCATCCGGCACACCCCATAAATCATACTCCGTTGCGCCCCGCGCCCGCGCCCACTGAATAGCCGCCCACTGCGCCAAATAGGGAGCCATGCGTTGCCGTTCTTCATTGGCTGAAGCGCCATAGAAATACCACGCGCGCCGGCCAAGCGTGAACGCCATCACACCCGCCAAGGGTTGGCCCTGATACTCAGCGATGAACAGCTCGCATTGGCCGTGCGGCTGGAATAATTCATACGCCGCTTGGTAATAACTGGCCGCGTGCACGCCAAACCCGTCTCGCGCGCCGGTGATGTGCATCAACGCGTTGAAATCCACCAGATTTTTTTCCTTGTTCGTCGCTCTTATCTTTACTTCCTTCTTGCCAGCCAACCGGATGTTGTATCGCGTCTTTTGCTTCATGCGCGCCAGCACTTCATCTTCAGAACCCGTAATATCCAGAATGATAGAGCGGCGCGGCTGAATGGTTTGCTTGGCTGGGCGGAAGCCGTGCATGGCCAACGCTTGGGCGGTTTCGGGGGTGTCCGGCATATCCGGCTCAAGCTTGAGGAAAAACGCGCCGCGCGCCCGGCAGGCGGCCTCCAGCGCGGCAAGCGTTTCGGCAGTGAGGGGGAAGCGCGGCCCGCGCGGCGCATAGGCCGCCCTCAGCCCTAACGGCAGGCGACGGAACAACAGGAGCGTGCCGTTCACATTTGCCCAATCCCAGCCGAAACGGCTTTTTAGTTTTCCCCACGTCTGCGTTTGTAGGATATGTTCAGAGTTCCAGTGCCACACCAACGGCATTGTACACGGGCGGCTCTCACCCCCCAAGCCGGCTAAGTTTCTCACGGCGCCTGGTCATCGCGTCTGTGGCTTGTCAGCAGGTTTCCAATACTGTGCGCCGTTCGGGTCACGCTCCATCAGTTTGTAGATAATCAAATAGCGGCGCAGGCTGGCAATATCAGGGTGAAAACGGCCTAGTATGGCATTTACCTGTTTTTCAGAATAACGGCGCTCCGGTTCAAACTCACGCGCGATGTAGCGAAGCACGGCCTGAAGTTTTTTCTGCGCGGCAGGAATTTCCTTCAGTGAGCCGTCGCGGCGCACAAAAGCCCGCACCACCTTCCGGTCAAAGGCATCCACATCCACATCGGTGGCCGCAGCGTGCAGGGTTTCTTGCGCCAGCAGGCGCTGGGCCATGTTCTGAATGGCATCCAGCCGCAAGCGGTATGGCTTCTCTCGCCCGCGCTGGCCTTCCACTTCCACCAAATTGGCTTCCGCCAGCTTGGCAAGGTGATGGGAGATGGTGGCGGGCTTCACTGCCAGCATCTCCGCCAGTTGTTCGCCGGTCAGGTTCTCTTTGGCCAGCAAGCCCACTATCTTCAGTCGCGTCTCATCCGCCAACGCCTTGAAGAACTGCACCAACTCAGGGTTGGCATCGCTTGTGAAATTATCGTTTTCATTAGACATACATCTAATTATACCGATGGACGCGAAATCGTCAAGTTTAGCCCAGCCCGGTCGCCGCGGTGTTTCACGGCGTCGGTTAGAAGCCGATGCCAGCCCATTAAGCGCAAACCTGTTTGGCGGGTTTTCTAATCTATCGCTTTCGCTTCGGCGGATGGCGTGGTTTGAGAACAAACCCTCCATAAGTTACGGTACAATTTTTCTACAAACTTATCTGCAAGGAAACCGTTATGCCACCTACTCGAGAAACGTATGCCGTGGAAGTTGCCGGCGTAAAACGCAACCTGCCACTGTTTGAAGTAAAGGCCGGCCTAAAAATCGCCGTACTCAACATTTTAGGTGATACTGAATTGGTGGAGGCCGCGGCCAAGGAATTGGCCCAAAAACTTGCCAGCCGGACGTATGACGTGCTGGTGACGGCGGAGGCCAAAAGCATCCCGCTGATTCACGCGCTCTCGGTGCACGCGGGCAAGCCGTATATTGTTCTGCGCAAGAGCTACAAGCCGTACATGGGCGAAACTATCCAAGCCGAAACGCTTTCCATTACCACCGGTAAGCCGCAAACATTGTATTTAGATGAAAAAGATCATGCGCTGGTAAAAGGCAAGCGTGTGGTATTGGTGGATGATGTGATTTCCACCGGCTCAACGTTGCAAGGGATGCGGTTGGTTTTAGATAAGGCAGGGGCCAACGTAGTGGCGGAGGCCGCCATTTTCACCGAGGGTGAGCGTTCCCAGTGGGAGCGCATTGTGGCCTTGGGGCATTTGCCGCTGTTCTTTGAGAAATAAGCGCGCTGTAACAAACTTAAGTGAACGTAGTCTAGGTAACATTCTAAGGAGCAGGTCATCATGTTGAATAGTTTATTTGGCCGTAAAGATCAAGAAGAGCGCGTGAAAATGCAAGGCCGCCTGCCGCCCGGTCAGGCGCTGACGCAACGTTTCCCGGTTTTGCATTATGGGCCGGTGCCGCCCTTCAATCCGCAAACGTGGGACTTGCGCATCTTTGGCGAAGTGGAGCAGGAAGTAACGTGGAATTGGGAGCAGTTTAACCAACTGCCGCGCACTAAGGTGAAAATGGATTTGCACTGCGTAACGCGCTGGAGCAAATTTGATACCGAGTGGGAGGGCGTTTCCCTCCAAACACTGGTAGCGGACGGCCTGATTAAGCTCAAGCCCAATGCTCGATATTTGCTTCAACACTGTGAGTATGGCTTTACCGTGAACATTCCCTTGGAAGTGGCCTTAGCGCCGAACTTTTTGCTTGCCACGCACTTTGATGGGCAACCCCTAACGCCTGACCACGGCTACCCCCTGCGCGGCGTGATTGGGCATATTGTGGGCGCGAAACACAAGACGCCTTATTTGTGGAAGGGCGGCAAGTGGTTGCGCGGCCTGGAGTTTATGAGCCATGACCGGCTGGGCTTTTGGGAGCAGGCCGGTTACCACAACGAAGCGGATGTGTGGAAAGAAGAGCGCTTCGCTTACGGATAAAGTTTAAGGCGCGCTCAGATTTTTGGCGCGCCTCTTTTATTCTATCTCAGTTATTGCGAGCCGCTCTGCGCGGCGAAGCAATCTCCTCAACTTTAGGAAACTGCTTCGGCGGCGTGCTTCGAGTGCGCTCAGCAAGCCGCCGCGCAGTGACATCAAAGTGATTTTCTAACAAAATCTCAGCGGCGGAATTTTGTGTTATTCTTTTGCCAATGCCGAAGATATTGATTATTGACGATGATCCGGATATGGCTGAATTGCTCGGCCATATGACGGATATTCTCGGCTATGAGCATGAGTATGTGCCCAACGGCCAACGGGCGATTGAAGCTTGCCAGCGCCAGCAACCGGATGTGATTATTCTGGATGTGATGCTGGAAGAAACCGTAGGTTGGGACGTGTTTGAGATGCTCACCCCCTTCACTCAAGCCCCCATCATCTTCATCACTGCCTGGCGCACCGGTGAAAACCGCCTAAAAGCCGAGGCCATGTTGGCTGATGGCTTCTTGGCCAAACCCATCTCTGTGCAAGATTTTGCGCAACAAGTTAACGCCGCCCTCAACAAACCCGCCCGCCGCCTGAGGCCGGTGGAGGCGTAACCCAATAAAATTAAGCCAGCGCCTTCATACTCATACCCTGCACCGCCTCAATCTGTTCGTGCGCATCCAACTCTCGTAAGCCGCGTTTGCGTGTCTGCTGACTGTGAGTTTGCGCACTATTCAAGATTGGAAGCAAGGCCGACGCAAGCCCAGCGGGCCAGCCGAGGCGCTCCTACGCATTGCAGAACAGCACCTTGAAGTGTTCATGCAATTGGCGTGAGATATTTGTAAACAAAAGACGCGGCCTCTCTTGGCCGCGTTTTGTTTTGCTCTCAACTACCCCGGAAAAAACTCCGCCTCCCCCATATTTTCCGTCACCAGCGGCTCACCGCCCAACTCGGCGGGCGTGAGCGTGCGGCTGAGTTGCAGGCGCTTAATCTCCCCGGCCACGCCGCCGAAGCGAAATTTATAGTCTTCACTGCCGCGCATAAAATCAAACACGGTGCGGCCGTTGGCAATGCACCATTGCAGTAAGTAGCCCAATAACACCCAGCCCACAGAGAGCGCGTTGAAGCGCGCATCAATGGCCGAGTTGTACACATACAGCCGCCCGCCCCAATCAAAGCTAAAGTAACCGGCGGCGCGTTCCCCGTCCACTTCTAAAAACGCCAAGTGCAAATAGCCACCCTCGGCGGCGGCGCGGGCCGTGGCGCGGAATTGCTCGCGCATCACCGGCGTGAGGAAGCGCGCTTTATCCGGTGTGAGGGCCATCATGTTGATGAAGGCTTCCACCTCCGCCATGAGATCATGTTCTGGGCCAACGATGTACCAGCGTGTGGCTTGCTCGCCGCCCTGAGCGCGGCGCAGTTTGCGCTTAATTTCCTGCCGCTCTTTTTTATCCACTTGGTTGGCCAAATATGTTTCCCAATCATTGGGCAGGGTGATGGCCGGACACGGCTCCAGCGTGCTTTCTGTGGCGGCCCAATGGCGGGCGGCGGCGGCGCGGCCCAGTGCGGCGCGCGTGGGAGAGGTGGCCGGGATATTATAGAAATCCAGCGCTTCCCACGCGGGCGCATCCGGCTGAGAGAGCCGCTCTAACAGCGCGGCGCAAAATTCATCCAAGTGCGCGCGGCCCACCACCAAATCCAAGTAATCTGAAATTTCAATACTGCCGATGAGGAGCAGGGCGCGGCGGCCTGCGCGGTTTTGTGCGGCAAACAGCGGCGCAACGCCCACCAATTTTCCACCCACACGCGCAGTGATGAGGCACAACTCGGCCTCCGGCCATTCGCCGCCGCCGCGGTGCGCCCACCAGCCCGCCTGATATTCCGCACGCAAAAACGGCGCGCGGTTCACGGCTTGCGCGTGTAAGGCATTCCATTCGTCTTTCAGTTGTTCAAAAATGTTGGGGGCACGATGAATTTCTAATTGCATGAAGGTTTATACAAAACCGTAGGGGCGGAACATGCTCCGCCCCTACGACGATTGGGCTGGGTTGAGACGGAAATTTTTTACCGCGCCGGTTCCACGCTGTTCACGCCGCCTATGCCGTTTACGGCCAGCGTCCAGCGGGAGCCAAGGTCAAACTGGCCGAATTCGCTGGCATTTGTATCATAAATGTAAGTGGCGCCATCTGCCGAGAAAGTTACCTCATAATCTTCTTGGCGGCTTCCCTCGCGTTCACCCTGCGCCAGAGAAACTTGGGGCCAAAACGGGTTTAAGTCCGCGCCGCGCGCCACCTCACGGTCAATCTCTGTCCACTCTAGCACCGTGTAAGAACAGCGCTCATCATAAATCTGATATTCGCAATCCTGCCGCACTTCGCTCATCCCGTTGCCCAAATCCACCTGGTAAGGTGTGCCACAGATTTTTTCCGAACGGCGGAGCGGGTCTGGGGAACTGCGGGTGGTGCGCGGTTGTTCCTCACACACTTTTATTTCAGCGTCCTGCGGGATGCTATCGCGCCAATTTTCTTTGGTCACCGGGCGGCGGGCTTCAATGCCAATGCTCCGCTCCCACGCCACCGCGCTTACGGTGCCAATCACATCTGTGGTGTTGAAGAAGGCGAAGTACAAACCGCCGCATACACACAACATCAGCAGAATGCCCACCGCAACCCCAATCCAAGCGGCTTGCGGCATGGCGGCGCGGGTTGGCGCGGCTGGGGCCGGTTGGGCCACGGGGTTGCCTAGCGGGCGGCCACAACTTACGCAGTTGGAGGCGGAGGCGCTGTTGGCCGTTTGGCAGGCAGGGCAAATTACCTTGGCGGCTGGCGCTTCGCTGTGCGCGCCTATCACTTGCCCGGCCTCGCGCTTCTGGCCTTTGGTTAAGTCGCCGCCACAACTGGCGCACACTTTAGCGTCGCCGGCGTTGCTGACGCTACAAAATGGGCAAATGATATCTGCGCCTTTTTTGGCCTGTTCAATTTTCTGCGCGTCTTTAATCAGTGTGCTGTCACTGGCTTTCTCAAACTTCTGATCGGCGTCAATGGCCGCGCCGCAATTCTTACAGGTTTTTTGCAAGCCGGGGTTTTTGGTATTACACCGCCGGCATGTCCATTCCATTTCAACGTAGCCAAGCGTTTCCTGAGGCATAGGTTATTTCCGAGAGCGAAGTTTATCGGCGGCTTGTTGCGCGGCCTGCGAGACGGTGGTGAGCGGCTGGCTGGCGCGCAATTCACCGGTTTGGCGTGGCAGGTTGACGGGCGTATGGTCTTCGTGGGCCAGACGGTCTAATTCCGGCAAGGCGCGTTTATCACCCAGGCTTCCCAACACGCGGGCCGCGTTCCAGCGCACCACCGCATTTTCATGCCGCAGGGCATTCAGCAAAGGCTCCACCGCTTCTGGGCCTAGCTTGTTCAATGCAAAAGCGGCTTGGTTGCGCACTTCGGCCTTGGTGTCACGCAACGCCTCAATCAGCGGCGCGGCGGCGCGCGGGTCTCCAATTTGCGTTAGGGCCTGCACCACCAACAACCGCAGTTGCATATTGGGCGCATGCAAAGCTTGGAGGAGCGACTCCACTGCGCCGATGCGGCCCAACGCCACGGCGGCTACCTGCCGCACCTGCATATCCGGGTCATCCATCAACAATGCTGTGAGGGCGGGGATGGCCTCCGGCGCTTTGTTCTCGCCCAAAATCCGGGCCGAACGCGCGCGCGTGCTGGCATCCGTTTCCTTCAACGTGGCCACTAGATAATCAAAATATTTCTTCCAAGCTTGTTGTTCGTCCAGTGAACCAGTTTTATTACGGGGTGCGTCTGCCATAGCCTGAAGCCCAAAGAATGTGTATTGAAATTATACCGGACGGTGAAAATTGATTGAAGATGGAAATAGTTGGAGAGAGTGAAACGTAAACCGTGACGCGTGCGGCGTGTAAGCCGTTTTTGTCCGCTCGTCCGCTCCCCGGTTCATTTTCGGCACGCTCCTTGCATTTGTTTTTCCGATGCTTGCCGTTCAAGGCACTCCCTCTATAATCAAGCTCGCTATGCCCGACCATTTTGATGCGGATACAGTGCTGTTACAGGTGGTGGGTGGTCAGTCTGTGGCCGATGAACCGCCCGGCTTTGCCACATTTGCCGCGCCGCGCCGCGCCGCCCGGGGCCGCGAGAAGGATGTGCTCTTCCTCGCCCTCAACTTGCGCGCCCGCAACACCCTCGCCGCTGACCGTTACACGGAATTGCTCCATCTGGCCGCCAACACTTTTTTTGGCTCCGGCGGCTCCGTCACCTCTGCCGCGCGGCAGGCCATTTTTGCCGTGAACAAAAGCTTGCTGGAGAATAACCTGCGCACCGGCCCGCCGGTGCAAGGCGGTTTGTTGTGCGTTATCTTGCGGCAAGCGGAAGTGTACGCCGTGCAAGCTGGCCCTACGCAATTAATTGTGGGCCACGCGGAAACTGTGGAGCGCTTCCCGGCCAGCGCCGGCCGCCCGCTAGGTGTGAGTGATAGCGTGGATACGTTGTACTTTCACACCCGCGTGCAAACGGGCAACTACCTGGCCCTCACCGGTAACGCCAACTGGCGAGATTTATCCGGCTTGGGCGGCCTGGCTACGCTAACTGCGGCGGCAGATAGATTGAAGGAGTGCGCGCTGAGTGATTTCGCGGCAATGGTCATCCGCTTGGAGCCGGAAGGCTCGGTAGGCGCGGAACCTATGCCCTCGCCCGGTGTGGCCGAAACAGCCGTAAACCCCCTGAGCGGCTGGACGGAACGCTTACGGGCCGTGGTGAAACCGCCTGAGCCGGAGCGGACGAGTGTAGCCGAACCAGAGCCGGAACCGGTGGTGAACGCACCGCTCAACTTACCACCCACCGAAACGGTGAACATAGCGCCCGCCGCCGTTGAGGCGGCAGTGGGGGCCGCTGTTCCCGTCTCTGAGCCGCCCGCCGCTGGAACCAATTGGCAAGATTTACTGCGTCGCACGGAGCGCTGGAAAAAAGATGACCAGCCGTCCGCGCAAATACTTGAAGAACCGCCTGCCCCGGAGCTGCGCCCGTTCCAACGTGAAGCGTCGCCCGTAATAGATTGGGGCCAGTTGCGCGCGCAAGCTGAAAACGGCTTACGCTCTTTTGGCCGCGCAGTAGGTGTGACGCTGACGGAGGTGATACGCGCCCTGCGCAAGTTGATGGCGCGTGTTTTGCCCGAGGGCACCCTGCAACGCGATGGCATGTTCACCGTGCCCACCACCGTGCAAATTGGCGTGGCTATCCTCCTGCCAATTGTGATTGCGGGCATGGCCGGCCTTATTTACATCCAACAGGGCCGTGAACAAGATTTTGAAGAGGCTTTATCCCAAGCCCAAACCGCAGTAGCAGTGGCCCGCACCCAAACAGATGTGAACCAAGCGCGCACCGCTTGGGAGAATGCGCTGGCGTGGGCGGAACGCGCGGAGAGTCTGCGCCCCGGTTTGCCAGAAGTCGCCACACTCCGGTTAGAAGCGCAAAGCCAAGTGGATGCGCTCAACGGCACGGCCCGCGTGGCCTTTACGCCGCTTTTGCCGGCGGGCATTGCGCCGGAGGCCAACATCACCAAGCTGGCGCTGGGCGGGCGAGATGTGTTTGCGCTGGATTCGGCCAACAACCGGGTATGGCGGCTCACGCAAAATCAGCCCGGCGTTTACACATTGGATGAAAACTTCCAGTGCGCCAGCGGCAACCTTAATCCCATCGTCGTCGGCCCGCTGGTAGATATTCAATTTGTGGCTGGCCCGCCGCCCGCGCCCGGCGAGGGCGATACCGATGTGTTGTTGGCGCTGGATAACGCGGGTGCGCTGATGTATTGCAAGCGAGATACGCCACCGCTGGGTAGTTACTTAGCCAATGATATGGGGTGGGTACAGCCGCGCGCGCTGGAACTGTACGCCAACAGCTTGTATGTGTTGGATACCGGCCAAAACCAAATCTGGCAATACACCGCCTCCGGCGATATTTTCAACCAACCGCCGGAGCGTTACTTTAGTGATGTGATTTATGATTTGCGCGATATTGTGGACTTTAGCATTGCCGGCGGCGAGGTCTTTCTGTTGCGGGCCGATGGCCGCGTGGCGATTTGCAACCGCGCTTTTGGCGGCAACGGCGTGTGCAACGAATCGGCGCCGTTTACGGATGAACGCCCCGGGCGCGTGAGCGGCAACCGCCTGCAAGATGTGCTGGCCCCGTCTGCCATGCTGTATGATGCGCCGCCCGAGCCATCCATCTTTCTGCTTAACCCGCAGAACAACGGCCTGTATCAACTCAGCCTAAAGTTAGTGTTTACGCGCCAATTTCAAGCCCAACAGACTTTTAGCCAACCGATCTCCGCCATGGCTATTGACCCCAACAAACGCTTCTTTGTGGGCGTGGGAAACAATGTGTATGCGGGCAACCGGCCCTAATGGCAGGCGGCTAGGCCATTGAGCGTGCTGTGCCATTTGCCAACTGCTCTTTGACACCCCGCCCCTCTGCCTCTAGAATCGCGTTCCATGAGCACTCGTTGGCCCGGAAAATACGTCATCGCCCTCACGGGTAACATCGCCACGGGGAAGAGCGTGGTGCGGAAAATGCTGGAACACCTCGGCGCGTTTAGCATTGACGCTGATGCGCTCTCCCACCAAGCCATTGCCAAAGGCGGCCCAGCTTACAACGCCGTTGTGGAAATGTTCGGCAAATGGTTGCTCACCCCGGAAGGTGAAATTAACCGTCAGCGTTTAGGCCGGATTGTTTTTTCAGACCCGGAAGCGTTGGCTAAACTGGAAGGCATTATTCACCCGCTGGTGCGCCAGGCCACCGATCTCCTCATCAAGCGCGCCAAAAGCAATATCTGTGTGATTGAAGCCATCAAGAGCATCGAAAGCGGCACAGCCAAAGATTGTGACGCGCTATGGGTGGTGCATGTGCCGGAAGCTGTGCAAGAGATGCGACTGATCGAAAAGCGCAAAATGTCTCCGGCGGAGGCCAAACAACGCATCGCCGCTCAACCCCCGCAAGCCGAGAAAATTAAGCAAGCCACCTTTGTGATTGATAACAGCGGTTCATTTGAAGATACGTGGACGATTGTGCAGGCCGAGTTTGCCAAGGTGGCGCAGAAGTTTGCTCCCGCCGAAACTGAAACGAAGCCGGTGATGGCCGCGCCCGCGCATGATGGTCTGAAGGCCGTAGCCATCCGGCGCGGCAAGCCTAGTGATGCCGCCGCGATTGCGGCCTTTATCAAAACCGCTACCAACGGCGCGCGCACGCTCTCTCGGGGAGATGTGATTGCAGCCTTTGGCGATAAAGCCTACATGCTGGCCGATTACGGCGGCGAGCTGGCCGCGTTGGCGGGCTTCAAAGTGGAGAACTTGGTCTCCCGCGTGGATGAGTTCTATTTGGCCGGCGCGCCGCTGGAGGCTGTGGCCAAGCCGCTGTTTGAAGCGGTGGAAGAAGCGGCCAAATCGTTGCAGTGTGAAGCCGCACTGTTGTTTTTCCCTGCCAACCACGCCGCCGCCGCCACAGCCGCCCTCAAAGAGAGCGGTTATGCGCCGAATGTGGCCGAAAAGTTGGGCGTGGATGCGTGGCGCAACGCCGCCAGAGAATCTCAACCCGCCAACACGCAATTGCTGTTTAAGAAGTTGCGCGAAGACCGTGTGCTGAGGCCGGTATAACCATGCAAGCTTTGTTGAATTGGATTAAAACTCACCCCCGCTGGACAGGCTGGGCCGTATTGGCCGTTGGCATGAATGTTATTTTGATTTATGAGGCGCGTGATGTGGGACTGGTCGCCCAACAGTGGGTAGCCCTGATCATTGCCACCACACTGGTGGCGGGCCTGTGCGTGTGGATTATTGGCTGGGACGATGACGCGGAGGAAGAAGCTAAACAGAAAGGCGCTGAAGCGGACAAGGGCCAAAGCAGGAAGTAACTTGGGTCATCAGGCAAGGGGCGGGTCAATCTAACCCATTTAAGTTCAAGTAACCGATGGCCGGACGATGGAGAACGCCCTCGGAAAGCTGAAGGCGGGCGGCGGAACCGCAAGCGCGAGCCATTCACATTTCCCCAATTCCAGCCCTTGTACATAGCCTTGCGGCATGGCGGCTCTCATCTTATCTTTACTTTTGTTTTGACTCATGCTTTAATATCCGCGACAGATTTCACAAATACCCCTGCTTGGAGCCAAAATGGATAATTGGTTGTTCATCGGAATATTTCTACTTATTGCCGCTGTGTTCCCCGCCGCGCCCATCATCCTACAGGGCCTAATTCTGGGGCCAAAGAAGAGCAACCCGATGAAAAACAGCACCTACGAGTGCGGGGTGGAAACGTATGGTGACACCTGGGTGCAGTTCAAGATGCAGTATTACATTTTCACCCTCGTTTTTGTGGTGTTTGATGTGGGCCTGATGTTCCTCTTTCCGTTTGCGGTGGCTTACAAACAAGTCAGCGGTTGGTTCTTACTGGCCATCATCGGCTTTTTGGCCATCATCTGTGGGGGCTTAGTGTATGTGTGGCGCAAAGGTGCGCTCAAGTGGGTCTAACCCTTTCCATAGTAGTTCTTATCGCCTATCGTAAAGCACGGTAGGCGTTTTCTTGTCTCAATAGGTTTTGTATGGATTTCTTTGCTGATCCAGTTGGAACGCTGGCTAAATTATTGACCGAGTGGCTGACGGGCCTCGGCCTGCCGGCTGACCTCATTACCCTTATTTTGAACGCGTTAGGTGTGGTGGTGGTGGGTACGGTGGCCCTCGTCTTGCCGCTCTTCACCATTTGGTTGGAGCGCCGCCTGATTGCCGCCATGCAAGACCGCGTTGGCCCGAACCGGGTGGGGCCACAGGGCCTGCTCCAAACCATCGCGGACGCGCTAAAGCTGTTGACCAAAGAAGATATTACGCCGATTGGCGCGGATAAGCTGGTGTACAACTTCGCGCCCATCTTGGTGGTGATTTCCGTCATTACTTTGTGGGCGGTGCTTCCATTCGCCATCAATGTGTACGGCGCAGATTTGAACGTGGCGGTGCTGTACGTGGTGGCCGTTGGCTCCCTCGGCACGCTAGCCATTATGCTGGGCGGTTGGGCCTCCAACAACAAATATGCTTTGTTGGGCGCTTTCCGCACGGTGGCGCAATTGGTGTGCTATGAAGTGCCGATGATTTTGAGCCTGCTGGTGCCGGTTTTGCTGGCCAACAGTATGAGTATGCAGAAAATTGTGGCCGGGCAAGAGCAAGTGTGGTTTATCTTCCTTGCCCCGCTGGCCGCCTTCATTTTCTTCATCAGCTCCGTGGCCGAAACGGGCCGTGCGCCCTTTGACTTGTTGGAAGCTGAGTCTGAAATTGTGGCGGGCTTCAACATTGAATACTCTGGCATGAAGTTTGGCATGTTTATGGTGGCGGAATTTTTGCACGCCTTCACCGTGGGCGCGCTTACGGCGGCGCTGTTTTTGGGCGGCTGGCAGGGGCCGGGGGCGGAGCAATTCCCATTGTTAGGCGTTCTCTATTTCGTCCTCAAATCCTTTGCCTGTTACTTCCTCATCATCCTCATGCGCGCCACCTTCCCTCGCATCCGCATTGACCACATGCTGGATTTGAATTGGAAATTCCTCGTGCCGCTGTCCGTCATTTCCATCATTGTGACGATGGTGGTAAACAAGATTTTCCCGGCGGTGGGTGGCGATTCAACCAGCGTGTTCATCAACGCCGCCGCCCTCTTCATTAGCAACGTGATTGTGATTTGGCTGGCGCTGATGTATGCCAACAATTCCGCCCGCCAAATTCGGCGCAAGGAAGAAGCGGCGCTGAAGCTGAACAACCCAGATATTTTGCACGCGGCGGATGACCACGGCCACGCGGCCCCGGCGCACTAATCAAGCGGAAAGTTTCCATGACTCCTGAGCAAATTGTCTTCTGGTTAACGGCGGCGGTAATTGTGGCGTCAGCGGTGCAGGTGGTGACCACGCGCAACCTGGTTCATGCCGCACTGTGGCTCATCGTCACGCTGTTTGGCATGGCCATTATCTTTGTGCTGTTGAGCGCCGGTTTCTTGGCGGTGGTGCAGGTGGTGGTGTACATCGGCGCGATTTCCATTTTGATTATCTTTGCCATCATGCTCACCCGGCGGGTGATGCAGGATACTGGCCCCCAAACCAACAATAACTGGCGGTTGGCGTTGCTCATCGCCGCTGTGCTGGGCGCCGGTATTTGGTATGCCCTGAGCAACGTGAGCTTTGCGGTGACGGCTACGCCGGTGCCCAACTCCGAGACGGTGCTGATTACGTTGGGCGATGCGCTGGCCAGCCCCAACTTTTACATGGTGCCGCTCGTCACCGTGGGCATTCTGCTGGCCGCCGGCATGATTGGCTCCATTGCCATTGCGCGGGATGAGGATAAGGAATAACAAATTCTCTAGTCCTCCAATTCTCAGTTCTTTCACGAAAGAGAATTAGAGCATCCGAGAGTTGCGGAATACAGTATGGTCACTCTTGAAAATTATCTCTTTTTAGGCGCGGTGCTGTTTTGCGTGGGGGCATATGGTGTGTTGGCGCGCAAAAACGCCGTTGCCATTCTCATGAGCATTGAGTTAATGTTGAACGCCGTGAACATCAACTTAGTAGCCTTTTGGCATTACCTCACTCCCACGCAGGCCTCGGGCATGGCTTTTGCCCTGATTGTGTTTGCCGTAGCCGCCGCTGAGGCCGCGGTGGGTCTGGCGCTGATTATCTCCATCTATCGCCGCCGCCAAACCGTGGTAGCGGAAGATGTGAACTTGATGAAATTCTAAACGTGAAACGTGGAGCGTGAGGTGTGATAAGCGAAGCGGCTTTCACATTTCACGGTTTACGTACCACGCCGTTTGCATGTCACCAGAAACTCTGCAACTTCTCACTTGGCTCATCCCCATCCCGCCGCTGGCGTCTTTCTTCTTAATTGTATTGTTCACCAACCGGAGCAAGGCGCTGAGCCATACCGTTGCCCTCGCCTCCATTTTGGCTTCGCTTGTGTTGAGCTGGACGGTGTTCTTCAATGTAATTAACGTGCCCAACTTCGGCAAGGAGGGCACTGAAATCGCGAGCGCGTATCAATGGTTTAAGGTGGGCGCCAGTGAAGCTTTCAACATGGGTGTGCTGGTGGATCCGCTCACCGCCGTCATGCTCTTCTTTGTGCCGCTGGCCTGCGCCATGATTTTCTTGTACAGCGTGGGCTACCACAATTTTGGCAAGAAGCGTGACCCGCACGATAAGCCGGGCTGGCCCGCACACAACGGCGTGGAGCCGCTATACTCCCGTTTCTTTGCCTACCTCTCCCTCTTCGCCTTTGGCATGCTGGTGCTATGCGTGGCCGATAACCTGCTCCTGCTCTTCATGGGCTGGGAAATCATGGGCTTGTGCTCGTTCCTGCTCATCGGCTTTTGGTTTGCTCGCAAGTATGATGACCCCAACCAGATTACGCCGCGCCAAGCCGCCGTGAAAGCGTTTATGACCACGCGCGTGGCGGATGTGATTATGCTCTTGGGCATTGTGTATCTCTACACCCAAACCGGCACGCTCAGCTTCCGCGAAATTTTCATCGCCAATGAAGGCGCGTTGTTGAAGCAACTGGCCGAAACGCCCTCGGTTTTGAGTGGTGGGCTGGCCGCCGCGCACTTGATTGCTATTTTGTTGCTCGTCGGCACCATCGGCAAATCCGCGCAATTCCCCCTGCACACGTGGTTGCCGGATGCCATGGAAGGCCCCACGCCCGTCAGCGCCATGATCCACGCCGCCGCGATGGTTTCCGCTGGTGTGTACGCCATGATCCGCGTTTACCCGTTGTTTGAAGTGCCCGCGCACTTGGCGGAGGCGGGTGGGCATGGCTTGAATGCGTTTTTGCTGGCAGAGGCCGGGCACGGCCCCACGCCCGCTATGTGGGCCATGGCGGGCATTGGCGCGTTCACCGCGCTCTTCGCCGCCACGATTGCGGTGGCCCAGAATGACGTGAAGAAAGTGCTGGCGTACTCCACCATTTCGCAACTCGGTTTTATGCTGGCCGCGCTGGGCATTGGCGGTTACGTGGCGGCCACCTTCCACCTGATGACGCACGCCTTCTTCAAGGCGCTATTGTTCCTCGGCTCCGGCTCTATCATTCATGGCGTAGAACATGGCATGCACCACTCGCATGAACATCTTGACCCGCAAGATATGCGGAACATGGGCGGCCTGCGTGAGAAGATGCCGGTGACGTTCTGGACGTTCTTGATTGGCGGTATGGCGCTGGCCGGTTTCCCGCTTATCACCGCTGGCTTCTGGTCTAAAGATGAAATTCTGCTGGATGCGTGGGCGCATGACCATTACGTGATTTTTGGGATGTTGGCCGTGGCCGCCCTGCTCACCGCGTTCTATACCACCCGCCAAATAGTGATGGTGTTCTTTGGCAAGCCGCGCACCCAAGCCGCCGAACACGCGCATGAGAGCGCGTGGACGATGACGCTCCCACTGGGCATCCTCTCCTTCTTCGCCATCACCGCCGGTTGGGTGAACATCCCGGAAGATTTTCCGGTGCTAGGGCCTTTTGTACACAGCCTCGGTGTAGATTTTGCCTTCAAGAAATTCTTGGTGGGTGCTTTGCTGGAGAAGCCGGAAGCGCTGGCGTTTGAATGGGTGCCGTTGCTTACTTCGATAGGCGTGGCCCTCGGTGGCATTCTGTTAGGGTGGCTGGTGTACCGCAACGCCTACGCCACTGCTGACGCGAAAGACCCGCTGGAGAATCCACTGGGCGGCCTATACCGCTGGCTGAAGAACAAATACTACATTGATGAGCTGTATGACTCGCTCTTTGTGCAACCTACTTTCGCGCTGGCGAAGTATGTGTTCCCAGCTATTGACCGCGGCATCATTGACGGCATTCTGCATTTGATTGGCAACGTCTCGTTGGGCATTGGTAATGTGGTGAAGGATTACATTGATGTGCCCGTCGTCAACGGCACCAACGATAAATCCGGCGAAGCGGTAAAGCGCTGGGGTCAAAACCTGCGCCTCATCCAAACGGGCCGCGTTCAGCAATACTTGTTGATGACGATGGCCGTGCTAATTGTGATGGCCGGCTTTGTGATGTGGGTGGCCCGTTAAATTATAGGTAAGCCGCAGGAAATCTGACTATGGACTTGTTTCAGACGAATCTCTTAAGCCTGATTTTGTTCGCGCCCGTGGTAGGCGCGTTGGTGCTGTTGTTTGTGCCCAAAGATCAGGAAAACGCGCACCGCTGGCTGGCCTTGGTGTTCTCGCTTGTGCCGCTCGGCCTTTCCATTTATTTGTGGTTCGCCTTCAACCCGCAAGCGCCCGGATACCAGTTTGAAGAAAACTACCAGTGGTTCAGCGTCATCGGCGCCAACTACCATCTCGGTGTGGATGGCATCAGCCTGCCGATGGTTTTGCTCACCGCCATTCTTACGCCGCTCGCCATCCTCTTCTCCTTCAGCGTGAGTGAGAAGGTGAAGGCGTACATGATTTTATTCCTCTTGTTGGAAACCGGCGCGTTCGGCGTGTTCATGGCGCTGGACTTGTTGATTTTCTTCCTGTTCTACGAAGTCGGCCTCATCCCGATGTACTTCCTCATCAACATCTGGGGCAGTGCCAACCGGCAGTACGCTTCGTTCAAGTTCATTATTTACACCATGGCCGGTTCGCTCGGCCTCCTGCTCTCCACCCAAATCATCGGCCTCACGCTTGGCTCATTTGATATCCCCAACGCGGTGGCCAAGTGGCCTCTGCTCACGGGTGAGTTGTTCGGCATTCCCGTCAGCGCCATTCGCGGCGTGGCCTTCTGGGCCTTCGTCATCGCCTTCGCCATCAAAGTGCCGGTGTGGCCCTTCCACACCTGGTTGCCAGATGCGCACACCGAAGCGCCCACCGCCGGCTCTATGATGCTGGCCGGTATTCTGTTGAAGTTGGGCGCGTATGGTTTTCTGCGACTGGTTCTGCCGCTTTTCCCAGCGGAAGCCTATCAGGGCGCGAGTTTGCTGGCGGTGCTCTCCCTGTTGGCCATCGTGGCGGGTGCGTACGCCTCCTTCGGCCAAACGGATTTCAAGCGACTGGTGGCGTACTCCTCCATCAATCACATGGGCTTTGTGGTGCTGGGCATTGCTACGGCGGCGTACGCGCAAGGTTGGGCGGCGAATTTTGATGACCGTTACACCGAAAGCGCCATCATCGCCACCAACGGCGCGGTGCTCCAAATGTTCAACCACGGCCTGAGCAGTGCCGGTATGTTCTTGCTGGTGGGCGTGTTGTATGAGCGCGCCCACACCCGCAACTTGGATGATTTTGGCGGCCTGATGCCCATTATGCCGGTGTATGGCGCGTTTCTCATCTTTACCAGCATGGCCTCGCTCGGCTTGCCCGGCCTCAACGGCTTTGTGAGTGAGTTTATGGTGGTGCGCGGCGCGTGGGATGTCTTCACCGCCATCACCGCCGTTTCCATGCTCGGCCTGCTCATCACCGGCGCGTACATTCTGCGCGGGATTTACAAAACCATTTACGGCCCCATCAACACCAAGTGGGTGGGCCACCTGAGTGATATGTCCACGCGGGAAGTGATTGCCCTCGCGCCGCTGGCCGTGCTGATGCTGGTGCTAGGTGTGTGGCCGGCGTGGCTCTCCAACGTCATCAACGAAGCGGTGACGCGCTTGCTGGCGGGTTAGTTTGCACGGAATACGAAATACGGATTACGTATCATGAGTTTTCCCATCTTATCTGTTATCACCTTCACGCCGTTGGTGGCGGGCTTACTGATTTTGATGTTGCCCGCTGAGCGCAAGAACGAAGCCCGCGTGGCCGCCCTGGCCGCCGGAGTCTTCACCGTCCTGCTCTCGCTGTTTGTGTACTTCGGCTTTAACCCCGCCGGGCCGCGCTTCCAATTTGTAGAAGGCCCTTACCAGTGGGTGCCGCAATTGGGCATTACCTACCACATGGCCATTGATGGTTTTGGCCTGCCCATGCTCCTGCTCACGGCGTTGGTGCTGTTCACCGGTGTGCTGATTTCTTGGAACATTGATGACCGCCCACGCGAGTTCATGGCCTTCTTCCTGTTCCTCTCGGTGGGTGTGTTCGGCGTGTTTGCCGCGCAAGATTTGTTCCTGTTCTTCTTCCTGCTAGAAATCGCCGTCTTCCCCAAATTCCTAATGATTGTGATTTGGGGCTCGCCCAAAACGCGTGAATACGGCGGCATGAAGCTTACACTGTATCTGTTCTTCGCTTCGGTGGTGGCCTTGCTTGGTGTGTTGTGGATGTATGCTGAGTCACCGGTCAAAACCTTCAATATGATTTGGCTGGAAGAAGCCATGCGGGCGGGCGCGTTTCCGGCCCAGTGGCAGATTATTTGGTTCCCACTGATTTTCTTTGGCTTTGCAGTGATGGGGGCCATTTTCCCGCTCCATAGCTGGGCGCCGGATGGCCACGTGGCCGCTCCCACCGCCATCTCTATGATGCTGGCCGGCGTGGAAATGAAGATCGGCATGTTCGCCGCCTTCCGCGTGGGCATCACCCTTTTGCCGGAAGGCGCTAAATTCTGGGCGCCCATCATCGTCATCTTTGCCCTCATCAACGTGGTGTACGCCGCCTACATTGCTCTCATCCAAAAAGATTTCAAGTACATTATTGGCTTCTCGTCCGTTTCCCACATGGGCTTGGTGATGATGGGCTTCGCCACGCTTTCGCCGAACGGCTTTTTGGGCGCGGGTTTGCAAATGTTCTCCCACGGCGTGATGACGGCCCTCTTCTTCTCCATCGTTGGCATGGTGTATGACCGCGCGCACACGCGCAACATCCCGGATTTGGGCGGCTTGGTGAAGAAAATGCCCTGGGCGGCCATCGCCTTCATCATCGGCGGCTTCACCTCTATGGGCATGCCCGGCTTCTCCGGTTTTGTGGCCGAAATTCCGATTTACCTCGGCTTGTGGCAAGGGCGCACGCTCCCCGGCGCGGCGTTCCAAGCGCAACCGTGGTTCTTCCCGCTCACCGCTGTGATTTCCGTCATTTCCATTGTGATTACGGCGGCCTACATTTTGCGCGCGGTGCAAAAAGTGTTCTTTGGTGAATTGCCCGCGCACTTTGAGCATGAAGTGGGTGATGTAACGGCGCTGGATAAAGTGGCGATAGTGGTGTTGTGCGCCATGATGATCATTGTGGGCGTGTATCCGGCCATTATGTACCCGCAGGTGCAGGCGGGCATTGCGCCGGTGCTGAACTTGTTTGGAGTGAACTAAATGTTGGCTGAATCTTTTTCGCCCACGCACCTGCTGGCTGTTCTGCCGGAAATTTTGCTGGTGGCTGTGGCCGCCATCGTCATCATCGCCGATTTAGCGCAACGCCAAATCGCTAAAGGCCAAGTGGGCTTAGCCATGTTGGAAGCGCGTCGTCGCAACGTGGGCCTCGCCGCCGCGCTCGGCTTTTTGGTCGTGCTGATTGTTTCACTTCTCGTCACCCTGCCCACGGTGGGCAACGGTCTGATTTTTGGCGGCATGTTGCGCCACGATTTGATGGCCTTCATCTTCCGGGTACTCTTCTTGTTCTCCGGCCTGGTGGTGGCCCTTATCTCTATGGATGCGCCCACCATCGGCAAGCAGGGTGAGTATTACGTGGTGCTGGTGGCCGCCGTGCTGGGCATGAATCTGATGGCCGCCTCAGCTGACCTCATCATGCTTTACTTGGCCGTGGAAACCACCTCCATTGCGCTGTACGCACTGGCGGGCTTCCTACGTGAGGATAGCAAGAGCGCCGAATCTGGCCTCAAGTATTTCCTCTTTGGCGCGTTCACCTCCACCATCATGCTATATGGCTTTAGTTTGCTATATGGCTTCACGGGCCAAACCAATTTGTACGCTATTGGTGAAGCTTTGGGAAGTTTGCCCTCAACCGCCGTGCTGTTTGCCCTGTTCCTGATTTTAGTCGGCCTTGGCTTCAAAATCTCCGCCGTGCCCTTTCACTTCTGGGCGCCGGATGTGTATGAAGGCGCACCTACGCCCATCACCGCCTTCCTCTCGGTGGCCTCCAAAGCCGCTGGCTTTGCTGTGCTCATCCGCGTGCTCATGGCCGCCTTCCCGGAGCAAGCCCCAATATGGGTGCAACTGATGGCCGCGCTCTCCGCCGTGACGATGACGGTGGGCAACCTCATTGCTCTGACGCAGAAAAACATCAAACGCCTGCTGGCCTATTCTTCCATCGCGCAAGCCGGTTACATTCTCATGGGCTTGGCCGCTTTCTCCGGTGAAGGCACAGCGGCCACGCTCTTTTACTTGGGCATGTACACACTCACCAATCTGGCCGCGTTTGGCGCTATTGTGATGGTGGCCCGCATCAGCGGCTCCGATGAGATTGCCGATTTCAGCGGCCTCTCGCGTCGCGCGCCCGGCTTGGCGCTGGTTTTACTGGTGGCCTTTCTGTCTTTGGGCGGCATTCCGCCGCTGGCCGGTTTCTTTGGCAAGTTCTACTTATTCACGGCCACGCTCAATCAAGGCTTGGTCTGGCTGGCGGTGGTGGGCTTCATCAATGCCCTCCTCAGCCTGTATTACTATTTAGTGGTGCTTAAAGTGATTTACTTGAACGCACCGAAAGATGAAGCCAGTTACCCAGTTTCGCGCTCAGCGGCAGTAGCTTTGTGGCTGTGCGTGATGGGCGTGATTGTAGTCGGTGTGCTCATCGGCCCGTGGGTCAATATTGCTGTGGCGGCGGCCAGCGGGCTATTTTGATACGGAGTGGTTGACTCCCGTTTTCCGTCAGTGATAAAATGCACAAACGATGAATAATCGCCCAACCGCCAAACCTCAGCAGTATTCGCTCAATATGGCGGTAGCCATTACGGTTGGGCTGGGGGGCTTTATTGTGCTCGCCATTGTGTTGGCCACTTTGGCGTTAGGTTTGCTGATTGACCGAACATTGGACACCCGCCCGCTGTTTACCATTGGGCTAATGGTGTTGAGCGCGCCCGTGAGCATTTTTGTGATGTATCGCGTAGCCACCGGGATTATTGCCCGAACTGTGGCCAAGCCGGAAATTAAGACTGAACAGTAACCAACCGGTTACTGAATTTTGAGAGGAGACAAGCCTTGACGACGCATGATCATGCTGAAGACAAGCCGCGCCGCATCGGCTTCAAACGCTGGATTTTTCTCGGGCTGATGATTCTGGGCGCGCTGATGGCCTGGAATGTAGGCGGCTTCTGGGGTGGAATTTGGCGCCCGGTGCCTCCGGCCGTTATCTTGCCCGCCGAACCGGCGTGGCCCGGTCTATACCTTTTGCCCGGCGTGCCGCTCACCAATACCATGCTCTCCACGCTCATTGCGACGCTTCTGCTATTTGCCGTGGCATTATTTGCGGTGCAACCGCACGTGCGTAGCGGGCAGGAAGTGCCTTCCAACTTCTTTTATCATGTAATGGAAGTGGGTGTGGAATTTTTCTGGAATACGGCCCAAAGCGTAGCCGGCAAGTGGGCGCGTCCTATCTTTGCCTTTTCCATGAGCATCTTCTTAGTTGTGCTCATGGTCAACCTGTTCAAGTTGGTGCCGATTCATGAAACGGTTGGCTACGTCAAAAAAGGCCATGGGAACATTCAGGGTTACGCCACTGTGCCCGTGTTCGGCGGCGCGTTACATTTGCTGGATGGTTCCAACCCATTCCCCAAAGACCAACGAGAAGAGCATAGCGCCGAGGCCAGCCACGCCGAAGGCGAAGACGCCAGCCACAGCGAAAGTGAAGCCGCGCATGGCGAAGAAAGCGAATACTGGAACAGCACCGAGCCATGCCCCGATTGTGAAATTGTGCCCACCTTCCGCGGCGCGGCCACCGATTTGAACTTCACCGCCTCGCTCGCCATCGTCACCATGCTGATGGTGCAAGTGTTTGGTGTGATGGCGCTTGGCCCGGGCTACTTCGTCAAATTCTTCAATGTCACCACCATGATCAAAAAGCCGATTTTCGGCCTAATTGACTTTTTGGTGGGGATTTTGGAATTGATTTCCGAAATTGCCAAAGTACTCTCGTTCTCTCTGCGTCTCTTCGGCGTAATTTTCGCGGGTACTTTATTATTGTCCATCGTTAGTACGCTGAGTTTTGGCGGCGCACAACCCACGGCCTTCTTTGTGCCGGGCCTGCTCTTGGGTCTAGAGTTGTTCGTCGGCATCATTCAAGCATATGTGTTTTCAACGCTCGCGCTCACGTTTATGAGTCAAGCCACGGTGTCTCACCACGGCGATGATCATGCCGAAGCGCACTAAGTTTTATCCATTACTTCACCGGAGGCAGACTGAACATGGAATTTAATGACATCTTCTTGCAAGCGATGCGCTACATTGGCGCCGGCCTAGCCGTCATCGGCGTGGCGGGCGCTGGCGCGGGCATTGGCATTGTGGTGGGCGGCGCGGTGCAGGCCATGGCCCGCAACCCCGATTTCACCCCCACCATCCAAACGAACATGATCCTTGGTATCGCGTTCGCTGAAGCGGTGGCCATTTACGCCCTAGCCGTGGCGCTCATCATTCTGTTTGTGTAAGGAGCGAACATGGAAGCATTAGCCAATTTGGGTATTAACCCCGGCTTCTTGCTGTTGTTCACCATCTACTTTTTGGTGGTGGTGGGCGTGATGACCATTTGGGTGTACAACCCCATCATCAACGGCTTGGAAGCGCGGAAGAAGAAAATTGCGCAAGGCTTGGAAGACGCCCGCGTGGCCTCCGAAGCGCGCGCCAACGCCGAGGCCGAAGCCAAGAAAATAATTGCGGAGGCTCAGGCGCAGGCGAACAAAATCGTAGCTGAAGCCACCGCCCGCGCTGAGAAATCGGCGGCGGATGTGAAAGCGGCGGCGGAAGCCGAGCGCGCCCGCATCATCCAATCGGCGGAAGGTGATATTGCCGCCGCCCGCAACCAAATGCTGGCCGATTTGCGCCCGCAGGTGGCCTCGTTGGCCATCGCGGCGGCCAATAAAATTGTGGCGGATACGCTGGATGAGAACCGCCAACGCGCCTTAATCAATGAATTCTTCAGTGGTGTGAAATCCGGCAAAGTGATGGTGGTGGAAGATGCCACCCTCAGCGGCGCATCTGCCGAAGTGACTAGCGCTTTACCGTTGACTGAGGCTGAACAGGCCGCCGTGAAGAACGATATTACGGCCAAGATGGGCGGCGGCGAGGTGGCCTTCAAGGTAGACCCCAGCATCCTCGGTGGTTTGGTGGTGCGCGTGGGCGATAAAGTGATTGACGGCTCCGTCTCCGGCAAACTGCAAGGCCTAAAGCAGGCTGTGAAGTAACGAATCGTGAGTGAAACGAAACGCCGGGCAGTAAAATGCTCGGCGTTTTGATTTAAGTTTATGGTACACCGATAACGCAGTTTTACAGATAATCCGAAATTGCGAAAGTTCCTCGCCGGCTCAAAGCCGTTGAAGGGTTAGAATAAGATTCTAAACTCGCAAAAAAAACCGTTTCATCTGCTTTAGCACCTCTATGCGTCTCTCCCAACTTACCATCGCCCTTCCCCACATCCTTTCCCGCTCAACCGAGGCTGACCCCGAAATTACCGCCGTCACTGCGGACTCACGGCAGGTAACGCCGGGCGCGTTGTTTGTGGCGCGGCGCGGTGAGACGGTGGACGGCCATCGCTTCATTCCTCAAGCCATTGAAAACGGTGCGGTTGCAATTATTTCTGAAACTCCTTTTATCTCTCGTTCTCCGTCCACCGCCAACATCATCGTTCCTAACGCCAGCGAGGCCCTCGCATGGCTGGCCGCCGCGTGGCGCGGCTTCCCCGCGCGCCGTCTGGTGATGATAGGTGTAACGGGCACGGATGGCAAAACCACCACGGCTTCGCTTATCCACAGCATTTTGCAAGCCGCAGGGTTACGGGTTGGGTTAATTTCTACGGTGGGCGCAGTGATTGGTGAGCAAACGCTGGATACGGGCTTTCACGTCACCACGCCGGAAGCGGTGGAAGTGCAAACTTATCTGGCGCAGATGGTTGCGGCGGGCTTCACCCATTGCGTGTTGGAAACCACCTCACATGGCTGGGCGCAGTACCGCGTGGATGCCTGCGAGTTTGATGTGGGCGTGGTCACCAACATCACGCATGAGCATTTGGATTATCACAAGACTTACGAAAATTACCGCGCCGCCAAAGGCCGCTTATTTGAAAGTTTGAGCGCGGCGGCCCGTAAGCCCGGCGTGGAAAAGACCGGCGTGCTGAACTGGGATGATGGTTCACACGAATACTTGAGCGGCGTGCTAAAGGTGAATGGCCTAAGCTATAGCCACACAGCGCGCACCGATGTGACAGCGCGCTATATTCAGTTCACGCCCGAAGCGACGCGATTTGAAATCCACTTCTCTAAGCCTGGCATTGCCCCTCTTCCTATTACTTCTGCTTTATTGGGCCAATTCAACGTTTCCAACATTTTGGCCGCCGTGGCGGCTACGGTGGGCGCGTTGGGCATTGCGCCCGAGGCCGCGCAAACGGGTGTGGCGCAGTTGCGCGGTGTGCCGGGCCGCATGGAACGTCTTAGTCTTGGCCAGCCCTTCATCGCCATTGTAGATTTTGCTCACACGCCCAACGCCTTGCGCCGCGCGCTAGAAACGGCGAGGCAAATGCTCCGCCTCTCGCCTGATACAGCTCGGGCAGGGGGGCGGGTGATTGCCGTATTTGGCTCTGCGGGGTTGCGGGATATTGAAAAGCGGCGCCTGATGGCCGAAACCTCCGCTGAATTGGCTGACATTACGATTCTGACGGCTGAAGACCCGCGCACCGAATCATTGACTGATATTTTGGAGATGATGGCGCACGGCGCGCGGAGCAAAGGCGGCGTGGAAGGCGTAAGCTTCTTCCGTGTGCCAGACCGAGGCGAGGCCATCCGGCTGGCGTGCCGCTTGGCGCAAGCGGGAGATATTGTGCTCGCCTGCGGCAAAGGCCATGAACAGAGCATGTGCTTTGGCGTTACCGAGTACGCATGGGATGACCGCGTGGCCCTGCGCGCCGCATTGGCCGAGTTATTGGGTGTGGCCGGCCCTGCTATGCCGCGTTTGCCTACGAGTTAAAATCCCCCAGCAAAATCACATCGGTGGGTTGAGGGCTACCGCTGGCTGGTTCTAAACTAATGCCGGCCGCGCTAAACTCCTTGTCAGTCGAGGTTAGACTCACGAGCGCGTGGCCGCGTCCTTCGGCGTCCACTTGCAAAAAGCCTACGCTCTCTGCGCCGTTTGGCCCAATCAACCATAACTGATACGTTTTATCCGTAGGGATGGGCGGCAAGTTGTGGACTACAAACAACGCCTGTGCGCGTGTGGTGTTCCAATATGTTTCGCCCACTAGGGCGGAAGTGGGGCTTGCCAATTGCGCCACTTGCACGCCCGGCGCGGTAAAGAGGGCGATGAGTTGTTGCAGGCGCGTGGCCTCCGCCTGAGCCGTAGCATTTTGCGCGGCTAGTGTTTGCACTTGCCCAGTTAGAGAAATGTTCCATATCGCTAACCCAACGGCAACTACAACCGTCGTAAGTGCGAGGCCGGGGGCCAGTCTTTGCCACCAACTCAACTTGGGGCGTGGTTCTAGCGCGCGGCTGGCCCGCACGCGTTTTAGTAATTGGGCCTTGAGGTGTGGCGCGGGTTTCACCTCCGGCGCAACCTCCAACAACTGTACGATGGTGCGTTGCAGGTCTGCGGCGGCGCGGCGCAAATCCGGGTCGCGGGCTAGAGCAGCCTCCACGCGCGCGGCCTCCTCCGGCTCTAAGCTTCCCAGCAGGTATAGTTCCAACCACTCTTCCAATCGTTCATCATTCATACCACTATGGCTCTTCATCTTGCAATAGACTCCGAAGTTTTTGTAAAGCCAATCGCGCGCGTGTGTGCACCGTGCCTTCGGGGTCTTTTAGTTGCGCCGCAATTTCTCGTCGCGTAAGGCCGCCGAAAAAAGAGAGTTCCACCACCTGCCGCTGGTCTTCAGGCAGTTGGGCCAAGGCGCGCCGCACCCGCTCCCGCCGTGCGCGCGCTGAGGCCGTGGCCGGTACATCACTCAGCGGGTCTGGCAAGTTTGCCCATTGGCTCTCCTCGGGCAAACTTAAGGCCGACTCAACCGTCATGGGCCGGGCCTTTTGTTGGCGCAGGGCATCACGGCACAAGTTGCGCAGAACAGCCACTAACCACACGGCTAACTGACCCCGCAGAGGGTCAAACGTTTCGGCGCGTTCCCACACCCGAAAGAAAGCCTCTTGCAAGATTTCTTCCGCGAGCGCCGTTTGTCCCAACATTTGCGTCGCTAAGCCCAACAATCGCGGCGCGTAGCGATCGTAAAGTGCTTCTAACGCCGTCTCGTCACGTTGCCGAATACGGCGCATTAAGTCGAGATCACTCGCCTCAGGTAGCGGCATTTACTTTACTCTTAATACGAAAGATAACAGGGCGTGCATTGACCAGATAGTTCATAAGAACTACCGCCTAAACAGTACATGAGAAATTATAGCTGGAAGATGCAAACCGAGGCGACTTACGTAATTTCAAGTAGTTGCAACAAGAAAACCCGGGTAATCAGTCATATCGCTAACTGAGGAGAAAAAGATGAAATCCTTACGTAATCGCTTCCTATTCGGCCTGATGGCGTTGGCAGTGATTGTGGCCGCCTGTGCGCCTGTTACTACACCTAACCCAACTGCCGCTCCCCCAACTGAGCCTCCTACGGCTATTCCGCCCACTGCCATGCCGCCAACTGAGGCCCCCACCCAAGCGCCAACCGAAGCGCCAGTGATGGCTACCTCTAAAACTCCAGCGGCAAATTTGCGTGTGGCGCTTGATATGTTGCTGGCTGAACATGTATATCTCGCCGTCAGCGCCACCGGCGGCGCATTAGGGGGGCGCACCTCTCAGTTTGAAGCGGCGGCGGCGGCGTTGGATGCGAACTCGGTGGATCTGTCCAAGGCCATTGGCTCTGTATATGGCCAAGAAGCTGAAGATGCTTTCCTCCCGCTGTGGCGTAGTCACATCGGCTTTGTAGTGGATTACACCACCGGCCTGGCTACCAAAGACCAAGCCATGCAAGATAAAGCGGTGCAAGATTTGCTCGGCTATGCCGAAGATTTTGGCGCTTTCCTCAACTCTGCTAACCCCAACCTATCCAAGGAAGCTGTAGCTGAGTTGGTGACGATGCATATCCTTACCCTCAAAGATGTGATTGATGCGCAGGCCGCTGGTGACGCACCTAAATCCTTCACTACGCGCCGTGAAGCCTTTGGGCACATGAGCATGATTGCCACCGCGCTGGCGAGCGGTATTGCCAAGCAATTCCCCGAGAAATATACGGGCGCGGTGGATTCTGCCGCCGCCAACCTGCGCTCCCGCCTCAACCTGCAATTGGCGGAACACGCCTATCTAGCGGCCTATGCCACGGGCGCGGCGTTGGGTGGCCGGACAGCGGAGTTTGAAGCGGCGGCGGCGGCGTTGGATGCGAACTCGGTGGATCTGTCCAAGGCCATTGGCTCTGTATATGGCCAAGAAGCCGAAGATGCCTTCCTCCCGCTGTGGCGTAGCCACATTGGCTTTGTAGTGGATTACACCACCGGCCTGGCTACCAAAGACCAAGCCATGCAAGATAAAGCGGTGCAAGATTTGCTTGGCTACACTGGAGATTTTGGAGCGTTCCTAAATTCTGCCAACCCCAACCTGCCGAAAGATGTGGTGGCCGAACTGGTGAAAATGCACATCCTCACCCTCAAAGATGTGATTGATGCGCAGGCCGCTGGTGACCAAACAAAGGTGTATGTCAGTGTGCGTGAGGCCTTCAGTCACATGAGCATGATTGCCGACCCGCTGGCCGAGGCCATCGTTCAGCAATTCCCTGAGAAGTTTGCTCAGTAACAAGGAACTTTATTGAATGTCTGCGTTAACCCTTCGCCGGCTTGAAGTCGGCGAAGGGCCGCTAAGAAAAGATGAACACCTTCAAATTAGGTTTATTGTTAGGAAGTATGGCTGGCGTTTTGGTTGCTTGCGCCATTGCAACACCCACCGTTACTTCTCTGCCGTCAGCGCCCGCTACACCAGCCTCTAACACAGTGATGGCAAGCATCAAACTCTTCCAATTTCAACCCAAGCCGCTTGAAATTACGGCTGGCGCCACAGTTTTATGGACGAACGAGGATGATATTGAACACAGTATCACACAAGGTGAGCCGCCTCTTCCGGTCAACGGCGGATTTGATTCCGGTTTTATCACGCAAGGCCAAACGTTTTCCTTTACGTTTGAGACGCCCGGCGAATATCTATTCTTCTGCCAGCGCCACAATTCCATGACGGGTAAAGTCATCGTCTCGCCCTAACGGGCAGAGCCCCGCAAAACTTCATGCTAGAATCGCCCTTGCCCAACAAGGGCGTTTTCTATGTTGGAACTTGGCCTTGTTATTTTAAATTGGAATACACGGGATCTATTACGAGCCTGCCTGCAATCCGTCTTTGCTGCGTATGGCATTGAACGCTACCGGGTGTGCGTGGTAGATAACGCCTCCAGCGATGGCTCGGCGGAGATGGTGCGAGCAGAGTTTCCGCAAGTGTTGCTCATTGCCAGCCCGCGCAACGATGGTTACGCCGCGGGCAACAACCTCGGCCTGCGCGCCCTCGGTTTTACAGACCTCAACGATAAATCCCCATCGCCTCATCACTCAATCTCTAGCCCTCCAACATACGCTCTCCTCCTCAACCCAGATACCGTTCTGCCGAAAAATGCGTTAGCGGAGATGGTAGCCTACATGGAAGCGCACCCGCAATGCGGCGTAGCCGGCCCCAAAATCCTTCTGCCGGATGGTTCGTTAGATTTAGCCTGCCGCCGCAGTTTCCCCACGCCGGAAGTTTCTTTTTATCGGCTCACCGGCCTCAGCAAACTCTTTCCCAAGCACAAACGGTTTGGCCGCTACAATCTCACCTACCTCAGCCCCGATGAGGAAACGGAAGTGGATTCAGTAGTAGGGGCCTTTATGTTGGTGCGCGGGGCGGCCATTGCACAGGCGGGCTTGTTGGATGAGAAATTCTTCATGTACGGTGAAGATTTAGATTGGGCGCTCCGCATTAAGCAACTCGGCTGGCAGGTGCGCTACACCCCTCATGTGACAATTTTGCACGTCAAACGGGCCGCCAGCCGCCGAAGCCACAAGGCCCAAATCGCCTTTCACGAAGCCATGCTTTACTTTTACAACAAACACTATGCCCGCCGCACCCACCCGCTGGTAGGCGGTTTAGTGGTGCTGGGCATCCGTCTGAACTTGTGGCTCACCTCGTGGCGGGAAAAGTTTACGCGCCGTGAATTGCTCTCTAAACCGGTGTAGCCAATGGAATCGCAACGCTTTCGGAAGTTATTTTCCCTCTCCCTCGTCATTGTAGATACAGGCCTGCTCCTGCTAGCCTTTATCGTGGCCTATCGCTTGCGCCTCGCCGTGCCCTGGCCCACCGAAGCCATTGAAATGGATTCGCTCCGCAATTACTTCCCCGTCATGGTGATGTTTGTGGGGTCGGTGCTGGTCGTTTTCTTTGGCCTGCGGCTGTACCATTTGGCGCGGGCCGCCTCGCGCGTGGATGAGTTCTACGCCATCTTTCGCGGCATCACCATCGGCACACTGTTGGCCGTGGCCATTGCCTCTCTCACCCTCAAAAACAGCGTGTTTGAAGTCAACCTGCCGCGCGTGATGATTTTTTACTTTTGGGGTTTTGCGTTGGTGTTTGAGATTCTAGGCCGGTGGTTGCTGGAAAGCATCCGCAACAGTTTACGAGAACGCGGCTGGACGCGCGATAACGTGCTCATTGTGGGCACCGGAGAAGCGGCCGAACTGGTGCTACAGAAAATCAAAGGCTCGCCGTTTTTGGGCTACCACGTTCTGGGCTTAGTCAACAGTGATGGCACACCGGAATACTTGGACGGCTTAACCGTCATGGGCGGCTTTAATGATTTGCCGCGCCTGATTGAAGATTATCGCGTTGATGAAGTGATTATTGCTCTGCCGGAGATGCCGGATGATGAGCAAGTGCAATTGATTGGGTTATGCCAGCGGGACCGGGTGAGCGTCAAGCTCTTCCCAAATGTGTATGAACTCATCACCTCCAGTGTCAGCACGGATGATTTAGGCGGCCTGCCGCTGTTGAGCGTGCGCGATGTGGGTTTGCGCGGCTGGAAGCTAACCGTAAAGCGCGGTATGGATATCCTCTTGAGCGGTTTGGGGCTGATTGTGCTCTCGCCGTTTTTACTTTTCATTGCCTTCTTAGTCAAACGTAGCTCTCCCGGCCCGGTGTTATTTGTGCAGGAGCGCATGGGGCTGGATGGCAAAGTATTTCCGTTGCTCAAGTTTCGGTCCATGCGGCCCGATTCAGAGGCCGGCGGCCCGGGCTGGACGGTAAAAAATGACCCGCGCATCACGCCCATTGGCCGTTTTCTGCGCCGCACCTCTATTGATGAACTGCCGCAACTCATCAATATTCTGTTGGGTGAGATGAGTTTGGTTGGCCCGCGCCCGGAGCAACCGGCGTATGTAGAGAAGTTTCAGAAAATCATCCCACGTTACATGGAACGCCACCGCGAGAAAGCCGGCCTCACCGGCTGGGCGCAAGTCAACGGCTTGCGAGGTGACACATCTATTTCAGAACGCACTAAATATGATTTGTGGTACGTGGAGAATTGGTCTATTTGGCTAGATATAAAAATTATTATCCGCACCATCGCGCGCGTGCTTTTCGACCGAAACGCCTACTAAACTGACGGACGGTATGAAACTCTCCGGTATTTCCGTTTTCTTCCCGGCCTACAATGACGCCGGCACCATCCCCACCATGATTATCCGCGCCATGCAAACCCTGCCCGCCGTCACGGATGATTACGAAATCATTGTTATTAACGACGGCTCGCAAGATGATACCGGCCAGATTCTGGAGGAGATGACCAAACATTACCCTCAGTTGCGCGTGTATCACCGCGCCCAGCCCAGCGGCTATGGCGGCGTTGTGCGCGCTGGGTTCGCGGCGGCCACCAAAGAGTGGGTGTTTTACACTGATGGCGACGCCCAATATGACCCGCGTGAGCTGGCCCTGCTGGTGCCTGCCGTCACGGATGAGGTGGATATGGTCAACGGCTATAAAATCAAACGCCATGATCCTTTTCACCGCATCGTGATTGGTCTCATATATCAATACTTTGTCAAACTTTTGTTTGGCCTCGTCATTCGGGACGTGGACTGCGATTTTCGGCTGATGCGCCGGAAGATTTTTAACCACATCCAGCTTGAGTCCACCACAGGCACCATTACGTTTGAGCTGGTGAAGAAAGTTCAAGACGCCGGTTTTCGCATTGTGGAAGTGCCGGTAAAGCACTGGTATCGCCAGTACGGTACTTCGCAGTTCTTTAATTTCCCGCGCGTAGCTCGGACGTTAGTGGCCCTGTTCGGTTGGTGGTGGCGGCTGGTTGTAAAGAAAGAACATCTTGCTCCCCAAAAGGCATTGCCCGTAAAACGTGAAACGTGAGGCCCACCCTTCCTCGCCTTTCGCATTTTGCGCTTCACCACATGGTTGATTTTTCCTCAGCGTTCCGAGATCAACCCGTTCTCATCACAGGCGGTTTGGGTTTTATTGGGAGCAATTTGGCGCGGCGCTTGGCCGATGTGGGCGCGAAGGTAACTGTAATTGATTCTCTGATCCCGGAATATGGCGGCAAACAGTTTAACTTGCACGGCTATGAAAACCGCGTCCGCATTAACATCGCCGATGTGCGCGATGAATACAGTATGAATTATCTCGTGCGCGGACAAGCGTATCTATTTAATTTAGCCGGGCAGGTCAGCCACCTGGATTCTATGCACAATCCCTACACGGATTTAGACATCAACTGCCGCAGTCAACTTTCCATTCTGGAGGCCTGCCGCAAGCACAACCCCAACATTCGCATTGTGTTCTCCGGCACGCGGCAGATTTACGGCAAACCGCGATACCTGCCGGTGGATGAACGCCATCCGGTTGGCCCAGTGGATGTGAATGGCGTGAATAAATTGGCGGGCGAGTGGTATCACCTGGTTTATCAAAAAGCTTACGGTCTCAAAACCACCTCTTTGCGCCTCACCAATACCTACGGCCCGCGGATGCGGGTGGTGGATGCGCGCCAAACGTTTTTAGGGCTGTGGCTCCGCCGCCTGATTGAAGGCCAGGAAATTTGGGTGTACGGCGATGGCGAGCAGAAGCGCGACTTGAACTATATTGAGGATGTATTGGAGGCTTTGTTGCTGGCCGCCACCCACCCGGACGCAGTGGGCCAAATTTTCAACTTGGGTGGCGACGAGGTGCTCTCTTTGAGTGCGCTGGCCGAGTTGATGGTAGAACTCAATGGCAGTGGCCGGTGGCGGCGAGTGCCGTTCCCGGATGAACAGAAGGCCATTGATATCGGCGATTACTGTGGGGATTATGGGCTGATTCAATATAAATTGGGCTGGCGGCCACGCACGCCGCTTCGCGAAGGCCTGGCCCACACTTTGGCTTATTATCGCGCGCATCATGCTGAATACTGGTAACAGCGAGGGCGTAGGGAGAATTTTTTGGGGGGCGGGGGGCTGGGGCTTCCGGCGTTTCCTTCAGATTTTTTTGTGCCTGTTGTTCTTCCTCCTCTCTCTGCATGCTATTCCTCTGGAAGCCCCCACGGCTGATGAGCAAAATCACCTAGCCCGCGGCCTAAGCCTTTGGCGCACGGGTGACTGGCGTTTGCAAATTGGTCATCCGCCACTACTGAATCTGTGGGCCGCGCTTCCGCTCACTGTGGATGCGCGCCTGCACATGCCGTTGGATGGGGAAGCATGGCGCACCGCTAATTGGATTGAGTTCGCCATTGAGTTGCTATGGAAATTGGATAATCCGGCTTTAGAGATGTTTTATGCCGCGCGCGTGATGATGGTTTTGCTCGGTTCACTCATGTTGGCCGTGCTTTATCGCCTCGGCGCAGATGTAGGGGGGCAAGGTGTAGGTTTGTTGATGTTAGCCTGCGCCGTGCTGGACCCCAATTTTCGCGCCCATGCTCGGCTTGTCACCACTGATTTAGGCGCGCTGTTTGGCATGGCCTTCGTCATGCTAACTTGGCGAAGAGTCCTAGTCCGTCCGTCACCCGCCGCGTCTAAACTCGTGTTGGCTGGTCTGGCGTTGGGCTTGGCCCTCGCCAGCAAATTCACTGCGCTATTTTTTGTGCCGCCCATCATTCTGTGCGCATGTGTGGCATGGGGCTGGCGCTGGAAAACTATGGGGCGCTTAAGCATTGTAGGCGCAGTCGCCTTTTTAGTAGTGTGGGCCGCGCACGGCTTTGAGCTTCGTCCGTTGGCCGGTTGGGGCTGGCCCTTGCCCGCCGCCACTTATATGGAAGAACTGCTAGCCGCTACCAGCGTTACACGTTTGCCTATTTATTTTATGGGCCGTCTTGCGCCCAGTTTTTATGAATACTTTTTCGTCATCTGGGCCGTCAAAACGCCGCTGGCCGTTATTGGGTTATTGGGTTTGGGTATATTTTCGCAACTCAAAAAAGACTCAATAACCAAGACGCTCTTAACTCATTCTCTGATTCTTTGGCTGCCTCCCCTCTTCTATTTCCTCATGGTCGTTTTCGGCGGCGTCAATATCGGCTATCGGCATATTTTGCCCATTTTGCCAGTTGTGTACTTACTGGCCGCTCTAGGTTTCCAAACGTTGTGGCAACGCCGCCTGCAATGGGCCGCCATTGCATTGAGTGTTTGGCTTCTCCTTGCCAATCTCTTCATCTATCCGCGTGACTTAACTTACTTCAATGAATTGGCGGGCGGGCCGGATAATGGTTGGCGCATCTCGGTTGATTCGAATTTAGATTGGGGGCAAGATTTGGGCGAGTTAGTGGCCTATGTTCAAACGCATCATATTCAAGCCATTTACACCAGCTATTTTGGCGCGGTGCCTATTGGCTCCTTTCCCGTGCGGCAGTTTCCTATCCCGGCCAATCCCTTGCCGCCGCGCCCCAACCCCAATTTCCAGCCGCTTCATCCCGCGCCGGGCTGGTACGCCATCAGCGTTACCCATCTGTGGGGCGGCGCTTCTTTAGCAGAGCCGGATACGTTTGCCTACTTCCGCCAGCGTGTGCCGGAAGCCATTTTGGGCCGCACCATCTACATCTATTACGTGCCTGAACGGACTGGCGCGCTAGCCGTGTGCAACACCGTTAACTTGGAAGAAATGCGGGCAATATTTCAGCCGGAGCGGGCGCTGAAGTTTGATTGCACACAAGGCTTACTGTTGCCAACGGGCCGCACGTGGTACGTGCTGAACAATGTACAAGCCGCTGAATTGAAGAATACGGTAGAGCGTTTGGGCGCAGGGTTGGAATTCACGCCAGCTTATGAGCCTAATCCTGAGCGCGCCCTTACAGTTTACCGTTTGGAAAATGCTTCAGCGCAAGCGGAAAAGTTGCTGGCCAGGCCGCCCGTCCGCGCCCGGTTTGGCGGCTGGTTGGAATTTCTCGGCGCGGATTATGCCCAGCCGCTCAACCCCGGCCCAGCCGTTCTGATACAAACGGTGTGGCGTGTTGCGGCGCCGTTGCCAGAACCGGTGAGCATCTTCTTGCACCTTGCCGCCGCAGATGGCTTCCCGCTAGCTGTGAGTGATGGCCTCAACACGCCGTTTGATGCGCTTCAGCCGGGGGATGCTTTCATTCAGCGGCATCGGGTGGAAATCCCGGAGATTTGGCCGGCGGGCGCGCACTTTCGGGTGGGGGTTTATCAATTGATAGGGGAACAAATGCGCTACCGATTGCCTACCGGAGAGGACTTTTTCAGCTTTTCCCCTAGCCCCTAACTCCTAGTTCGCCTCCATTGACTCCCTTTAAGGCGAGTGATAATATCCCGCCCGCCAAAACCATAGCCTACATTTCAGGCGCTCTTATCCAGAGAGGCAGAGGGACCGGCCCAATGAAGCCTCGACAACCCGGCTTGTGCAAGCAACGTACGGGTGCCAAATCCGGCAGTGGCGAAGGATTTTCTTCGCGGTTCTGGAAGATGAGAGGGTCAATCCGTTGAACGTTTTGCCCCTTGCTGTGTTCTGCCTGTATGCGGAACACAGACCTGAAGGGGCTTCATTTTTATAAGGAGTAAGAGAAAGTGTCTACTACATTCATGTCTTTGCCGAAACTGATGTTCACATCAGAATCGGTCACGGAAGGTCATCCGGATAAGCTGTGCGACCAAGTGAGCGATGCAGTGCTGGATGCCTGCTTGGCCCAAGACCCACTGAGCCGCGTGGCCTGCGAAACGGCTACCAAAACCGGCTTTGTGATGGTGTTGGGTGAAATTACCACCAAAGCGTTCGTCAATTTTGATGAGCTGATCCGCAACGTGGTGCGCGAGATTGGGTATGACCATACCGACAAAGGCTTTGACGGCAACACTTGTGCGGTGCAAGTGGCGATTGCGGCCCAAAGCCCGGATATTGCGCAAGGGGTGGATGCCGCGCTGGAAGTGCGCGACCGCAACAGCGAGGCTGAAATTGAAAAGGTGGGCGCTGGCGACCAAGGTATGATGTTTGGTTTTGCCTGCAATGAAACTGAAGCATTAATGCCGCTCCCCATTTACCTCGCGCACAACCTCAGCCGCCGTTTGGCCCAAGTGCGCAAAGATGGCACCCTGCCGTGGCTGAGGCCGGATGGCAAAAGCCAGGTGACGGTGGAGTATGCCTTTGGCAAGCCCAAGCGGGTGGATACCGTGCTCATCAGCACGCAACATGCGCCGGAGATTACACAGGACGAAATCCGCGCCGCTGTGATTAAGCACGTGATTGACCCGGTGATCCCGGTTGATTTACGCGATGGCGACCTGCGGATTTTTGTGAACCCCACAGGCCGGTTTGTGATTGGCGGCCCAATGGGTGACTCAGGCGTGACGGGCCGCAAGATTATTGTGGATACGTATGGCGGCATGGCCCGTCACGGTGGCGGCGCGTTCTCTGGCAAAGACCCGACGAAGGTGGACCGCTCCGCCGCGTATGCCGCGCGCTGGGTGGCCAAAAACGTGGTGGCCGCGGGGTTAGCCGACCGTTGCGAAATTCAGGTGGCGTACGCGATTGGTGTGGCCAGACCGTTGAGCGTGAATGTGGAAACGTTTGGCACGGGCAAAATCCCCGATGAAAAGATTGTTGAGCTAATAAACCAACATTTTGATTTGCGCCCCGGCGCCATCATCCGCGATTTGGATTTGCGCCGCCCCATTTACCGCAAAACGTCGGCCTATGGCCACTTTGGCCGCACAGATATTGATGCGCCGTGGGAGAGCACTTCTCGCGCCGCCGCTCTGCGCAAAGCCGCTGGGCTGTAAGGCCGCCTTTCACGCGCTTCGCTCAAACCCTAAGGGACTTATAACCCTTAGGGTTTTATTTTTCAATGTCATGGCTTCGCTCGTTTGCAGTGACAACGATCTTCAAAGTTAACTTGTTATTGAACTCTCTGTGGTAAAACTCAACATATGAAATTTTCTCAACTGATTAAAACCACTCTGGGCGCGTTGACGGTGTTGGGCGGCGTGGCGGTGGCCTACGGGTTTTTGCAACCGCGCCCGCGCCGCTGGTATGCTCACCCGCATAACTTAATTGTCTGGCCGGAGCCGGAGGCCGAGGCCCGCGCGCGTTTTTTGCCGTTGGCAGGCGGCATAAACTTTAGGGACGCGGGCGGCTATGCGACGGCCACCGGCCACCGGGTGCGGCGCGGTAAGATTTTCCGCTCTGGCAACTTGGCCTACCTCACCGATGCCGATTTGGCCCAGTTGGAAGCTTTAGGCGTGCGGTGGGTGTGTGATTTGCGCACCGAGCAAGAAATAGCCTTAGCGCCGGATAGAGTGCCAAACGGCGCGCTGTATCAAAATTTACCGGCGTACCAAAAGACGAACGCGCATGAATGGCTGACAACGTTGTTTTTTCGGCGAGCAGAGCTGGATACCGTAATGGCAGAAGGCTATGTGCGGCTGGCCGCCCAGCGGGCCAAGATATTTGGGCAGGCGCTGACGCAATTGGCCGATCCACACAATCTCCCTGTTATCTTTCACTGCACGGCGGGCAAAGACCGCACCGGCATTGTGGTGGCCCTGCTTCTGCACATTTTGGGCGTGCCGGAAGAAACCATCTTGGCAGATTACACACTGAGCAATGCCCACTTTGACCGCATTTTGGAAGTGACACAACATGATATTAAACGCATGGCTTCAGTGGGGATTACGCCGAATGAGACGCGGCCCATTATGAGCGTGCAGGCCTTTTACCTGCGCGGCCTCTTTCACTATTTGCGCGGCCAGTATGGCTCCATTGAGGCTTACCTGCGCGGGCCGGCTGGGGTAACCGCAGAAACGGTGGCGCGCCTGCGGGAAAATTTGCTAGAGCCAACTTGAAGACCCCTTGGGCCGGACAACTCGATTTTAGGCGCTGTAGGTTGGAAGCATAGGGCCATGTGCGGCGATAAGGTCATCCACCAACGCCCAGATTTGGTCAAGCGAGAGTTCCGCGGCGGTGTGCGGGTCTAACATGGCGGCGTGATAGATATGTTCGCGTTTGCCCGTGAGCGCGGCCTCAACCGTCAGAGCTTGCACATTGATGTTGGTTTGCATGATGGCGGCCAAGTGGGGCGGAAGCGCGCCAATGCGCGTGGGCTGAACGCCGTTTTGATCTACAAGACACGGCACTTCTACAATACAACCGGCGGGTAAGTTATCAATGAGGTGGTGATTGGGAACATTACCATACACCACACGCGGCTGGCCCGTCTCCATGGAGTGAATAATGAGTGAGCCATACTCATGACTGCGCTGATGCGTAATCTCGAGTTCGCCGCGTTCAAAAGCAGTTTTCAGAGCTTCCCAATCGGCAATGTTATCTTCACAGCGGCGGGGATACTCATCCAATGGTACTTCAAACTCCTCAATCAAATCGGGCCGGTCGCGCTTGATGAACCACGGCGTGTACTCGCTGAAGTGCTCGCTGGATTCCGTCACAAAGTAGCCGGTGCGCTTCAGCACCTCGTAGCGCACTTTATCCGCCAACTGGCGGTAGCGGCGGCCAAAGGTGTTATTTTTGCCTGCCGCGCGAATATACGGATATAAATCTTGGCCGTTACGCTCAAATTTTAGGTAAAAGGCCACGTGGTTAATACCCGCGCATAAATAGTTGATCTCTTCCACTGGCATGCCAATATCGCCCGCTAATTGCTCGGCTGTGCCTTGCACACTGTGGCACAAGCCAATGGTCTTGATTTTGCTGGCGCGGTTAATGGCCCAGCAATTCATCGCCATCGGGTTAACGTATTGCAAAAACGTCACCTCCGGGCAGAGCGCCTCCATATCTTGGCAAATATCCAAGAATACGGGAATGGTGCGCAACCCTCGCATGATGCCGCCAATGCCCAGCGTATCACCAATAGTCTGACGCAAACCATATTGCTTGGGGATCTCAAAATCAATCACCGTGCTGGGGCGATAGCCGCCTACCTGAAACATGCTAATCGCGTAATCGGCGCCGTCCAGCGCCCGGCGTCGGTCAAGCGTGGCTTCAATTATCGGCTTAGCGCCAAAAAATTCGGCCACCTTGTGCGCCACAATTTCCGAGGTGCGTAAACGCTCCGGGTCAATATCCATCAGGCTGATGGTAGAACCGGCCAGTTCAGGGAAGCTCAAAATATCGCCTAGTAAGTTTTTGGCAAAGACGGTGCTCCCCGCCCCAAGAAAGGTGATCTTAGTCATTATGATTTGGCTCCAGAGAGAGAAAGGCTGGTTGGGCGCGGTGTCTTAAGCGCCGATTGAAGAAACACATGAGCCGCTAAAAGCAAAAGCGATGTTTCGCCCACATTCCACCAAAAGTGTACATCTAGGCGAATGGCTGTGGTGAGGCCGGGCAGGCGGGAGATAAAGGGGCCGCAAATCGCGGCGTTCCGCGCCAGCCAGCCGTCACGCCCTAAAATGCCGGGCAGACCTTGCGCGGCGATATCCGTAATGCCCATTTGGCTTAGTTCGCCCAGAATTAAGACATAGCGCACAAACATGTAAGTGTGTTCCAGCGCATGGGCCACGGACCAAATCAGGAGTATCCAACTCCAAACGTTGCGCATGCCGCGCCAAACCAAAAGCCCCACCATCAGCACTACCGTCCAGTTCCAAACAAAGTGCACCCACTCTGCGTTGGCTGGCGAGATGAGGCCTACCGAGGCGCGCGGCCCCCAGCCCAAGATGTGATATTGCACCCATTGGGCAATGTGTTCAATGGTATGGAAACCTTGTGTTATAAGCAGAAAACTCACGCCCATAACTGTGGCTCCGTAACGACGCCAGTCTGCGCGCCACTTGACGGCGCCCGGGATCAACAGCAAGACCAACACCAAAATCACTGCGGACCAAAACGGCCAGCCCAGCCAGCGCATGCTTAAGGACGCTAACACAATCCCGCCGAGAAACGTGGCCACGATAAAGGGGGTGTGTTCACGAGGATGGAGGAGTGTGAGGATCGGCGCATCAAATTGAAACCAACGGCGGACGGGAGTTTTGTTCAGCATAGTCAAGCTCCTAACGTGTAATGGTGAGCAGTGATTGGGCTGTGAGTGAGGAAATGGTGGAAGTAGCGCCATCCGGCCATCGGATTTCCAGCGCTTGTAAATCGGCCTCAGACGGAAAGCCAAAATGTACACGAGGTGGATCGCCCGATAAATAGCCGCTGGCGGCGCGCACATCGCGCAGATAACTGCCCGCGCTTGTGTGCAGGATTAATTGCGCGCCCAGTGCATAACGGTTCGCGCTGGCAGGCCACCGGAGTTCGGCTTGCAGGCTAGAGCCGGCGCACAGCCGATTTTCAAACAGTTGGGCCGGGGCGCGCAAATTGTTCACCACAGCATCCAAATCACCGTCATTATCTAAATCCGCTAAGCTCAAGCCGCGTCCACTGGCTGTGGAATTTAGACCCCACTCTGGCGCGAGCAAAAAGCTTCCATCTTGCAGATTACGGAAGGCGATGTTCTCCTCCACCAACTCTTGGTTGGGCAGGTAATCCAACAGGTCTGCATCCATCATGCCGTTCACAACGTACAAATCAAGGTAGCCATCCTGGTCTAAATCGCCAAACTTGCCGGACCAGCCCCACCCAGCCGCATCCACCCCGCGCGTTATCGCCTGATCTTTGTAACGGCCAGTAGCATCGCGCACTTGTAAAACATTGGCCGTGGTCTGGTTGCTCCCAAAGGCTCGGTCTTCTTTCATGGTGGCCATCATCGGCAACCAGGTCACCATCGTATCCACATCAAAGGCCATGGGCTTCATATCTGTGGAGAATAACTCTACGGCGCCATTATTGTCCACGTCGCCCCAATCAAAACTCATCGTATGGCGCGCGGTGACGGCAAACGGTTCGGCGCTCTGCCAGCCGGAGGCGGTTTGGGCCCACGCAAAATCAGGAGTATCAAAATCATTGCCCACGAGGATATCAAGGCGTTGGTCATGATTGAAGTCAAAAAGCGCAATAACCAGAGCCTGAGAGGCCGAAGCCAGCCGGGAGGGGATAAAACCCGCCCCCGCGCGCTCGTAGTAATAGATACCAGCGCCATCGCTAAATAAGAAGGAATTGCCTTGCAAACCTAATTCGGCGTCATAGGAGCCGGTCACGAGGTCTAAATCGCCATCGGCATCCACATCTCCCCACGCCATGGAATGAGCGGGCTTGAATACTTTGGGTAATGAGCCGCGGGTGAAGCTAGCGCGGTTACCCGGCGGCGCGCCATGTTCAAGATTGCGCCAATAGCTAAGCCCGCTGGCGATATGCGTAAACACGATATCGAGGCGGCCATCACCTTCCACATCCACTAGATTCACGGCCCGCGTGTTTTGGTCTGTTAGGATTTCAGTCTCAAATTTCAATTGACCCTGATTCCACAAAATGGTGGCGGGGCCTTTTAGATTGGCTAACACAATATCCAATAATTGATCGTCATTCAAATCGCCAATTGCCACCCCGGCGCCGTTGGTTTCAAACCGGATGACTTCCTCGCCATGAACTTGGGTAAGATGATTCAAGGGGTGGGTGATAAAAGTTTGTGCGCAAGGTGAGGAGATATTTAGAGGGTTAATGTGAACTTGCACCTGCGTCTCCGGCCCAGCAGGCCACTGAGGGGTGACGGGTGTGACTTGAGGCGCGGCGCACGCGGCCAGGCTGATTGCCCAAACCCCTAGCATGAGCTTGAATGTAAAGCGCTTGCGCATGTTGCACCTCGGCGTTAATAGAGTTGGGGCAGTGCGATAGCCCATCGCACTGCCCCAACCAAGGAGAGCCCCCATTAGTCAAATAAAGCGTTTACCTGATCGTTCGCCTCTTTTAGGGCCGCCGCGATGTCGGTCGTTTCACCTAACATGATACTATCCATCACCGGCCCCATGATATTGGCGATTTCCGCGCCGTTATCGGTAATGGGGAACAGGAAGGTGGAATTAGGATCTAACGCCAAGTCCGTGAAGGCGCTCACATCCACGCCTTGCGCGGCGCGGGTGGCCAAGTTGCGCTCTACGCCCTCTTGCTGGGCTGGGAACACCACGCCGCTATCACCCACAATATTAGCGCATTCGGCGGAAGCAGCAAATTTCACCCATTGCCAGGCCTCCTCGGGGTGTTTGGTGCCTACGTAGATGGAATCTGCCAAGCCGTTGAACATGCTCTTGCGACCTTGAGGGCCAATGGGCAGAAGGCCAAAACCAACCTTGAAACTCGCGTTGGAGAGGTAGTTGCCTACTTGCCATGAGCCATTGGTGGTCAGCGCGCCGCCTCCCGATAAGAAGAAGCCATCGCCGCCAATGCCGGTGAGCGTTTCAACCGTGGGAGCATAACCTTTATCAATCAGGCCGCGATACCATGCGAGCGTCTCGGCCAGTTTGGGATCATCATAGTAATACTTTTTCGTCCACGGGCCATCGGTGAACTTGAAGCCGTTGCTGACGGCGAACATACTCCACTGAGTTTGGCCGGCGAAGCCACCGCCACCTTGGTGCACAAAGCCATACTGCACCACCTTGGTCTTATCAAAATTCGGATCTAAACCATTGCGTCCCTGGTCATCCAAAGTGAGTTTGGCGATGGTCTCTTCAAACGTGCCGCCATCCTGCGGATTCCACGTCCAATCCTTCATGATGGCCGGGTCAATACCCGCTTTCTCCAGCATATCGGCGTTGTAGAACACGGCAATGGTGTCCCAGTCTTTGGGCAGGCCGTAGCGTTTGCCCTCACGCACCCACAGGTCAGCCAAGCCGGGCAGATATACACTGGTATCCACGCCATCGCGTTGCACAAACGGTTCAATGTCCAGAATCTGCTCTTTCACCGCAAACTCAGGATATTTGGCGAGGTGGTCGGTAAATACATCCGGCGCATCGCCAGCCACAAAGCCGGTTTGAATGGCGTTCCAGTAATCATCCCAACCCGATTGCTCCACGCTGACTTTAATGTTGGGATTCTTGGCCTGGAAGGCGTCCGCGCATTTTTGGTACACGGGCAACTGCGCGGAATCCCACATCACGTAACGGATAGTGACCACCTCACCAGATGGTGCGGCGGTGGGTTGCTCCGGCGCGGTAGTAGGTTGCTCTGGCGCCGCGGTGGGTTGTGGGGCGGCGGTGGTGGCGGCTGGCCCGCACGCGGATAACACCAGGCTGGCAAGGGTCAGCAGACTGGCGGTTGAAATAAGATACTTGTTTCGGTTCATGGAAAAGTCTCCTCCGAGAAACGATAGGAATTGATTTTTGAACACAGAGATAAATAACAGTAAATGCTCGGCAGTCGGCGCTCACCTCCTCCAACAAACGAACGGGGTTGCTTTTATTTGAAGCCGGTGAATTGAATGGAATTCACCACTCGCCGCCCAAACACAATGAATACAGCGACGGTGGGGATCATGCTCACCAACGCGGCGGCCATCAACCCCGGCCAATCGGGGATGCCTTGCGGCGTTTGCGATTTGAAGACCGCCATGGCCACGGTTAGCACCCGCACAGCCTCATCCTTCCCCACCAATGAGGGCCAGAAGTAGTTATTCCATGTGCCAACAAAAGTGAGAATGGAGAGGGTGGCAACGGGCGGGAGGCTGATAGGCAAAACCACCCGCCAGAAGGTGGTGAATGGCCCAGCCCCATCTAAAAAGGCGGCCTCTTCCACTTCTCGGTTAATCCCCAAGAAAAATTGGCGCATAAAGAAGACGGCGAAGGGTGACATGAGCAACGTGGGGGCTACAATGCCTAAGAAAGTGTTGCCCCAATCTAGGTCTCGATGAATCAACAAGTAGTTGGGGATGAGGGTGACGATGCCGGGCACCATCAGGGCGGCCAGATAGAGATTGAAAACTTGGTCCCGCAGAGGAAACTTCATGCGGGCAAAAGCATAAGCGGCTAGAGTGCTAAAAAACGTCTGGAACACCACCGTGATGACGGACACGATGACCGAATTCCGCGCATAGAGCCAAAAATCAATTTTTTGGCCTGAGCCCCCGGCCGCCACAGCTGTTTCCACGTCTACTTGGCCTAATACGCGGGCAAAATTTGTCAGCGTAAACCCCGCCGGCCAAAAAGAGTCGGGGTTGGCAATCAGGTCTTTCTTGGTAGAGAGCGCGGTGCGGGTTACCCACCAAAAAGGGGCAACGGTAATGAAAATCGCCAGGGCAACCCCCGCCCAGGCAATCAAACGGCCGGTAGACGGGCCTTTGCGGCGGGCGGGCGGGGCCGATAAAGTTTGAGTAACCATATCAAAAGACCTCTCTCTGGCGCTTAAGCCAAATCGGAAGTATTAGCCCGGAGCACTCGCATTTGGATAAAGGTGATAGCGAGCAGGATGAGAAACAAGATGACGGCTACAGCAGTGGCGTAGCCCATTTGAAAGCGGCTGAAGGCGTATTCGAAGATGTACCAAAGGATGACGCGGGTGGCTCCAGCCGGCCCGCCCGTCGTCGTCACAGCAATGGTGTCAAATATCTGGAAGGAGCCGATGATGGTGGTAACCAATACAAAGACGAGGACAGGGCGCAGAAGGGGGATGGTGATTGACCAGAACATGCGTCCTTCACTAGCGCCATCTATAGCTCCCGCCTCATAAACTTCTTTGGGGATTGTCTGTAGGCCGGCAAACACCAGCAGGGCGGCATTGCCCGTGTATTGCCAGATGTTGATGAGGGCGATGGATGGCATGGCTTGGTCTGGCGAACCAAGGAAGGGCTGTTCTGGCAGGCCCAGCGCGCGAAAGATGGAGCCGATAGGGCCGAGGGCGGGGTTCAGAATCCACGCCCATACCGTGCCGACGATGACGGACGGCAAGAGCCAGGGCAAAATGAAAATGCTTCGGAGCAGGGTGGATTTGACCACCCGATCCAAAAGCACGGCTAGCACAATCGCAAACACTGTTTGGGTGGGGATATTGAGGAGAACGTAGTAAGCCGTCGCTTGTAGCGAGCGCCAAAATTGAGGGTCGGAAAAAATTTCAGAGTAGTTATCCAGGCCAATGAACTGCGGCTCGCTTAACATATCCCAGTCTGTAAAGCTGATGAACAGCCCGCGCACGGCCGGCACGGCGTAAAAGGTGATGAAGCCGATGAGGCTGGGAAAGATAAACAACCATGCCACTAACGTCTCTTGAGAAAACCAGCGCCTCATCCACCGAGGCGTTTCAGTGCGGGCGCCGGAATTTGAAATAGCTAAATGACTCATCGGCTCTTTCCTTTCTGGGGTGTAGGAACAATAACGTTGCGCACTGCTTTGACCAAAGCGGTTGGGAGCACCGGTTTGGTGAGGTAAACGGTCGCTCCCATTTCTAAGCCCTGGCGGCGCTCATCTTGCGCTGTACACAAAATGAGGGGGATCGTTCGCGAAGAGGGGTGTTGTTTTATGTTCGCAATTAATGCCCAGTTGGGGCTACCAATCGGCCCCGGCTCTAGAACAATAGCTTGCACACTGTGAGCGTCTAGCATGGATTGCGCCTCTTGAGCGTTGGAGGCCACCAAAACGTCATACTCGGCCTTCAATGCGCGGGCATAAAGCTGATGAGTCGCCGGGTCATTCTCTACAATGAGCACGACGGGTATAGATTTCATGGATAACCGTTAATGGTTACTTTTGAATGCGCCTTCTACTTTATGCGTAACCAACGCTAGTGTCTTGGACAATAACGTGAATTCGTTGGATGATTCTGTTACGAATTTGGGTTAGGCTATCCACTCAGCAAGCTGGGTGAAAGACATAGGTGGGACGGGACGGCGGGTCCGACTAAACCAACACCGTTGGCGCTATTCAGACCTAAAGCTAAGAGCGAGGGCCTTGTTGACGATAGGCGGTTGGGGAACAGCCGACTTGTTTGCGGAAGACCCGATTGAAATAGGATAGGTCTTCAAATCCAACCTGTGCGGCGATGTGGGTGATGCTGGCGTGGGAGGTCTGCAAGAGCAATTTGGCGTGTTGGATGCGATAACGCGTGAGGAATTCCCACGGCGAGAGGCCAAGCTCTTGTTGGAAAATGTGGCTAAGATAATCTTTGCTTACGCCCACTGTGGAGGCCAATGCCTGCCGCGAAATGGGGCGGGAATAGTTTTGGTGGATGTACGCAATAGCGTGTTTGACGACGGCGCTGGTTTGGGGCGGCAAGGCCTCAGTCTCCGAAAGCGCGTGCTGGAGCGCCGCTTCGGTTTCCGTTTCGGATAAGATGTTTTTGCTATGGAACGTTACATACATCTGGTTGAGGCGGCGCACATCTTCAAAAGCAAGTGTGCGGCCGCTCATCACCAACACGGGCACGCGCCGGGTGGCTAAACGAGCGCGCATCGCCTCTAAAACGGCAAACCCGTCCACCTCCGGCATGATGAGGTCTAGAATCACTAAGGTGGGCGTGATGTTCTCCAACAGTTTCAACGCCTGTGCGCCGCTCTCAACCGTTTGCACCGTAAAATTGGGTAATGCCCGAGAAACAATTTGCGCATACAAGGCGCGCGCTTGGGCGTCATCATCCACAATTAAAATCAAGCCCGAATGAGCGGCCGGCCGCAAGGCATTGATGGTTTCCAGCAACGTTTGTTGCCCCAGCGGCTTAACTAGAAAATTGGTTACACCCACCCCTAAATCTGGCGTGGCGCCGGAGCCATATAAGATGAAAGGCAATTGCGCCAATTGGGGCACACTCTTAAGCTTCTGGATCAAGGCCCAATCATCAAGCGTGGCGTGAGCCAAATCCCAGGCTAAAGCCGCCGGTCGTAAGGTGCTCAGCAATTGATTAAGTTGCGCCTCGCTTTGCACCGCTTGAACCGCCCAGCCGTATTGCTGGCACAATTGGCTAATTGCGGCTGGCGGCGTGTGAGAACCCGAAACGGCCACCAATACAGGTTGAGCATTCTCCGGGATTTTAACCGGCTTATCTCCCAAGTTGGGTAGAGGCATGTAAACACGGAAGGTGCTACCCAAGCCGGGCTGGCTTTCCAAGGTGAGCGACCCGCCATGTAAGAGCACCAAACGACGAGTGATGGTGAGGCCAAGTCCTACGCCTTCGTTCCGCCGCCGGGTTTGCAAGCTGGTGGCAAACGGCTCAAAAATCTGCTCTTGTTGTTCTAGCGGAATGCCGGGGCCGGTATCCTTAATCCACAACACCAAATGCGGCGGCGCCACTTCCGCGCCCAAAACAATCTCTCCAGCCGTGGTGAATTTGTGGGCATTGCTGAGTAAATTGAGCAGGATCTGACGCAAGCGGAGCGGGTCTGCTTGAATCATCGGCAAGCGCTCAGGCACTTGTAAGCGCCACTTTACTTCAGACGCAGTGGGCAACGAGTCGGCGAGGCTGTGAAATACGTCGGCTAAAAAGGGTTGCACATCAATGGTTTCTGGAAAGAGTTCCAGCGCATCAATTTCTGCACGGGATAAGTCCAGCAAATCATTAATCAGCCGGAGCAGGTGCTCGCCGCTGGCATAAATGTGTTGCACATCGCGCAAAAGGGAGGCGGGCAGATTGGCTTGATAGGGATTGGGGGAAGCTAAAGCGGTGGCGGCATAGCCAAGGATCACATTGAGCGGTGTACGCAACTCATGGCTGACGTTGGCGAGCAAGCGGGTTTTGAGTTGATTGGCGCGTTCCGCCGTCGCCCGCGCCTGCACGGCTTCGCTATACAGCTCGGCGTTGCGCATGGCCATGCCCAGTTGGTCTGCCAAGGATTGTAGGCCAATGAGTTCTTGCCGGGCGTGTTGACGCGGCATCCGGCTGTGTAAATCTAGCAAGCCCAGTAATCTTTCGCCTAGTTGAATGGGGAGAATCACACGCGAACGGGTGTGCGGCCAAGCCGGGTCAGGCTGAAAACGTTGGCTGTTGAGCGTATCGGGGATAAAGATGGGCTGGCGACGGCGCAAAGTTTCTGCCAGCACTCCTCCCGCATCTAGAGAGGCTTGAGGTTCAGCAGATGGTTGCGCTTGATTTTCCAAAACTAATCCCTGGCTAGCTTCATTCCAGGAAAAGATTTGAACCTGGTCATAGCCGTAACTTACTTGGATGAGACGCGTAATTTCGTTTAGTAACTGATGACGATCTAGCAACACGCCCACATGCCGATTAATCTTCAGACTGGTTTCCAGTTGCGCGAGACGTTGTTGCGCTTGGCGACGATTATCGCCAATTAAGCGGGTTGGGAAGCTGGCAATGGCAATTAGTTTTTGCGCCGCTATCTCACTCACATTCTCAGCGGTGACGAACTGGGACTTGAAGCTGAAGTGTTTAGGCAGGGTTTCTCGGCGGACGGCGCGTTCTGCCAAGCTCACGGCTTGTTCGGCTAAATCGGTGGCGGAGGTTTGCACCGTGGCCGTCATATTGCCTTCCAGAATGGCGGCTAAAGCCAGTGGGTCACCATTAATCCCGATGACGAGTGACTGCGAGTCCAACAAGCCAAGCTCGAGGCCGGCGTGGCGCGCGGCTAAAGCGATTGAGTCGGATAGGCCGAATAAGGCCTCAAAGCGCTCATTGGCTGACCATGCGGTGGCCCGGATTTGTTGTTCTGCTTGTTCATACATCCACAGGCTTGGTAAATATCTGAGAGAAATCTCCGGGTAGGCGCGTAAACAATCCCGCATACCGGCCACGCGGCTTTGCCCATCCTCTCCTCGTCCGTGCACTCCCCCGCCCACCATCAGCACGCGGCCTCGGCCTCCCAATTTTTCCGCTAAAAATGTGCCTGCCTGATAGGCGGCCTCATACAACCCGCGCGGGGAAACAAACAGCGGGTGGCTGAAATCTGACTCGGTGAGCGCAATAATGGGAAGGTTAAGGCGAAGAATCCGTTCGGCGAGCGTATCCGGCAATCCCTGACAAATAAAGGCGTCAATCGCTTGAGCGGTGAACTCTTCCACCAAGCCTACTTGTTCTTCCGGGGATATGGTGTAAGCATCCGAACTGCTGACATCTAGCGGAACAATAAGCGCTCCGCAACGATTAGCCGCTTGCAAGACTGCCTCGTGCACTTGTACCCAAAATGGATCGGTGAGGTCAAATTGCACGCCAAAACGGAGAATGTGGGGCATGTCACCTGGTAGGCCGTCGGGTTTTGTTTATTCTACCTCCAGAGGCGCATTTGTTGCGGCCAGCCCTGCCCCTGACGATGGAGAAAGCTGATGGGGCCGGCGGTGACTTAATGTGCCGCTATCGGATGTGTTATTGTGACTGCAACCATCGCGCGGCCTCTTTCGCATGATAGGTGATGATTAAGTCGGCGCCCGCCCGTTTGAGGCCGGTGAGGATTTCCAGCGCCGCGCGTTCCTCATCGATCCAGCCGTTCTGCGCCGCCGCTTTCACCATGGCATATTCACCACTTACGTTGTAAGCCGCAAGCGGCAGGTGCGGAAATTGCTCCCGAGTTTGCCGAATCACATCTAAATACGCTAGCGCCGGTTTCACCATCAACATATCCGCTCCCTCCGCTACATCGAGCGCCGTCTCGCGTAGGGCTTCCCGCGCATTGGCGGGATCCATCTGGTGTGTTTTGCGGTCGCCAAATTTTGGCGCGCCTTGAGCCGCCTCGCGGAATGGGCCATAAAAGCTGGAGGCATACTTAACTGCATACGAAAGAATGGCAACGTGCTCAAAGCCGTTAACGTCCAGCCCACTGCGCACGGCGGCTACCATGCCGTCTATCATGCCAGAGGGGGCCACAATATCCGCCCCTGCCTCAGCATGCGAGACGGCGACCCGCGCCAGTATTTCCAGCGTTTCATCGTTCAACACATAACCTTCGGGTAAATGAGCATGTGCGCCGTCGTTAAGCAAGCCGCAGTGGCCGTGGTCGGTATATTCGCACAGGCAAACATCGGTGATGACAAGCATCTCCGGGACTGCGTTTTTGATAGCGCGCACCGCTTGTTGCACGATGCCGTCGTTGGCAAAGTTTTCTAAACCAATCGGGTCTTTATGGGCAGGTAAGCCGAACAATAGCACCGCGCGTAAGCCGAGCGCGGCAATGGCTTCCGCTTCGGACGCCAATAAGTCGGGTGACCATTGGAAAATGCCGGGCATGGAGCGGATTTCATTCTGCACCTTGCGCCCGTGTGTGATGAAGAGCGGATAGATAAAGTCATCGGTGGTGAGGCGTGTTTCCCGCAGGAGGGCGCGGATGGCCGGGTTAAGGCGCAAGCGGCGCGGCCGGGCGGTGGGTGTGGGCAAGGCAGGTGAAGTTGAAAACGCAAGTTTTTGCGGCGCAGTTGTAAAAGCGTGGAGGTTCATCTCATGGCTCCGGTTGTGAAAAGAAAGTTTCTAAGGCCGTCACTAAGCCGGCGTTGGTATGTGTAACCGCCGTCACCTTCACCGGTAGACTTAGGGTGTGAGCGGCGTGGGCGGTGGTTGGGCCAATGCACGCTATCGGCGCCATGCGGAGAAAAGGATTTTGGCGTGCAACTTCGGCCCAGCTTCGCGCCGCCGAAGCGCTGGCGAGCGTGACCAAGTCGATGCCGGGGTGAAGGCGCTGTAATTCAGAGGGTGCGGGAAGCGCCGGACGGGTGCGATATATCGGCCAGATATTCACCCGCGCGCCACGCCGCTCCAATTCAACCGCTAATGTTTCGCGCGCCGCCTCTGCGCAGGGCAGAAGAATCTGCCGGCCCCGCACTGCGCCAATTTCGGCCACAATCGCTTCTGCCACTGCTTCGCGCGGTGTGAAATGAACGGGCCAGCCGTGTTGTAGGATGGCGCGCGTTGTGGCCGGGCCAATGGCCGCCATGCGGACGGATGCCGGAAAGGCGTGGCCCGCCTGTTGAAGTTGAGCGGCGAACGTGGTCACGCCGTTGGCGCTGGTGAAGATCAGCCAATCGTAATCGGCCAACTGCGCCAGAGGGGCTGTATCCACCAAGGTGAGCGGCTCAATGGCAATTAGGGGCAAATGAAGGGGAATGGCGCCACGGGCGGCAAGCGCCGCGCACAATTCTGCCGCTGGCGCGGGCGGGCGCGTGACGACGATGCGTTTGTCTTTAAGGGTGTTCATGTCAGCAAGGCCTCCGCCCCTTGATGCCGGGCGCGCTGGGCCAATTCCTCGGCCACCTGAGGCCCTCGGCCATTGACGCGAATGATGGTTTGACCATCCGGGGAGGCCACCAGCCCCGTCATCTCAAGCTGAGCGTGCATGATGTGTGCATAAGCGGCCACCGGCGCGGAACAGCCGCCGCCAAGGGCTTTAAGAAAATTGCGTTCTGCCGTGACGGCGGCGCGGGTGGGGGCATGGTCAATGGCTAACAGGAGTTCAAGCGTGGCGGCGTCTTCAGCCCGGCATTGCACGGCCAGCGCGGCCTGCCCCGGCGCGGGTAAAACCCACTCAAAAGGCAGATACTCGGCAATATGTTGGGTGAGGCCGAGACGTTTGACGCCGGCCGCCGCCAGCACAATCGCCTCATACTCGCCGCGGATCACTTTGCCCACTCGCGTATCTACATTGCCGCGCACCGGCAGAATGGTGAGATCGGGCCGCACGGCCAAGATTTGCGCCGTCCGGCGCACACTGCAGGTTCCTACACGGGCGTTGCGTGGCAGGGTGGCTAATGTCCATCCTGCACGCGCAATCAGCACATCGCGCGCGTCTTCGCGCATTCCCACAGCGCCTAACGTGAGGCCGGGCGCATCATCCACCGGCAAATCTTTCAACGAGTGCACGGCCACGTCAATTTCATGGGCGCGTAGGGCGGCTTCCAATTCTTCAGTGAACACACCTTTACCGCCAAGTTGGGGGAGCGGGGTATCAAGCGCCCGGTCGCCAGTGGTGGTGAAGGTGCGCACCTCGCAGGTGAGCGTTGGCCACGCGGCGCATAGTTGCGCCCTTACCCACTCGGTTTGCCAACGGGCCAACGCCGAAGCGCGCGAACCGAAAACCAGCCGCCGAATGTTCATGCCGGCGTAATGCCCATGATTTCATAGATGCGCTGGCGGGCGGCGGTTTCATTGCACTCCCGTAAAAGCTCTAACACATCTGAGTCAACCAGCCGATACCACAACGCCTTGCGCGTGGCAAAATCCGGGTAATGTTGAGCCAGCGGCTCACGGAGTGAACCGGCCAGTTCCAAAAACCGCGCGTGTTCAGCGCCAAGCATGGTTTCAATCTTTTCGCGCAAACGCACCGCCAGCGCGGGCGCTTTGCCGCTGGTGGAAATTGCCACCGTGAGGTCGCCGCGCCGCGCAATGCTAGGGGCAATGAAGTTGCAGTGCGGCGTATCATCCACCGTATTGATCGGAATGTTGCGGGTTTGCGCCTCCGCCCAAACTTGCGCGTTGAGGGCGCTATCCTCGGTCGCGCTAATAACGAGGAAGGCCCCGGCCAAATCTCCGGGCAGGTAGCGGCGGGCAAGGCAGGTGATAGCCCCCTCGGCCACCCACTGTAAAATGCGCGCCGATGGCTCCGGCGTAATGACGCGCACATGCGCTTCCGCCGCTAACAAGCCGTGCACCTTCTCAGTTGCCATTGGCCCGCCGCCAATCACCACGCACAAACGGCCTTGTAAATTGAGAAAGATGGGATAGTAGTTCATAGGTGTAACCGTTTTCGCATCATCAGTTTGCGCTCTCAAACGCGGTCACGCGCACATAACCATGCATTTGCAGATAGCGCAGAATCAGCCGCGCATTTTCCTCGGGCGTATGGGCTACGGTGTTCAGCGTAATTTCAGGATGTTGGGGCGGCTCGTAGGGGTCATCAATTCCTGTAAAGCCGGTAATTTCACCGCGCCGCGCCTTGGCGTACATCCCCTTCACATCGCGTTGCTCACACACCTCCAGCGGCGTATCTACAAACACTTCTACAAAGCGCTCTTTGCCCACCATGTTGCGCACCTCATTGCGCGTGGCGCGATAGGGGCTAACCGCCGCGCAGATCACCACACCGCCGTGCCGCACAATTTCGGCGGCTACAAAGCCAATGCGGCGGATGTTGATATCCCGGTCTGCTTGGCTAAAGCCTAGCCCTTGGGAGAGATGGGTCCGAACCACGTCTCCATCTAATTCCGTCACCTGCCGCCCATGTTCCAGCAAGAGTGTGGTCAACACTTCGGCGGTGGTGGATTTGCCCGCGCCGCTCAAACCTGTAAACCACACACACACACCTTGGCGGTGACGCGGTGGATACATTTCTGCCAGAATATCGGCCACTTCGGGGCGGGTGAACCACTCCGGCAGTTTGCGTCCGGCGTTTAGATAATCATCGCGCACCTGTGTGCCGGAGATAGAAGCCACGCGAACGTGGGAGGCCACCTTGGGGGCTTCTTCGTAACGCTCTTCTTCGGGCAAATACACCAACTCACGGAACGGCACCATGCCCACGCCTAACTCCTCGGTATATTGCGCTACCAACTCTTGGGCGGCGTACGGACCGTAGAATGGCCGGCCGTTTGAGTCCTGGCCGGGGCTGGCGTGGTCGCGCCCCACAATTAGGTGATTAGCGCCATAGTTGCGCCGAATGAGGGCATGCCACAACGCCTCGCGCGGCCCGGCCATGCGCATGGCTAACGGCAATAAGGCCAGTAAGACGCGGCCTTGATCGTAGTAACGCGCCGCCAGCTCTTTGTATGTGCGCACACGGGTGAAGTGATCCACATCACCGGGCTTGGTGAGGCCCACCACCGGATGAAGCAAAAGCACGCCATCTACTTCCTGTGCGGCGCGCTTGGTTAATTCCTCATGTACGCGGTGTAAGGGATTGCGGGTTTGGAAGGCAACCACATTTGGACGCCCATACGCCTGCAAACGGGCGCGCGTTTCGGCAGGCGTGAGGCGCAGTTCTCGGAAATCATAGCGTTGGGGTAGTTTGAGCACCTGCAACCGGCCGGCGATGTTCAATGGCCCCCAGCGGTGTGACTCCGCCACAAGCGGATGCCGCAAATCACGCGTGCCAAACGCTTGCTGGGTTAAGTCATCCCGCTTCCATGGGTAAATCTCTTCGATCGTCAAAATCGCTAAAAGCTCGTTCTTGTTATTGCGCAGGGCAATTTCACAGTCAAGCGCAATTTCAGCAGAGGGCGTAACCGGAAGCGTAATCGGAATGGGAAAAATGTGCCCGCTGGTCAACCGCATCTCGCCGAGTACTCGTTCGTAATCGGCGCGGCCCATAAAGCCGTTCAACGGTGAGAAGCCGCCCGTCGCTAATAACTCTAAATCACACACGGCCCGTTCCGAGATTTGAATGGACGGCAGGTGTTTGGCGCGGGCTTTCGCCTCGGCCAATTGGTCGGCTGGCACGCGCAAATCAATGAGCTGACCGCCGTAGGGGAGAATGAGTTCGGAAATTTCGTGCGTCACAGTAAAGACTCCTGAGAGATAAGATCAATTCATGAACCTAAGAAAAGGCGGTAAGGTGGATGGATTAGAAACCAAAGCGCAGAGCGGCCAGCCAGACGCTATACTCCATTGAAGTTAGATAGAGCGTCCGGAGGCTAAGCGCGCTAATGAGCAGACCAACAAGCAACATCAGGCGGCGCACGGGTAATTTCTTTAGGGTGAGGGCGGCCAGGGGCGCGGCCAAACTGCCGCCCACCAACAAGCCCAACACCACACTCCAATGCGTGATGCCCAGTGTTGCTACAAAAAGAATGGAGGTGGATAACGTTACAAAAAACTCGGCCAGATTGACCGAGCCAATCGTCAGCCGCGGGTCATTATCTCGCGCGATGAGGGTGGAGGTAACCACTGGCCCCCAACCGCCCCCGCCCACCGCATCCAGAAAGCCGCCGATGAGGCCCAAAGCTGTCAGCGGTGTAGGCTGGTGCTGTTTGGGTTTAGGGGCAATTGCCTTCCCGATAATGACAATGCCCATGCTGAGCAAATATGCCGCCACCCAGAATTTCAACCATTCGCTGGGCAAACTCAGGAGAAGATAAGCGCCCAGCATTCCGCCCATAACACCGGGGATAACAAGGCGGCGGAATAAAGCGCCATCCACATTACCCAACCGCCAGTGGGAAAAGCCCGAAAGCCCAGTGGTCACCACTTCCGCCGCATGCACACTGGCGCTGGCTATAGCCGGGCTAACACCCAAAGCCAATAAGCAAGCCGTTGAACTAATACCATAGGCCATGCCCAGCGCGCCATCAATGATTTGCGCCGCAAAACCGATTAATACAAACAGCCAAAAATTTTCAAGCACGGTTTTTACGCGCCTCCAAGGGTGAGAGATGAATGCCGCATTCCGTTTTACCCAGTCCGGCCCAGCGGCCTGAACGTGGATCAGCGCCGGCGGCCACGGGGTGAGTGCATGGCCAACACCCTAGGCTGGGGTAGCCGGCATCATGTAAGGGGTTGTAAGGCAGGTGGTAATTCGCAATGTGCGTCCAAACTTGCCGGCTGGTCCAATTGGCTAATGGATTAAGCTTCACAAGTTGGTTGGCGGCATCCCACTCCACTAACCCCGCCGCGGCCCGCGTCTGGGTTTGATCCCGCCGGATGGCCGTAATCCACGCGCCCTTATCCGCCAAATACTGGCGTAAGGGGTTAACTTTGCGGAGTTGGCAACATTGATCAGGATCGCGCGCCCACAACTCTGGGCCATACTGCGCGGCTTGCGTTTCCAGTGAGAGGCGGCTGTGAACGCGGGTGAAGCGTAACCCCAGCCGGTTGGCGAGTTCATCTCGCAAAGCATAGGTTTCTTCAAAGAGCAAATCCGTGTCCAAGTAGAAGATGGTCATCTCTGGCGCAATTTGTGATACGAGGTGCATTAACACCACTCCCTCCGGCCCAAAGCCGGTGGCGAGCGCAATTCCATCACCAAAATTTTCCCAACCCCAACGCAAAATCTCGACGGGGTGACTGTGCTCAAATTGGTCGCTCAGAGTCCGCAGGTTTTCGGGCGTCCACTTCGTAATAACCATTTTTCTCTATCTTTCCAGTGCGTGTTGGGCGTTTATGGGCTTTGGGCTTCCGCCTTAAACCAGCTCAGGGTTTCGCGAAGTTTGACCACCTCACCCACCACAATCGTGGCTGGCGGGCGCAAGTGCCGCGCGCGCTCCACAATATCTAGCAAGACGCCCGTGACCACTTTTTGCGCGCAGGTGGTGCCGCGCTCAATAACGGCCACCGGGGTTTGTGGCCGGGCGCCATGTAACAGCAATTGGGTAGCAATCTCATGCAGATGATTAACGCCCATGAGAAATACTATCGTGCCTGAATGTGGAAGGGCATCCCACTCGATGACGTCTTCTTCTGCGGTGTGGCCGGTGATGACGGTGAAGTGACTGGCCAACTCACGGTGGGTGACCGGAATGCCGGCATACGCTGGAGCGGCAATGGCGCTGGAAACGCCGGGAATCACTTCATAGTCAATAGCCGCCGCGGCCAAAGCCTGACATTCTTCTCCGCCACGCCCGAACACAAACGGGTCGCCGCCTTTGAGGCGCACCACCGTTTTGCCCGCGCGCGCATACTCAATCAACAAGGTGTTGATCTCGTCTTGCGAGCGACGATGGCGCGTGGGTTCCTTGCCCACATCAATCTGTTCGGCTGTAGCCGGCGCTTCCTGTAGCAGTTCAGCCGGCGCAAGGCGATCATACAGCACCACTTCTGCGCGACGTAAGGCTTCCAGGCCTTTGACTGTAATCAGGCCAGGGTCGCCCGGCCCGGCGCCTACAATAAATACCTTGCCCGTCATTGCCATCACCTTTCAGGCTATCACCGTTTCTTCCACGCCGAGGTTGTATAGCAAGTTTGCCAGTGAGACATCGCCCTGCACGGTGATGGTGACGGCAAAGCGCTCGCGTGGGTCAGCCGGTGTGCTCCAGGTGAAGGCCGCGCCGCCATACCAACGCTGAAGAAAGGCCTCCAACTCCGGTTTGAGCCGCGCTAAAGTCTCAGGTGAGTTGGGCGCTAGATAACGGTCATTGACGATGATTTGCACGTTCCCTGGGTCAAAAGCCACGCCGTTCTCGCGCTCTAGCCGGTGCGCGGCTAGCAAAACGGCGCGGGCGGCTTGTTGAAGGGCTTCTTGGGCCGCGCCTTCCACACGCGCCTTGCGGGTGTAAAGCAGGCCTAACCGGTTATCGGTATTGTCTAGCGCGTAGTTGGCCTCGTGCCCAATTAAGATGACGCCCGGCCCGGCGTACACATGTTGATAATCTGCTACATCCACCAACAATTCCGGCGTCCACTGCGTTTGAATCCAGCCGTTGAAAATGCCAACAAAGGGTGATAAATCCACCGCATGGCGCAAAAAGATTTTGATTGCAACGTGTTGTAGTTCCATAAGGAACGCCTCCAGTGATTGAGCCTTAAGGCTTGAGGGGCTTGACCAACGTATTAACCGCTTTGGTTTCCTGCATGCGGCGATAGCAGGCGTAAGCCGCTTCCACCACCAACTGGGATTCTTCCACGCGCTGGCGGGCGACTTCTTCGGTATAGGGCTCATGGCGGCTCTCATGGGCGCGGAAGAAATACTGGCCAAACTTGCCGTGAGCGTATGGATCCCAGAATAAATGTGTATCGTACAAACGCGTGCGGAACTCGCTGACGATGCGGTCAGGGTCATTGGGCACATCGTAGAACAGCTCTTGTACCAGTCCGTGTGCGGCGCGGAGCATGGCCGCATACGCGCGTTCACCGGCGGCTTGAGCTTCACCCTTATCCAGCAATACTTGGGCCTCAAAGGTTTCTCGTTCAGCGGCGGCCAACGCAAAATCAATCCGAGATACCACCTCGCCTGCGCACTCGCCCTCGCCCATATCCCCAATCGTGAACTCGCGAGTGTCTCCCCAGTCGGTGTAGTAAGAGGGGTCTTCATCATGGGGGGGGATGCGAGTGAGGTCTTCCAATAATTTTTTCATTTCCACCTTGCCCACCCGTTTGATGAAAGCTTGAAAGCTCTCGCCCGGCTGGCGAGTTTGTACGTATCGGTCGGTCAGGCGGGCCACTGCATCTGGAATGCGCTTGGCGGGCACGGCGCCAATGGCAAGGCCGTAGGCGCCGGCGTTCTCCGTCCATTGCCCGCCCAGCACCACTTGGAAGTGCGGCACAGTGTAGTTGCCGGAGTGACGGCTGACGCCGTAAAACCCTAAATCCGCAACATGATGTTGGCCGCAGGAGTTGAAGCATCCGCTAACTTTCAGGTGCAGGTTTTGCACCGCTTCATCCAGCGTAAAGCTTTGTTCGGCCAAACGGCGGCTTAGCTCTGCGGCCAGCCCGCGTGAGGAGGCTATACCTAACTTGCAGGTATCGGTGCCGGGGCAGGAAACCACATCCACAATCGTGCTCGCGCCCGCTTCACCTAGGCCTAACGCTGTAAGCCCGGCATACAGTTCGGGTAAGTCAGCTTCGCTCACCCAGCGCAAAACGATGTTTTGCTCAACCGTGGTGCGCACCGTCTCGCGTGTAAAGCGGCGCGCTAAATCAGCCAGCCCACGGAGTTGCGTGGCCGTCAAATCGCCCAGCGGCAATCGCACAGTGACAACCACATAACCCGCCTGCCGTTGTGGCCGGAGGTTGGTCTTAAGCCAACGGTCAAAAGCTTCTGAGCGCGGCTCATTGCCCAAAGGCCGGGCCGGGCGCAACGGTTGCTCATCCAGCGCGTGCAGATCATCCAAAAAGGCCGTCCAGCGCGGGTCCGGCGGGAGGTTTTGGCGCTCCTCCAGCACCAAACGCTTAAACTCCTCAATGCCTAACTGCGCCACTAAAAACTTAATGCGGGCGCGATTGCGGTTTTTCTTCTCGCCTAACCGGGCGTATACCCGGGCAATGGCCTGTGTAATGGGTAACAATTCGCCCTCAGGCAAAAAGGCATCGAACAACTTGGCCTGATGCGGCACGGAGCCAAGCCCACCCCCCACGTACAGCGCAAAGCCGCGTTGGGTGACGCCGTTTTCAACGCGCGTCACGGCTATGCCCCCCAAGTCGTGCATATTCACTAATCCACAGGCTTCATCCTTGCACCCGGAGAAGGCAATTTTGAACTTGCGTCCAAAGTCCATCGTATCGGGGTGGCCAAGCAGAAAACGCATGAGGGCATTGGCGTAGGGCGTCACGTCAAAGCTCTCGGTTTTGCATACGCCGGTAAATGGGCAGGCGGTAATGTTGCGCACTGAGTTGCCGCAAGCCTCACGCGTGGTAATGTTGACGGCCGCCAGCCGCCGCATGATGGTGGGTGAGTCTTCAATGTGAATGAAATGCAATTGGAAGTCCTGCCGCGTGGTGACATGGGCGATGCCGTCGGAATATTCTTCGGCCAATTCAGCCATCACTTCTAATTGCCGCGCGTTCAACCCCCCAAACGGGATTTTGATGCGCAACATGCCGGGAGCGTCCCAAACGGTGTTTGGGCCTTTGGTCAACGCGCCGGAGGGGAAATTCAACGCCTGTGTTTTCTGGCCGTCATAACGTTGACCGTTATCGTAGCGTTGACCGTACGCGCCACGGCGCAAACGAGTTTCGGCAAACAGTTTCTCATCCAGCTTGCCTTGTTTCCGCAGTTCGATTTCCGTTTCAAACACATCAATCTCTCGCGCTAAATCGGGCGGCATCTGTTCAATCAGCGGGGTGCGCCAAAATCCATTGCTGGCTTTCATAAATCTCCTCCGGATAAAAACAAAAAAGCCCAGGAGCGAACTCCTAGGCTTACTTCTCTGGCGTCGCTTCCCTACCGTCGGTTAAGCAGGGAAGCGGTCAAACTGTTGCGGCAACTAACGCTTACTCAAGGCGTAGCGTCTGGCCGGTACAGGTAAACCTGTTCCCTGTCCAGAACACATACAACACATGCAATTGAAAGTAGTGTTTAGCTTGCGCATCGGTACTGAATTGTAGCAAAAGTAATGTTTGATACGATAGGCACATCCATCGGAAAACCAACGCATATTTTGGTCAAATCGCACGAACTCGCTTTGTGCGTATAGTGGCCCAAAAGCGTGATGTAACCATCGCGAGCGTGATTCTGTGCGGCGCTACCATCTTTCAGGATAGTGTTTTTGAATGGCTGATGAAAAATAAAACGTCAGGCCCAAACTGTTTTTGATAGATGTCCACAGACATGGGGCTTCTGTAAAGCCGCTCCAAAATCTCATGGTTATCTTAACTAAACTACTCCAAAAATTACTATACTTGCCGTACAAACTTGCGTGTGACCTTGAAAACCAGCTTGATCAGCAATTCACCTGAGCAGTAATTGCTTTGGGCACAAACGGCAATGCCAGAAACCCCCATCCCAACCGTCTCCTCATGGCGCGCCCGGCTAAATCTGTTCTCTGCGCGCTTGCGGAGTTTGGCCCCTTTCTTGGCAGGTGTGCTGACGGTATTGCTTGCCCTGTGGTTATACAATCTGCTTTTGCCCGGCCCGCGCCCTCTAACCACTCAACAGGTGAATGAAGCCATTGCCTCGGCGATGGCCTCTGCCACGCCCGCCCCCAGTTATTCTTCCATTGTGTATCAAATCATCCACCCCTCGCTGGTGCTCATTGAAACTGAGCGGCCTAATAATGAGGGGGGCTTGGGCAGTGGCGTTGTCGTCACGGCGGAAGGCGATATCCTAACCAGCTTGCACGTTGTGGCGGGCGCGGAAACCATCACCCTCACCTTTGCGGATGGCACACGCACCGAAGGCGTGGTGGTGGCCGAGCAACCGGAGAACGATATTGCCGCCGTGCGGGCCGCGCAGTTGCCGGAGGTGCTGGTTCCAGCCACCCTTGGCAACCCGGGCGCTTTGCGGGTGGGTGATGAAGCGTTTGTGGTGGGCAACCCCTTTGGCTTGTACGGCTCCATGAGCGCCGGTGTGATTTCCGGCTTTGAGCGCAGTTTTAAACCGGAGACGAGCGAGCGAACCCTCGAGGGGTTAATTCAGGTAGATGCCGCCATTAACCCCGGCAACTCCGGTGGGCCGCTCCTCAACCGTTACGGGCAGGTGGTGGGCATCGTCACTGGCATTGTTAATCCCACCGAGCAGGAAGTTTTTATCGGCATTGGCTTTGCGGTGCCCATTAACGTGGCTGGCGGCGCGGCGGGTTTGCCATCGTACTAATCTTGAAGTCAAACGACGGAGAATCTTTATGGATTACAAAAAACCAGATACCGGCTTGCCCATGGAACGCGTGTTGTATGAAGTAAAGAAAATCATTGTAGGGCAAGACCATTTGCTGGAGCGGCTGGTGGTAGCGTTGCTAGCGCGCGGCCATATTTTGGTGGAGGGCGTGCCGGGCTTAGCCAAAACGATGGCCATTAAAACACTGGCCGAAGCCATTGGCGGGGAGTTCAAACGCATTCAGTTCACGCCGGATTTGGTGCCGGCTGATTTAGTTGGAACCCGCATCTATAATCAAAAAACGGGCGAGTTCAACACTTCGCTTGGCCCGGTATTCACCAACTTGTTGCTGGCCGATGAAATTAACCGCGCGCCCGCCAAAGTACAAAGCGCCCTGCTGGAAGTGATGCAAGAGCGGCAAGTGACGATTGGCCGCGAAACCTACAAAGTGCCCAACCCCTTCCTTGTATTGGCCACCCAAAACCCGATTGAAACCGAAGGCACCTATGCATTGCCTGAAGCGCAAGTAGACCGCTTCATGCTCAAAGTGTTGGTGGGGTATCCCACGGGCACCGAAGAATTTGTGATTGTGGAACGAATGACGAGCGCATTGCAGGCCGTTCAGAAAGTGCTGACCACTGATGAATTGCTGGGCCTGCAACAAACGGCCGATAAGGTGTATGTAGATCCGGCGTTGATTGAATTTGCTGTGCGGATGGTAACGGCCACGCGCCAGCCCAAAGATGTGGGCCTGCCGGATTTGCAACGCTATCTCATGTTTGGCGCCAGCCCCCGCGCCTCCATCAACCTCATCCTCACCGCGCGGGCTTTGGCCTTTATGCGGGGCCGCGGTTACGTTCTGCCACAAGATGTGTTGGATATGGCGTTTGATGTGATTCGCCATCGGCTGGTGTTGTCTTACGAAGCGCTCTCCGATAACGTGAGCGCCGATGATATTTTGAAGCAAATTTTAGACCGCCTGCCCATCCCAGTGGTGCCGCTCCGTGAACGGTTGGAGGCCCGTGTTGTTGCCTAAAAACACCTCGGCTACGCCGGAACGTTTGCTCCAGCGGCTGGATTGGACCGTCATCCGGCGGTTGGATGGCTTATTGCAAGGCGATTACCGCAGTTTGTTCTACGGCTACGGCGTGGATTTTGCTGATTTGCGCGAGTACCAGCCGGAAGATGATATCCGTTACATTGATTGGAATGTCACGGCGCGGATGGAAGTGCCGTACGTCCGCCAGTATCACGAAGACCGCGAGATTACGGCGTGGTTTTTGCTAGACCTCAGCCCTTCCATGGATTTTGGCACGGTGCGCGGGCATAAGCGGATGGCGCTGATTGAATTTGTAACGGCGGTGGCCCGCCTGCTCACACGGCGCGGGAACCGCGTGGGCGCAATGTTTGCCAGCGGCGGCGGCAAGGTGGAGCGCATCATCCCTGCGGGCGGCGGGCGAGCACAGGTTCTGCGCCTGATTAATGATCTGCTCAAACAGCCGCCTCTGCCCCGCGCGCCATTTACCAATTTAGCCCCTCTGCTAGAAACCGGCTTGCAAACCTTCAAGCGCCGTTCGCTGGTGTTTATCCTTTCAGACTTTATCAGCGCGCCGGGCTGGGAGAAACCCCTCAACCTGCTCAGCCGCAAGCATGAAGTGCTGGCCATCCGGCTGTGGGACCCACGCGAGACGGAGTTGCCCAACATTGGCCCGATGGTGATAGAAGATGCGGAAACGGGCGAGCAGATGTACATAGATACCGGCGATAAAAAGTTCCGTCAGCGTTTTACAGAGGCGGCGCGGCGGCGCGAATCTCAATTAACGGAAGCCTTCAAGCGTTCTGGCGTGGAAGCGCTGGCGCTTTCCACTCAAGATGATTTGGTGCGGGCCATTGTGCGGTTTGCGCAACAACGGCGGCAAAGGCGCCGGTAAGCATGAACTTTATTTGGCCAGTGATGTTGTGCTTCTTGGGGGTTTTGCCGCTGATGGTGCTAGGTTATGTGCTCATTCAACGCCGCCGCCGCGCGTTGGCGGCCGCCTACAGCGCCATCGGCTTTGGGCCAGCCGCGCAAAACCGAGGACTGGCCCTGCGCCGCCACCTGCCCGCTTTGCTTTCACTCATCGCACTGGCGCTCCTTATCTTTGCCTTGGCGCGCCCGGAGGCAGTGGTGGCTTTGCCCCGGCAAGAAAGCGTGGTGATTTTGGCCTTTGATATTTCCGGGAGCATGGCGGCCACAGATATTGAGCCTACCCGCATGGAAGCGGCCAAAGCCGCCGCGCAAGCCTTTATTGAGCGGCAACCGGAGAACGTGCGGATTGGTGTGGTAGCGTTTAGTGATAGCGGCTTTTCCATTCAGACGCCTACGGACGAAACAGCGGAAATTTTGGCCACCATTAACCGTTTAGCGCCGGAGCGCGGCACTTCACTGGCGCGGGGCATCACCGCCGCATTGGAGGTGATTGCGGCTGACGCCGCCCCGGAGCCGCTCCCCGAAAACTACACCACGCTCCCCGCCACGCCGGAGGCGGCTGGAAAGTATCCCTCAGCCGCCATAATTTTGCTGACGGATGGCGAGAACACCGTGCGCCCAGACCCATTGGAAGCCGCGTTGGCCGCCGCGGAAAGCGAAGTAAAGATTTACACGGTGGGCATTGGAAGCCCCGAAGGAGCCACGCTGGAGTTAGAAGGCTTTACGGTTCACACACAATTGGATGAGGCTACGTTGCAAGCAATCGCCGCGCTTACGCAAGGCGAATACTTCAACGCGCAGAGCGGGCAAGAGTTGACGGCGATCTATGAAAAACTGAATCCGCAAATCGAGTTGAAATCCGAAGGTATGGAAGTGACGGCGCTGTTTGCGGGTGTGGGGTTGGCCGTTCTGCTGGCGGCTGGGGCGTTATCGTTCTTCTGGTTCAATCGTTGGCCGTGAGAGGTGTGAGATGGATTTGTTGTGGCCCGGTTTTCTAGCCTTACTTAGCTTAATCCCCATCCTCGTTGGCGTTTATATTTGGCAGTTGCGGCGGCGGCAAAAATATGTGGTGCGTTACTCCAGCCTCGCGCTTGTTCGCGAGGCCTTGCCGCGTTCCCAATGGTGGCGGCGGCATTTGCCCTTCATCCTTTTTTTGTTTGCCCTCGCCAGCTTGGTGTTGGCGTTGGTGCGCCCCGTAGCCATTGTGGCTGTGCCCACCGGGCAAACCACGGTGCTCCTCGCCATGGATGTTTCGCGGAGCATGTGCGCTACGGATATCCTGCCCAATCGGCTGGAAGCGGCCAAAGCCGCCGCGTTGAACTTTGTACAGAACCAGCCAGCTACTGCGCAGATTGGGCTGGTGGCTTTTGCGGGGTACGCCCAAATCGTCCAAATGCCCACTAATGATCAAGAAGTTTTGCAGGACGCCATCGTCAGCTTAGTCACGGGCCGCCGCACTGCAATTGGGAGCAGTATCCTAACGGCGATTGACGCCATTGCTGAAATTGATGGCAATGTTGCGCCCAGCGTGATGGATGAAACCGATTTAGCGCCGGAGCCGGTGCCGCAGGGCGCATATGCCCCGGCCATTATTGTGGTGCTGACGGATGGCGTGAGCAATTTTGGCCCGCACCCACTGGAAGCCGCCCAACAAGCCGCTGATCGCGGCATCAAGGTCTATACTATCGGTTTCGGTTCAGAGAGTGAGAACAGCCCCTTTGCCGGGCCGGGCTGTCAATTCAACGATCCGTTTGGCGGCGGGGGCGGCTTTGGTGGGCCGAATTTTGGCGGTGGGGGCGGCGGCTTCCGCCGGGGCATTGACGAAGAAACCCTCAAGCAAGTTTCTGCCATGACGGGCGGCGAATATTATGCGGCCACCAATGCCAATGAATTGCAAGCCGTGTTTCAAAATCTGCCCACTTACCTCATCACCAAACATGAAACCACCGAGTTGAGCGTCATCTTTGTGGCCCTCGGTGCCTTGTTCGCCGTCTTGGCGCTCACGCTCTCTTATTTGTGGAGCCCGTGGCCCCACTGAAGAAAGATTTTATCTTGATCACCTCACTCGCCGAAAAAGCTAACGTAGATATTCACCCCGCCACGCGGCTGGGGCCGGTGCATTACACTGTAGCGGATTTAGAGCGGCAATTGAATTTTTATCAGGAGCGGCTGGGCTTTCAGTTGAACTGGCGAGAAGGCCGCTCCGCTGGGTTGGGTGCGGGTGGCCAAGATTTGCTAAAGTTGACCGAAGCGCCCGGCGCCCGCCGCGTGCGCGGCACGGCTGGGCTGTATCACACCGCCTTCTTGTTGCCCACCCGACTGGCGTTGGCGCAGGTGATTCTCAACATTGCCCAAACGCGCACGCCCGTGGAGGGCGGGAGCAACCACGGCACGCACTTGGCGCTTTACCTGCCAGATGCGGAAGGCAATGGCATTGAGCTAGCGTGGGATTTTCCGCGTGCGGTGTGGGAGCCGCTGGTGGCTAAGATGCGCTCTGGCAACCTGCAAGAGTTGATGCATGTGATGCGCCAGCCGCTGGATATTGAAGGCTTGTTAGATGAAGCCCAACGCGCCGCCACGCCGTGGGCGGGATTGCCAGCCGGAACCACCGTTGGCCACGTTCACCTGCATGTGGCGGATTTGGACGCTACGGCGCGGTTCTATCACAACGTGCTGGGCTTTGAAATGATCTTCAAAATGCCAGAGATGGCGGCGGCGTTTTTCGGCGCGGGTGGCTATCACCATCACATTGGCGCCAATTTGTGGAACGGCCCCAACGCGCCGCCCGCGCCACCTTATGCTACCGGCCTGCGCTACTTCACTATAGTTTTGCCCAATCAAGAAGAGCTAGACCGCGCTTTGCGGCGCGTTGAGCAGGCTGGCCTTGCGCAAGAAACGTCCGATGATGGCTTACTAGTGCGTGACCCCGCGCACATCGGCTTAAAGCTGACGGTTGGGGAATAAGGTTGGAAGACGCGTCAAGCATTAACCCTTAAGTTCGTTTTGGCTTTAGGGCTTACTTTTTCTTGCCATTCCCGTTCAAATACTTCCGCAAAAATTGGCCGGTGTAGCTTTCCTTCACTTTCGCCACTTGCTCCGGCGTGCCCTCGGCCACAATCTCGCCGCCCCGGTCACCGCCCTCGGGGCCTAAGTCAATCAGCCAATCGGCCACTTTGATGATATCCATGTGATGCTCAATGATGAGCACGGTGTTGCCCTCATCCGCAAAGCGTTGCAGAACCTCCACCAGTTTATGCACATCGGCGGCGTGTAGGCCCACGCTCGGCTCATCCAGCACATACAGCGTTTTGCCGGTGGAGCGCTTGGAAAGTTCTTTGGCCAATTTAGTGCGTTGCGCCTCCCCGCCGGAGAGCGTGGTGGCTGGTTGCCCCAGCCGCACATAGCCCAAGCCCACCTCATCCAACGTTACCAGCTTGCGTTTGAGCGCCGGTTGCGCCGCAAAAAATTCCACCGCCTCACTCACCGTCATCTCCAACACTTCGGCAATATTCTTGCCTTTAAAATGAACCTGCAGAGTCTCGCGGTTGTAGCGCGCGCCGTGGCACACCTCGCACGGCACAAAAATATCCGGCAAGAACTGCATCTCAATTTGCACTTGGCCTTGCCCCTGGCAGGCCTCGCATCGCCCGCCCTTCACGTTAAAGGAAAAGCGGCCCGATTTGTAGCCGCGCACCTTGGCCTCCGGCAGTTCCGCAAACAGGTTGCGGATTTCATCAAACAAGCCCACGTAGGTGGCCGGGTTACTGCGGGGTGTACGGCCAATGGGGCTTTGGTCAATGTTAATGATCTTATCAATCGCCTGCCAGCCCTCTAAATCGGCGTGCTCGCCCGCATGTTCATGCGCGCCGTGGAGCAACTGCGCCAGCCGCTTATAAACCACCTCCACCAGCAAAGAAGATTTGCCGGAGCCGGAAACACCCGTCAGACAGACAAACTTGCCCAGCGGGATTTTTACATCAATGTTTTTGAGATTGTTTTCCTTCGCCCCCCGCACAGTGATGAACTGCCCGTTGCCCGCGCGCCGCTTGGTCGGCATCTCTATTTTCTTGCGGCCAGAGAGATAAGCGCCGGTGATGGATTTTTTGTCTTTCAGCAGTTGCGGCACGGTGCCCTCAAATATCAGCTCGCCGCCATGCTCGCCCGCGCCCGGCCCCAAGTCCACCACCCAATCTGCGCTGAGGATGGTGTCATCATCATGCTCCACCACCAACAGCGTGTTGCCTAAATCGCGCATGTTCTGCAAGGTGCGGATGAGGCGGGCATTATCCCGCTGATGCAGGCCGATGCTCGGCTCATCTAAAACATACAGCACACCCATCAGTTGTGAGCCAATTTGCGTAGCCAGTCGGATGCGTTGCGCCTCGCCGCCGGAGAGCGTGGCCGCCGTGCGCGAGAGCGTCAGATAATCCAGGCCCACATCCACCAAAAACTGCACCCGGGCCGTAATCTCCTTAAGAATTTGCGCCGCAATTTTTTGTTCGCGCGCGCCCAGTTTGTTCTTAAGCGCCTTTACCCACTCCGCCGTTTTCAGCACCGGCCAACTGGTTACCTCCACAATGTTGCGCCCATCCACCGTCACGGCTAAAGCTTCCTTGCGCAACCGGCGGCCTCCGCACGCCTCACACGGTCGCTCAGACATGAAGCCTTGGATTTTCTCGCGAATATACTCCGAAGTGGTTTCCTCATAACGCCGCTTCAGATTAGTGAGGATGCCTTCGTAAGCCGTTTCCCACGTGGCCGAGCCGCCATCGCGGCGGCTGTATTTAATCGGGATTTTTTCGCCGTTGGAGCCGTACAGCAAAATATCCAACTGTTTTTGCGTCAATTGCTTCACCGGCACATCTAGCGGGATTCGGTAATATTTGGCGGCGGCTTCCAGCATTTGAAAGTAATAGTTAGAAGCGCCTTCTTCTTCCTTGCGCCACTCCATGACGGCAATCGCGCCTTCCTTCACCGAAAGGTCACGGTTAGGGATGACGAGCGTGGGGTCAATTTCCAACTTTACGCCAATGCCCTGACAATTGGGGCAGGCGCCGTGCGGCGTATTAAATGAAAACGTGCGCGGCTCAATCTCGGTGATGCCAATGGGGCCATGCACCGGGCAGGCAAAATTTTCAGAATAGGGCTGGTCGCTATTTGTGGAAAGATTGTTGATAATGATGGTGCCACTGCCCAGCTTCAACGCCGTCTCAACGGAATCCGTGAGCCGCGAGCGAAACTCAGCGGCCTCCTCCTTGGTGGCGCTCTCTTTGTTTTGCACCACCAACCGGTCCACCACCGCTTCAATGGTGTGCTGTTTGTAACGCTCTAATTCAATCTCTTCGCTTAAATCCCGCACCTCGCCGTTCACGCGGGCGCGGGTGAAGCCGCTCTTGCGTAAATCTTCAAACACCGGCTGGTGGTGGCCCTTGCGTTCTTTGATAACCGGCCCCAGCACTTGAATCTTGGTGCCGCTTGGAAGCGCCAGCACCGCATCCACAATTTCCTCGGCGGATTGCGGCTTCACGTCTCGGCCACAGGTGGGGCAGTGTGGAGTGCCAACGCGGGCAAAGAGAAGCCGCAAGTAATCGTAAATCTCCGTCACCGTGCCCACCGTAGAGCGCGGGTTGCGGCTCACGCCTTTTTGGTCAATGCTCACCGCTGGGCTGAGGCCGTCAATCCGGTCCACATCCGGCTTTTCCATTTGGCCCAAAAACTGCCGCGCGTAGGCCGAGAGGGATTCCACATAGCGCCGTTGGCCTTCCGCAAAGATGGTATCAAAGGCCAGCGAAGATTTGCCGGAGCCAGACAGGCCTGTAATCACCACAAACTGATCACGCGGAATCTCAACCGTGATGTTTTTGAGGTTGTGTTCGCGCGCGCCCACAACGAGGATATTATCTCTTGCCATAGAAAGCCTTCACCACACAGGTGGCTGATGGAACGGATGAACTAATGGAGGCGGACAAAACGAAATTATAGCAAGAGTGTTCGATTTTGTGAAAAACTTAAGGGAGGCATCTTTGGCGGAGGCTTTGAAACACGGACGCTTCGCACATGGCGTATCACTGAAGAACACAGATTTGAAAGAAATAAGCCCTTAGAGACTGTTTCTTAAAGACCTAAAAATTGAGATAACGCATGTTGCCCGCGCCAGCCGCTAGGGCTGGGCACAGGTGAGCGTAGTCGAAACGTGCCGTTCTAGACTCTGAACGCACCCTGAGCGCAGTCGAAGGGTGCTTGTTGCAAGACAAAACAGACTTAAGAAACGCTTTTTAGATGGAATTTCTCTTCTTCGCTAATTTCCCACCGCCTTATCTCTGTTACACTCCAGCCCATGATGCTCCGCCGCGCACCGCTGGCCCTCATCTTCTTCACCGTTTTTATAGATTTACTGGGCTACGGCATGATTGCGCCGCTTCTGCCGTTTTACGCGCAGGCCTTTTCTGGTGGCGCGGCGTTGGCCGGCGGCCTGCGGGCGTTGTACGCCGGCTTGCAATTGCTGGCCGGCCCCATCCTCGGCGCGCTTTCAGATAAGTATGGCCGCCGCCCAGTGATTTTGCTCTGCTTGCTGGGCACGGCGGCGGCGTATGTGTTGTTTGGTTTGGCAAACTCTTGGGAGTGGCTGGTGGTGGCTATCATGTTAGATGGGCTAACGGGGGCCAACCTCACCACCGCGCAAGCCTACTTGGCAGATAGCACGTCTGAGGCGGAACGGGCGCGCGGCTTTGGCTTAATTGGCGCGGCCATTGGCTTAGGGATGATGGCTGGCCCGGCCTTGGGCGGTGTGTTGAGCGTCTTCGGCCTGAGCGTTCCGGCGTATGTGGCCGCCGCGCTGGCGTTTGGCAATGTGCTTCTCGGCTTCTTTTTTCTGCCAGAATCTTTGCCCGCTGAACGCCGCGCGGCTTCGGTGAAAGTGGCCCTCAACCCATTTACGCCGCTGAAAGGTTTATGGCGGCTCGCTTCCACACGCGCCGCTTTGTTCGTCATCTTTCTGCTGAACTTGGTGTTCAACGGCTTGCAAACGAGTTTTCCGCTGTACAGCCAATACCGTTTCGGGTGGGATGCGTACCTGAACGGCTGGTTGTTTGCCTTTGCGAGTTTGTGCGCGGTGGTAGCGCAAGGTTTCTTGGTGGCGCGGTGGGAGCCGCGTGTGGGTGCGGCCCGGCTCGCGTTAATTGGGTTAGTAATCATGACGGTGAGCGTAACGGCTATTCCGTTGATGGGTGTGGCTGGTTGGTTGTATCCGTTGGTGGGCGGGGCGGCGCTGGGCAGTGGCTTGGTGATTCCCACGCTTTCCGGCATGATCTCTCGCACAGTTCCGGCGCAGGAGCAGGGGCGTTTGCTGGGCGGCCTGCATGTGCTGTTGGGCTTAGCGATGATTGTTGGCCCCGCGCTCTCTGGCGTGGCGTATGAGGCGTTGGGGCCGGAGCTTTTGCCGTGGCTGGGCGCGGCCATCTGCGGCGCGGCGGCGGTGGGGTTTGGGGTGGGTGCAATTAAGCGCTAAAGCAATTGGCTTAAGGTGACTGTCACAGGCCAACTGAACTGTGGAATTTTCATGACCGCATGGCCTGTGACAGTCACCTGCTTCTACATCACCTAGGCCGCTAAACTTGCGCTCCTAGAAATCGAGTTGATTCTGCGCCTCATTAACTTTCCCTCAACCGCGCCATGTGGTGCACATCCACAAACTGCCCATCGCGGAAGGCGAAGAGCGTGGCCGTGCCTTCAAGCACAAAGCCAAATTTTTGGTACAGCCGTATGGCGGGCGCATTATCTGTGTAAACTTCCAATTCAAGGCGGGTGAGATTGAGCCATTTATCGGCTAAATCCACCGCCGCTTGCATGAGGGCAGTGCCTACGCCTTTGCCCTGCCAATCATCACGCACGGCCATGCCAATTTGGCCCACGTGCCGCCGCCGTGGCCGATTGGGGAAGGTGTGCACATCAATTTGCCCCACCACTTCATTTTCCACGCAAGCTACCAAACCAATTTGGCCGTCCGCCGGTTCGGCCACGCGCTTGCGCCACGCCTCCACGGAGGGGTACGGCAATTGCAAAACGCCCCATACCACGCCCGGCCCAGAAAAGATGCGGTGCATGGCTTCGTAATCACTCGGCTCTAAGCGGCGGATGGTGAGGGCGGAAATTTCTGGCACAGGCCGATTATAACGCCTGCAATTCACGGTGTTGGCGTCGTGCACTCACGACTGTTGTTCAGGGTATCAATTCTTAATTCTCCTGCTTGCCCGCGAGTAAATGAGGCGAGTTTAGGTTTTAGCCTTTCTATAAGTTCAGAATAAAAACTAGGCAGGATAGACGCAAAAGTTTGGTTATATGAGTATTGCTTCAAACTTACCTAAAATGTAGATAGTTTGCCGCTGGGCTAGCGCCATCAGGTGTCCAATTTCCAAAAAAGCCTTGTGCTCTAAGAAGCGCAATCAGTTCATTAAGCTCTGGCTCAGATAATCTGCCTTTGTAAAGAGAAGATGGCTGACTTTGAAAATCGAAATCATAGAGAAAAACAAGCCCATCGCCCCAAACACGCAGAATAGGGACTGAAGGATACCGGCAGGTTTGACCTTTCAAGGGCGCTCCACTATTTATTTCCAAGTCAGCAAGAATGACAACGGTATTTGGAGAGTTGTTGAAACTGTAATCCATCAACGGAGGCCAAATGACAAGGGCGACTATTGAGATAGTAGCCAATAACACTGCGACTAATAGAAATTGCTTTTGAGATTTCATAACTACTCGTTACAAACCTTTTAGCACCCGCACTAATCCCTTCCCGCCATCCTCCGCTGTGAAAATTGGCGCGAGGGCTTGGGCGCGTTGATGCAGAGTGGCGTTGCTGGCAGTGGCCCGTAAGGCTTGGGCCAGCGCGGGCGCTGTGAGGGTGTGGCGCGGCAAAACGTATGCGGCCACGCCCAAGTTTTTTAGCCGCTCCGCCCAGAAGAATTGATCTGACGCAACGGGCAGAATGATGTGCGGCACGCCGGCGCGGAGCGTGTTGCCCAGCGTGCCAATACCGCCATGGTGCGCCACCGCCGCGAGGCGCGGAAACAGTTGCGCGTGCGGCACATCACCCACCGGCAAAATATTTTTGCTCGCGGTGCAACCGGTTTCTTGCGGCACCACAGCCCGCACCCCTGCCCGCGCCACCGCTTCTTCAATCAATGGCCTTGCGCCGCCACTGCCCATGCTCCCTAAGCCAATATATACAGGGGGTGGGCCAGCCGTTAGGAAATTTTCTAGCTCCGGCGGCGGAGACCAAGGCGGCTGAGGCAATTGAAGCAATCCGGCCAAAATGTGGTGCGCGGGCCAATCAGCCGGGCGGGGCATTAGCGCCGAACTGAAGGCGTACACGAACGGCGCGCGGCGAGCGAGCAAATCATCCATGAGTGAAGTGAGCGGCGGCAGGCCTAACGTGCGCGTGCGCCATTCGTTCACCACGCCGCGCCACGGAAGCCACAGCGCCCATTCCACCAAGCGGTGGGTGAGGGCGTTGAAAATCTTAGGCGCACGCCCGGGCCACAACGCGCTCGCAAAAAAGCGGGTGCGCATGAGCGGTTGCCCCATTAGCGCCACGCAAGGGATGTTCAACTTTTCGGCAATAGACGCGCACCACAGCGTGGGCAAACTAATCACCAGCACTTCGGCGGATTGGCAAGCCCGCCAAGCGGTGTGGAGCATGTGCGCATACACCGGCCGCGCGGCTTGCAAGTAGGCTAACGAAGCGCGTAAGCCGCCTCCCGGCGCAAACTCCGGCGCGGCGCCACGGGCAAACAAATCACTCGGGTTGCCCTGAATGGGCGTAAAGTTCAAGCCGTGCGCTTCCGCCAGCGCCCGGAAAGATTCTGGCATGGCTACCGTCACAGCATAGCCCGCCGCTTGCGCACTAGAGGCCGCCGCCACGCTGGTGTGCGCATCGCCGCGCGTGCCGTTGGTGAGAAAAAATACCCGCATACGTAATTGTGGGTTGTGTTTGCCCGTAATTCTACGCATTGTAGATGAAGCGCGGGCCGCTATACTGTAACTTACAGTTCAACGCTTTTGGATAATTACAATGCCACATCTTTCTCGGAATCAAACGGTGATGGTGCTGGGGCTGGTGGCGCTAGCAATGATTGCTTTAGCGGCTCAGCCCGGCCCAGCGGCCTCCGCACAAAACGTTTTTACAACCACAGCCACTCCCATTCAACCTATCTCTATGCCCCTGCCACGCCCGGAATTGGGGCTGACGTATGGTGGGCTAGTGGCCGCACAAAGTGGGCCGTGTTTGGGGATGTTTGAAACGCGCACCACCGGCCTGTGCACTCACGGCCCAGACCCAGTGCCAGCCGGCTTTAGTCTAAACCGCGAGGTTCCACCACTGCCCGCATCGGCCCTGAAGCTAGTTCAACCGTTAGCCACCTGTGATGGCGATGGCGCCAGCGGCAACCGTGTGCAAGTGATGTACGTGCGCGCCTCAGACCGCGCGGATCGGTTTGCCGCCTACGAAAACTCCATCAAAACGTGGGCTAATAGCGCCGATGAGATTTTCTATCAAAGCGCGGTAGAGACGGGCGGCTCGCGCCGCATCCGTTTTGTGCATGACGGCAGTTGTGAGCCAATTGTGCTTAATGTGGTGGTGGCCGCCACCGCGGATGATACGTTTGACGCTACGATCGCGGCTTTGGAAGCACAGGGCTACAACGCTAGCAACCGCATGTATATGATTTTTATGGATGCCGCTGGCGTGGGCATTTGTGGGATTGGCACGTTGTGGGCCGATGATGACCCTGACCCTAGCAACTGGAACAATAGCGGCCCGGCCTATGGCCGCACTGATGCCGGTTGTTGGAGTGGAGGCGTGCCCGCCCATGAGCTGATGCACAATTTGGGCGGTGTGCAAAATTCTGCGCCACACGCCAGCGGCGGCTACCACTGCACTGATGAGTATGACCGCATGTGCTACTCGGATTACCCTGCCTACCCAACGATGCAATATCTTTGCCCCAGCAGTGCACTGGATAACCGTTTTGATTGCAATGATGATGATTATTACAACACCAACCCCGCCGCCGGTAGTTATCTCGCAGATCATTGGAACGCGGCTAACAATCAATTTCTCATTGGCGGCAGTGGCGGCCCCACCAACACTCCTACGAATACGCGCACACCCACCCACACACGCACTGCAACCAACACACGCACTGCAACCAACACGCGCACCCATACCCCCACCGCCACTGCCACGCGAACGAACACGCTTACGCCTTCGGCCACGCCCGTATTAGATGAAGAGTTGTACTTGCCGATGGTGGGACGCTGAACGAAGGGTCTAGGCGACAAACGCCGGCAATAGAAACTGTTACTTCAGGCGGCTTTAGTCAGTGGCTGAATAAGCCGGTTGGCTAGGCAATTTGGCGCGCACGCTTTCACCCGCCGCTAACTGGCCCGGCAACTCCACCACGGCCAGAAGGCCGCGCTTGTGAATAGCCGCTTTGGGGAATTGTGATGCGGATTTGATACGCTCCGGAAAGTGGGCTTGTAAAACTTTTCCCGGCCCGGTGCAAGGCTCGTTCTCTCCACTTACTACGAGCACCGCGCCATTGGCGAAAAACAGCCGCGCGCCAATAGGCAACAGTGTAAAGCGTGGGATGCCGCTCACCAACACATTTGCGCCCAACCACTCCGGCAAAACTTCTGGAACGTTGAGCGCAGTGGCCACCTCCGCCAACTCCTCTACGGAAACCAGTGTTACCTGCCGCTCATTGCGGATGAGGGTGCCGCGCGGAAAATGCGGCACTCGGCCATCGGCCCGCCGCGTAAACCCGGCATGCTTATCTCCCACAATTCCTTCAAAGTTCAGCGCAATTTCTGGTTGGCGCGTGGTGATGAGCGATTGCGCCGCTTGACCCACCAAGACGGCCTCCACTTTTCCGGTCAGCGTCATGGTGTCAGTTGCTCCGGCTCAGGCGGCGCAAAATCTTCTCCCCGCCACGCCGCCGCATAAAACTTGAGGTAATCATTCACATGCGCGGCCCAATAGCTTTCGGTGTGCCCACCCGCCTGCACAATTAACGTATGTTCAATCTTTGACCACGTGAACACCTGCCCCAGCCACAACGGGCTACGGATGGTAGCATCATTCTCGCCCGTATCAATGTAAAACACCGGCTTGGGTTTGCTCTTCAACTGCCGCACCCACTCCAACAGATTGTTTTCATCGCCGTAAAACACTGCTGGGCTGTGCAGGCCCGCGCGGCTAAAGACTTCCGGGTAGCGCAAGGCAAAGTGCACGGCCCAGCCGCCGCCGCGCGAGAGGCCGCCCACCGCCCGCGCTTCGCGCACTGCATGGGTGCGATAGTTCGCGTCAATGTAGGGCACAATTTCTTTCACCAGCGCCGGGTCAAAACGCGCGTCCTTGCGCTCCCACGGCAGAACAATGATGAGGGGCGCAATCTGGCCGGAGGCAATTAACTTATCCGCCGCCGTCAGCAAACCCACGCGCTCCCACTGGTCTGGTCGGAAGCCCTGCCCATGTAGCATGTAAAGCACCGGATAGCTCCGCCTTGTATCGGCATAGCACGGCGGTAAGTACACGCGCGCGTCAATATCATACGGAAAAATATCCGAAGGGATGGTGATGGAGACCGTTACGCCAGACGTTAGCACCGGATTGCAGGCGGCTATGGGCGTGATGGAGGGGGCAACTGGCGCGGTGGGGGAGGGTAAAAAGGTGGGTGTACTGTGGGCTGTTGGAACAACCAATGAAATTGTGCGGCGCGCAGTGGGTGTGGCGCCTACGCTGGCCGCTTGCGCCACTGCTTCCACAGGCGCGGAGGGCGCGGGCGCACAGGCCGCCAACAGCCCTATTACAGTTATTAATAAAAGCCAAAAGCGCATAACACCCCCTATTAAACCACGAAGCCATAAAATCGTTCGCCGGCGCTTAAGACCTTGTACGCCTTCGTGTTTTCTTGGTGTCCTTCGTGGTTAAAACTTAGCTCCCAAATAATGCGGCAACATCGCCCGCCATGTGGGCCAATCGTGCGGCATATCAAAGCCCCACAAATCCAGCACATGCGGAATTTCCTTGCTGGCCAGCACGTGCGCCAAATCGCGCGAAGATTGCGGATTCTCGTAACTACCCTGCCCGGTCAAAATGTAAATGTGCTTCTTCTGGCGCAAAAGCGGCAAATAGCGGTCGTCGTTTAAGTTCGGGAGGTAAGCCAACGGGTCATTAAAATACACATGCTCGTTATAAAACCCATCCGTAAAGTTGCGGATGTTGAAGTTACCGCTCATGGCAATCATGCCGTCAAACAAATCTGGCCGGCGGAATAGCTGATTGGCCGCGTGATACCCGCCCAAGCTGGCCCCTGTGGTGATGATGCCGAAACGGCCTTGGCAACTGTTCCAAATGTATGGCACCACTTCCTCAGTCACGTAATCATTGTAAAGTTTTTGCATCCAAGCGCGGTGGCCGGGATGCACGTTCTTGTTCATCCACGCTTCGCGGTTAATGCTATTGATGGAAAACACCTTCACCTTGCCGCCGTCAATAAAGGGCGCAATCGCGTCAATCAGGTGAAAGCGTTCGTATTCCAAAAAATCAGCGGCGGCGGTGGGAAACATGAGCAGGGGAAAGCCATAGTGCCCATAGGTCACAATTTCCATGCGTTTATCCAGCGCTGGGCTGTGCCAAGAGTCAATGTGGCGGTGCATAGTGTTCCTTCGTCACAGTGTCGCGTGCCATGTGTCGCGTGTCAGTCATGCTCAAACTGCACCCGTCACTCGTCACCCGTCACTTGCTAGTCATGCCCACTGATATACATCCGAATCATTTGATGCCAGTACGGCCAATCGTGGCTCCAGCCATCCCATTCCCGCAGGGCGTTGCCAATGCCTTTGCCCCATAGTTGGCCGCTGAACCAGCGGTTGTGCTCAATGTTCGGGTCATCACGCCCCACAGCCATAATAATATCCAGCCGCCGGAGCATTTCCAAACGGCCCCAGTCATGCTCACGCGGCAGGTACAGCGCCGGATTATTGTAGTACACCGTATCGTTCACATAGCCGTCCGTCCATGCGCTAATATCAAACAAACCACTCAGGGCAATGATACGATTGGTGATATCCGGGTGGCGCAAGCCGAAGTTCATAGCATGGTATGCGCCAAAACTGGCCCCGGCCACAATTAAGTAGGGCGTGGGGTTTTTGTGATGCATCAGCGGCAAAACTTCATACAAGACGTAGTCTTCATACTGCTTGTGCCGCCACGCCCGCCCGCCCGGGTGCGCCCAGCGCGCGTACCAACTTTCAGAATCTACGCTGTCCACGCACACCATTTGGAGCCAGCCGCGCTCTAAATGCTCCCACAATGCGCTCGTCATGCCCCGGTCTTCCCACTCAAAAAACTTACCCATTGAGGTGGGGAAGACCAACATGCGCGCCCCGCCATGCCCAAAGATGAGCAATTCCATGTGGCGGTTGAGGTGGGGGCTGTACCAACGGTGATATTCTCGGTGCATAAAAACTCCTGACGACTGATGATAGACGGCTGACCGCCGTTGATCGTCTTCGGTCAGTCGTCCTTAATCAGATTTCAATCAGCGAATAGAACTCCCCCAGCCCATCTTCCAGCCGGTGCGGGTTTTCGGGGTCGGTCGTCCAACGCGTGCGGTCTATCAAAAATTTGTAGGCATGTATGCCGCGCTCAAAGGCCGGAACGGTGAGCCGCCACGCGCCCGGCTCATATTGGTGCAGTTCGTAGCCATACGGCAACCACGCATTGAAAGAGCCAACGACGGCTACCTGCCGCGCATCTTTATCATAATAGTAAAACGTAATGGTGCGTTGTGGGGAATGAGGCGTGGGGTCGTGGGTCGCCGCGAGGCGCAGGGCGGCGGCCACCGCGCGCGCGCCGTTCACCACGCCATGCCCCTGCTTCTCTTTGGGCACATCGGGCAAAAATTCAGCGGTGGCGGTGAGCAGAGCCTTCACCTGCGTGGGTGTAAGCGCGGGGTTGGCTTCCAGCATCTGCGCCACAATGGCAGAAACAATCGGCGCGGCCATGCTGGTGCCGTCCACTTGTTGGTAGTGCGGGTGGATGAAGCGTTGCTCAACCATACGCGCGCGGATGGCGGCGCGGACTTCCGGCAGGCTGAGGGCAAGTGTTTTTTTGCTAAACCGCCGCTGGGCCTCGCGCGAGGCGAGTTGCTTGCGTAACTCTTTATCGCTCAAGCCCTCTAACATCCATAAAAACATCGCTTCATTGTGCGTGGAGGTTTTGGGCAACATAGGCGCGGCCAGCCACAGCGCGGGCGCAATCACTTCCGGCTTGCTCACACCGTGCGCGCCTTTGCCGTAATTGCTCCAATACATTTTGCGCCGCGCTGGGTCAAGCGCGTTTTGGTCATCTAGCCCGCCCACGGTGATGGCAGAAGGCGCGGTGGCCGGCGGGATCATCAATTCATTGCCGCTGTTACCCGCCGCGCAAATCACATTCATCCCCGCCGCCACCGCTTGCTCCACGCGCTCATCTAACTCGGTAAGTTTGCCGTAGCTGGCGTCATCGCCGCCCAAAGAAATGTTTACCACGCGGATGTTGAAGCGCTCACGGTTGGCGATGACCCACTTTAGCGCGCGGCCAATATCGCGCTCACTGATATGGCGCGGATTGCGGCGATTGCCGGTTTTCACCAGCACCACGGCGGCGCGCGGCGCGAGGCCTTTGTAGCGCCCGTTGCTCATAAAGCCGTTGCCCACGCCCACGCAAGTCGTCATCAGGCCGTGCCAACTCATCACCGTGCTTTTGCCTAAAGATTTTTTCTCCTCCGGCTCGTTGGCCGTGGCATCGCAATACGCCACAATGCGGTTCACCGGCTTGGTTAAATCCGGATGTGCGTAAAAACCAGAATCGAGAAAGGCAATGGTAATGCCCTTGCCGGTGTATTTGCTGTTGATGGGAACGCGGGCGGGCGTGGGAAGCAGTGCGGCTTGCTCTGGCAGGTAAACGGGGAAGGGAACATGGAGAACGCCGTTCAGTGGCTCATGGCTGTGCGCGGCGCGGGCGCGTTGGGCCGCCTCAAACAAGCATTGCGGGCACGCGCCGTGCTCCGGCTCCCACAAGGGATGCTTCTCACGCACAAAGCGCACAATGTGGGCCTCCGGCGCGCGGTACAACTGCCGCACCGCAGGGTCTATGGGCCGATCACAGATTGGGCAACTGCCGGGGGAGGGCATGGCCCCAATTCTAATCTAAGACGGGGAAGGGAGGAAAAGAAGGGCTAGAAAGTAGAAAATGGAAAAGCCAGGCCGAGGTTTTGCCAAACCTGCTCTGGATATTATGGGTAAATTTCCCCCACCAGCCAATACGGCCCGGCACAGCTTTGCGTTACGGGCGGCGCAACGCGCTCATCCACTGCACTGGCGGGAAACTCACCGCCGCCCATTTCCACCACTTGGCCGAGTTTGGCAAGTGTTTGGCCGTTTTCATCCACAATAGTTTCTGCCGCTAAGAAGTGATTGGACCGCCAGAGGAGCAGATAGCTGGCATTTTCTGTTTCTAACCGGAGGCATTGGCCTTCAAGCATTAACTCGCCAATTGTTTTTGCTTCGAGCAGAATATCGGTAGCAGGCGCGACTACAAGCTTTTGTTTGGGTAACAGTATTGATGAATTGTTGTCTTGTAAAGGCGTATTGTTCAATTGCCATAAACTGCCAACAAGCAATATGATGATCAACGAGCTAATAGTCGTGATTCCTTTGATGTTTCGGAAACTATTCCTAAAGCCAGTTGTTTTTAGTATTTTCATAATAAAAGGCTCTAGCTAGATATTTTGCACATCCAGCTAGAGCATAAAGCTACTAACAAAGCAGACTATTTAAATTAATTTATAAGTAACGCAACCCCTAGAACGCCCCAATAATCTGGGGCCATATAAATTGCATCATTAGTGTTATCGCCGGGTTGTCCTACATGCATTGTGCATTAGCATAGAGGCTTGTCAGGGATTTTACAAAATTCTAATGGATAAGCATCTTGAGCGAAACATAAAACCCATATGTCGTATGACGCGATGCCCCACAACAATAAAAAAGAACTGAAGGCTTTTCCTTCAGTCCTTTGTTTCCCAACTTTCCACTGCTTACTGCTTACTGGCTTGCCCAGCTACGTCAAATAATCCCTCAACTGCCGGGCACGGCGGGGGTGGCGCAGGCGGCGCAGGGCTTTGCCCTCAATCTGGCGGATGCGCTCACGGGTGAGGCCGAACTTTTGGCCCACCTCTTCTAGCGTGTAAGCCCGGCCATTTTGCAGGCCAAAGCGCAGGCGTAAAATGCGGGCCTCGCGCGGGCTGAGCGTGGTGAGCACTTGCTCCAACTTATCATGGAGCATGTTGGCGTGCGCGCTCTGCGTGGGGGAGGGCGTGTGCTCATCCTCTACAAAATTCACAAACTCGTCATCTTCATCTTCACCCACGGGCCGCTCCAGCGAGAGGGGCCGCCAGCTCACTTTGAGCATCCACTGCACTTTGCGCGCGTCCAACTTCAAATCCGCCGCAATTTCTTCCGGCGTGGGTTTGCGGCCCAGCGCCTGCTCTAGCTCACGGGCGGCTTTGTACAGGCGGCGGATGCGGTCACTCATGTGTACGGGCACGCGGATGGTGCGGCCCTGATCCGCAATGGCGCGGGTGATGGTCTGCCGGATCCACCAAGTGGCGTAGGTGGAAAAGCGGAAGCCGCGCCGGTAATCAAACTTCTCCACGGCCTTCATCAGGCCGAGGTTGCCTTCTTGGATTAAATCTAGAAACGGCACGTTGCGGCCCATGTATTTTTTGGCAATGGAAACCACCAGCCGGGTGTTGGCTTTGATGAGATGCTCGCGCGCGCTCCGGGCGTCTTCCACGTGGCCCTGCAATTCCGCGCGGCGTTTGAGACTAGCCGAGTTGCGCATTTTCTCCAGCGCCTTCTCTGCTTTTTCGCCGCGCTCCAGCCGTTGCGCCAAATCCACTTCCTGCTCACTAGTGAGCAATGGCACACGGGCCATCTCTTTCAGATATAGCCCCACCGTGTCATCGGTGGAGATACTGCTCAAATCAAACTCTTCATCTTCCAAGCGGCGGCGGTGCACGGCCCGCATCTGCAGTTGCGCGGGCACTTCGCGCTTATCGTCATACACCTGAATATCACAGCCCTGCAAAAAGGCAAACAACTCATCGAGATGCGCCTTGGCCTGCTCGGCATGTGGAAAAGCTTCGATGATGTCATCCGTCAGTAAGTAGCCTTGCGCGCTGGCGCGATCCATTAGCATCGTCAGCCGTTCCGCGTCTTGACCGTTGGTTTGGGTATATTTCATCGGGCAATCTCCTGAACTTTCAGCTGGCTCAGTTCGCAGATGAATCGTCGAGTAATTTTTTCAAGACCGAGAAACGCGAGTCGCCTTCTTCGGTCTGGCAGTTGCACGGGCCTTCGTTCCAGTTTTTGCCGCAGTTGGGGCACAGGCCTTTGCAATCCGGGCGGCACTTCACCCGCAACGGCACAGATAACAACATGTCTTCACGCACTACGGGGGCAAAATCCACGTTCATATCATCGGGGATGGGTAATCCGTCCTCGGGTGTTTCATCCGGCGGGTAGTAATACATCTCCGCAAAACGGCTGGTCACTTTTTGCTCCACCGGCGTCAGGCACAAATCACACTCCGTTGCCACGCGGCCATTCAACTGCCCTTGCGCGTACAAACCTTGCGGCGTGCGGGTTAGAGTGATTGAGCCGGTCAGCCCCTGAACATTCAAATCCTCGGCGATGGCCAAGTTTGGTTCATCAAGGGGTAGGTTGCGGCTGTAACCCGGGTTCTCCTTAAGTAGAAAACCCACATTGAGCTGAAGCGGGGAATGTACTTTGCTCAGGGCCGTTTTTCCAAAAATCCCAGAAAGTGCTGGGAAATTCGCAAAAAGTGTAGCATAATCAGAGTCGTCAAGTCAACCCTCAATCTTTTAAGATATACATAAACCTTGTGTCTGTGTGCGGATAGTTGCACATATATGGCGGTTGATTCAAAAAAAAACCAATTAGCAGGCATCAAAAATTTTGCGGATAGTTAACATGAAAAAATTATTGGTGGCTTCTAACAATGATGGCAAGCTTAGGGAGCTTTTGCCCATCCTCAGCCCACTGCCGGTGGAGGTGCTCACGCCGCGAGATGTGGGGCTTAAACTGGATGTGGCGGAAACTGGCGCAACATATAGCGAGAATGCACAACTCAAAGCCGAGGCGTTTGCCCGCGCTTCTGGCCTGCTCACGTTAGCGGACGATTCGGGTTTGGAGGTAGAGGTGCTGGGCGGCGCGCCGGGTGTGTACTCTGCACGTTATGCGGGTGAGGGCGCCACAGATGCTGACCGCCGGAAAAAATTAGTGGAGGCCGTGCGGGTGTTCCCCGCGCCGCGCGCCGCCCGCTTCCGGTGCGTCATCGCCATTGCCACCTGGCCAGAAAATCTAAATTTTTTTGAGGGCAGTTGTGAGGGTGAGATTGTGCTGGAAGAACGTGGGAGGGGCGGCTTTGGCTATGATCCTATTTTCTTTTTACCGGAGCGCGGCGCTACGATGGCGGAATTGCCCGAAACCGTGAAAAATCAAATCAGCCACCGCGCGCGGGCGGCGCAGGCGGCCTTTCCTTTCCTAAAAAATTTACTGGCAGACTAGCCGCGAAGATTCAAAGAACACAAAGGCCACGAAGATTCTTGGTGAACTTGGTGGCCTTTGTAACTTACGAGGGGCAAAGGAATTTATGCTTTGGCGAGCGCCCGATCATGTTGCGCTTCTAGATACCGCTCCACAGAGATGGCCGCCTGGCATCCTTGTCCTGCAGAAGAAATCGCTTGTTTATAAATGGGGTCCATAATCTCGCCGGCCGCAAACACGCCGGGGATGGAGGTTTGCATATATTTATCTACGATCAAAAAGCCCTGCTCGTCCATCGCTAGTTGGCCTTTGAACAAATCACTGTTCGGGAAGTGGCCAATAAACACAAACACGCCATCGGTTTCCCACGTCTCCACGTTGCCGCTTGTCACACTGCGGGCCCGCACCCGTTGCACCTTACCCTCGCCTTCAATCGTGTCTAGCACGGTGTTGTACACAAATTGGATTTTGTCATTGGCCAGCGCCCGCGTTTTGAGGATTTCGCCCGCGCGCAGTTCATCGCGGCGGTGCACCACGCGCACACGATTGGCGTATTTTGTTAGAAACAGCGCTTCCTGCAGTGCCGAGTCGCCGCCGCCCACCACCAGTACGTCTTTGTTCTTGAAGAAAAAACCATCACACGTGGCGCAATAACTCACGCCTTTGCCAATCATCTCGTTCTCGCCGGGAATGCCTAACCGTTTGGCAGAAGCGCCGGTGGTGATGATGACGGCCTCGGCCTCATATTCATTGCTGTACGTCTTGAGCCGGAAGGGCGCGCCCTGCGCCAGGTTGGCTTCAATCACCACGTCATATTCCAGCCGGGCGCCGAACTTCTCGGCCTGCGCCTTCATTTTCTCGGTTAAATCCGGGCCGAGGATATTATCAAACCCGGGGAAGTTTTCCACATCACTGGTGATGGCAATTTGCCCACCTAACTGCTCACCCGCAATGACCAATGGGTTCAGATTAGCGCGCGCCGCGTACAGCGCCGCCGTGAGACCCGCCGGGCCAGAGCCAATGATGATGAGTTTTTCTTTTTGCATGACCATTTCCTTCGCGTAGTAGCCTTCACACAAACACGCCTGCCCTTTGGACTCAGGTGGCGTGTTTGCATTACACCGCGAATTCTAAAAGGTTTAGGTTAGAGCGGCAATAGCGAAGATGAGTTCAAGGTGAGCGTTTGGGTTTTTCGACGGATGGCGCAACGGCTGGAGCAGGCGGCGGGGCTGTGAGTTTAGCCTCCAGATTACCCACTCGTTGCTCTATCTGTTGCAGTAACAACAAAATTTGCCCCACGGCTTGCTCCGTGGTCAGCCGGTCAGTCTTCCAATCCAAAATAATCTGCTCAAGACGGTAGGCACCCACTTTAGGCTCCTTTTTTAAGCCCATCCATCACTCTATCGGTTGAATGGGCTTTACATGAATTCACGTTCCCGATGATAAAATTTTGAGAGCCGAAAAGCTCTCCATGTCATCTTACATGAAATCATGTTATAGAGTCAAGGGGGCAAAATGCTATCTTCGCTTCTCCATCACAAAGCCGTCCTCGCCGCCAGAGTAGTAGCGCGGCAGGCGGTTAGTGATGGTGTAACCCATTTGCTTGTAAAGCGTGAGCGCAGGTTGATTGGTAACGCGCACGGTGAGTTTGATGATGGGCAACTTGAAGGCGGCCTCCGCGGCTTGAAGCAATTGCCGCCCTAAGCCACGCCGCTGAAAACTGGGGAGCACGGCGATGGTGGCAATCCAGCCGGCGTTTTCTGAGCGATGTATCTCCCCCGCCACAAACCCGGCTAAACGCCCGTCTATTGCCGCCTTTAACCGCACGGGCGCAAAGGCCAACGTCCAGCCAATCTCCAGCAAACTCCATGCATCCGGCCCAAAACAGGTGTGTTCCAGCGCGTTAACGGCCCAAATATCCCGCCAGCCGGCGGGCACAATTTGTGCCGGAGAAAAGGAGCGGGCGGCCTCCCCGGCCGCCCACTCTGGCTTAAGCTCAATTTGAGTCACTTACTTCTCAGATTTGTTGCTGATGAAGTTGCCTAGCAAACTCGTAAACTCCATCGGGAAAATATACTTGGTGGAAGCGCCCTGACCCAACTCACGCAGAGTCTTGAAGTATTCCAACGTCAGCGTGCGTTGATCCAGCGCGGCGGCTACATCATTGATGCGCATTTGCGCCACCGCATAACCTTCTGCTCGCAGAATCTGGGATTGCTTCTCGCCCTCCGCCAACAAAATATCGGATTGTTTCTTGCCTTCGGCCCGCAAAATAGCCGATTGCTTCTCGCCTTCCGCCACGTTGATGGCGGCTTCGCGTGTACCGGTGGATTCCGTCACCAAGGCGCGCCGCGTGCGCTCAGCGCTCATTTGCCGGTTCATGGCCTCTTGCACATCGCGGGGCGGGATAATCTCGCGGATTTCTACGTTGGTCACTTTCACGCCCCAGCGTTCCGTCACTTCATCTAACTTCACGCGCAAGGTTTGGTTGATGTGTTCGCGTTGCGAAAGCACATCATCCAGCGCAATGCCACCGATGACCGAACGCAGGGTGGTGGTGGCGATACCGGCCGCCGCCAACTCAAAATTGCCGACGCCCACCACCGTAAGGGTGGCTTCTACCACTTTGTAATACCACAGGAAGTCAATGGAAATCGGCGCATTGTCCTTCGTAATCGAAGTTTGATGCGGCACCTCACGCACTTGCTCACGCAAATCCACCGCCCGCGCCTGATCAATAAAAGGAAAGAGCAACACCAGCCCCGGCCCTTTTTGCCCCATCACACGGCCTAGCCGCAGAACGACCAAGCGTTGATACTCCGGCACAATGCGGATGGAAGTGGCCAGCACGCCCAGCACTGCCAACACCAGCACACCTACAATACACAGCAAGCCGCCGCCTAAAAATGCTTCCATGTTTATCTCCTTTGTAAAAGTGATCGATACCCTATTATAAGCCCACCGTCTTTATTGCGTAATTGTGTCAGAGTCTCTACAATTTCCCTATGCCAACTTGGGCGCTGGCGCTGGCGTATTGGCTTCACTTAATTGCCACAGTGGTGTGGGTGGGCGGCCTGAGCCTGATGGTGTTGTTGATTTGGCCCGTGGCCCTTACACGCCCGCAACCGGAAACGGCGCGCTGGCTGGCCGATTTACAGCGGCGTTTTAACCCGCTGGCTTGGCTGAGTTTAGCCGTGCTCACCGTGACCGGGCTAATGCAAATGACCGCCGATGAAAACTATCACGGCTTGTTGATGCTTGATACGGCGTGGGCCAGCGCCATGTTCCTTAAGCATGTGGCAGTGTTGGGCATGGTGGGTTGTGGCGTGTGGCTCCAGGGAAGCCTCCAACCGGAACTGGCGCGGCTGATGCTGAAAATGGAACGCGGCCACCCAACGCCAGAGCTGGAGCCTTTGCGCCGTCGTGAGCTGACTGTACTGCGCCTCAACTTGGCCTGCGCCGTTTTAGTCTTGTTGTTCACGGCCATTGCGACCGCGTTGTAATGTTGTATGGCCTCGGCTGACCTCACCCTTGCTTGTGAAAGTTGTGGCCGCCCGGCCATTCATTTCCACCTGCGGCTGGGCGAGCCAAAGAACACAGGGCCGCTGGGCCGCCGTGACCGGTTAGAGCGCTTAGGTTTTATGGGCACCGTCACCAAGTTTGGCGCGTGGAAGGATTTAGAGGAGTTTTTCAACGCTATTGCTCGGCGTGATTTTGAAGCGGCCCTCATTGCTGACCCAGATTTTGTGGCCTTTTACTGCCGCCTGTGCGCCAAAGTGTATTGTGAACAGTGCTGGCGTTACCCCCATATTGTCTTCGATGAGGGCTTTTATGATTGCACTTACGCCACTTGCCCTGCTGGGCATGAACAGGTCATTGATGATTAGAGCAGATGCGCGGCTGAAAAGCTCAAACGTAGGCGTGGCTGGGGCTGAAGGTGAAAGCGTTGGGTGGCAAACATGCAGAACGCGCACCATATGGTTGAATAAACCCGGCGCTTCATAAATCCGCTCACGCTGGTGCAAGCGGTTATGGAGCGAGACATTGATTTATAATACATTCCCCATATTCCTTGAACGAGACATTCGCCCACACACACCAGACGCAGATTGAAGCCGTCTTTCAGGCTGAATCGCGCCGTATTCTCGCCACCCTCATTCGGTTGCTGGGTGATTTTGATTTGGCCGAAGAAGCCATGCAAGAAGCATTTGCGGCGGCCCTCCAGCAGTGGCCGCAAACCGGCCTGCCCGCCAACCCACGCGCGTGGCTGGTTTCGGTGGGCCGCTTCAAAGTGGTGGATGCGCTCCGCCGCCGCGCGCGGTTTGATGCCTCGCTAGAAGCTCTGGCCGAAAAATTTCAAACGGAGAACGAAGTAACCGAAACCTCGGTGGAGGATGACCGTCTGCGCCTCATCTTCACCTGTTGCCATCCGGCTTTGCCCTTAGAAGGCCGTGTGGCGTTAACGTTGCGTGAGGTATGTGGCCTCGCTACCGAAGAAATCGCCCGCGCCTTCCTCGTTTCACCCGCTACCCTTGCCCAGCGTATTGTGCGCGCTAAAGCCAAAATCCGGGAGGCGCAACTGCCCTATGAAGTGCCTGAACGGGCTGAACTGCCGGAGCGGTTGGAGGCGGTGCTTCAGGTGATTTATTTAGTGTTCAATGAAGGCTACTCGGCCTCGGCTGGTGAGGCGCTCACACGAGCCGAACTTTCGGAGGAAGCCATTCGGCTGGGGCGTTTGTTAGTGGCCCTTCTGCCCAATTCGGAAGCCATTGGCCTACTCGCGCTGATGCTTCTGCATGAATCACGCCGCGCGGCGCGGGTTTCACCAGAGGGCGATTTAGTTTTATTAGAAGACCAAAACCGGGCCTTATGGAACCGCGCGCAAATTACGGAGGGTGTGGCGTTGGTGCGCGGCGCATTGCAATCCGGTCGGGTGGGGGCGTACAGCCTGCAAGCTGTCATCGCCGCCTTGTATGCCGTTGCGCCCAGCTTAGCCGCCACCGATTGGGCGCAGATTGTGGCTACGTATGATTTGCTCCAGCAAGTAGCCCCTTCACCAATTGTGGAGTTGAATCGCGCGGTGGCCATAGCCATGCGCGATGGCCCAGCGGCTGGCCTAGCGTTGATGGATGAGATTTTGGCGCGCGGTGTTTTGGCCAATTACCCCCTCGCGCACTCAGCCCGGGCCGAATTACTCCGCCGTTTGGGCCGGCTGGAGGAAGCCCGCACCGCTTACCAACAGGCCCTCAGCCTCACCCAGCAAGGGCCGGGGCGGCGTTTGTTAGAACGGCGGCTGGTTGAAATGAGTGGAAACATGAAGCGCGCCGATGAGCAAGAATGAACTTGGAAGCTGGAAAATTATCTGCGCTTTCCGTCAACTTCTCTGTTCTTCCGCCTTTCAAGCGAATCCTAAAATTGCTAGGGCAGGCTGTCGAAATTCGCCCCTGCCGCGCGACTATTTATTGAACAACACTTTAGCGGGCTGGGCTGAGCGCCTAGCTCCCCAACATCAGGAGAAACCATCATGCAGTTCATAGTCTATGACCCCCACTTCAACCCAGATGCCGCGCCGCCCACACCTGAGATGATGGAGGAGATGGGCAAATTTATCAACGAGGCGATGGCGGCGGGCGTATTAGTGGCTACGGGCGCGCTTAATCCCACCGGCACACGCCTCAAGTTGGAGAAAGGCGCCTTCACCGTGACGGATGGGCCGTTTATTGAGCTAAAGGAGCTATTGGCGGGTTGGGCCGTTATTCAAACTAAATCTTTAGATGAAGCCATTGAATGGTGCAAACGCTTCCGTAAAATCGTGGGTGACGGTGAGTCGGAGATTGTTCAGGTGTTTGGGCCAAACGATTTCGGTCATGCGTAAAACGCCTTGAAATAGAATGGCCCACCATGGGTGGGGTGGTGGGCCATTGCCCGAAAGCCATGCAAGTTCATAATTTCCAAATACTGCGCAACCTTATTGTGTAGATTTCAAGTTCTCAGTCTAACTGTGTCTTGTTTTAAGCCGTCAATAAGGTTTCAACTTGCCATATCGCGATGAACGGAATAACACCAGGGCATCAGCCGCCGCGCGGAGCGTAGCGAAGCGCGGTCGGCCGGACGCAGTGTTGGGCGGCGGCGTTCCCTGTGCTTCACCCATCTTTTTTGTTCGCGTCTCCTCGACCAAACAGAGCGATTAAGCCGTTCGCCAGCGTCCCCTGCCACATGATTGGATTATGGCCGCTGCTGAACTCACGATAATGAACTTCATAGCCTTTGGCGCGCAGCACGTCGCGCATGTAGCGGGATGCCGCGAGGAAATCTTGTTCGCCGCCAAAATCTGTTTCGATGGCGGTTTCGAACCGGCCAGCTTCTAGGTAAAAGCGCAATGGCAGCGGCGGCCTGGCGGCGTACTGACGCGGCAACCAATAGAACTCGCTTTCACCTTCCGGCTTCCAACTAAAGGCGCCCGATTGGGCCAGCACTTGCCCAAAGAGTGCTGGGTGCTCAAGAGCAAGATGAGCAGCCGCTAATCCGCCGCGGCTTCCACCAACTACGCCGATCTGGGTGGGATTTTTAGTTAGAGGATAGTTGCCCTGTGCCCAGGGAAGCAGTTCCTGGGTCACGAAGTTCACAAAGGGGGGGTAACAGGCCAAGTCACGTTGCCGAGTTGGATCCCACGGGTGACCGACCATGATGGCAATGAGCGGCGGCAGCAAGCCATTTGCAAGCAGGTTGTCAAGAATGGTAGGTGTGGGGATGAGGTGACAGTAAAACCAGCCGTCCAGAATGAGTAAATAGCCGTAGGGGGCGCTATCCCGGTTATAGCCTGGCGGGGTATAAATCCACACCCAATATTCGTTGTTGAGGAATTGGCTGTACACACGCTGCAATGTGACCTGACCGCTGGGGGTGTTTGGACGGGGTTTGATCCAGGGCTGAGGCGGAGCGTCGGGCAGTTCCAGCACGGATGACACCCAACCGGTGAGGCCGACTTCAGCATCATCGGGAAAGATATGCTGGTGAGGGTTAAGAGGATCACTTACATGGTTGCCTGCTACGGCAAATTGATATGTCTCGCGCGTATCAGAAGGTAATATGTAAGTTTTGTACCAGAGATCAGTGGGCGCTAGACGAGTCATCGGTTCACTGGCCCCCATCTTGCCGCTCAAGTTGCTCACCACAGCAACGGCTTGGGTGGCGTCCACCGCCTGCCAAAGGAAAGTCACCAAAGAATGCTGGTCATCCCCAGCTATCGGCTCCACCAAGGGCGCACCGTTTTGGCGTATGTCTTGCCAGAAGGTCTCGACGGCAGTCATGTTTCCTGCTTCAACTGCCTGTCGCAGGATTTCCAATTTGGGACTGTTCAAAGGGATGGCGTCTTCCATTTTTACAATCTCCTTGGCAGGGGTGGGGGTGGCCTGCTTTCATAGTCATCGGCAATGGAGATTTAGCCGCTACCTAGCGGCGGCGTCTGCATACACGGGTTGGGCGGCGACTCATCAATGCGAATAATTCACAGGTAAGAGTAACTATCCTTTCTACTTCTTTTTTCTCTTTGGTTTTGCTTTCTCCAAGTTTTCCTTAACTCTAAACTTTACAATTTTACTGATCAGATCATACGGAATGGGCTGATCAAGCGGAAATTGCACAGCGCCTTTTGAGCTTTTATATGCTGAAATTTCCTGTTTGAACCTTTCAATTCCACTCGGCGTTGGATAGAATCCAATATGGTTCTTGAAGGCGGCAAAATGAACTAAATTGCCTTTCAGGTAAAAAGTCGGCATTCGGTAGCTAATCTTTTCTTCTGCGTCAGGCGCTGCTTCTCTGATGGTCAACCTTATCTTTTCTAAAATCTGTCGAACATTCGGCGGAGAGATAGCAATATATTTATCAACATCCTTGGATGTTGGTGGATCAGTTTCCATATTGATTCTCCTTTGAAGTTTGTATGCGCTTCATAAGTCGTTGGGCGGCGCTGTTCATCGAATGGTGGCCTCAGGATTGAGTTATGCCGAAGGTCCGGTTGCAACTGTCAACAACCTAACCTTTGACGTAGGAGAGCTTCTCAGCCACCTTTCCATCCCGCACGCGAAAAACATCCACTCCCCGGACGTGTCCGCGCTTGCCATCCTGCTCAACCCAGCGATAGAGCCAGCGAACCACGCAACGGTCCCCACATGCGAAGATGTCCTCGGTTTCGAAAGTTGCTTGGGGCGAAGAGGTGAAGAAACGCTCCCAGAAGGCACGGACAGCCGCTTGTCCTTCATAACGCTCACCATCCGGCGGTGGGTAGGTGTTTTCGAACACGCAGTCCTCGGTCATGGCTGCCATTACTGCGTCAACATCATGCCGGTTGAAGGCGTCGTTGAAGCGTTGAATCGCTTCAAGTGTGGACTTTGTCCGCACATCCTCGCGTTGTTGCTGAACAACATCTGCAAGTTCGATCAATACGTTTGGTTCAGCGCCGACAACCCAAGCATCGTGTCCGGGCTGCATGATTGCCACATCCCCCGGGCCGAATTCCATCTCGGTGCCGTCACCCATCCGTATCCGCTGACGTCCTGCGAGAAAGATTTTTATGTGGAACCGCTGACAACTTTCTCCACCAACGACAGGCTTGACGTGCTTTGACCACTGCCAGCCCGGTTCGAGGGTCTCGCGGTAGAAGGTCAGTCCCCCGACCGTGATCACGTCAATCCTGCCCTTCTCGAAGGGCCGCCGCGTTTCGTCTGGCGCATCGAAGTTCTTGCCTGTGATGCTCTCAATTTGGCTGGTCATAATTTTGCTCCTTTCTTGAGATTGGTTCAATGCCTATGTTTAGACTAATGGAGCGCGTGTCACACCGCTACGCGCCGCCCAACTGGTGATTATACGGCGCGTATGCCGCGTAATGGCATATAGAGAATTACTGCTTAAGAGTCCAATCACAGCCATGAATTAAGACTGGAGCCAGCATTCAGGATCAGAGCATCAAGCGTAATATGATAAAAACTCCTCCTTGACGATGCAGAACTTGTGTTCTAATATGATGGGGCGACTCTGATTTACAACTCAACCTAAAACCATGAGCCAAACCCTCCAAGCCCAGCACTTCACCAACGCTTTATACACTTTGTTAGATGAAGCGTTTGATAACGTGCAAGGCCTTTTTCTAGATAAGGGCACTTCCCTGTTTGAGACGCTGGCCGCCATTTCTGCGGCAGAGGCCTCCATCCCGGTGGGCGGCAAGTGCGCCACACTGGCGGCGCAGGTGAAGCACATCGCCTTTTATTTGGATGTGCTGGAAAATAATGTGCGCACCCAAAAATTTGAGCCGCAAGATTGGGGCAAAATTTGGCGTGAGACCAGCGCCGTAACACCTGAAGAGTGGGAAACACTGAAGGCTAATTTGCGCGCCAGCTACAACCGCCTCAAGCAACTTATTGCTGATACCACCGAGTGGCCCAGCGAGTTTCACGTGGCGGGGGCGATGGCCGCCATTGCCCACACTGCCTACCACCTAGGAGAAATCCGGCAGGCGCTGTGTACGTTGAAACCAGAACGCTCTTAGCGGCTCATTCACTACAGGCAACCGTAAAATGTATGGCTTGATTGGTAAGTTACGGGCCGTTCCCGGCCAACGTGAGGCCCTCATCACTATTTTGCTCAAGGGCACAACGGCCATGCCGGGCTGTTTGAGTTACATTGTGGCGCAAGATGAGGCGGACGCGGACGCCATTTGGATAACGGAAGTATGGGAGAGCGCGGCCAGCCACGCGGCCTCCCTACAACTCCCGGCGGTACAAGCGGCCATTGCGGAAGGCCGGCCACTCATTGCGGGTTTTGGAGAGCGGTTTGTCACAACGCCGGTGGGTGGCTATGGAATTAAATAAAAGCCGATGCAAAAAGTTATTTACTCCATGATTGTTTCGCTGGATGGCTATATTGCCGGGCCAGAGCAGGATATTAGTTGGATAACGGCTGATGATGAGTTGCATGCGCACTTCAGCCAACAAGAGCGTTTAGCCAGCGCCACTTTGTATGGGCGGCGGCTGTATGAGGTCATGCGCTATTGGGAAACGGTGGATGACAATTCCCCCAATTCGCCTGACGAAATTGAATATGCGCGGATTTGGCAAAATCTGCCCAAGGTGGTGTTCTCAAGAACGCTCACACAGGTTGGCCCCAATGCGCGGCTGGTACGCAAAAACATTGCGGATGAAGTTGCCAAGCTAAAAGCCATGCCGGGCCAAGAGCTAACGGTGGGCGGGGCGGGTTTGGCGGCCACGTTGAGCCAGCTGGGTTTAATTGATGAATATCGGCTCTATGTTCAGCCGGTAGTTTTAGGCGCTGGCACACCCTTCTTTCCAACTTCGGGGCCGAAGCTAAATCTAAAACTCCTCAATACTCACACTTTTAGTAACGGTACGGTACTCATGCATTACCAAGCCCTTCACGCGTGAGATATGGAACTCGCTCAAGTTTTTTTGCAACGCTATGACCCGCTGTATAACTTTTGGCTGGCCGGCCTATGGGAGCAGGTGCCGGAGAACCTCATGCGCCAGCGGCCCCACCCCAAAGTAAATTCTATCGTGTGGAATTTATGGCACTTAACGCGGGTGGAGGATTCCGGCCTGAACCGCTTTGTGACCAATCAAAACCTAGTGGCAGATGAGGGCGATTGGTTGCAGAAAATGAACACTCCGTGGCGGCACAACGGCTCCGAGATGAGCTTTGAAGAAGTGGACGAACTAAGCCAACAAATTGATGTGCCCGCGCTACGCGCTTATGCCGATGCAGTGCAGGCCCGTACGCGCGCCATCATCCATCAACTTAATCAAATTGATTTAAGCGCCGTGATGGAGCGCGAACATTTACAGAAAGTTTTATTTGAGGAAGGCCTGGCCCACCCACGCGCCGCTGGTTTGCTGGAGAATTATCTCGGCTGGACGAAGGGTAAATGCTTATTTAATTTCGGACTCACCCATCCCTATCAACACGTTGGTGAAATTGGGGTGATTGCTAGTTTGCTTGGTGTGCAGTTTGATTAACCATTTTGTTTAGAACCCATCCGCAAAATTGCTTTCTCAAGCGGTTCTATACCGTAGTTTTAGAGATGGGTTCTTAGCCATAAGGAGATTTCCATGCCCGCAAAATCAAAAGCCAAAACTAAGCCCGCTGCTAAAAAACCGGTCAAAAAAATTACGCGCCCCACGCCGCGCGCTCGCGTTAGCAAGGGCGGTGTGCGCGTTTTAGTCGGTACGCGTAAAGGCGCCTTTATTCTCACCTCGGATGCCAAGCGCAAAGATTGGAAGGTAAGCGGCCCGCATTTTGCCGGCTGGGAGATTTACCACTTCAACGGCTCACCGGCAGACCCTAACCGGCTGTACGTCTCGCAATCTAGCGGCTGGTTTGGGCAAATCATTCAACGCTCTAACGATGGCGGAAAAACTTGGGAAACGCCGGGCGGCGGGCCGGAGCAGGCCCCAGACGGCATGCCGCGTGGGGAAAGCAACAAGTTTGTTTATGATGGCGAAGTGGGCACACACCAGTGGTATGACGGCACACAACACCCGTGGGAATTTAAGCGCGTGTGGCAACTCAAACCTTCGTTTACAGATCCGGACACGGTGTATGCGGGTGTAGAGGATGCCGCCCTGTTCCGCTCCACGGATGGCGGGCGGACGTGGCAAGAACTACCGGGCCTGCGGCGCACCAAAGGCCACCTGTGGCAACCGGGCGCGGGCGGCATGTGCCTGCACACCATCCTGCTAGATCCCGGCAACCCCAACCGCATCTTCGTGGCCATTTCCGCCGCCGGCGCCTTCCGCACCGATGATGGCGGGCAAACGTGGCGGCCTATCAATCGCGGCCTCGTCTCGCCTTACGAACTGCCGGACGCCGCCGCTGAGGTGGGCCATTGCGTTCACAACCTCGCCATGCACCCTGCGCGCCCAAATGTGTTGTTTATGCAAAAACACTGGGATGTTTTACGCACTGATGATGCGGGTGACAACTGGCATGAAATCAGCGGTAACCTGCCGAGCGATTTTGGCTTTCCCATTGCCGTGAACGCTCATGAGCCAAACACGGTATATGTGGTGCCGATTAAGAGCGACTCTGAGCACTACCCGCCGGAGGGCAAACTGCGCGTGTACCGAAGCCGCACGGGCGGCAATCAATGGGAGGCGCTCACCAAAGGCCTGCCCCAAAGCGATTGCTATGTGAATGTTTTGCGGAGCGCATTGGCGGTGGATACGCTGGATAAGTGCGGCATTTATTTTGGCACCACCGGCGGCCAAGTGTATGCCTCGGCCAACAACGGAGACAGTTGGCAGGCTATTGTGCGAGATCTACCCCCGGTGCTCTCCGTAGAAGTGCAAACGTTAGCATGATTCGGGTGATTATCCCTCACCACCTACGCACATTGGCCGGCGTGAGCAATGAAGTAACGCTGATGGTGACCGAGCGGCTGACGCTCGGCGCGGCGTTGGATGCGCTGGAAGCGCAGTATCCCGTTCTGCGCGGCACCATCCGCGATCACATCACCTTAAAACGCCGGCCCTTCATTCGCTTCTTTGCCTGTGGGCAAGATTGGTCTCATCACCCTTACGAGACACCTCTGCCGGAAGCGGTTGAAAATGGGAGTGAACCCTTGCGGATTGTGGGGGCCATGGCGGGCGGGTGAGTTTGGCCCACTGTTGGCCGATTGAAATCAGCAGAGGTGTGAATAATGGCTAGATTCACCCGGCTTCGGGTTAATCCACCCTCGTTGAGGAATTTTAGCCTTAAGGGCGATAACAATTAAGGAGTCATCATGCCCCAAGAGTACATTGTAGTGCATGGCGCGCGCGAGAATAACCTCAAGAACATTCATTTGCGCATCCCTAAACGCAAAATAACCATTTTCACGGGCGTTTCTGGTTCGGGAAAATCGTCCATTGTGTTTGATACGATTGCCGCCGAATCGCAACGACTGCTGAACGAAAACTTCAGCATGTTTGTTCGCAACTTTTTGCCGAAATACCCCCAGC